>Ga0307517_10000011_pt1 | contig 229652 bp, 223 predicted proteins | sample 23_EM_MG_FD_194515 | JGI IMG/M metagenome (GOLD analysis project Ga0307517, IMG submission 194515) | Populus trichocarpa ectomycorrhiza microbial communities from riparian zone in the Pacific Northwest, United States - 23_EM | ecosystem: Host-associated > Plants > Roots > Unclassified...
CTTAAAACAGCAAGACCCCCCCCCCCCCCCCCCTGGTCATACTATCTCTAGAGATTTTAGGCTAACCTAAGGGTGATACTTTCAACTACGCTAAAAGGTTGTCAAATCTGCTCACGGGTTAAGGTATCCGCCGTCAATTAACCTACGGGCACCACAACTCTCTTCAAGAAGACTTACTACTACTATCACGTCGGTAATGCGTAGGCCCTTGTCAGTACAAAAGAGTTTTGCAGACATTTTACTTAGACAACATAAAAGAAAAAAACCCGCCCTCCTCCGGTACACTTTCTGATGCCTTCCATCGTGTGTAGTGGGAAAATATGGACCAAATAGAAATAGAATAATTTGATCAAAGAGCGAAGTAACAACTCGCTGGTCCAAAGTACCTTGTTGTGAATAATACTCAACATATGAACCAAAAGATCTTCTTGCTATGCCGGTCTCTCCTCCTCTACAGCCTTCTATCACAGAGCAAAGGAAAGTATGGAGAATATTATCTGCAATTCCAGATAGTAAGAGAAACGTGCAACCTACAATAGTCCAGCTCCATGCTACCTTCCGCAATTAACAACAGCTATACCATCTCGGAATCGTAGTTGCGCAACTTCGGGGCTTTAGGAAGGAACGGCTCCGTGTCTGGCCCTTAGAGGCTGCAAGCAAACCCATTCCCTCGACAGAAGCAATCTCCTTATTCCAACACGGCCTTCTTCTTCCGCTGCTTGTAGTTCTTCATCTCCGGCCTCTTCCCTGAAGTCCCGCATGAGTTCTTTAAATCCTTTCAAAAACACTCTTATACGGTGAAGTAATAGAGCTAGCGTCCCGTCTTCCTTGGCTACATTGACAGGAAAAACGCGATTCGTCAGAGCGCTGTATACCCCTAGCATCAAGTTGTCTGGGAATTGCAGCTCGATGGCCAATGGTCTAAGCAGTTGCAAAAGCTGCCAGGGGTGTTCGGTCGCGGGCGGGTCTCTAAGAATCTCTTGGAAGGCGTCCAGAAAGTCGAATATATTGATGAATACCTCTTGGAGAATCTGAAATAACAAGTGTTAGCAGACCTTATAATTTCACCACATCTCCTGTGGGACGCACTATCTTTGCATCCTGTTTTGTAATGCCTTCCAGCCCCTGGACGTATGGCTCAATGCTTTCCTGCCCCTGGTTGTATGGCCCAATATTTCCCTGCCCCTGGTCGTATAGCCCAACGACTCCCTGCTCCGGGCCGTATAGCCCAACCAATACCTGCCAGCGCGTGAATCCGGTAATTTGGCAGAATCTATCGAGCAGAAAGTTGAAGGCCTTCTCCACAACCTCATAGAATTCAGTGCGCAATTCCATGAATTCGTAATCTTCTCTCCATTCCTCATTTTCAGTGCTCAAGCCCTGTTCCCTCCTGACTTTATTCCACTCCCGTCTCTTGATGCGAACCAGTTCCCTGAATTCAATCTCGGGCGGGCCCCCCCGGTATTCATATCCATGACATTCCTGTTGCCTCAACCAATCCGGTAGAAGATCCACCTCTTGGACGCCCGGATCAGCCGTGGACTTCAAGGCGCCGGTTACCGATTGCCCTCTCGCATCCATTACCACCGCCTTATTAAATCTTTTCGTGACCTTTGAAAGATTCCTTTCCCCCCATCTCCTCAGCCCAATAAGACGTTGAAACTCCGATTGTATAGGGGCATCTATATCGTAGGTGAACAGGTGATATTCGTATTCGCTGAAAAACTCCATGACATTGGGGCCGGCTGGACTCCCCCCCAGATCCTTCTCTCCTTCGACAGCAAGCAAGAAGACCGTTTCGTGTTTTCTGATCTTTGAGGCGCCCCACTGCCGTGCCTCGCAGAGACGTTCGAATTCATCGAATGGAGGGTTATTCGGGTCATAGGTGTATCTGGTGAAGTTGAAACGACTGAAAAATTCAAGAAGAGGCCCACTTGGTACCGACATTGCGGTTAAAATGTGGGATCTCAATACCAAAGTATGGCACTTTGGAACCCAAGACTCTGGGTAGCACGCAACAACACAAAGGGATCCCCGCTCTCGTGCAATCCTCCAGGAAGGCTGGTAGGTTTTCCCGTATGGTGCGGCGGTACGAAGCTGCGAAGTGCGAATACTTGTATTATACTTCTCTTCTATTTAGTTGTATGGCGGCGCGTCTCCTACGGTATTGTGCCTATAAGTTAACCAAAAAAGTACACTTCGGTAGCCTCCATGGTAGGCCTAACTATTTCACCTAACCCTCGATTTATGCCTTCGACACCGGTACTTGTAGCGTTTAGCGCCTGTACTCGAGTAGAGCAGTTGGTCCGAGATTTAGCCGCCCAGGGACCAGGTCGCCCGCCACTATTTCCAGATCTAGAATTCAGAAGCGAGCAACGAGATTCACCATCGCCACCAGCATTCTTTCGCACGTATTTGCTCTTTCATCGTGCATAATCCGGCCGGTGCAGGCTGCAAGATACCGGTGCTGTGCTTGAGTACTCGTGATGTCGAAACGTTTTAGGGAGGACTACTATTGCATATCACCGAAATTTGGCCCTTTTGCTTTGATCTGGGTATGATAGTATGCAATAGTTCCCCCAAAAAAACCCCCGACACTACAGATATAGTGCGCGGCGCCTGATCAAGGCACAACCGAGCTGTGTTAGAGCTAATGCAATGACGACTCAGGTTTGGGGGAGCTCCGTTTGGTCGGGTACCGGTAGAGAGTGGAGGGTCAAACGACACCACGATAACTTTACAATGGACCACAATTGACAACTCAATAAACTTCCAACCCCTCATGCGAACAAACCATCGGGGAATCATGTGGCTTGGGCATCCATAGTATCCGCTCCCATAACAGTATCGCACCGTGCCATACTATGGTAGGAATGACTCCGGGGGTACGACTGCTAAGCAAACGCACGCGTGGTTCAGGTACTGCTGTTGCCCGTACAGAAACAGGGCAACGGGACGAAACTGGCAATCAAACCCCAAGGCTTTACTTACTCTCATGACTCGAGAACCCGGGAACGTTAGCGGACACTGCAAACGGAATATCCTTATGGTATCGGTCGTGATACTGTGCCGTAACCAGAATTCAGCATGCAGCCCCCGCAAAACCCAAATCCCAGCGCCTTACGTGAATCACATTATCATATTATCCGCAGTAGACTACGAGAAGGGAGATATATTGTGTTTAAAAGAAACCGATCCAACCCCCCGTTTCGTAACATTCCTCAGCTGTCTTTCCATCACTACCATCTCTGTCGATGCCTTTTGTAGACTAGAAAAAGACATGATCGCGTTAGATGAAACATATCGCTCCGATCAAAAGAGCACCCAGTGAACGGCGCACACTCCCCCAAAAGTTCCCAGTATCCATAGGCATCATGATGGGTTTAGATGGAGGATCGCCGGTACCGCTGCCTCCTTCACTGGATGGAGGGGGGGGGGGGGTCAATTACCCTGCCCACAGCTAGCCCTTTAAGGGAGTACCGGTGGGAATACCTTACTCTCACACATACAAATACGGCACCGCTCCAAGTCTGGCGCTCCCCAGCACAAAAAAATATCCGGCTAGTCGCTCAGGCATATATCAGTATTAGAATAATAAGAGGCCCCATAGCAAACAACCACCCTGAATAATATCCGCTGATACCCTTTCCTCCCTTTTCAGCAGCCATAAAACTCCCCTAAATATTGGCCATCGCATAATGCCAATCATGTAGTATCCTTTCCCCATATTTTCTGTTAGGTTTAGGTGGGCAGTAGGTACTGGTGGCTATCCTCATATGTGTTGGGATTGAATATGATTGCGTGATCCAGTAGCGGTTCTTGGCACTCAGATATTTCTCTATATAAGCATCGGTCCTAGCTAGGAAATATAGTACCGTACATCAAGTCATTCCACTACCACCGGTTCCAACAACTTTAGCCTCCGACATTTGGTTCCCTCCGAGCGCGTCTGGGGGCAGCAGCGAGGTGGGCCTAGCGGTAGGTAGGACGCCGGGTTCGAGTAACAGTTAATGCAGACATTCGTGTTGAGCACCAAGCGACGTGCTCGAGGGTGGTGACAACGAGATGAGGGTTTCTGCGGAGCGAGGAGTCTGGAGGATAAATGTTTTATAAAACCACCCGGGATAGCTATGATATCGGTAATAGTTTCTTGTCTTGGGGAAATACGAAAGGAAAAAGATCTTAGGGGTCATAACAAGGTGGGCGGAAAGGAATATACAAAATCAGAGTGAGAACAGGTGGCGACCCGAACCACGGGAAATGTGGGAGATACAACCTTGAGCTCTGAGCACTTCATTCCTAACCCCGGGTACTGTAAAGGTTGAAAAGGTGGACGGTGTGCTATGTTGTTAGGCTTTTCTCTCAGCAAGGTCAAGAAATTTTACATTTTTTCTGTATCGGAAGGGGGAAGGGGCTGTATTTCTTCTGCGTTTCCCGCCCTTTCTAGGGAAGGGAATTTTGGACTACATAGCACACCCCCCGATTATCCAAGCTTTACGGTATGTAGCCGATGTCTAGCGACTTTGTATTTTTATCACACAAAGTAATCTTCTAATCTCAGAGTCCTTCTAAGAAAAGCGAATATTCTATGCACTTTGCCCCCCCTAGAACCAAACCGGTGTCCAGTTCGAGTTTTCTCAGGCTATTCCATCCTACTCCTAGCAGATCTAAAGACAAGGGAATATTGGCGCTCCTAATTGAGGGAAGCGGGCGAATGTGAACTGGTAGAAATTAAATGATACTATTGATTGAAAAAGAAAATTTTGACCATTTGAAATTGTTAGCGCTGCTCGTAACTTACTTCACCCATCAACCAAAACAGGATTCGCAAATCTAAAAGCATATATGTCAAGCCCCATTCAACCAAAGCCCATCTCCTGTTCCCCATACCCTTCTCCCCTTTTCAAGACATAGAAGCGCCGCGCAGATGAGCATTGACATGGATAATATCCTCCTAGACCCCCGGCAATAAAAGAGCTCCAGAGCTAACTCGTCAGATTGCTTGGAAAGTGATTTGTTCACACAGTAGCCCTTTGGGAATCCTTTCTGCCAACAGCGGCGTTATTAAACCGGGGCCCACTAAGTATATTTCCCTGTCGCGGGTTGTTATGTGTTTCCCGGTTTCACAGCCGATAGATTATGTGAGCGATCGCCCATGATAGTGAGTCCTATATTCTATCTAAACCCCCAATTATCTCTATCCTTTAAGTTATCCAATCTCTACCGCGCCCACTCCTCTTCATGCTATAGTTAATCTAGGATAGAGAAAAAGGCATAAAACACTATTACTAGTGTCTTTTCCGCAGGCCAAGTAGGCTAGATACGATAAAGCCTTACAAGTATTGGCTGGGAGATGGGGTCAAGTGCCGAAGGCCAAAACCAGAGGATGTAATCAGGGCATCTGTCCTCACCGCCACCCTGGAGCAGGAATCCGGAATCCTCAAGAACTACGAGTCTAACGGACTCTAACCCACTGCACACGGCCAAGGGGTTGAGGCCAACCTCTAACTCCTTTGAGGATTCCAAATACTCCGGGTTGGGAGATACAAACTCTACCAATGATCCGTCCGTTCAACCGATAAAGCACTTCTGGGCAAACAATTGAGATATGGAAATACCCCCATTTCTACCCCCAAGGCTGATCCGCCTTTCCTTTATAGTACCCGTCTCCCGTAGCAAAAAGGAAGAATGTTAATAAATAGACAGTACTCAATGGTAATTCAAGGATAGATCTCTGGGAATAAAACAACCTGAAAGAAGTAGGTCGGTTTTCTGTAAGCATAATACACACCCTAGCCCCCAGACACCCACCATTAAGGCACAAGAAGGTCCGATAAAGAAATAGCAAGGAGAAGACGGGCAATTTCAGTGGAGAAGAGCTACAGCATCCGCAGGTTATGGCTAGTGTTTCGGCAAAAAACGCATAGGGTGCGGTGCGTCGAGGGCACCTAACAATAAATCAATCCTGACATTAATATCCCGGTCGAGTTGAGCACGAGTGACCTTCCATGACGGCTCCACTTGCCTCATGCTAAATCCAGCCAATTCAGCAGAGCTTGTACTCAAAACCTAATACAGTGCACTTCAACGTCGGTGAGATATAAAACCCCATTCGTATGGTGCCTAGAGGTGGACTGGTGACCCAGATCGGTGAACGCGCGGATAGAGGGGAAGGACCGTCTGACATAGGCCCGGTCTTGCTAGGATGGGAGTGCTAGAGAGCATGGCCGTTGTGGGTACAGATTGAGAGTATTGATGACAATGACTAAAGCCAGTAGAGGCACCGTCTTAAAGGCTGGATTTTTGGATCCTCTATTAGTGTGACCAGCGAGCAACACTGAGATACGCAATGGAAGGGAGGATATCATAGCAAGTGCTATGGAAATATCACCTTGAACAAGCTTTAACCTAATGTAGCCTCATTCTGTAACAATCGGGTTGGTTCCGGTAGACCGAGCAAGATGCTTCGGCGGCAAGTGGCCGCAAAGAATAAAGCCTCTCCGGTTCATTACCGAACAACCGAGCCGCAGGATATCTTATAACTTTAGCTCAGAGGCCAAATTTGATATCTTGAAAATAAAATAAAAAGGCACAAGGGGCATCGAGGCCAATACTATGAAGGCTAATGCAGGTATTTCTTCGGGGAGGAACTGTCCAAAGGTTGATAAACTACTACCTCACCAGCCCCCACCCCCACCTTCTCATCCTTACTAACCGATTAAACAATTCTTCTCTCAGCGGAACAGCTGTCATCTCCAACTGCCCCATTCCTCTCAACAGCTTCCAACCCCCAACCTCCCTCCCTCCCTGTCCGTCGCCAACTCAACAACCATTTTATTCTTCTACCCCAATCAGCCAATCTTCTTTAACTCGGTGATATCCACAATCGCAATAGAAAACTCCAATTTTCCCAGTCAGCCCTCTCTAGAGTACCGCTCTATAGTGGGGTATATAGACGGCAAAACTTCCGAAGTGGCAGTGAAGGTGTAGCCCTCCTTACCTGGCGCCGAGCTGGCCGGGCCTGCCTCAGATTTTTTTAAGGAGTACGCCGAGAAGGTCCTTGGCGCGTTTGGAACCAGCTGTGGATTTTGGTTTCTCGGCGCCCAGGGTCATGCTGATACCAGTCTCTATGGCGCCTTCGAGGATCCCAAGGAAGCAGCTTCCAGCGTGCTTCTTGCGCTCCTTTCTCTGCCTAGGCTAGTGCCGCTGGAATACGCCCGTGCCAGGCTCTGCTGCTATGGCGACGCCTGTAAGTGACACCTCCAGCAGAGAGCCGCCTGTCGTTATGCCTGAATTGAGCGCTGGGGAACTTGATCGGGGTTGCGGAAGAGGGGTTTTTTGCTTCGCCGATACCTAAGAGGTAAGTGTTAGTTGCTCGTTTGACGGGACTTATCACAAAGAGAGTGAGTCAGTCTCAAGCCACCTTTATATTAATTGTTAATTAATCCTTTTCCCCAGATTTATTACTTTTTACTTTCGAGGAAATAAGGCTGCTGTGCAGTGGGTCCTGAGTTTCGGACCCCCCGCTGGCGAGTACTAAAACGGACTTTGCGCCCAAGCAGTCCCCTAGAATATTCCGAGATCACAAACACCGTTGAATCTCAAACTATGTCGTATGCGGGATAGTCTAAAATTTCCTTCTCTGGAAAAATGGAGAAAAACACAGGGAAAGGTGAGCAGTTTAACCCTCTGAAAGAAATTAAAAAAACGAAAAGATACTGGACCTTACCAAAAGAAGCAATTCCAACGACATAGCACCGAGTTCGATTACAGTATTTGAGATTTTACGGTGGTTCAAGTGTGGCAATCGTGCAGGTGTCTTCTACTGGTCATTGGTATATAGGTTATCACAGCAGAGTTCCCCGTGCCATACATCGAGAGGCGGGGATACGTTCATATTTTTTGCAAACCCCAGAGCCTGAAAATGTGAACGTGTTCTCGCCTCTAGGTATATTATACTACCTCTGGTAAAGACCCTAGGTTAATCTAAGAGTAGGTCATTAATTACGCTAAAAAGCTGCGAAATCTGCAATTTAATTATCAAGAAAACTCACCATCACTATCACATTACGTTGGTAACGCATTGGCACTTATCATCTGTAAGGGGGGTTTTTACAGGCATCTCAGAAAGAAAAAAAATCCCGCCCCCGGCACACTTTTCAAGCCTTCCACGGCGTGCGGCAGGAAAGTAAGGACTAAACAAATGATCTAATCAAAAGACTCGGAGAGAAGTAACAACTACTTGTATTGTTGGCTCCAAACCCAAACTGCGTGGCTGTTGGGATAGAAGTAATAATACTCAAACACGTGAATCAAAAGCTCTATTCTTTGCTATACCGGTCTCATTTCTACAGCCTCCTATCACAATGGAAAAGAAAGTATGGAGAATATCCTCCGCAATTTCAGACAGCAAGAGAAACGTGCCTACCATAGTCCAGCCCCATGCCACCCCCCGCACACAGCTGCGCCGTGCCCAACCAACTTCCGCAATTAACAACAGCTATGCCATCCTGGAATTGTGCTTGCGCAACCTCGAAGCTCCAGGGACGGAAAGACGCTCGCCGGGTCTTAGAGGACGCAAGCAAACCCAGTCCCTCGATAGAAGCAACCTCCTTACTCCAGCATGTCCTTCATTCTCCGCCACCAACAGTTCATCTCCGGCCTCTTTCTTAAAGGCTCCCATGACAATTTCAAAGCTATTTAAATATTCCCTTATAGGGCGAAGTAGTAGAACTAGTGTCCCGTCTTTTTTAGCCGCTTGGATAGGAAAAATGCGATTCGTCAGAGCGCTGTACACTCCCAGCATCATGTTGTTTGGGAATTGCAACTCGATGGCGGATGGTTTAAGTAGGCGTAAGAGCTCCCGACGGTCAGTCGTGGGTGGGTTTTTGAGAATGTCTCGGAAGGTTTCTAGAAAGTCGAATATATTGATGAATGTCTTTCGAAGAATCTGAAATAATAAGCGTTAGGGGATCTTGTCATCTTGTAACTGGATCTTTCGTGGAACGCACTTTCTCTGCAGCATTCCTCTCGGCGCTCTCCTCCCCCTTTGCAGCATTCCTCTCGACGCTCTCCTCCCCCTTGCCATACAGTCCGACCAACACCTGCCAGCGCGTGAATCCAGTAATTTGGCAGAATTTATCGAGCAGTAAGTTGAAGACCTTTTCCACAACCTCATAGAACTTGGCGCGCAGTGACTCGAACTCAGAAGAGCGTTTCCACAAGGGGGGGTGCTCCAGGTGCGCGTAGGTCCGTTTCCACTTTCGTCTTTTGACATCAACTAGTTTCTTGAATTCAAGCTCAGGCGATACTCCTCGGTACCTATACTCACGACATTCCTGCCCCTTTAGCCAATCTGCTAGATGATCCACCTCTTGTATGCCCGGATCCGCGTCGTATAATACGGATCGCTCTCTCGCATCCAATGCCACCGCCTTATCAAATTGTCTCGTGACCTTTGAAATATTCGCTTCTCCCCACCCCCTCAGCTTTACCAGACGTTGAAACTCCGATTGCGTAGGGGCATCGAAGTCGTAGGTGAACTGCTGGTATTCGTATTCTCTGAAAAACTTGATGACATTGGGACCGGTTAGACTCCCCCTCAGATCCTGCTCTCTTTCAGCGGCGAGCGGGGGGGCAGCTTTGTGCTTTCTGATCTTGGAAGGGCCCCTTTGCCGTGCCTCGCAGAGACGTTCAACTCCCTCGGGTGCAGGCTTATGCGGGTTATTGGTGTGTCTGGTGAAGCAGAATCGACTGAAAATTTCCAGAAAGGGCCCATTTGGTGGCGGCATTACGGTTAAAGTGCGAGATCTCAATGCCGAAATGCCACACTTCGGGGCCCAAGACTTTGCGTAGCACGCTAACATGACAAAGGATTCCTCGTTTGTGCAATCCGCTGGGAGGGCTGGTAGGGTTTTCTTGGTATTGCGGTACAAGGTTGTGAAGTGTGAATACTGCTCTTCTATACCGTTGTGATGGCTGAGGTGGTCTGCTACCTTTGCTGCCGGACAGTGTCCATAAACCTAGCAAACATCAGTACCCCTGTTGTAGCCTCAACCGTGCTTGGTGCCGGTCGAACAGTTGGCTTTACGAGTATATTTAGCGACCCAGTAACCAGCGTCGCCTACCATTATTTCTGGATCCAGAATTCAGAAGCGAGCAATGATATTCACCCCCGTATTACAATAGCATTCTTCCGCTCCTCCGTCCTGCAGAATCCTGCAAGTGGCGGCGGCAAGATACTGGTGCTGCATACAGTACTCGCAGCGAGAATCAGTCCTAAGACAACCAACGCAGCCACAATTACTCACAAAACTCAACCAGCACAATACCGGTACCCACAACAACTCAAGTTAATGCCACAGTCAAAATCACAGGTCCTATCACCAGATCTCATGCACCTAGAGAGAAGGAGGGACACAAATATACAAGCCTTAGTACTAATAGTCGTTATAAGTTAGTTGTGGCTGTAATCGCAATCACTACTGTGGTTATCATGATTGAATTTTGCGGAGGATCGTGGTTGCCTCCGTGTCTCGGGACTTAGTACTCTCGCCGCGGGTATGATACCAAGAAGGTAAGTGCTAGTTAGTTGCGCGTTTGTGGGGATGCCCTTCAGGATGGTACAAGTACTGTAACCGGTACAGTGCCCTTATGTCGATGTCCAATGAGTGAGTGGGGGCGAGGAACTTACTTCAGGAGCTCGAGAAGTTCCTGCTAGCCAGAGAATACCCCGTCGAGTAAGGGGACTATAAGAGAGATAACCGGCTGCCAAGTTTGACTGGGTTTACTGCGAAGAGAACGAGTCAGTCTCAAGCCTACACAATTGCTACTTTATCCCTTTTTCTAGACCTGTTTTTGCTTTCCGAGGAAACGAAGCTACCGGTATTGCGCGGTGGGCCCTGGGTTTCGGCACCCCCCCCGCTGGCGAGCACTAAAACGGACTTTGCGCCCAAGCAGTCCCCTAGAATATTCCGAGATCACAAACACCGTAGAATCCCAAACAGTTATGTTGCGTGCGAGGTAGTCCAAAATTTCCTTCTCTGGAAAAATGGAGAAAAACACAGGGAAAGATGAGCAGTTTAGCCCTCTGAAAGAATTTTAAAAAAACGAAAAGATACTAGACCTTACCAAAAGAAGCAATTCCAACGACATAGCACCGAGCTCGATTACAGTATTTGAGATTTTACGGTAGTTCAAGTGTGGCAATCGTACAGGTGGCTTCTACCGGTCATTGGTATATAGGTTATCACAGCAGAGCTCCCCCTGCCATACACCGGGAGGTGGGGGTAGGTTCATATTTTTTGCAAGCCCCAGCGCCTGAAAATGTGAACGTGTTCTCGCCTCCAGGTATATTATACTACCTCTGGCAAAAGGCCCTAGGTTAATCTAAGAGTAGGTCATCAATTACGCCAAAAGGCTTCCAAATCTGAAATTTAATTATCAAGAAAACTCACCATCACTATCACATTACGCTGGTAACGCATTGGCACTTATCATCTGTAAGGGGGAGTTTTACAGGCATTTCAGAAAGAAACAAATCCCACCCCCCGGCACACTTTTTCAATGTGCAGCAGGAAAATACGGACTAAACAAATGATCTAATCAAGAGAGAGAAGCAACAACTACTTGTATTATTGGCTCCAAACCCAATGCGCGTGGCTGTAAGGATAGAAGTAATAATACTCAAACACGTGAATCAAAAGAGCCTCTATTCTTTGCTATACCGGTCTTTCCTTCTCTACGGCCTCCTGTCACAAAGGAAAGGGAAGTATGAAGAATATCCTCCGCAATTTCAGACAGCAAGAGAAACATGTACCTTGCCGTAGTCCAGTCCCATTCCACCCCCCGCCCACAGCTGCACCGTGCCCGAGCAACTTCCGCAATTAACAACAGCTATACTATCCTGGAATCGTATTTGCGCAACCTCGAAGCTTCAGGAACGAAAAGATGCTCGCCCAGATCTTAGGGGACGCAGGCAAACCCATTTCCTCGATAGAAGCAACCTCCTTACTCCAGCAGGTCCTTCTTCCTCTGCCACCCACAGTTCATCTCCGGCCTCTTCCTCAAAGGCTCCCATGACATCCTCAAAGCTGTCCAAATACCCCTTTATAGGGCGAACCAATAGAGCTAGTGTCCCGTCTTTTTTAGCCGCTCGGATAGGAAAAATGCGATTCGTTTGAGCGCTGTACACCCCCAGCATCATGTTGTTTGGGAATTGCAACTCGATGGCGGATGGTTTAAGTAGGCGTAAGAGCTCCTGGCGGTCGGTTGTGGGTGGGTTTTTGAGAATCTCTTGGAAGGTGTCTAGAAAGTCGAATATATTGATGAATGTCTTTCGAAGAATCTGAAATAATAAGCGTTAGGGGATCTTGCCATCTTGTAACCAGATCTTTCGTGGAACGCACTTTCTTTGCAGCATTCCTCTCGACGTTCTCCTCCCCCTCACCGTATAGTCCGACCAATACCTGCCAGCGCGTGAATCCGGTAATTTGGCAGAATTTATCGAGCAGTAAGTTGAAGACCTTTTCCACAACCCCATAGAACTCAGCGCGCAGTGACTCGAACTCAGAAGAGTGTTTCCATGAGGGGCGGTGCACCAAGTGCTCGTAGATCCGTAGCCACTCTCGTCTTTTGACATCAACTAATTTCTTGAATTCAAGCTCGGCCCGCCCTCCCCGGTACCTATACCCACGACATTCCTGCCCCCTTAGCCAATCTGCTAGAAGATCCACTTCTTGGATGCCCGGATCCGCGTCGTATACAGATTGCTCTCTCGCATCCAATTCCACCGCTTTATTAAATTGTATCGTGACCTTTGAAATATTCGCTTCTCCCCACCCCCTCAGCTTTACCAGACGTTGAAACTCCGATCGTATAGGGGCATCGAAGTCGTAGGTGAACCGCTGGTATTCGTATTCTCTGAAAAACTTGATGACATTGGGACCGGCTAGACTCCCCCTCAGATCCTGCTCTCTTTCGGCGGCGAGCAAGAAGAGAGTATTGTGTTTTCTGATCTTCGAAGGGCCCCATTGCCGTGCCTCGCAGAGACGTTCAAATTCTTCGAGTGCAGGCCTATGCGGGTCATAGGTGTATCTGGTGAAGTTGTATTGACTGAAAAAATCCTGAAGAGGCCCATTTGGTGGCGGCATTACGATTAAAGTGCGAGATCTCAAGACCGAATTGTCGCACTTCGGAACCCAAGACTTTGCGTAGCACACTGACAAGACAAAGGATTCCTCGTTTGTGCAATCCGCTGGGAGGGCTGGTAGGGTTTTCTTGTGTGGTATTGCGGTACAAGGTTGTGAAGTGTAAATACCGCTCTTCTATACCGTTGTGATGGCGGTGGTGGTCTGCTATCTTTGCTACCGTGCAGTGCCCATGGGCTTAGTAAACTTCGGTATCCCTTGTGGTAGCCCCAACCGTGCCTGGTGCCAGTCGAACAGTTGGCTTTATGTTTAGCGACCCAGTGACCAGCGTCGCCGACCATTATTTCTGGATCCAGAATTCAGAAGCGAGCAATGGTATTCACCCTCCTTCTTAGTATTCTTCCGCTCTTCCGTCCTGCAGAATCCGGCTGGTGGCGGCTGCAAGATGCCGGTGCTGCATACTCCCTGCAAGATTAAGTCCTGAGACAACCAACGCAGCCACAATTACTCGTACTCACAACACTCAACCATCACAATGCCGGTATTCATACCACAACAACCCAAGTCAATGCTGCAGTCAAAATCACAGGTCCTACCGTACCACCAGATCTCATACTGTACTCCTAGAGAGAAGGAGGGACACAAAATATACAAGCCCTTGTATTAGTAGTCATTATAAGTTAGTCGTGGTTGTGATTGTAGTCACTATTGTGGTTATCATGATTGAATTTTGCGGAGGATCGTGGTTGCGTCAGTTGTCTCAGGACTTACTCGGGTATGGAGGTAAATGATGAGACGGACAGGGGGGTCAAGATGTCAAAGCTTTTTACCCTTCCTGGCATTATTCCTGCCAAATTAAATCATTTTACCTCTACTGTACCAAGTGCCCGGACCCATAAACCCCTGTCCGTCTCATCATTTATCTCTCATCATTTATCTCTCATCATTTATCCCCTACCCGAGTACTCTCGCAGCGGGTACCAAGAAGGTAAGTATTAGTTGCGCGTTTGTGGGGGATGCCCTTCAGGATGGTATCATACCGGTACTGTAACCGGTACAGTGCCCTTAGGTCGGTGTCCAACAATTAGTGAGTGGGGGCGAGGAACTTACTTCAGGAGCTCGAGAAGTTCCTGCTAGCCAGAGAATACCCCGTCGAGTAAGGAGACTATGAGAGAGATAACCGGCTGTCAAGTTTGACTGGGCCCACCCCGAAGAGAACGAGTCAGTCCCAAGCCTACACAATTGCTACTTTATCCCTTTTTCTAGACCTGTTTTTGCTTTCCGAGGAAACGAAGCTACCGGTATTGCGCGGTGAGCCCTGGGTTTCGGCACCCCCCCGTTGGCCAGCACCAAAACTGACTTTGCGCCCAAGTACTACAGTCTTCCATGGGGTAGTGACGAATATCAGGAGTGTTCCCTAGAATATTCCGAGATCACGAACACTGTGGAATCTCAAACAATTGTATGATATCACGTGTGAGGTAGTCCAAAATTTCCTTCTCTGGAAAAAGGGCGAAACACACAGGGAAAGGTGGGCGGTTTAGCCCCTCTGAAAAGAAAGAAAACCCCCAAAAAATACTAAACCTTACCAAAGGGAGCAACCCCAACGACATGCGTGTACTGTAGCACCCAGTTCGTATTTGGGGCTTTACAGTAGTTCAAGTGTAGCAGTGGTGCAGATGTTTTCTACTGGTCATTAGTATCTCGATTTTCGCAGCAAAAGCCCCCCCTTCCAAATACCGAGGGTGGTATACGTTCACGCATTTTATTAAACCCCAACGCCCGAAAAACGTGAACCCGTTTCCGCCTCCTGGTACAGTATATGGTGCCTTGCGCTTAAAACATGTATCATATTATTATTATGATGCCGCTTCTGGTAAAGACCCTAGGTTAATCCACAGTGAGAGAAAGATCATTAACTGCCCCAAAAAGCTGCCAAATCTACACACGGGTTAAGGGGCCAACCGACCAGCAGCACCACGATTCAATTATCAAGAGAATTCGTTATCACTATCACGTCGGTAACGCATTGGCGCTTATCATCCTTATAGCACATGTACAGGAGAGTTTTACAGGCATTTTACTTAGGCAAGTAACGTAAAAAATACAAATCCCGTCCTCCCCCGACACACTTTTTCAATGCCTTCCATGGTGTGTAGTGGCAAAATATTGACTGAACAGAATTTTCTGATTAAAAGAGAGAAAATGAATAACCACCGGCGCTAAACCCAAAGTACGGAGCTAGAAGGATAGAAGTAATAATACTTGAACACGTGAATTAAAAGGGCCTCCATTCCTTGCTGCATCGGTCTACGGCATTCTATCACAAAGGAAAGGAAAGTATGGAGAATATCCCCGCAACTTCAGAAAAGAGAAACATGTAGCCTAGCAGTACTTCAGCCCCATGCCAGTCCCCGCCCGCAGCTGCACCGTGCACGAGCACCTTCCGCAATTAACAGCAACAATACCATCCCGGAATCGTACCTGCGCAACCTCGAAGCTTCAGGAACGAACAGATTCTTACCCAGATCCCTCAGAAGGGAAGCAAGCCCATTCCCTCGATAGAAGCAATTCCCTTACTCCATCATGTCCTTCTTTCTTCGCCTCCTGCAGTTCACCTCCGGCCAGCCGCTTAAAGGCCTGCACGACTTCTTCAGATTCGCCCAAATATCTTCCTATCGGGCGAAGTAATAGAGCTAGTGTCCCTCCTTTCTTAGCTCTCTTGGCAGGAAAAACGCGACTCGTCAGATAGCTGTACACTCCCAGCATCATGTTGCTCTTGAATCGCAACTCCTTGGCGGGTTGTTTGAGCCGGCGTAAAATCTCCTGGAGGCCAGTTCCGGGTGGGTCTTTGAAAACCTCTCGGAAGGTCTCTAGAAAGTCGAATATATTGATGAATACCTTTTTAAGAATCTGAAATATGTGTTAGGGGATCTTGTAATCTTGCTACCGGATCTTTGGTGGAACGCACCGTCCTTGCTGCTTCCCTCGTGACCTCCACCCGCCCCCCGCCGTAGAGTCCGACAAATACCTGCCAGGGCGTGATTCCGGTAATTAGGCAGAATCCATCGAGCATTGAGTCGAAGTCGTGTTCCACAATCTTATACCATTCAGCGCGCAGTGACTCGGCTTCAGTAGAGCAGCCCCACGGGCCCTCCTGTTCCCCGTAGATCCGTTTCCACTCTTTTTTTTTGGCATTGACCAGTTTCTTGAATTCAAGCTCAGGTAGGCCCCCCAGGTACTTATATCCACGACATTCCTGCCTCCTCAACCAATCCGGCAGAGGGCCCGCCTCTTGGATGCCCGGATCCTCAGGAGCCGTGGGCTCCGAGGCGTCGTGTACCGATTGCTCTCTCGCATCCAATGCCACCGCCTTCTTAAATCGTTTCGTGACCTTTGAAAGATTCCTTTCCCCCCACCCCCTCAGCCCAACAAGGCGTTGAAACTCCGATTGCGGAGGGGCATCCAAGTCGTAGGTGAACAGCCGGTATTCGTACTTTCTGAAAAACTTGGTGACATTGGGGCCGGCTGGACCCCCCCTCAGATCCTTCTCTCCTTCGACAGCAAACAAGAAGACCGTTTCGTGTTTTCTAATCTTCGAGGCACCCCACCGCCGCGCCTGGCAGAGACGTTTGAATTCTTCGAGTGGAGGGTTATGCGGGTCGTAGGTGTATTCGATGAAGTTGAATTGACTGAAAAATTCCAGAAGAGGCCCATTTGGTGTCGGCATTGCGGTTAAAATGTGGGATCTCAATACCAAAGTATCGCACTTTGGAACCCAAGACTCTGGGTAGCACACCAACAAGACAAAAAGGATCCCCGCCCGTGTAATCTTCAAGGAAGGCTGGTAGGGTTTTCCCGTATGGTACCGTGGTACGAAGCCGTAAAGTGTAGATGCTAGTATACCTCTCTTCTATTTAATTGTAAAGTGGTGCGTCTGCCATTGTAAATACCTGTGCTAGCCTAGTATGCTTCGGTAGCCTCCATGGAAGGCCTAACTATTTCACCTAACCCTAGATTCATGCTTCCAACCTTGCTTGGTGCCCATTGGACAGTTGGCTCCATACTTCGCGACCAGGGGGCCGGCGTCGCTTACCATGACTTCTAAATCTAGAATTCAGAAGCGTATTCACTCCCGTTATTACAGTACCAGCACGAGTAATATTCATTAGTCCTTCCGTCCTGCAGAGCCTGGCTAGTGGCGGCTGCAAGATGCCAGTGCTGCATACTGCACCACTCCTATTCGAGAGACAGAGGGGGCTTTGAGAGAGCTACCTAATGCCACGATGGTTCAGGTTTGGGAGGGCCAAACGACGCCGCACCAGAACGGATGATAATTGACAACTCAATAATACTTGTAGGCTTCCGATCCTCACGCGAGCAAACGATCGAAGAATCATGTAGGTTGGGCCGCAGGTATCCTTTCCCGACAGCGGTGACGTACCATATTGTACTGGTACAGTACTGGGGGTGGCCCCGGGGTGCGGTTGCTTAATAATAGCACCAACTAAATTACGGGCCTTTCCCACTTCATCGGGATGTTGAGGGAATATCCATACGGTGTCAGTCATGATACCGTAGCTAAAATTGAGCATGTGGCCCCTGCAAAGCCAAAGCCACACCACCGCACCGCACAGTACCCCACGCGGATCACGTTCGAATTACCCCTGCAGACTACGAGAAAGGGGATGTATTGTGTTTAAAAGAAACCGATCCAAATTCTTGTTTGATGACATTCCTTGGCCGTCTTCGCATCATTGCCATATCTGCCAACGCCTTTCGCAGAGGAGGGAGGGGGCCATAAATGAAACGCATTATTCGAAACAAAAGAACACACCCAGTGCATGGCACACACTCCCCCCAAATTTCCCGGCATCAATAAGTATCGTGACAGACCCAAATAATCGAACCGTGTGCAATGCCGCTGGAGTTGCCTCCTCTAGTAAAGTTTTGTATTTTTATTATTTTTATTCTTTATTTTACGTCTCTCTGGCCAGAGCAGCTCTTTCCTAGCGCTGGTTTTCGCCCCTTTTCTAAAGTAGGCAATTCTCAACTACATCCCTTCGTCTGTACCGAATTTCACTCATTTTTAGCTCAATGATAAGCCACCATTTATACCTTTTAGAGTCATGAAATGGAAGAAAGCCAGTCTTTGAAAACAGGCTAAGGGATAGCACCCGGTTCGATTATTTGAGATCATACAATATAGACTATGTTCCATCCCAGTTGGCAAGATTTCCACTTGGCCAAGGGGATACCCGTTCGCCAATGAGATATAAGCAGACCGCTTTCCCTGTAGGATACCGTGTTAGCTGACGCCTTTACGTTGAAATAAGAAGCGGCCGAGGCGAAACTTAGAATTGTGTCAAAATCAGCCATGAAAGGCACAGTCCTGGCTCTAGAGAGTTAGCCTATGGCGTTTTATTGCGATTTCGTGACAAAGCTAGGATAAAAATCTTATTTATACTAGTGCCAGGCGGTTCTCCTCAGTTAATACGGTACCCCGGCGGGCAAGCCGAATTTAGCTTATCCTACCCACCAAGTAGAAGAGATCTTGGGAAATTTTTCTACATAACAATTCCTCTTCTGTAGCTTTCATGTTAGCTTCTCAAGTAACCTAACCAATCATACATAGTTACCTTTCACTCACTACACTACCGGTGCCCCCTTCTCACTATTGGATATGCGTGTATTGTAACTTTTCTACCTATCGCCGCCCTCGCCCTCCATTCCATTCAATCAACAACAATCTCCCACAGCCGTTTTCATAAGAGCTTATTGCATGAATACTAGCAGTGTTTTATTGCCCCTTATAGTCGTGGTATTATTTATTTAAATTTTATATTTCTCCCGTAGCTTTAGGTTGAATCATAGATTATCACCTATCCTTATTTGCCAGCAGGGATGGATGAAATTTTGATTTTCCAGTAGGATATCCAACTGGGAAATCAGCCCGCATGGTGAAGGAGACATCCCCTCCGCCAACTAAACTCTTCGCTGGTGAGATGGAATATGCGCAAATACAGCTATCCAAATTCGGTGTCCCTTCTTCATTACAAAGGCAAACCTGGGCTAATCCCTTAGGCACCTAGTTATTGGAATAATAAGAGGGCCCCTGGCCGGCAATCATCCTAAATAACACCCAATGATACTCTTGCTCCTCCCTCTTCAGCAGCCATACTGCCCCCAAAATATTTGCCGTAGCTACGCCAATAATATAGTATTCTTTCCGTCCCCATGTTTGCAAAAATTAATTGTCTTTGAGCCTTGTGCTGGCGGTTGGCAACGCTGGTAGGGAGAGGCCCAAGCTCCCTAGAATACACGCTTTCCTCCCCTGCAGTGGACGGAATGCTCTCGCTATACACGTGGAGAAGGTATTCGGGATTGTCGGACATCTTAGGAGCCTGGTTGTTGTTAAAGGTATTGCCGGCACCAGAACCGAAGTGGAGAAAGCTTGAACCCTTAAGCAACTTTATAATGGGAAGAAATCGCCAGGATGGCAATCCTAGGGTGGAGTTGTGCCTAGAGTTCTCCTTTTGCTTGTTCTATGCAACATACAAGTAATCTAGGTATGATGTTATAATATGTTTAGGAATATCAGGTAGGTCGTCAAGATAGGATGTGGGTTAAGGGTGCTGATTACTCGTAGATTGGTTGGATCCGAGACGGGCCATTCAAAAATAAAAAGACAAGGCGGTTGAGAGAAACCCCGTAGAGAAGTACCCAATATCCACTCCTGCTCGCTCCTATTAACCATGACTACTGATTGGGTAGCGTTAGGTGAGAATTATAACTCCAGCAAATCCTTTCTCTGTTTTGGGCACGCGATACTCATAGAACAAGACACAGCACACAGTGTGCTATAAGTTACCATGCTCGATTATAGTACTGTATGACCCCCCACTGCAGTAATCGGGGGTGATTAAAACCCAGAAAACATAACCCTTGTCTCCGCAGAGATCTGTATTAGATTGGCGGAAGCAGTTTTCCGAATTTTACTGACCCTCCCGAGTCCAGTATGTCTGCCCTGTTCCTTGCTCTTTGAGTAACGCTTATTCCGGAACTCCAGCATCACATATACCGGAAATCCCACCACCACCACCACTATCCTTCATGATAGTCTTGACAGAAACTTGGCCTACATCGCTCTAAGAATGGCAACATATTCTAGTGGGTTCTGTAGATATAGGACAGCAATTTTCCCGAGAGTGCCCCTGAACAAAGGTATCTCTTAGCCTCTACCCTCCTCCACCAATTTTAGCTTATTATACCAAGGACTGGGTTAGCGATGGCTAGCACGGAAAAACGGAAGTTGGTTGTAAATTTAAGTCCAGGAAACACCAGTCATAAAAGAAATCTAAAAATCAATATTTTCGAATCCAAAGGGTGAAAAAAATGAAAGCAAAAGTCCATACAAAGAGACACTATTAACCATGAGAGTTCACAGTAATTACAAACAAAAAAAAGGCATTCAGCATATCCTGCCTCGAGACCACTCTGTGGAGTAACAAAGGCCTCTTGTTTAGGGGCTCCGACAGGCTACTTGGAAAGAAGGTGGCAGAGAGAATGCACTATGCGGGTAATTTTTTTGGTTTCGCTTCATGTAAGTTTGTGAACAAGGGGGTCCTTTGACAGAGGTGAGACCGGCGCCTTGTCACATTTTATAGACTCGCCAAACTCGCCATACAGCCAAGGAGTATTTGAGTGCGAAGTCGTGGGCAAGGGTTACATACATTAGTATCATACAAAGTAATGCAGAGTAGGACAACAATACGTCACGGGATTGTGTGCCAGTGCCCCCGTAGAATTTCTAGTATTGGCAGCTCTGAGATCAGGCACGGAGGAAGTATCACACTGCCATCTGGGGTATGATATATCGGGAGACTATTTGGTTCGTTGAAAAGCAGGCTACTCACCTGCCCAAATTGACTTCGAGGTCACTCTCTTAAAACACCCACTCCCTCACAAACAGGTATCATACTCAAATCCCTCAAGCGCAGTCAGGCTTTGCCTCATGGGCAAGAGCTCCATTTCTCCGTTCCAGCGAAGGCGGGCTAATGTATGCTACTCTTCCCAGGCAAGAAGTACAGTATTCGATAACAGGGATCTACAAAAATTATGGCGGAAAATCCATGCGTACCTGAGGGCCCATAAAAATTCACCACCCTGATATCGAATACGGTAACTTACTTCTTGCCTGGGGCGAGTATACTGTGTTCTGCCACACAGACGCACAGCATCTACCTGAAGGCGAGCCATTTCACATATATTATAGAAATAGGCATGATACCCCAGGGGACTTCTTCACATGTCAGTAAATCATCTCGCTCACCCACCTGTATGTATCACAGATCACAAGCTCGGCCACGGACTGCACGCAACCAATTCCGAAACTAATAGATACCGGAAGAGTGGGGAAAGGTCCATCGGAGAATCCCACAGAGCAAGGAGATGACTGCCGTAACAGCGGCTGAGGGTTTGTTTAGGGAAACGCCGGGCGAAGGATGCCCGGGATAAAGGCATACCCGGGGGGTAGGCTAAGCAGACACGAGAGCGCCCAACCTCGCACTAACTTACCGGCATAACGTGAGACGGTAAATGACGGGTGAAAAGGGCCGGTACGATACCGGATGCGGCCCCAATTTATGCCCGATGCCCGGGTGACATAGTAAAACCCCAGTCTCAAGCTTAACGGTTAATTTTTTATAAATTCAAGTTCTACTGTAGGCAGCACCCGAGCACCTTGATTTAGCGGGTTGCGCCATCTCATGCTTTGTGACACCCCAAACCCCTTTTGCCAACTCGACAGAATTATTATCTTGTTGTTTTGCAATTTACTATCTCCGACAGGCATCTGACCTCCGGGCCGAGAGAGACAAAAGCTCCTAGGATAGATTAGTGCTCTCCTAGCACGGTATAGCCTGGGCCCTCTAGGCGCGCTAGATCTTATTAACTTGCACTCGAAATTTGGTTAACCTGTCAAACTAGGCCTATCGTAGGTTAATACGGTGATTTCCTCGAATAAAAAAAATATGATAACTAGAGAATTCCAAGAGGTCTTACTGTACGCAATTTAAACTTCTTTTTTTCTTTAGAACGCAAGAAGCCAGTCGGTGATCGTGTTCATACAAGAATTATCAAAGTATTCCATAACGCAATCCGTAACCGATAACCATACAAGTACGCCGCAGTAAGTGATAAAGAAAAATAAAAAAAGAATTCTAATGAGACCACCAACTCTAGTACAAAAATTCAAGCAAACGATACTCATACACTGCTGTTGCCCCGATTCTTATTCCTCTTAGTCTCCAAGCTCTTCTTGACTGGATCCTTACTCTTAAAGATCTCGGTCATCTGCTCGAGGGTATGTCCGGCCGTCTCAACGAACCACATCCAGATGACAAAGACTTCAAAGCAATTCCATACGATGAAGACAATGTAGTACCTCCACCCAATAGCCTCCATAGCGACCGGCGCGGCGAAAGTATTAAGGCACATGGCAATGTTCACGAACAAAAAGTTGAGTCCAGAACCCTTAGCACGAGTCCTTGTCTCGAGAACTTCTGTGCTGTAGAGCGTTTGCAATGGAGTATACGCCCAAGAGAATGCCATACCAAAGATGTAGATGAATGCGATAACGGCGTACGAAGCGCCCTTTGAAGTTGATGAGGCCGCGGTTCCGGCCGTGATGATGGAGAAGCAGACCACCGTGAAAGCGGTAGCGCCGATGAGCATTGGCCTACGACCAAGTTTGTCAAGAAGCGTTGCACCCCAGATGGCTGCGAACATGCAGAATACCGGATAGATTCCGTTGAGGACGAGACGGGTGTCCGAGGAATCGATACCGGTCTGCTGGAACATTGTTGGCATGTAGTATGATACGACGTTGTTTCCTGACCATTGACCAAAGAACGCAACGGCAACTATGATCCATTAGCCACCAGACGTAATTGGGTGAGGCGCAGGGCGACACTTACTAACGAGACCGAGTCTATACCTGGCCGTTCGAGTATTGACGAGATCGCGGTAGTCCCACCAAATCTTGTCAGAGCTCATTGTTCCAATATGCTCACGCATTTCTTCGAACTCGACGTGAACGACTGGGGAGTGGCGATCGCCTTCTCCGTGGTATTTGGCTAGAATCTCGAGAGCCTCCTCGTCTCGGCCCTGAGCGATCAACCAGCGGGGAGATTCCGGGATGAAAAAGACGAGAACAGCAACAATGGCAGGAATGCCAGCTTGAACGATAGTCGGAGTCCTCCATGCCCACGAGTTATTCATGTGGCGATTGGTGCCCACGCAGCACCATCCCGCAACTTTGAGAGGAAATTAGGTTAGTTAAAGCTTGCGAGTGAGCGCTCGTGTAGGAGTGCATACTGATAGATCCTAGGTACCAGCAGACATTGAAAAGACCAGCCTGGGTACCACGATACGCTGGGTGTGACAGCTCAACAGCATAGGCCGGGGCGGATCCAGAAGCGATCGCCGCACCGACTCCAAGAATGAACCTTCCTCCTTGGAATTGTCCCACTGGTCATAAAGTTAGCAACTTTATGGCAACGGAAACCCTTTGGAAGGATGAAGGGGTAGAAGGAAGGGGGGAAAAAAAGAGAGAGACTCACGGCCACTGGCAGTAGCCTGCACTGCCGTTCCAACGACGACAATTACACAACCGACGAACATACCCCAGCGCCTTCCGTATCCGTCTGCGAGCCATCCAATCGCGGGGAAGGCGGCGATTTGTCCCAGCTGGTGTTTGCTCCGTTAGTTTGATGCGGGGATGGAAAATGACTAGTCATGCAGGAGACATACATTGTAGATCATGAAAACTATCCCCGTGCTAGAGCCCTTGCCGTTCAGACCAAATGACTTTTGGTATTGCTCCATGTCGTTAACAGCGCCCCTGCGCATTAATGAGTTAATATCAAAATTTAAACCCAGGGAAGGCAGGTACCGTAGGCAAGAGAATGGTGTACTTACATGAGAGAACCATCATATCCGTTCATTGTCGAAACCAAGTAACTCACAAGGAGGCAGAAGTAAAGCTTGAACGAATTCTTGCTCAACAATGAAAACTTGTTTGTTCGTACGATGGCGTCGATATTGTGGGTTGAAATCGCATTTTCCCTCGCGTCGCTAGAATCCGCCTCATCCCTTCCCCCGACAAACTCAACGTTAGAGAACATTGTATCTTTGGAGCCCATCGCGGATCCCATAGGTGGCGGCGACCTTTCAAGTTCTAGATGTGTGCTGCTGATCCGGCGTTTCGAGCACCAGAGAAAATTGGGCTTGCTAAAATACCTGAAAATCTGGTCGGGCGATGACGGCCGGGTTTTATTCCCAAGAACCTTTCGGCAACTGAGATCCCCATCTCGGTGGGACGAACGCGAACACTCGTGTCTACCTTTTTTTTTCCCAGCTCTCCCGAGACATTTGCTTCATTGTGCTAAGCTTCAGGGACAGGGCCGCATAGCTGATGGTGGTACTATCGGTTTATACTGTATATATCGTGCGAGAGCAAGAGTTTTCTTTTTTCCCCACCATGCGCCAAGGGAGGGCCGTACCATAGTTCGTAGTTCGCCGCACAATCCCTGTCTCGCGATGAATTTCCTCAAGACTCTTCGTCAATCGTGCATCAAACCCTCCAACCCATCCACCCATCATCCATGCCCCACCGCAGTGCTTACCGTGAGTCCTAACCTCCTCTGTAAAGTCTATTTTTGTACGTGCGTTAGCGGTGCCACTCCTAATCGAAAAACGTTCGTGAAAATAACCACTATCGCATGGCATCTAAGCAAGAAGGCTAAGCTTTGGCGATATGCAATAGCAGCCGCCCTCAAAAACGTCGCTCAATTAGGAATAGCGCTGCCGAGGCCAGACTGGACCCACCGGGCCAGCAAGATCCACAACTAACCCGATATTCGATCCTCCGAGCCTCCAATCCGACATAAGAGGAGCTTCGGAACGAAGACCGGAGGTATGTAACTACCACCACAAAATAAGAGGCGTCTTACCTGTCTCCTTGAGCAACGAAGGTTTTGGAAGGGTGGGAAAACTTTTCATCTGCCCCCCGCCTCCGGAATTCTCCGTCCCTCATTATTCTGAAATAGACAACACTGAATGGGATGCTGGGTTACCGTAAGTCTGAAACGGCATTGTGCCGTATAATACCGTGCGAGTGGGTACAGTCCGGCACGGTACAATCTACGGCACCACCAGCGAGCGTGTGCAACATCGGAGATGAGGGCGGAACGTCATATTTAGACGAGCGAGTGATCCTTGTTCTTGTTATGGCCTGATGAACAGTGTTCTGATGAGTGTCGAAGTAATTACTTGCACTCGGGGGTCAGTAAAAAGCGGAATCCCTTTTCTACCAATCCCGTACTGTCCTCGAGCACAAATCTCTATGGAGACAGGGGTTAAAGTTCTCCGTTTTTAATGGCCCCCCAGAGTACAGTCAGCCTGACCGCCACGTTGTTTTATGTGCATGACCAGATCAGATCAGGAGGTGGTAGATTAAGTCCGGGATACTAGATCTTCTCGCATCATACTCGAGTACAGTTTTTCACCTACCGTACTCGTGGAGACAGAGTGTTGCTTACTGCAGGGAACGAATAGCTGCGCGCCTGGGCCGAGCGCTATCATCCCAGGAATGTGCGAGAAGAGGTGCCATTGTGCAACGCACGCAGAACATACCGTACTGGGGGGTCAGCATTAATGAGGCGAACTCGACATTTACTAGCCAAAATTACGTGTGTGTAACCATATGAACAACTAATCTTGGCTCCATTTTTCGCGGTGGAAAAAAGTCAGGCGAACTCAAGCTCGATGAGTTAACGATACTCGAATCTTTGATTGGCTGATTGGTCCAGGAGTCGATCAGAGCGGTTTCGCCTCACTTACCCTCAACCCCCCGGTACTCGAGTACCGTACCAATGTTTGGCAAAAGTCGGATTGGAGCCAAAGCGAAGCTGAGACAACCGAAGAAAGCAAATTCGCCACAGTTTAAACATATTAGGCGTTGGACAGGTTCAGGAAAATCCGCACTAGCATCAATACGTAGTATGAAATTTGAATATAGCATCAATCCAAATTTCACCAGAATACTCTGCAGTACTTGTCCCAGGCCATAAGTACCCGAAAACAGGGATTAAAGAAATATATGGCAAAACATCCGTGCGTGTCTGTGCCCCCATACAAATGATCCCCCTTCATTTTCGGGTACTTATGGCCTGGGACAAGTACTAGTACCGTACTCGTACAGCGATGGGAGGGCGAACCAGGTGCAACGATGTAGTAGGGTTTAGCCACAAATCAAGTAATTATGATACCCCTTGGCCAGGCCCACTTCTCTCGACGTTTGCTAATAGAATACCGTACACCAAATACCTTGATCGTGTTTCTTGGCAAAGACATGCAAGGATACCCCAGATCCCCTGTCTCCTCTACTACTCGAGTAGTACGGCACCGCTACCATAATAACAGTAACGGTCGATTGTGCTATGTGGTTCAGAATTCCCTACTCTGGAAAAGCAGTGCCTCTAAGAGCCATCAAAAAGCAAAAAGACTCTATCAGAGGAGGCAGGTCCAACGATATAGCACAGTCCTCGATTATTACGTTCTTACGGCAGGTAAACAGGGTGATTTCCAATCATTATACATGACTAGCCCACAGATGATGCTGGACCTGACTTTAATTATGACTTTTACTACACTCTTTACCCCAAGCACAAGTCGGTCAATGCTTACCAGGGCCCTCACACTCTAATTCTCTGATGTATCCCTCAAATAATCCATCTACATTCCTTTGCCTCCCCCCCATAAACCAATCCCTCTTAGTTTCTCCTTCAACTACAACTTAATCCCGGTACATGACATCTTCCTCTCCAAACCCCTTTCATGGTCAATCCAGGCCCTCGGCTCTTCAATATGGCAAATGTATAATATCCTCATTAACATGCTCTTGAGCCGGATCTAGCCAATACCATTTGCTAGCGGCTGGTGAGAGCGCCATGGTATTTTCATAGATGCTAGTACGCTCGGAGCAGGGAGGTGTTTCCCTGGTTTCTGGAAACCGAGGAAAGAAGTTTGGAGGATACTGGGAGCCGCCCTGGGAGGCAGCTATTGATGGGTATGGGGGATGTAGAGAAGCGGGTTGGGAACGTTAAAGAGAGAGATGGGGGCGGGGCTTGATGTGGAGAAGGTAGAGTCCTGGGGCCTGTAATCTGATATACGGAGGTAGGAAATATTATATAGGGAGAACCCTCTGATACTGGGGATGGTTGATTTCATTGGCTCACTAAGCCATTAACTTTGTTAAAGAGAAACTTCGCACAGATAAGGTAATACGGTAACGAAGACTCCCCCATCAGCGGTCATGGCTAGCCCTCCCGCTCTGGTTCCCTCCCCGGCAATCACCAAAGCCTTTTGGTTTCCCTGTCACATCCCTATTACAATTCTTCGGGGTTCCCCGACAAAGTAGGTGCCGGCCAAGATACTCTGGACCTTTCTTCCAACTCCCTCCGTAGTGAAGCTGTATCATCGGAGAGCTGTGCTGTGTAGTCGATCCCGACACCACCCATACACAGCGAGATGAAAAGGCACTCTGATCCCCACCCAGAAAACCCAAGCTACTCGAGCACTCCAAATGCCACCCGGAAGAGTCAGAGGCCCAAGATCCCGACCCGGGCCCTTACCTGGTTATGTGGTTTAGTACTTGATCCTTTGACCGCAGGGTTCAGGGGTGGTGTTGCTGGTCGACTGGCAGGTCCTATGGGTTAAATTTATCCATTGTGTGCAGTTGTAGACAAAAATGAGTGATATTTTGTAACCACAAGCGAGGGTTCTAGCAGGGGGGGGGATATCATACGCTCACATTTTTAGAAAGCCCCAGCTCCTAGAAAATATGAACGTATTCCCCCACAACGGGTGTACCGCAAAAACTCTGATAATCCATCAAATCGTGTGCTATGCATCATAGTTGGAAATTCCCTTCCCCGGAAAGTGAGTCAAACCCCCAACAGAACCACCACCTCTCGCCCCCTTTGAAAATAGAAGGAGAAAATTGCTGAATCTTACTGAATCTAACAAAGGAAAGCCCAACGACATATCACATACTCCAATTATTCAAGTCTTTACGGTAGACTAGTGAACGGATTTATCCAAGGTGTTACGTGTAGAGTGACTAGGTATACCGTAACATTACTTGCTATAAGTATAAGCTAACTGTCTTGAAAGATCACAACAGTTCTTCTCTCCCTCGCGCAAGGGTGGGACACTTCCACAACACCGCTTAGATCCTCTATCTTTCCCTCCACATTGAGAAATAGGACCGCCGCTAGTACCTCCGAGTGATCGGTTCCCTAAAGGTGCTCGTGATGCCTTTGGTAATGCTCTTTCCCGTAAGTGCTCCCCCCCCCCCCCCCGAATGGGGACTCCAAGCCCAGTCCACCCGCTATTCACAGCAGCCCTAGTGTGCCCTAGACCTTGTGAATACTGATGGAGGTCTGGTTTCCGCGCAGGGAATATGCCGTCGTACAAGCACCGCAAGGACACAGCTATGATCGGAACTGTCGTCACGAGAACGATCCGGGTCAGTCGCTGATAGGAAAACTGAGATGTGTTCGATATTCGATGTATATGACAAGTGTGTTCGCAAAGGAGTGCGTGTTGATCATGAGAAGTGATCATCCAGAGAAAGGAACGCAGCTCAGACTAGATACAGTTTGTGGTGGCCCGCACAGTGGGCTCCTACCACACAACACCAGTCACCGTCGCGCAGTCTGGTCAATAGCCCTGCTCACACCTACAAGTGTGCCCTAACCTAACATACCACGATGGGGTTGCTCCATCAAATACTCTAGACCTAAGGGGTAGCGTTAGTAGGAATCGGGCAGAAGCAAAATTGGTGCTTTTGCCAACATGAATAGGCTTAGTGTTGGCTTATCTGTTTGGTCTGTTGGGGACTGGAGGGGTAAGGAGGGCGAGGGATCTTTTGGGATTGACAGTTCAGAGTTGCAAGAGGTATGATATTGCACCAAAGACCCAGGGTGGGGAGTGTTGGATTCCCTATGATCCATGCGGTCATAGGTAGCTATTTTCGCACACTACGCCATTATGTATAGGGCTGTGGTGCTAGCATCGCTCGCTTACACCTGTTGCCACAGGCATCCGGCATTGGATGTGTAGTTCGGTTTGCTGTTCCGTGCTATACCACCCGGCATAAGGCACGGGTTTAGGGGCCGGTCTTCACAACAGCAGTGGGGCGCCGGGAGTCATGGATGATTGTTCCTCCGCTCCTTCAGAGTTTCTGCTTAATTCCCGTCATTTCCGGAACGCTTCCAAGCAAGCGCCCCGCTCATTGTCTATGATTAGTGGGTCTCCTCTAGCTTCCGGCGGCGATTGTTGTCCATGGAGATATATATATTTCGTGGAATGTCCTTAGCTAGCATTTCTATAGGTCGTCCAGTCCACTCTTTCTCCACCTCCAGTTCTACTCGACCCACGGCGACCTCACTCTCATCGCTTCCCCGTTTAGGTGACGCGATAGGGAGTAGAGTGTTTGTGAATGGGGAGCGCCAATGGCCTCAATGCCAAAATGCCTACACTCCAATTGAAACCATAATATACGACCAATTCCATTTTCTCTCATTAATTTTGAAACGAGACTATATAACTTGTTGGGGCTCTAACTAGAAAAGACCTCTCTCACCCAAGCAACGAGATCCTACAGGATTATCTGTGCCAGGATTCATGGCGATCAATGGAGCCATTCTCTACGAAGTTTTGTCTTTCTGACTAAATTCAGGGCTAAGCACCGACTATAATCCACGGTTTCTTTGTTAGTCTAAACCTTATAGCGATCAACACGCCAAATAGCCCCTGCATCGCAGGACTTGGTTTTGTTGATGGCTTTCACGACGGCCCGGCCTCACTCGCCGCACTAATTACTTTGGCTTGATCTCTCTATTTTCTCTCAAACTTCCGTTGATACATTTCTCCCAGCACATTTGCCTTAGGCATGCAAAGATCCCCCTCGCAGTTCGCTCTCTATAACATCAAGATTGAATACATTTTCCAATCCCCACATTAACCTATTTCCCTCCCTTCTTCTTTGGCGCCTTCTTCTCAACCCTTCCCCCACAAACTTTGTTCATATCAAGTCCCTTTTGTTCACTAGTCTGCTTCGATCCCTTTCCCTTTGCACTCCCACCAACGGGGGAAGACCCACGCTTTCCGCTTTTTTTCCCCTTCCCCTCCCCCCCCTTCTTCCCCTTCTTCTTATTCCCCATGCCAAGCTTCAGCTCCTCCCCCCCACCGTAGTAACCACCGTCGTCACTGCCCTCGTGTTCCCCCTTCCTACCAGAGTGCTCCGCACGTCCACTCTTCCCATGCCCAACGACATCTGCGCCAGTATTCCCCTGCACTTTACCACTCCCGCCATTGTCACGCGGAGAGCTCGAGCTCATGACCGAACTGTCGGTATCCGACTCAGTTGTCTCTCCAAGAATAGATCCGAATCCAGAGGCGCCGAGTTCCATCATCTCAACCTTGCCCTCAAGTATGAATAGAGCACTCCACAGTTCGAGAATCTTTTCATCACGTTCTTTCTCGCGCTCGACTAGATCCTCGAATTGGCTAACGAGACTCTGAATTGCCATGTGGCCCTCCAATGCCTGCTTCTGTTCGCTGGGAAGCTTTGGGAAGGTCAATCCCTGTCCTAGGCCAATAGGCGGTGGGGGGCGGTTGTTCTTGGGGTGATTTTTCATCTTGCTGTCGTGCTGTTAGTATTGTTAGAGGACCCCCAGCTCAGTCAAATCGGGCCCAGAATACATACAGAGTTTGAGATTTAGTTATGCGATGTAGCTGTGAAGGCGGCGGTGGAGGGTTGTTTTTTTATGATTATTAGAAGGGAGGAAAGGCTCTCTGGGACGGAGTGGATACCGGTAGGGAGAAAAGGAAGGAAAGGGAAAAAAATTGAGGCTGTGTGGTGCCTTATGTACACAAAAGAGTTCGTGGGCGTTGGACTGTTGTAGGGCTAAAGTTTGGGGAATATCGCAAAGATAGAATAGATACGAAGGGTTCGAGCTCTCCCACCCTAATTATGGGCTATGTCCCCTAGCCGGTATGGCACTTATCGTTGAACCGCATTTGAGGGTTTAGGGGCAAGCTACACTTTCTGTTTGGACAAGAGACTTGCCGCACAATGCCCCGGCATTCCGAGTCTTTGTTCTTAGAGACAATTACATCTCATTCCTCGGATGCCATTCGGGCCCGTGCCGGAAGGATTGCTTAAACATTACAGACAGTACGAATCTGTCCAGCCATCTTCTAGGCTACTTGGGACATCAAGATCCAGGAAACGACGAGTGTCATATTAACATATATTGCAATGGATTGTTAAAAGTAGGACAGTCTCAGGTGGATTATATAGTCAATCTAATTAAGAAAGAAACCCCCTCTCTTTCTTTATCAACACCGTCCCGCACATCTTTCCTGTCACCTTGCCCTTCGATCCCGACTTGTATGTGACCTCCAACAGTTCGAACGGTGCGTTTACATCGCGCATGATACGACACATGACAATACGGTATGGTAACTTACTGTAAACTTACCAGACGTCATTCGCCTGGCTAGTATAAAAACACTCGAGATCTCAATGGAGAGTTAAGAGGGGAGGATTTATGCCGGTCGCACGGAGGGGAAACGAGAACCACCCCAGGTCCCTAGATATACAATACCATCAACCTTTCAACACACCCCCGATCTTCCTACCCACAATTCATAACACCTGACACCAGCAGGTTTAATGGTAAGCTCTCTCACCAGCCTAAGCCATATCACTCTCTTCAGTAATGGACCTGAGGAATCACTCACCCCCCACCTCGACACTATCTTCTAACATCTGTCATGATGCCACGAGCGCAAGCTTGCCCCCTAAGATCTCCCAGTAACTCACCAAGAAGCGCCCCTACACTCCAGCATCCAATACGAAGAAATCGTCCACCAATCTGACACTAAATCGTATCTAACTTATCCCCACAATTACCCCCTTCAACTAAGAGAGACGAGTGACACATCATGATCCAAAATAGTGCCTCTCCTCCTCCCCAACTCCCCAACCGACACTACACACCAAACCTCCTCTAACCCAAGAGCAATTCCATTCCCAAGTCCTGTCAAGATACCGCCCCGAGTGCCTACGGTAAGCAAGTTGCATATCACACCCGGCGCCTACCCTCGGTCTGGCGGGCCGGCGCATCGTAAGGCTGGCGGCTGTGGAGACATCTGAGGATTTCCTGTGGATTCATGCAAGCGAGGGGTACGATAAACGTGTGTTGGGTAGATGGGCGGCTGGGGAAGTGGGACGGTAGGGCTGGAGAGACAATTCTGCGGTTGGTTTGTGGAGGTGGGGGGTACAGATACACTACCAAGGTGTGATATATCCATGGTATGGCAGGTAGTAGAGACGAGGGGGAAGATATTGGCTTAGAGCGTTATGGTGTAACTTTAGCCTAAGCGACAATTCACGAGCATCGCGCGGTAAGAATTTGAGGGTCGATTCTGTGATAAACCGGTATATGTGCTCGAGTACCGTAGTTCTGGGTGCGATAAGCTCGGATGCGGCCATCATCCGGCTTGGTAAGCCAACTCTTGGCCTTTTCTTTTCTTTTTAGGTATATAACCTTTTGGCTTCTTGTGGATTTCACCTCCTGCAGAAAATGACAAAGATGAACAAATCATATGTACCTCAAAGACAGAGGCGACTTAGCCCAATTTGGAGTAGCACGATGTCTCGCCTTCTGAAAATGTGGGTCCCCGTCTACTACCAGCAATATTCTGCCAGTGGCCGTTACTGGGTGTACAAAATACTCTAACTTCAAACATAAAGATCATGGTCTTCCAGTTCATATTTCCTGAAAGTAAAACCCTAGGTTAACGCGGCAGGTCCCTGACTGCAGTTCTATCAGCCCAAAATCAAAGGAGAATCTGGTTGGGGGTGATCCTTCGACTTGAAATCGGGGGGACATTTTTCCCAATCATGAGTAGGTTTATCGCGACTGGAACCATAGTCGGTCAGGCAATTTTCGAGTACATCTTAGACTCTTCCCAGTTTATTGAGGGTTCGCCGTTCCAAATTGTGCGGTCACCGGAATGCCGGTACACACGCGGGCGGTTTAGAGCTTGTACTGGACTGTACCAGTACAATTCTAGTGTTCTAACCTATCAAACGGGATTCAAAGTTAGTGGATTGGTATTACGGATTCCCTGAGTTATTGCCCATCCAACTAAATACAGGCCAGAACATAAGTTGTATCTCAGGTTCGCCATAGTAATCGTTCCCTTCATCCCCAACATCCCAACTAACCTCTTATCCACATCAATCCCAATTTCTTCCAAATACCCCGCAACCCCCCCCCCCCCAATCCCTCAGCGAAATACCCCTGCAGCTTATCCATAACGAGACCTTCCATGCGCGCAAATGTGGAATCTAACCCGGTCTCTGCAATCTCCGGGAGTATCTCGGCCCTGACTGGCCCCAGACTTTCCCATGAATCCGTGCAGTCTTTCCTGATGACACCCATTGGGACAGGAGGCCCGCGCAATCCCTGCCTTGGATGCAGTGCATTAGGACTGGATATTCCCTTGGCCGCAGAGGGCGTCTAGAGACTAGGGAGGGCTGTTGGCCCGGCTTGGCGTACGCAAATTAGGGGTAGATAAAAAAAAGTCTTGGAGAGCGAAATTTCTCCCCGACCCAGGGAGGCCAAAGAGAGTCCTATAAGACCCTTAGACTTCAATGGCTTCTCCGCAATAATTCTAGCAGCCCCACGGAAGCCGAATACCATCAACTCCACCATCTTTCTATGTTAGAGTAGGTTAGCCAAGTCACTTATCCATCACTAGCAGAGAGTATGATAGAAATATAACATCCCGCTACTCCGGCTACTTCAACAACGCCATTTCAAAATTCTTCCTAATAAAGTGCACATACGCCCTGTGCATAATCCATTCTCATAATGCCCCCGCCAGTCCCGAACAATGTATTCCAACCCAACAATGGGGTCAGGGTTCAACTACCGCGAAATATGTGCAATAGAGCATGGACCGCATTGCGGTTCCTTAAATGCGGATAGCGGGCTTACTCTGTCCGCAAATCAGTGATGGTCTTGATGCCGTAATCGTGAACAAGCCTCCCATGACCATCGGCAGTTGTCTATCTCAGACCTGAATTAAAAGGCTCACATGGAGGGGAATTGAAAACACAAGAGGAAGGCAAGATAACAACTGACTCAGGCGTCCGGAACGATAAAGTGTCCGTCCCTCCCATGAGCCTGAAATGGGGGGTTTTTTTTTGCGAATCTGCCACCGACGCTAGCCGACGAACGAACTATTGATTCGGAGGAGGGGGGGGGGTGGTAGGGGGGTAATTTCACAGAGGTGCTCGATGTGGCAGGACAACCTTTGCTAAGATCAGCGCCCCTACACCGGGCAGGCTATCGATCAAAGTCAGCGGGCGCTCAGTCTCCGTGGTGGTAACGTCTATCATGAGCGGATACGCAAAGCGAATATCTCTGTGGTGTTATCTGGTGGGGGAAGGACGTGTACATTCTTTTGCTCCTCGTGAGTCCGTTCCTTTTTTCCCCCTTCTCTCTGCAGATTCCTTTTGATTTGGGATGGTATGGGCAGATTTCTTCAATTCACCTGCTCCCTTCCTCGGTTACCGATAAGCTCCGTACGCAAGGGACCCGCTTCAAATCGATAGATACAAGTACCGCTCGCTGGGTAATTCAGCCCTGGGGTTGAAATCATTTACCGGTGATGGAATGATAAGGTTATGCAAGGCTTTCGAGACGAAAGGCTTTGGTGAGTGGATCTATCTAATCAATCGAATCAATTCCCCCCCCCGCACTCTGCCCCTCACAACACCGCTCGAGCAGATACTGGTACTGCCGGCCGCAAGGGGCTAGTTATCCACTGTTTTAAAGTATTTTGCTATCGATACACCAGTGCTACCTAGGAACAGTTCGGAAAGAGTACCGTGCGGCAGTTAATAGGTGGAACCCAGTATGCGCTCCCCTGAAAATCCTTTCAGTTCACTCCCTCAGTGACAGTGGTTCTTGAGAAGTCTTGACGCGTCCTGACACGGTAGAGCCTAAGTTCCTCGGATGTGTCGGGTCTCATTAACTCCCCGAACCAAAACCTCCAAGTACGACCAATGGGTACATTATCCATGCAAAATTTGGGTTCAATGTGCCGGTACGGTATCAGCCCGATAGCATGATAGTAAAATGCATAACGACTGGAATATTACCAAGGCCACACCTTATCAGCAATCAAATCGTTTGTATACCGATAGTCCCATTTTTCCATTATTTTTTATCTTTATTTTGACCTGTCCCTGAATTATATACAAAGAGTAGTGGAGATCAGAGTATATTTTGTTGAAATTTCTGGTTCATTCAATGTGTATATTTCCACTGATAGCATTATATATTCTCATACGGTACGTGATGCAAACTTTTTGGTTTAACTGTATAGTAGTACCGCCGGTAGTACAGTACAGTACACTCTAGACGTTACCGCAGCTAAGACATCCTCCTTATTACAAGTAATGAGAAATACCGGTAGGTTGTATTGAATTTTTTTCCCCAAAAGTGTGAAGGCAAAGTATCGGTATCATATCAAAGAGGAGGAATATTTTTTTACCACCGTTCCAAGGGGCCGTACGGAAACTTCTCAGACACGACTGCACTTTAGTCCAGTACGGTACGGCGCTGCATGGCATGTCCGAGAATAGTATCGGTAAGATCTGCCGAAATCCCACAAGTGCAATGCGCCCCAGCGCCACGGAATTTTACAAAAAATGCCCCTAGACAAAATAACTTGCTATTGCTCGCGACGCAAGAATATCGCAAAATCAGAATTGATCATACGGTACGAGTGCACTTTCAGCTATGATTTTACTCGGCCATGTGATACACTATCCGTTCGCCCATTTGGTGCGGCAAACTACTGTATGATACTCGATTGTTGAGAAGGGAAGCTATTAACGAGGGAAGAGGAAGGAAGGGAAAGGGTTACTTAGCACCCCTCAGCCCTTTCCTTCCCTTCGCACCAAACACTCGTACTCAAGTAGGGTATTCTCGCCTTCGTATGTAAGTGTATTATACAAGAACTCGAGTGCTGCACATACCGTACCATACCGTATCCTATTGCTTTCATCAGTTGGAGAGGCTCTCAGCCCTGGAAAGGGCAGATGCGACATGGAAAAAAGAAAAGGAGCCATCTCTCCGAGCCCCGGCGAAGTGCTCTTCTCATCTTCAGCCCCCACATTTAGCCCTGGTTCATTGGAGTTACCGTTTTTTGCCAAATGATCCTATTTTGGAAGTCCGACCGGGTTCGGTCTAGTACTGGTAACGAGCTAGCCAACCAGCAACGCGAAGATGGTGATAGGTACATATGTATGCACAAGTAGAATGTTGCAGTTCTCACGCCTCCTCCACTGGTATGAACGGAGAGGGGAAAAGATAGACCTGGAATACAAAACCAGGCTTCTGGTGCCCAGTGAAAGACTGGTCTGGTTGAGAAGGACGGCTTGGTTGGGTCGAACGTGATCAACCAAAGACCAAAATCCAATATAAGCTTAGTCAGGGTGCGGGGTTTTACCTTGTAATATCGGTATCTGTCTTTCTCCATCTCCTTTCTTTATCGGGCATTTCCTGTCACCAGTTCATGGTATAGAGACATACCGGTATACCCTCGTACCTCGCATGGTATTGAACCAAATCTCTAAAAATGCTTCTTCCCCTTCCCCGTTCGTTGTAATGGAGCACAAAAAAGTAAAAGCCAAAAGTGCAAATGTTTCAAGCGAGGAACGAAATTGATCCAGGGCAACACATGGCAGCCACGAAATGTCAACTGAGACATGGTGGGCGGCTATTTTTAAGGGTATGACCATCAACGAGGAAAAAGTATGGGAAGCCGGGGGGAAATAAAGGTGCCGTACTCAAGTACCGGTGCTCGAGTCAAGGAAGAGTGAGGGCTGTGGAAAAAAGAAAAGTAGTGGGGAGAGCTCAAGAAGGGACATAAAATCTGCAGATGCATCGTAGAGTACTACTCGTACTGGTACATAAAGTAAGCCCCGCGAGGGAAAGGGGAATGCGCTCGTTGGTCGTTAGCAGCTGAAGTGAAAATGGTGGATATGAGATGCCAAGATGCGCCTTCTCATGGACTCTTGACTCCCGACGAATGAGCTTCTCCAAAGCTAGTAACGATACAAGAGATCACATCACATCATAGCACATGAACCATATGTCACTGGCTGTTCACTTGTACTCGCACAATACCGCAGAGTCCCGGTACCGGTATGCTTGCACGAGTGCTCGAGTAGGTTCCAGATAGGAACTCTCCTTAATATTTCTCGCATCACATCGAGCTCCCCGCCCCAATAAGGTCAGGTGAACATGAGAGTCTCACCTCCTCTAGAGTAACCTTTCAGCAACTCACTTTTGCATACTGGCAAAATTCTCACAAGGACTGACTGCCGGTACTGAAGCTCAACCACGGGTGGTTTCGCCTGGCCCGCAAACATTCACTGCTCGGGTACCGGTAGATCCCGGCGGGAACCTCTCGTGGTTTTGTGCTGGCATGAGGAAGGAGCCCTGGTCGTACCTTGTCGCTGACAGAGCCAGCTGGATAGAGAGGTTGGAGGGTCCACCATGCAGTTAACCTTAGTTGCGAATTGAGCAACATACCAGTCTCGGGGATGGTAGAGATATTTAGCAACCGAAGCGGCTCAGATGTCGTGCTTTGTGTGGTCGCAGCCGGGTTTGTTTTTCCTAGTGGATGGCGCGATAGCAGGTGAAATTACAGTGCCGGCATCCTATCACGGGTCAAATACTTGAGTGCGGTATTGCGACCTAGGGATACCGTGGTACGATAGTCGACACCTTTATGTCAAAAGTCCTATTTCGTCTGATGTCTGCTTAGGATCTTTAGAAAAAAATGCTTTTACCCGGTGGGAACGGGTGGTTCCTTTCGTGCTGAAGAAAATCCTCCAAAGTGTCACATCTTGGGGAGGATCTATTGGTTTCCCCTGCAGATGGGTGGACCACGGCGCTTAGAATAGATTTTACTATAACGGTTGGAGTTATTACATGCTAGAAACGAGGAAACAAAGGCTATATGGGTGTGAGAATTTAACCGACAAATCTTAGACCGCACATTTCTCAGCCTGGCTTCAAATGTTAAGCTAGGCACACAGCTCGAGCATCCTACGGTACTGTCCGATACTGCGCCAGACTCAGTCATGAACCTCTCAACACTGGCTAGTTGGGATAAATTGCCGAGCAGGAGGGAACAACTTAAATAAGGTCCCACTTTGCTGTAAGACGATCTGATGATGATATCCAATCAGGATGCACCTACCGGTAGTGATCTTAATCGGTCTACCACTTTCTGCACTTTCTTTTTTTCCTTTAGAAACAACTTTTATTTTTTCGAAGAAATGGCAAGGGCGCTTGAAAGTGCCCAAGCGAGAGAGTGCCAAGTATTCAAGGGTCTTTTGCTTTTTTGGGAAGATTATCCTGGGGTACCGTTGTTGGCTGTTGGGGGACCCCTCCACTCACCGCCCTCTGTTGGCCTTTCACGCAGGGGTAATTCGCTTCCCGCCCAAGCCTTTTTCGCTTGGACTACTCCTCGCGAGAAGAGGATAGGATGTGTTTCTTGCCCCCCCCGTGGGTGCGGGGGTGTGGATATCAAAAGATCTGTCGGTGTGTGAAGGGAAGTAGAGGTTGATTGGGGTGGGTGTCACTGCAGCACCGCTGCATCCTCTCCCTCGCGGCGACTTGTATCACAGCACCACAGCACTACCGACTCTTGTTCCTCCCTGGCTAAAGTAATAAGAACTGCTGACATCCCATCAACCCTCTCCTCTACTATCCGTGCGAATGTGTGTATGTGAAGGAAAACGAAAGGAAACGCTCTAAGGAGCCTGGGCTATATTACGACACATTTTTTCCTTTTCCTAATAACCCACCCCAAACGGCTTTGATAACGGGGGACGAGGAAGAAACCCATTACCTTGACCGGACCACCGATCCCCCAAATTAGCCCTTTTCCTTCCGGCAAGTGCTCATCATGGCCGCCCCGACTAGCGTGAAGGATGTGCTGAACCCAGCACTATACAACAACGACGACGTCGAGGTTTACTTTTACCAGCAGCGGAAGCAATGGCCATGGACGAGGGGAGGGGTGCATGCATTGAGTTGGGTCTTCTTCGCTTGCGGGCTGGTCCTGATATTCGGGTTACTTAACCTTCGCGATATTCTGCTGGATAGGCGGCGACTGGGATACACTCTAGCAAATAATAATAAGAACAGAGTATTATCCAGCGAGCGATCACTATTCGACCGAATGTCGCTACATTTCCGCGCCTTTTGCTACCTCCGTAGTTCAGTAACAGGCCTCGCAACAACTTCTTTCGGCCTGGGTGCCCTCATCCTGGCTGGGTTCATCTACCCCCTTCTGTATGTCTTTTCTCAGCATCCGTATTACGAGAGGGAGCCGAGATTTGGGCCTCCTCCGCTCACAGGGAGAAGCGGGATGATTGCCCTTGCCATGACGCCATTTATCATCCTACTCGGGATGAAGGCAAATTTGATCAGCATGGTGACGGGCATGGGACATGAGAAGTTGAATGTTTTGCATCGGTGGTTGGGATTCGTGTGTGGTTTCTTCAGTCTGGTCCACTCGGTGCCGTACATTGTCGAGCCGTTGAAGAATGGCGGGTGGGCCAAATTGGCAGAGAATTTCAACCATGTAACGTATTGGAATGGGGTTGGGGCACTTGTATGCATGTTCTGGTTGACTTTTGGTTCTTTGAATTTTATAAGGTATACTTCCTTCCTTCCTTCCTTCCTTCCTTCCTTCAATATTATCTACTCGACGCTAACTATATATATAGGGCATGGTGTTATGAAGTTTTTGTTCATTTGCATATTATTTTGGGAGTGGGGTACGTGGGGTTAATGTTCTGGCATTGCGCTAACGTGTTGACTTCGGTTCGCATCATCCCTCATCACTCAGGGCCCAGAACGTACTGACACTCTATTACAGTGGCATTACCTTTACGCTACATGTATTATCTGGGTCTCGCACCTAGCGTACAGGTTCATTTGGAGGACCAACTGGTTTGGTCCTCGCTTCTTCCAGGGCGACCAAGCACACTTCACGCCCCTCACGGACGGCGGGGTAAAAATCACTGTACCAACCCGCATGCGGTGGCAAGCCGGGCAGCATATCTTTATCCGGATTCCTGGTATCTCGCTGCTTGATAATCATCCGTTCACCGTGGCCTCTATCATGTCTGATGACACTAAGGATTGCGGATATAACGATCTGGTCTTGGTATTCAAGCCACATAAGGGCTTCACCAGACGTGTATTTGACATCTCCAGGACTCACCCTGACGTCTCCTATAGGGCGTATCTGGATGGGCCATATGGTGGATTGTCACGTAAGCTGGAAGCATTCGAAACGGTGCTCATGGTAGCCGGTGGCTCAGGAATCACCCCAATCGTAGCGCATCTTCAACATCTAGCGTCAAAGATCCGTGAGGGTGAGGCTTTGACAAGAGATATCAGAATAATCTGGACGGTCAAGCGCTTTGGTACGGTGTCACTTGTACAAAACCTTTGATAAACTCCTTACTGATACAATCTAGAATCTCTCGAATGGTTTAAAGACGAAATCTCCGCTGCCGCCAGAAGCCTTCCAAGAAACATGTTACTTTGCCAATACTATGTAACCGAGGAAACCGCCGTTGAGCTTCCTAAGGGCCCTGTCTCCGCAACCCGGGAATGGCCGCAAAGCCCCATAAGCCCGAGCCAACTCCCACCAGCACTCCTTCGCCCACCCGGAACCTCAGAGGCGGAGAAAGACTTCCAACTCCAGATGATGGAGAAGGATATTGGCTCTTCCTCTGACGATGAGCCTCACGAGTTCCCATTTCCCGCTGTTCGATCCTCTGCTCCGGTTCCGCCCATGGGAGATGAGGTGTTATTGGAGTTTGGAAGACCACCGTTGCGGGATGGGTTACCGTCTTGGTCGGAGACTTTTGGAAGGAGGACTTGCATTTATGGTATGCCCTCTGAATCTTCTGCACTTGAAGTGTCATGACTGACGAAAGTAGTGTGCGGTCCGCACTCTATGAAGGTTGATGTTGCAAATGCGGTTGCAGACATGCAATCTGATATCTGGGCTTGTGAAGAGCGGGAGGAGATTTACCTGCATTCTGAGACCTTCGGATGGTAGACCTATTCGCGGGTTTCTAGCCTTCTCTGCCTAGCTGAGCTGGAATCACTCTCCTTACCTCACAGCCTCAACATCATGCCGAGAAGCCTTCACGCACGACAACACACACGCATCGGCCTTTCCTTCTCTTTGGTTTTTTTTTATTGAGTTTTTTTTCTTCCGCTCGCTTTAACTTTGCTTACCCCTTACTCTCCCTCCCTTCCTCCCTATCTATCCGAGGCCAGAAAAACGGCGGAAAAGGGCAAGCAAGTTTGTGATTCTTTTTTTAGAAATCCGCTGGATTATGGATACACACACGGTCTTTACTTTAGTAGTTTTAATTAACGGACGGACGTTACTTCTTGTGCCACACAAAAAAGTAACCTTCCCCCTTGTATATTGTCTAGAGCACTTTTTTCTTTTCCTTTATATTACTATTCTCTTACTGTTTTATATGGGTCTTGGAGTATGGCATTGTGGATCTGATCGGTGTGGGATATGGTTTTTGGTTTTTCCCGTTTTCGGTCTTGAATTTTTTATTTTTTTTGTCCCCCACACCTAATCGTGGGTTGGTGTGAGTGTATATACGGAACCCGGTACTCCGTGAATATGGGTGGGTAGTTATGATTTGTAGATTCTTTTTATTACTTTTGAATAAAGTCTGTATTTATCTAAATCCTCATCTCATCTCATCGTCATTCCAGAGGAAGGTAAAGAAATAAGGGAGAACCCAGACTATTTCTACTGTTTGCCTACCAACATGATTCTCAAGAGAGGGGGAAATTTACTAGTACCTTTAGGAGGGGGAATTGGGGACGCACAAGATCGTTAGGGATGTTGGCTGGTTGGATAGTTGGTTGTTGGTCGGAATAAGACCGTAAAGGAAAAAGAAAAGAGAAAAAAGGCAGGGATTGAGACGTGAGCCCCCATGAATTCCCGTCCCGTTATGGCAAGGGAGCATTCCCCTTTGCGTCCGATTTGGAGTCTGTTGTGTGGGTTTTGATAATCTAGTGGCATCGGTTAGTGGGAGGGGTTTCTGCACTTGTGGTGGCGGCGAGTGAGTTTGTGTGCAGAATACTGGCAAGATTCTGCTCCGTCGTGCACATTATCTATGGACATCTACAATTGTATGCTAAGAGAAATATATGTTCCCTTCAGCCTCTGCCGGAGGATTTTCATAATTGGGAAACAAAGAAGTGTCAGACTAACTCAGCAATCCAGACCTATGCAAGGACTTAAGTTAGGGTGGCAAAAATCGAGCAGTCGGCTAATATGGGAAGGTTTGATATTTACTTCGGTATGTAGGGCTAGCTCTCCCTAGTTTCTCATCGTTAGTTCGCGCGATAAAAGGATTTCTATGATACAACTGCTCGAGCACCATCCATCCTAGCCGAACCCTTGCCCTCCCTCTGACGAGATTATGTGCCTGATGGAGCAGAATCCCGCCGCTGCTGTGCTCGAGTGCTGTACGGCTGTTGGGATGTGGGATGGTCTTCGACTGGGGCACGGCGAAAACCAGGTGGTGATCAGCAAGGATTAGTCGTACCTGTAGCTGCTTTGACGAATTCACTTTCTGCTTGCCAGATACCCCTGTTCACCACAGGCCTGTATTCGTCATGCTTTGGTTGGAGACTGCATCATTTTATGGATTGATTGGTTCGCGCGGGGAAAGGGAGCTGCCTTTTAGGGGAGAGGGATTTTCCAGTTTTTTTTTGACAGATTAGGGTTCAGGGGGGTAGACATTTTATCCGTCGAGTGATGTTTGGTAATACGGTCCAGTACAGTAGGGGTATTCAGCCCCGGGGTTGAAAAACGGTTATGCAGGTTTTTCGAAGGGAAAAACCATGGCGTAGTACACCTTTTTGCATGCCAAAACTGACAGATCAACTAGAAACTTGGCACTTGAAAAAGCTTTTTCAACCCCGGGGCTGAATGCCTCTCCCGGAAGTGGGAAACCCTTGCAATTCGTGATGGCAGGTGGCTATTGTCGAAGGCAAGGCACATGGAGAGATGTTTTCGTAGCACAATACTGGGATTATTTCTCGGGATAACCTAGGTCAACTGTTCATCGACTTGCTAGCTGGTTCTGCGCTTGTAGTCTCCGGACTCAGGGACAAAGTTCTTGAGGAGGATTAGTGCTTTCCTAATACGGTATAGCCTGGGCCGTTTTGTTATGTTGGGTCTCATTAACCGGTTTTCCCGACTCAGCTAACCTGCTTAACTAAACCTATACGAGTAGTGCCGGGATTCACAGGGGTAGTCCGATAGCGAATCGCAAGGGTTTTTGCTGATATCATAATTTGTTGAAGATATTTGTTCGGTTTGAGTTGGGTCGCTCTGGTTACAAGTGTAGATTAGTTTGCTCTCTTAATGGCCAACCAATCCATGCTTCGCGTATCATGGTGTTCTTAACTCCGGGGCTGGGACTGAGGAGCAGGGATAACCATGACCGTAGTTTGTGTCCCAAAACTGTTTAAAACTTATCCACAATTCCCTGTTCCCTACAAACACTCCGTGTACCACAGCCCCTCCTTTTTCCTATCAAACTCCCACACTCAAGTCTTCAAGCAAATCACGAAAGTACTGGTACAGCATCCCCCGTCTTGCGCACTACCCAAACATCTCCTCTGGCACTTGTGCAACCTCTTGACTGTTTCTAGAGACACAGTACTCGAGTACAAGCATAGTGTCTTTCAATGGAGGCCGGCTATTTGGTGACTGTGGTATTGGTCTGGGGTGCTGTGCTCCGGGGGCACGGGTGGCCCTCCCACCATCCCCGTGACTCCCTCGAACGAAACAGCCAATAAAAACATTGCACCAGAGGTTGCCCCCGCCGCCTAAAACACCCACGCGAGGCTAAGCTAGGCAGGCTAGTCCAGTAAAGGTGTCTACAGTAAATAATTGTTTCCCAACCATTCACTATCACTTCGGCATGCTTTGTTTTTATTCTTTTATAAAACTTTATTCACTCTGCGCTTTCCATGCCAAACAAAACCGTCTGCGCAAACTCCTCTAAAACAAAAAACAAAAAACAAAAATACGATCTCCCCCTGATTCCGCTCCCCTCTAAGCCTCTCAAACACCCCAGTTCACCTTGCTCCTACTCCCCTTCGATCTCATTCTCCTATCCTCCTCCTTATTAACTCTCCCTACCACCTCCCCCCTATTCCTCCTCTCCCCCGCCCCCGCCAAAATCTCTCTTCTCTCTCCTTCATCCATCCCCCTCCCTCATCCATCCCCCTCTCCTTCCTCGGCTCTAAAAGGATTCCTCCCTTCTCCCACCATCCTCCATTCCTCCACCTACTCTCTATCCACCCCCACTTCGGCATGTTTTGTCGGTGGTAGGAAGTATCTTTAGGCAGCCCTTGGGAGGCCTTCGTCAGTCCATTCAGTCTCCGGGGGAGCAGGGCTTAGGGGTTGTTACACTAACTTCAAACCACCTGCTTAACCAACCATAAACCAGAAGCCCACAGCTGTCCACTCACAGTGGTTCCGGATGCCAAATCACAACCTCGCTTATTAAGATATAGATCCTCTCCTGATACAATAATGATCTGCATATTTTGCCTCCTAATCGGGAAGGATTGTGCCAAGGTATTGCTTACTAAGGTTCGCCTCAATTACAATTAAACAGTGACCCCTACAAACTTAAAATCAGCCTAGCCCCCGCCCAAGTCAACGCCCCCAAAACCCCTTCTGTAAATCACTAGAGAGTAATAAACTGAGCACATTCGCGGAAGATCTTAAATGTGGAGGTCGTGGCTATTAAACTGCACGAGTTTGAAGTTGGTACTATTATCGGTTGGTTGGGCGTTGGCTCGGGGTGTCCGGAGCATACTAGCAAAAGATTAAAAGTGGGGCGTAAGGGCATTACTGTGCCGAATATTTACAGCCCAGAAAGGTGGCACTTCCCGTGCTGACGGTCGGACTCTCTTCCTGCCTGCCTGCCTGCCTGTCGGTCGGTGGGGATGTGGCTTACGTGTGCTGATGGAAGCACGACACTTCATTAAATCTTCATCCTTAGAGATAGCACACTCTTGTATTATAATTTGGAACTGGGGGAGAAGATCGATATGGAGCATTTTTTGGTATATAGACCATCAATATCATTCCCACCACTGTGCATGACGGGGGGCCTGAATAGGAAGCTATTCCGTGCGGGGCTGTCATGTCGTGTTCTTGCGCGCCGCCCAGTGGGGCGAGGCGGGGTGAGGTCTGAAGCCTTCCTGTTGCATACGCCCCCGATTTCTGGGTTGGGTTCTGTGCAGCGTTGGATCGGGGGATTTATAGAGGATTTGAAGGGGGTCTTCTGCCATTGGAGGAGCGAGTGAGAGGTTGTGACAAAGGTGGCGAATTAAAGTGCGGAGGGGTTGCAGTGTGGTAAGCTTTGTGGTGTTGCGGGTTTCCGGGGGTCGCCTAAATTTACCTTCTAGAGTTTCTATCTATCGGAGACACCTGATTTTTCAGTGCTTCCAGGCAGGGGATTAGGATTCGACGACTTGGATTCATATTCTGCCGGTAATGGGATTCTGCAAAGAAGAGGGTGCCGGATGTCTGGAGCTTCAATCATCGCGTGTTCTTCATGTTGTGTGTGTGCGTGTTTCTTGGGTTTGGGACTGTGGTGGCAGGAGAGAGTTGACTGGTAATGTAAGTTGCGGTAAGTTGAAAGAAAATAGCGGATCTGGATGACGTGGGAATATCTTTGATCCAAGTCCAGAGAAAGTTTGGGAGATAGGGATGCAAATAAGTTGAGTACTTAGTACGGAGGTAGTTTTATCTAGTGTGTTAGATCTTTGCGTATCCATCTGTCCACACAGTGTTCCTGAACGGACTCTGCTCAGCCCCCAGCCTAACAAGAGCTCAGTATCATGAGAGGTTCCGTTTATCAATCGAGCAAAGAATATTAAAGACTCTTCGCTGGCCACTGTTGATTACATGGTTCAAGGTGGTTTTGTTGACTTGCTAGCATACAAGAGTTCTAACTAGAGAAGTGGCTAGATGGATGTTAGGTTAAAAAGCAACTTGAAGCCTCAAAGAATGTCCTATATAACAATAACATTAAAAATGGAAAGATCGTCTGTAGTGTCAATGTAGGGAAATGATCGCACGGAAGTAGCCAATAGACTGATAGATTTCACCTGGAACTTAGACACTTTGGAGGAAGGATATGGAACGTAAGTTTTCCGCCTGTAATACTTCATTCATTTGCTCTCGCTCTCTCAACTCTACTTAATCAAACTATCGGTAAAGACAGGTGTATAAGTAAAGCATAATACGACTTCCTGATCCTCCCAAGGATCACCACACAGAGATAGCCACATGTCCCTATTCCTCCTTACACTCCCGTGATAACAAAGGAAAGAACATTGCGGATAAAACCTCCATAGAACTTTCTCCCGTACCCGTTCCACCTGCGTGTCTCCTGAACTATCCTTCCCACTCCCGTAACAAAGCCAAGCACATCCGCCTAACAACATGTAGAAGTGCTTGTGCTAATAAATGGCTACGGTGAAATGGGTTCCCTTGAATATGATAGGGAGGCTTGCCTTGCACCGTTTTGAACCACGGTAAAACCACTGATCGTAGTGAAATCATGCTCTCAACCTATCTGGTCTTTGTTTGCATTATAGGCCACTTATGCTGCTGACCATATTTCATATCTAGAGAGCTGCGGAGTTCTACAAAGTAAGCCGAAGAGAGAGTTGAATATAGTGAATCTGTGATGGTGACGTGTAGTGGTATTTTAAGAAGCAGTTGAACTTAAACGCCATGGTACAACACCATCTTGGAAACTGAGAGTGTGGAGCTAGCGCTATTTATGGATAGTTCCTAATTAACTACATATCATAGTTCCGGGGTGTGGTCTCACTATGGAGCCTTTTTGGGACCGGCGGGGGCAACATGGGGTTTAGCTGCCGTAGATAGTGTTTATCCGGCCTTAAATGTCACTACAATACCTTCAACTAGCATAAAATCCCTGGTTTTTTATGTAATCCATGGGAGCGAGGTACATGCCATCTAGCCATGATTTTCTGTCAACAAGCACTCTCTGACTACTAGTAGTGATCCGCTGTGTTGCCATAATAGAGGATGTTTTTCCCTTGGCCAAGTTGTTCCTCCAGGTTTATATATTTGGTCATAGGGCAATAATGCTATAACGAGTTGCTCTCATGACGATCTTATTACACTGTAGGGGGAAAAAGATGAAAAGGTGGTAGTTGAAACTTGTTTGGCCAAGGGGATTGCAGGAGGGAAATGCTGGCGCTTTTTTCACCGGGGCCACGGCCGCCAGCATGCCGAGGGCATTGCATCCAGCCCCGGGTAATTATAGGTTCGGCCTTTCCTAAACCTTTTCTCGAGAGTATTATTGGCAATGGTAGTCAAAGCCCAATTTAGCTTAGAGCTCATCCTCGAGCCAGCCGGCCCGACCACCCGGACAAACCCCATTCGATATCACTGCTGCCGACTCGGGGGGGGCATGGCCTTGACTTTCTCCTTCTTCCTCCTTACCTCTTCCCTCTCTAGTGGACCATACGGAACTAACTGATTCATCTTCTTTGTTTTGCGCATTATCGCTTTATCGTCAGTTAAAAGTTGATCCTTGAGTTCCTCCCTTCGCTCATCCACAAACTTGCCAAATCTAAACAACTAATTTGCCTTCAGATGGGTGAAACTCTAACTCCGTTGAAAGCACACAGGCATCTATAAGCTAGGGCACTTTCCATTTACATTTCTCCAGATACGCCCTTGGGTGTACACCCCGGATACCCCTCTCTCCATCTTCCTTCGTTTCAGGGTAACCTGATGCGTTTGCAGCAGCGTCCCCTGGGACTACGGCATGCGGGAACTTCTATTGAATTCCCTGGCGGTGGCAATGATCAACTTCACTGGCTTCTGCTTAGGACAATGATTGCGGGTAATTGAACAGGTGCATTTGTGGCTTGTTATAGTCCCCTATGATTTGCGGGCTGGCACAGTGGGGATGGGTTGCTCTGGCGGTAAAGCTGTGTTTATGAGGATTAGGGACCTGGTTCCTTTTTGGCGTTCATTGGGTAATTGGGAAGCGGGGGGAGGTCAAGGGCCCTATATTCTGGGTTTTGGTTCGGGGGCTATTCGGAAATATCTGGGGCAATCGATGCGGTAGGGCCCCAGATCGGTAATGCTGTCGGATTAGGGTTTCCCGGCCACGCTTTGATATGGGTACGAGGGGTTTTGGATTGGCTGCTTGGGACATTAGGGACGGATTGGTCGATGAATTTTTCGAGTTTAGCAGAAGAATTCTAAACAGAGAATTAGGCTGGGTTAGGATGAGAATTGAAGTAGCTTAAGCTCGCGGGGAATTGGGGGTGGGGGGACCGTGAGCTGAATCTAGGGGGGTCTGAGGAATCGGAGAAGGCGGGCTATTTTCGTTGTTTCATTTCTGTAGTATGATAGTATGATACCTCGTTACCTCTACTCAAAATTAACTGAACTTTTGGTTCATACAGTGAAGGAATTTCTAACGTATAATACAACCACACTGCCATTCACCCTGACTAATTCTTCCTGCTTCTCTGGCGACATGCCGGTAAATTGGATGTGAATCGATGGCTCTGTATCTTCATTTTCCGGTGTTCCGGTAAACGAAAGTCTTTAACATTATATAACAAAAACACCTCCTCCTCTGGATATGGTTCTCAATGTATCTCCTTCTCTCATTGTGTCTATCTCAATCACCGGAGGCGGCCGCGGTTCTTCTCTTTCGTCACTCCTTATCCTTTTAAGCACCCCCCTCTGATGGCGGGGTTGAGCCCTTTCTTGCCGCGTGGTCACTTACAGTACAGTATCCTTAGAGGCTGTGACATCTGTGATGACATTCTATATAAGCCATCAGGCTCTAGCATATGCAAAACAACAAAGGAGAGCATATAAACCAACTAAGAATCGAAAAGAACTAGGAAAGTGTACCCTAAAAATTGAGCCAGTCCAAGGGCCGAGTGAGCCTCGATGACTCACAACGCCTATGACAACACTAGCCTTAGTTTTATAAAAACCAGTATTTGCACCTAGACACAGTAGTGTCAAAACTCTTTTTCAAACTTGAAGATCCCTTAGCTAGCCAATCTTCCGGCCCGGCGTCACCACGGTCCGGGGGGCAACGTAGCAGAGGGCGGTTACTATCTCTACCATATTCGATATTTCCCACCAGATTGTTTGGTGTATTGTCCACTGCCCCCTCTATTTGCTGTCCCCCCTGCGTTTCCACAGCTTCCTAGCTTAAAAATATTCGGAAGCCATTATGCCCGGCTCTTATCTGAGTGTGGTAAGGATGGTGGGTCAGGTATGAATGGCTAACCAGATCATCCGCGGGGGCTGATTTGCCAGCTTCTAAAGGGAGGACAAAGAAAAACAGGATCCGTAAATTAGTATGCAGGAACCGCATAGGGCCTTTAACAATAGCGGTTTGCGAGACATAAATCTTGTGCCCGAGACGGCGGTTTTACGCTACTAGGAAAAGTGGGGCTTGGGTTCTTGACACGGTCATAGGGAGTATATGCCGCAGCACAGTGACCCTGACACCGGTACTATGTTTTCTCAACATTCAATGCAAAATACTCGAATAAGGTACTTTAGGGGAGGAGGAGGCCTGGGGACCTGTTCTTTTGCGTCCTAGGCTTGAGGGTTGCTATCGAGAGCTCAGACGTCAGTTATCCAAGGGGAAACTTCATGCGCTGAGCAAGATTTGTACCCTAAGCTAGTCTAGCATTCTATCATAAGGCAATATATTCTCTTGCCAGCATAACTAACACTGGGGGGGAAAGGGAGTATCTGACTCCCAAAGTGGGCCACGAAGGGTCCCTTCATAAAGCCCTCCTATGTTTCTCTATACCTAAAAGGATAATGTACTGACTTAAACGTTATGTTGATGTATTCTCATGCTGGCGTCTTGACTTCGCCTCGGTCGCTTCCCTCCCTCATTGCCTTGTGGCTGTAACTTGGGCTCCTTGTATTTCTTGAGACCTGGGAAATTGCGAGTCACCCCTATAGCTGGATATTCGATCTGAGACCTTGTGCGCGAAATTCGCATTAGCAAATCAGGTAGTCGGAGAACTAGTCAGGTTTACAGGTGCCATTCATCCAGGGTGTGTCTCCTAGCAAGTATGTTGGCACTATGAAGGGGAGAGACAAATGGCGGGAGCTGTGTCGGATTGAATGTACTGTAGGTAATTTTGTCTGTGAAGGAGGTAGGAAAACTTAAGTTATTGTTATACCTGCGAGGTTGGGTTATATGTATGTTCTTTTCGGTGGGTGCCAGTATGGTAACTCGTGGGAAGCTTACGAGTGATCCCAGAGTACCCGGAAAACGGCTCTGAATCGCACTTCCTGAACCCAAATTCCTCTTTATTCTAAAAGAAGCAGAGGAAGCCATTATAAATCAGTTACAGGGTACGGCGAAAAAAAGATCGGAAATGCGGAAATAAATTGTCAAACATGGGCTGCTCAATTGGCTAGAGCACGCTGAAAATTCCGGCCAGAACCCCAGAAGCTCTTTCACCGTTTTTTTATTTTTTATCATTGGCTGTATAAGGGATTCTAGAGCCGTAATTTCTCATCAGAGAACCGAGGATATTGTGGCTTGAAACTATTGTGGCTAGAAACACTCTTTAGCCAGGGAAGTTGGATTTTCCTCATCTAATGCTGGCCGGATGGGTTATCTACGGAGCTGGTGGGGAGAGAAAAGAATAATAATATATTGCACAGTGATATGGCTTATCCCCGCTTGTGGATCTCGCACCCCAAACGCCATTTCGTCTCACTTTAAAACAACTTATTGCTCAATCATTACACCGCACTATGGGGGGAGCACTCACCCATTGAGAGTGGCGTGTGTTGTGTGAGAGCACCTGATATCAGGAGGTTTCGAACTAAGTGTCTTGCTTTTCTGTAGATACCCATACAAATCTTTTCGAGCTTATGCTGAAATTTAGAGCTTGTCTGCATAGAATGATCTATAAAGTCGTAGCTTAGCCAGCAGGGCAGTGCCCAGACTTTAGATCCTTAGATTCTTAACTACTCCTTGTGGCACATACAGTACTACCATAGGGAGGAGCATTTCTCCCCATGCCGCTTTACCCCGGTAGTCCAAAAGAATCCGCCTTAGCCACCTCTCCCATAGCATAATGCCTATGAGAATTTGCGGGAGTCTAGCAGTGCATCAGAAATATCACAGAATTTTTAAATATTATTATAAAGGATTGAAGGAAAGGTCGTTTAGGTGTGTATTGGTTTCCAGGTACTATACGTTTTCGTATGGAGCCTGATACGAAAATTTAGCTCACTTTCACAGTAGTCGGCGCAACCACAAACAATGAACACAATTTTAATCACTTTCGCTTCTATTTCTAGAAGGTTAAATGCATAGTAATTCCCTAGCTGGTGGGAAGATCTGAAGTGTTTCACGCAAGTAGCGGTGAGAATTGTTTGTTTAGGGGTGTCCATTTTTCGTTAAATTTGATGTAAAACCTTGTGTCGGAAGGGGGGGCTTTGTGCTGGCGCTTTATCAAATTCATGGGGGGGTTGATATTGAAAGTGTGAAATTATATCGCTCTTTTTGTTTCAGCGGTTTCGTTCGGTTTGGTCATGTTACGATAAGGCATGTACGGTGACTGACTGACGGGGAACTTTGTCCCCGAACCATACCACTTTAGGTGGGGCTTTATCTCTAGATCCTCTAGACCTTAAGCCCAACTATAATCCCAGCGGCAAATACCAGGTCCGCAGGTCATTCCATGGTAGTCACTGGGATAACACATATGACAAGATTTATTGATTTTTTTCCAACCCTCCCTGGTTCCTCAAGAGACCTCTAGGCCACTGTATCTAGGAGCACCTCGGGGTGAATTTATGATCTGAGTGCGATACCAGATGGGCATATTATAAGACTACTCCTGGGTGCCTCCAGATGTGCCATATGAGCCAAGTATCCTCCATATGGCATCTCCCTCTATCTATCGGGAGGTGTTATATTTCAAGGTTCTTGTTACGCTAGAGGCTTTTCCGTTTACGAGAGGCGCAAATTTAGAATCAGGATCTGCTGTACATTTGCTTTTACAGTTACCATTGATGATTTTGATAACTTTTTTTATTGCTCATTCGTTATCGATTGGGGGCTGTTTAAGCATCTTCTTTTATTGGGAGTTTTCTGGGTTATGCCTTGTACCTGCTGGGATTTTCTCGTATCAGTATATAATGCGAATGAATCTAATGACCCTTTTTTAAAAACGAAAACCTAACCAATTAGTAGATCTTGTGTTATATCATTGACTAATTATACTAATTTTAATACTTTAGTAGAGCGACGAGAATGGTAGAGCCTTGTGTCACAGCATCCACCTATCAGTAGTGAAATCTTGGTATGGTTGGTTAAAAAAATTCACCAAGGACAGGCGAACAGGCCATGACAACAGCACTCCCCCACCAGCCCCACCATCCTGATAACCAAAGAAGATATCAGGGAGAGAAGGAAATAAGTTATGAAGCATCATACCGGTTGCGGGGTAATGATTTTCTGGCAGGGTTTTGTTGTGCGAGGTTCTCTGGAAGTAGTGTGTTGCGCTCACCTGGTGTTGGGTTAATTTTGCTAACAATACTTGCCTCCCCGGAAAGCGCACCGTAAAAAATCATTTGATCCGCTATCAGATTGCATGGCGGATACCGCTGTATTAAACCGCAATGTGTTTCGCAGAGTAGGACAATAAAGTTACAGATACCAGTAAATAAGATCCACCGGCTTGGCTTACCCAGGCTGCACCACATCTACTCGAGTAGAAAACATCATTTGATCTCTTGGAATATTTTCCTTGGATCACCGAGGCGCCTGGCCCTCACGAGATACCGGTGGGTTTAACGAGTATCTACGGTATCATATGCTACGTATTGGATGCTCGGATTTCTTTACCCTATTTCTTTAGTCCCTGTTTTATGATACTTCTTGCACGGGACAAGTGCTCGCAGACTATTTCTAGTCCACTAGTAATCGAGTGACGAAGGAATTGCACCCTTGAGAGGGTCCATCACAAGCACTCTAATACGAGAGAAATGTGCCAGGACGTTGCTGCTTCCTCTTCCCGCAAGGCATTCTGTATGTTCCTGCTGTCCCGACTTAACCAAGGGCTGGACTTGGGGCGCTTCCTCCTCAGGCAGCTAAGAAGGGAAATTCTAAAGTCCTGGCATTTATCTTCTATCGGTATATACCCAAGTATGATACTTGTTCTAGCGGTAATGGAGCGGGGCTTTTAGCACGCGACTGGCATGTGGTGGTTCTTCTGCTTCTCGAAATCCTTATTAATACCTATTAAAAGTGCCCGTATCGATTGCACCCGGTTACGTTAGCGGCTCGGAGAACACGAGAAGTGGGCCAGGAACCCTAACCCGCCATAACGTTATGAGGCGCAGGTGGACCTGATCGACGGAACGTGAGGTAACGTCTGTCAGGGTAAGCTGAAACGCACGGTGACACGAACTAACCGTTAGGGAAATAGCTTGCCCTATGCCTCTCCCTAGCAAGAAGTAACTGAAAATACCGATACGGCTATTGGTACTCGTACACAACCGCCCAACTAGTGAAAAAACCCTGTTTGTTCATTCTCAGATACTTTATGCCAGATACAATTATGCTGGGGTGTGATACGAGGCTCAGCCCCCTTGTGAAGGAGGGTGAGGTTAAGTCATTGTGCCGGCCGGGAGTCTGCACCTTGGGCTCGGCTTGCGTGACACCTGCCGAGGAAGTGTTGGTGATGTGATGGTGATGTGATGGATTACGGGTAGGTCTCTCGCGAGCAGATGGCGATGTCTTGGAGGCCCGGGAAGGAGATCTATTGTGGGAGAACTCTGTAGCGGAGTACTTTGCCAAGAAAATATTGTCTATCTTCAACTACCAAAGGATCTTCAACCACAAGTCTATTGAGAATTATGGCTCTATTAGGTGATAGAGTGGGTGATCGTCTACATACTAATAGAGAGAAAACAGAAATATCTCAAGTTTTCATAGAGATATTGGGGATTAAAATTTTGGTATCATAGTTGTATTGACAATGTCCAGGGTAGGTTAGTTACTATTAAATACCTTGGCAAGGACTGTTAATTAATATTTTCCCTGACGTTATCCTACGAAATGGCAAGTCTTGGCAAATTTACCTACTGTTAAGTTGCTGGAATAAATGTCCTCCTGTTCCGGCAACAGAGTTCCCTCACAATAGCAGTGCCGGCATGGGACTTTGCGGCACCCACGCCTCTGACGTATATCTGGTCTGCTGCTAGTCACAAAGGAGGATCCTGATTTCTAATGCGCCTCGGGTTCCCCCAAGGAATGTCACAGAGCTGCCCTAACTATACCATCCCCAGCGCGATTGGCACTCCCCCGGAATCTTCAAATATCCCACCGCTAGCAGAGAAACAATAGCCTCGTAACCTTGCTATATTTGATATATTTGCTAGAGCACAGCCCAGTCAGAGCAGCCACAGAAGCGCATGTTTCGAGCCCTAATCTGACATCGGGGGTAGCTCCGATCGACTAACTCCTCTTTCGGATAGTCTAGTTGCGCTACAGTACTGCTAGGGCAGGGATACCCTCCTAGCCGCATTTCTCACAACTCAAGCGCGATCAAAGAATAAGATACAACATCTCCAACCAAACCTCTCAGTTCGCGTCATATCGTGCGGGCTCCATAAAGAAAACCATATTTTCTCAACTGATTTTTGGCCCCACAATACGAACCCGAAATCGAAGGCATTTCCCACCAAACCGGATCAGCTAATCCCCAAAATAAATAAGTAAAGGCAGCCCAAATTGCACTGAGGAAAGATCTCAAGAAATTAACCCTTCCACTTTTTTTCCCTAGGCATCTAGCTTCCCTCTGTCGTCCGATGGGCAGATAGCAGATAGCACTTGCTTACCTTTACCCAGTGCGGCTCTACTAGTATAGAGGACCACACCCACAGGTGATCGGTTATGGTAGAAAATGTACTGTCGTAGGCATATCGAGAACATCTCTAGCCTACCAACTCCTCTAAACAAACATTATAGCAAAGACCATCATTCGGAGATATTAGAGAGCTAGTCTCCAAAGTATCGGAAATCCATCCTTTCGGACTCCCAGGGGTTACGATATCAACCGTTTTACTTCAGGTAATGACATCTATTATTGGCATCTAGATACCACTATCCACAACACTTGAACTCTAGTCGAATTTGATCCCGGAAGTTATTTCAGGTCTATCATTGATGAATACGATGCTCACCTATACGATGCTCACCCACATCCAAACGCCCATTTGGTATCGTGGATACCCCAACAGTAGCAACAGGGTCCTAAATTTGTGAATACGATGTGTTGAGCAAGGGGGACTTCTACGATGATCTTTTCGTTTTCCCTAACAATGGAAAGTGGGCTGGGTAACCAACGCAGCTTTCTGGGTGATTGAAGGCGGAGGAAATGATACTTATGCTACAATTAGAATACGGGAATCTCTTGTAGGGTGGGGTGTGATAGGCGCCGCCGATTTAGGACTCATTCCTTAGCCTAGCAACATCACCTACGAAATTCTCACCGGGCAATGTATCCACCAACAACCTCCATAACCAGAACCCATCCTCAAAAAAAAGTATATAAGCCGCTTCCCCATCGCTCTCCATCCTCTCCCTTCTCACCACCACAGAAATTCGAACGTCCAGCAATCCAAACCCACCAAGATCAATTGAAACCGCTCCTCAAAACCACTCTTCATATCTTAACTTAAACTCTACCCCCCAAACCAAACAAAAATGCAACTCTCAACAGCCCTCCTCTTCCTCACTGCCCTCAGCTCCACTGCCTCCGCCTGGGACCTTGTCCTGACACTGGCGGACCGCCGTACAACGACCATGCACGGCACTTTCAACGAAGATTGCAAGAAACTCGAGTTTGACATGAGCTCTCCCGTCACCACCGCTCACTTCTCCGAATCTGCCTGGGCCGATACGTTCGAGCTCTATGCCAATACCGATTGCTCTGGGAGAGTGTACAGGAATGGCCAAGGGACGTACACAGTTACTCCCAGGTTTATAGTTCAGGCTTATAAGGTTTATTAGTCCTTTGATGTGGTAAAGGAGGAATTTGGAAGGCGGAAGTTGTAGGAGGATTGGGGGGATCTCTCTGTTTTCTTGTTTTCCTTCGGGTTCTGGTCTTTTTTTTTTGCGAATTTATGGAATGTGGGAAGTGTGTTAAGGGGGTGCAGGATGGTCCTGTCATTTTGTTATCCACTTCGGCTGTGCCTTGTCGGACTCTCTTTTAGTCAATGAATCTTCATATAAAATCTCGGATAACACAGGTCCATCTTTGTAAAAATGGGACAACTCTCAATTCGCCATGAGCCTTGAGAGAATGAAAACAAGAGAGCTATCATAAGGTTGCCGACAGTCACAACGCCTCACTCGGTGTGCTACCAGAGTAGGCCCATCATTGGGAATTTTTCTTGTACCACGCCAGGTGGGGTGCTCGGGTAGGGGGGGTAGGGGGGGTTGCATATCAAGAAAACGTTCAAGCACTCTGGGCACACTGACTTAATGGACTTGACCGAGACACAGAACCTGCTAGTATTCCCACCAGGTACGGTGTATATTTAGAAAATCAATAATTCTTGATAGTTTTTAATCTGAGAATAGAGCAGTCATTAGTCAAAGTATTACAGTAACTTTATCACAGTGCTCAAATACACTAATAACTCCGATTGCCGTACCTTCCTTCTCTTTCCATCCATCCATCTAGCTCCGCCGTTGGTTATCTCCAGCTGTTGTCCCACCACCACCACCACCACCACCAGGTCCACTCCCCAACTTCCCTCGCAGGTCCCCTTGTGCTTTGGTCTAAGCAAAAAAACCTGGTACGGCTTCATGGATCCTCGCCTGACAGACGTGCTCAGTCGGGAGTGGCGCGAGCAGATCAAGACCTATATCGCCACTCCCCCTAGGACCCCCAGGGCTAGGGTCATCCGACACCCGACAACCACCCCCGACAGTAGATCACAGGTTCTCACCCGAAATCCCATAGGCCTTCTTTAATCCCCGCCCCAAACCCTATAGATGCCCAAATATTATAGGGTTCTCAATCTCCTCGGGAGAAATAAACCCAAAATAAAACTAGACCTTGAGAAACTACTCAAGCATTAATTAGCGAATGCAGCTTCTTCAAGAATTCTACCTCCCCCGCGCTAACCGACTTACACACCTGCTAATCCTTATCTCCAAGCGCAAACTCGTTTAACTGCTGATAGTCTGCAGACCGGGAACCTTGGTGGTCATTTCTCGTCATCGGATATAGCATGCTTAGCCCTGTGCTTGGGAGGACTGCTGGACTTGCTAACAAAGAAGCACTATATGCCTCCTCGAGCATCCGCTGCCCTCTTCATATCGCTCACCCCGTTGGTTGAGAAAGCAGTGTCTGACTTCATGATTATGTGCCATCTTCAACTATGATGGAAGCGGTTGGCCAGGAGGGGAGGAAGCACCGCTTAAACCTGAGATGATAGTGGGGTTGTCACGATCCCCATTGAGGTTGTCCTACGCCATGCACAACTGGCCGTGCTAGGAGTGATTTTCGTCTTGCAGTCAGCGAGAGGGTACTTGGCGATTCATAAAATATTCAGATTAATTGGCTACAGGATGCCCCAGCTTACACCCAAAGGATCAAATCTTGGGGCCAAATCATCCGAATGCTTTATGAATCGCCAAGCAGTATCCTCGGCTGTACCGGAGGATCTTCTAGTCAAGTAAAGGACGATAGATCCCGACATTCATAGCACGGAAGCTGATGTCGAGGGATGTGTTTGTGATAAGTACATGTCAGATTCAATGGTATTGGGAAATTCAGTGGGTGGCTCTGGCGCCAAGTTTGCTGAATATTTCCCAATTTGAATCTGGCAAGTAGAACAACTGCTTCACACCCCCCTCCCGAAATTCCTCCATTCCAATCATTTCCCATGGCCGAAACCCCCCACCTCATTCCAGGCACAAAACCTCCTACCATTGCCTCGCCTTGAGCATCACAGCAACATCCTACGCAACAACCTTGTGCACACCAAAGTTCGCTATTCCTTCCACCCCCATTTCACGGATAGTATCTGAAAAACTCATGATGTTGATTGCGTTGCTACATACAAGCTTGGCTTAACACGAAACTTCGCCAAATACTCGCAGGCGGCCGGGAAATCAATAATACGATCGAACGCGAGTACGGCTTCATACAAGTAAATCTTTTTCCTAGCGTCGGAGGACGCGCGGAATAGGGCCTTTGAGCCGAAGTCGGCCCTTTGAACCGCCTTTGTGGCATGGCGCCTTGGATTATCATCGAAAGGTTTTATAGATTGCCTTTTATCTTCGGGGTGTTAATTGGTTGGCGGATGAACCTTAATAGAGAGTATGGGGGGGGGGCTGGTATCTCTCTTGGAAGATTAGAGCGCCTTTAGTACACCGGCGCGAGACGTAGTCGAAGCATTGGTCCATTATTTGGTTGTGTGGTCTCCACCCTTAATTAACTTCACCTACAACTCCGAAGAGAAAAAATACACATTCCGATCAACACTCTGATAATTTCTCTCCCCCTATATAATTAATCCCAGTTCAGGTGGTGCTGCCCCAGAGAAAGTTGTAGAAGAGGGCTAGGGGGGTGTCAAGCTGTGCTATTAGGTAGCCAATCCACTTCGTCTCGTCCTTACTGGCCTATTACGGGAATGGTGGGTATCCGACGGGGCTGCAGGTGGAGGGTTTGGTGAGTTTTACACCGAAGCCGGCTAGTAGTAGAAGTCACTGCTGTAGAAGAGTTAATGGGTATATAGATGAGAAGCGGGCGGACGGAGGTACAAAAACTGGAGACAAGCTTCGTTTTGGTGTTGGATAGGGTGCTGAGTACTGTACGTACTGTTGTAGTGGGGGTAGTAGTTAGTGTGGAAGAGCCTAGTTGGCACCATGATACATAAATTAGCAAGGCGTCCCAGTAGGGCTTAATCGCCTAAGAGTAGTAACCACTATGCATCACTCAAGTTGGCCTACTAACGCATGTTGCCACATCAGTAGCTTTACAGGCCAAAAATCGCAAATACCAACCATCAAGACCACACACCAAACCACTCGCCTTGCTATAAAAATACACCCCATAACGCTAGCGAACGGTTAACTCAGGCTAACCCGCAAAGTAACTCCTGCCTTACAGTATGCGAAACCCAGTGATATCTCATACCAAGCCCAGATCAACAGCTACTGTGCGAACGCCAAAGGCACCGCCGCTGGGAGAGCTCTGGCAGGAGACTAAATAACCATTTCTTCCCGATCAGTGAGTAGGTGGCAATGCTGAATATCGAAAAATATCGAGGAAGGAAGAACCCCCCCCCTCAAAAACGGCCTACTCGAGTACATCCTTCAAGTCTTAACCCTTCCGCCGTCATCCTTGAGTGAATGAAAACCACGAAGTAATCGGAGTTCACTAGTACTCCAAAACAATCTATTCTACAGCAAAGGTGAATATGCCACGAGAATGCCTTCGCGCAAGCTAATTGGCAGTGTTAATCATCGGGCCCGGATCCTGAGTGAGGGGAGGCTAGCGAGGTTGTGGGGCGGTCCGAACTAACTTACGTACTCGCGGTTTATTATGAAAGAGATGGTAGGAACCAGCGCAAGAGGTGGAAGAGGGGGTATTTGTATCTGTCAATAGGTTGGGTAAACGAAGAGGAATGAAGGGGTATTTAATTCTCCAGGGAAGGCAAGGCGTTTTAGTTGTGCCAGGTTTTTTCTGCAACCTTTGTATAACAATGTTGTGCTGAGAGTTAAGGCAGTTCCAAAATAATCCAATATATTAAGCAGGAACAACCATCACTCCGCGAGTGTCCGCACCAGAACGAATACGAAGGTTGGCCCCCATCTCTTCCTTGATTCAATTGTTCGACAAAATACACCGAGGGCTGTAGCCCCCCTCACGACTCAGTTCTCCCAAGGCTATCCCTGTCTCCCGTACCGTATTCCAAACTTCCACGAAAATTCCATGCGTATTCCTGTCTGTGTGCGTGGGGAAAAGTATTCTTAAAGAGAAAATAATCTCCCACGCTAAGGCGGGTAGATCACGTGCTCTTGAAAATATGCCCTGCTTCACGTCCCCCCAAGAGCCCCCCGTGGAAAAAGCTCTTGACACAATATTTCTTCTTTTCCTCTCACAACCACCTGACCACTCACATGTCGCCAACAAATAATTCACTATTTTCCCAGCAGGCTGGTTAGACTTACTTTCCCCACATTCATTCAATCAGTTTATCTGTAGACATCTGTCTCTTCGTCATATCACAAATAGCTCATCACACACGCTCTTGCTGGAAAAGAAGAAATGGCTCCATCTGCGAACGGCAACTTGAATCGTGAGTTCTTCTCCTTCCTTGTCTTCCTGATCTTCTAGCTAATGGGAGACAAAGTTCAGGGGAGAGAGCAGTAGAGCCCAGCTCACACCATACCCTACCAATTTCTGCGAGCCCCGATACTGACCTTCACCACAATGGCTACCTCCGCGAATCTCCCACGTCTATACTCAATCCTTCTGCCAGGTCCAACCCAGAATCATGGTGGCGTGCACAGTGTATTCTCTATCGTATCCCAATAGGCAAGAAAGCTACCATGGCAGAGCAGCATGCTTCACTAGAGAGTGTAGTGAATAAGCTGGGCGAGTTAAGGGTAATGGAGGAAATTCTAGAAGAAGCAGTAGAATGTAGAAGGGAGGGGAATAAGAGGGTTCAGAAAGTAAATATGGCAGTTTGGGGCGTAATACCTGTTGGGGGTAAAGATGCAAGTGCAAAGGAATCAGTGGTTGGGAGTGTTATTGATGGGGGAAAGGGGAGGGTGAAAAAGTTGGCCAAGAGGGATCGGGATGTTCTCAAAGCTGTCAAGTCCAGACCAACGGTCAGCAAAAAAAGATTGTGAAAAGGGTTATTACAAAGACCGTTGTTTCCAAAACAGTCAAAGTCTCCAAGAAGAAATTTCCGAAAACTGAGGCTGCATCTCTGCCGCCTCCCCTGTCCGAGGAGAGTCTAGATGTGGACCCTTATGAGGGTGAGCCAATGATGTAGCCGATGGAATTGGATATTGACAAAAGCTATTATTAATCCTTGCACCTGCCTTCCATCACTGATTTTTCTTTTATTTGCTTTTGTCTTTTTGGGAATTGATTCTCCTTTTAATTTCATTGTGGTCGAGCATGGGTCGAACATAGAAGCAAAATTCGGTCATTACGGAGTTTCTTTTGTCATAGGTTCAATATTTGGTTGATTAATTTTGGATTCAGATCTTGCACATCCCTTCTTGGGCGGGCTCCCACTTTAGCGCAATATGGTATCAGGACGTACTAGTAATTATTCAAATTAGTACACTATATCAGTAACTTATGCAATTCGTTTTCTAGAAAGCAAGCTAGAAGACTAGGGAAAGGTTCAAGACACTCTACGTCATTGAGTACTCACAACAGAATCTATTCACCAGTCTCAACCCTGATTTCCCCACACACCTGTATTATAGCGGAAAATTGTTCCTGTCACCCTTAATCGCCTTGCAGGAGTCTTCTACTATAGAGATGCAGGTAGAAGTTTGTCTTGTAACTCGAGTTAATATAAAGGAGAATCAAAAGGATATAACCAGCGCCGGTCAAGAGAACCAGATGTCGTAAACCAGCTTGTTTTATACAAATAGCTCATTATTCTACATACTATCTTTTCATGCCCTTTCCAGGGACTTAGAACTGACCTCAACCTACTCCGCCGGCCTGACTGCCTTCTTAATGGCTGACCTATTCTCTCTATAGTACCTTTGCAGCAACAAGCCATGAAAGTGGGGGCCTCTATTGAGACCACAGCACAAAGGGCCAGAACTGGCAGGCGTGTTACTCGGAGGTGATAATTTCCTGTGATTCCCCATGCATACAGCTGCAAGAATTTGGGACTAAGTGCTGTCATGATAACAAAGAATCCCTCCAAAACCAACACAATTCAAGAGTTTTATATAATATTTAGTAGTGCATTATTCACCATGAAAGTATGATAAGGGAGAACAGCATTTGTGTGCCATTTCAATATGAGGTAGCAGGTTAGCTGCGTGCTTTCCTTTCTCAGTTCGACATCTAAGCTTCAATGTTCCTCTAGGAAATATATTACCAATCTCGTATGTGCTAGTCTTAAACCACAAACCCCCGCTTCAAAGTGCCAAACCCCCAATTGCCAAGTTAATTACACGTCCAAACTATACCTTAACCCTAGGGACTGAATTATTGACCAATATTCCTTCTACATTCTAGGCTTTAGCCACAGCTTCCCCTCTTCCTCCTGCATCCTCTCATTCTCACTAATAACCCCTCTAACAGATATATACACTACCATTACCACCTTCCAACAACCTCTTCCCAGAAGCAATGCGGAATCCTCCCCCATCTGTCTATCTATCATGGCCTGCACCAAATTATGTCGACCCAGAAACCCTTGGTCCAATGCTCATTGTGGTTCCTACCATCCTGGCCATTATTTCATTTCTCATCGTGGCTTTGAGGCTTTACACCAGGTTTGTACTTATCAAGAACGTTGGGCCGGATGACTGGTTGATTGGTGTATCTATAGTAAGTCTGAAAATTGCTCCGTTTGATGTTTTGCTAGTATGTATTAAAGAGCTGATTCTGAATTGTGAGATAGTGTGCATCAATTACACTAGCCGCTTTCACTATCCATGGTATGTTCCGCGTCTCTCTAACTCCTTGATTAAATTTATTTTGAATAATATGAAAGAGTGAAATACTGACACAATTGGTGAATTACCATAGCAACCCAATATGGGTGGGGACTCCACATTTGGGATAACAGACCAGAGTGGTATGTGGATTCACGACTAGTAAGCTTTCCCCCTTATTCTCCCTTGAGTTTACATGAAAATACATGGTTCTAACAATAGTGCAGTTCAGTTGGCTCTGTCAACTTATGTTTGTGGTCAACTCCAGCCTCATCAAGTCTTCAATTCTCCTCTCGTATCTGCGAATTGCTCATAATAGAAGTTTCCGGTACTCCATCTATGTGTCTTTATTTGTTGTTGTCGGCTATGCTTTTGGTGTCGGAGCGGCTGTTGTTTTTACCTGCAGGTAGTTTTCATTCCACATTTGAGATTTACTAATCACACTAGTTGATACCATAAGCTAATTTGGTTACAGACCTGTTCACGGTTACTGGCACCCAACAGTAAAATCAAAATGCGTCAAGGACAGTGTTATGCTACTTACAGGATCGATAATCAACACATGTACTGACTTCTGGGTTGCATTTCTGCCTGCGCCAATGCTGATGAGAATCTGGTTGCCACTCCGGCAGAAGATTTTATTAGTATTTTTGTTTGGATTTGCAGGACTGTTTGTACCACTCATACCCTGCTTGTAAGAGGAGATTTACTAATAAACCTGATATAGAGTCTGTGTGGCGGGAATCTACCGAACTGTAACACTCCACAAAACCATGTTTGGGACCTACGATGTCACTTGTATGATACTGCTTTTCCTTTCCCCCACTCCACTTGACCTAAAGCTAACAATTGTAGGGCATGGCGCTTTAACCCTACTCTGGGGAGCTGTTGAAGTTGACATTGGTATCGCTACTGCCTCGGTCCCTGCCCTGCGTCCACTTTTCCATCACTACTTCCCGACTATGCTGGGCACCAACGGATCCTCAGATTACGGCACTGACAGGGCCAGGCCCTACAGTTCATTCCGTGCTGCCAAGAAGCCTAAAAACACTAGTATCTACCCTCTCTCGACAATTGGTGGAGCCGATCCTGGAAGCCAGGAGCCGATAGCTGACGCTGAGGAAGGGCATGGGAGGTTAAACCTCAGGGCCTCTATCGACAGCAACAATGCCACAATGCGTGGTAAGCACAGCCAGGAAGGTGGAGAGGGTGTTGAGGGTGTCTTGGCCAAGGCTACCAGTGGGGTTTAACGTTATCACTGTAATTGACTAAATTCTCAAAATTAAATCAATTTACCGTGTTTAAATTTTCATATCCTATGTCATAATAAGTGCTCGCACAGCTAGTTTTGCTACTACAGATATTCTACTTTCGAATAGTTTAAAACAATTAGCCCCAATTCCGCCCTCTTTAGTAGCCGTGATCGTGTCCATTGCGGAACACGGGAATCTTCAAAACTCTCACTAGTACCACTACATCTATCTACTATAAGAAAGCAGGTCAGCTTAGCTTCCCTCACCTCACCCCAAAAATCTCCCGATAGAGGCACCCGGCTCCGGCATTGAAAGAGAGTTTTTCGTGTGCCAAATTTCTAGCCGATGTCAATACCATGCAGGGCTGGAAGCAAGTTAATGTTAGCCCCCAATTCGATTCCATCCTCACCCCCTTCAACGCTAAGCAGAACACGGGCGACAGATGTCCTGTATCCATAACGGTAATTTTGATATTTTGTGGTTTGGATAATTTAGAGGCTCTAACAGGCAGTAATCGAATGCATTGCAAGTACGGACGGAACAGGACATGACGGGGATAGTGTGAGCTAGTCACTAGACTACCGCGCTCACTGAGTGAGAAGGGGGTCAGCGCTATTTCACAGTAGGACATGATTGATTTGAAAATAACGCCAACCATGTTCAGGTCGCCAAATTCACAATTCCTCACTCGCATTCCAAGAAGAATTTACTTTTGCTCTCATTTCTCCCCCAGTTCACACCGAACTCTATTACTACTAAAAACCTATATACTTATGCATAATTCATAGACACCCAAACTAACTCCACTCCCGAGGGAAAAAAAACAAAAACAAAAAAACAAGACAGAATGGAAAACAGAAAGGAAAATCTAATTTGACATAACCTGCGAATACCCATGAAGCAAATACATAAGAGAAGATGAAAAAAGGCAAGCATAGCAAAATACAGGAAGAAAACAACACCGGTATGTGATGAGCCGTATCATGGATATTGATGGAAAAAAAGGACGCCAAACTCCGCGGATATATACAGATGTAGGGAGAGTAAATACGTAATGGTTTGGCAGAGGGATGAGAAGGTCTGTAGAAAGCGGAGAGCCAAGATCCTTTTGTTCAGGCGGGACGAAAAGTGTAGCGTAGCTTCTTTCGTCCGTGGCTGGGGGGAGGTGGACGGGAAGTGGTGATCAATGTTCGAGTCCGGATCACTTCCCCGCATTATAGCAAGGGTAAGTGACCAAGTGTCCGCTGCCACCGCCGCCCCTAGAAGCAAAGGAGGGGGGGTTATAAGCCCAGAGCCAAGAGAGAAAAAGCTAAATGTCATTATTTCAAACCCATCATCCATTCTCCCTTCAAGGCCTAACCTCAATGGCCTTGCCCTTCTCCTCATCGTCCTGGTGATGAGCCTCCTTATTCCTCCTCGGGATGATTCCTACAACAGCCCTAACCAGCGGTGAGAATACGCGCACTATGTTGTACCAGTGCTTGCGGACGAATTCGTCTGGCACGCAACGGATAATGATTGCCGAGGGGAGGGCAAAAGCAGCGACGATGACACAGATGGCCCATTGGACGCCGTCGATGTGAACTACGGAGAAGGCCCTTCCGCCAACGAAGATAATAAGGACTTGACCGCCGATCATGATTGCGTTGATGACGATGAAAAAGTAGTTCTTGTGTACGTTCTCGAATATGTTGAATTTATTGTCTAGGCGACGGTTGCTATCATGCTATCAGTTACTGTTTCAAGGGGGAATTGACTAATGATGAGGTATCACTCACTTAAACTCATTGAAGATCTGCATCCACACAAACGTGTTAAAGACCATTGTGTTCAACTCGTCCCTTGGGGTAGCTTTTCCCGCGGCCTTCAATGATGCGTCGTTCTCAGTGGAGTATCCAAGGATCGTCATGCCACCAAAGTAGAGGGTGTAAGTGACGACAAGTTGGAAGATTGCTTGTCCGATAATCATCTTCCACATATTCAACGAGATGAGACTGGCAGACTTGGGAGTTGGTTTGCGGTTCAGGATCTGAGGCGTAGGAGCGTCGGTGGCAAGGGCCAAAGCGGCAAAGGTGTCCATAATTAAGTTGACCCAGAGAAGCTGCACGGCTGTGAGAACCGATGATCCATCGGAGGAAGAAACGGCAGAGACGAAGGTGAGGAGGACGGCGGTGATATTGACGGTAAGTTGGAACTGGAGAAACTTGCGAACGGCGTCGTTGACGGCACGACCCCACATCATAGCCTTCACGATGGATGAAAAGTTATCGTCCATGAGAATGATGGAGGAGGCCTCCTTGGCAACCTCGGTTCCAGCAATCCCCATACTGAATCCAATATCGGCCATCTTGAGGGCTGGCCCGTCGTTAGTGCCGTCTCCAGTCACGGCAACAGTCTCGCCAAGCTCCTTAAGACGGCGAACCAAGATACGCTTATCCTCAGGAGAGCTTCTAGCCAAAACCTGGAGTTTTGGGAGAACACCGTCCATTTCTGCCTCTGTCAACTTGCGAAAGCCGGGTCCCTCCATAATGATACCACCTTCAGTGAGGATCCCGCATTCTGCAGCAATAGCTTGAGCAGTGACCACGTTATCACCTGTAACCATCCTGACGACAACACCAGCATCTTGGCACTGCTTGACGGCCTCAGAGACACCAGGGCGAAGAGGGTCCTGAATACCAACGATACCGACCAAGGTCATTTCGCTGAAGATGTCGTCAAAGCTAGCCATGGAAGCGTCGTCCTCCATAACCTTTGCGCCAACTGGTGGCCACTGGGAGTAGTCCTTGTACAATATCCCAATCGTCCTAAGAGAGCGTTCAGCGTAAGAGTTGATAGTGTCTGTGAGAAACTTGGTATTCTCGTAAGTGAGTTCTCTGTCGCTGGGTTCCTCCTCACTGCTAACGTCGGAGATACATCTAGTAGCCTTGCTCAAAAGAATCTCGGAAGCGCCTTTGACGTAAAGTCTGTAAACACCATCCGGAAGACGAACAACAACTCCCATGCACTTGCGAGCCGAATCGAAAGGAATCAGTTGGACGATCTGAGCATTAGCGCGTTCCTGTGCAACCCCTTGCATGCCGAGGAAGTCACGGGCGAAGGTCAAGAGGGCAGTTTCGGTCTTGGATCCGATGAAAGCGAAAACACCATCCTCCTCACCCTCAAAAGCAGTCGAGTTGATAACGATTGACTGGAGGAGGAGGCTTTTGGTCCACTTGGAGAATGTAGAAATAACCCTAGGGATTGAAGAAACTTTCTCATCCTCAGTGTCTTCCGCCTGCGCGCTAAACTCAGAGTCCAATCCAATAGTGCCAGCAACGACAGTCATCTTATTCTGTGTGAGGGTGCCGGTCTTATCGGAGCAGATAGTGGTGGCGTTTCCCATGGTCTCGCAAGCCCTGAGCACACGAACAAGGTTGTTCTCCTTCAACATGCGAGTGGTGGCGAAGGCGAGTGCAAGGGTGACCGCCAAAGGAAGACCCTCAGGAACAGCAACAACGATAAGCGTAATGGCAACAATAACAATATCCAAGAACTCCGAGCCCTTCTCAGCAGGGGTACTATTGTTGCTAGGGAGATGGGCCAGAAATTTGATAAACAGAACAATGAACAAAAGACAAGCAGCACTAAAAGGAGAATGTCAGCATGAAATCTCACTCGCAAACAAGAAACCAAGAAAGGGAGACAAACCCTCCACCGAGATAGGCAATTTTATCAGCCAGCCCAGTAAGTTTGACCTGAAGAGGTGTGGCTTCAGGCTGGTGCCTAAGAGCCATCATGATCTTGCCGAAACTCGAATTGACACCAACCGAGGTAACCACATAAGTACCAACACCCTCCAAAACCTTCGAACCGGAAATGATAAAAGGATCCAACTTGGAAGATACAATCCCAGCCTCAATCTGTCTCATAGCCTCTTCTCCGGGAGTCTTCTTCATCTGGTCACTCTCGCCGGTAGCACTAGACTCGTCGCACTTCAGATTATGACCAGTGATGAAAATACCATCGGCAGGAATCATATCGCCAGGCTCCAAATGCAATACATCGCCAACCATAATATCATGGACTGAAATTTGCACCGATTTCCCGGACCGAATCGCCTTGACCACCCGATCCTCTTTCTGTGTCACCAAAAGCTATTATTAGCTCACAAAGGCACAAGGCGGGAAAAAAACAAAAAAAACAAAAGCACCACACCTTTGTGTTGAGTTTCACAAACTGACGCTCCTTTTGGAAGTCATTCAAAGATCCAACCAAAACCACGATAACGATAGCCACGACAATAGCAACGCCCTCCACCCAGTCAACTGAGGGTGGCGACCCCGCTGGATGCTTAACACCGAGCGTCTCATACAAGCCCAAAGCCAGCGAAACGACAGCCGCAACAGTCAATAGAATCAAAATTTTGTCCTGATACTGTTCCCACATAAGTCTCCAAATACTCTTGGCGCCCTTTGCGGGTAGGAGGTTATCCTTGAAAATCCGCCTGCGGTCCTGAAATTGATGTTCCACGGGAGCATTAGACCCGGTCCCCTTACCGGTTCTTGCCGCCGTGTAGTCATCAGCCGCAGAATATGTACTCTCGCTTCCAAGGGTACCCCTCTTCTTATGCCTTGTTGCTTCCTCGAAAGATACTGCGCCCTCCAATGTGACCTCGTCCACGCTCAACCCAGCAACTAAATCCGTCCGTAATCCCCTCTCCAGCCCTCGCACTCCACCAACAGCCTTGTACGCTGGGAGGGACTTTGGGTTCAGGAATTTATTCAGCTGGCCCGCGGTAAATGCGAAAGGGTTTATGCCTTGAACTTTGAAATCGGCTTCGGTGCCCGGGTCGGGGTTTAACGCCTCACTCACAGAATTGGGGTCTATACCATTGTAAGGATGATCCGGTAAAGCTGTTTCGCCAGAAAGCATAGAAGAATCGCCGAGCGAGGACGACCGGGAACGAGCGGCACCACCAACCCCAAGAAAGGTAATAGGATCTCCTGTCAAAGTTTTAGGGGTTACCGCATCAGAATCGCGCCGATGCCTTGTCGAGGGTGATGTAGGGGAAATTGTCCCTGGTTGTGTCTCATTCTCGTCGAAAGACTTTTTTGAATGGAAATGGTTAGCCTCGCTAGTCCGTAGAGGAAAATTGGAACAAAAAACAACAAAAGCTATAGGGAATGCCAACTCACTGTAGTAACAAATATTGGGGGAGCTTGCAGAGGCATTGTGCAGAATTAATGAAGTCTAGCGGACGTGTTGTGGTGCCAATGCCGTAAGAGAAGGGGGGCACAGGGTGTGATACTATAGAAGGGAAAGGAGGTGTCTAGTGATATCCGAGCTGCTTGAATGATGAGAGTAAACGGCAGAAAAGGAGGAAGGGATACAGTAAGAGTATTATAGTCAGTCCCAAAAGAAAAAGGAAACTAGTCTGTGCTCGAGTACTGGGTGCGTGGCGGCTGGATCCCTTTTTTTTTTTTTCCTTTTCCTTTTCCTTTTCCTAGGAGCCGAAAGAGGTAGGACAATAATGCTCGCGCTTTACCTCCGAGAGGGGCTAACGTTACGGACTTCGCCCGCCTGGGGGGACGGATCTTGGCTCTCTTTTGCCTCCGCCGGGGTAAGAATATTGGAGTTAACTAAGTGGTGGCAAGCTAGAAGATGGAGGTAATAAGTCTAAGGCAGAAGGAATGGAGGACCTCCTGCTTTGTTTGATCGAGGGGCGGAGGGGATAAATGTGCACACAAAAAGTTCTTACCCGTGTTCTCAGAAGAGTGCATTTCTCATAATACAAACCGTAACCATTGATCCCAATAGGAGAATGAACGGAAAGAAGCCAAAAATTTTGCATGTAGTACCAAAAGGTCCTCCATGAGGCTACAATGGGGGGTTTTCGATCTGTAGCTCACACTTTTCACGGGGACGAGCCCGCTTCACTTCCTGAGTGTTTTCTGTTTACAACCCTACTGACCCACAGGCCCATTGAGATTCATAGGTCACGGGCAATAAATGGTGGGTGTTGATATAATTTCCCCACTCATCACCTTACAGCCAGCGGAGGGACCGCCGTCGAGTCTTGTCTTGGGTCCCCTCTAAAACAAAGAAAAGAAGGAACGATGGTATAAGCAGATTAATCCCGTTCCGCTTCCAAGCCCGCAATTTTAGTTGACTTCTTTGAGAAACCCCTTCCTCCTAATTTTCTGCGAACAAATCTCGTCCACAACGCCTCCGTCTCGGCGAAAAGGCTACAAGTGCTGACTCAGTGCTGCGCGCTCTATGCCACGCAGAGTGCGAGTACGAGTACTCGAGTACAAGGGTACAAGGTGTACAGTACGAGCACAGTACCCAAGCACATAGGATTACATACAGGCGGGGCATAAAGACAAGCACGGTAGGAGCGATGTGGGGAATGGATGAATAAGGGGGGTGGGGCAATGTTTGAAGCTTGTCCACATGTTCGTCCGTGCTGCTCTCCACGAATCTTGAAGACCACGCTCCGATGTGGCCAAGCTCAGAGGCGTGCCGTAATGATTGTTCAAGGTCATCGGGTCAGGCTTCGCATCTCACAATGATTGTCGTCCCGATTCAGCTCACAATGACCCCTACCGCGGATTACCCAAGAAAGCGCAGTATGGACAGCCACTGCTCCAATACTTCCGGCAACCATCAATTGCGTAGGCCACCAGCTCGGAGCGAACTCAGTACCGAGCAACGCTTACGGCACACGAGTTACCGGTACTCGTACAGCAGTACGTATACTGTGGCGCGAAGCGATGTATGAGCCCCCCCTAGTGGAAACAGAAGGGCGGATAGGGGAGCTTTTTCAAAACAAAGTTACCAAGGATACGTCCCAACATTTGAGACTAGTACAAGGGTCAGGCAATAAAGAGTGGAACGGTGCCGGGGGGGTGAGTTGATTTTGGACAAAAATCTGGAACGCTGCAACCGAACTTAACTCCTGAAGAAAATATGTTGCAATGGTGAAGTACCTCTTGAACCACACCCTTTACCATCAAGTCCCTACCTCCAAAGTTTAGGTATTTTTGGCCAATACTCCTGTAGACAGGAAAACATACACTATGATATGATAGAGAAGAGTAATCCCTACACATAAATACCAAATAATGTTGGTTTCTTGAATAAGCCATTCGGTTTCCCAGCTAAACCACAATCAAGACTGCATGAAACAGAATGCCAGTTTAGAGGTTCAGGCACCACACTCAGCAAGCACCTTTCAGTGCTTTATTTGGTGGTAAATTTGCTGGAGCAAAGGTTATCTATATCAATTAGAGAAATTTTCCTTTATTAGTTGGATAGCATAGGAGCTAGCATAGATTCTCTGAATGTCACCCTCAAAAGTGTACCACTACTGCTGAAACATTACTTAGAACAGTACCATTCTTTAATGCCTGACCCTTGTACCCACTTTGAGTCTTTGACTGGGGGTAAATTCCTAGGGCACATCAACGTCGCTAAACGCCCCACCGTACCCTACCGTATCCCATCTGGCGCTTAAGTTATCCATCAACTACACCACACTGGGAAGGGTTAAGGGCGAGTGAAGCGGACCTGCTCTGATTGGCTTCTAACTCTATTACTATAGCCAATCAGAGAGCCGAATGTCGTGAACCCGCTGTGGCTAGAGCAGCAACGGGTTTGCCTAACCCCTCCGCCCCCAAAAACAGGCGCCAAGATTCGGCCGCCCTCCCAATTTTGGCCAGTAAAAATTCGGGTTCGCCTCACCTACCGACACGCTACCCCTGGGCACGGCACCGCACCAGGTATGAGTACTATACCGTACCGATGCTAGCAGCGTTAGAGGTCGTGGAAGGGAAGTGTGTGACCCTCCCCTTCTTCGATTTGTTCGTGATAGATTGAATCTCATTTGCACGCTAGCTACCCTGAGGCAACGGGTTACACAGTTACCCCTTCCCTCCTCACCGTATCAAACGAGTTCCTACCATAAGTCCAACACCTAGGGCACCCGTACCCAGAGTCCCAGAAGCGCGTCACACATCGACAGCACTCGTAGAACCCCTCAAACCCTTTCCTCGTGGGTCTATCAATCGCCTGAAAACGCATATGACGCCATGACACCGTCGCATAGCATTACTGTAACAGAAAAAAGTTTGGGCGTGGCTGTGCTTCGCCACGATTCAACCCTCGATATTCGCCCCTGACCAGCAAGCTACGAGCAAGGCATTCTTCCCCAAAAACCCAGAATACCATATTCCAAAGCAGCTGGAAAGGATCCAGCTCTCAGCGGCACAGAAGTCTGGGTCATAGGATCACGATCACCAGCTAGGCGCAAGTTATTCAAGCCGCCAATGACACAAAGCCTCCCGGTGCTTTTCCAAAAAGGTGAGCTTCCACCCAGCACAGCCCTATGGCGATAAGAATTGCTAAAATATGTTACAGCCTAGAAGGAAAGAAAGAATAAAAAGAACAACAAAAAGGCTTATCAGATACCCGGGCCCTGCGTCGTAAGTATCGTACTGCAGTTCATCCGCGTGGCGATAGCACAGGCGAGTCGCATTTGCCATTGCATGGGAAAGTTTCCTTTGCAGCGCCGACCCGGGGAATACGGGCGATGAGTTAGAAACCAGCCTAATCAGATACGGGGGTCAGATGCCGCGCACACTTACCGGAAATGGTATCATACCCTACGACTGCCCTCCAGGGTTCCCTTTGAATTTGAGAATGAGGCTCATCCTTACCTCCAGCACGTACGGTACCGGTATATGCGGTCCAGATCCCGTGTAACCTCATCCGAAGAGCCTCACTCTCCAACCCAACCTTCCCAAGGCCACTCTTCAGCGGCCGAGGCTCAAGCATTAGCCTCCTTGCCCCCCCGTGTTCAATTTGTTTATCCATGAATCAACCCCACACTTTAACACTCCTACAGCGGGCCTTCCTCCCCCCGCCCTCATCTCCTTCAGCCCCCTACCGCAACCCTAACTACCTAATACCTATGCACCTCTACTCGAGTATCCTTTCCCTTCCAGAAGGCATCAACTCTTCGCACAATTGTAGCACGACTCTCAGGCTTCCCCCAGGGCACTCCATCGTATCATAGAAGACAAAATATAGTGCGGCTGTCCAGAAACGACAGCTCGGTATATGCAACGGGGAACGCCTTGGCATAAAATTCAGTGTAAACTAAGCTTGATTCCCACTCCTGTCGCATTCTCATTTATCCCCACATTCGAACATATATAGGGTGGGAAGTTTTATGCCAAGGCGTCCCCCGTCGCACTCACCGAGCTGCTGTGTCTAGACGGCCAGAAATACCCCATTTCCCATTAGATATACCTCCGAGCGCCCCCATACCACATCCCATTCCACCCCATCAGACCCGTCCTATCCAAGCCATCCCATCTCCCTAGAAGAACGAATACAACAGGGCGCCGGGGGTGCGTTCGCAGCATATGTAAATTAGGGCATCTTAGCGTCAGGGCATCCGGGTGCTGGTACGCTATGAATCATTAAGTGGAGCACAGAGCGTTAAGGTTAATATACTGAAACCTCAAATGGGGAGGGGCGTAGGAGATGCGTCTCGCGGGGCGCTGTGGTGGAGGGGCGCAGCTCCCTGAGGTCCGGTATGGGAGGGATAGCCACCGGTCGGGTTAGGGTTGGTTAGGATGTGGAAGATTTGAGAAGTGAAAATAATTGCGCAATTATGGTGTGGGCCAATGACACTGCAGATAGGATCGAGAGACAGGCCTCCCTCTGCTCCCCGTCAAGGCTGCAGTGCACTTCATAGGGGTTCGGCTCGGTTGGTTGGTGACAACTGTGCGCCGTACGGTGCGCCGGAGACGAGTGCTTGTTGCTTTATTCACTTAGGCCGGAGTAAGATGTGCTCGGTTCTCAGCACAAGTGGAGGGACTAATATATAGTGGGCCTTTATGAGCAATTTTGTATGGTCCTTCTGTCCTCGTATCCCTTATTATATCTACGGTATCTACCGTACTCATACAAGCACCGGACTACACGGCCTATGATGCGACAATACCATAAAAATTCTTACAAAGTTACCTACGGCGGTGCAAAATTAGGCGTGGAGCGGCATAAAAAATCCCAAGGGGTAGGATGTTGTACTCGCGCGGGTGACAATACTTGTACTGGTAGAGCAGAGTGGGGGGTGGGGTAGAATGTCTCGAGTAAAACAAAGCCCTCTTTCTTTCCCTCTCCAACCAAGCAAAGCGTGCCGCCGGATACTTCTTCAATGAAAAAAAACTGTGGAACTTAGGTCTGGTTGACGGGGGTTTCTGAGGAGACGGACGGGGTTCAAGCTATCATACCAACGCTTCTTGCTCTTCCTGGTAGCATTCCACTAAATCAAATCCTTGTTGAACTCCTTGGCTCCAAAAAACTTGTCCCATCACTAACCCCAATACCCGAGTACCGGTATGGATCAACTGAGGGGTAGCCGATCTTGGCCAGCGTCCAGCGGAATGGCCTCCGTTGCATTGCATTGCAAGAGACAGGGATGATTCTAAATGCACCTTGACGAGGTGGGTGGATTTGCTTGGCATCATATGCCAAGATTCTGACAACAACCGTTGAGGAATGAAGGATCGAAAGAGCCTTCCTTACATCTAGCCCAACGATCGAGGTTGTGTATCGAGTGGGCGCTCTATCTGCGGAGCTTCTCCCTTCCTTCCATCATAACCGACTGCGCGACAGGGGGATTTCGATCTGGAACCAGTGCATTGTTGGTGGGAATATATTGAATGATATACTGTATGCTCGAGCATCATGCTGGATCTGATGACTGGTGCTGCACCGGTATATTACCCCTTACTCCCTCTGTGCTACCCGAATGTACCGTACTCGAGTGCGGTACCCAAGTCCGTCAGTGCGCCCAAGAAATCGGTGGAATGTGTCTCAGTTTGAAACGCCCAGTAATTTATTTCCAGTTAAGGGAGGGAACCTTCCAAATGCCATTAATCTATTTCCAATTAAGGAGAGATACTTTCCAGATCCTGTCATTTTCTTAAGGGGTTCTCTCGGGCGCAGCACCCGAGGGACAATGGGATAGGTCTATTAGTGTTTGTAAGAACTTGCTGTCCGGTCGCTCGGTGGTTCGGGAGAGGTGGTTAACTTACCGCCTGTTGGGTGGCTTTCACGTTGGGGGTTTTTGCAGTCCCTCCCCATTTATTTTCCTCTTTGCCAATTTAACTCAATGAATATCGGTATCCGAGGGACAACCCATGATTATCGGAATCTTTTGCCGATCTGATGTCACAAGGAGTCCAGTAACTTAGTGTTCTCTTTGCAGATTTTTTTCCTATTCTTTTATCCTTTTCCCTTCCTTGGGGGCTTTCCTTCTTCCAGGCATTATTGCTGCAGCGCTGTAGAATATCAATTGTGTGCTTCTCCGTTTTGGCGCTCTTGTCGTAGTTCGAGGGGTAGACGGGAGTGACCCGTGAGTTTTCTGCTCTGCATGACGATGACAAGCCTCCTTGTGAATATGTTGCTATATATGGTGCGCCGGTCCATCCTCCGAATGCTGTGCTCCATTTTCACAGCACCGTTATAAGCCACGCTCATGGGGATAGAGGAAGTGGGGGAGAGGAAGCGTGAGGAAGAAAAGAAGGTAGGGAAGGAGACTTCACGATATGGTGGGGATTGAGGCGCAGCGGCTGCGATATGTGCATCCAGGCAGTGGAATCCTCACCAGATTTGATATAGAAATGGGTCGTCTAAGCAGGGTAACTTGAGATGCAATGTTTGAAGCTCACCTCATTGAATTTCGAAATACGATGATTACGACCCACGGCAAATACAAAGCGGACTACGGTACTGTACGTTGAATACAACCTCCCCTCTCCCCTCTCACCCATGGCTGGTAATTGTGTGCGTGTTACGTTTCGCTGGTGCTTTTGATTAAGGTCCCACAACGTCATCGCTTGTTGCCGCAGGGCTGATTCTTTGTTTCCTTTCCGTTTCCGAGAGCCGCAAAAGAAAATGCGATAAACGGGCGAGGGGCTCGGTTTCCTGGTGTGGGAGGAAACAAGCTTTCGGCCCAAGAGTTGCTTTTTCGCTCGGTCTACCATGTGCTCGAGTAGGATAGTACTCGGGTACATATCACTACACAGCCCGGGTTCGTTGCCACGTCGGGTGGAGGTTTTGAATGCGGAGTCGGACGCAGGTGAGAAGGTGTTGACCGAGTGGGGGATTGAGGGAAGGTAGGAGGGGGGCTCGGGGTGTAAGTTGGCGAATGTATGTATGGAATCAGAATCAGAATTTATGTTTGATTGCGAATCGAAGCATACCGTACTAAGCGTCAGCGACTGTCTGATGCTGGGGGTTGGATGGTGAAATCAATAACACAGCCCCCGTAGCCTCGCGTGCTCCGGGGGAGAGAAATTGATGAGGAGCACCGTATGAGGAGGAGGAGGAGGTGGTGGAGGTGGTGGTGGAAGAGGAGGAGGAGGTGGTGGTGGTGGAAGAGGAGGTGGTGGAGGAGGATGTCTTGTTAAAGGTGGAATACCGCGAGAAACCAAGGGAGTTGTTATTGAGGGTCGATTCCATTTTTCGTGCTCCCCTTTAGCTTGCACCATATCACCAATAGTGCTCTTATATAATACAGTCTTTCGTTGTCCGCACTCTCGCAATTTTATAGAGCTCTGCCCCAGGCTTGCTCTCTTTTTATACCTTTTTCTCTTCTGATCTACCATAATTCGAGACTCTGCCGGTACACTCTACAGCATCCTACAGAAGGACTTTTGATAGCTCTCTCTCTCTCTCTCTCTCTTCCCTTCCGTCCTGCCTCTCACCTATCCACCTTCTCTTTCTTCCCATACGCAGCTACCGTATTATTTTGGGTTGTTAGGATATGGGTGGTTGAGGGGGTTCTTCATGTTCATAGCTTGCTAACCTAGCAAGTGGCGCGCGCTGCGATACTGGCGCTGAACGAGTCTTGCCAACGTCAAACGTCTTGCTCGCTGTTCCTCGCCCTCATCGCTCCCAACTATTCCCCTGTCCCCCCCACCCTGCTATCTCTACCTAAAACAGCTGCCTCTCTTAATCTTTCCCTTTCCCTTTCTCCCGCCCTTTGCATTTTTTATTTTATTCCCAATACATTGGTCAACGCCAACAGTAGCCTGCAGATCAAGTAGACGTGGTAGATGAGAGATCTTGAAGCACTCTAGTAGCCTCCTCCCCTTCCCATCCACTCACTTATCTCCGCCGGTCATCGTCTCCGACTCTTCCCCTTCGATATTATAATACCATAGCCCTTTACAAGTCGTTTTTGGTACTTTCTCAACCAGGCAGCGTCAGTCTTAGGAGGATTTTATTTTCCTCCCTTTTCATTCATTTTCCTACTTGGTGACTTTTTATTTGTTTTCACCGGCACCCAGCCCAGATTCAAAGGCAACCCCCCCCGCTTCTGCATCTTTTTTGATCTTCGTTTGCCACTGCCGGCCTTTTTGTGTCTTTCTTTTCTTTTTCTTTTTGGCTTTCTCTCTCTTCCAAATTTTCTCTTTTCTGCAGAGACAATTATCATGCGCTTGAATTTCTGTTCGGGAACCACAACCGTTATCGTCTTTGGTCTGTCTGCGGCTGCTTGCAAACTGCTGGATACCGCTGTTGAACCTGCGAGCGGCGATAACCTTAGGGTACTGGGAGCTTGTTAGGCCTCTGAGGATACTTCGCTAAGCAAGGGAAGGCTCGAAAAAAGAGGAAAAAAAGTTCAAGACGGGAGATAGGGGAGGGAGATCAGATTAGATCAGTGAGGGTCGGAAGAAAACAAGAGAGGCGAGGCAGGGCTGGAAAATTGAGGAAGTAAGGGCAACGGAGACAGAAAAAGGAAAGAAGAGGGGACAGCAGAAAGGTCCAGCTCCGAGGAGACAAAGGCTCAAGTTTTTTTCTTGGAACCAAAGTTTGGTCCGACCATTGCTTTCTACTTGTCCATCGTCAGCACTGTCGCACATACCGCGGGAGGGGAATCATCTAAAGAAAAAAAAGAAAAAAAAAGAAGATAACGAGACAAGTCAAGAAGACGCAGGCGACGAGCCTCCAATTAATGAAGAGAGAACGTCGAACGTTATCTGTCCCCTCGGTGAGCTTCCCAGACGAGGGCAGCAGAGGTCCTGGTGGCAACATGATGGACTCGAGTGGGTTTTTAGGGACTCCACCACAGCAGGGGACTGGAGCTAGCAGCGGCGCGGGGTGGGCTCCGCAACAGCAACAGCCATCTATTTCTTCACAATCACTGGGGAAGCCTCCACCAAACTTTAATCGATCTCGCTCTGCCTCCACCTCTTCACTATCAACGTCAACGGCTGCTACTCCGGTGCCTGGTGCTGCGAAGAAGAAGACGGTGACAGCTTGCCAACGTTGTCGCACCAGGAAAATCCGCTGTGATGGAGCTTTACCCGCTTGTAAAAGCTGCGTCAAGGCAGGAGTTGATTGTATTGAGGTGGATAGGACTGGGGATAACAATATGCCACGGAGGTGAGAAAATACTTCCATTTTGTGTGCAATTTTCTTAGAGTTTCTGGCGCATCGAGGTGTTTGTGAGGAAATGGAATCTAGAGACTGATGTGCATCGTCATAAACCCTTTGCTTCGATTAAATTTAGTCATGTGCTTGAGCTCGAAAACAGGATCAAATGGTTAGAAGATATCGTTCGTGCTCGAGCACCCGATGTGGACCTTCAGGCTGGGCCACCAGTGGAACTAAGATCGAGACCTTCGCCTCCCGCCATTCGAATTGTAACAACGGGACCGGATTTTCACCCCCCACCTTCGTCGATGAGTTCAACTTCGTCTCCTTCGTTCGCTCTGTCTCCAGCCTCAACGTGTGCGACTCCGGCGTCTTTTGACTTTTCTCCTGTTCCATCACCTAATTACCTAGCTCCCGTGAGCCCATATACTTTCTCCGACGGGCCATCACCATCACCTAGCTCGGCACCCTCAAGTCCATTGCTTGCCGCCAGTCCACTGTTTCAACCTCAGGATCCAGTGTCTCAGGATGTGGGGTTGCTGTCACTTTCAGCTTTCGAAGAGCCGAAATACGTTGGGTCCTCCTCGAGTGTTTCATTTGCCCGGTTGGTCTTCCAAGACGCCTCAAGTGGCGAGCTTCGACAGTCCGATTTAGATCAGGGGGGTAGAGACGTCGGGTCCAGTTTGGTCTTGCCGGGGCTGGATTCTAAGCCCGCTGCACTTCCAAATACGGATGAGTGTGTTATCCTATCATCGACCTACTTTACCACGGTAGCCTTACAATATCCGTTTCTGCACCGCCAGACATTCGACGCTTGCCTTGAGGCCACCTATCATGCCGAGAATGGAGCTATTCATCACCTCCCGCCCGGGTATACGGCGGCTGTTGCCCGTTTCCATGTGTTCATGGTTTTGTCTATTGGTGCCAATATCCTCTCTGGGCGGGGCCGAGCTAGTCAGAGCATGGCGTCGGATTCGGAGGGGTACTTTGCGAGTGCCATGCAGGTTATCAATGATATTAGCATCACCGGGAGTCTGACAGGTGCTCAGAATGCCTTGCTTTTGGCTATGCGGTCACTGCACGCATCGGAAGGACCTAACGTTTGGTATCTGAACGCCGTCATCATGGCAACGTGTGTGGATCTAGGGTTTCAGCGGAAGATTATTTCATATCGTGGTCAAGACCATGCCGGGATTAAGAAGAGGATCTTTTGGTGTGCGTATGCTTTAGACCGGAATCTCGGGATTGCCCTGGGCAGACCGTTCTCACTGCGGGACGAATCGTTTGATGTGGACTTTCCTGAAGAGGGGGACAATGATGAGGAGTTGCACCATATGGCATCCTTACCAATGGGGTCTAATATGTCTGGTAGTATCGAGAATGCCCGCGCCTCGTTCTCAGGATCAATTTGCCTTTTTAGGATGATGAAGGTTATCAGCAGCATTGGAACTACAATATACCGGGTTTCACAACCCCATGTTGGTCGTTGGCAGGTGGATTTACCTGAGTGGCAGATGGCGACATATCGGCAGCTGACAGAACTTCGGGATCAAGTGAGGGTTTCGCTAGGTGGTGTTCGACGAGGGTCGGGGAGTACTGGCTCACCTTTAGGTAGCGGCCAAATGGTCGAGCTCAAGTACCACGAAGCAGTCCAACTCCTCTTCAGGCCCTCTCCCGCGTTCCCGAAGCCTACCGCACCAGCCCTGCAGCACTGTTTCTCCTCTTCCGTCGAGGCAGTCCGCATACAATCAAAGCTAAAACGCTACGGAGAACTCCAGCATTCCTGGCCAACTGCACAATCTATATTTGCTAGTGGAACAATGATGCTATACGCCTACAGGAACTGCCGCGAGGTGCAAACCCACACAACGCACGAGGTGCTAATGGAGGATATTAATTCCTGCTCGTCACTCCTCAGCGACCTCGCAGAACGCTGGCCTTTGGCCCAACGCTCAAAAGCTCGCTTCGATACCTACGCTTCCATAGTCGTGAGTCAAGCCTCGACTAATGCATCGCGCATGCTATCTCCGCAAGACGGCACACGTCGCGCCTCGAGCTCAAGCGCCCACTCGCCGAGGGGGTTCTTTGCTGAATCCCAATCGCAATCCCGGACCCTGGAAGTCCCTAGTTTACACCAAGCACCCAGCCCAGCTCCGGCACCGCCACCACCACAGCAGTTGAGCGCGCTGAGTTGGTTCAGTGGTGACTTAGCTGGTGGCGGTGGTGCTGCTGCACAGATGGACACTAGTTGGGTTGACTTGGATTGGGGATTCGTGCCGGCAGATTTCCCAGCCTCGGATGGTATCGGCTTTGAAGGGCTTGACCCTGTTGGCGAGGATGTGCTTTCTGTGCTGCTCAGTGCTCCGCCTAGTGGGACTGGCGGTGATACAAGCATGTGGGGGATGGAGCAGGGGGATAATGATAGGAGGATCTAAATCGAAGGGTATTTATACTAATCTGTTCATTGTCGTTATTGTAGCCATGTTTGTCCCTTTTCGTCTGGTTGGGCTAGCGTTGTGTAAAAAAAAAAAGAATAGGTTTTTGAGTTTTTGGGAAATTTTCGTTTTTGATAGAGGGGGTTGGCGTATCTTGGGCTCGGATTTCTTTTTTTCTTTTTTCCAGTTTTATAGCTCTTTCTTCATTCCTCTCGTATTCGTTTCCTTTCAGTTTCTTCCTCCTCTGTTTCTCTAGTTTCTTATCTTAGGATCGCGATTGCGGGAATCATGGAGCATAGGCGATGTCGGTGTAACCTTTCCCCCAAATATCCCTTTTATTTTCTCGCTTTCTCGTATCTCTTTACTCTTAATTTGGACTTGGAATGAAGGATTGGATAGGATTGGATAAGATGAGATTTGTATCAAGTCGGGTTGTCGAGTAGAGAGGGGTATTATATCATACAATACAAGACAATACAATACAGTGCGCGGCGCGGTACAAGGTCCGGCCAGAGGTTGTAGGACGGTTAACGAGCCAAGTATATCCCTGCTGGTTCTAGTTGATGGCCCCTACCCTTGTGCGGGAGGAAAGCTGATAGATTGGCTATACAGTTTTGTGCGAGTATTGGTTAAATTATCATATTTTGTCTCGGGGGCTGCGCTGCACAACGCCGTATTCCTTACTGAGTGGACACAGCAGGTAAAGGGAACAGTATGTCAGATTTTTTCCCTCATTCCTTCCTAGAAAGTGCCTCTATGATACAATGGCACAGTATCGTGTGGTTTCCGGGTTTATAGCTACACTCCCTCTGTGCATGCTGGTGTGCGTGAATGCTAACAATCGAGACACATAGGCCGGGCTACTATAGACACCGTCGTACCTTTTACACACGAAATACAACTTTTGTGATGGCAAATTAAGAATTGCAAAGCGTCCACTCGGATCCCTTTCTCTTCTTTTCTCTTGGCTAACCGATCGGCTTACCGGTACGCTAAGTGTGTATCTGAAGTGGGATTCGAGAGCTAGGTAGGGGGTATAGTAGCCTTGGTGGGCCATTTGAGTACTAGTACGCTATGTGGGAATTACAGCCGTATTTTACTACGATATCTTACTCGGCAAGTCGAGCTCTAATGACTTAGGTTACATAGCGCTTCTCTCCACCTACCTAGGATACCTATCCCCCATCAGCATCAGAAGACCACCGTACTGCGCCAGGCACCAATGGTGAGTCTGTCGAACTTCTGCCGGATGGTTTGAGGGCCTTCTCGACTCCTCAAAAAACAAATCCTAGCCGCCACGCCAGGAGCTGGACGGACTTTTTTTTCCCACTTTCACCAGATTTTAGCCTGAATGGCCTACAGGATTAGATTGCATAACTCGCGTTACACACGCGCAATTTCGACCAACTAGACCGAGTTCTACGGGTTTATGCGCACAACCCAAATACATCGTATTGATAATTCCAAAGGCTAGAGACCTTGAGTTATGATAACATCTCACCTTGGCAGATCGGCCGTCTCCGAGACTTCCCCTCCGACTGCAACCAGTATAAAAAAAAATAGCACCTCCCCACCAAACCTCGGAGACAAATTACCCGGCCTGCGCACTCTCTGGACCACCTCACTTTATCCAATTAGATAATGAGAGATATCATGCCAATGTGGCCGCAGCACACAACGGAGGTGGGTCCGCTGCCATGTGCTCGGATTAGATGGGGGCAAGCTGGTTTTGTTCTATGAAGTGGGTGGGGGTGGGTCATTGTGTGTCACTCGGGTGGGTTCCCATTACCCGGATTTGGGCGGCGGTTCCGGGAGGGGATGCGGGGGGGATGGTACAAGTACCGTAAATTCTGGGTAAACTCGACCCGCCGCCATGCTTCTTAAGGCAGCCACTATTCCTCTCAAAGACTAACCCCGTGGCGAATTCGCTCTTCCGGGGATAGTAACTGCCATACCGGGAATGGTGGCGGGTCGAGTTTACCCAGAATCTACGGTATAGGCGTTGGCGAATGAATGGAAAACGGGGTAAAGAGGAGGAGGGGAAAGCCCGGGGTTATCTTTTTTTTTTGTTGGGATAAGATTTGTAGTAACTTTAGCTGAATGCGCCACAGTGGCGGAATGACGTACTCTCTTTCAGCTTCTCGACTACCGGTACCTATCTGTCTACAAAACTTCACCTATCGGTATAAAAACTACAGCATCGCAGGATCTTGGGTAATCGGGTTGTCTGGGTAGTCAAAAATTTCCCTCCCTAGAAAAGGGGAGGGCACAGCAGGAGGTGAGTTTGGTCGTCTGGGGGAGGTAACAATAATGTCAATAATAATAGCAATACTGGACCTTATCAAAGGAGGCACCTCGGGCGGCATAGCACACTGTTCAATCATTTGGAATCCTACCGTACGATCGCGGAACAGGGAAATATACAGTCCCCACTGATTGGCTCGTAGGCTTGGATCACTGAGATCCGACCAATCAGCGGCGAACTGTATATTTGCTAGAGGTGTGCATTTTCCTATTCCGCGATTGTAATATAGAGGTCACGATCGAATCCGTATTCCACTACTAAAACTATTCTCTATTATCACATCCTCACAATACTGCCTTGCCCACATTTCCACTCCCTCTCCCGACCAGCAGGGATACCTCATGATTTAAGCTACGGCACATAGCCCCAACATAGACAGGCACCATCCCGGGTAAACTAATATCGCATATTCGCTTGGTCAGTGGCGCAGGCGAGTACGGCTACATCCCCGGAGAAGGTTAGTGTGTGAACGATGGTTGGGGCTGAGTATGTGGTAGGGCCCCGAGTTGTCGCAATGTCTGGCGAGTGCGAGTACATGATTGTTGCCGTGGGTGGTGGCGATAGTGGCATGCGTACCGTACTCCGTAGTGTCTACGGGGAAGCACCGTAGGTGGTGTACGTGCGCATGTCGTCTCTGCCGACACGCGGTAGGTGATGTATACGTGGACATAGTACTGTCGTGGTATGATACCTGGGGAGTGCGGGGCTTAGTTGTACAAAAGTTGGAGATGATTTCTCAACCCACCATAATGACCGAATGTTGCAGAAACTCAAACGACCCAATAGACTGCTGTCTTGTCGAAAATTTCAAACCATGGAAAAAGAAATTATTACTTTGCGAGGGGCGTAGCCAAAACTGGCTGCTTAGCCCCTTCTAGGAGAGAAAAGGGACTAAAAATAAAAACGGAGATTATCGTGGTGGGTATCACCTGAGCAGGTAACTCTACACCGGACGATGTTCGAGGCTCTGAGGCGCCGGGTTCTTACTGTAGTGACTGTTGGATGAAGTTAAGGTCACAGTTGTGACCTGGCGCGGGGAAGCGCAAGGGGTGTGTGTGCGCGTTTTAGGAGAGCCATGTGTCGGAGGGGATTAGGGGGTTTGGGGAGGCTGCCTAGAGTATCATTTGCGGTGTTGCCTTAGGATCCTGGTGAGCGCTGTTGGGGGTCTGTAATGGCGGCTTTGTGAAGATATTGGTATAGGGGGCAGGAGGCTAAGAAGCAGGGTATTTGGAAAGTAGTGTTTTCTAGGAACTCAGCCAGCCCGAGCTAGTGCGGGCCCATGCTTGAGTTTCTTCGGAGAAGTTTTTTTTCTTCTCACGATACATTTTAGAGACGCTTGGAGAAGTGAAAGGCAGAGCACTGTGTGAAGATTCCCTTTCTAAACCCCAGCAGATGCAGATTATTCGGGAGGCTGCATGAATTATATTCCCTTGTAACGGAAAGGATAAGAATTAGGAGGGGCACTGTTGTTCGGGGGGGGGGTTCTTAATCTAGGCCTAAAGGATATGTCAGGTGGTAAGATGGTCTGCCTAAACTGTCGGTCCACACTAGTTGCCAAGTTATCCTAATGCTGTTGTGATACGCCCGTCTGCAACTTCACCCAAGAATTGGTGATACCAGGGGAGCGAGTGAGAAGGAGTGACTGCCGACGGTACCAGACTCCAGCATATTTGGAGCGGCACCAATCCCCAAGTCTCTTGATACTATTGCCTCTGCGGGCTAGGCCTACTTGAATCAAGGACTGGCCTGAGGGAGATACTGTCGGAAAGGTTTAATTCTTTGGGCGGGGATTTTATATCACAATGTGGATTGGTTGGTACTCGTAGGAGTAGGCAAATTGCAAATAAATGGTTCGATGGGGGGAAACTTTCACAGAGTTGGGTGGTTTAGTAGGGCTTCTCATATTGCAATTTGTAGTCCTAGGGGAAGTAAGAAAGACTAACTATAAGAAAGATTGGGCTAAAAGTGCTTGATAAATTTGGCTCTCTGTTGGTCTCTAGCTTTGGGGCTACTAGTAAGCTCATCTAAGTCTCCTCGCAGTAGTACGTCGGGGGTGTTTGGCAATGACAGTGCCGACAAGAACTAAGGAATTGGTGGTGGGGTTCCGAGCAGGTCCGTAATATTTCTCCCTCAACTCAACCTAAACCACCCCCTTTTCTCTACTCCGTAGAGTACATTTTCCACCGACGCTTCAGGCCATAAAGGCATCCTAGAAACGCACAAAAACCTTTGCTTTTCCTATTCCCCTGATTCGTCTCTACAGTGCTATTTCAGCTTAAGTTAGGTGATATGCCCCGGCTTGCATTTCTGCCGGACCGACTTGTCGAAGTCTTTTAAGGTGGTAAGCAGGTGGAAGCTAACCCTAGGATCTGATACAGAAACACCGGTGATATCTAAGAAGTTTAAGTGCAATAGAAACTACGACTTCTTACCTAGAATTGCAATTTCATCCAATCTGGGCTCCACCCTTGTTGATCTCTAATCACATAGTGTCACTCGAACTAACACCCTGAGTCGTTGGAGAGCTGCTAATCCGCTCTGTGCCATGGGCGGTTCAGATACGCAGAAGGGAGGGGGCAAAGGATCTCGGACAGCCCATCTGGGGCGCTAGCGTCCACTGGGCTGAATACCGTAAAAACTGGAATAATGGGACTATGTGCTATGCAGTCAGAAATTTCCTCCTCTGGGGGATGGGCGGAAAGCACCAAAAGTCTGCCTCCCGAGACAAACAAAAAAGAAAAACTTCGGGTTTTACCAAGAGGGGCAGCTCCAAAGTCCTAGCACATGGTCCAATTGTTTGAGTTTTTATGGTATGAGATACCCATATTTCTGAAGGAGAAGAGTAGGGGCGAGGCATGACTAAAGTTAGGTCTAAGAAGCTATAAAGAAGATAAGATAATTTCGGCTATAGAAGGACGGGGCACACGAGGGTGGCAAAACATGAGCTGGGGGAAAATAAAGCAGAACCGTCCCTCACCTGGCCAATACTTTGCCTCTACAGCGGGTGTCTTCTTATATGTAACCAACAGACTACCAACCCTACTCCCTGGAAGTTTAGGATCTAACTGGTTGGCGGCTACCCAAAGTGTTGAGGAAAATCCAAATGCATGACTCTTGGGATATGGGGAACTAATCGGAATGGGCTGAATTCCGATTCCGCCTCCGCTTCTCAGATCTGTCTCTATACGGTGAATTTACTTTCTGGACCGCATCTCCTGAGGGGTCTTCCGCTCTTCCTTTTTTTAAAAAAAAAGAAAAGAAAAGAAAAGAAAAGAAAAGAAAAGAAAAGAAAAGAAAAGAAAAAGAGAGTAATTGCTGTATGTTCGTGGTGCTATTTGCGGATTGCGCGAAGCGACTTCCAGCATGTCTGAAGGTGCCAGCGATACCTTTTTCTCTTAATGGCGACCGAGTGATGGTTTCGTACTCTTGTATTACCCCTCAACGAAGCAAGGGCCTTGCTGTTTGCCGAATTACGGTCTGCATCTTTGCTGTCTGGGAATAGCATAAGAGGTACCTTCGATAACTTCTCACAGCTCTTTCTCGAAATCTAGAAGAGCAATTCTACTGCAGCCTCAGGTGTGTCCTGGATATGTATCCCTCTACTGCCTAGAGACAGTCTAACTGGCAGACAACTTAATATCACGAGAGTGAGATTGGAGTTAGTGAGGATCCTCCTGAATAGCCTCCCATTAGTTTTCATATATTTATTCGAACTAGGGCTCGCAGCGGTCTGCGGGCCCGGGCAGCCAAGTGGGGAGACTACGAAAGTTAAATAGAACTAGACCATAGTCTAACATTTGTCTAGTCTTGCGATTTCTTGGGAGCGGCAATTTCAGCAAGGAGGAGTGCCCGACGTGGTGGAGTATCGACAAAGAATCACCCGTTAGGTCGTAAATAACCTTAGGAGTCTACTAGTTTCTTTTGTAGAGGATTGTGGGCATCTCCGGCAGGATATGAGGGGCAGTAGGGGGGCAAATAGTATGAGTTGGAAGTAATGATTTGGATGCTCTTGATGTATCCACTAGGTTTCCATGAAAGAGGGAATACTTGTACACGGGGTAGTGTTTGGAATCCTCACCCCTATTTCCTTTCCAAATATTTCTCTCCAACATTGGTAGTGCGTTAGTTTAAGCTAGATCAGTAATATATCGTGTGCCTTCTGGCATGATCCAGGAGGTACTGATACACCGGGGGACAAAAATCCGTTCATATCTTCAGTGAGCCCCAGCGCCTAAAGGATAGGAACACATTTCCACCCACCGGTATAGACATTCTTTTATCACCCTACTATCACAAGAAATCATTCGGTTGTAAACTCTCACCCTTGTAGAATTATACTGTGTGGCGCCTGAGCACAAATTGAGCTGCTAATCCGCCTTGTACACCCAACATATTAGCCACAAGTCCCCTAAGTTCCCTCAGTGGGTTGTGATGTCCTACGTTCTCATACATGATACATCAAAAGAACTCATTATAGCCTACTATACCCTCCCCCTTTAGTTAGATGCTAAGAGCAAAAGCCTTACCGGAGGCTAGCAAAATAGGGATTTCAGTTAGCTCTTATCTGATCCTGAGTGAAGACTGACTGTCCCTCTGTGAGCATTGTGTTCGCGCTCTTGGATTACGAATAGAGTTAAATCGAATAGCGACTCGGACTTCACTATCTGTTGGCCCGGGTCCCTGTTGACGAAATGCGTCCCTCAATCCACTGAGTTAATAGACCGCTGATATTGAAGAAGGCAGCGTCAGTGACTTGAGGTATGTAGTTCAAGTTCGGCTAAGGAGCCGAAACCGAAGGAAATCTTGGTATTAGACGAATACCCTAAACTAGTCTGAGATAGCCAATATGCCCCCAAAAGCCGAATATTGCATATGCGGAGAAAACCAATTAACGGAGAATGACATTATTTTAATACATGTGGCTGCAGCTGAGCAGAGCGGTGTCCGGCCTTGACAAACGCTTTCTTCTCCTAGCCACAACTCCACGCCACACTCGTGTCCCTGGTCTCCGCTCTGCCACTCAAGCTAGGGGGGTGGGTGGGGTTTGTGTCAGCAGGGGCAGGGCTGATGTCGATTCGCGTTTATTAGAGTCATTTAGCCCTGGGGCTGAGAAACGGTTATGCAGGCCTTTCGGGTCGAAAAACTTTGGCGTGTGTAACGTCTTGCATACAAAACCGGCAGCTCGGCAAGAAACTTGGCACACGAATAGTGCTTTTTCAACCTCGGGGCTGAATGTCTCTTTTAAATAGAGTGTCCCTTGTTGTCGGTATTCGGGGTCGATATGTTGGTGACGCTCGGTAGTAGTACTCGAGTGCTAGTACGAGTACATGAAATCTCGATCAAGGTCTATTAACTCAGGTGTCTTTGCCAAGAGAAAACGCTCTGTCAAGGTCTCGAGTGGGAAAAACTTGAACTTCACCTAATTACCGTAGCCGAAGGTGTTTTCCTTAGGGCTCCAGAAATGTACCTTCCCTTAGGTATTCTGGAGCATATGAGGAAATGGGAGACATGTGTGGCGGTAAAGAGGTATGCGTGGCCATCCATGGATTATTTCACCATGTTTTATACAAGTATATAATCCTATCTTTGCGGTTGAGTTAGCGAGAGGAGCACGAAAGCGGTGTTTATGACCACACCTCGCCTTCCCCCTCCTACCGTAAGAACACGAATAGTTGAACCCCCCGCTAAGACATCCGAAGTTCCTCTTGGATAGGGGGCGAGTCCACAGCGAAAACTAACCCCCTCTAGCCAAGCTTAAGACAAAAAAAGAACCTGACCTCACCATCCAAGGCAACTCCAACGTCCTAGAGTGAGGTTCAATTATTTGAGCCTTTATGGTACCCAGCGTGCAAGCGCCAAACAAATCCGCTCACCCGACCGCCTCCTATTCACATCAAGAAATACTGGATGCTTCCATAAAGATAATCGCGAAGTCGACAGGCCCACCCCCCCACGAGACTAAAGACTCCTGGCAATGGCCTATGAAGCCTGGGGATGCTCACTTGCTCGCACCTTCCGGGTTGTCTGGGTCAATGTTAACGATGCGAGATTTTCGGCGCGTGGCGCTATGGTCCCACAAAAGACTTCAAGTGGGCTAGATCCGAGTGACCAAGAACTTGTCGGTGTCTGGGATCTGGCATCTTCCGGGCTACTGTCTTCTTTTTTAGGTGTTTAAACGCGAGGAAAAAGCATCCTTCCACACATACAAAATTTTTGGAATTCGCGGGGGGTTGTAGCGCATAAAGAAATTTTCAAATCGGTTTTTGGTGATCCGGATGCTTATTCTCGGCTTAAGTATCACGATAGTTAACCAAGTAATCAAGCAGTCCTTGAGCGTCAATTGAATGGATCATAGACAATCACTCGCGGAATATAGAAACTCAACTTTTGCCAGACTACTCCTCCTAGACCTCCCTTTAACCAGTATCCATTTCATTTTACATAGCTAGAATTTATAGGAAAGTGCGAGGGAGGGTATTACCCTGAGGGGGAAAAGACGCTGTTTTGGTCACGCATCAGTGCAACGGGGGCGGAAGAGGGTTTCTTCATATGGGTAGTTGATTTATTAATCCCTCGGAACTGGTGATTGATGTGCTTCTCTTCTCTGGAAGGTGGAGCCCTGAAAAGGGCAGAATATCGCAAAACGCCTTAATTTTGTCCAAGAAACTTGTCACACGCACTTAATACCACAACTGGGTAATATAATACTGGTGGCCAAACCATATAAATTTCAAGAACAATACAAAACGACTATCTAATACAAAACAGCTCCTCCCCTCCAGCCAGACGAACCAAAAAAGGTTTACGCTGAAACTAGCATCAAAGATATACTGCCAACATGTGCGCAAATGCCGGCGTATGCCTCCTCAGTCAGTCACGGAGAATTACGTCCGTCCACTACCACCAGCAGCGGAAAGATCCCATGTTGTCGTTCCACGGTCCGAGAACTGAATACCCAGGGTACCCAAAAGCAACGGTGGCGCCACCGCCACATTGGGGATCGTGAAAGAGTTGGCAGGTGGTACCTTGTGGGAGAGGATATCAGTAGGGTTCATTAGACCGAATCAAGAGGGTAATACCTGGGTCGGGGCCAAAGGCGCTAATATTCCGTCTCCAGTAATCATCCCAGTTTGTGCAGCCGCCGTTGGTCGCGATGCAGATGTATAGATTATTACCTTTGAAGCCTCTAGAGTGATCCCATTAGCTTTAGGGGGAAAGGGGCATACCGAGCAAGGCGTTGCTTACTCGTCCGCAGATACGAAAATACACCCAGCGGTTCTCTTTTCAAGGCTCTCCTATTGTATAAGTTAGTCACTGTCTGCAGGCCCAATTGGTGGAAGGCAGCTTTCTACTCACGAGGTCTCTGGCGTCCAGATTGGAGGAAGCAACGGGAACGTCGTTGGCTTTGGGAGTGATGATAGTTCCCTTGGGGAAGGGCTTCGGGGCTCCTACGGGTGTCCCGACCTTTGATAGTTCAGTAGGTGGGCCGTGGTCGGATCTGAGATCCCGGGCGTTAATCGCAGCCGGAGTGGCAATGACACCGGTAGCGGAGAAAGTCGCCAACAAGAAAGAGAGAAAGATCTTGGTCTGCATTTTGAATAGGATGTTGAAGATCGAAATGGGTTGAAGCTGGATGTCAAAGCTCTTAATGGGTTGTCAGGGAAGCTGAGGATGGTGATGAAGCAAATCGGGGGGTGGAGAGAGGGGTTTTATACCTGAAATCTGGGCTGCTAGCAGGTAGAATTTGGCATTGCTAGTGCAACCATAGCTATTCGCCTCATTTGGCAGGAGGATTGGTATTGCGAAGCCCCACCATAATCTTAGCACTCCTCTACGCTGTGGGCCAATGAGCTCTCAGGATGCAAGGTAGTCTCTGTCAAATAATTAGCTTCAATTAGTCTGCATGCGCTGCTGGTGTGCATTGAGACCCGAAATAAAATCCATAGCCTACAATCCCCAGCGGTTACCTACCTTTGTGTATCGTGAGCCTCTGCATCTCCCTAAATTAGAGCTTCGGAGCTCTCGCAGGGATAAATACTATGAGACTCTGACCATTGCTAGAAACCCTGCTTTCCTGCCAGAGAAGGGAAGATGAATTGGATTAATTGCCGGTTGTCCCCATCAGCTGATAGAGTTCTCGAGCAAGTCCTAACCAAGGCCGTCTTTATCATTTTTCCCCTAAAGACTTCAAACTTCTTATGGTGAGTTGGACTATAGGAGATTCCCTAAGACTCACGCCTGGCCGTGGGATGGTAGTGTAGCCATCCCCCAGGAAACGATAACTCTCCAAGTACAGTAGACTTTTGCTTCTTTCCACCTAGTAAGGGTGAATTCGAGTGGAAGGAAAGGCTGTAAAAAACCCATCTACGACAACCTCATTCAAATAGCCTACCACTATTGTTCCTCACAATCAATATCGCCCGTGGATATTCACTATAGTATCCCATCTATAATACCTCTATCATGGCAATCCATTAGTGGCAATCCATTAGCACGAGGCCCCCAACCAACAGTTGCTGCTCAACAACCCCCGCTGGACTAAGCTCGAAAGAAGGACAAAGCCCCCCTTGCAGCCACTAAATATCTACCATTGATAAATCATTCCCATAGACCGCCCCCAGCAAGTATTCAGAAAGGACCCACATGTTGTAAGCACGATGGGTATCCACTCCTCACTCGATAGCTAGAAATACTACCAATAATTACCATTTCTCACTAGCATTGGTACGGTGTGCTAATGAAGGGATATTGTGAAACAAAGACCCTCGGGAGCACCCTTTTGGGCCTATAGTAAGCCGCCGGGGGTCCGGCGGGGGATGGGGTTGGAAGAAACTATGCTTAGAAATGCCTATTAGAGAAGGGGGTATCTGCTATTGCACTGTGGGCACTCTGCGTGCATCATATCATAAGGGTTCTCGAGAATCAAGATATGGCGGTGGTTTATGATACAAAGCCAGACAGGCACCTGTGCACACCGGCACTTTGCCTTCAACCTACGGTACCTTAAACCTGGGCCTGAAAGCACGGTGTTGCTGCACAGTGCACAGCCTGTTGGGAGGAGGGTTCGGATAAACAATATACCTTAACAGCAGCTTCTAGTCTTGGGTGCCTTTGACTATCTCGATTACAGAGCCATGTTTGAACTATCTAATTCCTAACCCTAACGAGCCCGCATGACCGTGAATTTAGGGTAATTCAAGCCCAATTAGGCACAGCACCAGCTAAAGAAGCGGCTACATATACCGTAATAACTTGCCAAACTCGCTATGCAGCCAAGCCCACCATTCACGGGTTGTGGCCAATCGGAGAGTAGACTTGCGGCCACGGTCCGTCATGCTGGCCAATTAGAGTGCGACAATCTGGTGGCTTGCATGGCGATTTTGGCGAGTTTCTACGGTACTAATAGAAAGGCCGAAACAGACTTGTAATCACCTCAGACAATTTTATGAAGACCCCAAACGGAATCGACGATCTACCAGCCTCTGCCGAAAGCGAAGCTTCTGACAACTCCCGTTTAAAGAGATCTCACGTAATTCCACCCTGTTAACCTAGTACTCCTAGAGGTCGGAAAAGGTGGAGAAATTAACTTTGCCCTGCATCAGCCAGCAAGCAAGGACTCTCGTGATTCGTTCTCTAAGCATTTAAGGCCTCGTTTCTCACTGAGTAGTCAAACTGTGAGCTCTGCAAGGAGCGGCCTATTGTCTGCAGGCTGTTTATTGAAGGGGTATCAATAAGGGATTTAAGCACCGAGTGAAAAATAACTAATCAATCTCACATACCGGCCGGCCCCAAAGATCCGAATTCACACAGGCTTCTCTGCTGAAGCAATATATTAGGGTATTATGTGTGTATGCGATGTTAGGTGCCTAAATGGTCGGTGAAAATTGAAATCTCCCACAAGAGGCTCCTTCAGTCTACTTGAGCTCCGCTGGTATGCTGTAAAAACTCGCTGAACCCACCACCAGAAATCACTGGATTCAGCCGCAATGAGCTTAACGGAGCATGTCAACAAAATTGCGGTAGGGGGGTCTGAAGAAGGTAGCCGGTAGGATCCTGTCCCATCCAATGTTTAAAACCCATGAACTGATTAATATTCCAAAGACCTTGCTCACGGCGAGAATAAGTTCAGCCCTGAGGCAACGGGCGCAACCGCAGTTCCTTGCAACACTCAACCATCCCAATACCACGACAACTTCGGTCAACACCACAGTCAGAATGAAAGGTGCTATTGCCAGATGCAATGCCCCTAGAGAGAGGGAGGGGCACGGATGTGCGAGCCTCAGTATTAATAGTCATTATAGTTGTGGTTGCAATTCTAATCGCAATTGCGGTCATCATGACTGTAGAATTTTGCGGTTGATCGTGGTGTGCCGTTGCCGCGGCACTTATTTTCGCCGCGAGTAATATAACTTCCTACTAACTGGTCATCTGAACAGTTAATCTAAATAGCCTGCTCCAGGTAGGCAAAGTGGATGTTACTGTGGTTTGGTTTACGTAAATACTCGAGTATTCCCATGCCATAGCACTGAACCGGGAGGGCATCAAAGTGCGGGCGCCAACACAAAGGCACCAAGGAGATGCATAGGGTCCAATGAGCTCATCCATGGTCTTCAAGCTATGGGTAATATGGAAGGTTAGGGGGGTTAGAAATGTACCTTTCAGCTCATGTTGCGCAAAGATGGAGAATGGAGTTGCTACTGACCGGAAAGAATGCGGTGTAGCACCCGGCTGAAGGGAAACATGGTTTGTCCGCTGATCTGGGTCGAGCCCCTTCAACCCCCTAGCAATCCTGCCTGCACCCATCCCGTACCGGAGGGCAGGAACAATCGAGAATTAGAGAACCCTGAGGTCAGAGGGGCAGCGCACGACAGCAGAAACCCATGTAAGGATTGCTGCACCAAGCGCTTTCATAAATCAAGTATAATACCGACTTACTCGGAGGGCTGCCGGTATTTCAAAGGACGGGAGAGAGAGCAGAGCACTGATTGGTAATCTAAAGTCAATATAGGTTAGTTCAGTTGCGAGAGAGCTCACGGATATTTGTTGGGGCACGTCCTGGTCGCAATTGGGGGGGGCGGAGGTAGAGCTCGGGTTATGTTTGGTCATGGATAAGTTGCCATGTGACTATTAAGAGTATGACGGTCTGTACAAGCGTGCCGTCTTACTGGATATCCCGGCATCGAGCTCTTAATTGCCATTAAGTAGCAATATATGGCTGTGTTGTGACACATCGAGCGCTTCAATACCGTACTATCTCAATGTGTTAGGTTGTTATCATTATCAATATCGTGAAGCATCAACTCACGACCCGCTAGTAACTGCTGGGAAGCATCCCCTCGCGCCGGGCAAGCCCAAGGCAGACGAGAATAGATAATCAGCTCAATTCTTTAGTATCACACCCAAGTTGGATATAGCTCCTAGCTACATTAAGCTCACCAAGTATCACTCGTAATATAGTTCCCTGCATAGCCATAATACCCTGGTTCTAGTCGCGTAGGCACTAGTGGGAATTTCTACTAATGGCTTAGACCTCCGATCCAGTTAGATGTCGTATTTCTCGAGGGTTTAGAGCAAACAATGATTATGAGCAACTGGTTCTCGCTGACAAATCTCCCTGAGAAACCTTTCCTAAGCGGAATTTCTACCATCTAGCCCGGGGCGGACATAGAGGATTTCATCGAATGCTGTAGTATAATGTTTTACCAGCTAGTTTCCTTCAGTGAGCGATCTCAGATATCCATTCCCGGTGAAAGCGAGGCCCTGGTAGTGCTAAGTGATAATAAAGGGAATGACTGGGAGTTTCAAGTATCCCCCAACACCCGAAAGAGCTCTCGAGGCACTGGCAGTACCACTCCCGTAATATTGGCGAGGGCTATGCCCAGCTATAACTCCTCGGGCGCCTAGAAAACCGATTAGGCGGGCAGGGGTTTTGGGTCCACGCCCTCATTTCCACTGGAGGTATCATAGGATGTTATTTAATTTGGTATCATATGATAGGAATAATGACAGGAAGGGTAAGAAGCCTTAACACCTTGAATCCCTATCCACCTCACCACCCTCCCGGATATCCGAGTACCCGTACTAAGTCATATTAAACTCTAAAAGATGACATTCAATCTGCGGCCCGCCCTCTGTGCCCTGACATTAGCCCTCCCCAGGCGGTGGAACTATGCACTAGGGAAAAATTGCGGACAAAACGGCAATTCTCCAGCCCCAGACCACTATGTGAGTGAGCTGTAACAACCCCTATTGGGGAATCCACTCCCCTGACCATAAAGTCCGCATCGATTCTAAACCCAGTAAGCATCAGTGACAACGATTCGCCCACAGCACTGATACGATACAACTTGAACTTCTGCTATTATCATAAAAACTCGAATAATTGGACCATGTATCAGGACGTTGGACTTGCCTCTCGTAGTAAGGCCTGTGTTTCCCCACCCCCACTTTTGTCTTGTCTCGGGGGCGCGTTTGTTAGTGTGTTCCCCCCCTGTTCTAGGGGAGGAAATTTCGGACTGCGTAGCACATGGTCCAATTACTCTAGTTTTTACGGTATGGGACTCTGAATAGCACGGTGGCAAGCCTACCATAGGAAATATACTTTTATATTTTTTTATATTTTTTTATATTTTTTTATAAAAAAATTCACTCAGTGTTAGTTTGTTGCGACAGCGGTTTATAAAGTTTAGGGTGGATGCGGGTTATGATCCGAGGAGTACAAAGTGCCAGCACCTGTGTGGTATGTACCGGAAAGCACGTGGTCAACTTAAAATAGCTTGGCATGCTGTCAGAATCTGACTGAGACATGAAATCCCGGAAGCCAGGCACTGCCAACCTCAACTGAGAAGGATATATGCGCAGTACAATACAAGGCGAGTCAGCATTAGGGTACAAATACGTAAGGAAATAACTTACCATGAGGAATGGGCGAAGAGTTGTTGGGTATGTTAGGTAACCTACAGGGCTGCTGAATATTGGAAATCGTAAAGTTGCCGTTGATCCGCTCAAGACTTTATGTCTTCCTCTTTCCGCTTTAGGCACAAGACAGAGAGAGTAGTTGGGGGGGGCATTGACAGTAATTTTGGCCATCATGATATCATGGATAATTTTACGTGATATGTAAAGGGAAGCCAAAGTCAGGTATTATCGAGCACCGTATCACGCTCCGCTCCCCCAGTGTACTAGTACCCTAACATCTAATACAAGTCCTATCGAAGTTTCATGTAAAGAGTAGTTATCAAAATTTAATACCGACGAGCTCTGGTAGGGTTCGATACCGGCACTAAACTGAGCGTGCTGAATACCTTGCTCATTGCGTGTTGTAACCCCCGAAAAAAATCAGATATCTCACCTCCGGCGCCCGTGTCCCTGGAACAAGAGAAAATGCATGGGGCCACCTCGTATTATTCCCAATGTATTGTCCTAAGCATTACTCCCGAACGCCGCAGCCCCATCCTCCTCACTCATCACTAATAAAGTCCTCCTGAGTACTTCCGATATTCTACCGATACCGCAAAAACTGGTCTTATTGGAAAAAATGGAGCTAACACCGGCGGAGTCAATGAAGCGAGTTCGCCACCCTGGTGGCGCAGTTAGAGCACAGTAATTTTCGGAATACTCATAGTTAATTAAACCTCACTGAACTTAAAGTTCCTATAGGTAATGAAAAAAGAAACCTCTCTCCAATGAGGAGTGTTCCATAATTCCAGTGAGTAGGCCAGAAGTGAGCCATGAAGAGTATTTCAAAGCATATCCCATCACTCACCTCTCTTCTGATATTCGGCTAAGTTGCCACCCCCTATTTTTGCGCCATATGCCCATCACCCTCACTTAGCGCCATTTCCAATAAGACCAGTTTTTGCGGTATCGGGTTTGCCATGACTGGGACACTACTGTGCTATGGTCTAGCAATGGTGATGAGAACCCGCGGGAATTAGACTACAATCTTGCGGACACGTTGGGAATGGTAGGCCTGGAAGGTTTGGCTCACTTTCTGGATTTGCAGAGCGTTATGGTGATTATTAACCTACTCGAGAGTGATTGATATTGGCTACTGTTTCGTGAGGTGAGCGGGTGAATGGAATGGTTTAGTGATCATTTTTAGGGGCGAGCATTATTACTGGTAGAACCCAAGATGAGTCGGAAGGTATCATACAGTGTCAAATTGCTTGCTTCTGAGGCATTCCATGAAGTGCCATAGGGGGGGGGGGGGGTTGTGTGCTAGGCGTTGACTCAATTCCAGAAACATGGGGAGATGTGCTTGAGTCAACTCCACTCGCACAATGTGTCCCCCGGTTCGTCAGGAGCAGCGTCTCTACTTACGGAGACGATGGAGGCTGGCGACGATACCTTCCATTATGGTCAAGATACATACGGGGGCATAGTTCATTGGAGATAACCTCCAGAGCAAGTAGCCTGGTATGTAATAATCCCATCATGGTCGTGGCGGTAGTAGTGGCCACTCCCCAGATAACTACCAGCCGGGTGTTTGTTAAAGAGCATGACAGGACAATGTCGCCGACGGCATAATGTCGCCGACGGGGTAACGTCGCGCATGGCAAATCCGGCTGCAGCCGCCAAGGGTAAATCCGGTTTACTTACTAATACTCTTAGAGATGCGACATTGTCCTGTCGGCGACATTGTCCTGTCATGCTCATTATTATCGACCCAACCTCCACTACCTCTCATTAATAAGAGAAAATTAACACATCTATGAAAATCCTGGTCCCTCTTTAACACATCCAAGCTATGCAATTTGTATCAATATCTCAACCAGCAAAGACCGCATTGGCATCTGTCGGCGCACTAAGGAACAGTACTTCTCGCTTCGATTCCCATTTCTAAGTACCTAACACAAGGACTTCCTACGCAAGCAGCATGCCACTACACAGTATCACAGACTACGTCCGGATTTCCTCACCCATGCGATACTCTCCCCTAGCCATCACAGCACCCAATTTGCCCTGCGAATAATTCCCCGTGTGTTACAAAAGATCTTAAAAGGTGAAACTACCCGGATTCTCCTGATTGAGATTGGTGTGCCACCGTACGACTACCACCAAAGGAAAAAAAAACAGCAGTTCCAGCCCGCCCACTCGAGTACCGGTCCCGGCAGGATTTACTGTGGAATTGCTACATAACCGGCAGTACTGTGCATGAGGGAACGATACAAAGGTGGGTCACGGTACCGGAGGAGAGCGAGGGGGAGAGTCTCGAGAGAGGTGGCCTGGGTTGACTTGATTACACGTCCCAGGGATATCGAACCCGAACATTTGAGTCCGAATATAGTACGGGGTCACAGATGTGCACAGACAATCCGCCATATGACTTTTTACCTCCTGTGTTCGGGTTCAATATGCCTGGGACGTGTAAGCAGAGTATGCCCGATCGATTAGTATACCATACTCAGGTGCCTGCGCCATTGCTTGATTAAGGGGTCGGATCACTCTGTCACTACCGAGGTTTCATGGTTCCTCCGAGATCTCGGGAATGATAGAGTTCGGGCCAGCGGGGTCAGAAAGTAACCTGTGACGCAAGGCTGGCGCCGGCGGCGGGGGCATGTGAGTAACTGATGGCTAGAGCCAGCTGGTACGGCAACTAATAAAGGAAAGTACACGACCAGTCAGTGAAAACACGAATTCGTCATGGTACATTCAATTCCAAAAAGGAAATAAAGCACGACCAAAAAAGTTGCAACACTGGATCCTCGTGTTATCCAGACACAACTATCCAAGTTGCCTATACGGGTCCTAGGTCTGTCAGCGAGAACTTCGGAGCAGCAGGGGGCGTCTTCCGGATCCATCGTACTAGGTGTATCAACATTAAGCCATACCAGGAAAACTGGTTTCCCCTGTAATAGGACACCAAGAGAAAACAACCGCCGGTAGACCAAGATTTAAGATCCCACACCGAAAATCTGCACGGGAGTTGATTAACACTCAGTTACTGTGCTGGCTAGTTTACAAACCCCCCAGCACAGGCCAGACCCATCATAGGAGCCCAAAACTCTCTTCGCCAGCTCAATACCACTACAGTTTGCTACTCTTACTGCTAAAGAGGGAGCAAAGCCTAAGAGTACTAAAAGCGTGATGGAAAATAGGCCTAAGGGTGCCGGAATGGAGCCGTGGTACATGTCATAAGCTAGATATACCAGTAGAACATGCCGTGCTTATAGATGCTCAAGGGGAGCGTGTGCGAAATCTTTAGAGGAGTTTTTTTTTTCCCAGGAGAAAAACATGAGAAATGTGTGAAAACCGCCAAGAATTCTCATATGAACCGTAGCAATTATGTCAATTTCTCAATGGGCTAACTACTGGTAGTCATCCCACGAGTTCCGATTTGTGCTAGCATTCCTCCTGCTCAAGCACTCCTGCGCATGCTAATTGGACTTAACTCGTGGGGGTCGAAGACAAAATTGTATCCATACAGAGGCATCTATCTCTTCTCTAGATGGGAATCGCAGTTCACCAAGTGATACCTATTAAAGTGAGGAAATGGATAGAGCAGCGACAGGCTGTAGAGTAGGAGGATTCCCCTAGAACTTAACTTAGACAATATGCAGGAAGGATAGGGGAGGTGGCTTTCCACAACCTCGCTTTTCTCCTCAAAACCAAACCAACAGTAGAGACAGGTGTATAAACAAAACATTCAAAGTATCCCGATCCTCCGATGGATCACTACATCTATCTCTATATCTCCACGCATATCCACTTTTTTCTACGCACTCCGGTATTTGCGAAGGGAAGGCATGTCAGGAGAACCCTTTTCATAAATGACCAAAGCCCCTAAGACAATCCATCACACCCCCGAGCAATCCGCAGTACTTCCGTAACCCCCAGAATCAACTACGGCCTCTAACAATACATATACTGACCTTACCTGATTGAAACAGAACTGCTCATTGGTTTTACGGATTCCATAACGGAATTTTCCACTTTATTTACCCGTCGTGAGTTATCTGAGGTCCCGCTGTAGAGCGGCAGGAGCCAAAGCAAACGCGAAACGCACTGTAATGAGAATTTGTATTCCTGGGGAGAGCTTTAGGATTTATTTTCTAGGTTCACTGAGCTTTAGAGCTTTCTATTATACGGCAGACTATAAGAAGTTGCCTACACCACAAAATTGGTTTTAGGGGAAAAAGAGCTTCATAGTAGGCTGTGGCTATGTTGTTGCCCTTAATTAACCACTAGAAAATTTTCTCTAGCTTACTGCATTTACTACTCGTAGGATCTAAGCCATTGCCACTATTTGGCCATGCCGCCACCTACCGGTATATAGATGGTAACACTAGGGGGGTTCCCCGATGCTAAAAGTCCCCACTCACCCGCTCGCTCAACACAAATTTGATTTCTCAGCAACTACTCGAGTACTCGAGTACTGTATCTAAAGGCTGCTCTGCTTGATAAAAAATAAAAAATAAAAAGTATGGGCTGTTCCTGAAGTCACTAACCCTAACCCTTATGGTAACACGTGCACAGCACCATAAGTAAATAAACAAACACATGAGCCTGTTTGGATACTATTTGCTCCATTCCGTTGTCATATAAAAGCGACACTTTCCATTGGGTTATTTGTAATGGTTAGGGGTTCAAGGGAATTGCCGTGGCTACTACCGTACTAGGGGGTGAACATTAATGAGGCGAACTCGAGTTTTTGCTAGCAAAAATTACATGAGTGTAACCATATGGATAGTCAATCTTGGCTCCATTTTTCGTGAGTGGAAAAAAGTAAGGCGAACTCAAGCTCAATGGGTTGACGATATTCGAATCTTTGACTGGCTGATTGGTCCAGGAGCCTATCAGAGCAGTTTCGCCTCACTTACCCTTAAGTTAACCTCCGGTACACAATACCGATATGGCACATCCGTCACATCTCTTTTTGGGTTGTCCAGAGGAACAGGAACCAAAGATCGGCTTTGCCCTGTCGCCCACTGAGGCTGCCGTACAGTGCTTGGCGCTGAATGAGGGGAATTTCTCAGCCCCCAAGGGATCCCCGAGATAGGGCAACAGCACAGAAAATTTCGATCCGCACCACGATGTCCCCGGAAGAGGAAGAGGAAAAACCTTGTCTCCATCGAGATCTGCACTTAATCTACATAAACAGCTGTCCGATTTTCACCAACACACCTGAGCATCATAGGATTAGGATACAAGCAATTGTATCAGAAGCTGCGGGATTACGAGTATTCGAGTACACCTGTAAAATTTAGGTTCTATCAAATAGACCGGGGGAGGTCTCAGCGAGGCTTTGCCTAGCTTGACACCAAATTCCGGCACAAATCAACCAAAACTGCCAGCAAATATTTGCCAACAATCAGCGAGGCTTGGCAAATATTGGCAAATAATAGTTCTAGTTGATCTTTACTGAACTTTGGCCAAGGGCCGTGCCAAGCCTTGCTCAGGATGCTACTACCATACCCCCTAGTCCGTCACTGCCAGGAGATCGATTGATGATGTCTCAGTTTGAAATGCCAAGGAATTCACCTCCAGCTAAGCAAGAATAAGACTCTCCGAATGCCATTAATCTACTTCCTATTAAGGAAAAAAGACCTGGCAGATCTCGTCATTTCCTTAACCATATATCTTGTGCGTAGCACCCGAGGGGCTATGGGATACCTTCGCTCGGGGATCCCCCGATCTACTAGGGTACGGTAGAAAAGGGCGGAAAAATAGATCAGCAAGATCATGGATTGTAGTGACGAGATACGGAGGTACAGCTCCTAAGTATTGTATGTTCCACAGGAGGTAGGGGCAGCCAACCTCGCTTGTGGAACATACAATACTTAGGCGCTGTACCTCCGTAGGTTGTACTCGTAGAGTATCATACTTACAAGTAAAGAAAGCCTGCTTCTGGCATGACACTTCCTGACCTCTACGAGTAAACGACGCCACCACTACCACCCATCCGACGTCGCACACCCTGGCTGCCTGGGAACGAACACTTATTCTGCCAGCAGTCAGGTTTGGGCCTATTTGTACGAGACTCAATATTATATTATTATACAAGTATCAGTAAAGGATGCCACTGACCTCATTATCAGAAGAGATATACCTCTCCGGGTAAGAGAAACTGTAAACACTGATCACTGACATCTAAACGGCATAACCCAGCCCCTTTTATATACAGCCCCCGGTAGAAAAAATCGGGAAACGGTGATCGGGCCTCTGGGGCTTTGATTGAAGGGTTCGGTGTGCTCGAGCCAATCGAGCAACCGTGTTTCTAACTTTTAATTTCCACAATTCCCGATCTTTTCGACCGGAGGCTGTATATACTTGTACCCCCCCGGCCGCTGAGACATTCAGCCCAGTTTTAAATGTCGAAAACTAGCCTATTTGAGGAATCGGGAGTACCGTAAATCTACCCAGACTCTCCTTTCTCGCTTCTGTCATGATCATGCTCAGCCCTACGGATTTGGCCGTATTCTGAGCACAACGCCACATCGGGGGCACGAAGTTTTTCCGATCACGGGTTACTGGAATAAGCCAGTTTTTTAACATTTAAAACTGGGCCGAATGTCTCAGCGGCCGAGGGACAGAAAGAAAAAAAATGCCGGTTTGGCTACGAGACCGGGAGGATTTGGGGGGGGGCGGGGTATTAATTATAATATATGTGGAGTTGAAGGCCTTTTGGCACCCATAGTCCTCGTTACATTGGCAAGCGTGTAATACGAGAGCACTATCATTGAAATACAATATTCATAACCTTTCATAATCGCGTCTAGGGTATCAAGGGGTTAATACCAGTAGGATATATAACAAAATAAACCCACAGTACAGTACGAAACTCCCATCCGGTATTGTGCGTCTTGGATTTAGAGCACTGCAAGCTAACGCCTTGCCAAGTCCTTCTCCCGCGTATACCATAGCTAAAATTCCAGACGGTGTCGGCTGCCCTATAGTACTAATTCTGCCAAACACTAGTCATGCTATCAGGGTGCTCGGATAAACCCATGCATAGCATGGTTGGAGATATATCTACGATCCTAACAGTGAAGTTAAAGGCAAGCTCTTTTAGAGCTTCACCCAGCGGATCTGTATTTAAGCCGCCTTCCAAGAGGGCAGGGACCGCCATTGAGCATGCCTGCCCTCCCAACACAACCAGCCTCACATCTCCCCCACATAAGGCGCTCTTCTCTCACCTGTTATCAACCACCCACAGCCATTCACACATATTACATTAGCTCTTATACCCGAGTATAACGTTTATTCAACCAACTACCCAACCATCCAACCTCCTCCCCCCCCGCAAACCACTCCCCCACCACACCACCAAACTATCAATCACAAATGATCACTCGCCTTGAATTCCTTAGTTCTTCCCGCATCTCCACCCAAGAACGGCCCTGCCTTTTTTTAACAAAAGAAAAAAAGGGGAAAAAAACAAGAGGAGAAAAAAGAGAGGATGATAACACCAAGGAGAAATATCAATTCCGCCCGCTAATTTATTGTACATGCACCCCGCAAACCAAACCAGGAAGTTTATATCCGCCAAAATAAAAATGCGCCAGAAACTAATGAAAAGAGAAGGAATGGAGAGAAATACAAAAGGGAAGAGAGGGAACATTATGTCGCCCGCGCTGCGAGGTCCAAGCCCTAAAGGAAGGAAGGAAGGAAGGATGAGGGGTGGACCACTAGAGAGAAGAGAACTTTGTCTGGAAGGTGGTAGGTGTGTATATCTTGGTCCATGGTTTTTGCGTAGTGGCAGGAGTGGTGTTCGTACCTGCACCTGTGCCGGCATTGGTGTCACCAGAGCCACTGCCGCTGCCGGATCCAGAGCCAGAGCAATTCTCACCATTACCTCCCTCTCCACAGCTAACGCTCGTACTCGTGTATCTAGCGCTGGTCTTAGTCTTCGTCCGAGATCCCGCGACAGGCCGTGTTTTTGACGGGACGACCACTTGGGTAGGGAACATGGAACCAATCCCAGGGTCTGTGGTTTGGGCTCCGCTCCCACCCGAAACAGGATTATGAGTAGGGAACATGGAGCCAATCCCAGGGTCTGTGGTTTGGGCTCCGCTCCCACCTGCAACAGGATTAGTGGCAACGGCAGTGGTGGTAGGAAGAAGTGCATCCCCGCCAGATCCGTTTCCATTTCCCGCCAGCGGCTTAGTAGTGGTGCCCTTAACCGTAGTCTTCCCCCGAGCAATGCTAGTAGTAGCGGAAGGCACTGGCGAAGACACAACTATAGATTCACTCTTCGTCACAGCCGAACTTCCACCGTCACCACTACCAGAATCGCCACCAGAACCGCTACCAGTACCCTGCCCTGAATCGCCACTCCCGCTGCCGGTACTTTTCCCCTTCCCCGGACCAACAAAACATGTCCCATCGGTTGGCGGCCCGAACGGGATGCCGGAAACTGGCGTGATGGTGATGAACGGTCCAGGGTTAGGGTACACGAGAGCGAACTTAGCCTTACTCCTGCACTCGCCCGACTTGATACGGCCAGGAAGGTTCATGTCCCCAACCCACAGGTCATCGTACCCCTCCAGCTTGCTGGTGCCCGATCCGGTGATCTTGACGGAGGCGCAGTTCATGTAGTACTCGTCGCGGTTGCCGGTTACTGCTGTCCAACTCCTATGGCAGGCGGGTTAGTACTTGATGGAGGAGGGAGGGAGAGAGAAGAAGTATCATACCAACCAAAAAGGCAATCTCCAGACTTTGTTTCTGGTGGCACCTTGAAATCGAACCTCTGGTCTGGCCCGCCGATATTACTATTATACGCCACGCCCCGAGGACATCCTCCTTGATAGGTGTGAATGACTTTCCAGGTTGCGCCGTTATCAAAACTCAGGGATGCCTGACAGCTCCCACCGCTGTGCGCCGCCATTGCGCCTTCGCCGCCGCCGGGCCCATTGGGAACTAGCCTACTTAAAATTAGCATGCGCTAGGGAAGGCTGATGGGGAAACGAACTCAAAGAAAGCAGGAGATCCAGCAGCCCATGTGGCTTTCGGAGTCTTGTCGACTGAGGGCTTCAAGTGTAGCCCCTTGCAAGGAAAATCCGCACCCGTACCCGATAAAGGACTGTTGTAGGCATTGCCACTAGCATCGGTCGCCACTGGGCCGTCGAGGGGCGCTGGTGTTTTCATCCGAACATGGCCAGAGACTTGGGAGGCGGATAGCAGGAAGAGGAGGAGGAGGAGTGGGGGAGGGAGGAAGTTTGGCATGATAATTTCTTGCGAAGAAAAAGAATGACAACTAGTACTAATAGGTTGCCGAAAGAATGGGAAGAATGAGTGAGCGTAGAATGAATGAATTGAACAAGGAGGAGTAAGAATGGGAGCAGGAGGATGAAGATATACCATGCTCTTGATGGCTGGGGGGAAAGAGGAAGAAGCAAAACTTATGGAATGAAGGTTATCGTTTCCGTTCCACGAGAGCTTATCGCTTTCATACACGTTCTGGCGAACCAATAGATTAACGACTTTTTGAATGCAGAACGGGTACCTGTTTCACAAGCGAAACCGTAGGAAAAGAGGCACCCACCATTCGTTTGTTGCATTGCTTTCTCCTCCAGTCATAGACGAACATGTTGCCAAGTTCCGGCACAGTTTAAGTGTCATTATTCACTAACACTCACTCTCTCTCCGCGCGAAACGGATCTAATCACCAACCGATTCAGAACCGAACACCGGTGGCACTACTAGCTAGCTATTTTGTCCTGACAACAGCACTATTCCGAAATCCGAAGGGAAGGAAAACTTTCACCCCCCTTCCCCTTACATTGACATTTACATTCCAAACACTCCACCACATCATCAACCAACCCACAATTGCATTCCACCACTTGTTCCCACCGCTTCAACAGCTCCTCCTCTCCCCTCCCTCCCAACCCCCTTCGTACCATCAACCCTTTTAGTAATTGGCCAGCCGCTAGCAACAGTACTAACACCTTCGCCGCCAATGGCAATCCTGCCAGCAACGGTAGACGCAGTCAACACCCCCTCGAAATCCGCCGGATACTTCACGTTGATGCTCCCGCAAATGGTCTCGTGTTTCGCGAATAATCCCAACCTGCCGGCCCCTAGCTCCCTTTTGAACCTTAGCTCTGTACTGCCCTGTGCGGACACGGTGCTGAGCTGTGCGTTACGAGCGCCCGTGGGTATAATGGTGGATCTTATGCTTCCGCTAGTGGTCCTTAACGATAGCGCGTGGCCAAGTAGGTGTTGGCCCCTGATGCGCCCAGCTGTTGTGCTAATTTCAGTCTCGTAAGCCCTTTGCGGTAGGTTTGTGTTTGGGAATGAGGTTTCTATGTTTCCAGAGATTGTAGTGGCTCTGTAGCTTGCTACACTGTCCGTATGTTCTTGGGGGAAGACGGAAGATTTTATCGCTCCACTATGTTATATCGTTAGTCGGTGATTAATGTAGCAGTTTGGATACGGGAGGTAAGTTTTGGGGGAGGGGGGGTCAGTACGAGGTAGCATATAACTCAACCGACTTGAACAAACCAAAATGGCCACTAATTGAGCCGCTAACAGTAGAAACCTTAAGTCTCGATGCCTCTACTCCAAAAGAATCATTAAGTGCTATGTCGCCAGCGACGGTCTTCAATTCGAACAACTCAGCCACCATGTCGCAGTTCGGCTCAACCGTGATCCCCAGCGTCTCGGTATAAACCCCAGCACTCTGCATATAGGGATTGCTGAGCGGAATAGAAATGGTAGCGGCAATTGTGAGCCAGGACGAGGTCGACCAAGACCTTTGTGGCTTTGTCTGCTCAAGAATTTATCAGTGTTACCTTATGCCCACACACACATGCACAGCCCACCAGCAAGCTGAGGACTGGGGGAACACTTAAACAACCATACCCTAACAATTACCCCATCTTTGACAGCCTGAATTTCAATCATACTCTCCACATCCCGATGGCTCATTTGCATGTCCAAGTCTATTATAACGCTCTCGCTCTGTTCCTTCTTCCTCGGGTCGTAAGACTTGATCTTGACGTTCCCCTTCACCGTAAGCCGCGAGTTTGGGAACTGCTCCTGCCGGAAGGTCAACTCCCGGGGAGCCCGAAGCGTCCATCTGTGCTCCTGCTTATAGGGTGTCATAGCAGGGCGTCGATGGCCCTATACCACCATCGTGAGTTCCCCACTCCAAAACAGAAGCAATAATAGACAACATACCGCAGGATGTGACATCCTTGGAATGATGTAAGCGACAACAGACAATACCAACCCTGACAATGATTTCTGAAAGTGGGTTCTCAGTTGTAATTTTTTTTATACTGACGGTGGTTGTTGTGTGTGCTGGGGTACAGTTTTGTGGGACTTAGGGAGTTTTAATGTTATTTGTGCCGGAATGAGGGGGGTAAGCGCCTTTCCGTAATACCAAATAGTTTGAGCGATCGCAGAGACACACGTACGCCCGATCCCCCAACAAGTGTGGGCAAATTAGGGGCACGGGTATCGCCCTCTTTTTCTCCAGTGATCGGGCAATATGGGCTAAATTAAAAACCCGTTTCTCTCCACCTCGAGCACTCGTATGATACTATCAAACTTAACTTATACACAAGGAATTGCCGCAGTCAAATTTTGAAAGGGCGCCTGCCAGCGCCGGGGCACGCCACTGCAGCTCAACCTCACATCATTACCGGTATTACACCGTACTTTAGTCATGATGATGATGGCCTGAAAGGCGGAAGCAACCTCGCACTCCCTCTGCTCACTCCCGAAAACCTGTAGGCATCCTGGCTCCGAAAACAGGATCCCCGATCTTTGTTCTGTGACGGGAAAACAAGCACTTTGCCATATCATAATAATGCCTTATGATTGTGAAGGGTGAGGTGCATTGTTCGCGCGCCTGGCAGCCAACCATACCGTAAAAACTCGCTAAAAGCCACCCCCATCTCCTCAAAGGCCTCTAATCCCCGCAATCAGAGAAAAAATGCCCCGTGTTTTTTCCAGAGGCGCTATCCCCTAAGTTACAAATAATTAAACCGCTGAAACATTCAGGCCCATTTAAAATGTTGAACACTAGCCTATTTTGAGTACCCGGGAACAAATCTACGCGGGCAATCTCATGTTGAGTCCTTGTAGTACCCATTTTGCCCTACCCTAAGCATGATGCCGCCTCCCGGGAAAGGAGTTTTCCATGCCACGACTCCTTAAATAAATGAGTATTCAAAATTTTAAATAGGTCTGAATGTTTCAGCGGTTGTGGGGATACTTGTACCTGTACCAGTGGCACTTGATGAGACATCATTTCGGACCTGCCGTTTCCGGTGACTCTGTCCCTTAGAACCGTCAATGCGCCGAATACTTGTAAAACCGGTGGAGCAGGAAACCTTTAGTAATCTATTTCCTATTAGGGAATGATACTTCCAAAATTCGGTGGTATTCTTGGCCGGATTTGGTATTTTCTTAACCAGTTTCCTCAAGGCACCACCCGACGGATACCGAACTGTAGCCAAGACTCCTCTACCGGAACAATACTTGTACGATACCATAAAATCTCGTGAAATCCACCACCTCCGGGCTGTCACGAATATCCTTGTGAATGGCGACGTCAGCCCGAGATAGGGTTAGCATGCCAAGTTAGCCAGATCTAACATAGCCAAATGACTCAGGCTATACCGTGTCAGGAAAGCACTAATCCTTCTTAAGGACTTTTGACTCAAAACTCGGAGATTAGGGGCTGCCGGAGATCGATTTCACGAGATTTTACGGTACTCGAGGAGAGTCATTTGGCGGAGTTTTTTGGTTTTTTTCTCTCAAATTTCGAGTCGCCACCCCATACAGATTATGTCCGTGCACACCAAGAAACTGCATTAGAAATTTCAACCCAGAATTTGGATTTTCAGAGTCCAAAAAAAATAAGTGCCAAATAGATCTCCAATGCTTTGTATTCCATGAGTTTTTTAACAGGCAGTCACAGGCAAATACCTAGATCAGGAAGCTCGGGAATCTGCATGTCTCATCTGCCCATGAGACACCCAGTACCACCGGTATCATAGGATAAATGGTATGCATGCTAAACCTATTGTGGTTTAGCGTGATAGTCCACTACTCGAGTTAACGGCAAAGTGTATTTATCACAACAGGTTTTTGCATGAACCAAGGTCCAGCAAGAAGTTATGGAATGGCTGTTCAAGATTAACCAGCCAAATATAATATATCCTATCCGTCCCAGTTATTGTGTCAGCGAATTTCATTCAGTTTTTACGCTGTGCCATGCGATCATTAGGCAACTTGAGGCAACTACCGGTACAGTATTGCCACAAAACCCCCTAGCTCCGGGCCCGGATAACCGGTATGTTGACACGGGGCGGCGGGGCAGCAGCCAGATGATGTCTTACTAAGATGCATCACGGGAAGTATCTCAATTAACAGTTTGATAGCTTTTTTTATTCCTCCTCTCCTCCAGGACAATCTGTAAGCAATTTTGAGGAGATTCCGGGAGGAATTGTGGAAGTTTTTGGAAAAGAAAAGAATCACATGGGACCGGGTATGTCGCTTCCCGAATATTTCAAACCACTACGGACTATTATTGCTCCTCTCTACAAACACCACACGTAAGCTACGATAACATACTGTACACTAGTGCTCCCGGTGGGTTTCTGGCAGGGCGTCTGTCTGAGATGTTTCACTCATTATTTGCATATTCTAGAACACTCTCTTAATACCGTACCCGGCTATTCCTCGCGGGTGACAACTATATCCGAGGAGCCTCGGGGAAGCAATCATCAAGAGGCTGTCAAGAGTCCTGAGCACGAGGCTGGGAAAGCCCAGACCGGGGCGCGACGGGTAGACTTGTAATCTCAGGTGGGCTGTCGTGAGGCGTGCAAGTGCAGTGCTCCCAAAAACTGTTTGCGAGAGGCACACGCAGGGCACTCTGGTGATGAAATCCCGTGACGGATTATTTGCCGATGACAAGCGTCCGGTTTCTTCTTAGTCCCCTAAACACTAGCGCTAGGAGATGACGACGTCACGGGAAAGAGAAAGGCTGGTGAACACGACAAATGGCCTTGGTCTTGAGGATGCGTAAATCTATGGTGCAATATTGGAGAGGAAACCTGCGAACATACATGGGGGCTGGGAGTTCTCGGGTGGATTTGAACACAGTGGCCGTTGCGGGGCTATTGGTAGTACCGGTATAACGCCTTGGGTGCAGAAGCCTGGCCTTTCGATATTAATATTCACAGCGTCCCGCGATACAGACCGCTGCCTGGGGCTAGTCGCAGTCGACAACGAAGGGTCTACAATCTGCCTAACCTGGTAAGAATATCTCACCAACCATCCCAACCTCCTCAATGCAGAGCTCTGCTCCAGTTGACTCACCTAAATTTCCAGTGCGTCGGGAGCCTTCCCACTGCCAGTAATCCTTATTAATCACAGAGCCCACCAGAGCCCTTCCGCCCCCTTCGATACGCTCCCTACTACTAGGGAATTCATATAACAAGGGAAGCTGCGGATAATTTGAAATCACCTCTCCCAGCACTTCTCAATCAATGCCATGACTATATTGGCGCTAGAGGGGCCCAAGGCGGTGGGCGAGGCATGACACTGGAATTCGCCACGGGGACAGCTCATCAAAAGAGTTTATCATCAGAAGGGTTCAGTAGGCTTCCGGGGTAGCATTCTTTGGACTCTACGAAATTGCCATCCCTTTGATACCAGTGGGAACGGAATCCGGCTGACTCCACGGAAATAGGCTACTAGAAACGGGCATTTGGAAATGGCTCAATATTTGCTGGGCTGTGGGGATACCGTGTACCGTAGATTCTGGGTAAACTCGACCCGCCACCATTCCCGGTATGGCAGTTACTATCCCCGGAAGAGCGAATTCGCCACGGGGTTAGTCTTTGAGAGGAATAGTGGCTGCCTTAAGAAGCATGGCGGCGGGTCGAGTTTACCCAGAATTTACGGTAATCTGCAAAAGTCGGATTGACGTTACTGAGGGTTTTCTTGAACTTGCCCAACCACCGTGGTCTATATGTTTGAACTGTGGCGAATTCGCCTTCTCAGCGCCCTCCTGTTGGCACGATTGCCTTAGTTTCGCTTTAGCTCTAGTCCGACTTTTGCCAGATTATACGGCATCACACCCAGGAGCACCCCCACGAACAACTCTTTCTTGGGCTGCCGAGTACGGCGGAGAAAGAGTAGCCAGCTTTTTGCTCGAGTGGCTTGTACCAGCCCCGGAAAACCTAGGGCTGGTTATGGCCCGGTACTCTCGCCTTCCTCAGGGGAAGTGAGGTATCACCGGACGAAGTGAAGATGTTTTTTGAGCAGAGAGAAAACCTTCAGCAGTGGAGGTTATTTACAACCACTACTCTCGTGGGCTGGGTGAGTGGACATGGGATGGTGAAGTTATTATGAATCACCGGCTCTTTGATTGATAGCAAGACCTTGACGTCCCAAGAACAGCGACAACATATCTAGAATTCATCACTTCTCGCATAAAGGACAAACACGAATAATCTGGAAAACGGAAAACGAAGGGGGAGCTGGGTGCGCATTGAAGAATGAGGAAGAAGGGAAGGGAAGGGAAGATGTGTCAGGAATGGAAGTGAGGTGAAATGGAGGGAATGGAAGCGAGGAGATCAGGGGAGGTTGGAGAGAGAGAAGAGACCCAGCGAATGTTATCGTGGGGAAAGAGTGTCTAGGAAAGGAAGAAGTTAGAATGTAAAAGTTTTCCGAGTTATGTATTTAAGGATACTTGTTTCCCTCCTGAGTGCGAAGATTGAATTAAGATCAAGATATCCTCCTCCGATATCTAGCCCCCTTCCACGTAAATAGTCTTTAGTTTTTCTTTAAGTTATTGGAGGATTGGGAAGGTGTTGACCTCTTAAAGTCAGATAGAATTGGGCGAACACCGCTCTTACGGGCTACTTCTTGGGCCACGGGGGCAGCGGGGCTGCTTCTGGGGCGGAGATACGTCAATCCTGAGACATCAGACTAGTGGCCGACGGGCAGTCCCATAGGCTAAAAGAGGGGAGCATAATCTGATAGTGTTTCGGTTGTTGCTGGAACCTAAGCTTGTCAGTTTCCTATGGTCGGCCCTTCAAAGTGGGCGGATTTTTTGACCTGACGGACACAGTGATAGCTAGCCTTCATGAGACTCTCGTGGATAATTACTAGAAGAGTTGGTAGAAGCTTCTACCGCATTGGCATCTAATATACCATCGCTTTCCCCCCTTAGACCAGCACAAAAGCCGCAACACTATTTACACTTAGCAGATACCCCCATGCAATAATCGTGGTCGGTGTATCCAGGAGCCAGAAAGAAACTCAGAGAAGGAAGGATGTACTGTATTGAGTGTTCTATTTCCCGGTAGTAGTGATCACACCACCTCCCCCCGAGCTCCTCTAGCGTTTAAGGACAAAGGATTTTTTTTGTTGCCTCTGTCGGGCCAGTAGGAGGCCCACCAGTCTACCGAACTAAAAACATCCCCCTCTAATATCTTCCGTTCTACTCGTTCCAGTGCCTCAAGGTCATGGGTTTAATCATTTACTTGTGCACAATATTCCTTCCTTTTTTTCCTCCTCGCACCCCCTGGGCTTCAATATCACAACCTAGCCGTTTTATAGAGGGGTTGAGCCCTGGTCTTGTACCATACGGTACCTAAATCAAAGGCAGGATTTAACTATATATAAAAAAATCTCCCCGTACCTCTGCCGCGTAAAGATGTACCGGTGCCCAAGCTCCGACAAACCGCCTCTTCGGGGCATTTGCAACACATTTCACACTCCTCTTCCTAGGAATACGGACCAAGTTACCAATTGAGCTTCCGTTCCATCTCCGTCGGGCTTTATCCCGTTGATATATGAGAAGGTGAAAAAGTACAATATCAATTCAACCCCACACTGGCCAATCCATGGACCAGGGGTGGTGCTCAAGGTAGCAACACTATGTGGCACCCCATTTAGGCATGCCAATACCTAGCGTTTGCTCTTCCCTTCGATGATCTGGTGTGCTAATTACATGGGGGGGCGAGGGGCAAGCGTGTTAGCAAAATGGTAGGTATCCGCTTTCTTCCTTGGCCACCGCGCGTCGTGATTTTTCCCCGTAGCCATCACAGGCCCCATGTTTCCTCCAATAACACTTAGCCACTGTTATCGGTGGATGGCGTTTCTATGCGGTTCCGTCTAGACACCAACCACCCCGCCGAAATAGATGATCCTCTATATCGCTTTTATCCCCCCACTCCGGAGCGATGCGTGCCCGGGCGTACCTCGATCCATTTTATGGTTGTTGCACATATTCAGTTTATTCTATAGCAACAGGAAAGCAAGTAACCCGAGTGATCTGCTGTGAAGGTAGGGCCAGTTGATATCATACGATTTGAGCGTTTAGAAACCCGTTTTAACACCAGTGGATTGGCTCGTGCTTTTGCCGAGACGGTAAGCACTAAGGTCCGGATCGCTACTATCCTGCGGCCCGTGCAGCAAATTGACGGGGTTGCGGGTCCCATACCGTATGCGGGTCTTCATCATAAGAGCAGCGCTATACGTAAACGTACGCGTACTATGTGGCGCTTGGAAATTTTGTGGTGAGAAGAGCTTATGTGGTTTGATAATATGAGATAACGCAGTCATCAAAGGGAACAAAACACCTACAGGACTCATAATAATTCCTCCTTTGTGCTCTTCTTCCAGCTAACATCACTAAAGCTATCAACCTTCCCTTTCCGTCCAAACCCCCTTGTTCCAGGTCTCTAGCTCACCATTTTGTAGGAACGAGTTGATTCTTCCCTCATATCATACAAGGAAAGAATTGAGGATTCTTTCCGATACCGGTGCTTGGGATGGTAGCTGTACGTTTTTCATTAGGCCGGCAGCAAAAGTGGGGTCAAAGTGTCATTTTTCCTTACCGTAGCACACCCTCACCAAATAAGAGGGGCCGGGACCTCGGGCCTCGCTGAGCTGAAGGGTGTCGGGTGGCCGGATCCAACCCTTATTCGCGATTACAGTATGGCAGCATAGAAGAAAAACCAGAAGGCATAGCACTCCCCGCTTATCCGGGTGAATATGGCCGGGTTTACATTCAAAAAAATCTCTACCCATGCCGATCTGTCGGGACCTCTCTAGCCGGACTCCCCGGGGCCCAACATATCGCACTGGTGTCAAGAGTGTTGCACGCACGGGCGTGTTGCTATAATTAGGGGGGAGGTTATCCCGTGCTAATTTCATTATTGTGCACCCGCCGCAAGATTAGGCACACTTTACACAAGCCAATAGTCAGGAAGACGCCCAATGGTTACCGGTATTAGTGTGCTCCGAGAAAAATTGCTGCTCGTTCAAAATCTAAGTTATAGGAAGGCGGGTGACTCAACGAGTATGCGCTCGAGTATGAGTGCTGTGCGAGCCTCGTACTACTCCCCGCATTGCCTATACCAACCACGTATAATACAGTGGTGACTGATAGCAAACTGCGTTTTAGCGCCCCAGCGTAAGGCTCACAGCACCAATAGCTACTTCAGAGACGCTTTCCGGAGGAGGCTTTGGATATTTCCGATCGCAAAGTTGGCTACGGAACGAGATCACCCCAACCTCCCCGCGAAAAACCCCTCAAAGTATCCCGAGAGGCGATTGAGGTACCTACCAGAAACAGAATTTCCCACTTGGCACAAGCCTCCTGATCCACTAGCCCCTCCCCCACATGGGGTTCCAGCAAACACCGCCAGTGTATCATTCGACAGAGGGGGGCCACTTTGTCAGATGGGCCAGCCTCTCAGTAGACTTCTTCACAAAGCGTCCCTTTCGGCTGGGCCAAGCCATTGGATCTCGCAACCCTGTGGCTCTTTCGAGCTGGGGTAGTATCGGGCTAGCGAGATATATTGAAGCTAATTTGATATCCGATAGCCCCGCCCCATATTGTAAATATCATAGCGTGACATAGCATCCAGGTAGGCTATTGACCTAAACTAAGTAGGGGCCAATGTTAACGACGCTCGAGTGATTACGTGTGACCTCAGGAGGCTGTCCTCCGCTTGATTGATTGAAATTTGCGCCGACCCCTCCAATTTTGTATCTTGCTTGAGTAAAGCTATTACGCAACAGACTGCCCAATTGGCTGCTTGGCCAACTCTCCTCGACGGACTGAACACGTATCGTCTCCTGAGGATTTGTCTCTGCTCCGCTCCTACTGGCATACCGCACGAGTACTTCTATCCGGACTAGAACATTTTACTCGAGTACTCGTATCATGCGATCTGCCTGATAGGATAGCGGTGGACTAATCTTGGGCCGATATCCGGGTATATATCACAGGGGGCACGACCCTCGTGCGAGCTATATACATCAACCGTTGGATGAAAAAAGCGGATAAACAGGAGGCAGGTTTATGTTGGGGCCAGGTGCCGATAGGTGCCCAAGGATGTTCTGGGATGCATGGCTTCCCCGATCAACCACTCACTCCCACAATGGGCAGGTAACGTATACTCCTGTGTCTGGTTGATACTGTTCGTGGACTAAGCAGTCAGCAAGAGGTCATGATATGTCACTCGCTTAGCGAATGACGAAGATACAGCAGGTACGGGGCGGATGGCGCGCAAATCACCGTTTGTGTTACCAACTTCCGGGCTCTACCACAACAGGGTCTCAACCGAAGAGTTATGACAGCGTGCGAGCGCAGCACCGGAACCTGTACGAGTACTTTGTGCGAGTACTAGACGGTAGGGTACCGGCACGAGTACCGGTACTACAAGTACTTGTCCCAGGCAAGAAGTACCCGAAAATTTAGGAGGAAAACAGGGATAATTCAGGGATAATTCAGGGATAGAGCAGGGGGATTTTGTATGGCCGACCGTCTGTGCACATCAGTGCGCCCATACAAAAAAGGTCAAAGTCCAATTTTCGGGTACTTCTTGCCAGGGACGAGTATGCTAGTCACAGCTCGAAGTCTCAGCTTGGCGCAAACGGTGGTGCATAACATGGGGCCCATAAGGAGGAACAAAAGGCTGAAGTTCTTATCGTTCCATCCGAGTCTCATAAATCAAAATAAACAACCAACCAACTAAACGGACCAACAGGATTTAATGGGACTAGCGGCTATTGCGCGGGGTACCGTACACATCACCCTGCAGATGATACTTTAAGAAGTACCGGTATGATTTGTTGGCGGGCGTATGAATGCGTTTAAGGGAAGGAAATCACAGCTTCCGTTACTCGCAGGGTACGGTAGTATGGTGCACTGGTTCCGCCAAGGGGAGACCAAAACAAACGAACTCTCGCTTTCCGTTGCCATGCTCGGGGCTTTGGAGGGTCCAAACACGGCTCGAAACGAAAACTCGTGATCGGTTCCCCTGACAACCGTAGCGAGGAGGGAACGGTGAGTTCCTGCAACAATCATACTCCCGGCAGCCGGCACTGCGCAACAGAGTAGTCAGTCTTAACAATCACCCGTATCGTTCTGTAACTGTAAAATTTCAATTCCATTTCATGGATTCTGTGGAGGGAAGAGAAAAAAAAAGTCCCAACAGATGCCAGTTAATTAATTTCTCAGGCTTCTCCTTGATACTTTGGATGGGGTGGAACTGAAAGAAGTGGCTGGGGAATCCCCGACGTGTCAACAACACGCGGCTGTTTAGGGTTTTTGCGGTTCAAACAACTTTTCGGGGTTGTGAAAGAGGGAGGCTGGTCGAATACCGTGCAACGGTTTTCCAATTTTTTTTTTGTCTCTCACCGAAAACCGGGATTGAGGGTTCGGCTCCTTCATAGGGTGGGGAGGAGGAGGGTTGGGTGAAAGGACCAAGTGTGGGGTCTGCTGCATTTTCCCTCCTTCTCTCTTTCTTACCCACACGCGGTAAAAGACACGATTGTCATACTGTGTGCAGCCTTCCCTTTTACTACTCGCGCATCACATAGCAAGAGGCCCGATCACCCCTTTCTCTGCTGGGGCCAGCCTTTTCACTGGTAAGCTCACATGCAGTACGCTGGATCAGTTACCGTTCGATTCTGATTCGTAGCACTTCACAGTTTGCCTATCTTGTAACTCCCATCGCCCCATCCATTCGCCTATCCATCATCCATCTGCCCATCATCCTTGCCGCCATTGTTTACCTCAATACCCATGGAATAACCCCCATCACCTTCAACTTCCTTACCAACTTGATAACGACGTCTACCTCCTGCTTCAACGACGCGAAGAAAAATCCTTCAAAATGGGACTCGCTGGCCCACCACTCCCGAAACACAGTTCAAATCCAAAGGACATCCCACCGCCGCCTCCGCCGCATAGCTCGCAGTCAAAAGATAATCCACCACCTCCACCGCCTCATAAGTCTGCTCCTTCGCTACCTCCGAATTACGAGGTCTTCATAGTTCCCCAGAATGCCGGTGGCGGAATAGTTTACCTGCCAAGCTTGAAAACGCATAGGAATTCATTCATTGTAGGAGTGATTAGTACGTTAGTTGTTCAGGGACTTCTAAAGCTTCTTGCTCCCGTGTTTCGGTACTACGCGAGGAGTTTTGGAGGATTAATTATTGGAATCCTACTCGCTGGAACCGGAGGATGGTTCGCTAGTCAGTACTGGAACAACGGTAGTTGGTCTAATAGGAGCGGTGGTGGTGGTGAAGGAGGTAAGGATAGGGGGGGGTACTTTTATAAATCTTCCTCTTCCACCAACACCAAGCAAAGAAGAGCAGGGGGCGAAGGTGCGTCTACATCGGGTGCGTCATCATCGTCGGGTTCTTCCCATCATCATTCTCGTTCTCGTCCCTCTCCTTCTACCGACTCTACTGCCACAAACACTGCACATAGTGAAGATTATGATGAGTCTTCTGTAGATGGTCAGGAGGAGGCACAGAAATTCACTGCTGCTACTGGTAGGGAGAGGAAGGCTAAAGAGGAGCGTTCGGAAAAAAAGGAAGACACACGCATGCCCGTGCCCCCAATGCCGATGCCTACTACGAATAATGTCACGCCACCGCCTTCGCCGCCATTACCTACCCCTAAAACACCGGCGAAGTCGAAGGCGAAGATGGATAGGGAGAGGAGGGAGAGGGAGGAGAGGGAAAAAGATCGAAAAGAAAAAGAAAGGAGGGAGAAGGGGAGAGAGCTGGAGCGGTTGGCGAAGGAAAAGGAAGCTCGGGAGAGGGCAGAAAGAGAGAAGGCCGGGCGTGAGAAGAGGGAGAGGGAGGAACTAGAGAGGCAGGAGAAGGAACGAAAGGAACAGGAAGATCTGAAGCGGCAACAGGAGAAGGAGCGCAAGGAAAAGGCGGAGAAGGAGAGGATTGAGAGAGAGAAACGGGAGAAACGGGAGAAGCTAGAAAGGGAACGACTAGCTAAGGAAAAGCTCCTCCGGGAAGAGCAAGAACGCAAAGACAAGGAGCGGCGAGAGAAGGAACGAATAGAGCAAGAACGTCTTGACAGAGAACAACGGGAAAAGGAACGTGTCGAGAACGAGCGATTACAAAAAGAGCGAGTCGAGCAAGAGCGTCGGGAAAAGGAACAATGGGTCAGAGATCGGCGAGAGAAGATTCGGCTTGAGAAAGAACGACGGGAGCGAGAGCGGCAGCAGCGGGAGGTAGAAGAACGCCTCGAGAGAGAACGAATAGAAAACGAACGCCTCGAACGAGAACGACAGGAGCGCGAGAGACTCGAGAGGGAGCGCCTTGAACGAGAGCGCATAGAAAAAGAAAAGCAAGAGAAAGAGCGTCAAGAAAAGATGAAACTCGCCAAAGCAGCCCGGGAAGCTAAGGAGAAGGAGCGCATAGCCAAAGAAGCCGCCGAACGCCTCCGCCGGGAGAGAGAACGAAAAGAACGAGCCAAGCTTGATAAGGCTCAACTCGAGCAGGAACAGGTAGCCAAGGAACGAGAGGAGCGGGATCGTATTGAGAAGGAACGCCTCGAGAAGGAGCGTATCGAACAGGAACGATTAGCCAAAGAGAAGGAGGAGCGGGAACGGCGGGCGAAAGAGGCTACTCACCGGGTACGGGCAGAGAAGGAAAGACTCGCCAAGCAGCGGGCCGAAGAAAAGGAGCGGAAACTGGCCGAGGAAAAGGCTCGGCGAGAGCAGGAGGAGAGAGAGAACTCTGCCCACTATAAAATGGTCAAGGAGAAGGAGAGGGCGATCCGAGAGAAGCTCGAACAGGACCGTCTACAACGAGAGGAAGCCGAGAGGCAGCAGGAAGCGGCCTTAAAGGAAGAAGAGGAGAGGTTGGAGCAAGAGAGAGAGAGGTTAGCAAGAGAAGCAGCGGAACGAGTACGAAAGGAGAATGAGGAGAGTGAAAAGTTTCGACGCGAGTTGATGGCGGAGGTAGAGGCTAGTAGGATCCAGGTCGAGAACGAGAAGCGGGAGAAGGAGGAGAAGGAACGCTTGGTGCGAGAACGTGTGGAGAAGGAGAAGGAGGAGAAGGAGGCCAAGCAGCGAGCCGCTGCCGAAAGACTGAAGCTACAGAGGGAAAAGGCAGCTGCAAAAGCTGTTGAGCGGGAGCGTCTTGAGAAGGAGGAGCGGGAAAGGATTGAGATGCTAAAGGCAGAAAGAGAGAGGCAGGAAAAAGAGCAAGAGCGACAGAGGGTTGAGCATGAGCGTTTGGGACGTGCGGAACGGGAACGCCAACAGCAGCATCACCAGCAAAGACTCGCTAGAGAACGCTCTGAACGGGATAGCTGGGAACGAGAACGGTTGCCCTCAACGCCCAAGAGAACAGATTCACATTCCCCATCGAAAGCAGCATACCAAACACCCCCTTCCTCTAACCGAAGGCCTATGTCGGATACCACTAACCTCCCACCTTCTCCTGCAAAGCCAACCACCCCTGTGCCGCCGAGGAAAAAGTCGTTTCATGAACATCACGATTCGCTGCCCCCAGCACCTCCGCCCCACCGAGTGTTGTCATCTGATTCTTCGTCAACCTCAACCCGGAGATCACGCACTCCCCCGCCCCCTCCTCCGCCTCCACATTCCTCAACCTCATCAGCAGCTACGTCTCCCCGCCCGCTGCCAAGGCAGCCCTATTCGAATTCCGATCCATCCAAAATTGTTCTGAAAGCGGTATTCACGTTTACGGCTTTACAGCCGTTGAAGCCACAATCGACGCTCATTCCAGGCCACGGTGGGCTTAGTGAGGGTTTAATTTTGAAGATGACCACCGAGGGGTTATTCATCGATGATGCTGTACGAAACCAGGCACAACGTGAATGGGATATAAAAGCATGGACGATCCGACTCATTGAGATATTCTGTCCGCGTTATGTTGCCCCACCAACTCCCTCAACCTCAAAAGAAAAGCCCTCCAATCCGGTACGCCGGCTCTTCAACCAGAGCTCATCCGCAGACAAGGGTGGCCCAACCGAGGAGGAGATGGACAACATTGTCGACGGTATTCAGCGCTGTTGCTATAGGGACTGTTTCCAATTGAAACGTGGTGGGGGCCTTCTTGGGGGAACACATGTCATACGTGCCAACATCCGGGACGGGGAAGGCACCCGATACGTATTCCTAGTAGACGAGGAAGAAGGATGGAAGATTGAAGAAGGCATGCGCCGCCTTCGAGGCGGAAGTCTAGCACGAGCCTTAGTGGTGGAGTCCATGGGGCGGGAGGAAGCCGGAAAGGTGTTGAGATCTGTACATGTCCCGACCGCCGCTTGATTTCATTTCTATAGTTTTTCTTTCTTGTTTCTTTCTCATCCTCCTGTTTCTTTCTTTGGGGATTTCTCTATTATCATGCCACGTCTTTAAATGAGCATATCCGGGGGTTTATTTTTTTATTTTATAATATACCACTAAGCGCGGAGTTTGAGTTTGAGTTTCTTTCTTTCCCTGTATGTATGTATAGACGAAGATACGGTACGCATGAGTTGGGTTGAGTCCATTTGTACTCGGGGAGGAAGAGACGGGAGTTTGGGAATAACTTGATCATGTATGGCATTTTTTTCCTCCTTTCTAAATCTGGTGCAAACGAGTTGAATTAGTTAGTGGTATACGCAGGCTGGAACTTAAGTCCCGGTTGCGGTAGTCCAGTTGAGTCCCGAAGTACATGATGGATCACTCGAGTGTCTGCGTGTCAGCTAGTTCCTCGAGTGTAGCGTGGTGAAAATGGGGCAACGATGCGGCGTGCAACCTACTGCAAAGCTCCCCAGCAAGTTCTCTCATCCGCTCGTTTACCCACTCGGTCGCTGAGGCATCCCCGCCCAGCTTTAGAAAGTTGAGCACTGGCCTGTTTGGGTAATCGCGAGTGGAAGAATCTTCGTGGCGCTGGAGAGGCTGAGTGCTCAGGATACCGCAGAGTCTGTACTGTCCGTCATGGCTACGACACAAACAAGAAAGCCCGAACAGACCTATTATACTCCCGACTATTCAAATGGGGTAGTGTCCAATATTTAAACTGGACAGGGATGTCCTGACGGTACGGTGGAGTACCCTTCGACAAGAATATTCACAAGTGAAAATTATGAGGTCTGATCCTCATTTTTTCCAATCCTTATATTCTAAATACTACGTAAGATAACCTTTTTCCGGCATGCTTACAGGAATGGCTCTTTTCTTTGCTTTCCACTTTTTAATGCTTGTGCAGGCTGAAGTGCTATTCACTGTCTTGACTGAGACTTGGAGGGCAATACTGTATCAGTAATAATTTTGTCAAGAATCCTGGTAGCATGCCTTCTTAGGCTCTTTGGCAAGATGGTGCTGATTGTGGCTGTCAAGAATTTTAGGTCAATCAGGGATTGGAAAGTTGGTCTTTTTTTTTGGTTGTGCTCCTTTTCTGCTGTTGGGGGAAGAGTCTCTAAGTGGTAGGGCAATTTAGTAGTAGTTGGTTTCTAATCTGGGGATAGGTCGGACTATGTGTATTCTTTCTTGTCTGATGAGCATCTGGTGATAAACTCGAGATGTAGTGATGTGGGGTTGTGATGGGCCTGCAACGATTGTGTCGTGGAATCGCTACCATGCTAAAATTTCTGGCCTAGTGCTTTAATCCTTGTGCTCGAAAGGTTGGGAGGCCCGAGATAATAACCGTTTGGGGACACTGGGGTTGGTGGGGATCAACCGAAGGGCTCAGTGAACTTTAATTTTGGGGGGCGGTTTGGATGCCCACTAGTATTAAAGGCTAAAGAGAGATGAGTGGCCGGGCAAGAGCCTTTCTTTTAAGATATGATAGGCTCTCGCCACTACCGCACCTTTATCGCCTATATACATACGTACGGTATCACTCAGGATGGTAGGGGGTGACTTTATGGAAAGATGTATATGAAAAGTCCCCTTGCTCAGCTAGAGCGGAATCCGATACTTGCTTGGAAAAGAAATAAACTACATTGAGCAGGGAAGATAAGCAAGCGGCTTTGCCAAAACCTCCATTCATTCATTCATCCGTGCATAAAAGCGCGCGCGCCCCACTCTATGCTAAACACAACCTCCCACTCTCCCCTACAGCCCACTTTTCATTCCCAATACACAGATTGCACCAAAACACTCCCTCAGGATCCCACCGCTCCTTAACAGCCCTCAACTCAGCATACTTCGTCCCCCAAAACAAACTTCCAGCATCCCCCTTTTTGGTATATGCGTCGGCCTCATTAAAATAGGCCCCAACCCCATCTTCGCCACCAGCAGCAATAGCTAGCTTATCCAACGCCGGCACCGAAACTTCACTATTATACCTACGAATCTCCAGCGCGGAGGATTCCGGGATATCATCTGGCCACGTAACCGTGAATATCAAATGCAAATAGGCGCTCCGCCAGGCCGGGTGCATCGCAGTGTGTAGATGGCGATTGCGCGAGACCTGTCCCGCGAGAACCAGCTGACCGACGACCCCCCCGAAGCCCGCTTTTGGAAACGCGGTGACGAGGGCGGAGCGGATGTTTTCGAAATTGTTTTCTAGCGCTGCACGTGGGAGGAGGCGGGATGCGAGGAGGGAGTTTTGGCCGACGGGTTCGGGGTATACATTTGGTCCGTACGCTTCTAGCCAGGTCGCATATTGCTTCTCTATGGTCGAGAAGTTTAGGCCTGGGTATGTGGCTTTTATGTGGGCTTCTATAGGGGAGAGCAGCGCTGTGGCGTTGCCAGCGGGCCGCTCGTAGAGGAAGAAGCTCCAGGTCATTATCATACTCCCGTTTTGGGGTACCACGACGAAGTACCCTGCCATCCCCTCGTCCGCGAGTAGTGGGAGGTGGCCGTGGATGTAGGCCACCGCGTCCCAGAAGGCATCGTGGGGCCCCAAGGATGCAGGTGATGACAGGAGGATTGTCTGACGGGTTGTCTGCGGGGTAGGATAGGTTTTCAATGTTGCGCTCAGGACAATGGCGAATGTCCCGCCGCCCCCGCCGCGGAGAGCAAAAAATAGGTCTGGGTTAGAGTGCTTATTCGCCGTCACGAGAGAGCCGGAAGCGGTCACTGCTGTGAACTGCAAGACGTTGTCTACCGCTAGGCCATGGCGGGAGCTCAGGTATCCGTGACCACCACCTTGCAAGTAACCCCCGACCGAACCTACTGTCTTTACACAAGATCAGTGATAAGTCATGACGCGGGACATTGGAAGCGGAACACGAACAGGATTTGCCCCGCCAACAACCACAAGCCCCTTCTTGGCAACCTCTTCGTATACCACTCCCCACTGCATCCCCGCCATCAATGTAACCGCACTTCCCTCCCCCATAAAGTCATCATGAAACTCCACCCCACGAAGATTGTGCATCCAAATCCCCAAGGCCCCGAACCCGGCATTCCTTCCCAGGAAGTCGTGACCGGTATTCTTAACTGCGAGTCTGAGTTTGTGCTCGCGTGCGAAGCTGATCGCGTTGACAACGTGCTGCGGGCTCGTCACGTTGACAGTGTAGACGGGGTAGTAGCCCATCTCGCAGTGAGTGCCGGTGGGCGGGCAGGGCCCCTGTGTGGATTCTCCGGTGCCCGCCCACATGGGCATCATTATGCTGGCGGGGTCACTCGCATGGAGGGTGGAGTCGTTCCAGTGGGTGCGGATGTATTCGCACGTTTCCGAATTGAAGGAATGGGAGGATGAGAAGCATGGGGAGGCTAAGGGGGTGACTTCTATTAGCTGTCCGCCTAGTGTTGAATTAAAGGTTTGCCAGTCTGCTGGGGTGGGGAAGCAATCATCGCTCGGACTCTAAAGTAGTAAGATATTTAGCGGCGGAGTTCGTCTGGAGGAGGAGGAAAGGGAAGGAGGGAGGGGGAGACATACGCATTTACACACTTCCGCTCTGACATCGCCACCTCTGTAAACAGCAGGAGCAGCTGCTCCCAAAAAGATATTTTGAATTTTCATCGTACCAAATACCCTGGAAATGCTGGGCTCAAAACCACTTCCTTCCTCGCAGCTTTAATAAGAGCGAAATCCCCAAATCACGGCAAATCACCCTGCACCCATTCTGAGCTGTACCTCCCCCCGGCTTGTTGATAAAGCACTCAGGCTCCAATCGGAGCGCATGCATCCAGAGCGAATCATTACTTAGCTGAGTGAGACCTGCAGTCCAGTGTATACTCATACTCGTACTCGTGTTGTTCGATTGCATGTTACCAAAGTTTGGCCCTTCTGCCTGGGTCTAAGTGGTATGCAATAGCACCTCTCTTGAGAGGTGTTTCGGCAATAATGCGAGTACGATATATCCTCCTTCAGCTCTTTAACTGCGGAAACTTAAGAAGGGAAAAAAAACAAGTTTTCGAGACTTGCACTTGAACTTGGCAGACGGATCCTTTTCCCCAAAACCTAGCCAACCATGATTATTCGACCCGATCTGATCCGATCGATGTTTGAGTTATTGCAGTTAACCATACTATTCGAGTACCGGCCGGTGCTATGCTACTTTACTCGTACTGTGGTCCGGCACCGGGGTTCTTCCTTCCTCTGGCGACGACTGGGCTAACAGCCTCCCGTGCAGCTCGTATTCGGCCACCATCCTGGCAGCCTTGCCGCCGGGACAGTTACTGGTGGAATTATCGCTATTGGTGACTAGGGAGTCCTGCTTGTTCGAAAAGTACCAGTATGATCCATCCAGAAATGTGGGGTATAGCCTTGGCAGACTTGGCGCCGGAGTGCAGACGGGTTTCAATTCCTCGAGTAAGCAGCAAGAACACAATGGTTCGTCGATCATCGAAATTCTGGGGAAAGAGGTAGTACCACATCGACAAGCTGAGATTATCATCTTGCAGGTACGGCCGAAACCCATCATTTGCATGAAAACTAAACAACTTACCGGTGCCGGCACTCTTGTATCAACTGCCGAGGGTATAATATTTGGCTTCTCGAGTGCGGATGGTAGCTAACGCCTGGGAAGAACGAATAAAGGATAGCAATACGGTCGCTAGAAGAGATAATTCCCCTCGCTGGACCACCCCATACTCGTAGTCCGCCAGGTGCTGTGTCCAAGAGATCTCGTTAAGAAAACGACGGGATCTGGAAATTCGCTTTTCTTAATCGAAGATAGGTCAATTGCATTTGGAGGGTAGCTTCCCTTAACAGGGAATAACCCTCTTGGCTTTCCCAGCTGAGAGATATTTCACCGATTTCTTGGGCGCGCTGATGGACTCAGGGATAAGGACGAAGTTGGTTTGGGAAGCTGAACTATGCTGCTAAGGCCGCCAAGACCGCCCGGGACATATTCAGTGCTTCCAGTGGTTACTATGGGCTGGGCGACCTTGCCGCCGCCCTCGAGTGGACGGGAGTCGACTGCCAGCTAGGATTAGCCCATGCGCCAGGTGAAGCACCCACTGATACTACTCGTAAAGTGCGCGTCTACACGGCCATAAGAGGACGGAGACGATAATGAAGCGAAACAAAACAATATATTAACTACCGGTACGGGTGGCCCTTGTGTCATCTGATGGCCGTCTAGGAAGGCACTAAGGTTATCCACCCCCTCAAAAGGCGTGGCATTTCCCTTTCCTCCTTCGTCACCCTCACTCCGTCCTGAAAGGACTGGGCGACCAGGGCATTGGCTGCCGGTATATCCCGGATGCTTGTATCCGGATGCTTGTGAAATGGACAAGCACGATACCAGTGCTCGGGTGTGGGGTGAGCTAGCTGCAGATAACCTGAGTCTAGAAATGGCAATCAGTAACATTTCCTGGTCTCCTTTGAGTTCAGAAAGTGCATCCTTTATCCGTCTATACAAGTACCGTATAACCTGGAAAAAGTCGGATTGGAGCTAAAGCGAAACTAAGGCAACTGAACTAACAGGAGAGCTCGAAGAAGGCGAATTCGCTATAGTTTAAACATATGGGCTGCGGTGGTTGGACAGGTTCAAGAAAATCCTCACTAACGTCACTCCGAATTTTGCCAGATTATACGGTATCTCCTCCTGGGTGCTGCCCGTCCTACTGTATGTGCCTAAGCTCCAACAAGAGTCCTAGTAGCAGAAGGGTCACGTGTGTAGCCCGCCTCCTAAAGGAATTTCTAACCGTTCTACTTGGAGTGAGATCGAGGGTGGGTTCACGACGATCGCCAACAGCTAATTCTAACACGATACCTCTAAATACAGTACCGTAAAAACTTTTGCGATTCGCCGTCTCAGGATTTCTGGAGACCGAGTCATTAGCCCAAGATAGGTTTAGTTTGGAAAGCTGAGAAGATCAAACAAGGCCAAAGCACTCAGGCTATACCATGTTAGGAAAGTATTCATCCATCTCAAGAAACTTTGTCTCTGAATCCCGAGATTTGCAACCTAACCGAGATGGCGAATAGCCAAAGTTCTTACTGTACCACCACTTCCTGAGACGGCGAATCGCAAAAGTTTTTACGGTATCATAAGAAAAAAAGAAAAAAAAGAACCCTCGGGGGTTCGGGAGATCTACTCCTCGGGCCGCAGTGGGCTTCTCTACCCTAAAGACTGGTGGCCTACGTCTTAATCGGCCTGTACTCTTCCATAAATATCAGCATTGGTTACCATCCCAATGAATTCACCAGAGATATAGACGTGTGTTTTGTTTAATGACTTGGGCTCTTGGGTTTCACTCATATTATTAGTTATAATCTGCATTTTCGTTACTAAGTTTTGAAGATGCTATTGCCCTAGAACCGGCAATTGTTTATAGGGTCCAGGGTAAGTTACACAAGAACATTGCGATCTGTAAAGTGTAAATTGTGTTCCTGCAGTACGGTATAGCCGCCCGCGGCAATTCCGTAGTCGCTCCAGTCGAGGGAGTTGAGAAATAGTAAAATCCTGTTGCTGGCTGATTTACAAGTACAGTACATCCCATACACCATACACTGGTAGTGCTGTGCATAAAACACCCTTAAAAACTACTGTCTCCAGCAGTCTAGAGAGAAATATCTAAAATACCAATGCCCCAGTATGCCCTTTATGATACGAGGCTGAGGCTAGCAACCGATAATAGTATTGTGTAGTATATTAAATACCCCTGACTTACCTGCATTTTAAACCTTTTCTTATTAGTAAGCTTATTCGTCCTATATACAGTGGTAGTTATTCATAAAAAACTTAAAATGCAGGGACAAAACTGGGGAGTGTGGCTAAAGGCGCTTCTAGGGGAGCTGAGGCTAGACCAAAGTTTCACTTGTATGATAGCTTACTAGCACTGTAAAGAATGGTTTTTAAGGAATTAGCCTAGTCCAACGCAGTTCATAATTGACAAGTTTGCAAGATCATGGTAGGTCAAACATTCCTTCTTTTATTTTATTTTCAATAAATTTCGGGGGGGTGGGCTCAGTACCAGATATTGTGAATTGACTTAGGTTCTTGATCTAGATGCAACCACTACAGTTACACGTCCCCGGCATGAAGAACCCGAACACAGGGGTGATCCTAGAGCCTGAATTTTGTATGGTGAATCACTCGTGCTTATCTAAGTCACATACAAAATTCAGACTCCAGGATCCCCCCTGTGTTCGGGTTCTTCATGCCGGGGACTTGTATATATTATTATGGCTAGCAGAAACTAAAACCCCACTAGATGCGGGTTGAACCGAAACCATGAGTAACTTAAGTGTGTGGTTTGATCTGGAAATTGAATCCATGGCCCAGATGTCTGATAGGGCCCCTGCTGTCTATATCCGCCCGCTCTTTGATCCCGGCCACCTATAGGTCTCATACAGGCTCCTATTGTCAAAGCGCTAAGGGGTTTTGTCGCAGTTGCCCATAGGTTTAACAGAGGGTCCCACCCCAAAATCATGGCTCAGCCGCGTAGGGTTCGGGTACCGGTAGAAGCCAATAAGCTACGATCAGGAGGGGCATTTCGTTTTTTGTGTCTCTTATACATGGCTCAGCTCTATGCGGACTCTACTTGTTCCCCATTTGCTCCCCTACTTCTCCCATAGCTCATTATTAGCACTTTGTATCCATATTTGCCTAATCGGTTGTTGCCATTCTTCTACTAGGTGGGTGATAATCCAAAGTGCCTCTAAGTAGCAAGTTGAATACAACACCTCTCTGATCAATCAACTTTAGGGTATCGGCAGTTGAAATCGTATGGATAGCATTTGCTTCGCTACTTTGTTATTTACCTAGAGCCAGAGCATAGCTCCGGTGTTCTGTCACCTATCCAAACTACCACTTATCACCCCTCCCCTGGCCGCTTCTTAACCCTACTCAGGTAGTCTGCTGAGCTTCGACACCTTTAGGTAGACTCCAGTACAGAACAATACTATTAGGAAAGTGATAATATTCGTAGCGATTTACACGCAATCGTGAACACTATAGTACACAATTACGAGCCCGGAAAAGGTCGTGTATTCTTAGCTATAAAGTGCTAGGGGGTTTCCCTCAGTTAGATAGCGAACATCTTCCCGACGCCGAGCCGCTCCTACGGCCAGTGTTCCCAACGGTCCAGTCTGTCCGTCATGGAAGTAGGACCGGACGGGCTATGGGCCATAGTCTGTCATTTTTTGAGCGAGCGGACGCCCTACGCCTGGTGGCCGAAGATATAGATGGGAGGTGGGCCAGGCACCCCGGTGCCCGCCCACTCCGTCCTTTATATTATGCGACTAAAAAATACTTCTTATGGTGGCACACCACTTTAGTTATAATATTTAACATGGGCGCCCTCTATCGACGGGTGCTTCATCGCCCTAGAGAGTTGGGAATATGGTTACTGGCCAGTAACGCTCCCTTGGATTGTGGAATACACCTAAACTTATTACTAATAGAGGAAGCAGATAAAACTCGAAGATCCATTCCCAAGGAAAAGGTGTATCCCATATTAGGCTCCTATATTCCTATCCGTATCATTCATTCCATTTGTTTGACCAGATTTCGGAATATAGAAATGGGCAGAGGAGAAATCATGAAACATCACTCATCCCATCCCCTGCTATTCCTAGGGAAATGCTTACACTTGTAGGCAGCAGTACACGTGTCCCACGGGACACGCAAGCGTTGAAAGTTTTTCCCCCATAAAATATCCTTCCTTCCTGTCCCTACCCCTCTCTCTTTCCATTACTTCCCCCGAGCCACCTTACAACCCCTTAACCGCTTCAATACAAATTACTCTCCTTCACTTGAACCACTTCACTCGGTGGGATCTCTCGATACAATTATTACCTCTATTCCCAACACCTCTACTCCCAACACCCCCTCGCTGTCCCGTACCCCCCGCCCGCTCCTTGGCATGGCCTGTAGTCCTACCCCTATCCGGGAAAAGCACTGTCTCACCCTATGGGCCCACCGCCCGAGCTAGAGACAGACGTCCTGGAATTCCGCTGCCTGGATAGACTGCTAGAAGCGTCTCGGTCTAGTCTAGGTCTCCTGGTAATCCCCCGCCGGGCCCCGTGGAGCCCTCCGACGGTTGGGAGCACTGCTTAGGATCTACCATAATTCACTTGCTCGAACCCAGCATGGGCCGTACCAGTGTATGTCCCTACGAGTCTTCCTCTTTGCCTTCCACTTCTCGTCAGGCTCACTACCCCTATAGCTCTAGATTAGGGCAATTAATGAAATGGTGTGGGTTTAGGGCTCCCCTGCTCTAATCTACGACTCGCACATTAAACAACCAGTACCGTAAGAACTCGAATAACCGGACCATGTGCTAGGACGTTGGAGTTGCATCCCTTAGTATGGTCTGGTGTTTTTTTCCTTTTCCCTCTGTCTCGGGGGGCAGATTTTTGGTGTTTTTCGCCCCTTTTCCAGAGGAGGAAATTTCGCACTGCACAGCACACGGTCCGATCATTCCTACGGTACCTGCATAGGCTTACCTCGTCTTGTTCTGCCTTTCGACTCTTGGGGATAGTAGATAACAGACCTTACCCTCACTAACGGGCCGCTTTGATGAACTCCCCGGTCAGACATAGGCATCGCTATGGTCTCCGCTACTTAGATATCACACATCGCAGCCTCGAACACGGCATGGGTGATGGCAGAAAAATAAACGCTTACACTCTCCTCATCCTGAATGCCATTGCTGGTACACCCGCCCCTCAGGGGAGACTGTAGGCTGTTGCAGTCGCTTTGTAGTTGCGCTTCTAGACTAGCGTTCTCGACGGTTAGGGTCCTATGGGGCGGGCTTGGGGTCGGAATGAGTGATGCTTCATGATCTCGGCTCTTCCTCTCATTTTCAGAAAACTGGTCAAACAAGTGGAATGAATGAACCGGGTAGAAATCTCGAGGTTTAATTACTAGGTACTCCTTCTACTCCTGAATACGAAGCCCTCATTCCCTCTTGCTCCCATCCACCTTTCTTCCTCTTATCGGTAAACAACCTGATACTAATACTTGTCATGTCCTCGCGTTCTTTAGGTCGGACGATTTGTGCTCTTAGTCAGGCTACTTTTAACTACGAGTGTCACCTACCATCTGCTTGCCTAGTAGCAAAGAAGCACTTGAAAGCACTTAACCTGCTGGCCCTGTTGCTTGTCAATGAGGGCACTTCCGATGTTGCTGCGGTATCCCTCGGTATGGCCAAAGGTGATCGGATTACGATACCCCATCCTACTCTAAAAATTGTGGCTGTGCACCTAGTGGGACAACCCACACCCTCAACCTTTCGGCAACTGTGACAAACCCTCGCACTGCTACCACCAAATGTGTTCACTTGCTCCACTTACAAAAGACGTCAAGGAGATCGCCGCACGGCTGTGTGCTATTTGCAGGCAATATGACAGTGGGCGATCTTAGGGCTTTATATTCTGCCTCTGTTGGTGACAATTTTAGGGCTTTTCACAATCCCAACAGCGTTATTGGGCTAGTGACTATATCCCCAACTCTCTAGGATGGCGAGGCACCTATTGGGAGGGGCAGGGTATGGGGAGCCCAAGTTAAGTGGGTTGCAATCAGAGCCTGCATTCCGAGTGCTAGGTAAATACGGTAGTGTGCCATAGTGAGAAGTACACTTTAGTTACATAATATGATAAAGGACAGCTAAGAGCGTGAGGGGCTGAGCCTAATTGCGGGGTTTACCGCACTGTACGGGACGCTCGGTCCACAGTCAATCTAGGCTTTCCGCTGTCGGGTGTAGAGCGTCCGCTCACTCCAAAAATGCGGGACTATTGCCCATTGCTGGTTCCGTCTTACTTCCAAGGCGGATGGCATGGATTGTTGGGGGGGGTGTCTCAGACACGGGAGGTTCATCTTGCAACTACGGGGAACTAAATCGTTGGGGATGACCAGGTCGGGCATCTCGTTAAGGGATGGGGGGTTGAAAGCCATATCGGAAGAGTACGCAAATGTCGAGATTACGGGGAGGAGTTTCTATAAATGCCTCTGAATGTGGGCCACTAAGTAAGAGTGGAAATCAAGAAACATATCAGTAGTTCTTGGGAAAATTCATGAAGCGGGTTGAGAAGTGGTAGAGTGAGATTAGGGTTTTCATAGAGGAGCTGTGCAAACACCGAAGGGGCACCGACCTGCAAGCATGACGCGAGACTGTGGGGAGCTGTGATTGGGCCCAGTGGAGTATTACAATTGCTCGATGTGCTCTGGAATACGGTAATGAGCAAAGCCCACTCATGGATAGTGAGCATGAAGCAATATAATAATATGAGAGAAGCACGCAGACCAACGACGGCGCAAGGCCTGCACAGGCGGATACAAGCGAGTCAGATAGTGAGGGTTTGGCCGAGTAGTTAAAGGGTATGGCCCTTTTTCTTCCAATTGAATTTTATTCTCTTCAACACAATAACTCAAATTCCGTACTATGATATGATAGATCACAATCTGAATGGCCCCTTCCAACTTGGCAGTGCTCTTAAGAAGCCTACTCCCCCGGCTCACCATATCGGATGTCTAGTCAATTTTGCCAAATCCCCCCAATTCCGATCTGCCCTGCAATACAGCAAGTTTCGGCTGCCCCAAGGCTGGTTCGTCGTATGAAATCACACTGCAAGACTATTGGAGGCCCATACTGGAAGCTGTGTGTGTGTTGAGCGCAGGGATTCCCAGGAGAAGGAAGCAGAGTTGTTTTTGGGAAGGTTTCTGTCAAGGAAATACAAATGCCCGATCCACCCTGAATGTTAGAACTAGTGCTTAGAGAGCCGGGAGAATAGTTGGTGGAATAATGCCCCTGCATTTAACTACATCAAAACTTAGCTACAGTGCTTACCGGTTTTGGGTAGAATCTTTCGATGGGCTAGGAAAACGATAGAATCGTCGCAGTGCCAAGATGGCCCTTGTTCTTCTCCCATTTTACGCATGTAGAAAAGGTTTGGTGTTGTCTAGTCGTAGGCAAGACAACGATGGCAGGCTCCAGCTACTTGTACGAGGGGTTTTGGAAGCGCTTGATAAGCATTCTCACAAAAGAGGAGGGGTTTGCCCGTGATTAAATGAAGAGTGTGCTTTTGCTGCAGTTTTTTCTTTCCTTCCGTGATCGAACCCATAAAGACCCGTTCCAGTATTGCACTGAAAAGTCGCATCGGAAATGTACTTGCCCGGGGGGTGCCAACAGAAAGAGAGGGGACACTGTAGGGGCTTGTGGTAAGAGCGTCTTCTGAGCACTGGTGGTAGTGTGCGCTAGCGGGCGACAAGGAAGATAGGATCATACTTTGGATAGCTGTGTTGCATCGCCGCCAATGGTGGACCCACAGCCCCAGCAGTTATCATCCTAAGGTACTGTAATATTACTGTTCAGCGAGGTCGGAGTTCCTTGAGTGCTTGTTTTCCAGTTCCCAAGAGCGACGCTATTGTACGACATCAACAGGATATGGAAAGGTAACGGCTTAAGCAACGTCCTGTCCCGTTTTCGCCAACTTGAACTAATTTAGCCGTTTTATCTTTACTTCTGCTAGTTGAATATACCCTTGTTGATGGTATGTTTTACAGAACATATCTTGAGAATTAGCTTTAGGCACCTCATCCATCCCGTTATTACTCCTCGTGCTTGTGCTTTGCGCTTAGAATCCTGTCTGTTTCCTATCCATTCTGTTTCAACAAGTTGGAGGAGATTTTTGCTCACTATCGTCCGAAAGAGAACTACTAAAGTCCCGTAGATAAAGCCAACCACCACATCGCAATCTCTCCGCAATTTCCCGCCTCAAGTGCAAATAAGATATCTCCATAGCACTATTGGCCCAAAATTAGACCAGGTGTTAATTTGAGGCAAAGCAAGAGGTTCCCGATTCACCCTCGAAGGCGGGATTTTTGGATCCGGGTCGTTATATAGGAGTCACTGGAGCGCCCCCACATCCACCCTCATACCAATATAAAAATAACTTCCCCAGCGGGCCCACAGGGTGGGTGTCACAGAGTGTCACCCGTGCGGTTTCCTCTAGGACATTAACTTACTGGACTCTTGAGGGTAGACTATAATATTATAGAAAGTCGAAGACAGCAGCGCCCCGAGCGAGATCTCCATAACCGGTAAAACATTACCCGACGTATCCTCTTGTTATGGGTATATACTTGTCCCAGGCAAGAAGTATCCGGAAACAGGGGTGATCCTGGAGTCGGAGTTTTGTATGGTACAAAATCCGTGCTTATCTAAGTCACATACAAATTCTGACTCCAGGATCACCCCTGTTTCCGGATACTTCTTGCCTGGGACAAGTACCAGGGGAGCAGCATCCGAACGTTGAAGCACCAATCTACTGCAGCATGAGCGCTTGGATGAGTACAGATAATTACCCATAATATATTTCCCTAAACCCTGCGTTCGGTTACTTCCTGTTATGAGTATATACCAGGGGAGCAGCATCCGAACGTTGGAGCACCAATCTACAAGTACTACAGTATGAGCGCTTGGATGAGTACAGTACAGATAATTAACCATAATATATTTCCCTGAACCCTGCGTTCGGTTACTTCCTTCTCACCTGTTACTCGTACCCACCTGGTACCTGCACAGTACTTGCACAGTACTGTGCACTTGTCAATGCAGTGCGCCAGTACCGTATGCGCATGTGATGGGAGCTTTTGACTACCCACCCGAGATAGCGGTACGAGGTGTGCTCCTACATGACCACCCCATCCCGTCGCTAAACCAAGCTCTTTTTTTTTTTTTTTTTTTGCTCATGTTGCTGTCGTGCTACCATGGTATTCTTCCGAACATTCTACCGAACACGAGTGGGGGACCACACCGTTGGACAGCAGCGACAAATGTTTATGGTTTCACCCGGGCCCCCATACTCACCGTTGGGGTCTCCTTCCTCATTCGCTGGCGGAATAGGCAATAGTTTAAATATTATATCGCTGAAGTCTTCTTAAAAGAAAGAAGTATAACTGGCTAGCCAGCTAGCTAGTGTGATACAGTACTTACCAATCGCTAGGGACGGCACGGGTACCGGTATTATTAGTGAGGTCACTGCGATGTGATAAGGGATTATTAGTAAATGGGGAAATCGTAAAATACAATATAAAAATAAAAATAAAAAACAGTTACTAGTAATCCATGCGAGCACTCTAGTTCTTGTTGATCTAACCCCTAGCAAAAAATGAGAAGGCTGCGCAGACACTGATTCCAAGCCCGATACAAAATGGAATGACCTCGAAGCAATACAAAATAGCTAAGCCCCGGGCTAAGGACGCTGGGGTTGCCTATCCTAGTAGGGTCTATTATATGTTTTTCCTTATTTGTCTGAACAGTGGACTGGAAGTCAGTTCCCTCGGAGCGATCCTCCTCCTTTTTCCAAAAAGGAGGATTCTGGACGTCCTAGCATGAACTTCAATTATTCCAGCTCTTACAGTACCCCGGCACCAACTTCCCCGCAATGTCAGCGGAAGCCGCTTGGTGTTGGCTGAAACACCGATGTATGGGCCATCTATGGCTAAGTTTATGGGGGGCTTTCAAGTCAAGGATATGAGTATCTAGAGAAAAGTACATCACGCTATGGCAGGAATTGGATTTGACAAGCCTTTAGTAGATGTAAACGCCAAAATGAATTAATCTGCACAACGGTAGTATCATAATATTATGAAGATTCGTGATATTTTAACATTACGATAGCCTAACCAACCCCAAACCCCAAGGGGGGGAAAAAATAGAATCATTATGAAGACTTATGATGCATGTGCGCCCCAGGCGGGTAGCTGCACGCACCATTTTCGACATCCTGTGAGGCGCCGGGAAAAACCTCTTTCATCTGCGACGTCGGCATCTCGCTTGGAACAGTGTTCCCCCCAAACTGGGGCAGCGCGGAGGTACTTGATGCCTCCGCACGTGTTTCCCTTTGCCTGTTGACATGCTGTCCCATAGTGTTAGCCCCCGGGCCCGGCAGAAACTGTGAAAGCAAGCGCTACCTTATACTTGATAGTTTCAACCCCGAGTTCGTCTACTGTCCGCTCAACCTCGAGAGTAAACCCGATCTTAGGCCATATCTTCGCGAACCCGAACCAATAGATGAATCCTGCCGCAAGGACACCACAGCCCACGGTTGGGAAAACGTAGTATGGAATCGATCCCGTTAAGAGCGATCCCTTTCCATACTTGTTTGGTATGAACGGAGCAACCAGCAAGAAGGCGCAAGCAAAGCAGAATGTGAGTGTGAAAGGCCACCAGACATGATAGCCTTTTTCTGATTCTACTGCCCATATTTTCGACTGCGAAGGCGAATATTGAAGGTAAAGAAGCCCACATCCAATAAATACTACACTCCCATTAGAACCCTGATAAGATGTGTAGGGACAAAGGGGATATACAAGACACCCAAGTCTGAGAATAAGTGTAAACCCAGATAAAGAACTGGTATCCTTCTTCAGAGCTAGGTCTACTTATAATAACGACGGAGAAAATCCAGTGGAGTAGCAATGCGGCACCCGGGGTACCAAATGGTTTATCGCTAGCCCAGAAACGAGACCAGGGAAGCACACCCTCTTTCCCAAGCTCCTGCTTGACTGCATAAAGGAGTCAGTATCCCAACAAAACATCGCCACCAAGGGCGCTTACCGCGGGAATTGGCAAATGTAACCGCAAGTACATTTCCAAAGGCCGATGCAGAAATGCACAATGGGATGATCACAGTAACAAAAGCGTTTCCTCCAAAAACCTTTTTGAAATGTTAAGTTTTGGGCACTCAAGCTTGGGCAACGATCATCACTTACATCTCTGAAGAACACAGCTGCAATAGTAACTCCTGCTTTGCGCATCTCACGCTTTGGGAGAGCCGCAAACTGCCGACAGCATATATCAGTAAACAAGAGTAGCCAGTCAAGACATCTAGGAGGACAAACGTAGGCGACGTTGGCCAATATGTAAAGGACCGCTACACTAATCGTAGCGATGGGGGCTGATACCCGTAAAGTTTTCGCAGGCCGGCGGATCTCACCGAGAACCTAGAAACCATGGTTAGTGCATGCAGCAAGCCTCCCCGGTGGATATTTTACATAGTTTGCGCTTTCCCAACCTCTATGTACTTGCTGGTTAGTCCGTGGGTCTTGGTGATTGGGGCTGTGAACCAACATACCGATAACTAGAGTGCGAAAAGCGGCCAGCCATTAGCTTCCTATAGCTCGTATATAATAGCGATAGGTAATGCCGCGGGGGTTACCTGAAGTTTACCTACCAAACCGCGGAGTTAGCCCCACCTAATCCCCTCGCAAAAATCTCCAGTGGTAGAACTTACTGCCAATAATGCTGCTGCCCAGTTTCCAGGCGTGTGAGCTGCTGAGTCATCTCTTTTCCATGCGCCATAAAAGTTTTCACTTTCCGGGTTATTAAGTCCTATCCCCGCACCAGCTGCTATGCCCCCTATGATAACCAACACAAGGAGTGATATCTTCAGCACAGCAAATGCGGTCATCAAGTACTTTCCACCAAACTTCGGCCAGTAAAAGTGTATTAAGCAGTTCAAGGTCAACACACCAATCGCAAGCCCTTTTGTGAGCCCATCGGGCGGGAGATTAATCTGTGCATCCGGGTGAGACTGATGATCGACGGAGTATCGGGCCGGTTCGATGGCACGAAGAAAATAGACTGCGCAAGAAATAGCATTTCCCGCCAGGTTCCCTAGCAGCACAAACTGCACCGCATATACACAGGTAGCAATATACCTGGGTTTCTTGTAGATTCGCTCGAGCTACAACAAGGTAGTGATGTTATGTCAGCTATGGATAAAGAGAAGCAGTGCGGGTTTGACACTAGGAAGAGCAATTTGAGAAGGAGGTATTACATAGACTTTTTCACCCCCTGAACGAGGTAAGACCGTTCCTAGAAGCGCGGGCATTATCAGTACAAATGGTGTCGTAGAACTTTATTCTACATGGTACAGTCTTTCATCAGGGCTTGACGAATATCACGAACAGGAGCATTCGGCCAGTAAAAAATCGAGTAGGGTAACAAAAAATGTCTGCTAATCCCTGTTCGTCACCCGCTGATATTCGTCGGGACCTGATGAAAGACTGCACAGTACGTGTACATGGCGGCTAATTCGCATGTTACACACCAAGTTCAAGTAAAACAGCCAGCCTAGACACAATCAGTCAGCCGAGCCAGATGTTCTGTGATTGCCAAGAAGTTACTCACCCGCAATATGCAAAAACGGCGCCGAGGCACCATAGCAGCAAAGTTCCCGCAGGCGTGCCAGTCGCGAAAAATATAGTCGAAGGTGTGCAAAATATGCCTGTGCCTATCATGCGATTGGCAATTAAGGCTGTAAGGGATGTCAGAAGTTGACTACAAGTGAGCCACATGTTCCTGGCATGTAGAACCTGATCAAAACTTTGTATGGCAAATTGTCTGTGCGTGTCTGAGCGCCCATACTAAATTCGGATCCAAATGTTCAAGTTCTTCATGCCGGGAACGAGTAGTTTTAGAGTTCCTACCGGCTGTGCTCCAATAGCCCAGTTTGCGTTCTGTATTCTCGTAATTAGCTTTCGCTTCTAAAACCTTACATCAAGGCGGCATCGCGTCCACTGTATACGCACCCTCCGGAATCGCGAAGATTTGGATATCGTATACTGAAGGGTCATCAACCCCTGTCGCACCGAAAGTGGGGAACGCCGTCTCAAAATCTCCGAAAGCTTGTCCGGCGGGAGCACAGCTCGACAAGTCATCGCCATCGGCAGAAGATATCTCCACGCTACTCTGATCTTTGGGCTCAAGGTGTCCGGACATATCTGGATAATAAAATAAGGTAGTTGGGCCAGGAAAAGAAGTGAGACGATGTCGGGTAGTGATTATCCTACCACCGTACTGTACTCGCACCGGACTCTGCTATCTCTGAGAAGATATAAAGAGAAGTATTCTCTAACAACCTGAACGCAATCCACCGACAGGCCCTAGTGGGATTATATCGACTCCTCCGCCAATAGCCATGGCAATGCCGAGCCAGCACTACAGCCCTGTATTTTTCACGCAGGAGGCGATTCTCTCTCACTCCGCCTCAATCTGCCTTGTCGTGGGCAAACGATGCGTAACATTAGGTACTTCTATCCTGCAGGAGGGGATGGAGGTGGGGGGTTGGGCTCCTATAGATTCCCAAGGCAAGTCCCGCTATTCAGCATCATAGATTGCAGGTAAACCGCGCTATCATATCGGGTAGCAAAAGATACGCACTAATTCCTAAGGCGGGGCCGATCCTGGTACCGGGGCTTGTACCGGTACTCGGGTGTCAGGGTTAGTCCGCGAACACCAGGATTTATTCTGAGCATGAGCTAAAGTGGCAAATATCCAATAGAAACCTTGAATAGATAGTTCAACCAATAGTAAAGCAGAAAGCGTTCGAGGAATTCTTCTGGTTTTCAACACACACCCCGTAGTGAGTGCGCTATTCCTAATATCGTCGTTAGCTTTGTCAGCCCTGTGTTCGCGGACTAGCCCTGGTATCCGAGTACTCGAGTACTCGGGCACAAGTGCAGTATGATATGACAGGAGCTGAATGGAACCATGAGTGAGAAAAACAAAGGAGCCCTTAAGAGGAACAAAAGCAAAATAAAAAAGGCGCCCAAAAGGGATCGAACCTATTTGATTTCCAATTGTTATTACCATATCCCTTTTGTCAATGGCTGTGCTGTGCCCAAAAGATTCCAATGGCGGAACACTCCAATACTCGAGCATACACCCTGTTCATATACTCGAGTACACAGTTCGCTGCTGATTGGTCGGATCTCAGTAATCTTGGCCTGCGAGCCAATCAATCGGGACTGTGGATTTGGACGGGGTGTGTACTGTATTTGAGTATTCCTCGATCGTCTGTTCTTTAAGAAAATAACAAGATCTGGAAAGCATTCTCTCTTAGGTAGTAGTAAGCCAGGTATCAAAAAAAGAGGAAACCTGAGGCATAGATTGGCTTGCTGTGTCCTGATCACTCAGTAGCTTGCCTCTCAAATGCCTACAGAAACCCACAGCGAGGCGAGGACACGGTGGGGCGAGAACGCCCATAGAATTATTATGGAACAGGGACTATTCGTATAGGCATTCTCGTCATGCATTGGGCTCACTCTGCCGTGAAATACTGTAAGGCTTCTTGAGAAGTGATGGACTTCGTTGCTTTTTGGTCGTTGTTGTTGGCGTATATTTGAGCAGGCTAGTTGTACAAATACTTGTACCGTATCGCACAGTACTGGTACCGGTAAGTTAATAGCTGCCACCGTAATATATTACCCATATATGCGAGCTCTGGAGTGCGGCACGTGTTCAGTACAAGCACCGTATGTCGTACTGCCATTCAGAAGGTTTAAATTCGACACCTTGCTTGCGCCTACGCTATCATGGCGGCTCTTCTTCCGCTTCACACAAGCAAAAGGAACAAAAACCGAGGCGGGGGTTGCACGCCGTCACACACACCGAAAACCAAGCGAGCTTTGCTGCAATGGAGGGATGACAAGGCGGATTTCACCCACCCTGTCCTGTCTCCGCATATCGGACCGTGGTATCCTCCCCCCCTCCTTTCTCACGCTGTGCTCGTGCTACCGCTATCTATTTCTTGGCCCGAGTCCAGGTACGTACACGCGCCGCTGGCTGCCGTTCGCACATCTCATTAGTCACCCCCACATCTGGTATGGTACTCTACAGGCACAGTGGATAGAAGAGTCGCGAGCACTGCCCTTCTCCTTCCTCTTTTCCCTTACCCTCGACTCCCTTCCCTCGCCCCCAATCACACCCACTCCCCGCTCTCCTGGAAGGCGGGTTCCCACTCTTATCCCACATAGTCTTCTGCTCCCTCACTCCACTGTCGTTTGCGAAAGCTTTCAAGCTCCCTTTCACCCTCTGCCATCTCACCCGGCTACCCTCTGATACGAACAAGATCAGCCGAAAGGACATTGAATAAGGCAAGGTCTGTGCGGCCACCGAACACATGCAAGTTCCTCTCCTTGCCACACAATCCTAGTCCCAGAATCAAACCCATCCTACCTTCCAGCAATCTCACCAATCCTACACCCATCAACCGGGCGGCGCTCTCCTGTAAAAAAAAAAGGAAGATAATAGTTCACAACTTTTAGTGGGCCAACGGGGGCCTCACTTCCCGCCCCTTCTTTCAACGATACGGCTCAATCGGCCGGGAGCGATAAGGTACTAGTACACTGTTTGTGGTACCCCACATCACCACAGATCCCATCTTATTCTCCAGAACACGTTTTCGCCTGTTTACAACCCCCCCCCCCCCCCAATTCCTCCCCCTTCTAATTCTCAACTTCCCGGTTCAACCCTCTCACCCTAAGAAAGTCTCCCGATGCCCTTTTTAGATATTCAACCTCTAGTTGTATTTTTTCCCCAAGCCAAAAAAATTGAGAATTAAAAATCAGAAAAAGTGCCCGAACCGATTAAATTCGACCGGCTCCAACACTGCCAACCACCAACTAAAAGTTGCCAACGGATTTCGTCCTCTGTGTTAACTCCCAGCTGGCGAGAATACCAAGCGGGGTCTCACCATGGTGCCACCATTCGGATTCAGCGTCGGGGACATCCTCGCCTGTGGGATGTTTTGTCATCAAATCTACAAGGCATGTTTTTCTGAGGCCCATGGGGCTCCAGCAACTTGGACGGCCCTAGGCAAGGAACTTCTCCTCTTAGGCGATGCCCTACAAAACCTTTGCTCGAATGATGAGATCATACCACAAGATCCCTTCAGTAGTGGCTCAGAAGAGGAGCAGCGAGCATTGGAAGCAGTCAGAGTAGTGGTCGGTGACTTTCAGGAGACGTTAAAGGACCTGAGAACGTTTCTTCAAAGTTATGATGGTTTCCAAAAACCGGATGGGAAACAATACTGGCTGATGATCAGGTTCAGTGTCAACTCTGAAAAAGTTAACAAGTTCAGGGCAAGGGTAGCCATGCATACTCGAGCAGTAAATCTACTGCTTAACCCGCTCATCTAGTGAGTATACATGTGCTACTTGACAGGATAATACATGATTTATGCGATATGAAACTGACTCTCCCAGCCGATCCCAAAAACAGGTAGAGAGCACGGTTACGAACATCCAAACTCGCATCGACACTATTGACCAAGTCCTACAAGCTCTATTGGTAGTCGCTTCAGAACAGCTATCGACTGCCTCATCCTCCCGTAACCCTAGGCGGATTGCCGACCAAGCTCATACAAGACTCCAGGATGATCACTCCCAATACCTTATCACAGAACCGCCCAGGAATCCTCGGCTAATACCGGAAACTCCAGCCACGAGCAAGGATACACCACGGGGTGGAAAGCAAATTTTCAGAACAAACAGCTACCCCATTAGGGTAGATACTAGAGAAATGGGCCTTCGCCGGCCATCCACAGAGATTAACATGGCAGACACACACTCTCCAACATCGCCGTATCCTCCAAGCGGTAGGAGGGGGTTCCCTGCGAATCGCGGCAGCGACGGAAGATGTAGTACCAGGTTTTCACCCACCTCAACTGAGACTGACTCTTCAGGGTACGGAGCACAGCGACAAAGGTCGTCTTCAGGCCCAACTGAACTCCCCGATAACCCAATAAGTAGGGCACTGCAGAAATCTTTTAAGAGCGAAAGTGCAAAAAAAAGACCCATCGAGCATTGGATTACCGCTGCAATGCATTGGTACTTTAAGGTAATTTCCCCATATCAGTCATCAACTATCATTCGCTTCACAAAAGTTGATTAATATTGCATGCTTTGCCAGGCAGAGACAGATCTTGGAGACCCCGACAACCCGGAAATCTCACTAGAAGCCTATCTAGGGCTGATGAAAAGTAGTTGGATCGTGGAGAGCGTCATCAACAAATGGGAGGTCGAAGACGGTCTGCCTGAAGAAATAAAAAGAAACATAGACACTCTCGTCGTTGTGAGTAATGTAACTCGTGTATCATCATATCACATCTGACAATAGACAGTTGATTGTAGACCAATTCCAAAAAATTGAAAACAGGGAGATGCCCGATATCAGAAACATTGGCTCACAAAATTACGAAATATGGGATGAAGATATCGTCCTTATTCTCGTAGAGCCCGCTTCGCTTTCTTCTCGTGCCTCGTCAATGCAAGGCGCGTTCGATTCCGCGATCTACTACGACGACCCCACACCCCGTAGGAGGCCTTCACAAGCATCAAGTAGCCATGCCCGCGCAAAAACTCCACCAGACTTCTATTCACCTCATGAAAATTTATTTGGATCTCCGGCCAGTCAGCCTTCCCCTGGCCTTCCGAGCACTAGTAGAACTTCAAGCCTGCGGTCATCTGAGAGCGGACGCAACTTGCCAAGCCCAACCGAGCCCACGCTCACCAAAGGTCGGTCCCCAAGCACCTCAACCACATCCACTGGGTCATCAGGTCGAAGAGAGAGTTTCACTTCGACCTGCCCAACTCCAACCTTCCCTGTACAATCCGCGGGGGAATCGACAGTAAAGCGGAGACCAGTCCCCGCCTCGCCTCCCTCCTACCCCGCCACTGCGCTCCAGCCCCCAGATGACGACCCGGAGAGTTACGAAGGGCTCGACGAGCGCACCATTCTCGGTGCGACGTAAGTAATTTCCATCCCCCATGCGCCAGGCAAGATCTAACACCTGAATCGACCCAGTGAAATTATGTGGGCTTCGCAAGTTTCCGGTCCTTTCCAAAGGGGCACCGTCAAGGTGTTTTGGCACCAGCCCACGAGGTATTTCCGGATATACACCAAATATAGTCCCCGCCGTGCTCATTCGCAAGAAGGTAGGTTTATCAAGCCCTTACTATAATGCACAGCTAAACCGTAGAGCAGTATCCCTAAGGGGGACTGAAATGATCCCGGAATACACCTATGGGGATGAGCCTACTATCTACTTACGGCGAACCTCCAGACCGACAGGTCCCGGAAGTGGCCCTAAAAATGGCCCCCCAACAAGTCCCATAGTCGGAGGCGACACTACCCGCATAGGCCATGTGTACAAATTCCACACGTCAAAGTGTGAGACTCCTATATCTGCGTCCCTTATAGTTTCAGGCACCCTCGGCTAATAGTATTACCTAGCCATGTTTGACTTTCAGAGAGCGCTCACAAGCGAATGCGTTTACCAAGATCTGTAAGTCTTTTCGCCTCTCACCCCTGATTTTGGAGCTAATTCTAAGAAATACGATCTCAGGGTGAAGCGCGTCGCTTCGGTAAAGTTCAAGCGAAGCTCGGAGAACGGTACCCACTCCTATCATGACGCCCGCCTCCAACTCTGGCACGAAAACCCACCAGCCGACGCACTTTTCACAGATGTAGCCTCCGGTATGACTGGAGTTTCCCAAGCCACCCATGCGAAGCTTGTTCTCTCGTGTTCCCGCTTGATGATATATTTCGGGGGCTCGGGCTCTTTTCTTACTTGCTTTTGTTCGCAACCCCCGCTACGCTGCTCTCCACTGGAGCCCGCTAACATTTCAAAACAGTGACTGACGACATCACGCTCAAGCGCGATGACCACAAATTGATGTTGGTACCAACAAAATACGGGGGTAGCTTGTGGAAATCGCCTAAAACTGTCAAGGCGGCCATCCGTGGCAGCGAAAGCTGTAAAGGCGGGTTTAGGCTCGACAAGGACAAGATTTCCCCCGATGACGAATATCGCTTTGAAAACTTTTCCTATATTCACATCAACTTCAAGGATGTCGAATGTAAGCTCTTTTAGGATGAATCGCTCAATCCATATGCTGACCGTCCTGCTTTAGATCTGAACAGGTTTCAAAGACTCTGGAACGAAATGATGGTTACGAGGCGCGTAGAGCGAGTGCGAATTCGTGATTTAAAGGAGCAACTCCAAGGGGCCAACCGGGCTCCGCTCGCGACCAACTGACTTCCTCATAACTTCCTTTAACTTCTTCATTGCTATATGTACACTTTTTATTCTTAAATTTTTTATACCCGGAGCAAAACGGCGCAGGTGCACGGCAGGAAGCGGTCTGGACAGCAATTAATGTCATTGTAGATTACTTTTGATTGTTTTTTTTTCTTTTTTCCCTGAGGAGCAAGTTAGCTTGAGCAGCAAGAATAGATCTGGCGACGGCCCACGCCGAGCCTTTCTTCAACTACAGCAACCTCCCCAACAAGTGACTGAATCGGCCACCATGCGAGAGAGAGAATAGAAAAATAAGCTATCACACCACAAAGACACAAAATGCCTTACCAGCAAAAAAGCAAATCCTAAGACATATAACAGCTGCAGGAACAAAATCTCATCACCGGTTCACAAACAAGCTGGAAAAAAGTAAATCCGGGCTTACCTTACGTCAGGTTGCCTGCTCCCGGGGTTTACGGAATAATTTTCCTCCGACTATTTGGGGAGGGGGGGGGGGCGTGTGATGGAGTTATTCCGGGTGACGGCTTATGCTATATTTGTACATTATTTAATCATCCAGGAGGAAAAAGAATAGGGAAGGCTATTCTGGGAGCCTACAGTTGACCATGAGCGGAGGGGAGTATTATTTATGGTACCATACCATAATGCCCGAGTGATATACTAGTACTGTACCGGTAATCTAGTGGTTTTTTTCCAGAAGGGGAGGAAGATCACCGCGCTAGCGAGGCGGAGGGCTCGAGGAAGTATTTTATTTTGGGCAGTGGAGTAGCAAATAATTTCCCAGAGGGGGGAGATGGGGAGGTGGGGAGGTGGGGAAAGTGGCAGGACAAAAGAGCGATCTCCGAGTTCTAAAAACTCAAGTTTGTACGATAATAACACACAAGTACCGGCAAAGCCCCACTCATATAAAAAGTCTGTGCTATTTTTCCAATATCATATTATAGGTTTTCTGACTGGCCCACTTACTCGCTCGCTCGTGCCCAACCCCACAGTACGGTACTGTACTGTACAAGCCATGCTCACGCCGTCGGTATGATATATGATATGATACTATACAGTAAGTTATCAAAAAAAAACCCCCCAGCCACGATGGGGCAAATAAAAAAATAAAAAGTGCGGCATTCATGCATCGTCACTCGCTCTTTAAAACTCTATTTTAGCGAGATTACTTCAACTCGGCGGTTAGCTTGACTGCGGACCTGCGGTAGATTAGACTGGCTTAGCCTGGCTGGCTGGCTGCGGCAGCTTTAACTTGGCGAGATGTTCGGTTCGGATTGGGGTATCTGCTCCGTTGGGTGTTCGTGCTTGGGGGTTGTGATGTCTGTTTTTGGGTGGGGGGTCCGGGGTGGCAGAGAAGAAGAAGAAGGCAGGAAGAGGGAGTGAGGAGGGAAGGGGCCTGAGTATGGGTGGGGATGAGGAGGAGGTCTGTCTGTCTGTCGGCTGGAATGTTTTGCTGGGTTGTCGGTATGATGATGATGCTGATGGTGGACCCTTCCTTTGCTCGTATCATACGATATTGAGGAAGGGGGAGAGGGAGGGTGGGAAGAAGATCAAGGCGATGCCCAATTCGGCAGATTTAGCGTCGGGTCGTATCATCATCTGTACTGCCTGCAGGCTAATTCTCTGGCCTTGTTGTTGTTATTGTTGTTGTTGGGATGGATGGATGGTGCCTAATCTTGACAATTAGATCTAGGTAAGTCGAGATAAGTTCCATGATAGTAGAAATTTTAATTTTTATAATAATATTATATATATATTTTCCCATGCGTGTTTTTCTTCATGCGGTGGAGATCTACGCGCGGGCTCATAATAGTTGGTCACGGGGTGGATAAGCAGAAGGGGGCAAACAATCCGTCGGGTTTAGGCTGCAACAAACAACCATCATCATCATCACTCCTACCTATTGATGCTGTTGAGAGTCCTTTTGTCGTTCGTCGCAAATGCAATATGGAAGGCAGATGTGGAGTTCTCTCAGCAATTCAAGTGACAATAGCAGCATCATAGCCAGGGGAAAACCGGGTTTCATGTTTTTGTTTTTTTTGTTTTTTTTGTGCTCACTTTTTGTTTTTTGTTTTTTCTCACACATAACTTTTTTCCCGACTTCCCTCCTTCTTTCCTTCTCTTGTTCTCTCTTTTCTTTTCTTTTTTTTTTAAAAAAAAAGTCCCGTGAGTGCTTTACTTTTTTTCTGTTACGGTAGGGTACTGTACGGTAGGGTAGTTTGTTAGCAGCTGCAACAAAAAAGAAAGAAACGATAAAAAGGAAAACTTGTATTTTGGGCCACAGTACCGTAGTTAGTTATTCCGATGCTGCGAGGCACTTCTGATATATCCAGGGTATGGTAACATAACTCTACCGTACTTCCCACTTTTTTAATTTATTATTGCTACGTAGTAGGGCGAGTCTAGTCCAGTTCCTTGGGATTCAAGAATGACGACGGCAACTCCGGGTTGAACTGGTGGTACAGAACTGTGCTCGGTTACTGTAGAGTACTGCAAGTACTATAGTTATCACGGGTCTCCCTTGCCCTCCTGCTTTCTTCCTTCCCTCCTTTCTTTTCCCCTCGGTTCTAGATCATCGGTTGGGTTATGGGGGGGGGTCTCCGTTTCTCTCCACTCCTGTACTCGAGTATATAAAAATAATAAAAATAATAAAAATAATAAAAATAAAATAAACCCCACCTGCGCTGTACCCCATCCCGCGATATCATTCGCTCGCTCAAATATCCTACAATATCCCAGTAAGCCGCTATCTTTAACATATATAGCGCGGTAGGGGGAGCAGCGAAGGATACACCAAAAATCTACTGGTAAAACATCAATTTCTGTGGGGCTGTTCGCTGTTCCCCACCCCCTCCTATGTATAGGGCACGCCTAACGAAGCCAACAGCTGCGCAGCGAATCATTGGCGACCAACAGGAAGTGGTGGTGGGTCCAGTATCATAGACTACGGGTACGGTGCTCGCAATGTCAGGCATCCTACCCATTTCCCAAAGGGGAAAAGTGGGAAAGTAAAAAAGAGCATGGAAATCTGCCATCTTCGGGTGCGAAGGGAGCTTACGCTGATCATCTCTTGGACATCGGTTAGGTTGGATAAGCAGTCTTGAGTGGTGTGGGGGTGGTGGTGGTACCGGTACTTGCAGATCATTATTTTGTCATTGCGTCATGGGTGGCCGCGCATGTCCGCTGTTGGGGCGGCTGTTTTTGGTCGAGGGTTTAATCCAACACCACGGTCGCGCACCTGGCCGGCGGCTGGCCGGCGGCGACGTGGTCATCCTTCCTCGGGGCCGGCAGGCCCGACGACAGCGAGATTCTCCAATTCGGTATCTCTTATACTCATAAACATCCCTAATTATTCCAACAAGGGGCGCCGTACGGTAGTCCAGTCAACCCGGGTTACCGTCCAGCATAGAGTCGTCTCTAACAGGGGGGCACTATGGGAAGCGGCGGGTAATTAACAGGGATCAGCAGCGGGTCTCTTTTACTTCTATTGTTACCCTACTCCGGCGGACTCACCTCTTTATGCCTACTCAATACCCCTGCTTTTTTTTTTTTTACCCGCCAGTTTTCGTCATGCCCATTGAAGACTGCAGCCAAACCAACGCCTGTGCACAAGACAAACATTCCCACTTTTGCCCAAAATCGGACTGTTGCTATATCGGGGCGTGGGGTCGGAGGAATAAACTATCCGGAATATGATATTCACTCGTCCTTTGGCCGAGGCCCCCTCTGCACCGGGTTCGCGCCGGTTCTCCCCGGTCCTCCGAAAGCTTACCGTTCTGTACAGAAGGATGATGCTATGCCCATTGCTTTTTTTCTTTCTTTTCCTTCGTCGTCGTCGCATACCGGCAGGTGTGAGGCGGATATACGGTAAGTTGCGAGTAACCCCGACCAGCATCAGCCCCGTCACGGTAATCTCCTGTTGGCTCGGAGCGAGCGACCTAAAGAGCAGATATCAGCATGATGGGCGAAAATGCAGGTACGCATGGGATGGCGATCCGGTCCAGAGCCCATCGGAGCTGAAGTGTTGAAGCACAGGGAAGGGTCCAAAAGCCACTTTTTCTTTTTCCCCTTATTTCTCCCCCCCGAGCTACGACGCATCAGAGAGAAAGCTTTTTCCCTTGCAAGCTGCTACGGTCAGGCGTTCTTGTGGGTTTTGCTAAAACGTCATGCGGTTTTCCTGGATTTGGCGTGAGAAATGACTGGGCTATCGTATCATAGGTCATACAGAGCAGTTGCGGTGATTTAAGGGTTTCGAATCAAGGAAGGTGATGAAATTCGCTTATTATTACGCTACGGTAAGGGGGTCCTGATTGGTCGGCGTGACTTTTGAGACTATTTCCACACTTCCTGGATGGCAGTGCTCACAGAAAGGCACTTTTCAAGGAACTTCTTTATTGCAAGGGGGATGATGTTCGTGAAAAAAAGAAGGTTTTGGTCGTTATTTTTTCTTAAATTGCTTGTCAATGCGGCTTCGATAAAGGTGCAAATATGGGAGGATTCGTACTCGTTATGCGTTGTCCTTGGTGGATGGGTGAGTGTATGATACGTATTATTCCCACTGTCTTTCTGTTTGATTCTGGAACGGCCGAGAACGCGCGTTCGTCCGAATTAGTTGAGTTGAGCAGAACAGAGTAGAGAAGAGAAGAGAAGAGAAGAGAAGAGTAGGATACTCTCTAACTATTGCTGTCATCGCGTCGTGCACACTTTCTTACGCTGCCAAGGGTTCTAGAGTGCGATAGTCTGGCATCCCGTAGAGTCCTGTAATTGACCATCGATTTTCTTGTCCCTCAGTCAAGTTACCCAACGCACCACAGCGTTACCGATTCCATCCTCGTCAACTATGCCGGTATACAAATAGGACACCTTACAAGTCCTGGCGCTTGAGTACCCCAGTACCGCTGCTCGTAGCTGGGAAGAAGTGCCAGAAAGCAGGGGGTTGTGGAATTGTATGGGCATATCTCAGATACGCACGGATTCCTGGCCATAAATTTTGTATCATAAATCCCTGTTTTTCGGGCACCTTTTGCCTGCGACGAGGAGCATCTACCCTATGCTGAGCCAACCCCGTGAACAAGGGCCCGCCGCCCTCCCCCATCATCCCATGCGGCACACTGCCCTCCTCCTCAACCGATAACCCGGACCCATTCCTTCTCCCTTAAGGCCCCCCCCCCCCCCCCCATCCCCGACAGTTTTATAAGTAGATCCAGCTGACTAAACACCCAAATCTAACCAATACCACAAGTCGCAACCCACACCTAACCAAATTTCGACCAAAATCCCAAAACTAGAACAAATGAGAACCCCAGCCTGGCCAAGGCCCACCATGATTCGCACATTGTGCGCAAGCAAGTAAAGTGTTTTAGTTTTTTTCTGTCGTCCGTCCAAAAGTGCCCGCCGTCCACACACACGCACGCACAAACCCTGCTTTCGGGGGGGGTGTGATCTACAACAGGCAAACGCAGGAACTATGGCAATGAGAGGCGCGGAGGGAGTGTGTGTGTGTGTGGAAGGGATGATGGGGAGGGGCCTAGATTACGGTTGCGCCTAGGGCAATGTTCACTGCGCTGCGGATTATCAGATGAGTGAGTGAGTGAGTGAGTGCAACGTAAGTCAAGCAAGTAACTTGTAGAGAGAGAGAGGAAGGGCATATATAAAGATGACTAGCCGTTCTTCTGACAGAGGGCTTTTTTAGTTTGTTTTTCGCTTCCTCAAAAAACCGGACGAGCTTGTCGCTGCTACCATCATTACTCATTGCTACTACTTCCAAACCACATTTAAGACCAGACGAACGACCGAGCGAGCGAACGAACGAACGAACAACCAAGCGAAGAGAAACGCGAATATCATCACAGAAACACGAAACGTAAAGCGCAAAGACAGTAAAGAGCAATCCATCTTGCCAAACATGCCTCAGTCTTCTGCTCCGCTGCCTCCTCCAAGGCCGACTCCTCCACGTTTGCCGACGCCAGACCTTCCTCCCGCAAATTCTGGAATGTTTTACTCTTACTACGTATGTTTCTCCCCTCCTCCTCCTCCTCCTACCCCCAACTCCTTCTAAAACATCATCTAACGGTTTTTATCTAACTATCAGGGCTCCTCAAACACTTAATACCCGCCCCCACAAAAAACAAAACTTTTTTCAAACAAAAAAAAAAGGATCTCTACTCTACTCTACTCTATGGAATGATGTTTTTTCCCTCTTCCATCTCCTCCTCCTCCTCCTCCTCCTCCTCGAGAATGCATCGAGCAACGATTGCTCTGCATTGGTTTCGTTTCGGGAACAACTAGTTTATCACTACTATCATAGCTTGCCTGGAGGAAGAAAAAAACAGAGCTAGCTAGCTAGGTGATTGCTACACCTTCTCGGGAAAGATTATGACCACCCTTTCTGGAGACTTGGGTTCGGTCGGTATGGCGAAATGCTGTATTTCTACGTTTACGTATCTCGTGTTTTGTGCTGTCTTTTTGGATTTGGGAAATGGCGGGGTGGAAGGGTTGGAGGGGGGGTGGTGGGACGGGAGGAAGGCAGGGACGCAGGGAGGGACGGACCGCTAGATGGGCGGAAACAAAGTGAAGAACGATCACGGTGGGGGGGATGAACTGGTTTCATTATTATTTATTTATTGTTGCTTGACTTCGTTTATTGTCCTGTCTGTCCTGTTCTATTCTATTCTATTCCATTCTATCTCTTCTACTGTTTTGTTCTGTCCCGCGATGTTTCGTTACGTGCCTTTTATCAAGCGTTGTAATCAATGATACCAATCTATCCACCATCTCATCTCCTCCTCCACCCTCCACCCTCCCCCCCCTTCCAATGCCCCTAATCCATCCTCCCTCCTCCTCCTCCCTCCCAATTCCCTCCCACCAGCCCACCAAACCCACCCGATCACACTCCCCGACTACGCCCCATCACTTACTCACTCACTCATCAGTCACTCATCCAGAAACCCACTTTTGCGGCTTAAAAAGTCCCGTGCATCATAATAATAAGGCTTACTATATACCATCCCATCCCATCCCATACGGTATCCAACAGATGGGTCCCACAAAAAACCCCTGGAAGCTGTGTGTGTGGGTTGCAACAAGCCTGCACAGCCGCTGGGCAACTGCGTAAGGCTGAAATTACCGGATATTGATGAGTGGCTTGGCGATCATGTAATATCACTCGATAAGGATCCCAGAGGAGCAAGGGAGAGGAGAAGGGGGATTGGCCCGTCGGTTTGGTAGATTCGAGGCGCGGGGCGTGAGAAAGTAATACGGGTGTAGTGAGTGGGTCGAGGGGGAGATGAGCGAGGCTTGGGAAAGGAGGGAGATCAGGATGAGGTGGTGATTTGATCTATTGACCGTATGAGGTGTTGCTGGTGTCGTGGGTGGTTTCTTGTTCGTTGTCACCCATGCGAGGCCACCAGCAACAAATACCACCTGTCACACACTCTGCTACTGGTGGACGACAATTGGATTGTTAGGACGTGGCTGGGGGTTTTTCGGAGCCACTCGGGAAGTTGGTGAGTCGACACAGTGAGGCGTGCATTTGTGCCACACCGTGAGTGAGTGGATACAGTGAGGCGTGCATGGTGCCACACCGTGAGTGGGCGCTCCTGGCCTTGCTCGTGGCTGATCCTGCTACATGCTGGCTCCCTGAGGCGCACTTTTTGGTTAAGGCCCCTTTCACTCACCCCTTTGGCCCCGGCTCGGTCGTGTGAGAGCGAGTTGGCTCGCCTTATTATTTCTACTTTTAGTCCCTACTTTCTTGACATCTGGCGTTGGGTTACCGGCTAATGGTACAAGTATTCTGATGCTGCTGGGATCTGCTGTTTGGTAGGAAGGAAGCATTACTGGTAACGAGCACATGCTCTTTCTCGAGGTTACTTTACCGGTATTCTCCACCCCAGCCCCACCCCCCACCCGTTCGCATGCCACCCACCCCTGTACTCGAGTACGGTACCGTAGCAGCAGGGCAAACAAACCTACCGGTGTACCCCATCCGCAGAATGCAAGTATTGAATACTCAGCGAACCCACTGCCTGCCTGCCTGCCTGTATCCATCACGCTCTCGAGCCCATTCTAACTTTCCAAATATATACAGTACATCCATCCGAAAAACAAGTTTCCATGAAAAAAGGCTGACGGTACTATATTTGTGTGATTTCGCTCTTTCCCCTCCCCCCCCCCTGCGAGCGAGATCTTCTGTCAACGAGTGATAACGAGTGAGCACTCCCGGGGGTATCCATGTGGATGGATAAGTTATGTTATGTAATCCTTTCAGCGACCTTCCCAGGATCAACCAACTTAACTTCGTAAGGGGGGGTACGGTATCTGGCACAACTCCAAAATGGAACAACGATTCAAAAAAAAAACAACTAACCAATAGCCCTTTCCCCCAGGCCCTGCTTATATAATCTATTTTTAGGGTTATTATTGGTATCGTCTTTACAGCTTGTGCCTCACGATTTGTGCTGAATAAACCCCTCCTAAGTGTCCCCCCTTTCCGCTGGAATCGCGCGGGGGCGGCGGAATAGCTGGGAATCTTCCCGGGACGTCTAGGACCCCCCCTCCCAGATTAATAAAAGAAAAAGGAAAATACAACGGGGTTTGCTGGGGTGGGGGGGGGGTGATAATCTTCGATTTCATATCTAGATTTTGGGTTTGAGTTTTCGCGCTACTAGGTTGAATTCTTAATTGGCGGTGGGGACTTGGAGTCCGTGTGCTGTGCTGTACTGCACTGGAGGGTGAGCGGGGCTTATCATCTCACTGTAGTAGGGATCCGGCATTAATTAGTTAACCTTGTGTGTGGGCTGCGGTTTGAGTTATGGTGTCTGTTAGACTAACTCACTTGATAGCTACGACATGACTAGGTTAGGAGTTGGGAAAGGTAATAGTAAAAGGGCTATTCGGAGGGTTTAGTTTTTGGTTTGAAGTGCATGACTGACTATTACAACTTAAAAACTCAATTTCTTTCACGGTCTGCTGCGCTGTGATATAAGACCGTCAAGTTTCTCTTAGTTGGGGGGGGATACCTGTCGCTTGGGATGCTCCGGATGAGTGCATGGTTATCTCATAATACAACAAGATTCTAAGGTGCCAAATTAGTACAGTGCCATACGGATCTTATGTATTTATCCTGGCTGTACGTGTCCGCCTTCTGCCTAGCTTATGTCATTCAATAGACACTATATTGTATCCCTCACTTTGCTGAAGAAAGATGTTTGCAAGGCAACAAGTACCGAGGGCATAGCTTTCCGGAGCGAGAATGGCTGAAACATCTCTCGCTCTCGGGACCCACAGTCCCATTCCTAAGACAAGGGAGATAAAAAGAAATTTCTCATTCTTTTCTGCTACCCCGCCGATCGCCAACCCTAAGGTCTAGAGTCGGATTCTACCACCTCGTAGCAGGATTGGTAAGCCCCCCAGCCCTCTTGATGAGGGCCAGGTTCTCCAATCTCCCAGTTCCCATAGGGCAGGACTTGAGGAATTCTCAGTTTTCCTGCCCTACATGACGGATCGTTCAATAATAACTCACTATGAGCGTGAATTGAACTCCTGGGCTCCCGCTAATTGCGACAGGAGTGTTAACCACTGCGCCAGCTAGGAATTTCATGAAATGAAAACTCGGGAACTAATACTTATCCCACTGATGGCTGGATTTCGGGATTTTAATGGGAGGAGCAGCGTATCTCCCAAGTTGTTGGTAGATTTTATGGGACGTATTTTTTTGCCCCTTGGATAACTTTAATGAGGGATTCTCTGGGATTTTAAATAGGAGTAGTTGTTTCTATACACATCGCTGTCCTACACACCCCGAGCGATACTAGTCATTTAGGACCAATCTCGTTCTATCTTAAGTCTACTATTTGGTGTCGACCATTGGGCATCAGGGGCGAGAGTCTAGAGAATCTGAGAGTGGCTGGGTAGAATACGTGGGGCTAAGGAATGTTCCCTTTGTTTCTGTCGCTGCGTGTGGTAAATGATGAATATTCACACTTACTGGCGTCTCTGTAACAAGCTCATCCCCGACGAAACATGTTGCTGGGAAACTTCACTCCTCCCTCCCTTGGAAAGGGAACTAAATGAGTGCGGTTTTGTGCATGAAGCTATACGGCTTCAGCGACGGAGCTATGCCGAACCTTCAGAACAAGTACAGATATCTGAGAGATCTAGTGAACATCCCACTCCGGCTCCTTTCACTATATCTCACTCTCGTTTCTATTTATCTGGGGGTTTATTTTATTTTTTAGCAGAGGTGAAAGATATCATATCTCATTAACATAACTGCTGGCTGGCGCGATGGAAATATCCGGAGGGTGGAAGGGGGGGTTATCACAGATGATGGGGGAGATGAAAACATCTTACGTCCTTTTTCTCCTCGTTATTTTACTTATGAGTCGAACAAAAAGAGGAGGAAAGAATGAAATTAGCAGTGATAAACTCTGAGACTTGGCTGCGAAAAGGATGCCTAGTCAGCCGTACTCAACGGCCTCAAGGAAAGCCTATCACTCCTAGTCTAGAGGGATTGGTGGAGCATTGGCTAGGGGATTGTCTTGCTACTTCCTCTCGCTCACTCCAGATGTCCTATGGGAGTGCTGCCCGACTGGGTCTCCTATCCATTATGTTGGTACAGTTATGCTTCAGCTAATCGTGGGTTTGCCCTCCATCTCTTATCCTTTAATACCCATGTATCATGGTTCATATGAGTGGGGGTATGTCCCTACCGTCTTTTTTTGATTTGTATTCTCTCTTTTATCTCCATTTGGATGAGTACAAATTCAGGAGTTCCAAAGGGTGATGCAAAGCATGGCGCTGGGAGCCGCATATTGGGGAGTGAAGCAGTCAGGACCTAACTGCTAACTGTCTTTGTGGACAACCCGGGAGATGCCCGACCACCGTGCTGGCTAAGAAGCCCTGAGACAAGAGGCTTTGAGAAATGCGGGAGTCCATTCTCAATGGCCCTCCGGCATAATCAAGTATATTAAAGAGGAGGTGTGCTTTGGGGGCGTCCTGTAGGTAATTGGCCGAAATGTCGCTAGCGAACCGGAAGCTACGATAAGTTAAGAATGTTTCCTGAACCTTTGACTCGGATCTACCGAGGATATAGGAGAGAACGCGAAGGAGCTATCCTTGGAGGATAAATAGATCAAGCATACAGCTGGGGCCCTCAAAGAGCTGAAGAAATGCTAAGCTATTAAGAGCTCGAACACTTATAGTGGGCTGGGCAGACAATAGACGATAGTCCTTATTTTGAGGTGTCCGGGCGGCCCCTGGAACGCAGGCTAAGGACTGGAGGTATTATAGTCCCGGGAATCCTGTATGATGTGGTGATCACAACTAATTAGCCACCATCCCCTATCGTCCTTTTTACCTCGCGATTGAGATATTCCTCTTACCTGGAACGCTGCTCTATTCCCCCGTCACTCAGAATGCGCATTCTGATTGGAACCCACTTGGTTTGGGATTCTCATACCTTGCTCACCTTAATAAAGAATTCTCCAGCTTATAGAATTCGGGGATATGATTACTGCCCCGCTGTCCAGTGGTGATGGCGAGAACAGTTGGCATCATTTTAGGCAGCAGGTTGGATCCGAAAATTTACCTTTTTGAGCAGAAGGGGTATTTACGGTTAAAGCGTGAAAGATTCCGCACGTCGGTATATTCATTCGGCTGGTTCGTTTGGCTTTGGGTGCTGATAGAGATTGAGGTGAGCTCATGGAACGTCACTCGTGCCCTTCTCCATATAACCCTTTGTCTTTTCTGGCCATCCACTCTCGTAATTAGCAGTTACCCCCCTACACATCACTGTCTCTTCTTATAGGGCGCGCCATTAGGGATTTTCACGATATTACTTAGAAGAAGTCAATGATTTTGCCTCATGATACCATCTGAAGGTACTATCACTAGCTAGCTTTGTTTCTGGGTAATTCGATGCCCTTTCTTCCACCTCACTGGATCCCAGCTCTGGAGGGGGGAACGAAAGAGGGAAAAAAGGCTACGCTACCTATCGCTCACAAGCAAAAAAAGGCCGGCCAGCCAGCTCACATATGTTGGATCATTACCCTGCCCAGGTGCGAATTTAAACTCTAGCACCAAGCGCAAAATTTCCCCAAACTTCCAGAAATACCATATCAGACTCCATGTGCAAAGTATCTCTCAAGATCATGGCCCTCAGCCCTTTTCAGCCGCTCAACCCAGACAGCGCAAAGGCTCTCCCCACCGCGGCCGCCAAAGCGACAAGCAAAGTCCCAATCTTGCTGCATATCCAATGGATTCATGAAACCTCAGATTAGCAATAGGAAGGGGTGGAAATAAAAAAAACTATAACAACGGTCATATAGGGATTAGAAAACTACTAACCTCCAGCTTGATCGAGAGATCACCAAGCCGAGCCTCGATCAAGTTCAGCATAGGGTCGCTATTCAAAATAGCTGTGCATCCGTCTATAGTAGCGGAAACAAAGTCACTTGCAATCTTCCGTGCGAGACTTTGAAGCACGTTATATGAGCCCCGCCACTTCAGCCGGAAAACGTAGTATAGTGTTTTTTCAATCTTATTAAGAAAGTACTAGTGTAGAATTATCAGCAAGAGAGGTACAGTGAGGGGTGTGAAAGCCCAGGATTGGTGACGCGTACAGATGCCATACGCTCAGCGCCCCTCGGCCCGAAGCAAGCCACAGTCGACTGAATTAGTGGCTTTGAGTATTGCAAGGCTGGTATCCTAGTACCCGGGAAGCCGTGCTTCTTGCGTCCATGAGCACGGTAGTTAAGGATTAGGCTGGGGACCTTAGGAAGTCTCGAATCGAGGCGTGCTGGGAGAGCGTAGCCGAATTGTGGCGGAGTGTATAACAGCGTAGATACTGAGAGTGACTCATGAGCTTGCAGAGCAGCTCCGAGAGGTGCTTTGGTCAAAAATTTGGAAAATTCGGGGTATGGAGAGATATAGCATGACATTGTGAGCAAAGAGCGAATGTATCCTCGTTTTTTTCTTTTTTTGTGTCAAGGGAGGAGTAGGAGGAGAGTGGTGTGTAGGGAGTTGTTTTGGGAAGATCATAAAGTGTCGTTGCAGTTTCTAGCCCCCAAAATTCACCTCTCTAGAAAGGAAGCTTGTGGGAAGGGAATTGGGGCTTAGGTTTTGGGGCGTGCCTTTGGACTCAGAATGCAGGCCCTCTGTCAATGAGCTCCCTGAACGTTTGTAGGTATGATATGATTACCCTGCCCGACTTGTCACTGGATCAAGTGTCCTACACCTCAGGCCCACAAACCCAAGTCGTGTACTAGTTAGTCTATTCCAATAACCCAAAACTCTTCTCAGTTGGGCAGCAGTGAGGGATGTACTATCTGAGCTCCTCTTTCCCTAATCAGCAATTTTCTCAATGTTATATAGCTATAGGGGGCTTCCGGACATTTTATGTCTGTGAAGGATCACAGGACCTCACTCGTATTATTGCCCTGGTCTGAAGTCTGTGCTGCCTTTCTTTCGGTGGTATCATATCGCCCCAAGGGAAACGCGGCTTCAACCCCGCGACCTGAGCATCCTGGATTCGCTTTTTCTCTCCATTAGTCGAGCAGAAGCTCCTGGTGATAGCTGCGAAAAGTTAGGTCGCACATATCCTTCATGTCGGCTTCCCTAAGGCACAGCTGAACTGCTCCTGTCCACGGTGCCTCGTCTGCCGATCCTCTCTTAGGTACTACCACGCAACAGCCTATGTTTATACAGCAGACAGAGGCAAGCGAGAGAAGAAGGGCCCCTCTGGTCTTAGTCCGAATCCAGGCTCCAATCGAGTCTGGTAGCCATTTATTAGAAAAGCACAGACACTAAAAATCAGGAATCTGAGCTGGGTTGGGAGCTACTGTAGTGACAATAGGGATCGGGAGTTGCCACTATTAGCTAGTCCGGGTTTAGAGTGTACTGTCTCTGCGACCCCCCCATTGGATTTCAGGGACCAGGTCTTCGCGGCAAAGGTTCCACGGCACCATGGCATTGTGGTAACTTGGTGAGAGGTCGGAAGCACAGAAACCTACTCGAGAAAACTATGGTAAGAGTGGAATGATGATTTTGGTGAGAGAAATGACAATTGAGCAGGTGCATTCGGGGAAATATGGGGGGAATCAGAGTAAAAGCAGACCCCCAATAATATAATTGAATCGTCAATACATTACTCATTGTCAAAAACTATTGCTGATTAATATCGAGTATAAACTTTCACAATCCCAAGACCTTCTTCAAATCCTTAACTTCCAAATGACCCCTAGTATCCTTCATCCTATGGCACCAGACCAACTTTCCATTTTCCCACATCCACTCTCCGCCGTTCTATACAGGGGTACAGATCAGAATATACTACTCTGGAACGAAGGAATATACCGTATCATACCTGCTGGTAATCTCCTCCTTTCCTGCCTCCCCATTTAAGAGCAGAAACAAAACTGGTGGCTACAACGCTAATCACACTCTGCTGAGTATACTCCGGCTTCTCTCCTAGCCTCAAATTCCTTTCCATACCAAAGAGAGTGTATAATTTTCTAGTGGGCTCCGTATAAATAGGGAACACGCACCCCGTTTCTTCGATATAAGTCCTGATCACAGCAGGATCACCGTGTCCAACGATAAGCAATTTCTTTCCAGGAGTATCAGGAGGAATTATCGGCGGATTTGATAGAGCTCGAAGGTACCTATCCGCGAGTTAGTAATATTGCGGATAACTCAAGACAAAAAGAGGTCAATGGGATATCGACTCCTGACAGCTCCCACAGAAAAAGTGTCTGATGAACACAATCATTGTCGTCCCCTCGCCCTCATACAAGCTCGAAAAGGCGCGGGAAGTTCCGTCTTTGTCGAGGACTTGGAGAACTGCTGCTTCGGCTAGTTCTGCGTCGGACGGATGCGGCTCTGACTGCGGTGAACTCATCTGGATTGAAGATAAATGTATTGCTGTTTGGTAAGGAAGGCAGAAGTTCACATCAGTATCTGATGCTGATTATTCGGAAGCCCACCACATCCCTTCCTGTGTGCCAAATTTAGCGGCATGATACAGGTGAGTAAAGCCGTCACCCTGATTAGTCCGAATATCACCCATTAAAGGAATATGTTCATTTACAGAAAGCTGGCCTGGCCAATCAACGAGCTTGGCCTTCCCTAGTCTGAGATGGACCACCGCTTATACCTTTTAGAGAGAAAGGAGCTACATAAAACAGGTTGTGGGATCATCCTAAGCGCAGGTGAATAATAATTAGGGCATGCTGGACCCGCGGCAGCTACCGACCGGGCGGCTAGCCATTTGGCCGCAGAGCTGCATGAGTTGGATTCGATGTTGGATCGTTGACCATGCCTCTGAGTACTCGGGTAGGGATGAAAAAATCGGAAAACTTCTGGTGGCAAAACAGGGAAGAAGGGGATGATCGATGTGGCTGCGGGTGAAAAGCGATCAGGTTACGAAACATCTTAAATCCAGGTTGTTGCATAAAGTGACAGGATCCCCGCATCATGCCTCTTCAGTGTTGATCTAGGCTGGCTTCACAGGAGATAGTCAACGTTAGACTACGGAATAGCGAAGTACCGGTACTTCTTCCCTGAATCACCATCCGGTTTTCAGATGTCATACAAACCCGATTTTTTTCCAAAGTGCTTCCCTCTCTACTTCACTCCCCAGATCATCTTGCTGATCTTTTTTTCCGATTTTTTCATCCCTACCCGAGTACAATAGAGAAAAAAGAAACCAAAGTTAAGGCAAGTGCGGTATAAATGCTCAGACCATGGCGGAATCTGTCTTCAAACTCCCAAGAATACATATAGATGTTTCCGAGGCTCCCCCCCCGTCGGACCATCCATGCTTTGGGAATTATTTTGCTCATACAGTTTCATGGCTAGCCAACTTAGAGAGTGCTGGGTCCCAAGTCTAGATCAGACCGGGGAAGATGACCCCGCTGCACAACCACCGACCGCAAGGGATGTTCTCAGGAGGTTCTCGGAAAAGGGGAGACAGGCTCTCCTTACGGTAAGATGACTGGCATCTGGACAGGACTGAGCACGCAAGTAAGATTTCCTGAGAGAGAAATCGCTCTCCACATACGAACAGGAACGATAAGTACTTGGTACTATTGACTAGGTATGAGTTTGAAATAAATACTGTAGATAATAATCTAGACAGGTTACCGTGCTAACGGCTGGCTGCAGAATCTTCCAGGAAGCCGAGTGAAAGGGATTGAGGCGAAGGACGGGGCAGCGGGTCGACGAATGGATACCCGCAGTACCGTCTGGAGCTCGATCTCGCTTGGTCTCACCGCCTTTGCAAAGAATTTGGGTATGGGAAATAGGTAGGGCTGCCAGGGTAGGTAACTCAAGATTTACTCTCCAGACTTCGTTGAGCTCTCTCCTTATTTCTTCGGCCCAGCAGACGAAAGGTACCCATTCCGAACACATTTTTATTCTCATCTCCAATTGTTCGTATCTCTCGTTTACCTAGGGGGCAGGCATTCAATGCACAGTAGAGGGCTTGAAGACCTGCATCTGACATCTGCTTTGTAGCCACTTCCGCGGCTTTCTCCACATTCACGCTCATTCTTCACAACACACCCCGTCCACTCCTTCCTTCCTCAACAAGTCACGCTTGGCAAACCTACTCACGAGCAGTACACCCAGAACGTCTAAATACAAGACTTTATCTCAGACGAGCATTATTCTTTCATTAGGTCAAGTAATGTCGACCTCTTCGGACCTCCCTCTCCTACGTCCAATTCCCCGTCGCCCACAAACGATCGAGACGTCCTCCCCGTCCCCCTCTCCCAATGCTACCCCATCACCCCTCCTATCTTCCTCAGACAATCTCACATCGCCAGCGGATAACCTCTCCCCAACAGAATTCGGACCCCCAAAGCGCACCAGGTCTGCAATCGCCCTAACCTCGTCGACACTCTTCGGAATCTACTCCCTCTCTGACGATGCCAACAAGGACACCGAGCCCTCTACCCCCCTCCTATCTCGCGACTCGTCTGTCCTCAACATGGCTGACTTCGGTATTAAGAAAGAAACCCCACCTCATGTACCCGTGAAGCATGCTCGGAAGGAGGCAGCGCCATGGTATATGGTTGCTATGAGAGGGATAGCGCTATTCACTTTCGGCGTTGCATACGGCGCTGTTGTTACCGACTTGCATAATTCCAAGAAATTCTCACCAGCTACGGTAGATATCGACCGGTACAATCCAAGGTATCTTGTCCAGTGGGGATTGGCGGGTGTGGTGTTGGGTTCGTTGTTGCCATGGTTGGACGGAGATGATACAGGTCACGGAAGCACTAGAACGAAAATCGATTGGGATCCCGCGGTTAGAAGCATCGGTGCTTTTGTCGGTATTGCCTATGCTATTGTATTACTCCATCCTTTTATCTCGTTTTTTTCGCGAAATCTGTGCTGATGATTTTGTAGAGAAGGCTCCCCTGGCAATCAACCCTACAAGTTAGCGTATCGCTCTCGCTCGTGAACCCATTCCTGTGGTATCTCATTGATCGCACTCGCGTCGGCTTCTGGCTTTCTGCGGCTGTTGGAATTGCTGGGACAGCTTTCCTTTTGCAGACCAATCCCGAGATGATCCAGACCCCGGAAACCCTTTCTTTCCCGGACGAGAGCAAAATTGCAGGATCCGTTTCCGTCGAGAGCTTTGGTGTTACGGTTTGGATTGCAAGCGTTTTGTTTTGCAGCTGTGTTTGCTTTGGTAATATCGGGAGGAGGTTTGCCTCTATGGAGAGGAACGGTTGAATGGGATGGGGTATGAATCGTCGTGCAACAATGACCATTTGGAGGCGGATAGCCGACGGATGGATGGATGGGGTTAATGTTTGGCATATTTAAGTCTAATTGTAAATGAACTGCACCGAATTACTACCTTTATAAAGCTAGATCGTTTCCGTGGGCTCCCGCCTATCGAATTTACCAGCTGTAAGCTTCTAACAGAGTATTTCTATACAATCTAGAGACATCAAAGAGTACAGGGAAGACGAAAATATCTCGGCAACAGCAATTCCTGTCCTGCTCCGATAAAATTCTCCCCAAGGGAAAAATAGAGAAAGATATGGCCTCTTTTTTGTAGCTCCTGTAGCACAGAATAACTCGACAGTGATATCTAAAGCTCAACTCTGCCCACTCCTCCAGGAAGGAATAACCAGTTATTTCTTGACAAGCTCAGGAGCCACACTAAGAGCGGCGAGTGTGGATGCCCCCTTCGCTTTCTCCGTAAGTGATTTCTCACGACCACCGTAGCTATTGATGTTAGCTGAAGTTGTTGAAGCAAGAAGGTATGAAAAACGAACTTCCAGTAATTGATATAACGGTATCCCTGGGCCAATTGAGCACACTCGTTGACGAAATGGCAACCTATAGTAATTAGCTCGAATCCCTCAACCTCAGTCAAGAGCTCTTGCCGAAGAGAAGGTAATTCTTTGGCGTGACAGCCATGCTGCAAGCAGACATCAGTAAATTTCACAACGGGGGAGGCGGGCAGCAGGGGAACGAACGAATAACGCATAAAGACAGCTGAGTAGACGACCAAAGCAGTGGTCATCTTCCCCGAGATGCTAAACACGGTCAGTTACTCCAAAAACCTCGTGGGGGCAAATACGCATCTTACATCTCGGGGTCTTTGCGGGTGATATCCAAGACAGCAGCAACCGGGATCCCAAAATTTGAGACCGGGCCCCAAAAGTCTGACCGATGGCAAACGTTAGCATCACCATTCAGCAGGGTGGAGTATACCAAAGGAGAGGAGACAGCATACGAGTGGAGCAGAAGTAACTGAGTGCAGGGTTGCTGCGAATCTTCGCATTGAGGGCTGATATAGCTGCTGCCATGATAGAAGTAGTCGTTGTTGAGAAGGGTTATTTGGAACGCAAGATGTCGGAAGGGTGGCTGGCGGAAGTCGTTGCTTGTCTCGTGAGATCGCGAGGGGAGATTGAGATCTTTGCAATGCTACTGGCTGGCCGGCCGCCTGGACCCAAGTACAATCAATCGTCCAACGTCACACCAATCATTTTTTAAGGACCTAAGTCCCTTCCCCAATTGAACTTTTTGTTTAGTTTGGGATGAACCTGTCTCTTTTCTGATCTTATTTCTATTTTCAAAGGAGTTTTGTGCATCGCCTCGGTATATTGTGTGCTTTAACGATACACCGTCGGGCAACATGATAGTCGGTGGAGCAAGACACTATTTTTATTTTTTCTCTCTCCCTACCTTCTTTCCTTGTAACGATGGGTTAAGTGGGGGCGGTGGGATGGTTTTTGTCTTGGCATCAACCTGTTAGAATGGTGGGGCAGATTTTAACTGTAAAGTTACTCGCCTTAGAAGCAAACAAAAGACCTCATATCATACCCACTCGACGATAGTGAAATCCTAGCAAGCAAAGGAAAAAAAAAGTACTCTTTCGGCCCTTTTCCGCGTACCAATCCGGATGTACCTAACATAATAATGTGTAATATTCATCCCTAAACTTTGTAATGAGGTGAAAAGTGAACAAAAAAAGGAAAAGTCAGATTCGGGAAGAGAGAAAGGGTGGAAGACTGGGAATATGACGCCGCATCTTTTTAGGCCATAAAATGAACCCCACCACCACCCATCGTCGTCAGCCCCCTCCCTCCCCTCTCAATCATTTTCCGTCTTTCCTCTCCATCCTCTCATCCCTTTATCCTGCCCTACACACCCCCTCATCTCTCCTCATCTCTCCTCATCTCTCCTCATCTCCTTCATTCAATCTCACTAAAATACACAAGAAGGTGTCATGTCTGAGACTAAAGCAATGTGAGTTTAACTTCTTCGTTTATATCTACGCTCCGACGGTCTTGCAATCAGGCCATTATGTCATTGCCCCGCGTTGCGGGGAACCCCTCAGCCCTATCCCTGATAATATATGGCCGTGTTTGTTTGGATCCTGAGTTGATTTTTGAATGTTTGCTGATCCAGTGAGCGATTGTCCGCTATTGCTGGCGGCCTCGCATCTTCGACACCCAGTGGCGGTCAGTATATGCTTGAACTTTGCTCCCCACTTCACTTCTAGCCGTTCCAGATGTCCTAGCCTCTCTCGTTGAGAATAGAGATACTATACCGTAACTAGGCGGCCAGGATGGTGCCTTTGAGAGTTGGAATCGGTACTAATTTTATCTCTAGATTTCGGCCTTATTGGTCTTGCTGTTATGGGTCAGGTATGTTTTAACTTCTGGTTCTAGAAACCAAAATTGGCGTGAGGCTAATCACCCTATCTACACGCAGAACCTGATCCTCAATATTGCAGACCATGGTATTTACTAACACCAATTCCTCCACTATTGCCCGTGCCCTAACTTGGCTCTTAGGCTTTACTGTTGTTGCTTTCAACAGGACTGTGGCGAAGGTCGACCACTTCCTGGAGAATGAAGCCAAGGGTATGTTTCTGCCTTCTATCGGGTTGTTCCGTTGCTAACATTTTGTAGGAAAATCTATCATTGGTGCTCACTCCATTCAGGACTTCTGCGACAAGCTGAAGAGCCCTCGTAGAATCATGTTGCTCGTTAAGGCTGGCCCTGCTGTCGACGACTTCATTGCTTCTCTCTTGCCCTTCATGTCACCCGGCGATATAATAATTGATGGTGGTAATTCTCATTTCCCCGACAGCAACCGCCGCACCAAGTATCTTGCCGAGAAGCAGATCCGTTTCGTCGGCGCTGGTGTCTCCGGTGGTGAGGAGGGAGCCCGATATGGCCCTTCCATCATGCCTGGTGGTAGCGAGGAGGCATGGCCATACATTAAAGATATCTTCCAAAGCATTGCCGCCAAGTCCGATGGCGAGCCATGCTGCGATTGGGTCGGCGACGAGGGAGCTGGCCACTTTGTTAAGATGGTTCACAACGGTATCGAGTATGGTGACATGCAGTTGATTTGCGAGGTTGGTTTGTGTTGCGACTAGAATAAACTCTGGAATTGGTGCTGACAGGTTTGCTCTAGGCCTATGATATCATGAAGCGCGGTCTCAAAATGACAAACTCTGAGATTGGTGATGTTTTCACCAAGTGGAACACTGGTGTCCTCGATTCATTCCTCATCGAGATCACTCGCGATATCATGAAGTACAACGATCCTGCCGATGGAACTCCCCTTGTGGAGAAGATCCTTGACAGTGCCGGACAGAAGGGTACCGGAAAATGGACTGCTATCAATGCTCTCGACTTGGGTATGCCCGTCACCCTAATTGGTGAATCCGTCTTCGCCAGATGCCTCTCCTCCATCAAGGGCGAGAGGGGTCGTGCCGCTCAGGTCCTCGAGGGTCCCGAGATCCCAGCTTTCACAGGTGACAGGGAGCAAGCCATTGCCGATCTCGAACAGGTTAGACACCCCCTCGGATTCGATCCCGTTCAGAACCACCAGTAAGGAACTACTCAGGCTAATGATTGAAAATAGGCACTCTACGCTAGCAAGATCATTTCTTACGCCCAGGGCTTCATGCTCATTCGCGAGGTACTTTTGCTACCCCGCTACTCCTATGAGGAGATCCTCATACTGATTAGTAAACGCTAGGCCGCCAAAGAGTACAACTGGAAATTGAACAATCCAGCCATTGCTCTTATGTGGCGTGGTGGATGTATCATTCGCTCTGTATTCCTTGCAGATATCACCAAGGCATACCGCGCTAAGCCGGATCTCGAGAACCTGCTTTTTGATGATTTTTTCAAGGCAGCTATTCACCAAGCTCAGCCTGGTTGGAGGAGAGCCATCATCCAGGGAATCCAATTTGGAATCCCAACTCCTTGCTTCTCTACTGCCTTGAGCTTCTACGATGGATATAGGACTAAGGACCTTCCCGCCAACCTCCTGCAGGCACAGAGAGATTACTTCGGTGAGTGCACCTATGAATTACTATCTAGTTGAAGCATTCTAACGTGGGGTCGTAGGCGCCCACACATTCCGTGTCAAGCCTGAGAACCAGAGCGAGACTCTCCCTGAAGGAAAGGATATCCACATCAACTGGACCGGGAGAGGAGGGAACGTTAGTGCCTCAACCTACCTTGCTTAAATTAATGACCAAACAATTGAACTCGTCTCCTTTGTTCCTATCCCTTTTCTGAAACCAGCATTGCTTCTCATGGCGGGAGATTCTTTTCTTCTTGTGAAACCTTTTATGCTACTTAACTTGTTGTGGTTCTGTCATGTCTGTCGTGATGACCCGAATGAACAGCGTGGAGGGCAACATCGCATAGATGTTGGAAAATAAAATAAAACCGGAGAATATAAATTTCGCGGCCGTGCAAGCATATTTTTGGTGTCAGGGTCACGGGTAGCGGAGAGATTAGAGGTGATAAAAAAAACAGCTGTAATTTCCATCCTAGATACCTTTGTCCCAATGTCAACAAGTGCGTGCGGGGCCGTATTATTTACGAGCGCTCCAATAAACTAAGCATGCAATCGTGATATTAGCTGTAGCTCGATGACTACTAGCGATTTTTTTTAGTCTCCGGAATGTAGGGTACAGTCCAAGTTACACCAAGGGTAAATTACACATGCGTCATTTAAACTTTTATTGCCGGTGATAAAGAACTTACACCTTTGCCAAGGAAATACCCACCCCACGGTCAGGATACCTTACACCGAGCCATTCCGGAGACTAAAAAAAATGGCTAGTACCTCCACTCCAACAGCACAGACATTGCTCAACGAACAGACTGACAGGACGGTTATGCGGCGCGAGATCGGTTAATCGACAAGTGATGGAGTATGCGCATCTCTTGCCCCCCCCCCCCCACTGTCAACCTTGTGTTGTGCTTTGCTATCAGGCGGCTGCCGGGGGGGAGCTTTGTTTATTTTATCGCTCATTGGAAAGGGAGCAGTGATAGGTTTCATAAGGTGTCACTCGGTTGACGTAAGGCGAGAGGTGGGGAGTGGGAAGCATACCAGTAAGTGGGTGGGTGCGGTATAGCACGGTAGATAAATAGGTTATGGTGGGTGGGGTCGGGTGGGCGTGCGGTGGGGTGGGATATGATATCATAATAGAGTCCACAAAAAGGCTCTCGATGTGATGCAAACGCGGCTCTGGACCAACCGGATTGCCAGGATTTGACCTCGTATGCGAAATCGCACAAAGTCCCTATTAATATCGTATGGAATTACAGATTCCGGGGTGGTGCGGTTAAGGTGCTTGTGGGGTGATGGTGGTGTGGTTTGTGGGGGTTGTTTGTCGCTTTGTGTTTTGTGGTGTGGTAGGCCCTGGGGTTTGGGTTGTTGGGTCGAATGATGGGTCGTGATGCGTGGCCAAAGCCCTTTGGAAAATTCCGACCTGCTGAATTATCGGCATTCGAGGGGAAAAGAAAAAAAGGTATGATATGATAATTATAACCATATTATTATGACCAAGTCCGGTGAGCTTGAATTTTTCTTCCCCGCTTGGCCAGAGATTTAATCACAGGGCACATCCCTAGGGTGTTTACAGGAGGGTATGGATTTGGAATATGGGTTGAGCAAGAAATGGGTTCAAGTTCAAGAGCTAAGATCAGAACCATCAGGTCGAGTGATTGTATGTGACTATCTTAGTCTTCAGCCCTCGTGTGCCATAGTCTATCCAGCCAGCAACAATAAGATCAACCCGCCTGATGTAAACTAATGGGTTGCACGCAGGAGGAGGGTTGTTGCTTAGTCATCCAACTGTATTGGTTGTCATTGGTATATAGCGGGTCTCTTGGGTTTTTTCAAAAACCCCTTCTCTCAATACTTCCAGCGCCAATATTGTCCTCCCCACCCTCTGGCAAAACAATCAATCTACTGTACTTCGTCATAGTATGGCCCTTATCTTTCATTTCCCCATCTCCGCTGAAGCTACTTCTCGTATCGGTACTTTCCACCGCTCCAATTCACTATCCCTGCTACCCTAGTTCCCGCACCTAACTAACCGCCTCAGAAACACACGACCCCCGCTGCTACCCATCTCGCTCCGTACCACTTCTAAGGTATTCCCGAAACCAACATAAAAGCTCTTTCGAAAAAGAAAAGAAGGAAAAACAAATTCCCAAAACTCTCCCAAAAACCGATAAATGATCTCACAATTCTGTTTCTAGCATAGCATCAAGATTCCCTCAACCCCAATGGCCGGAGAATAACTCCCACATTGTCTAGGTATAAAGCGGACCTTCCCCACTCTGCACAACCGGAAACTCCATATCGACCAAAACCCCCGCGTGTGTTATCTGCCTTGTTCCCGCCATGGCACTAGCATTAACCACCAACGTCTCATTTTCCGCCAGCACCTCCCCAGATTTTGAAACATCCACTTCCAAAGCCGGACACGCACCAGAACTCTCTGCCAGCGCCACCATATCCCGAGCACCAAGAATAGGCACCGTCATCCTCTTCTCCTCTCCACCGCCTTCCTTCCACGTGACCCTCGTGACACCATGTCCCTCGTGTATGTGTCCAAAAACATGCAACCTCGGTCGTATCCTCTCGATCGCCCTCCTCAAATGCGGACACCCGACATTTCGGGGCCCCGAATATACCTCATCGACCTCATCGTGAAGACCCTGTGGTGGGCCATGCGTGATTAGGATGTCCGTGTTCTCAGGGATGGGGTCTCTGTCCACGGCGGTTTTGTTCTGTTGCTTGGTGGGGTCCGGGTTCCAGCGGTCGATATCGTGTGGGTAATTGAAGGCCCAGTAACCAAATTCGGGGGTCCAGGGTGAGCCGTAGACTTTAAAGGTTGCGCCGGAGGAGAGGGTGAAGGTGCGAGATTCTTCATTCAGATAGTGAATGTTTGGTGGCAGGGAGGCGAAGAGTTGACTTGGGTCCTGGGGGGTTGTGTGGAAGTATCGGGCGTTGTGGCGGTACCAGTCTGTGTCCAGGGGGAGGTCGTGGTTTCCTTTAGGGAATTGTTAGTCCCTGCGATACCTTAGTTGTATGGGGTAGGCATTACCGGCTATGATTATCTTGAGCTCTGCATCTGCTTCCTCAATCCACCCTAACGTACTCTCGAACCCGAATATGTTCCCGGTGTTAGTCATGTCCCCGGCATGTATCAGCACGTCACATTTCGGCAGCGGTGTTCGGAACACCTTTGATGTTGGTAACGGTATCGCATTATGCGTGTCCGATACAAGGAACATTCGGACCTTAGCTGTTGTTATTGCGGCGGACATCAAGCCTGAGAGTGATCTTTTGTAAGGCATTGTTAGAATGCGTTTGCCAAGTCCGCTATTTACTCTTGACGATATCATTGCAGAAGACAATGAGTGAAGAGGGAGGGTTCCCTACAATGATGCACTAGCAGCTTGAAAATATCTCTCTTTAGGAAAAATGAATAAAAATAAAATAACTGGAAAACTTCTAGCTCAGAATCGGGGGATAAAGTGAATGTCGGGCTGAGCTCTCGCTGGTGGGGAAGCCCTGTACGATATATGAGGCACTTGAGGCTCAAAATGCGGCTCTGGTAGGGGGCGGTTGTTCATCGCTAACCACCAACAAATGCAAAAATACCTCCTCAACACATCAACTCACCCCTCAAGATCAATCTATATATATTCACTTCTAAGACCTTTCATCATCGGTCATTTCCATAGATTTCCCTCAAACATAAGTTACAAGAGGGGGACCCATAGCTTACCCCTGTACCCTACGTTGGGGCACGCACACCCCACATTCTCACACTTGGCCACCAACAAGCAACCCCAACATTCACCCCCCACCACCTCCCACCTCCCACCGTACCGGCGAAAGTATAAAAAAAGCCTATCAAGAATCACCGCCATGGCTACGATAAACTACCGCCTAATCGATGTCGACGCATTAGACCCCGAATCTGCCTTCCCGGCGGAGCTATTGACACCCCCGTGTGATCCGATCCCGACATCCGAGATCCAATCGCTAGCAACCCATTGCCGGCAGCTCCTGCAACGTGGAGATCAAGAGGCGGCATTGGTAGCAGCTTTGGAGAATGTTCCGTATGGGGGTGATGAGCAGGGGAAGGTATTTGACGTCTTAGGCTAAGGGGTGTGGAAACGAAGATGGGGATGGGGGATACTGAGCTAACGTTGGTTGGGGTTGGGGGGTAGGAGCTCCACTTGGGAACTGTCCTAGAGATTTTGTCCTCGATCAAAGCGGTGGAGATGTCGCCGCTGCTTGGGAGACTCTATGCTTCGCCTAGTGGGACGGAGTTGTTGGATGTCCTTACTAAGTATGTGTTCAATGCTCCGACGGCGGGTGGAGGAGCAGCAGGAGAGGGAGAAGAGCTAACGGAGCTACAATAGATATCTTTACAAAGGAATGGCTCGCCACAACAATTCTACTTCCAGCGCTTCTACCCCCGGAGTCTCGGCTCATGCCACTGGTGTTTCGTCGGTTAGTGGAGCGAGGGAGTACGGTGTTGCACCGGGCAGGGGTGATGGGGGTGGTATGAGTGTTTTGCTCAGTTGGCATGAGAAGGTATTATCAATGCCCTCAGTGGCTACCAAGATGAGAGGAATCTGGCTGATTGTGTGAATTGGGACAGGTCGTAGAGATTGCGGGAACAGGAGCAATCGTGAGAGTCATGACCGATCGGAGAACTGTCTAACAAAACACACACAGCCATAATACCGTAATGGTCAAAAAAATTAAAAGAAAAAGAAAAAAGAAACCATGTTTACACCTAGTCTCCGTTATCAAAAGAACAGATGCCTACCCCGCACTGAGAAGTTTCTTCTTCCCTCTTTCTCAAAAGGTACTTTTGTGTAAACCGATTTACGCTTAAAGCTTTCTATCCACCCATCTACCTATAAACCGGTGAAAACTAGCAAGCCAATCTACTCCTCAACAACCCCATACTTCTTCCTATACTCCATCATCCTCTCCCTATCCCCCTCATCCGTAACCCCCACAATCAAATCGCTCAAAGACAGAATAGCCAAAACCTCAACCCCCGCCTCCTTCTTAATCTCCATAATTGCACTCCCCTTCCTCTCCTCAGCACCCACCCCCCCAATCCGCTCCATCCTATCCAAAGCAATCACAATCCCAACCACCGTGCCCCCCGCCTCCGCAATGGCCGAAACCGCACTCCGAATCGCCGTCCCGGCCGTGATAACATCATCAACAACAAGCACCCTCTTCCCCTTCAACCCCATGCCAACCATCCGGCCCCCCTCCCCATGATCCTTAACCTCCTTCCTATCAAACGCATACCCAACATCGCCATACCGCTCCGGCGCCAACTCGTACAGCTTCGCCAGCGCGACGGTGGCCAGCGGGATGCCCTTGTACGCCGGCCCGAAGATCACGTCGAAGGGCGGGAGACTGGTGCTCGTGTGGATCGTGTTGGCGTAGGCGGCGCCCAGCGAGGTGAGGAGCTCGCCCGTGTTGAAGAGGCCGGCGTTGAGGAAGTAGGGTGACTCGCGCCCGGATTTTAGGGTGAAGGTGCCGAATTTTAGGATTTTGTGTTGGAGGAGGGTTTGCAGGAAGGCTTGTTTGAAGGGTGGGAGGGGGGATTGGGGAGGTTGGGGGGGGTTGGATGACATTGTTTTTGTTTGTTTCCCTCCTTTTTTCTTCCTTCCTTCTGTTTTGTTTGTTGTGTGATGGATGGCCGGTTCTGTGTGGGGTGGTGGTGGTGGTGGTGGTGGTGGTGGTTGCGGGCTTTCGGCGGGGTAGTTGAGGTTGTTTGTATGATATCATATCATAATATGAAAGTTTGGTATCAGAGTGGGGTTGCCATGGGGTTTGAGTTTGCACTCTGGCCAGAATCATGTTACATCACTCGTTGACAGCCAATGGCAGGAAATTCATTGGTGTTGGAAATGGCAGTTTAATTGCCGCACTTGATGGGGGATGTACCCGCACCCTGTGGCCGCTGACATATACGTACGCACTAGTCAAAGGACACGCAGGCTCTGAAAATGTTTTCACCCCCCCCCTTGTTTTTCCCTCCTTCTATTATAACCTTTCCTTGCTTCACACCCTCCTTCCTGTACACAACTTTCCTCAAGCCTTTCCTTCCATCAAGTCATCACACAATCAATCACGATATTCATCTCCGCTTAAGCGGTTTCAGTCCACTGCGTAAAATCCTCACCGTATGATAAATCATTACCTCCGCAGCCCAGATTTTCGACAATTGGTCTCTTGTTAGATATCGCCGTTCGGCTCATGGCAAGCTATCTCATCGAGACGTCTACGGTATATGCCGTAACATGACATCCACAAGAGAGTCCTCGGTGTCCAAGGGACCTATCTACCACTGCTTAAAAGTTCAAGCAAGTAACTTCTACCCCTCAGCCGTATGTCTCCCGAGGCAAACCACTCGCACAGGATACAAACATTTAATAGTCCCAGTTATAAAGCCGTCTAAGCTAAAAAGCCCGGCTACTTGTACAGTACCCCATACATTATGTAGTTGTAACGTCCATGTATCCGTCATGTATCCCTTGGATCCCTCATCCGACCCCATTACCCGAAACATTAGTTCTAGTATCATACCGTACAATTATTTATTATACCAACGACAGTATAATACAGCCATGCAATCATATTAGTTTCAACCAACCGACCATATACCGAGACTCCCACAACTCAAACATATATGCACACGTCGATCTGTGTACACTGGACTCAATCAAATATCTCACAGGAGAACGAAAACGGTGAAAGAAAGAAAGAAAAACTAAGCTTTGTACAAGAATTGAGAGAAAGAAGAAATCTAGTCACCACCAACCAGACACTCGGTCAAGGTATGAAATCAAATCAGGTATACGAAAAGACATACAAGAATTGGAACCCAGAAAGAAAACTCCAAGTTAACCAAGTGTAGAGAGAGCACCACTTTTATTTACGATAAAACCTCTGAAATGAGGGGAAAAAGGGTATTTTAGGTAGAAAAAAATAAATTTCAACTCTATGTACTCACTCTCATGCTAGCTCATCAGCACTCATCTTGTCTTCTTCTTCTTCTTCTTCTTGACGTGCGATCTCGACAATAGACTTCTTTCGAGCCATCGCACGCTTCCTACCCATTGCCCGGCGTCTAGCAGAGCGCTCGATCTTGCGCTTCGAAGAAGCGGATAACGGTAGGTCGAAAGACGAAGTAGCTCGAGGGGTGGAGGGGGGAGCGTTAGCCCTAGTTTTAAGAATTGGTCTAGGTGAGGAACGGCGGCCGCGGTGGCAAGAGAAGGTAGCGTCTGACACGGAGAGTTCGTCTTCCAGTGAGTTGTTGGCATTGTGGCTACTAGAAGGGACAGTGGGTTCATAGTTGGAACCGGAGCCAGAACCGATGTCCGAATCGGAGGCTATGCCCATGTTGTCATCGTCATCGTCATATGTGGGTTTGGTGCGACGGGGAGGCGGAGGATGAGAGGGAGCCGGGGGAGAAGGAGGCGCAGAGGCTGGCAATTGGACAGGAGAGCTGGTAGGAGGAACGGTGATAGGTTCTTGGGGGCCAGTGATGAATGGAGATTGGCTGCGCCGGGTTAATCTACTGACTATAGGAGAAGAGTTCAGGATTATAGTTCTCCTGTTTACTTCCACCTCATCTTCATCTACCGTCCTGTCGCCTTTATTGTACCCGCCTTCCTCGTTATCCTCGTCCTCACTCTCATTGGATTCCTTGGCAGGGTCGCTGGTCGGAATTTGACTGGAGTCAATAAACCTCGACAAGAGATTCTCTCTGGTGACGGGAGAGCTAAACGCTGCCGACCTGCCAATCGTAGGCGTGGACGCGAGAAATAATTGGCTTCTCATTGGAAACCTTCTTAGACTATCCCTAATAGCCTGTGTCCTATTGACGGATCTCGGAGGTAGGAGCCTTATTTTGGGTTTTTCGGAGTCCGAACCTTGGTACAGTGACCCCTGCTCCTCTTCCTCTTCCGAATCCAATTCTCCATCCTCGGTGTCTAGGCATGCACCATTGGCGCCATCCTCACTATCACTGATTTCAAGTTCGACGCTATGGCCGGAGAGCTTCGGATACTCCTGTCTCCAAGCGCCCCCCTTGCGGTTGTAGACCACCACCTCAAAGCCGGTCCTTCTAGGAGTTCTGTTCTTTCGGCCGGGTGTCTGGCCAGTAGACACCCACTCCCCTAATCCCTCCTCGTAACGCCATCCTTTCCGCAGCTTCTCCTTCGGAGAAGTGCCTTGAGCTCTGAGATCCTCCCTGAGAACGGTAGTTTCAAGAGGGGTCTTGATCTTGAGCGCAAGAACTTTCTTTTCAATATTTGTTGCCCATTTCACCCACTCATGTTTAAACGAGATAGCAGACTCTTGGTACTGAGTCGCAATCCTCAATACCAATTGTCCAATCAGGTATCTCCGCTTTTCCCATTTCTTATTTTGGGGTGTCAACAACTTTCCGGGAGTGAAAATGATTACCTTCGGTGCGGAGGCCCCAGGAGTTTTTGGGACGTTTATTGATGCGTGGTCCGAGGAGGAAGCTTCGTTGATAGAAGCAAGAAGACGCCCGGTCAGGGAATTGATCCTGGCAAGTTCTCTTGCATGCTCCTCTTTGGTCGCCGAAGGTGTGTCTGGGAAGTAACATTCACGTATGTACTCTGCGACCAGAAAAAACCCATCGCCGCCATGGAGCGCGTTTGTTAGAAGTTCCAGGCACAGGGCAATTTCATCTCTACACTCACGAAGCGACTCTTTAAAGCACCCGGCCTCAAGACAATGATCAGTACAGCTAGCCTTCGAGCACGACCATCGCTGAACATGGGCCATCACCATAATTTTGGACGTGACTAATCCCGGCCATTCCTCCCTCCACATATCCTGGGCTAGCGCCTTTGATGCCTGGTCTTGGGAGAGATATCCTTTGACTAAATGGATCAACGCGCCCCGCGCATTGGACTTTGCCCAGTGAAAGGTTGCCCCGACGAGAGTCCGAATCACGTCTGCAATGGCCTCCTCTCCCTTCTGGCGTCCAGCCCTCGGCATAGGTCTTGAGTTTATACCCTCATGTGGGTTCTCCTCGCCGGTTTTATAATTGCCCGGGAGTCCGAATGCTGACTCAAGCAACCTTATAACCATCTCGTCTGCTTTGGGGACAATTTCAATGTCCTTGGTTGCCATAATTAGAATAGCTTGAATCTCCTTGCTAGACATCCAGCTAGGATTCTTGTAGACGGGGGGAGTGAATGCCTTGAGGATTCGGTACACAGAACTAGGCGGCACAAAACTATTAGGGCCTATTGAAAAGTAGGTCCTTATCGTCTCAAAGGCAGGATTGGTCTTCGAAGTGCTGAATACGGGGTTGAAAAATAATAAAGTTTCAAGTAGAGCCTCAGCTTCACGTTCAGCACCATGTTTCCTACATAGACCTATGCAGGTCCCTATCGCACCTGCTCCGCCGTCTACCGGGTCCATAGCCCCGTCCGCCAGGGCATCCTTTAATAACTCGATTCCGTGCCATCGCGCGACCTCCCTAAGATACTCGCCGCTCCTACCATATCCTTTGACGTAGTCGTACCAGTCCATGCCGTCGTCTCCAACAGCAAGAATGCAATAGGCCACTTGTCGAGACGCCAGAGAAGCTAAGGTCGGGACCGCTGGCCCTTTAGCCGGGGGCGATGTTGCGAATAGAAATTGGTCCAACGCCAAATAGACAGCTTCCTGGTGCCGGTGTATGCGCGTATTGGCTTCTTCCGTAAATGCTATAGGCTTGATGATTTTTGAAAGATCCTGAGAAGCTGGAACCGTCCCTTTCGCAATACAATCTGCGCTAGCACCCCAATGAAGAGGGAAGGGACTATCAGTGCGATCACGATATCTGCTCAAAGAAGCATAATCTATATTCTTAGTTCCCTTCAAGACTACCGTTACTGATGCACTGCTTGTACTCGACACCTGCGCGGCGTTCTTGCCGGGGACTACTTTCGATGCTCCATATGTTCGCATTGACTTTCTGGATTTCTTCCTCATACTCGATTTGCTCTCTTCGTAATTATCGCCGCTGTCGGGTGAGAGAGTTCGCCGCGGCTTCTGGGTCCTCGCCTCACTCCGTTTGACTTCTTCCCTGAGCGCTTTGAGTTTAACTAACAGTGGTCGTATAACGCGCTTACACCGCGCAGTGTCCCATTGAGGGTTCCCGGGAGGTGGTGCGTCTGATAAGGCTAGACGCTTCACCATTGCTGCAGAGGCGGAACCGTTAGTTTTGTCAAGAGAAAAATGAAACAACCTACTTGAAAAGGAAGAGGTAAAAGTGGGAGCGGTGGTGGTCGAGTCGACAGAGGTAACGAATGGCAGAGGTGGAAGGAGGTGGTGAAAATTAAGATGGCAGAGGGAGTGAACGCAGTGGGGAAGGTCCAAGCTTCGTACCCTTCAAAGAGATTGCGAGCTTGGGTATTTAAAGTAAGAGCCCTTCGCAGGGCGACCGGTTGTGAGAGCAGTGACTGGCCGGAAGACGCGTTGTTAGCCTACCCTACTAGTATCGTTCCATAACGAGGGGGATGTCACCACCGTTTTGCGGGGAATGGAGCCCAAAGTTACCCTATTACCGTGTCCCACATGACAGCAAGTGCCGTAACCCTTCAATCTAGATTTAAGCTATGGGACATGCCTCTCATGTTCTTTCCCAAAAGACTTCCTACGGCGTTCATTATGCGCCGAATTTTACGATGTCCTTTAGCTCTTACCAGTGTGCTCGAGTACTTGTGCCTCCGAGTCAAGAATTGGCGCCCGCTTGCCCTTTCTATGGGCCTGAATGATAGCTATGGCTTAACCGTACCTGCGACGATACTGGGCAGGGGTATTCGGGAAAAAAGCAAATCTTCGAGGTCAGAGCTACAAAGAATTACTATTAATTGATCCCTGCTCGTCGCCTCCCCAGTTTCTTCATAGGAAGAGAGTGCGTTCCAAAAAAGAAGGGTACCAATTCTTGGCACAGAGATATATCACTGTCATGGACACCGATGACCAGACCGAGCAATTGTAAAACAAAATGCTCCAGAAACCATCCAGCATTTTGAACAGTACCGTATTCCATGTCTAATAAGATAATAGGAGCATTCAGCCCCGGGTTGAAAAGCGGTTATGCAGGTTTTCCGAGTTGAAAACTTTGGTCTGTGTAACGCCCTCCCGCATACAAAGCTGCCAGATCGACTAGAAACCTGGCACTCGAGAGACGCTATTTCAACCTTGGGGCCGAATGCCTCTCTAATACTGGTCTTTTTTCCGGGAATACGCCCCCTTCACTTATCACATTCGGGTACTCGTACCCGACGTTTTCTAAGTTCCCAGGAACGCAAGTTACATGTTCGTGGCAAGCTACGGTTGTTCCCGCAAATCTCAGGGCCGTGAAACCAAGCGAATCACTTCTTCATTTCCCATTCCCAGAGCTTTAAAAAAAACGCCGAATACCGGTGGTACCCTTAATGTGGAAGCCGGAGATGGGCAGCGGCAGCGATGTCGTGGAAACGAGGTTTGTGGAAGCAGGGTTTGTAGAAAGGTTACACGTCCCCCTCATGAAGTACCTGAACACAGGGATTAAAAATTTGTATGGAGGATTGTCTGTGCGCCAGAATTTTGTATGGTGACCTGAACCTGCACAGACAATGACCCATACAAATTTTAATCCTTGTGTTCAGGTACTTCTTGCTAGATACTTGTACAACGGGTATAGACATGTTAGTCGAGATATCGTATATCTGATGCTTTTCGCTGGCATAGGCAAAGCACCCCCGGAGATCGGTAGGGGTATTTGAAGGCGGCAGGGCTACCCGTAGTCGGTGAACCCAGTTGGTGGGCAAGAGGGCAAGAAGGAGAGTACCGGTATGGAAACTACCCTCATTCTGAAGTGTCAAAATGCCAGCTAGGGTGCGATGCCAGATATAGAACGTCCCAAAACGGGCCAAGCGAGCCCGCCCCTTGCTCACTCCAGCCTGCCGGTATCCATCAAGTTGCTCGGGTGGTCATCAAGGAAAACCTACCGTACGTGTGCTCGAGTATTCCACTTCCGTATCCCCACCGGTATTTGATGCCGTCTACCCCGGGTTTGCACGACATTGTTTACTACCGTACCAGTGTCTCGGAAAAACTCCTGACGCTGCCTACGGGGAAAGCACATAATGGCAAGGCCGCTCCACGCATAAAATTTACCCGAGGCTCGAGCTCTCTTAAATGTGCGGTACGAGTAGGCTACTCGAGTATATACCTACAGGCGCTGGACCAGCGATTCTCCCAATGAGTGTTAACATATCAATTCCCCGGATTCAAAAGGGTGACCTTTTTCCCAGCGAGATTGATCCACATCCGATACCATCATTCTGTATTACTGTATCCCACTGACATGCAGTCAGGGATCGTCTAAGCTCACAGCCTACCCATACAATCGCTGCTACTCGTACAGTCTTTCACCAGGTCTTGACGAATATCAGGGGATGACGAACAAGGGTATTCGGCCAGTAAAAAATCGAGTAGGGTAACAAAAAATGCCTGCTAATCCCTGTTCATCATCCGCTGATATTCGTCAAGACCTGAAAGACTGTAGAGGCATTTTTGTGGAATTTCAAACGGTGCCTTCAAGTTAGCCTTACCGTACTCGTAATTAGAGAGAGAGACTATCATACCATAGGGACTAGATTGTCATGCTTATTCAGCAAACCCCCTCTGCCTCTGGCCCAGGCAAAAGTGACTTTTCACCATCCAGCGTATGATACTTAAGCATTGCGTCCTCATATACCAAGCCGGGTCCTGTGCTTGCACTTGCACAACTGGCAGAAAGCGTTATTGCCTGGCACCGGTGTCCGATATCTACCCCTTTTGTGCGCGAAAGCCATCTACAGAAAACTGTGAAATGGGATTTCAGCCAATCCGACAAGTCCCCAGGGCTTCCGTACTGGGGCTGGCAAAGAGCCAACCCCTCCCTTCGAGGTGTAAATAAAAGCGTGACTTTTGTGACTTTCTTCCCTTTTTTTCCTGTTCGAATAGGCTTCCTTTTCCTCGCATCCCTGTGTCAACATAGGGGTCAAATGCCGCTATGTAAAAAAAAACAAAAAAAACACCATCAACCCAACATCGGGGCGGAACGGGAGAAACCCCTCGTCCTTAATCCCTATTGGGAAATCTCTAAGAGGGCTCCAGCTTTTCTGTGCGGCGTCTCGCTGGATTTTGTGAATTTTTTTCCACTTTCCAGCTTAGCCAAGACAATTTTTTCTTGCCGACCTTATTCAAAAACCCCATCGCCTTCCTCAACTCTCCCTCCTTTCTATTCTTCCTCACATCATATCCTGTCCCCATCCCACTCTCATCAAGCCTACTGAAGAGTCGTTGATCCACTCTTTACCTTTCCTACACTTGGTTCTATTGAAAAACTTCTCCCCTCACAACATCTGTCAAAATGCCAGAACAATCTGTAAGTCGAACAAATTTTCACCCCATCTCTCCGTCCGTCTCAGTAGTAGCAGCAGCACTGTCAAAAGCAATTTCGATACTAGTTGCTTGTCAATATTATATTGATATATCGGCACAGAGACTAGTGACCGTCATGTTGTTGCTGAAATGGACGGTTTATCAGCTCTGAAGAATTTTTACTGACCTTGCGCATAGACTTTCCTCGTTGACTTCCTGAGTATGTTACCTCTCTGCAATTGAATCAAGCCCGGTACCTCAGCTTCTGAGGGGGATGGATTTCATTATAGAAATCCGAATAGCTGATTTTCCCTTTTCTTCTTCCACTAGTGGGCGGTGTTTCTGCCGCCGTCTCGAAAACTGCTGCTGCCCCCATTGAGCGTGTCAAGCTCCTCATCCAGAACCAGGTTTGTTTCCCGAAATTATTTCTTTCCGGTTATTCCAAATTGGAATAGTATGCTAACACCTACTCTTCCCACTTAGGATGAAATGATCAAGGCCGGACGTCTTGACCGCAAATATGGTGGTATCGGAGACTGCTTCAAGCGTACCATTGCTGACGAGGGTATTTACTTCTGCGATTCACATTTCACCCACCTACTAACCCTTCTTTAGGTACTGTTTCTCTATGGCGTGGTAACACTGCCAACGTTATTCGTTACTTCCCCACTCAGGCATTGAACTTTGCCTTCCGTGATAAGTTCAAGAAGATGTTCGGTTACAACAAGGACCGCGATGGCTATGCCAAATGGATGGCTGGTAACTTAGCTTCTGGTGGTGCTGCCGGCGCTACTTCGCTTCTGTTCGTCTACTCTCTTGATTATGCTCGTACTCGTCTTGCCAACGACGCCAAGTCTGCCAAGAAGGGCGGCGAGCGTCAGTTTAATGGCTTGGTTGATGTCTACAAGAAGACTCTGGCTTCTGATGGTATCTCTGGTCTTTACCGCGGTTTCGGCCCTTCCGTCCTTGGTATTGTCGTCTACCGTGGTCTATACTTCGGTATGTACGACTCCATCAAGCCTATCGCTCTCACCGGCAAGCTTGAGGGCAATTTCTTGGCCTCTTTCGCTTTGGGGTGGATAGTCACCACTGGTGCCGGTATCGCCTCTTATCCTCTTGATACAGTTCGTCGTCGTATGATGATGGTAAGCAGATATCAGTTTATCCCGTGATTTCTCATGTTTTGCTCACAAAAACCACAGACTTCTGGTGAGGCCGTCAAGTACAAGTCCTCTCTCGACGCTTTCTCCCAGATTGTCAAGGCTGAGGGTGTTCGCTCCCTCTTCAAGGGTGCTGGTGCCAACATTCTCCGTGGTGTCGCCGGTGCTGGTGTGTTATCCATCTATGATCAGGTCCAACTCCTCATGTTCGGAAAGGCCTACAAGGGTGGGTCTGGTTAAGCAAAGAGATGCCAAAAAATATAGAAAGGATACGGGTGGATGATAATGTGAAACCTCTTTTCAGGGATGGGAAAGGGGGCTTGCGATATGACAACTTTACCTGCTGTACGATGCCGGGCGGGGAAAAAAATTCTACTCAGTAACAGGCTTTTAGTGTAATTAGGATATCTTCGTTTTACAATCTTTTGTTTTCCGTTGTCTCATCCTTATACATGAAGCAAATGATGGGGGACTAAAATGGGGGTTTTCTTTGTATTTGAGGTGTCGGTTTCGATTTTTCCATGGTTCGGGTTTTCGTGATCAATAGAGTGTCCCTCCCATAGCATTTGCCCGTTACTTGTGATATTTGCTTCTACCTAACTCCCATAATAACTACCGTAACAACACACAGGGTGTCTTGGAATACAGCGGCGAGATCACACTAATTTGCACCCACATACTGATATTGTATGGCATGATGTGATGCTTGGGGGTATCGCCTCAATCTTTAAAGTCCTGCATGTGAGTTCCCCCACCTGGGATACTCTCTTTCAGGGACCGGATGAAAATGGGTGCTCGAGAGTACATCAACTTTGTCCTGTGCATATTCGTATTCTATGTTAGTTCACTCTTCTTCTTGATAGGAAACCTCGAACGGTCTTATTAGAGTCAAGAATCCTCATGATATGATACCTCCTCACGGAACAATGCCCAAAGCCGGAATCTGTGTCATTGGTGACTGGGGTTTTGTTTTACAATAGGACCCTCTGAGAAGGAGGTTTCCAAAAGGTCTAGAACTGCCATGCCAAGTGACCTAACGGACCAAAACGGGACCTAGAAGTTGATATGGTAGCCCTAGACCAGCCGGGGGTCATTCGAACCCTAAGACTCCTAAAAATAAAAATATAGGTATGATAATATTGCCGGAAAATCTGCCCTCGTGGCCAACATGATCCGGAACCCCTAAATTGGGAATAGTCTCTTATTTAGAAGACATCATACTTGTATAAGAAAATTTGCTCTAGCAAAATTATTTAAACAATAAATTATCATAGAACTAGTCCATGATTTTTGATTTCACATAAGACCATGGAGGAGGAGGTCGTTGTCGTGGTGGCTAGAGTCAGGGTTGCTGCTGAAGTTGCTCGTCGTTATTAAACAGCTCCTCTGCGATGGGATCGCAATCATTAGTTTTTGAATTCACCAATGAAGATAAAGGCCGTTAGAGGCTTTGGAAGGGAAAGGATTCTCTATAAAGTTACCAGAGGATTTTTTAAAAAAGTTTTTTTTTCTCGGCTGCTAATCATTCAGCATGCCCTGATTTTCCGAGAACTTTGGGTGGAAGGGCAGGTTTTGGTTGTCAGGACTATCAGGTACTGGTGCAAGAAGGAAGAAACCCACGGGCGCACGTGGCAATTTTTTTTCCCCCACTCAAGATGCGGCGCTGCACGTCACATCGTGAACCATACGTCCGAGCGCAAGCAAAAAAAATAAACTGGACAGTGAGGAACCACTTTTATGGAGAACAGACCTTCAACCCATCCGGGGACTTCGCCTACTAGCGAGCACCCGAGCCTGCGGGAACGGCAATTACTAAACAGCAACATCCCGCCTCCGCCTCTCCCACCACCGCCGCCGCTGCCGCCGCCGCTCCACCACCAACAATCTTCAAGTACGACATGCCACGCAAAGCGCACCAATCCAGAATCTATCAGCCCTAGTAGCAGTAGTGGCGCCCTCCCGCCAAAGAGACCGCGAACAGGCAATGAAGAACAAGAGCAGTGGCAGAATCGGTGGAGCAATGGCGGCAGTGGGAGGGGAGAGATCAAAGTTGCTCCAGACTGGGGCGGGAACGAAACAACCATGAACACCGACCATGAAGGCAAGGACCAGCGATATTCCGGGTTGAGCTCCACGCCTACGCCCTCGGCATTGATGCCACCGCCGAGCACGCCCCTGGCATACCGAGATGCGCAAAACGAGCACTCGCTCGCACATGCAAAATGGGGTCTGCGGAGAGAAGTGGTCATGGGGTTTTCCCGCTGCGGTATTGGACAGATGTACCCCTGGCAAGCGGAGTGCCTAGGTATGGGTGGGTTGCTCACGGGCGAGAGCAATGTTGTCTATACCGCTCCTACGTCTGCTGGCAAGTCCCTCGTAGCGGACATCCTCACGATCAGGAAGGTGGTGAATGAGCGCAGGAAGGCCATCATTGTGTTGCCATACATCGCCATCGTCCAAGAGAAGACGAGGTTTCTCAAGAGAGTTTTGGAGAAGGTTCGGGTTGCGGTGCCGAAAAGAGGGAGGTGGGATAAGGTAAATTTGTGGAAGCATCTGAATATCGTCGGGTTTCATGGTGGGTCCACGGTGAGGATTGGATGGAAGGAGCTGGATATTGCGGTTTGTACTATTGAGAAGGTTCGCCGAATACGTATCCGTAGGATAGTTCCTGCAGGTTGCGGTCATATGGCTGAGATTTCTGTATGTGGTGATGCTAGGCAAACGCACTTGTCAATGCTGCGATTGAAGACCGCACCGTAGACCAGCTGGGCATCGTAGTTTTCGATGAATTACATATGCTGGATGACGATCGTCGGGGGTATATCCTTGAGCTGCTTGCGGCGAAATTGCTCTGCCTGACAGAAGAAAACATTCAGATTGTGGGCATGTCGGCCACTCTTAGCGTACTTCCCCCTCTTATCCCTCATTCCCGCACCCGAGGGCTCCGTCTAATCTCCATCCAACAGAACGTAAAGGTCCTGGCGACTTGGCTAAAAGCCCAATTCTACGAATGCGCCTTCCGACCCGTCCCTCTACGAGAACGCCTAGTTTACGACAATAACATCTACAGCTATGACGATGAGCTGGTCGCCAAAATCCCCCTCAGTGAGCCTAAGGAATTAAAGGACCCTATGACAAATGCAATCGTCACATTAGTCTACGGAGCGGTAACGGAGGACCATGGAGTGCTTGTATTCTGTGAGAGCAGGAGACGATGTGAAGATGTTGGGAAGTTGCTTGTCAAGTTTATGCCTGCGGTAGGTGAAGAGGTTTGGGAAAAGAGAATGGAAGTTGTTAGGGATCTTGCGACGACGAGCACTGGATTGGATCTCGCTTTGGAGAAGACAGTGCCGGCGGGGGTGGCGTTTCATCATGCTGGTTTGTGGTTCTGCCCGAGAGATGGTGAGAGTTGTAGGGGGTGGTTGACTGATTGGGAGTTTTTCAGGGTTGACAACCGAAGAGAGAGATTTAATCGCTGAGGCGTATGATCAGGGGGCTATTAAGGTTATTTGTTGTACAGCTACTATGGCAGCTGGGGTTAATTTACCTGGTAGGTAATGGTTGAGTGCCAGGAGTTGCTCGGGGACTAATAGTGGGTTTCAATAGCCAGAAGAGTTATTATATCACCGAGGATGGGGAGGGACTTTCTTACACCGGCTATGCTGTATGCCTTCCACTCTCCCAATAAGGGCCCAACTCTAACGACTTCCAAGGAAACAAATGAGGGGCAGAGCTGGAAGGAAGGGAAGAGATACCCATGGTGAAAATTACCTCTGTTGCAGGAAGGAGGACTTGGCACCGGTCAAGGAGCTACTTAATGCACCGATGCCGTCAATCAAGAGCTGTCTCGGAGGAGAAACGGCCGGTTTGAAGAGGTGGTGTATTGTGCTCAAACTTATCTCAGGCTATCGCTAACTCTCCCCCACAGAGCTCTGCTAGAAGGCATAGCTACAAAGTTAGCAACATCTAACGACTCGCTAAGTGAATACATGCGCGCAACACTAATCTACCACACAACACCGGAACCACTAAAATACCTGAAGCCAAAGATTCTAGATGCGATAGAGTATCTCAAGGAAATGAAGTTAATAATTGAAGACAGAACTCACGGGTACTTCCACGCAACAAAAATAGGGAATGCAACTGTTGCATCTGGATTCGGCCCTGAAGAAGGGGTGTTCCTGCACGATGAGCTATCTCGGGCATTAATGAACTTTAATCTCGAAAGTGACATGCACATTGTCTACCAGTTCACTCCGATCCATTCCTCAACGACCGCAGGTGTAGACATAGATTGGAAACTGATGCGAGAAGAAGTAGAAAAGCTTGACGAAAGTGGTATTCGAGCGGCAACTTTCGTAGGCGTTGATCCGGGTTTTGTCAATAAAATGTAATGCCCAGGCCTTCCCTCACTCACCCACTTTCACTTCGTGTTTTTAATCGTATATATAGGGCCCAAGGTGGCACCCTCCGCGAGGACTCCCCACAAAACATCTCCAAAGCTCGCGTCTATCGCCGCTTCTATGTCTCCCTCATGCTGCGCGAACTCCTCAACGAAAACCCCGTACACATTGTAGCCGCAAACTACAATATCGCCCGCGGCTTCATCCAGCAGCTCTCGACAACCTGCAAAGGCTTCGCCACAACAAGCGGTACCTTCTGCAAGGTCATGGGATGGACGGGCCTAGCTGTCTTACTGGATCACTACAGCTGGAGACTCGACATGGGGGTCAAGGCCGACCTGATGAACCTTGCTAGAATACCGTTCGTCAAGAGCGTCACCGCAAGGATTTTTCACGAGAATGGTCTCAAGAGTGTGGAGGCAGTGTCGGCATCGAATGTGGAGGCCTTAACGAAGTTGTTAGAGTTAGCACAGCCGAAGAAGTTGCGGTTGAGAGAGGCAGAAATGGGCAAGATGAAGGGCAGGTTGGAGAAGAGGGCGGGGATTATACTTGAGGCAGCGGTGGCAATTTATGAGCAGGATTGTAGGGATGCCGCGGAGGGGTGAGAGGGGTGGCAGGTTTTGGAGGGTTGTTTTGGACGTTCCGTATTTGCTTATACTCAGCATCAGCTTACTTGTACAGTACACTACTCGGGTACTTATAATTCTTGTACCGATATCCTAGCAACACTATCCGGCGTTCACTACCGATAGCGTTGCAAATCACAACTGCTTATAGAAGTTGGGGTTTTTGCCATCAGGACTGGAGTTATTAGTTAATTGGCTCCACTGCCGGCGGTGGTCATCGGTTACGAGGAGCGCTAGTCTATATAATAAGGTTATGGCAAGTAATGCAGTGTTAGTGGCTTTATTGGTGGCATTGGTGGCACCAGTAATCTAATATGGACAGACGATTTTCGGTCCAAAGCATGGCAAGATCGGCGAGTACGAGATCATTCCCAAGCTCCCAACCCCCACTAGCCTGCCCAGAAATCTTGGCAGGGCTCAAACCCCAGCGGACAGTCCCACACCAGAATTCCCCCACTAACAACACACAAGCAAGCTTGACCCAAACTTTCTTTCTATCAGCACCACCGAGACGAGGACGAAATTACCGACAGCCAAATAGCCTACCCATCCCAGCCAGCTACCAACAATCATCAAAATGTCCATCAACAAGATTGCCCACAACTCTCCCTCTCACGCCAACCCCAGCGAGTTGGAATCCAGTATCGCCCAGGCCCTTTATGACCTCGAGCAATCTGTCTCTGATCTCAAAAGTGCTTTGAGGCCACTTCAGTTCCACTCCGCCAAAGAGGTAATTACAATGCTTTATGAGATATCCCAGTCTCCCCTTCAAACCCCGGGAGGGGGGGAAGGAAGGTACGGGAATGCTAACGGTGGGGACGTTTTTTCTTTCGCGGAGGGCAGATCGAGGTTGGATCTGGAAAGAAGGCTATTGTTGTCTTCGTCCCGGTCCCGTTGTTGGATGGTTTCCACAAAGTTCAGCAGAGGTTCTTACAGTACTCCGCAATTCTATTCCGATTGAGGCAGTTGACTAATGATGATGGGTGCAGGTTGACCCGTGAACTCGAGAAAAAATTCTCTGACCGCCATGTCCTTTTTGTTGCTCAGCGCCGCATTCTCCCCCTCCCGTCCCGCAGGTCCCGCGTCACCCAAAAGCGCCCGCGCTCCAGGACCCTTACTTCCGTCCACGACGCCATTCTTCACGACCTGGTCTTCCCCACTGAGATCGTTGGCAAGCGCATCCGCACCAAGGAGGACGGCCACAAGGTTATCAAGGTCTTCCTCGACGCTAAGGAGCGCGCGGGTGTCGACTACAAGGTTGATACCTTCGGAGAGGTCTACAGGAAGTTGACTGGAAAGAACGTCATTTTCGAGTTCCCAGTCGTTGGTGAGAACTACTAAAGTTCGATAGATTAAACAAAAACAGATTCTTTCTTGATGTATATTTTTTTACCGGCTTGAGTTGTGGAAATATAATAAAAGTTGGGCTATGGGCGTTGGACATATTTTTCATTATTGGTGAATGATTTACTCGATTGGATTGGTCTCTAATGCTTATTTTAGTCCATGGGGTGTATGAATTGTGACATCTTGGGTGCCGTTAGACGACTTCACAGGCCTTTCGGACACATTCCTCACTCGGACGACCTAACCTGAACAGGAAAGTTTCCGGTGGCAAACTGGAAGGCATCAGCCGCTTTTTTATCAGAAAATCCACCAATTAGCGTCTGTCGAGTAGGGGTGTCCGAGTGGCTTGTGAATTCGTCTATGTGAAAACAGAGCTGAGACAGCAGACAGTGAGATTCGAGTGATCTCATGTGACGTACTAGTAACTTACAGCATGGGCCCTTGGTAATGATGGCGCTGAGAAGGGATGACTGTATTAGTGTACTAAGCGATTAGTTACTGAGCCCCTAGTCTTACAGCAGGGGATAAGGTTAATAGCTGCTATGGTAAAGGATTGTAGGGAGTAGTATCACTATGCTGTGTGCAAGTTTGGGAGAGAATGGTGGTGTGTAGAGGGGCGCAAGGAGGAAGTGCGGATAAAAGCATTAATTACAGTGCGTTCCTTTATTAATAGCACACTAAAGAACACTCGCTGTTTCTCTTTTTCTAGTGCCCATTGAAATTCTTTATATCATGCCCGGACCATCATTCCCCACACACTACTTTGGCCCACCCTACTATTATTCCACTCTATGGCCGGGTAACTCCTTGAGGCAGGAGCTGGGTCAGGTGAAGTTGCCTAGTCTACCCCCTAGGGAAATAGAGTCAAATCAAGCTACCCCCTTCACTCCACATGTCTGGCACATCATCAACCTCCCCACCAGCGCCTCCAAACCTCCGGGACCACCGCCTTCCCCTCCCTGAATCCCCATATTCTCATTTCTATCATAATACTTCGCAACCATGAGGTTCCGGACAGCCTCCCCCGTCTTTACCTCATCCTTCTTCACCCTCTCCCTCCTGCGACTGACGACAGCAGATACCTCCTCCAACGCCCCCCCTCAAAAACCCTGCACTGTAACCTCCACCCAAAGCGGCAACTTCTTTGACCTCCGCCCATTAACCCGCGCTTCCGCCAGCGCTTCTTCGAGCAGTAACGCAGCCCACGACTGGACAGCTCGCGGACACGACTACCCCGCAAATTTCACCCTGAACATCTGCGCCCCCGTGCTCTCGGACGTGGTTAACGTGGAGTCGGTCCCTACTTCACAAAAATCCAATATCTCGGCATTCTACGTCACCCAAGAGGGAAAGCAGTACTCCATCGGGAGCGTTTCCACTAGCCCATACTTCCGGGGGAGGAAGTTGGTTTTGGAGTACGTCGGTGGCTCACCATGCCCTGCGCCGGCCGACACCGATGAGGACAAGGAGGAAAAAGAGAAGAGGAAGGGCAAGACCAGTAGTAAGAATAAAAAGAAGGAAAGCGGGTACAGGAAGAGCACGATAATGTCCCACCTCTGCGACCACGACGCCATTAGGCCGGTCATCAGCTTCGTCGGGCAGGTGAACCACTGCGGGTACTTTTTCGAGGTGCGATCTTCGGCTGCGTGTCCGACTGTTGGAACGCAGGCTCTGGGCCCTATTAGTGTTTTTGGCATAATGTATCCACGAATCCCCCCCCCCCCCTTCTCTTGGTTCGTTGGCTGTGCTAACAGATACACAACAGCGGGCTAGTAGCAGCACTGGTATATCTCGTTGGCGGTTGCGTGTACCAAAGAACAGTAATGCAGGCTAGGGGCTGGCGCCAGATACCGAACTACGCAGTTTGGGCAAGCCTGGTCGGCGGCGTTTGGGTGGGTTTTCTTTTTAAACCCTTTTGTCTCCGCCATCCCTCTTCCTCTTCAACATCCCCACAGCTACCAAAGTCACCATACCTTTCCACTCGGCAGTGGGCTTAAGTTGTAGCAAAAAAATGGAACATGCGCACACACACATACCCTGCAGGCAGGGGGCATTTTGAACAACTCAGTTCGGAGGATATCATAGCTAATATAAGTCTTAATTTTTATTTTTTTTGGAAAAAAATGTAGGCCCTCATTGAATCTATCTGGAACCGCTGTGCCGGTAGATTGCATCTCCAACGAAGCCCGCACCACCGCCTAGGCGCTCGGAGGAGTAGTCTCGAGAGTGAGAATAGGTTGATCGATGAATTGGATGAGGATTGGGATGGTGCTTGATTTGCTTTGCATTAACTTGGGGTGGCGTTATTAATTGTTATTGGTATCAGTATTATAAACGGGTCAGTAGGTGGATTGGGAGGCGAAAGGTGGTATGGATATGTATTAGTTTCTAGCACTTGTTATAGTTTTTTTAGTTGTTTTTTTTAGCTTTTAGTCTTTAGTTGTTTTTTTACTGGAGTATAGTACTGTCGCGATGAATCGCATGGTGTTTTTGTTTTTTAGTGGTATGATGCCCGATATGTTGGTATCGGTATGGTAATTAAAACCACCAATCGCCTCATCTCAGTTTTTTCTTTTTTCGTTCCATCCATCTAAACCATCCACACCATTAAGGAAAAACACTATAAGTAAAATACCAGTACAGTACAACCCTTGCATCTACTCCTCAACACTACTAACCTTCTCCCACTCCCCTTTCAAAGTCTCTTTCCAAAGACTAACCTTATTATCCCCGCCGCTAACCGCAAGTACATTCCCGGAAAGACTCCAGCTAACCCTCCAAAGAACTGTATCCATCTGTAGCACCTTCTTATTCCACGCCCCGCCGTCCTGCTGAGTCCAAATGATGACGGACTTATCCTGCGATGCGCTGGCGATGTACGACTTTGGCAAGATGGAGGGTGCCCACGCCACGTCACGGACCCAATCTTGGTGCCCTTCAAGGACAGATTCTTCGACGTAGGTGCCGACTTCGGGACTGTAGGACCAGATTTTGACCAGGTTGTCCGAACCGCCCGTTACAAATCTGCGCTGGGTGAGGTGCTGTTGCTGCTGAGTGGCGGGGGTGACGGTGGAGGTCGGGGCGGAGGAAGATGCGGTTTGGACGAGACTGGCGGGTTGGGTTGCTGGCGCCCAGGATACGGCATTACAGCCGATCACGTGAGCTGGGAAGAGCTTAGTGTCCCAGGTTCCGTCGTCCTTGAATTCCAGCACGGAAACTTTAGCGTCGGAGGAAGCACAGGCAAGGACTGCCCCAGCTTCGTGCGGGGCCCATTGGACGGAGTTTACTTTTACATTTTTAGTGCTTGTTCGCTCATCGTAGAGTGGGGTGGGGGACTACCGGAGGCATGATGATTCGCGTGCTCGAATAACTTTGACCACGACCCTGAGCGCTCTTGCCAGATTATGACTTTTCCGTCGTAGGAGGCGCTGGCGAGGATCGTGCCGAACTTAGGGTGGGCCCAGGAGACTTGCCAGACTGGCCCATCATGGCTTTCACTATAGTTAGCTAGGCTGAAAGGAGGGAGGAAGAGGAGTGACGTTACCCGCGGAGGGTCTCAAGGAGACGATGGTTATCGCGGTCCACTTCAAAGATTTTGATGGTTTTGTCAGAAGAGCAGGTCTATTCCATCCGTTAGCTTACTAGAGAAGCAAGGGGTGAGGTACGCAATATAGCAGGGAGAGAGGGGAGGAGAGAATTACAGCAAGGCGTTTACCATAGTAGTCCAGAGCGCAGTCATGCTGTGTAGTCTCTCATCAGTCCGGTCCTACTAAACCCCTCGAGTATTGAATTTGTAGTGTGTACGTACGATCATGCCATCGTGAAGGTTGGATAATTGAGTCTATATTATCGCATCCCATTGTTAGCTCATCTCATCTCCTCAACCAGATTATCGAATAGTAAAAGACCTACCATTGTGAGAGAGCTGGATTAATTATTGTCAAGTTGATAGTCCCGAATCCGCTATGCAATAGAGAGAGAGTATGGTAACTTGAAGGGAGAAAAAAGGAAAAGGAAAAAGGACGAAAAATTCCCGCAAAGCTTTAGGTTCACAGTTGGGTGCGACTATCGGTTCAGGCGACGTTGAACCAAGCAAGCTGGTTGTTGCTCTAGAATTGGAGGTGGGTGGGCTGATAGATTACCCGGCCTTTAGATATGGATGGTTCCTGCCAAGACGATAAGCAAAAGCAACCGTGGGGTCTCATGGTATGATATTAGAAGGGTGCCTTTTTTTTTTTCCCAGAGAGAAGGAAGGAGCACACGATCACAAGACTTCCAACTATGGTTCGTGCCATTCAAAACGTACACCAGGAATTTGCACAACTTTTAAAAAAACAAGGCTTTTCAACCATAAATATATTTGGAGAAAAAAAACCTCACGGTCAGAGAGCGAATGATAGAGAATAGGTGTGAGGTTTTTTTTCTTCCCTTATATTTTTTGTTGAAAAGCCTTGTTTTTTTTTTGAAAAAGTTGGACTTTTGGTGGGAAAAGGAGAAATATGTTACCATAGCCACACTTGAAATGCTCAGTAATCTATACTTTATTGTTTAAGAAATAGGGTTTTGGCCCTTTTATGAACTATATCACGCACTAAACATATTTTTCTCATAATTAAATATTTTTATTATTTTTATATATATTTATAATACATTATTATTTAAACTCTTTACTATAAACTCATGCAGAATACTAGGCTTGGCATCAAAATATGTACAGTCACATGTAACATATTTTTTCAGCCTCATGCACGTTTTGAATGGCACAACTGTTACAACCACAACCTTCATCTTTCAAACAAACAGATTACGGTCTGCATATCTAATAGACTCATCCAAAGCCAATTAGATAAAAAGGAAACAATGGCCACCACCAATTCCATAAAGCTCCTAACGGGCAATTCCCACCCAGAGCTAGCCAAAAAGGTTGCCGAGCGGTATAACACCTCCCCCTCCTCCTCTCCTCCCCTCTTCTAGTTTAACAAAATATTTAGCCTAGGCATCGACCTCCTCGACATGTCTGTATTTAAATACTCCAACCAAGAAACCAGCGTAATAATGCGCGAGTCAGTGCGTGACGAGGATGTCTTCATTCTACAGTCGACGAAGCCAGGCGAGGAGCTGAATGACGGCCTGATGGAGCTGTTGATAATAACAAATGCCTGCAAGACAGCCTCCGCACGGCGAATAACAGCCGTGATGCCAAATTACCCATACGCAAGACAGGACAAGAAGGACAAGAGCCGTGCGCCGATAAGCGCGAAGCTACTAGCAAACATGCTACAGAAGGCTGGATGCAATCACATCATCACGATGGACCTGCACGCCAGCCAGATTCAAGGCTTTTTTGACGTGCCGGTTGATAAGTACCTTCACACCCTGTCCCCCAATTTCTGCTCTGCTCCGCAGAAATTAACTAGGAGTTAGTCTGTACGCGGAACCGTCTACGCTTCGCTACATTCGCGAAAACTTTGACTACAAAAACGCCGTAATCGTGTCCCCAGACGCTGGTGGCGCCAAACGCGCGACCGCACTGGCTGATCGCCTGGACTTGAACTTCGCCCTCATACATAAAGAGCGTTCACGCCCCAACGAGGTGTCCAGGATGACGTTGGTCGGGGATGTTGCCGGGAAGATCGCCATCCTCGTTGATGATATGGCGGATACTTGTGGCACGCTGGTTAAAGCTGCTGATGTGCTCATGGCCTCCGGAGCTAAAGAGGTTGTGGCTATCGTTACGCATGGGATACTCAGTGGGAGCGCGTGCGAGAAAATCAACAGCAGCAGGCTAAGCAAGGTCGTAGTCACAAATACAGTCCCCCACGAGGAGAAGAAAAAGGGGTGTGCGAAATTGGAGACTATCGATATTGCGCCCACGGTATTTCCCCTCTCCATCTGTATGTGGTTGAAGAACCGGACTCATGAAGGGTTTAGCTTGCAGAAGCTTGCAGAAGAACACATAATGGCGAGAGCGTGTCGTTCTTGTTCTCTCATGCTCCGGTTTAATCCCCCCTCTTCCGTAACTGCTGGTGAAGGAAAAGGGAGAAAAAAAAGTACATTGCTGTTTTTGTTTCGCAATAGTTATTGCTTGTCATGTCCAGTTACTGTTCCTCCTCTACTCACCGCTATCCAGTAGTCCCTCTGATTTAATTCGAAAGCACTGTGTTAAGCATCCGTCCCTTCACCTACCCCTCCATTCCTCCGTTCCTTCTATCATAACAGAGCACGCCAAAAAAAGAAAGAAAGACCCCCCACACCCCAACAGGCTCCAGCTCAACACAATAGAAATATCACCGAAAGGATCAAAAAGGCTGTTAACGCCAAGCCCTGATACTGCAACCGGGAACTCTCCCCCCAACCACAAAATATCACTCGCAAAATTTCCCTGCCCGACCAGTGGGGCCTTTCCCACGCACCACGAGGGAAGGAAAAATGAGAAACTGCGGGATACCGAAAAGGAAAAGACTCTTCTATACCAGTTAAACTAAACTAAACTATACCGAACTGTCGGCATTGGGAAAAAATCCGGTACAATAGAGGAAAATAGAAGAGAATCAAGATAAAAGACGAAAACGCATTGACCAACATAACGCTGAAGAAAACAAAAGGAAATAAAAGAAAGGGAACGCCAGGAATGCCATGAAGAATGTGCGGTTTACGGTGATGTCATCTAGGTGTATGTATGTATGGATGTATAGCAAGGAAGGAGGGCCATCAAGTGCTATGTAGGAAACACTATGAACAAGAAAAAGGAAGGGAAAAAAGAAAGGATCAAGACTTCTAGAAAAGGGAGAAGGGGGAAGAGGAGGGGGGGGCTATGAAATCCCAAGAAACGTTTTCGATCGTTCGTACACAAAGAACGAAGTCCTACAAATATAACCATTGTTAGTACAACTCAATCCAAGTCAAGCACAGGCTGGGAGAGGAAGAACTCACGCAACCATCGGCACGACCTTCACGTATCCAATCTACACCCCCGATACTCATTAGCCTGTTTCCGCCGGTTTAAAAGGCAACTAGTAGTACATACCGATAACCCCACAAAAAAACCCCTAGCTCCACCCCCACGCCAAATGTCCCTGGCGGTCTCACGCATGCCAACGACCCTGCCGTCGCCGACAGCACCACCGACCTGCATCCTTCTACGGATGACTTCGAAAGGATAACTCGCTGTTTGGCTAACCATACCCGCGAAGCCACCAGCGCACAATTGCGCCCATCCCTTCAATTGTTTCTTTCCGCTGTGTTGCTTGGCGCCTTTCTTGGGGGGACTTACATATCCCCGCCTCCTCAACCAATCCCCCGCGAGGTCGTGAGTAAGGAATGACATTCCAGCGTACGGTAGCATACCAAGGACCGTAGGTCCAAAACCACGATAAAACCCGCCGACACCACCGCCGCTACCATTCCGACCTCCTTCCCGCCAAAGCTTCTTGACAATACCCCTCAGCGAACTCTTCTCCTCCACCCTCGTTTCGAACGCTAGTCGCACGCGTATGACCTCGAGCGGGTAGGTGGCAAACACGCTGACGGTGCCGGCGGCGGCACCAGCGGCCAAACGCCGTAACACAGTCTCTTGCTCGGGAGACTTTATCAGTTGTGCGCGGAACTGCTCGTACGCTACAAACTTGACGGCGGCGTAGGGGAAGATTCGCAGAAGCGTTGCGCTGTGACCACGGAAGAGGCCGGCATAGCCGGAGGATTTCTGGATGGTGGAGATGGCACGGAGCACGCCGAAGGGGGTACCTGTGTACTTTGTGAAGGCCGGGGAGGAGGCCTGAAAGAGGATTTTTACACGATCGAGGGGGGCTATTAGGGTTTTGGCCTGTTGCAAAGGAAGTTAGTGTGGTGAGTAAAGTTAGGGGGGGAGGGGAGGTGGGGACATACAGCGGAACCGGCGATGCCCCCGGCTATGCCGCTGCGGATAATGTAGTCGAAGCTCTGCTTATTCTCACTGCGGTTGTGGGTAGGTGAGGATTTGTTGTGTTGCTGCGAGTGGACAGGAACAGTGGCATCGGCGCTGGGGGGTCCTCCGGCGGTCCGGAGGGCTGTTGCTTCGGACATTTCTTCTTTCTTTCTTTCCTTCCTTCCTTGTAATTCTCGTGGCTTGCTTGCTTCCTCCCTCGCTACTCCTATGCACAGGCCAAAAGGGATAGAGTACAAGAAGAGTGAGGGGGGCGCAGAAAGGGTTTATTTGTACCTGTCGGGGTGCCGTCGAGAACGGGTATTCGCGGCGTTAGGCTTGTCGGTCTCTCAGCTGGATCGTGCTGGGTAGGTAGGATGGGTGGATAGGCAGATAGGTAGGTAGGCACGGAGTAGGTGGTGCCTGGGTTACGGGAGGTTATGTTAAGGGCGTTCCTTTGACACGATAGGTTGAGCGGTGGGCAAAAAGGCAAGTGAGACAAGAATTTTAAACCAACGGGCTCTTCGTCATGTGAGGTACCGGTACGGTACTGCGCCCGTAGTGCGGGAAGCGAAAGCAGAACCGAGGCGTTCAACTTCTCATATCATACTATAGCACTGTGGACTTTTAAGCCCCCCGACAGCCACTCACTTCGTTCGGGAGTGTTTTAGACTACCCCACATTTCATATAATACTTCTCCGGTGACAGGACATCATACCTGCGTGATAATATCAGGATGAAAAAGACTAGTTTTTTCTTTTCTTTTCATTTTTCAATAATGATATGAGATTGCTCCAGATACTAAGTTAAAGAGTCTAATCTGTCCACCCGCTCGTTCCCGTATGGTATACCATTGCGTCCATACACTTTTTTGTTGTATTTTTTCAAGAAATATAAGAGAAGAAAAGGGAAAGCACGACCACGCGGCGGAATAAACAGGAAAGGATACTGTGCCGCTATCACGCCGCAGGAGAGATGGCGATGAGGGTAGGATGGGAAGGGGTAAATAGTGCGGGTATGGTGCAAGGGAAATACCATAAATCCATCTGCGGAAGGAAAAAAAACAAAAACTCCCGAGTAAGATAATTAGGTAAAGAAATACAGATCGGAGACTAGACTATGGATAATTACGCCCAAATCTACACGGCATTGCTATCGGGAAAGGCACACAATGATATGAAATTTAGGATAGCTGCCACAAAAAAAATACGAAGAGCGAGTCGAAGCGATGTTTAGAGGAAAGAGAAGTGAAAAATGATACAAAGGGAACTATTCATGAACAAACTCCGTAACAAAAGGAAAAAGGGAAAGGCAAGGAAGAAAAGAGGGGACCGGGCCGCAACTAAGAGAGAGAAAAATAGTTGAAGCCGTAATCAGACATCCCTTCCACTTGCCTTTGATGCCCACCGCACTTTAACCCAAACCAACTCCCTGAATCACGAAGCAAATACCCGAACGTTCATGTCTGCACTTCCTGTGGCTATCACACAACGGACATTGATAACCTTCTCCCCAGTCTTTGGAATCCCGTTTGTCTTTGCCTCCCCGTTTGTCTGCTCCTTGGCAGGCGCCGGTGCCCACCGAAGACAGGTTGCAAAGTGGGAATGCGCTTCATCGACAGTCTTCACGCATCGGCCGTCCTGTGTCAAGTCCCAGCACCTAATGGTCTTGTCGTCACTGACGGAAAGAAGATACTTCCCAGCCGGATGGAAAGCTAATGCCCGGATCCAGTTGTCATGTCCAACCAGCGTTTTCAGGAGTGTGCCCCGCGCGTCCCACAGCTTGATCGTCTTGTCACGAGACCCGGTGGCTATGAATTCTGAGGACGACGTTGCTGGGGGTGGCTTTTTAAGTCCAGCAATTGTCGCCAAGTGTGGGTAGGCAGAAGGCGGTGCAAACACGCAGCAATTTACCACATGTTCGTGGCCTAGAAATGTGGCTTTGTGTTCGGCGGTTGAGGCGTCCCATAGTCGTGTCGTCTGATCAGCTACTCGTCAGCATGTTTCATCCTGTAATATATTCGCGGTTGTCGCGCATCTAACCTGATCGCCCCCGGCAGATAGTAGCCATCGTCCGTCGTGAGAAGGTTCTACATCTCTAATCCAGTCGGAATGTCCGCTTATTGTCTTGACGCAGTACCCGGTCGCAACTTCCCAAATTCTTAGTGTCTTATCTCTACTCGCTGACACCAGGTATTCGCCAGCAGCACTGGGAATGAACCTGACTGCACTAACAGAGTGATCGTGACCTGTGAGGGTCCTGATATTCTTATACTCGTTATTTGGATCCCACAGCTTAATTGTGAGATCGCTTGAACAAGACACCAGCAACACTCCCGCCTTGGGCCCCCCAAAATCAAGGTCTAAAACAGCCTTGGTATGACCCTTGACTGTTCTCTCCAGCTCTCCAAGCTCCCAATCCCAAATCTTGATGGTTGTATCATCGGAGCCTGACGCGAGCACCGAGAAAATCGGGTGGAAGGCGACAGAATTGATGGAGTTTCGATGGCTGGTAAGGACGTGTTTGGCAGGAGCCCGCGGCAGCCATGATGAAGGATCGATGTTGCGGCGGGTGAGCGACGTCGGAGTTGTCGAGTCCAATTCTGATTGTAAAGAGGAGAGTCGGCTCTCAAGCTCCATTATCTAAATAGCGGAAAATTAGTAAACTACCAGTACAAGTCCAAGAGTGAGTCTATCGGAATAAACCTTTTTCTGTAATCTAAGCACACCTGTCCATTTTTTCTCCAACACGCCTTCATACTTCTTCATGGTGTTTTGATCTAGAAATTCATCGCCGACACCGAGCTCCTCCCGCAGCGCCGCACCTGTATTCGATAGCCCAGAAGCAGAAAAGTACGCTAAGATCGCTTTGTGGCTAGTTGGTTCGCCGGCCGGTTAGCAAACTTCTGAATCGCTCTCCAGAGGGCGAAGTAAGATCGGGGGGACGGAAGTAGGAGCGGGGAAGAATCAAGCAAGGAGAACATACAGCTCGTCCTTTTGGCGGGGGATCAGATAATTCACTGGAGTGCTCATGACGCTGTTCCCCGTGGAGCGGAGAGCATGGGACAATTGACGAGGAGTAAAAATAGATGAGCGGGTGGAGGAGAGCCTGAGTGAGTAGTTGTTGTAGGGAGTTTGGCAATAGAGCTGCTGGCAAGGTGTTTACAGAGTAGAGGAGTTGAGGTGCAGAGAGGTGGTGGATGGGGATGAGAAGGAGGAATGGGTGGGTGGATGGGCGGACGGGGACAGGCAGCGGGAGGCTCAGCGGGTTGGGTAGGATGCTGTGGGTTATGTGGATGCGGGCTAAGAGGTCGGAATGATGCAGCAGCAGCGAAAAGCTTAGTATGAGGGAGAGGGGTGGCCAGCAAACGAGGTGAGGTGGGGTTCTTTCTGCTCTCCCCTTCCGAGTCCAGAGGGAGACCAGTTGATTGTTTGGTGACAAAGAAAGCTCTGTGATATCGTAATGGGTAGAGCTATTGGAGCCTTTTCCTTCAGGGTGCCGGCAATCTCGTCCGCGACAAGAAGTAAATCTTGCTAGTACAGCACTTAAGGAGCATCAGATAGAGTGTGCGGAACAGAGAATTGAGTATATGAAAAAGATCAAAGGATAATCAGGGAGCATTTCCCCTACACTTTATTCGTTGAGGATGGAAAAGAACTGAGACTCCTTATCCCGTCCCGTCTCTTTTCCATACTCTATATAAATTAACCCCTATCTTTCCTAATTTTGTTTCGTTTCCCTGAAGATATGACACCGGCACTCTACCATGGATCCGCAGGCGATGCTACAGTAGGGCTCTGCCGCAGGAGCTTCCCCAAACCTTACCCTGCCGGCGCTGCTATCATACATTTCTGCTTGGCGTCCTGGTCCGGGTAACCCAGAGGTCCAAGTCATCCTTGCAATCGTCTCTTGTCCTGCATCCTGTTGTACTATCTCTTTCATCTTATCTGATCTTCATACCTTACAAAGCGCTATCATCCATATCATAATTATTATCATACAAGCTGTGAAATAACTTTTCCTTCCCTCCGCCATTACGATAGCCCGCATTCAGATCCAAAATGTCACAACGTATGTGTATTCCAACCCCCTGCTACGAGACCTATGGACTGACCGTTCTAATTGTGGTATCTAGCTGCAAACCAATTTGAGCTCTCTAGCCCCCCAGAAGATGTAATCTCTTCCCTTACCTTTTCCCCGAATAACCCCTCGCGCCTCCTTGTCTCCTCCTGGGATAAGAATGTCCATCTTTACGACACAAATGCTGGCCTGAATGGCTCGAAACTGACTGCATTCCCTCATGCAGCATCGGTACTGGACTGTTGTTTTGGCGAGACGGACGGCAGCGTGTTTTCCGCCGGACTAGATTGGCAGGTTCAACAGTGCGACTCCCTCCTTGAAGCAGTGAGGTTCATATTTACTGGTGGAAATGATGCGCAGACTCGATCCTGAGACCGGCAAGGGGAACGCCCTAGCTACACACGAAAGCGCAGTAAAATCCATTTGCTACAATACGGAAACCAGTACCTCCTCTTTTTTTTCTTTTCATTTCAGCTTCACCGACTAATTTCTCGTAGAATCTCTCTTGAGCGGCTCTTGGGACCAGTCAATCAAACAGATCGATCCCAGATCTCCAGAGTCTACCGGCTCCTACGCCCAACCGCATAAAATATTCTCGTTGTCGACAATCTCACATCTACTAGTTGTTGCCATGTCCTCCCGCTCAGTCTACCTCTATGATCTACGCAACATGTCCTCCCCGTGGCAACGCCGTGAGAGCTCTCTCAAGTTTATGACCCGCACAGTACGTTGTATGCCTAATGCCCAAGGTTATGCGAGCAGCAGCATCGAAGGAAGGGTGGCTGTAGAGTTCTTTGACCCGAGCGATGAGAGCCAGAAGCGAAAATATGCTTTCAAGTGTCACAGGTCTACAGAGGGTGGTGTGGATGTTATATATCCCGTGAATGCGTTGGCATTCCATCCGATGTGAGTTCCTTCTTATTTCTCCAGGTTGATGGGGCTAATTAGATAGTTACGGAACATTCGCGTCCGGTGGTGGCGACGGGGTTGTTAACCTTTGGGACGGAATGGCCAAACGCCGTTTGAGGCAATATCAGAGATATCCCGCCAGTATCGCCGGGCTCTCATTCAGTAACAACGGAAAACACCTTGCCATTGGGACCAGTAGTGGGTTTGAAGATGGCAATGACGATGGAGCTTGTCCTCCCGAATCTGTCAAGATCATTGTCAGAGAGCTCCAGGAGGGCGAAGGGAAGGGGAAGGGACAGTCGTAGTGGTACCGGTGTTATGATTAACGCAGGTTGATTGTTGTATTGTATTATAGAGTGAACAGGCAATCAGTGGAGTTTTGTTCAATCATGCGAGGCACCACCCTCCACGCTAAAGCTGGTATAAAGACCGCTTCATTCAAAATGGGGGTTGGTGTATTCAGTACAGTACTTGCAATTTCTGGAATAGCAATATCGAGCATCGTTGTCATAGTCTGTCCAGTACCGAGCCAATCCTGATGCGTGCCGAGTTTGAAGAAAAGATGGCATCCTTAAATGGATGCAGCGAATGTGACGCAATGTTCAACAGCTCAATTGCAACCTCCAAAGCAGTTTTCGCTTCCTATGATCCTATAAGAAGAAGCAGATAGAGTAATGCCCAACCCTAACACTAATCCTCTAGTCGTATGGGCCCTGTCACAAATCCCACACTACCGGTATGTCGTATCATACGTAGCCTCTCTCCGTTGGACAACTCCTCTTCCACACTTATTCCCCTTCACTCTTCCCATCACTTCTCAACAGAGCCTTTCTCCTCACCCCATGGTCCATCATTCCTTCGCACTCGAGTACCTTGCAGACATCAACCTGACTAATCTATCAATCCATCCATAAAATCACCTGACCCACCCCACCAACCCCAAACCGTGACGTGACGGAGGGAACCCAAATCCACAACCACACAAGGGAGAAATAGGGACCAACCAACTCCGATCCTAGGGTTGAAAAAGGAAAAAATAAATAAAAGGCCGAGAGTCTACAACCGTAACAATCCCGTCTGTTTTCACACCTCCACACACGCTGCCCACACCTCCCATCCACTCATCAATCAAGCAGTCAATTAATCAATCGACAGACAGAGAGACCCCTTCACATTCACCATCGGTAAATATGAAAACTCAGACGGTGTTGATTATCAGCGCAACAACGCTCGTAACTTTGGGTGGCGGTGAGTCTTTTTTCTTTTCTTTTCTTTTTTCCCCTTCTTGCTTTATTATCGATGATGGGCGTGGGGAGCGGGTGCGGGTTACCCCTCCGTCCTTCATTATCAGCTACCGTGCTCCATTGAACATACTAACGTTGTTACTAGTTTGTGAATCCCCCCCCTCCCCTCCCCTCCCCATCCCCCCCCTTCTCCGGAGAAGGGTGAGGGATAGTACAAAGTTAATCTAGAATAGATGCAGTCTACTTCGATTACAAGCGGCGCAACGACCCGAACTTCCGCAAAGCCCTCCGCCGGTCAGCGAAGAAGCATCTAAAGTCACAAAAAGCGCAAGCCGAAGCCGCGAACGCTGAACAGCGGCGTATGTTAATCCGTGCCGTGGCCGATGCTCAGGCGGCGGGTTTTCCGACGGACGTTGAGGATAAGGAGGCTTATTTCATGAACGAGGTTGCGCAGGGGGAGGCGTTGTGTCAGGAAGGTATGAACCCACACCCTTAGCGGGGGTTTTATGTGAGGGAGAGGGGGAAGGGGGAAAGCTGATCGCAGCGCGGGGGTGGGAACAGATGACAGGGCCTTGGATGCCGCTCTTTGCTTCTATAAGGCTTTAAAGGTGTACCCTCAGCCGAAAGATTTGATATCTATCTATGATAAGACTGTGCCGAAGGTATCCCCCTCCCTTTTGGTCTTTCAAGGGCGACGCTAAGGAAAGCAGAACGTGCTCGACATCCTGGCCGAAATGATTGCTACAGATGGGAGTATTCCTGTCGGGGGAATGTCCCCTCCTGGTAGCGCCGCCGGCGTTGAATAGTTACCATATCGCGCCATCCACCCGAACCAGCTCCTTCCTTCCCTCCATCTGTTACATTCTCATATACATTATATACATAGCAGCCAGTGGCCAGCCAGACATACGGACAGATAGGTAGACTGGAATTGGCGGTGGCGGTGACAGACAGGAGAGAAAACAAAAACTGCGCTACAAAAGTAAATTGTATTCTTTAAGCTACATTTTGCGTTCGTCCATTCTCATTTTTTCATTTCCGTTCCGGTTTTCTTTGTCCCAATGGGAAAGGTTAGGTCATTATTATTTTTCTCTTCTCTACTCTTTTGTCACTTACTGGCCGGATTTTTTTCCTTTTCTTCTTTTCCCTACATCTGGGGTGAATGGTAGGGAATTGTAAATAAAGTGGCTACTCGCGAAAATTAGAAAGCTTGTGCTAGGGGGATCAATCGCTGCGATATTGCCGCCGTATAACTCTGCAATAGCAATATTGAGGTAGCAGCATCTCATGCAAGGTAATTAAAGCGTGCAGGAAGCAAAAGGATATCCACTAAAACTCCCCCTGACAAAACATTAGGAGATCACAAAAAATCACTTGCTCCCCACCCCCTACAGTCCCCCAACTCCCCTCGGCACAATCCCCAAAACCCCACTAATAGCCAACATACTCTCCCGATGCTCTTCCCTAGCCCTCTCCAATTCCCCCTCCTTGATCCCGGCCCAGCGAACCAGTGTTGCCATCTCCCTCCCGAGGCGCTGAGTCTCTTCCTCGTTACGAGACGTGCTCCACACCTCATATAACTACCCGCCCCATCACAAGTTAGCCACCTGTCGTACGAGAGAGGAGGATATATACCCAGGTCCACATCTCGTACTCCCCTGTCAGTCGCGAGGTCTCGTCCAGGGAGGATTGTAGGGCTGTTGTTACGCGCGAGGTGAGAGGCGTCCAGTCATGTTGAGGGAGGGGGGTTAGGAGGTTATCTATTGAGGAGGGAGCGGTGGTGGTGGTGGAAGAGGAAGGTGGGGGAGGGGAGGGAGATATGGAGGTGGAAGCGTGTGGTTGAGGTTGGGGTGGGGGGGTTTGGATTGGGTGGGGGGGAGGATCGTCGTGGGGGCGTTTTTTGGAGGTGATTGTCGACATGGTTATCGATAAGGATGGAGTTGCGGTTGCGGTTGTGGTGGTGGGATGGATGGGATGGGATGGGATGGGACGGTAGGTGGGATAGATAGGATGAGAAAAAGGTACGGATGGCTTACTGTACCTTCTTGGTCATTTGGTTCGAGTACGTTAGCTTTACTATTTGCCTTATCATACTCGTACAGTAACTTATCTTCGACCCCACTACACCACCTTCTTCCTCCTTCCCTCCTTCCCAGTTTCATAAATAAATAAAAGAAGGCCACACTTCAACCCCTACTCCTCCACTCCAGCCCTTACACCAACCACAACCACAACCACAACAAAAAACCACACTGCATCACAAACACAATGCAGTGTTCAATATGTACCCTCGACAAGCCCACATTAACCTGCGTTTCCTGCGCCCGCAGTGCCCTCTGGCTGCAACGCTACGACCTCCTTGTACAAACCACCACGCGTGACACCCTGTCCGACAAGATCCACGAGCACCTCGAGTCACTAAGCGGACAGGCCGCCACCCAGCAGCGCGAGTCCGCCCAACTCCAACTGACTCTCCACGAGATCCACAGCCAAAAGGCCTCTCTCGCCACGGCGCGGGAAGCAGCCATGGTTCGGGTGGAAGAGCTTCGGCGCGAGAACGAACGTAGGCGGGCAGTACTGGAGGAGGCTATGGGACTACGGGATCGGCTGGAAGCGGAGGTATCGAGTGTGCAACGTGAGACGAAGCGCTGGATCAGCAGGAGCAAGACGCTGCACGGGAGGATTGCAGAGGCGCGGGGGTACCTTTGTCGTGAGGCGGCGGGATTATACGGTCTTCGACAGAAGCGGCGGAAGAGCGGGCGGGTTGACTACGTTATTGGTGGAGTGGCCATACCGAACTACCTCACAGATCTAAACAGTACGCCATTCTTAATCTTTCCCTTCCCCTTCCCCTTCCCTTCCCCCCCTCCCTCGCCTTCCAAAAGGAGGGGAGAGAGAGAGAGAGAGAGGGAGAGAGAGAGGAAAGGCTAGCTAATGTAAGAATCTATAGCACACCCCCACCAACAAATAACAGCCTCCCTCTCCCACCTCTCCCACCTCCTCCTCCTAACAGCACACTACCTCTCCCTAAAACTCCCCAACGAAATCCTCCTGCCCACACAATCCCACCCCTTCACACAAATCCGTGGAACCCTAAACGCACGGCACACCGTAACCCGTCCACTCTCACTCCCAGCACCCCTCTCCACGCTCTCCCGTGACAACCCGGCCTCTCACACGAAATTCATAGAGGGCATATCCCTCCTCGCGATCAATGTAGCATACACCTGCTTCACCCAGGGGCTTGAAATCAACGACGTCGACGCCGTGTGCGCGCCCGGGGCGAACCTCTGGTCCTTACTTGTAAGTAGGGACACCCCTGTGCCCGCTTTCGGCAGGATGAGTCATGGGAGCTGTTTGGGGAATTTGGCGACGGCAGGCAGAGTGGCGGGAATGGCAAGGTTCCGGGTTGGGTTTAAGAGCGTTGTGGAGAAGGTTAGGAATACACTACAGGGTGAGACGATTGTGGCGGACTGGGATCTTGTGGGGGATGTTGTTGGTGGCGGCGACGGTGGTGGTGGCGGGAATGCTGCTGTTGGGGGAAATGCTGATAGGGAGGCTGACGGGGAGGATGGCGGGAGAGGCGGGAGGGAAGGGAGAATGCCCGGGTGGACTAGGATTAGAGCTCCGGGCGAAGAGAGGTAGTTTAGTCTATCTGTCTGTTTACGGTGCTCTACCCTCCAGGTGTTTGTGGAAGAGAGAAAGAGAAAGAAAGAAGAAACATTTCTATCTTACACATGTATACATACACACCCCGTACTAATCCATAACAATCATACAATCCACCCCCCATCACCAACAAAACCTGACCACCCTCACTCCGCCAACTTCCTCAAAACCCCACAACCATTCCAACCAAGTCCTCCTATCGTAGAAACGGGATTTCTCTTCCTTCATTCATTCATTCACCCCAGAAACCCCCCCCACCGCCATCACCACCACCACAATAATCTCCATCAAATAAAAACTCCCCTGACAAAAAAATAACTTTTTCGTCCGTCGAGAGAGACTGTAACTTAAGATGTGTATTACCGCAATATCCCAAACACGTTATATATCCCTATCCACTCACTCACCCATCCATCCATCCGTTCATCCATACACCAATGAGAAACCATGAGAAGAAGAAAAAGGAAGAATATAAATAAATAGATAAGCTATGTCGTGAGATTTATTGACAATGCTTGAGATGGGTGGGTGGGTGGGTGGAGAGAGCGTTCGGGGGGACTACAGTAAGCTACGTTTTTACCCTGGAAAAGGAAGGAAGGAAGGAAGGAAAAAGAAAAAGAAAAAAAGAACAGGACGTGAGTAATAAAGAAAGAGAAGAGAAAAGAGAAAAAGATTCCACCAAAGTGGTTTGGAATCGATCTAATCCACCGCCGTCTTCGCCATCACCACCTGGCTTCTCCCCCCCCCCCCCCTCGGTTCCCACCCAACAGCTAGTTTCAAAGCTCCCGTCCGAAGGAAAGAAGGAAAAAAGAGGAAAAAGAGAAAAAAAGGAAGGAAAAAGGAAACTCTCTCCCGCAAGTGTACCCATAATATCATATCACGACTAACAAGCACAACCCTCCTTAGCCCCGACCCCATCCTCTAGGTTAACCGCCATTCCCACTCCCCCCTCCCCACCACCGCCACCCCCGCCAGCGCCACCCGCCCTCCCACTCCCTCCGAACCCACCAGCTCCACCTCTGGGCTTCAGCGTACTCTCAGGAATGGCATTAGCAATAGCCTCGAAAACACTCTGCACATTCTCCCCAGTCTTAGCAGACGTCTCGTAGAACAGCAATCCCTCTTCATCCGCATATGCCTTCGCTTCCGCCGTGAGCACCGCCCTGCTCCCCTCATCCCCTCCATCCCCTCCATCCACATCCCCGCCATCGGCGGCAGTGGTGGCGGCAAGATCGAGCTTATTCCCGACCAAAGCGATGACGATGCCGGGGCTTGCCTGGCGCTGCAGCTCGCTGACCCAGTGCTTGGCCTTGATGAGCGAGGTGGGCTTCGTGATGTCGTAGACTACCAGCGCGGTCTGAGCGTTGCGGTAGTACATTGGCGCGAGAGAGGCGAAGCGCTCTTGTCCCGCGGTGTCCCAGATTTCGAACTTTATGGTGCGGCTTGGGAGGGTGCATTTTTGGGTTAGGAAGGCGGCTACTCATATATCGTTCATTAGCGATGTTTGCCGCGAAAGAGGCTGCGGGGAGGGGGAGAGGGGGAGAGGGGGAGAGGGGGAGAGGGGAGAAGTACCGCCAATCGTGGGCTCCTTGTTTTCCTGAAAATCATCATTTACGAAGCGGAGGACTAGTGATGACTTGTAAACTGTTAGAAGAAAGGGAGAAGGAGTAATATAAAAAAAAAAGACCTCATCGGCCAGGTCGCTTGGGATGGACAATCAACATACCTTTCCGACTGCAGCCTCTCCCAAAAGCACGAGCTTGACGCTACTGGATAGCTTAGGTGCTTCGTCGCGTGATGCCATAAGTTACCCGTAGTGATTTATTTATTTATATTTATTTATTTCCCGCGTCGTCCCCTTTTTTTCTCCTTCTCTTTTCTCGTTATGATGCTGTGTGTGTGGTTGGGGTTGGTTAAGTTGGTTGGGGAAGTGGATGGATGATGGAGAAGAGGGTAAGTGGACAGAGAAAGAGTGGGAAGAAATAGAATGCTGGTGCCATTGCGATGCAGTATGGCACGGCTGGGCGTTGCGTTGCGTTGCCCCCGGCCTCAGGTCCTTGTCTGGTCTGTCAAGGATGGATGACTTGCGCCCGCGCCTGGGAGAGTTTGGTAGCACACGAGTGTACCGTACTCGAGTAGCACACTGGCGGTCTCCGTCCGGTTCGAGCCCGGCACCATGATTGACGTCTTGTTAAATGGTATGATAAGTTTCTTTTTTTCACTGCTACCACTGAGACTCAGTAATAACCATAATATATTCGTAGTGCTCATCCTCCTTCTAGTATGCAAATTCATAACAAGCCGTACAATAACAAACTATGCTCTCAGTTGACCCCAATACCACTCCCTCTTAGCAAAGGCCAACTTTTAAGTCTGGCTAGCCAACTAGATCAAATAAAACAAACTACAAACGCGATAAAACTAAGAATAAAGTTTGGCCCTGCTCATCGTAGGGCACTCATAGCACGAGCCAACTTCCTCCCTCCCCTTTCCTGCCTCAATTACGGTGGAGAGTATATATCCACAAAGACCTCATATCCAGCCATGAGGCACCACATTACCCAATGTGAGTCTCTTCCCCCCGTGAGCACTCCCTGCAGCTGATTTAGTGCTTCAAGAACAAAAGCAGACTTCTTTCAAGGAAGAGATGTTGCCCTTAATTTTGGGACTCGTCTTCGTCTTTGTCAAGGAAATCGATATGGACTGTGATGTCCGTAGAGGATTTGTACTCGAGTACTCGTTACAGGCAAGAAGTGACCGGGAGCGGGGGTTCGGAAAATATATGGTAAAAAATCCGTCCGCGCCACAAACTCGCCACTCGTATATTCGGTCACCTCTTGCCTGTAACAAGTATTCCCGATAGCATCCCACGGTGCAGGTGAACAGTTGGTCCTGCCTAGCAGCTTCTGCCTCTAACGATAGCAAAGTCCCCCACATACTCCTCACCAACGAGGCTCCATACTGCTCTTGCCCCTTCGATAACGGCCAATTGACCAGGAACAAGGTCTGTTGCGGGTCCTTCGGCCACATGCGGGAAGAGAACTTCTGCCGGTGGCCATTCTGAGAGAGTGTTGGGAACTATGGTTGAATGTAAACTTGTTTGCCGGTTGCTGCGTCAAGGTATGTTCGTCAGCATCAGAGTGGAGGAAGGTATTTACAAAAGGAATAGGAAATAGCTCAACAAGCTCAAATCCCGTCTACCGAAGCCGAGGGGCGACGAATGAACAAACGAACAACGAGGGGGGGAGAATAGCAGTGTGAATGAGGTGAGCCGAGTTGGGTTGAGCTGGGTGTAGGTGTTGAGAGCTATCGGGTGTGAAAGAGTGGAAGCGAGTGGTTCCACAAGTTCAAAAGGAGAGCGGTCACCGGAGAAAGCGAACGACTTGTATTGCTTATTGAACAAGAAGAGGATTAGGAGAGAAAGAAGAGAAGAAACGGAGAAGGAAGAGAGAGAGGGGCGAAGATTCGAAGAGGGGAGAGGGGGTGACGCAAGTGGTCACGAGGTATCACTCGTAACCACAGCAACAGACAAGTGTTGGAAATGATTCCTGGTCGGCCGAGTACTTTACTGAGGGTGAAAACAAGAGAGATATTCGAGGTCAAAATGAGGGTTGCGTTAAGAGCGGTTTCGTTGGTTTAGTTTAGTGACCTGTTGAGTGGAGTTAAGAGAGGAGAAGCGAAACGAAACAGCGTAAAGAAGACGAATGGGCCCCATAGCCGATGGCAGCCAAGCTAAACGTATGGCTAGGCTTCGGCCAACAACCCAAGATATCCAACAAGAAGAGAGCGCGCCCGTGACTACAGGTTCCAACAGTAGGTGTAGGTGTGGGTGTGAGTGATTGTTCATGGCGACTTTTACACCAAAACGGTATTTCCCCTAGTCCCAGAACTCAATCAGCTTGGGTGGAAATAAATTAATTGTTGGTATCATACATGCAGCGGAAGTGCCCAGAGGACTAGCGATATGTGTGGTGACCTTGATTGAGGCTGGGTTACTATCGTTATGTATTAGGTCCTGTTTGCTATGATTCCGTTCCATTGAGCGCTCATTTCTACTGTGAAAATGGCCCTCTCCTTTTTAAAGCGGTCATTTATGTGGGACGACGCCACGGAGCCATCGCAACCAAACAGGGCCTTATTCATACGGTTGCCGTATCCCTTCCTGTTTCTCCAAAGTTGAGTAAGACGAAGCCTTGTAAATATTTTCCCAAGATTTAAGCCCAGAGTTGGATTAACGTTGAGCATGTGGTTTCGTGGTGTAGTTGGTATATTACACCAGTCTACCACAGTGGTGTTCCCTCTCATATCCATCATGCTCAAGACTAGTGACTCACCCCGCGGATGCTTCACAGGAAATATAAAACTTACATGAGGGGAAAAAGGTTCCTCCCGCATCCCTCCAGCTTTTTAGAAGGGCACCACCACCCTGTCACAGAAAGCCTGGTAGCGTCGCCCTGCAAAACACGGCCAGAAACGTCCCAGCCATATCATCCCTCCACCCCAAACCCCCGCGTGCCTGGCACTCCTACTGCTTATACAATTAGTTAACATTAGAGATCATCTATAGTGCAAGAAGCAATAGTGGCGAAGTGTGTAACCTCCATTACAACCGTATACGGCGGCTTGCGTGCAGATCTTAAAGCCAAAGTGCTGACGGATCACTGAGGGCTACGGGGGTTCTTTTGTGGGTATTTGGCAGGAAGGTTTACCCATGTCACAATAGACCAGAGATCAAAAGCAGACAAAGGCGAAAAGAATCATTTGATCAAAGTCCCATTCAAAGAAAAATTCCGGATCCCCCCGTCTTCGCAGAGCCACCCTTTGAACAAACAAACATGATGACTAGCTAGGACAAACAACCACTCGAGTTTAAGAATATTCCCAACAGCTCCCCCGACAGTGCCCAGCCAACACAAGAAAGTGAAGTTTTGAGATTACACACTTTCGGTCCATTAGTCCTAAGGCCATAAAAGCACAAGTGGGGGACATAGTGTATTTATTCATCCTGGACACTCACTTCATCCCGGACACTACCTTTATCCGCAACACTACCGTCATCCGAGACACTGCCCTCAGTACCTTCATCCTGGACACTACTTTCACCATCTTCATCTGTGACACTACCTTCACCACCTTCATCCTGGACACTACTTTCACCACCTTCATCTGTGACACTAGCTTCACTACCTTCATCAGGGACACTACCTTCACTACCTTCATCCTGGACACTACTGTCACCACCTTTATCCGGGACATCACCTTCATCTGGGACATCACCACGAGCGATAATCTCCCTCCTGGCGATAACCCGAAGATTTTCAAGGTTTAAAATAATAGACCCCTTGGGGTTCATCCCCTTGGGGCAACCTCCAGCAAAGAATTCACCAAATGTAATAGATGGGCCTGCTTTGGGTGGGACGGGCGGGGGAAGGACCTCCTAGTGATTAAATTCGCTCATTAGTAACATATTCAGTAGTATTAGGATATACAAGAGCCTTACATATTTTTCGTTCGTGATTTTAAAAGAGTGACGGGTGGGGGTAGCTCGGCTAATCCGCACTCGTGAACCAATACGGCCGGCCGATCTTTTATAGTACTTAACTTGTATAACCACGCGTACTGCCCCCTCCGTACCTTGTTGCCAGAGTCTTGTGTCTAGTGCAAGCCTGTCGGCCAGCTCAGTCCATCCCGATTCTAGGACTATCGAAGGAAATTTCCGTTTCTGGGTCCAATCAGGACCCAGCAGTGGGACAAACGTCAGATCTGCTTCCTTCACATATCCCGTATATTCGCCGAGGAAGTTATTATATGCTAGTAAACCTGGTCAGCTTGATTTTTCTTTTGATAGGTAATACAGGTAAGTGACAACACACTGGGTGAGGGAGATATAAAGATCTTGCGAACCCAGGCAGGTGGAATGATGCCTGTTATCAATCCATCTTGAATCTCATCAAATACCCACCCGGAGGGTGACTCGTGTAACTCGGAAGGGATTATTACTTTGAGGTATTTTTCCCTGGGAAACCAATGGATGCTATAAGCGTAATTTAGTTCTGCAGGACAAACAAAAACAGGGGGGAGGTGAACGGTTACCGAAAGGCATGCTCCTCGAAGTAATTCTTAGGAAGTCTTAATCTATGCATAACCTGGTCGAATTCGGCCTGCTCCACATCATGGAAGGTTAAGCGGTCCGGGATACGGGCCTTGATTGCATCTTTAATCTCTTTGAAAATTTTGTCTCCCGACATGCTCGTTTGATTAGATTTCGTAAACCAAAACTGGGGGCGTATGCTAGATGGCGGTTGTGGGGGGTACACCCAAGAGAGCGAGAGAGGTTGATTTAAGCTTTCCGGGAGTGGCAAAGCTGCAGTTAAGTTGATATGTCAGCTGACATGGCAGACCCTGAGCAACCACTACCCGTACGAATAGTGGGGGACATCTGTAATGGGAGTACCGTATTCTCTGTTTGAATTCGCTAGCTCCGCTGGCTTGCTAATCTCAGGACTCAGACCTCGGTTCTTAAGAAGGATTAGTGCTTTCCTGACTTGGCATGACATGAGTCTTTTGGCTGTGTTGGATCTCATTAACTGACTGTCGTAATTCTATTAACTGGCTAAGCTAAACTCACTTGAGATGATGTCGCAATTTACAAGAATATTCGGAGCTAGCAAATTCACCAAGAAAATACTGGTACCGGTACCCGTGCACGTCCAGATTTGCCAAGAAAAACGCCGTCTACTCAATTTCAATAATGGCTACGTCGCTTGGATGTTGACCTTGGTAACCTGCTGTAGAGGGCTTGTGATATCTGGTTTTATGGTGTAGTTGGTTCTTCCACCGGTCAAACAGACTGCTGGTCTCCGGATCGAGCCCGGTCGTCATCATTCAGTTTTTCTCACTTCTCACAATCCTTTTTTTCCTTCTTCATTCACAAAGCCATCTATATCATTGGCTCCAATCGGCTGCTCGTCGATTTATACGGCTGTGGAACCCTTTAACCGGATGAAGGAACAACAAGAAAGACTGAGCTTGGTCATTAATACAGTTTATGGCATAATTTATTTACACGAGTGAGATCCTGTGACTAGATATCCTCTTTTATGATGACGATGACATTTGACATAGAGCAAAGAAGAAGAGAAAAAAATGAAATCCATTGAGAACGCGCCATTTTTCCAAGCTCAGACCTCCCACCACTATCCCTTCGACGAGTTGGCATAGTAGTTAGTCCACCTTTGCACCGCCAAGCAGGCCTGGCTGAGCGCTTGTCGTAAGGTTATTGGGCTGCCGGACGTTGGTTTTAGCAAACCCTTTAGCATGCTTGAACCTTTTCCGGGCAACCATGGCAGGGACAGAGGATTTAGTGACCAGGTAATTCGAGAAGGATCCTTGAAGGATGCTAGGTGATGAGTTAGTTTATAATGTAATACTAACAGGGTGTAATTTAGGGTACCCATCCCTCTAGAGCATTACTATGATACTATGGGAACCAAGGACCACAAGTGTAGGTTCGGTATAAAGTCAATCTAAATCATATAATTTTCCCTTCTCATATCCCCGTTGCTGGGCTTCTGATGCGGAAATCGTGGATGGGAGGAAGATTTCACTTTTTCGGGAGCAGGAAGTGGTGGTGGTGGGATCGCAGCAAGCATCAAGGGGAGCGGAGATTTATTTTCTCAGAAGAGAGCAAGATTTATTTTGGTGATGGAGCATTTGTGGTGGGATGAGCAAGAGGAATTTCTGAAATTCTGAATGGGATGGGGTGTTGACGAAGAGATCGTGAAAGAGAGGAAGGAGATTGAAGGAAGGGGCCGGCGGTTTGGAGGAGAAAGGGTTGGATTCAGTCGAAAAGTTTTATGTTCATCTAACCACTAAACCCTTGCCTATATTTATTTTGTTTCCTTGTACCTATTGCTAATATTTTGCCGCAGAGAACTGCATTGGCTCAGCTACAATCATTCGTGATTGTACTGCTGAAGGTGATATTGGCCAATCTCAATACGGGCCCTCATATGACCACCCTACCGCTGCCCCCAACCGAGCAGCCAACAGGTTTCATTTGCAGATAAAGATGGATAGCAAGGGGTCTGGGGATTGGTCAGGTTGCTGCATGAAACTAATGAATAGTGAACAGTGAAGGCAAAGGTCAGAGATATTCAGTAACGATTGAGACAGCTACTGGGATGGTTGAATATGCAGTGTCCACCATCCTGAGTTCTTCAAACATCTTGGCAAGGGCGATTCCAGGAGTGAGTCGTGCTAAGGGGGATGGGGGGGGGGAACTAAATGCTATCAACGAGGACCGTCAGAACTCGGGTCAAATGATTGGGAGGAGATGAGGTAGATGCCTACAGGCTTAGGGAGATTACGAGCAAAGCCACCGGTGCCATCTTGATCGGCATATCGAAACGGCCCAGTGTTTGTCGTAGGGTTTGGCTATCCTCGTTGGTATGGAACTATGAACTAACCAGCGACCTTTTAACAGACGCGCCCAAGTTCGAGTGCCTGACACAGCTCCCTCTGGATTGGAACTACCCTCCACTCGTCCTCAGATTGTTCAACCAACAGGACATTGTCCCAACTGTAACCACTAAGACCAACCGCAAGGACACGTCTTTCTTCAACTTCTGCCTCTTCACTCCTCCCACCCCAAGCCACCTACCCTAATAATTCCTCCCCCACCTTCCAACCTATTTCCTATTGCTTGTGAGCACACAGCGCAGATTAGCGACCGCATAGACGCTAACACAACAGACCCAGACCTAGGACGTGCTGCGTTAGGTGATTGACCTCTCCACTATACAAAGGCAAGCTCGGCAAGTAGCGGGAGGATAGCTTCGCCGGGAGTAATATCGGCTCCTGGGATAGCGAAATGGGCTTTGAGTAGTGTTCTCGCAGAGCGCGAGAGTCATTCACGCTGTGGACATCCGCTTACTCAGTAGGGGTTTTGAAGGCACCCGGAGGGGCTTCAAGGGCACTGAGTGAGTTTTGTACGGGGTGGGTGGATGGGTGGGAGAATAGATTCCTCCATTGTTTTCAACTTCTGGAAGGGAAAATGCGGAGCAAAGCGTTTTATTTTGGGGGAAAAGCCTGTGTACCGTCTGTAATTATAGACATATCTCCACTCTGAAGATCCCTTTCGGCTTGGTTTTTAAATTACCCTTATCGCAGCGCTGAAGGTATAGTAAAGTATTGCCGGACTAAATATGTTTAGGTAGGTAGTATATAATGTCAGTTTCTACCGAAATCTCAACTCTTAATGGATAACTTGGACTGGGCGGAAGCGTATTAGTTGGAAAAGTTGGCGTGAGCATCACTCGATGGGCGTTTTTTTCGTTCCCCGGGAGCACTTGGGGTGAGCTCCCTGTTTTGTACAGGATTTCGCGGGTTTGCTTGGTCCTCGTTCGTTCCTCATTCTGCCGATCACTATCACAACCCCTCGTCTTTCCCACTAGCCCACCATAGTCTAATTTGTTGATTGTATTTTTCCATGATAATGTTGACGATCGCATGGCCCAGAAAACCCAGACTTTACTCTACTTCCCCCCTCCCCATCCCCAACAAAAACCCACATTCGAACAGAAGGACACAAATAGGATAGGAAGTAAAAAAGAAAAGGAAAAGGGGGAAAAGGAAAAAAGGGAAAAAAGTGCGATAAGAATACACAGAAGGGGGATTCTCGCAATACGAGAGGGGGGCTGCGAAAAGTGATAACTTAAGGAAAGGAATCATGATTATTTCCAGATTTAAACCACTTCTTCTTGACATCATATCCTTCCTCGGCGATATTGGCACATCCGGCTATGGTTAGGAAGACTTGATCTATGATACAATTAGTACGAGCACGAAATGGGGAGGAGGGAGGAGGAACACACCTAGTGTGGTCTGCGAAACAGTATACCGCATTTTTTGGGCATATCCGGAATGACGCTAAGGGGTGGGGAGCACACATCTGGCTATTGGATGGAGGTGGCAAAGTTAAACGAGTATCAAAAACACAGGGTGTGAGATTTGGTGATGGAACGGAGCAAGAAAACTTGAGCAAGAATATCAATTCAATTGAGACACTATTCGCATTTAATCCTCCCATTCCTTCTAAGAAGCAAGACTACCAATCCCAAAGCTTCCTTCGTCTTTTCCAGTGCCTTGAATATCCTATTAACGCCTGTGCCACCACAATGTGATGCTGCAGTGGGCGTAATATCGTCCCTCTTCCTCATTCTCCCAACGCCAAATTGGTACCGAGTAGCGAACTTGTCCATGAAAACTCCGTTGCTCAACAACAGCACCACGGAACCTACCCTGAACCCAATCCTGCACGCTGTAGATTTCCGCCTCCATACTTGCGGGCGTAGACTTAAGGACAAGATGGATGTAATACCCATCGCTCTAGCGCTTCCGGAGGTCGTCACTGGTGCCGACTGCTAGTATTTTCTTCACGAGGATCCCAGCACGCGAGGCGAAGGGGTCGGCTTCCTCCATTGAATGGGTTGTCAGGACAAGACTTCTACCCTTTTGAATGCTAGCAAGGGTCTTCCACATGGTACGTTTTGCTGCGGCATCCATGCCTGAAGAGAGTTCGTCTAGGAGGACTGTTGGATTTCCCATGAGAGCAATACCTAGGGAGAGCTTGCGTTGTTACCGCCGTAGAGTTTCTGGCCCATGCGGGTTTGGAAAGCCTCGAGATCGACGGTACGGATGACTTGGGAAACGCTGTGCTCGATATCCTTGACGCCACGAACCCGGGCGTAGAAGCGGAGGTGCTCGACATCCGTCATACAGTCCATCGCGTCGAATTGCGGGCAGACACCGAGGTGAGAACTTGCTTCTGCGCGGCGTCTGGTAATGGGAATGTTTTCCACAAAGATTTCTCCACTATTAGGGGCCATGTCACCACGGATCATGTTGATTGTCGTGGTTTTGCCAGCGCCGTTAGGTCCGAGAAAGGCAAAGACCTCACCACGAGGAACTCCGAAGGTAACATTCTCTAGAGCGACCATCTTGCGGGAGAACGGCTTGGTAATGTCAATTACACGGAGGCCATCGTTTGAGGAGCCCACTCTGGAGATTTCGGCATTGATATACTGCTTCTCGGCGCCAGCTGCTCCAACGTCATGCTCGCTGTCGGGATTGGCGGTGCTCGCTCTCCATGGTAGCGCAAGGCGGAAGCCACCGCTATCCCACCAGAGAGGAAGGAAGTAACAGATCGACTGCGCAATGAGATAGAGGATTGGACCTCCATATAAAGTAAGTTCTCCAGGGTTCGTAGCAAATTCCTTGCCACGACAGGAGACAGAGAAAAAATTCACTGCCGCACATAGAGCACGAGCTAAGCTACCAATCGGCGGCACGGAGAATGGGAAGTGAACGATATTGATCTGAATATCGATCTCCGAAGCAGGGGCATAAGTGAGAACCGACATGAAAGTGATGAAGTAGAGTACGAACATCATAGCTAAGTCAAGGATTACTTACAATTATCCCGAAATAAAGAGCTTGCAGCATACCTTGGCCACCAGCAACGATCGCGAAAGCACTCAACTGACTCCCCGCCATGAGAGAGACGTTATAAGCTAGCAAGATAGACGCCAGCCCATACAATACAAGTACAAGGAATAAATATCCACCTCCCCACACCACCCTCCCCACACCACCTCCCCTCTCCCCACACCACCCTCACCCCTCCCCAGACACCTATTCATCGGGGATACACCCGCGCTTCAGGATTCGGATCCTGGCTAAGACCCGGAGCTCTTCTAAGTCAAAGACTATGGACCCCTTGGGGTCTATGCCGGGTGGGCAACCCGCAGGAAAGAACTCCTTAAAAGTGATAAACGGATTTTCCTGCGCTTTAGAAGGCGGAGGAAGGACTTCCTATAGATCAAATTGACTTGTTAGTAAAAAATTAGTAGCAGGATATACAAGAGACTTGCATATTCTCGGGGGTTGGGGGGGCTCTTAGCCGAGGACGCGGAGCCTGCAGCCGAGGACGCGGAGCCCGTAGCTGAGGACGCGGAGCCCGTAGCTGAGGACGCGGAGCCCGCAGCCGGCTCCGCCCGACGCATCCACATCCGTGAGCCGATCCGCCCCTCTTCCCGTTTATAAAACTTGACTTGGATGACCACCCGGACCTCCCCCTTGGACCCTTCCAACCACAACTTTGCGTCTAAATGAAGCCGATCTGCCGATTCTGACCACCCCGACTCCAGGACAACGGACGGATACCTCGGCTCCTTGGTCCAATCTGGGCCAAGACGGGGGATGATGGTCAGATCTCCCTCCTTTGAGGAACGATCAAACGGGGGGGCAAAATTATACTCTAGTGAACGTGATTAGCTAGATTTTTCACATTTCGACAGGACACAATTGATAACAAACCAGGTGATGGGCATATCCCGATTTTGTGAAGCAAAGTTGCTGGGATGGCTCCGCTCAGGAACCCACCGAAAAACGAATCAATCACCCATTGGGCGGGGCACTCGTGGAGTTCAGACGGCAACACTACTTTTAAATACCTTTCCGGGGCGAACCAGTGTACTCTATAGCCGGGGGTTAGTTAAGCAGAAAAAAAAAGAGGGTGAAGGGGTAGGGTTACCGAAATGCGCGTTCTTCCAGATAATTCGTGGGGTGGCGGAGGCCTTGTATGATCAGATCGAATTGGTCTTGCTCTACTTCGTTAAAAGTTAATAGGCCAGCGTCAGTGCCGCGCGTCTTTATCGCATTTTTTATCTCTATGAAAATTTTGGACGCCATTTTGAACGACCTTTTGGACCTTTTGGACGACATCTTCGTAAAAGGTGGGTTGGTGGTTGTCGGGGAGAGAGGGAGAAAGAATGGTCCGTTGACGAGTGTCTATAATAGGCACGACGAAACTACGGTAGTTGGTGAAGCGTACGTACAAGCACTGTGACTCTAAGTCGAAGCTATCCTCATGACAGCGCAATATCGTAATCACACATAACCCCAGCCCTACCCAACCTCTTCATGATCTTCTGGCAGACTGGAGCACTGAAAGCAACCCACGCCCGACACATGCTACCCTGGCCAACAGGAGTCCGCCCCGAGTGACATATTATGATGATCTCTGACGTCATAACCTCACCTTGGACAACACCGGTAACTGAGAAAAACATGGATTCCTGCTTAGAAGGGCCACTGGTCATTTAGGGGCATATCATGTCGTAATCCGGTTGTCTTTTCAACTTAAACTAATCCCTACGTTCCCAGTATTTACGGAACTGAAGTCAGAGAAGTCTTTCCCCGCGAGCATAAAACATCCCTTCTTCCCCTTTCCACTTCTCACAACTCCACACACTCCAAGTACGGTACATACATCCAATCCAAAACCAACCACACTACAGAGGGGGAAAAAATGTCTACAATTATACCCCGTCCGAATAGCGAACCCCAGCGAGATCCCCCCCCGCCGCGACAAACAGCCCTTATCTCACCGCTGCAACACCTTTCGGGAACCGCACCGCCGCCGCCCACGCCTGCCGTGCAGCCGTGCTCTTATAGGATGGGTACCGGTGCACCGTTGCCGCAACCACCGCTACTACCGCCGGATACACCTTTAAAGCCTTATGATAGTGGCGGTGCGGGGAGGAGTGCGAATGACACCCCGCCAGCTGCTGTCACCGCGAGGCCTACTACGCATTTACCGCAGGAGGGCTATGTGGGGACTACGGACATTAGTGTTTTCGAAGAAGGTGAGGAAAGAATGGGGAGAAGGCAGAGGGATGGGGTTCCTAGACAGGCTACACTCAACAATTTGGTGCTTCCGGTGGTGCGAGGGGCGGGGGCAGAGTGAAGGGCTTCTCGGAAAGCGGGTTGACGGGATTAATGAGAAGATCATCGGGGCTGAGGAGAGGGATGATACAAAGTGAATGTGGCTGTTCGCACGTTTGACTATTGACACATGTATTTTTTGCTTGAGATGGATGTATTGTTGAGAATTGGGCTTCTGAGCTGAGGAACGAGAGTGATGCTTGCGCTTCCTACTCACTGTTGCGTATATGAAGGTGTACGCAGATGTTGGCATTCTACAGTATGGCTTGCGTAATCACGATAGGGTACATATACCGTTCATGTCTCCCGTAGTTAGCTGGAGAACTTAATCAACGATCTTTCGCTGAGAGGCAAGGCGTTCAATTCCTGACATGTGTTTTGGGCTGACCTACGAGTGATGGTCTGTGAACCATTCATGGTGGAGCGTACTGACTTTGGGGGCCGGAATGGGTGGGGAAGGATCCGTGATTATTACTTCTATACTGTATCCTGGGGGGTTTTCTGCGCGATTGGAGCCATGCACTGGATTTAGTGCATCTAGTATGCCTTACTTCATCATCAAAACTTACCCCACTCCGCTGTCTGATATAGTTCTACCGTCCATCCGATACCATACCCACCAGAACTGGAGACCCCGTCCGCTTTGGGCAACTAGTCCCCAGTAGCTCTATATAATGCTATCTGGTTACGCACATTATTAAGTGTGAGAATGTGGGGTAATATCTAGGATATGCCATGGAAGATTATTTACAAAGGCAAACGAGGTACGAGGGGCCCCACCGGTGTCACCGGAGAAGAGAAGTAAAGTCCCTAGGCAAAAGTGTTCGTGAAATCGCTTAGCCGGATGTCTCATATTTTCACGAACACTTTTGCCTAGGGACTGTATGAAATATGGGGCAGTCTAAAACACTCCCGAACGAAGTGAGTGGCTGTCGGGGGGCTCAAAAGTCCGCAGTTATGAGAAGTTGAACGACATCCCTTTCGCCGTCCGGTCCTAAGTCATACAATAACAAACTACAAACGCATACAAAAACTAAGAATAAAGCTCGGCGTCAGTATTGGAATAAACTAGGGTCAAGATGGCCAATGCAAAATTTCCTTCATTTAGATCGCCGGATACCTAAGAAGGAAACTACCGGTAACCGCTCTTTTTTCAGTTCCTCGCACAGACATTTACCCCCCTGTTTGTTCCAATACTTTACCCCTACCGCGAGTATGATAACATCCAATCGGGATTAGCCCTTTCCGATCTTGATCTTCCAAGATCAGCCATTAGGGTACCCGAATTTGGCTTGAAAGGGGTAAAATCTTGGCAACAGGGGTGAAAAAAGGATTGGGATTACGAATTATTTGGACGGAAAACTCCCCTTCCGAGAGTGAGCTCACTTCTGGGTTCGCGACCATCCGAGGATTAGAGAGTGAGAGGGAGAGCCTCATTCAGTGATTTTTATGACGGATTGACAGAAAATACTCGAGTAGAGGTGCTAATTTGTTGACGCCATATTCTCAGGGGTGGATTTTCATTCCTTGTCCCTTCCTATCTGAGGCTTTCCTGGAGAGCTTGCTTCAACACATAAATTCATTCCTTCTTCCCTACTTTCTTGGGGACAACAATCATGCCCCCTCCACCTCACGGATATGAATTTGGCGGGCCGTAAGTTTACTTCTTCTTTGGTCAATCGATACCTTCTGTTGCTAATAATTTGGTAGTTTGGGAGCCCTTGCCATTACACTTACTGTACCAGCAGTCACATATATCTTCTACTTTGTTTGCAACGAAGACGGGTGTCCGAGCGGTTCATTCCTGCGAGATCCTGTTGGGAATATCGCCTCGAAATGGCCGGGGCTGTCGGGGGCTTTTGACTGGGATGTTACGAAGCACTACTGTCTCTGGTATCTCGCGTTGGCAATTATGTATTTTGTCCTTCCTGGGAAGGCCGGGGATGGTGTTGTATTAAGCAATGGGAAGAGGTTGAGGTACAGGTTTAATGGTATGTTCGCTTTTCTCGGAGGGGAGGTAGGATGGAGATTCATATTAGGAGACTTATTGTTGTTGCAGGCTGTGCTTCACTGTTGACTGTTGTGGCGTACTGTGGATTTATGACTTATAGGGAGGGGTTTCAGTGGGAATTCTGGGCCTACCTTTGGGATAACTACCTCCAGCTCATAACCGCTACCTTGATATTCTCTGTTGCTCTTGCATTCTACTGCTACATCTCTTCTTTCTTTACCGGGGAAATTTTAGCAAACGATACTGGAAACTTTATTTACGATGTATATCCCCCCTCTCCCTCCTTTTCCGTGCTTCATGCTAACCAAAATACAGTGGTTTCTCGGCCGCCCTCTCAACCCACGTATCGGCAGCTTTGACATCAAAGTCTTCAGCGAACTCCGACCCGGCATAATCCTCTGGCCAATTCTGAACTTTGCCTTCATGGCTCACCAATACAACACCCATGGTAAAGTCACCGATAGCATGATCCTCGTCAATGTCTTCCAATTTTGGTACGTCTACGACGCACTCCACAACGAGCCAGCTGTCCTCACGACGATGGACGTGACCACAGATGGTTTCGGATTCATGCTTTCATGCGGGGACTTGATGTGGGTGCCAATCAACTACTCTCTTCAATGCCGGTACCTCGCCATGCACCCTTTCGAACTCGGTCCTCTAGGCGTCGCCGGAGTTCTGGCTGTTCAGGGATTGGGCTACTGGGTCTTCAGATCAGCCAATCGTCAAAAGCATGAATTTAGGACTAATCCTAACGATCCAAAGTTGGCTCATATCAAGTACATTGAGACCAAGAGTGGGTCAAGGTTGATGATCACTGGATGGTGGGGTATCGCTAGACATATCAACTACCTGGGGGACTGGATCATGGCTTGGGCGTGGTGTCTGCCCACAGGATATAGAGGCCCTCTCAGCTACTTCTACGTCGTCTACTTTGCCATCCTTCTCATCCATCGGGAGCGTAGGGACGAGGCTAAGTGTAAGCTCAAGTACGGAGCGGACTGGAAGAAGTATACGGACGTTGTTCCATCAAGGATTGTTCCGGGGATTTATTAAAGGGTTGTGTGATTTGCAGTATGGTACATAACAGGTTGTAATACATAGACCTTTCTAGAAATTATAATGGCAAGGAGAATATGCCCGTTTGTGAAATGAGGCACAGAAATCTACTCAAGGATCTACGACACCAATTCTACTTGTCCCCTCTCCAGCATCCCCATCTCCAGCTCGACCTTCGCCTCTCCCTCTCCCTCTGCCCCTGCCTCTACCTTTTCCCCCTCTCCCACCACCCCTCCCTATCTTAACATGCCCCTTCCCAACCGGCATCCTCCCTCCCCTAACTTCCTCTGGCAGCTCCTTCACAACCCTGCCCCCCTCCCACAGTACGCCTAAACTCTTACTCACCACCCTATCAACAAACCCTAACCCAAGCCTTCCCAACTCATCACCAGTCGTAAGCACAACCCCATTCTCACTAACACAAAACTCGATGCCACCCTCCCTCCTCGCCCTCTCCACATCCACGTAGAAGAGCACCTGCGCATCCGCCCTCATCCCACTCTTGACGCCAACCTCGCCCGTAGCGAGGTGTATGTGGGTGCGCCCCATGCGGGATAGGTACCCGCAGGCCAGTATCGCCTCGTACGCGGGGTAGAATGTGCCGTGCACGGCGCTGGTAATGTTGGGTGGGAGCGGGGTCAGGAGGGCGCTGGTATTGGCGAGTGGGAGGGAGTGGCCTTGGGTTGCACGGATCAGGTAGGTATGTAGGTCTCCCACTGTCGCTGCCGTCTCGGCAGTAGTAGTAATGGTGGTGGCGGTAGCGGTAGCGGGAGGGGTAGCAGTAGAGGTAAGGGAGAAGCGCTGTTTGTCGTTCTCAGAAACAACTTGGCGGAGTTTTTCGAATGTTAGGTTCATTTTGCGGAACTTTGGGAGTTGGAGCTGTCCGAGTGTTAGCGTGAGCACTGGAGGGGGGGGGGGGGAATGTGGAGTGGGAGGAACCAATTCGGCGACGTTGGCGTACCCATCGTCTTGTAGTGCCAGGCCTTCTTTCACCGCGCCATGGCGGAGGGTGTAGCTGAGTGCTTTGGAGATTGTGCGGATTTCGGAGGCGGGGTTTGGGGGTCGGTTTGTGCCGTTGCCGTTGCCGTTGCCGCGGGGGTGGGGGGTGGTTGTGGACATTTGTTTTAGGATGAGGGAGAGTGTTCGGGTTGGTATTTTTATTGGTGCTGCAGCTGGTACTGTGGTGGTTTTTGGTAAGAGTGCGGATTGGATGGTGGATGTGAAGAGGCGAGGTGTGGGGGGCATTTTGTTGGAGGGGCAGTACACGTCCCTAGCACGAGCGGACCGAACACCAGGGGTGTCGCCGCAGCTGAAAGTCCTTTGCCAAGACACCCCTGGTGTTCGGTCCGCTTTTTTTTTTTTTTTATAAACTTTTTTCGTATTAGGACTCTAACCTACATACTTCGGCCTTATGACTACTCTAAAGTATTGACCGGTTGTAACTAGCTATGTCCGGATCCGCCTACCGGAACACACTCCCTCACCACCTCCAACAACGGCAAAGAAACAACAAACAACCCTTTACACCAAATCAACATCAAAACCACTAATCCGACTTCCCCCGTAGCCAACTGCACCCCGGGCAGGTCACCAAGCCGAATGAAGAATCTGTATCATTAGTAAAACAACAATAACAAGGTGAACATACGTTTCCGATACCCCAGTGCTCACACACCAGGCGGTCTCATCCAACAACTAGTTAAGGGGAAAAGCAAGCCCTAACCACTTGAATTCGCCTTAAGCCTCTTGGCCCTTGTTAGGTTTACCCTCGCCACTCAAGGTCATCTGTATCCCCCACCGCGCCCTGCAGGCCATTTTTCACGGTCTCCGGCAAATCGCCGGGATGGGTTGAAAAACATAGGAAAATTGGGGTTAAACACACCCCGCCCACTCATCCTTATCCTCGGCCCAACTGGAGCCCCCGCCACAATAACCATACCACTCGGCGCCCTCGGAATCGAGGTCGCCACAATTATTCCCTCCTCAAGAACCTCCACCTCACTCTCCTCCGCCTCACTCCCCTCACCTCCACATATCCTCCTCCTCTTACCCTTCGGTAGCCTCACCTCCGCCACCTTGGGCTCATCCACTAACGCCACTCTTGACTTAGCCACCGCTGGCCTCGCCACAGGCGCTACCCAAACATCTTCCTCATCCTCTGCCACAATCACGCCACTCATCCTTTCCAAGGGCTCAGCCACCACATGCGGCTCAGGCTCCTCAACCCTACCGGGCGAAGCCACCCCAGAAACTGCCACCTGTAACAATCCTATTGTTGAGCGTGTATGCAACAGGCAACGACTGTCGTCTCCTGCGTATGCGAATCTCGTTTTCTTGCACCAACAGGTAGGGAAGTACTATCTCTTCAGATAGTACGGGACTGACTTGCTTGTCTTGGGTAATTCACGAGAGGTACTATCTCTTCAGATAGTAAGATGGGTGGATTGTCGTGCTTGATAGAACTATCACAATAGTTCTATGTTCTGGCGGCCCGTCGAGACTATCACAATAGTCTCTGGGTTCTTAGAGCGTAGGCTCTCGTAGAGGAGAGGTGTATGTAAAGAGAGTAAAGTGTAATCGTATTGCAATATCTGAAGTATAGAAAAGTACTTAGATGGTTGCGTGAAGATCCTATCTCTTGGTCGTTTTTTTATTTTTTTTTGTAATCATGCGTTATTTGTTTTAGGTACAAAAAGCCTTATGCAGCGCGAGCTATGAAGAGCAAAAATCCTATAAACAAGTACCACGACCCGCTTCACCTCTTCATGGGAAAAATCAAACACCCCGAATCCATAGGAAAAGTCCCCCTCGCCTAGCACCTAAGATAGAAACCTCAGACACGTAAGGAAACAATACATAGAAACGTACAGGTAGAGAGACCCAAACCCTTCCGCAGGCTCACCAAAAACAAAAGAAAAGACTCTAAGGGCCAGAAACGCAGCCCGCAGGGAGAGGATTGATGATCGGCGACATAGGAAAACTCCAGTAGGGGGCCCACTGAAACCATGATGTACGGTCAGGCAGGTCATTACATCGATGCAAGGCGTTGGACAGAGCCACGGAGGCAGTGCTATACCACGACTAGGCGTAACCGAGGAGGGGCCAACCGATCGGAAGGGTAGAAGGCGAGCAGAGCCACCGGGCAGAGGGGATGCCAGCCAACGATGATGAGCAGTAGGGTGCCAGCTGGTGAGTAGCAGTAGGGTGCCAGCCGGTGAGAAGCAGTAGGGTGCCAGCCGGTGGGGAGGGTTAGCATTAAGGTGCCAGCTTATGGGGCAGTACGGTGCCAGCGGACGGAACCGGGAGGGGGGTAGAGGAAGGATCGCGAGCGGGCTAGCCACAACCGACTAACGGGCCATAGCAAGGGCTTTTGGGACGACAGCGAAACTGAGCGAGACCGTGATGTTACTAACCAAAGCTTTCCCCACCAGAGGTACAAGCCCAGCAGAACCGAAGCCTTACTTCGACCGAGAGTCCGGACGCCATATCGCCGACCATGAACGAAGCGAGAAGCTTTCCGACCGTGCAAAATGCTAAGCAAGGTGCAAAGCAAGTGCGGGGTAAGGGGGAGAACCGAACTTCATGAGCGGGTGTCAACGATGAACGGGAACAAGAACCCCAAGGAGGGGAGGCATGCGTGCCTCAGGAGAGGAGGGAAGATGGCTTAACGTCTGTTAGGCATATGAGAAAAGCGTAGCTTTTCCACCTATTTTTGTGTACCCTGGGGTTACCCTACCTTCACCCTGTGAAGCTAACACCCCCCTCTGGCCCCGGCGTTGGGACGGCGCGACAACACCTGACGGCGTTGCAGTTGCGTCCCAACACCAAAGGACACTATCATTGGAACCTATCTCATAACACCGTATACGTCGCGGCCGTCCGTCCGACCGGACGCCGTTCGCAGGATATATGAGAAGGGACCTTTGGCGAGCTTATGCAAGTGTCCCGGGCGAAATCGGTCGACGTCGCATAAAGTTACAGACATAGCGGAATGGCACAAGAAAATATGTCACTAAAGTAACGGGACGTTTTCGTCGTGTATACTCTAGAATGAAATAAGAGTATGACCGCACCCACACCAAAGGTATGATACCATATAGGATCATTCGGTAAGGAAGGACTATGAGGGAATTGTACCATTGGTACGATCCCGACTGAGAGTCCGACTGAAGCCTAGGCGCAGGAAGCAAGGGTGATATCTGCTACTGCGATAGGTCCGATTACGAAGTTGGCCACTTCGTTCGTCCGATGATGAGGACACTGTCTAGCATGCAGACAAGTTTCAGTTCCTCCTGACGGAAGAAGGATTGTGAACTCTGACTGGAACGTGGTGCCACACCAGAGAAATCAAGAGCTCTCCAGTCCGGAAGTCAATAGTGGGGCGATATTATTCAGGGTCAAAAAGTGTTCGCACTATAGGAAATGTTCGGAATGGTTAGTAGGTACTTAGTTAGTATGGTAGTTACTTGTAGGCCGCGCACTCTATCGACGCGGGATATAAATATCGAAGTGCCTCCCGAGCTTTACTGAAAACATCACGCTACGGAGAAGAGACCTTATCAATATAATAAGTTATTACAAGAAAAATCTTTATCACTATTTTACGCACGTTTATATTGAGCCTTCCTAGACACATCTCCGTCTACGATAAAGTACCCTGGTCTTACCCATCTCGCTTGTCCTTAGAGATCTGGTACCACCTAACAACGTCAACCCCTAGGCAGTAGCCATGATGGGGGAAGAGAGGTGGGTGGGGGAAAGTGATGATGATTTCCCGTGGTGTTGAGATTTCAATCACCGGAGTTGGAGGAGAGATAGTTCGTGTCCTATCTCTTGGTCGTTTTTTTTTTTTTTTTTGTAATCATGCGTTATTTGTTTCTAGGTACAAAAAGCCTTATGCAGCGCTAGCTATGAAGAGAAAAAAACCTATAAATGCAATCCCACCGCCCGCTTCACCTCTTCATGGGAAAAATCAAACACCCCGAGTCCATAGGAAAAGTCTCCCCCGCCTAGCACCTAAGATAATATACCCCAGACACGTAAGGAAACAATACATAGAAACGTACAGGTAGAGAGACCCAAACCCTTCCGCAGGCTCCCCAAAACAAAAGAAACGACGGCTGCGCTAAGGCCCTTTCGGGGCCTGATGGAGAGGATAGATGACCGCCGACACAGGAAAACTCATAGGTTGAGGGCCCACCGAAAACCATGATGTACGGTCGGGCAGGTCATTACATCGTTCCCAAGCGTTGGACAAAGCCACGGAGGCAGTGCTATACCACGACTAGGCGTAACCGAGGAATGGCCGAACGATCGGAGGGGGAGAGAAGAGTGAGCGGAGCCACCGAGCAGAGGGGATGCCAGCCAGGAAGGTGAGCAGTAGGGTGCCAGCCGGTGAGTAGCAGTAGGGTGCCAGCCAAAAGGGGGGGGGAGCAGTAGGGTGCCAGCCGGTGGAGGAGTTTTTAGCAGTAAGGTGCCAGCTTAAGGGGCAGTACGGTGCCAGCGGACGGAACCGGGAGGGGGGTAGGGGAAGGATCGCGAGCGGGCTAGCCACAACCGACTAACGGGCCATAGCAAGGGCTTTTGGGGCGACAGCGAGACCGAGCGGGACCGTGATGTTACTAACCGAAGCTTTCCCCACCAGAGGTACAAGCCCAGCAGAACCGAAGCCTTACTTTGACTGAGAGTCCGACACCGTAATGCCGACCGTGAGCGAAGCGAGAAGCTTTCCGACCGTGCAAAATGCTAAGCGAGGTGCAAAGCAAGTGCGGGGTAAGGGGGAGAACCGAACATCATGAGTGGGAGTCAACGACGAACAGGAACGAGAACCCCAAGGAGGGGAGGCCGAGGCCACAGGGGTGGAGGGTAGATGGCTTAATGTCAACTCCTAGGCAGTAGTCATCGTGGGAGAAGAGAGGTGGGTGGGGGAAAGTGACGATGATTTCCCGTGGTGTTGAGATTTCAATCGCTGGAGGTGGAGGAAAGATGGTGTCACAAATCGTGACTAAGCAAGGTAGATTTCAAATGACTAATACTTATTAGTCATAAGGTATGTTGGGTTTTTACACTATGACGTCATTTGACTCATAGCTTTTTACATGACTGCGCACTTGCGAGTCATTGGTTGATTACGATTGGTTAATGATTTCATGACGTCACGATTGTGACGTCATATGATGTAATGTTTTCGCACATGACTCAGATTACGAGTCATGGGTTTCACGCATGCGACTCATTCGAGCGCATGATCGGGTTTATAGGTTAAGATCGAGTAAAGAGGATGTGCGCAGATGATTCGTAAGAATCAGCTGATGGATTTCGCACCATGACTAATTATTAGTCATGGGGGCTATGTTAGGTAATGGTGACGAATCACCAGGGTTAGGGTTGTGGGAAGATGCCTATATAAGGCTCTTGGTTCCGACCAAGGGATAGGATACGAACCATCTCTCCTCCACCTTCGGCGATTGAAATCTCAACACCACGGGAAATCATCGTCACCTTCCCCCACCCACCTCTCTTCCCCCATCATGGCTTCTGCCTAGGGGTTGACGTTAAGCCATCTCCCCTCCTCTCCTGGGGCACGCATGCCCCCCCTCGTTGGGGTTCTTGTTCCCGTTCATCGTTGACACCCGCTCATGAAGTTCGGTTCTCCCCCTTACCCCGCACTTGCTTTGCACCTCGCTTAGCATTTTGCACGGTCGGAAAGCTTCTCGCTTCGTTCACGGTCGGCGGTATGGCGTCCGGACTCTCGGTCGAAGTAAGGCTTCGGTTCTGCTGGGCTTGTACCTCTGATGGGGAAAGCTTCGGTTAGTAACATCACGGTCTCGCTCGGTTTCGCTGTCGTCCCAAAAGCCCTTGCTATGGCCCGTTAGTCGGTTGTGGCTAGCCCGCTCGCGATCCTTCCTCTACCCCCCTCCCGGTTCCGTCCGCTGGCACCGTACTGCCCCATAAGCTGGCACCTTACTGCTAATTCAACTCCCCGGCTGGCACCCTACTGCTCACCCCCCACCGGCTGGCACCCTACTGCTACTCACCGGCTGGCACCCTACTGCTCATCGTCGTTGGCTGGCATCCCCTCTGCTCGGTGGCTCCGCTCGCCCCTCTCCCC
>Ga0307517_10000012_pt1 | contig 226763 bp, 215 predicted proteins | sample 23_EM_MG_FD_194515 | JGI IMG/M metagenome (GOLD analysis project Ga0307517, IMG submission 194515) | Populus trichocarpa ectomycorrhiza microbial communities from riparian zone in the Pacific Northwest, United States - 23_EM | ecosystem: Host-associated > Plants > Roots > Unclassified...
CCTGATCCCGGAGGAGGACCGGCGATGGCTTGTAAATAGCCGGATTGATTTGAGAACATTTAATGAGGTTTATTAAGGAATCCGGATGAGAGAATCAGGATTCGGCAATGCGTGAGAATCAGGATTCGGCTATGCGTGAGAATCCTACATATTGATACTATATATAGTAGAAGATATATAAGCGACTTTCTTGAAACCTAGATCATTAGTTCGCCAGACCAGTGAGGCGTGAGACGTGAGACCCGGGAGGGATCAAAAAAGGTGCTGCCGCCCCAGACACCAGGCGACGTCAGAGCAAGCAGCAAATTAGTTGTGATTACACGAGCGGGGATGAGGGGTAGGTCAGGACGCGGAGAAGAGGTGATGAGGAGCTATCGCCGCATCAGGAGAAAGAAGAGATGAGAGAAAGAGTCTGGGGTAGTCCAGACGTAGGGAGGGCGCCAGGTTGCGTCAGGACGCAAGGAACGTTGCCAGGTAGCATCTGGAAGCGTGGGATGTGGCGGGGCGTTGCAACCCAAGTCAGGACGCACAGGACGCATGGGACGCAAGAGATGCGTCGCTTACGCAACGCCGACGGATCAGACGCAGGGTCCGTTTTTGCTGATGAAGCTTGTTGAGATTTTCAAGGTTAGTAAAGCAATTACAAAACTTGAAGTGGAAGTAACAACTACCCGTCTTACTCTACTTACTAGTAATCTATATACTAGTTATTAATAGAATATATACTAAGAATATATAGAAAGCGGAACTCAACTCACTTGGCAAAAGTGGAACCGATGAGGAATTTGGCCAGTTTGAACTCAACATGGTTGAGCTTGCTACCCGCTGGGATCAAAGCAGTATAGATCCTACAACACGAAAGTTAGCACAAGAAAAGGCTGCCCAGTTGGAGATTGATGGAAGAAGAGTAAGGGAAGACTCGCTAAGTGGGCTGGTTCGTAGAAGGGAGGAAGGAGAAGGTAGTGCTGGTAATACAAGGAGCGGGGCAGTTTGAGCAACAAAAAGACAAAAGAACTCTGCTGCGAAGAGTGTGGAAAGGGTGTTGGACGATTTTGCTGAAGGTATAAGAGAGAATAAGGAGGAGTTAAGAGAGTTGGAGGTAAAGCAGGATCAGAAGCATCAAGATTTGATGAGAGGAATCCTAGAGCTTACCAACGAAATACGAGAACAAAGTGAACGGCGATCCCACGATGCCTATTTAGAGCGAGAGGCAAGGAAGGACGAGCTTGCTATGATATTGGAAGCCTTGCGGAAGGATGGGGAAATTTGAGTTCAATATGGCTTTAAAAAAAATCATATCTCTTGCTGTTTTTCAGAGAGCTAATCACTTCAGTTTATCATAGCCATAAGTGTTCGGCTTTCAACTTCAATCTAGTAATTACTAGTACAGTTTTCTTCATTTTCTTTTGCAGATGACCATCACCGGAACAGTCAACCATTATGTTTCCTTTTACAGAGGACCTTTAGCACAACTGTTAACCATCACTCTCAAGATTGCCCACAATCACAAGAGAATCCGTACCATACAAGCTCACTCACAAAGAGGTATGAGTCCAATCAGTAGAGGAGAAGAGTTGTTCGGAGGGAGTGCAGATGCTTCTGGAATAAGAGGATATTTGTTCTGACCATGGAGACACCAGTTATAGGCAGTGTTCGCAATAGGGCAGTCCGCCCATCCTCGGCTACTAGTATAACAAGGACAGACAACATTTTATCATGCCGTCCTCACCTTTCCTGAATATGTCCGACAAGCTAAAACTAAAAACCAGGATGGAAGACATTGAGTTGTCCCCCACAGTTACCCGTTGTCCTCTATCATCCGCCATTGTCCTCTATCGTCCCCCACCGTCGCTAGTTTTCTCAACGGGGTAGTCCATCCATTGTGAAGGAGGGGGACGGTGGACGTTGTTAAGCGGTCCCATCTGGTCTTTTTCAAAACTTGCCTTACACCCCTGTTCGAAGGCCCATAAGCCCCGCTGTCCCACCCTAGCGGTATATTATGGGATATATCCTACATCTATTTATCTCTCCTAGATAGTCTCAGGTTTCTTTTAATCTTATTAGATGAATTTCTGTATTTGCTCGACAAGGGTATCATGAAAGACTCTCATTAGGGTTCATAGTCCCCTGTAGTCAACAGCAGAAACCCACAGTCACTCTTGCTCGCAGTCCCTGGTCGTCCCTCACAGTCCCCCACAGTCCCCCACAGTCCCTGATAGTCCCTCACAGTGCCCTGCCATCCCCTGCCATCCCCGACACTGAAATGTCTTACCATGCAGGGCCCGGTGCCATTTGCCACAAAGACGGCCGTCCTGAGGTTTTCAGGATGGGTGTAGATCGCGTTTTGCCATCCTGCCCAGTCCGGGGCTCCAAGTAGTCCCCCTCTCGCGCACCACCGGGGCCCCGACAGTTGAGAACACTGACCATCCCCCGCTGTCCCCCGATGTTTTCCGCCATTTTATGCTGTCCCCCACCATCCTCTGTTATCCCCTGCTGTTCCTGGTGGTCCTATGTAGTGATCAGCTGTTCCTTGGTTTAGGTTGCCTCAGGTCATAAGGCTTATCGTTCGTGCTAATGATGGCGATCCTGGGAATTCAAGGACCAGGACGGACTGTATTTTGCTGTCCCATCTTGCCCTGATGTCCAGGCAGTCCTGCCAGGACACATGGAAGCCCGGACAGCTGAGAACACTGGTTATAGCTGGATAACACTCTTGTTAATATGGGAGAAGAGGCATCCGGGTGTAGTACATATACTTCTGGAATTATAGGATGTTGATTGAATGAAATTAAAGAAATAATAACCGAAGAGCCTTGCAGCATACCAACAAACTGCCAGTAATCCGCCACCACCCTCCCACAAAAGCTGTGTCTCCTCTGAGGCCAATTAGTCCAATCGGCTAAGCGAACACTACTGGCTCTGGTTCTTAAGCCTTCTGATCAATCGTGAAAGTATTGCAATAATGATGGTGGCTCCAAAAGCTCTGCCTCAACCAATCGGCCCCCCTCAACTATATCCTCCCATTCTAAATCAAAGTATTGAGTAACTTGAGGCCTATGTAAACAAACATGTGCATTATGAAGCAGGGCAGTCACTCGGAATTGTATTCCTACAGGCTGAAGCAGATGTTTCTGATTCTTTACATAGTCTAAAAACCCAAAAGTATTCACCATTTCCTTGAAAGCCCACTCTGCAACAATCCGAAGACGAGACATCGACTTATTCCATAGCTTTTGCGGTCTGGTGAGTTGGGCTCCCTGGTACGGGGAAAGGATAAAGCTATTAATACTGTAGGCTGGATCACCGTATACTTGGAGTTGAATACCATTGGGGGTATGTGCGTGCTGTTGCAGAATCACAGGAAGATTGGATTCTCTCCAAAGAAAGGCATCATTTCAACAGCCATCCACTGGACCAAACAAATGGCTGATTAGACCATCTGGCGTTACAATTGCATGGTACTTCAGACAATGCTTTCGCTTCCAACCATTGTAGCAGGTTTGCTGATGCTGGGTAGGTCTCGCAATGGCCCGAATTGTCCCATCTATAAATCCCCAGACTGTTCCTATCGGGGCTCCCTTTTGCTCAATAGCTCTAGCATATCGGGCAAGACACTCTGGTGTCAGGCGTTGTGGATCCCATACAAGTAGGTGATACCACCTATCATGTATAATGCCTTGAACAACTGTACTAATGCGGGAGACTCGTTCAACTGGCCAGCCAAATTTCAATGCCAGGTCACATAACCAATTTGCGTAGGCCAATCTGGCCAGCAGCATACACAGAGCAGTACGACCATCCTCCGTAATTCGGTTTGCTGCTCGAACAATTCTGGGGAGTTGGAGAGCATTAACTAGCTCTTCCACCTCTTTTCAAGTGAATCTTTTACTAGTTAGCATCTTTTCAATTATACTTATTTCTCTAGTTAACCTGATAGATTGAACAAATGCTTACCGAAACTGATTTCTCCACTCCTCTTCATCCAAAGTATTCAGGTCCAATCGTCCACCTTCTCGCATGGGACCTCTTTTACGACTATTGTCATTGGAAACCGCAGCCTGCAGCTGTCGTAGCGCTGCTAGTCTTCGGGCATTTCGGTTCAGAAGGAATCGTTGGGCAAGCATTTGATATGTGTTGATTACCGCACTCTCACCAAATCCGAGTCTCCTTCCCCCCTTCTTGACATCACTATCTATAAAACATTCCTATTCTAACCCTATCTCACCTTAGCTCGAGTCACCCAGCTGCCAAGTCACCTAGGTTCTCTGCGCAAACTCATTTCAGCACCTAGGTCTCTTCGGCACTAACTGCTACCTAGGTCCTCATGCGCAAACCCTCTAATCTATGGCCAAATGCGGCGCACCTAGCACAGCGGCGGGAAAAGGTATGGCCGGTTGCCGGGCCAGTGCGGGGTCATAGCTCCACGACGCACGGCCCACGAAATACCACTACTTGAGTCCCCTTTTCTCTACACTCCGTTCCCACGACATCACCACTCTTCCTGCAGCTCCTGTTAGTTATTTCTCGCGTTCTTTATCTCTCGCGTTCTTTATCGCCCACCCGCCCTCCCTGCTCAATCCGGACCAGCGCCCCCATTGTCACATCGGGAAACATCGGCGGTAACGATCTCCCCTGGCAAGGGCAGCGGCTTTCCATGCGCCGCCTCCGGCAGTGGAACTAGGTTTTTTGTTGGCTGGGTCTAGCTACTTCTGTATTTCCTTATGGCGTTATCCTGTTCTGGTTCTCTCTTGCTTCTCTTTTTGTTTCCCTTAGCTACTTCTAATACATTCACCGGACTTTGGAAAATTGGAGTGCGGATTACAGTGAATGCAGCAACCTGCCTTAAGACTGTACTGTGCCGCATTGTGCGGGCGAGGTGTTTGGCGGTTTCGACAAATATCAAAGGCCCGGTCCCTATATTCACTAAGCCTTGTACCAGCTTTCCGCCCTGTATCAGCATCACGAAGAAATATCCCGTGTGATTTTGGGTTAGGTGATATGTAAGTACGACAAATTGACTCATAAGGGCTAAGTTAATGGGCTAATAAATATTGTAAGTAAACTGAGTCTACCGGGGAGGATCTCGGATACCGGTACGCGTCCATCACAGTGCAAGATTTATGCTATGCCACAGAGGGAATATAGAGAGGCGTGGCATTTCGTGCTACCGATGCCGTGGGCGCAAGCTGGGCGCTGGTGGAACAAATTTCGGGGAAGCTGGTAGGGCGGTGCCGAAGTATCCATGAGGTTCCACAAAGGCCCCGCTTTTCTGCGCTCAGCCGCTCAGCCCTTCCATCGACCGCCCAACTCAGTCACCTATCCTTCACCACTTTCAGAACAACAAAGATGGCTCATACCAACTCTTTCAATACTATCGACTCGTATAATAAAGTGTGGAACAATTGTACCATTACCGATGGCCGGTCTCAGCTGTTGGCCTGGTTATCGCCACTAGAGCCCAGGCTACAGCACCAGGATATTCGGGACCGCCGAGTTAAAGATGTGGGGGGATGGGTTCTACAGACAGAGGAATTTAGAAGCTGGGCTGGGAATGAGGGAGGTGAATCCGACGACGCAGTTTTGTTTTGCTGTGGAAATCCGGGGGTCGGCAAGACTTATATTTGGTAACAAGGACGAAGCTCGAGAAGGGAAGAAAAAGCGCAAATGCTGACAAGCCATGATGTTAGCTCATTGGCGATAGATATCTTGTGCGATCGCGCTAGAGGGCAAAATGTCGCCGTTGCGTGCTTCTACTTCGACTTCGCCGCCCAAAAGGAGCAGTCGCCGACAAACACGCTGGGCGCTCTTCTTAAACAATTTGTGAGCGGGCTGGGGGAGGTGCCGGAGGAAATAGCGGAAGCCCATGAAAACCAGAAAAAGGTCATTGGTGGACGGAGACCGCAATGTTCCGATATTGTGGAGATGCTACAAACTACCTCTTCCGAAAGACGTACATTTATATTCATCGATGCTCTAGATGAATGTGCGGCAGGATGTCGAGTCGAGATCCTTGATTCGCTGCATCAAATACTCCAAAAGTCTCAAGACACTCGAATATTCCTGACAGGGAGACCGCACATTGAGGCCGAAATTAGGAAACGCCTTTCTGGAAGAGTAACGACTATAGCCGTCACTCCCAGGAGAGGTGATGTCATCGGATATCTCCGTACTAGGCTGGGTAAAGATACAAACCCTGATGCGATGGACAGTAGTCTAGAGGCAGACATCCTGAAGAAAATTCCCGATGATATATCCGATATGTATGTGGAAGCAACCATACTCCGGAAGCTACCTCAAGTTATCCACTGACAGATACACATCTAGATTCCTACTAGTCTCGCTGAATATCGATGCGATCCTACAAGAAACCACAATCTATCGCAGGCGACAAAAGCTCAACGCGATGACCGGTGGCTTGGGGTTGGGAGATGCCTATGGTGCATCGCTGGATCGGATAAAGGAACAGGGTGGAGAAAGAGCAAGGCTTGGCATGGCCATTTTGATGTGGATCTCGCACGCCGAGCGGCCCTTGAAACCCGACGAATTGTGTCACGCCCTAGCGGTCGAGATAGGGTCGCCGAATCTCAATAGCGAGAACATCCCCTCAATAGGGACACTGCTAGCCTGCTGCCAAGGACTTGTTGTCATAGACAAGGAGGCTTCCACTGTCCGTCTAATCCACTTTACTCTTCAAGAGCACCTCCGGACTCATCCCGAGCTTTTCGGGTCAACTCACTCGACAATTGCAGAAACTTGCTTGAGTTACCTGAATTCACAGCAGGTCAAGGCCCTCTCAACTAGTTCCTCCCCCGATCTCCAAGGCACGCCCTTTCTCGAATATTCTTCTCTATTTTGGGGAACCCACGCAAAAAGGGGCCTTTCAGAATGCGCGAAACTGCTTGCGCTGAAGTTATTGGACGACTATAATAACCGCATATCCGCTGAAATCCTCTTGAAAGCACAGGGATCGTATGTTTACGGCATTGGTTTCCACAGGCTTTCCCTATTCAGTGGTCTGCACTACGCATCCATCTTTGGGATTGATGAGATTGTAGCTGGTTTAGTAGAAGTGGAAGGTTGTGATATCAACAAAAAGGACAGCGTTGGTAATACCCCTCTCGTGTGGGCTGCCCGGAATGGGCATGAGGGAGTGGTGGAAATACTACTCGGACGGGACGACATCAGCGCCGACGAGCCAGGGGGGGACAGTCAAACAGCACTCTGTTGTTCTGCCCGCACTGGGCACGAGGGAGTGGTGAAAATACTTCTGGGACGGAGCGACGTCAATCCCAACAGAGCAAGTGGGTTCAGCCGAACACCGCTTTGGTGGGCTACTTTGAATGGGCACGAGGGAGTGGTGAAAATGCTACTCGGACGGGGCGACATTCGCCCCGATACGCCAGATATGTACGGCCAAACACCACTCTGGTGTGCTACCAGGAATGGGCACGAGGGAGTTGCGAAAATACTGCTCGGACGGGACGACGTCGATCCCAATAAATCCAATGAGTTCGGCCAAACACCCCTCTGGTGGGCTAGCAAGAAGGGGTACGAGGGTATAGTGAAGGTACTGCTCGGGCGGGACGATATTAGCCCCGACAAACCCGATAAGGACGGCCAAACGCCACTGTGTCTTGCTACCTCCAACGGGCACAAAGAAGTGGCAAAGATACTACTCGGGCGGAGCGACGTCAACCCTGACATATTAAATGAGGAGGGTCAAACCTCACTCTGTTGGGCTGCTGAGAAAGGGGACGAGGAAATGGTCAAGATACTGCTCATACGGGACGACGTCCGTCCTGACAAACCAGATGAGTATGGCCAAACACCACTGTGTCTTGCTACGTCCAATGAGCACGAGGAAGTGGCGAAGATACTACTCGGGCGGAGCGACGTCAACCCTGATAAACTAAATGAGGAGGGTCAAACCCCACTCTGTTGGGCTGCCGAGAAAGGAAACGAGGAAATAGTCAAGATACTGCTCAGACGAGACGACGTCCATCCTGACAAACCCGATAGGGACGGCCAAACACCACTGTGTCTTGCTACGTCCAATGGGCACAAAGAAGTGGTAAAGATACTGCTCAGGCGGAGCGACGTTGTCCCTGACAAACAAGATGTAGACGGTCAAACACCACTCTGTTGGGCTTCTGAGAATGGGCTCGAGGGAGTGGTGGAAATACTACTCGGACGGGAAGACGTCAACCCCAACAAATCTAATAAGTTCGGCCAAACACCGCTCTGGTGGGCTGCTAAAAAGGGGCACGAGGAAGTAGTGAAGATACTGTTGAGACGGGACGACGTCAACCCCGACAAAACAGATAAAGACGGCCAAACGCCACTCTGGTGTGCTGTTTCGGACGACCACGGGGGAGTAGTGAAAATACTACTCGGACGGGACGACGTCAACCCCAACAAACCTAATAAGTTCGGCCAAACACCGCTCTGGTGGGCTGCGAAGGAGGGATGCGAGGAAATAGTGAGGATACTGCTCAGACGGGACGATGTCAACCCCGACAAACCAGATAAGGACGGTCAAACGCCACTCTGTTTTGCTTCTTGGAATGGGCACGAGGGTATGGCGAAAATACTGCTCGAACGGGACGATGTCAACCCCGACAAACCTGATAAGGACGGTCAAACGCCACTCTGTCTTGCTTCTTGGAATGGGCGTGAGGGAGTGGTGAAAATACTACTCGGACGGGACGACGTCAACCCCAACAAACCTAATAAGTTAGGCCAAACACCGCTCTGGTGGGCTGCGAAGGAGGGATGCGAGGAAATAGTGAGGATACTGCTCAGACGGGACGATGTCAACCCCGACAAACCAGATAAGGGGGACCAAACGCCACTCTGTTTCGCTGCTGGGAACGGGCATGAGGGAATGGTGAAAATACTGCTCGAACGAGACGATGTCAACCCCGACAAACCTGATAAGGACGGTCAAACGCCACTCTGTTTTGCTTCTTGGAATGGGCATGAGGGAGTGGTGAAAATACTACTCGGACGGGACGACGTCAACCCCGACAAACCAGATAAGGACGGTCAAACGCCACTAAGTTTTGCTGCCCACAATGGGCACGAAGGAGTGGTGAAAATACTACTCGGACGGGACGACGTCAACCCCGACAATCTAGATAAGGACAGTCAAACGCCACTCAGTTTGGCTGCTTGGAATGGGCACGAGGGAGTGGTGAAAATACTGCTCGAACGGGACGACGTCAGCCCCGACAAACCTGATAAGGACCGTCAAACACCACTTAGTTTTGCTGCTGAGAATGGGCACGAGGGAGTGGTGAAGATACTGCTGGGACGGGACGACGTCAACCCCGACGAACCTGATAAGGACGGCTTAACGCCACTCTGTCGCGCTGCTTGGAATGGGCACGAGGGAGTAGTTAAAATACTACTTGGGCGGGACGACATCAACCCCGACAAGCCCAATATAGACGACTCAACGCCACTCGGTTGTGCTGCTGAGAATGGGCACGAGGGAGTAGTGAAAATATTACTCGGACGGCGCGACGTCAACCCCGACAAACTTGATAAGGGCGGCCAAACACCACTCTGTTATGCTGCTGAGAATGGGCACGAGGGAGTAGTGAAAACACTTCTCGCACGGGACGACATCAACCCGGACAAGCCCGATGTGGACGGCTTAACGCCACTCTGTCTTGCTGCTGAGAATGGGCACGAGGGAGTGGTGAAAATACTGCTTGGACGAGACGACGTCAACCCCGACAAACCTGATAAGGGCGGTCAAACGCCACTCGGTTATGCTGCTGAGAATGGGCACGAGAGAGTAGTGAAAATACTTCTCGCACGGGACGACGTCAACCCCGACAAGCCAAATAAGCACGATCAAACGCCATTCTGGTGTGCTGCTTGGAATGGGCACGAGGGAGTAGTGAAAATACTCCTTGGGCGGGACGACGTCAACCCCGACAAGCCCGATATGAACGGCTTAACACCACTCGGTTGTGCTGCTTGGAATGGACACGAGGGAGTTGCGGAAATACTACTCGGACGAGACGACGTCAACCCCGACAAACCAGATAAGGACGGTCAAACGCCACTCAGTTTTGCTGCTTGGAACGGGCATGAGGGAGTGGTGAAGATACTGCTGGGACAGGACGACGTCAACCCCGACGAACCTGATAAGGGCGGTCAAACGCCACTCTGTTATGCTGCTGAGAATGGGCACGAGGGAGTGGTAAAAATACTACTCGGACGTGACGACGTCAACCCCGACAAACCAGATAAGGACGGTCAAACGCCACTCAGTTTTGCTGCTTGGAATGGGCACGAGGGAGTGGTGAAAATACTGCTTGGACGCGACGACCCCAACCCCGACAAAACAGATAAGGACGGTCAAACACCACTCTGTTGTGCGTGTTGGAATGGGTGCGAAGGCGTGGTGAAAATACTGCTTGGACAGTGCGGCCTCAGCCCCGACAAACCAGATAAGGACGGTCAGAAATCACTTTGTTGTGCTGCTTGGAACGGGCATGAGGGAGTGGTGAAAATGCTTCTCGCACAGCACGGCGTCAACCCCGACAAGCCCGATATGGACGGCTTAACACCACTCGGTTGTGCTGCTTGGAATGGGCATGAGGGAGTGGTGAAAATACTGCTTGAGCGGGGCGACATCAACCCCAACACCCCCGATGATCACGGCCAGACACCCCTCTGTTCCGCTGCTGCGAATGGGCACGAAGGAGTAGTGAAAACACTGCTCGCCCTAGACGACATCTGCCCTAACAGACCAGATGAAGATGGCCGTACACCACTCTGGTGGGCTGCCAACCGTGGCCACCTTGGCGTGATAGCGCTGCTGCAGCCCCTAGAATCTACCCCCCCAGCCGCTCCGATGCCCCCCTCCCTGCCGTCCCCGGGTACCAGCGACCTATGCACCCTATCTTCAAACACCGCAGTATCCCAATGAAACATATATTGCCCCCCCTGTCTCCCTCCCCACATCCCCGCCCGACCCCCCCAGCCACCTAAAATCCCACCTTGCACCAACCGCAGCCCTTCCTTTCCTCCTACCATAAGCCCACGATAAGAACTCAGCTTGAATATTTCTTCTAATCCAAGGGAATCATCCGCAATCTAAATATATGTATCTATCACATCCCCACCCCAACCTCTCCACACATTTCCTTAGCAATCCCGTCAAGATTTGTGAGCTTCTATTTATCACCTAGAGTTTATCATTAGTGGAGGATTATTTCTATTGTATCGAGATAAGCCAGCGTGGCTTGGAGTTTCCATCTTACCTACCGTACTTCATTGTCATTTTCCAGTTATAGATCTCTTTTTCGCGTCTATTTTTCATTTATTTTACTTTTCCCCTTCGCAAGCGTAACTTAAATATTAGGGTTGTTTAGATATAGAGGAGAAAAACATAAACTGCAAGTATAATACCATAACGACGTAGAAGCTAGCCACGGTACTAACCAAACTATGACAGTAATTAGTTGCTACCACTTGAATAGGAACACCTCAACGCCCATAACGCATCTGCCACTGCCCTTCAGGCGCGAGATCAAGAAAGCCATACACAATTTTTGATCTTTCCCACCGACAAAAATTAATACACTAAGCGTCCTTTCAGCTATGCAACTGACTCCCACTCTACGGGTACTGTACTCTACAAACCCGAAATACTCGCAATGTGTTGTACTGTGCAACCGCGGGGCCAAAGCCCTGGTGATGGGGCAACCCCACGCATCGTCTGTGCCTTACCCGCCCCCACTTATGGGACCGAATATAAGCACGATCAGAGGATATTTCACCACACTTCAAAATTAAAATTAAGGAGCAAGAGTAGCACCCAAATTAAACTAACAATTAGGGACAGCGCTTTACAGTCCAGTCCAGTTTATCCAGACAAGAGTTCAGCTCGATAGTCTAACCCAGCAACCCCCTCCCAGAACTGACAGTAGATAGCAGGCGCACGCTGCAAGCAAACCAACGGACAAACATTCAGAAACAGACACCTATCCATCCACCCATTACCCCCTTTCTTTTTCCTTTTTAGACCGAGGGGGGTGGGGGGGGGGGGGGTTCAGAAACTCGACTGGAAGCTAATTACCAACATTTCCTCCGCTACCATATTAGACCAAACCAAACCAAACCGGACAGAGCAAGACATGGCAGTACAGTACAGAAACAAAAGCCCGAATAGCAGAATAAACCCGACTGAACTCCCCCAGCAATACCGTATTCACAAGCGCAGGGAAGTCCAGCCCGTTCGATAATAACTCATTGGCGGCAGCGAGTATAGTACAGTACAGTGCTCCACATCATCCCCAACAGAAGATCCAGCATACAAGCCAAGCCAACTCCGATCCCCGACGGCATTCGCCTCACTTACGGTCATCGCACCAGTAGTCTTCCGCACTTACCACCCAACAAGACCAACCGATACCCCAATCCTACCCAAGCACCCGGTGATGCAACCCCCGAGTGAGATTCCATGTACCAAATTCCAAGGAAACCACCTGCAAACACCGCGGCCCCTTCTAGCACGACAAAAATAACCTGGAATGCACGATTTCTTGTGCTTATGCCTCATGACTATCGGTTGTAGCTGATGGGTATGGGTGGGATGTGTAGCCTGTGATAGATATTTTTTCCCCGGTACGGGGTATAATGCAATGGTTAGAACTCGCCTTTGCTTAAGAGAATCAGCACAAGCCCGGGATACAATCCCCAAGCCTTAATTACATCTGTTCAACTTTTACTACCAACTCTACCACAAGAGCAGGTGTCTGATGCAGATATCCTTACAAGCGTTGACACAACTAAAGTCGGCGGGAATACGATAGCCCCACACGATCTACTTGCATTATTCTCAAGCACACGACCGACACTACACACCGCCACAGTCTATCACTGACTAAACACGCAATTAGCCTGCCTGAAGGAAATGCAAAAGAGATAGCTATAAAAAAAAGGAGACAAAAAGAATGAAGAATGAACGCCAGAATAGCCCCTACTAAAACTATATACAATTTACATTTAGAAAAAAAGAAAAAGAAAGAAAAAGCTAATTCAATTCCATTTCAAACCGAGCAAACCTAGAGATACATTTATCAGAAAAGAGCAAACAACCAGATCTATCCATCCGCTCTATGTGCCCATCACTCCTGCACGTTCGCAATAGCAATGGTCGGGGCAACGGTGGGAGGCACTTCAGCGGCTGTGGGTGGAGCATCTTCTCCGTGATTGTGAAGCTGTTCCCCGGTAAGGTAGACCTCGTCAATAATGCTCTGCTTCCAGGAGGCCACAAGGATCCCCCAAAGATAGCCTAACCCGATGAGGAAGAATATTGCAAAGACTGCAGGGTAACTGTAGCGGTATATTTGGCTAATCCTTTCTGCAGGGGCGTTTTTGACTATTGGCTCGTTAGTATGGAGTTATAATAGGAATAGGGGAGAGGTAAGGGGAACTTACGGAAAGTGTTGGCCGCGATGGAGCCTAGAGCCAGGGGGAGTAGTAACGCTACAAGCATAAAGCCCCCAGCAGGAGCGATAAAGTGTTTGGTTGCAAGTTTGACGTCCGGGTCCAGATAACCGCGTGCGACTACGCCCCGCAAAGACCGCGCCCAGGCGCTATCCCTATTAACTAAGAGCATCCGACCCATCATCTTAATGTAAAGAACTCCGAGTGTCCAGTCTTGGATAAAGTGGATCACGTGCTGCTTATCATTTGAGAAGTAGGTGTGAATGGGGATGATGACATAGAACTCTATCATCAGCGCCAATAATGTAGGGAGCACAATGCCGAATGCTGTGAGGACGTATGAGATTTTAGCAACGCGCACAAGCCATTTCCCTATTGCCCGCCAGAGACTCTCGCTTTCCCTTGCGGTACGTATTCCTCTTCTAACCAAACTCCTTGCCAATTTCCATTTCGCCCCAGCGTAGACAAAGGCTCCAATAATGTAAATCCCGACACTAAAAGCGTAAATATCATTCAGTTTAATGTTCGGGGGCACTAGCTGCTTCAGTACGGTCCTTCCAAGAAGTAGCGGGCCGATGGTGACCCCAATGCCTGTAAAAGCAGCAAACCCCCAAATAGCCAAGACAAGGAGCCCGATTCGTGTCTTGAACCAAGGCGGAAGATAGACAAGCTTAAAATCAGGAGAATTGGGACCATTTGTTGAATCGACAGGGTCCTCTTGCTCATCAAGGCGAACGTCATCCTCGGTGACAGGAATGAAGACCCTTCTCCCTTTGGGCCTTCGGACAGAATCCGAGGCCGGCGCTCTAACATATCTCCCGTCTCTCTGAAAATAAACCTCAACATCGGCTCCCCTAGTTTCCTTCGCGGTATCCGCTTCGACCGGGACGTCAATGTCCCCTTTTTTGCGCAACAGCCGAGCAGCCCAGCCTTGCCGAACATGGTGTCCCTCTTCATCTGCCATCCTATCCCCAAACATGAAGCTGGTCAACCTCAAGAAGCGAGCGCACCTCCTAAACCACCATCCGTACATCTTCTGTAGCCCGTCAGACGGTTTGACAAACTGGACCGCGATAGGCATAAAGAAGTTGTAGAACAACAAATCCACGGGAAATTCGAGCACAGGCTCATTAGACGACCAATGGATGGGGAGCACAGATTCGGTGGCCAGGTGTAACGACCAGACTACCCCACCCAAGCAAACAATTACGAGAACGCCATAAATGAGTGCGCTGAACCCTATTTTCCGCAGTTGCATCATAACAGGCCTGTCAAGTACGTCTTTTACCGGGTGGAAGTTGGGGTCATCGGGATCTCTGATAAAGTCTTTTGCAATGTTAGCGGCATTCTACGAAAGGGTGGATGTTTCCAACTCACAAAGCACACCCGATCTCATAATCTTCCGGCACATTGAGACAAAGAGAGCGAAATGGAACATATAACATGTCCCAACAAACCAGTGTACGAACACGCTTGTCAATGGAAAGTCGGCAAAAAACTGAATCCGTGAGAGGATCGTGGCTTCCTCGAAGAGAGGCAACAGCGCGAAATCTGAGAAGAAAAGAAAAAAGAGTGTCAGTCACTGCAGAACGAGTTACAAGAGGTAGACTCACCAAGGAGCAACCCGCAGTAGAGAGGAAATGCGAGCATCTCGATTCCTATGATCAGCACAACCTTCATCACTCCTCCAGCCTGTGACAGTAACTCAACAGCAATCTTTTCCAGCACTCTTCCGTTTAGAGCAAGATCCCTCTTTCTAGCACTTCGAAGATAGAGCATTCCAACGATCGTGAAGAGCGAATACCCAATAAATACCGCAGTGACTCGATCCCACACGCTCCAAACGTAGACAGGATCTAGTGATGAGAGGTTTTCGGGAGAGATATCCTGGGTGGTAGCGTTCGTAGCATTTTGCTGGCTCCGAAAAAGAGCGGCAATAGCTTTTGTAAAATTAGAATTGAAGAGTGCAACCGGTGTGGAGACGTCAACACCTTTGTCCCGGGGAAAGGAAAGCGAGTATGTCTGATTAGTTCCAAATCCTAACTTCTCTATTGCCCAATTAACTCCAAGAGAAGCTTTCAACCACCCCTGCCGGGTTAAAGCAGACACTGGTGGGGCACCGGTTGACGGAAAGGTCCTCAAATCCATACAGATCGACTTGAGATTGGCCATCTTCTGTGTAATCCTGTCCTGACCGTCTAGGGCCAACCGTTTAAGGATGTCGGACAGGAACAAGCTGGAAGAAACCCCCGAAAACACTGGAACAACACGTTCAATCGGCCTGAATAGGAAGCGCATGACTTGCTCCACAACCAACAGGAGCGAAAAGAGAAGACATGTTGAAAATTCAACGGCAAATTCTGCAACGAAAGAAACTACGGTGGTGGGCACCTTGATGAGGAAGAAGATAGGGTTTGCCTAATAAGTAACGTTAGAAAGTCAAGATTGATCTCGTGTGTGGAGGGAGTCCTGTACCAGAATTATCATAACGATTTTTCCCATAACATACGGGAAGGCAACACCGAGTGCTACAGTAGTTGTTATCAACACAATACTAAAGGCTACGTTTTGGAGCAGCCCAGCAAGTGGTCCTCTCATCCCAATCAGCTCCATGATACCATCAAAATCATCGGCAGCATCTTCGTCGGCTATCGCTGCCTGCAGGGCATCTGGGAGTAATTCAATAGCAGGCCCACCACCAACTTCATTTCCCTCGTTATCTTCAGCATCAGTAGCATCATCAGCGCCATCCTCGGTCTCGGTGTCATTTTCTGCTATCGCTTGCTCAACTTCCCGTGCAATGTCCACATCGGCATCCGTGCTCGACCAATCAAACGGCCGAGCTGGCTGATGTGGGGCAGGTTCTTGTACAGGTGCCGGAGATCCCTGGATAGCCCCAGCCTCCACATCTCGTGCTCCAGATTTGATAGTCGGTGCCTCTATATTCCGGCCCCAAAACACACGTTCCATGCTCTGGGCACCTGTGTTCATCATGTCTCCCGCCTCATCACAACCCTGGCGGGTATCCTTCCCTAGCTCGATGCGGACCAACTCATCACCTACATGGGTAGTTGATCTAGAATGATCCAGTAAAGAGCCGCTAGTTGTTGGAGTAGAGGGGAGAGAAATTGACGGCGGTGGGTATCGAGCGGCGACAGGTGTTGGAGTCCTAACCCTGATAGGATCTGACTTTGCTTCGAACGCAAAATTAGGGTGACTTGTCACTGCAAAATCTAAAGAGCCCGCCGCCGACGATTCGTAATAGGGGGAAAGATCGACATGGGTAGATGGTGTTTTGATCTCTTTCCCTTTCCCTTTCCTTTTAGAATCAATCATATCGTCTTCCTCTTCCTCATCTTCCCATTGATCTTCATTATCAATTGAATTCTCATAAGCTTGAAAATGGGACTCGGGTTGTTTTCCTTTATTAATTTGACCTTCGGTGGAACCCGAGCTTGTGCTTTCGCCGACGGCAGCAATTTTGGGTGACCCATTTCCAGAAAAGTTGTACAAAGGTCTTTCCTTACCCGGAACACCCTTATCAATAATGCCTCTATTACAACCGACAGGTGATGGCGCTCTACCGGATCTTGCCGGGGTCTGGTTCCCACTGGAGTTTCCACTCTCGGGAGTGTATACAGGAGACGGTGTCTGGTCGCGACCAAAGGAAAATTCAAACTGGTATGGAGTCGATGCGCTAGGACCTTGGGAGCCGCGATCAGAAGCCTCGGGCCTCTCCTCCATCGCCCTTCGAATCTCTGCAGGCTGCGACATCGCTTTACGATTAACTTGAGGACGCCTCATAGACTGATTAGAGCTCTCGCCCAAGTCCCCCAACCTATTAGTCGTTGGTTCAGAACCTCCACCACCCAAAAGATAACCTTGACCATATTTCTGCATGGTTTGGACGTCCGTATTTGGATTCGAAAAATCTGTGGGCCAAGCTTGAACAGAATCCACTCCAGGATCATCCAGTCCTGGGTCAGCTGCAGGTGCAGCCCCGGGGGGGGGCCTTCGCCTCCTTGGATTAGCAATAACCCTATCCCTATGAGGTATGGGTTGCCATTCATCCCTAAATTGCTCAAGCGCACGAGCTAATTCATGCTCACGCGCAAGGCGATCCTGTGGTGGTGGTGGGTTTATTTGAGGCAATTGAATATTCTCAGCCTGAGGTGCCTGAAGGTCGTCCAGCTGTGGTAGTGCTACAGCGCCCCCTAAAGCGGGTTGCTGCTGGACGACCCATTCACGAATCAAAAAGATCAAAATGAATGATATGACTATTAGTGCTGTCAACAGTTGGCCTTCAAAGATGTCCACGATAACTCCGTTTACCGCAGGATATCGGGTAAAGTTGTGGAAGGGGCTCGGATCAATAAAGAGTCCTCCCAGTCGAACCCGAATAGTGATGGTTCCATTAGAAAGTGTATCGTTGATGGCAGTAGTGACGTTGGCTGCTACCTTACCCCCATTGACCGGGCTCATCACCGGCCCAGACAATAAAGGAGATCTAAGAAAGCCCATGATACCGCTGCCAAAAGCCGAACTCGTCATATTCATAACTGCACTCGATACCGTAGGTGTCCCAGGTAAATTTGTGAGGGGTGTTGCAGTTGCCGAGGCTGTCCCCGTACGATTATACGCTTGATCCGTCCACCACCCACCATCGCTCAACCAGAACCACATCCTCCACATCCATCTAACACAATACGGTAACCCGCCCAGCCATACGCAGCCAACCAGCAGTGCTCTTGCCCAAAGAAGAAGATTTTTGAACAGATGCCGAAGCAATCTATTCAGGAACAATGGCGTCGGGAGAGTAGTAGGCATATGAGGATCGTAGAGTTTCGTGAAATGAAAAGGAGTCTTGCAGAGCTCGCAATGCTTTTTCTGAGAATGTTGCAGCCACTCCAGCAAACTATAGCACGGAGAGAATGTCAGTATGCAATTCACCGGCACCGGAGTGAACGGGTCCGCCTAAGAGGGAAAAAACGGCATACCAGTCTTGGTGAACGAATTTAATGGAGCCACTACACTTGCAGGGATGAAACAAAGGTTCCTCCCTCGATCCTTCGGAACGACATATACGACAATGATCGGGTTCACCATTGCCGTTCAAACCGGCCGAGGATGCGTTATAGGCAGGGTCGTTCATGATGTCTACCTGCGGACCCGATCCTGAAGCCATAATTATGGTAAAGTAAAAGCGGAAGAAAAGGTGGTGGGGAGAAAAAGAGAGGAAAGAAGAGAAAGGAAAGGTGGAAGGAAAAGTGGAAGATGACCAAGGAACGATGTGTCGGTAGAGCTGGAATGGGTGATCTTGGGGTTTATTAGAAAGAGTTGGAGGGTTCTAGACCACCGGCACCGTACTAGAGCTCCAAGGTTCGGGGGTTAGTGGGAGAGGAATGATGACGATGGTTATGATGAAAACGGAGCATGCAACGACTCGCGGTCGCCGCCGCCACAACAACCACTTGAAAGATACTTGAAGGCACGCGCAAATATGGGTAGAGGTGACTTGGGCGAGCAACAGGGAATCTCGAATAAGGGCCGGGGGAGTAGGGGGAGAGGGGGGGAGGCGGAGAGGCGGAGAGGGATGAGAGTTACAGTTTGGTGGGAAGGGGACGATAATGTAAGGTAACGTAATGCGATGGTCGCTATGAGAGAGGAGACGGGGACGGGGATGGGCGATTGACAAGGTACGGCAACACCGGTACTTGCAGACTCCTGTGCAGAGGTTGAGCAAAAGTAGAGGGGAAAAGGAAGGATGAGGGCAGATGTTCTTAAGGTAAGATGCGATAAAAGGGGATTTACTGGGTCTGTATCGTATCGCCCGAATACAATAAAGGAACCTCAATGACAGGAGGACCTATCTTTGTTTGCCCGTCAGCTACGTAGCATATTCACCGGTTCCATACATAAATGTAGCAGACCGCGAAGCAGGTTCTGTAAGGCACGATAGGGCAGGGTACAAAGGGGGTGATGGGTTGTTGCAACGTTGGATGTTGGCGTGGAAGGAAGGCGGCAGGGTATGGAGGAGAGGAAAACGTAGGTTTCGAGAAGAATGGAAGGCTCTGTGAATAACGCCTCCTCCTCCTCCTCCCCAGCACGCCAGGACGCCCTTAACTTTACACTTTATCTCGTTGCTTGTGTTGTGCTGTCTTGGCACAAGCTCCTTGTGGTAACTCATGGAATGAGCTGGTTTCAGATGTAGTCGAGCACACTCCAAGTGACGCCCACAATGAACCCCTAGTAAATGCCAAGACACTCCACATCAGGGCCAAACTTTGCCTGACGATCAAGCAAGTTATACAGTAGAGGGGGTCAAGTTGGCCATAGATTATATCCTCAACGAGTGCCGGGAATGTACTCGAGTACTGTACGGTTCTGCGATGATGCCAGTACCGTATCCTGCAGCCCGGCCCGAGGCCACACAGGGTTCCTGGGGTGAAGTGGGAAGGTCAGTCAAAGAATGCCGGTACCAGTGATCCGGAATCCGCACTCATCGCAGGAGAAAAGAAATATACTGCACCGGCACTCTACCCCATCAACTTATTATTAGTACCTGTTCCTTGATCGCACGATAGCCCATCCTCAACTGGAAGAGAATAAGTGAGTTGGAAGCACAGTACCAAGTTAGTACTTGTACGAGTACAGTACGAGTACAGTACCGGTAAACCAGGAATGAAGAGCAAGCAAAGGGGAAACAGCCCTCATGGAATCTAGGGGATTTCTTCCCCCTATTCCTCCGCGTCCAGCTGGTTGGTTGCTTGCCTGCTTGCTCACTCGTCTGAGGCCCTCACCAAGCGGGTAAAGTTGTGTCCAACCATTAAAAGATACTTGTAGTAAAAACGCCATGACATTACATCACTTCCAAAAACCGTTATCACATCCTAAACCACTGGATCATTCCTGTTTCTCCTCCAGAAACTGGAAGCAAAAAGACCACCCATGTTGACTTATATCACGGAGGCACTCGAGTAGACAGGTGCCTGAATCAGGCCTCTCTTCCATCAGCATTATCGTAATTGTCATCATTCCTCCTCTCTCGCCCTTATCCCTACTCGGCTACCATCACGCCCATATTTAACGAGAACCCTCCTCCCCCATTTCTACTATTTCTCCAACTACGCTACCGGTGCACCACGTCCTAGTGACCCCTCAGAAAAACTATCAACATTTCTGCTACACATACGGTAGTGCTCAAGAGTACGAGTACCGGTGGTGCATTCCCGCTCTTATTGCTATCGATAGACTGGCCCACTGCTTATCAGACCCTGGCAGTTCATCCTCTTGTGTCTACCCAGTCAGCCACCAGTACCGTACCCTACCGTTGTCCCGCAAAGGTGGTTCATATCGGTAGTCCATGCAGTCTGCGCATCAAAACGCGTTTCATCATAGCCTTCGCTTCTGCTTCTAACCAGCACCCTCTCTGCTGGTAGCCGCCTCTCTCTCTCTCTCTCCAACCCAAGCTCTCTTTATTTTCACTACCTCTCTCCCTTTCACGTCCAACTTCTTCTCCCCCATTTCTCCCATTTTCTTTAACCTCTCCATCCTCCGTCTCCTCTGTTATCTTTGCCCGTTAGCCTTGGTGGAAGGTTACAGCACCTGCCCCTTATTCCCCGAGACACAGCGGTTAGAATCGCCGGACCCTTCTACAATCCGGAAGAGAAAAAGAAAAAGAGAAAAAGAAAACAAAAAGACAATATGGGTGTAGCGGGCACCAAGAGGAATGTCAGAACTCGTCGTCCAACTCCTCGAACGACCGGTGGCAGGCTTACCTTTTTCAACTTAGCTGCTAGGTTAGTCTTTATCATTTATCTCAAATTCCAAAGTTTCTCCCTAATGGGAAAACCCCTAGTGATGTGCGGCGCTAACAACCTGCCGGCACTCATAGAATTCTGACATGGTACACATTATACACTGTATTGTTCCGCTGCGAAACAGCACCAACAAACAGTTCCCCCACAATCTGCCATGCCTCTCATGCTGTCTCGAACGCTCTCCGACCGCATCTCGAACCGTACTATGATACCTACGTTTCCCCCTACATCATAGAATATGGCCCTAATGTGAAGTACGCCAATGAGCATTATGTTATTCCCCTCTACAAATCGGCTTCCTCTTCATACGGAAGATTTGCTGCTCCTCACGTTGCTCGCGGCCAGCAATATGCCTCAAGGCAGTACAATAGGTCGGTAAGGCCTCGTGTTGACGAGGCCCGCAAAAAGGCGAGGGTGTACTACGACGGTCACCTTTCCCCTCATGTAGCCACAGCCAACAAGTTCTACGCTACAATCCAGCCTTATCTAACCAAAGTCAGGAAGACCACCGAACGGTTCTGCAAAGATTTCTTAGTACCCGCATTAAAGCAAAGCTTGCCATATGTGATCGCTACCTACGAGCAATTAAGGCACATCATTGTTACTATTATTGCTCCTTTGGTAAAGGCCAACGGAGAGAAGGCTATTAGGTGGGGTATTGGTGTGTGGAGTGAGGTTGTTAGGCCCCAGGTCGGAAGGATCGGGAAACGATTTGGAGGCACTGGAAGCGGGTGAGCTGATATTCTCTCCATATTCCTATTTTTCGTCATTAGATTTCATTGCTCCTTCTCGCTTCCATGGGAATTTGTAGACAGTGAGTCATGGGGTTTTACAATTAGCGGGCGGATACTACAGGTCATGTAGCAAGTTATGAGTAGTGGTCAAGAATCACGTTTCCTTATGACGAAAGCTTTTTGCTTTTTCTTTCTTCTAATTAGAACATGCCAAAATTCGCTCAGTTCAATGACTAATGCATTCCGTTCATGTAGAGTTCCTGCTGCTTCCATCTCGACCTCAATATTCTCTTCATTCTCTTCAGCCGACGCAGCTAAGGCTACTGCATCTGCGGCGTCGCTATCTTCCGTCGTGCCTGAGGAAGCCGCATCCGCCAAGACTTCGGCTTCCTCGCAAGCAGCCGGGGCCAATGAGGATAAGACAGGGGAGAGTGAGGCTGAGAAGCCTACAAAAGAAGAAATTCGAGAAATAGTTAAGGCAGACCTTGTGAGCTGGAAAGTCAAGTTCGGTGTAGCCACCGAAAAGGCCACCAGAGATCTCAACTCACAAATTGACGAAATCTTAATTGAGGCCAGGAATAGACAAGAAATACATGTCCAGAAGGAAATCGAGTCGCTCGAGGAATTGATTGAACAAGAATTTAGCCTCCTTAAAAAGGTTGTCCTGGAACTCGCAAGACCGGTTGATTCCAAAAAGGAAGAGCACCAACAAACATCTGAAGAAACATTTGCCACTGAATCCAAGAAATCGGGCATCAAAATTAGAGACAAGGCCCAGTCAATCAGAGTCGGGAGTCAGGAATTCCTGTCACATGTTTACGCCGATGTTGTTAAGGCCGCCGATAATAATTTGGAGGAATTGGACTCAGTGCTCGATCTCGCAATGCAGGAGCTAGGAATGAAATGGGCCTGGATGGATTATGTCACATACAAAGACTGGCAGAAATACCACGAGCTCAAGAAGGACTTTGATGACCTCCGAAGAAATGTTGTCGCGGCTGCTCAGAGGAACCAAAAGCTGACTGAGATCACTCGCTGGACGGAGGACGATTGGGAAGGAAAGGCAACGGAGATTGCCAAAGAGGCGGCCGATGAGCTTAAGAGGTTAAAGACGGTCTCCAAGAGGAAGATCCAGTTGTCTGATCCTAGCGATGACTTTTCCGAGTCGGTTGTTCCGGTCGCGCCACATGAGGCAGCCCAGGCGATCATGAAGGAGAGCGCTGCCAGTGTGGATTCGGGAGAAGTAAGAAACTCTATTATCTGAAATACTCTAGAGTAGCTGTATTAATAGGCAATTTAGGTACATGACACGGAACCCAACGCTTCGGAGAAGACAGCCACAGCCGCCCCAGAAAGGTGAAGTGAGCGTACGAAACGGCGAGAGAGGGGTTGTAGGTTTTCCTGCCCTTCGATCATCTCGACAAGTCTAACTCCAAAATTATTCCTTTTTTGTCTCTTATTTGCTTCTGCGTTTTGTTTTATGTTCTACACTCTTATTTTCCGTGTTCGTTCATCCATCGGAACTGTACTACTACCACCCTCTTAGCTTAAGCCATGTATTTCACATTTCTTTTTTTGTTTCCAAGGTATACCTTTCTTGTTTCTCCAAGTTGCGTTCCTTAGGGTTGGTAAAAGGCGATGGTTAGTTATGAACATGAATTATGGGATAAATATTGGGTTTGCTCTAGGGGAGGGAAGAGACATGCTAGTTTGGCAAAGGGAGAGTACAGTACACAATTCCAGGACGAGATCTCGTCGTTCCTGCGAAGGGAAATAGTACTGTATGCATCGGCGGTGAGTAAGGGAGTGGAGGGCTCGCGCAGTCCAAGGGTCAAGCGATAATAGTGCGATAAGTTAGCGGTGGTCATTGGATTTTCATACTGTACTGTACATACGAGATGACTAGCTGCCCCTCGACCGACCGGTCAAGGGCATATGTTCTAAGTGATAAACATAATCCAAATTCACGTTAGCAGTAATGCAGATGCAGACCAAAGGAGAGTGGTGAAGTTGGAAACACGGTGTGGAGAATCTTGTTAACTTGGAGTGGGAGGGGCAATGGAGACTGCAAGCCAGAGGTTTACCAGGCTTTGGCGCATCCCCTCGCTACTGGTGGTTTGTATCAAGGCAATTCATCTGCAGCGTGGTATTGTGCCAGGAGCTGTAAACTATTTGAGCTGTAACAATCCTGCTGCAGCAGAAAAAGGGGTGGTTAGTAGCTCACCCGGCCAGTGTGGCACTACCATGTTTTCATCTGCCAGCGGTCAAGTCATCCCGTACGAGTACTATTTTGACAATGACCTTGTGCCGCTTGTATTATGCCCTCCGTGGACTCAATGGGTACTTTTCTCGTTGAACGTGTTGGGCTTGAGGTTCTCCTGTTCGAGTAGTCCTTTGCTACTCCCTTGATCATATACGCCCTTGTGCCATGTGTGGTTGATATCAGACCCTTCTATCCTACTAAACCAACCACAATCTCAACAATCCCGAAGGGGAATGCACAATGTTCACTGCTGAAAAGACGTGTTTTAAGGTAATTATTAGCGCAGCAATGCAGCCTCTCCGCTTTCAAAGGAATACCTGTGAATACATGATTAGCCAAGTCACCAAATAACTTTCAAGCAAGTAACTTCCAGCATTTTCGAAGGTTCTTATTTGCCTAGATTCCCTAATATAGACAAATATATTTGCCATAGGGTATACCTTTGTGATGAGGATGAGGATTTGGCAAAAGGGCCTTTACCTGCTCTGAATTCAGATAACTTAAGCCGCTTTGAGCAGATGTCTTGTAGGTACTCCGGAAAAGTTCAAGATCAGTGCGGATGGGTTCTTGAAGGGCAAAGTTGATTAACAGGACAGCGGATGCCGTGTGGCCTAAGGCAACGAGGCCTTTGTGACAAGCCACTAATGAGACAATTGAGGGGACATTGTTGGTATTCAGATTCAGGGACCCTATTTCTAATAATTGGGCGTGAAACAATTCATCTGGATGTATGAGCCACTCTGCGCGAAAAATCTACATTAAATCAGCCATGCCCAGTCTCAACATCATCCCAATCAGCTCCTTTATCGCACCTATAGTTTCTCAATAGGCATCTCCCAATCCGAGCCCATCGACGATGGCATTGACCCTCATTGTTTGCAGCCGTCCGGGGCACTGGCAAGAGCCCGAGATGACACAGAACGGCAAAACGTGATCCGTCCTCGTCTTTCATTCCTTCTTGTCAGGCAGCTGTAGAAAATGACGGGACGGGACGAACAAATGTCATCCGTTCTTGTCCTTAACCTTCGAGGACGGCCGTCATTAGGAAGGACGACGAGCCCCACCATGTGAGACATCTTCTAGTAGAGGACAGCAGGTACTTATATAGGACCGGTGGGGATGATGGGGGCCGGCAAGGATGGCGGAAAACATCGGAAAACAGTGGAAGATGGCGGGGGACGACAGGAGACAACAGGGGACAGTGGGGGAGAGTGGGGAACGCCACAATGTCGTCCGCCCTGGTCCTTTGTTCTAACTTTACGGGCAAGTTTTGGAAAGGACAGGACAGGACGACGAAATGTCTTCTGTCGTGGTCCTGCCCCAGGACGGACAGACTGCCCCGTTGCCAACACTGTTGAGCCTTTGTCGCCTGTGGTGGGTTGTAGTTTCATGCAGGATCATATCGAGAATGAGCGAAACAAGCACGTATCTGAATATGTATTTGTGAGTGGATTGTTTGAGGTAAGTTCTGCATTGCCCGGACTCCTACTTGCTTCCATTTGTGTATAATTTGATGCAGCAGACCCGGAGACCTGCGTGAATGCTAGTGACTTCGAATGAATCACCAATTATTTGAAGTTTGTTAGTCTTTTGCCCGGTATATCTATCCACTCGATGATTATTACCTTCAAGTATTAGATACCACCTTTCAACCCAGGTCAACCCCCCTAAGATTCATCACTAAAGTTTACAATGTTACTAAGTGCGAAGATTAGACAAAATATTGAGATCACCTTTGTTAGAGTATCCCCATAGTTGTTGAGCTCCTCCGTGAATGGCGTAGGTTTTGGAATTTGTACCATGATGTTAGCGTGTATATCACCAATAGCGGTAGAGTAACCGGTAACAACTAACCAGGCGGAACTCCAAAGAAGAGCATTTTTGTTTTATCCTGCTTGACGGCTATAGAAGTCTTGATATGGTGTGTATTATTGCTGATGCTCGTGGTCTTGGCCATGCGGGTTACTTGGTCGTCACTGAACGGGTTGGTCATCATGGCAATTATAGGGCACTTAGTAGGTATTTGATCACCGACTCCTATGCAGCAATGTCTCCCTGACTAAGTTCTTCAGCATAAACCAGGAAAACATGATGATTCTGAAGAACTTCTGCTTTCCTAGCCAGATATTCCTGAAGCGTAGCAAATCCCTTTTCAGTACGACCTTTGTTGAAAGCACCCACAGCCGCATTAAGAATCTAGACAGTAAGAATCTTGACTAAAAATCGGCACTTTTACCCAAAGCTGCGGCAGGGAATATGGGAAACTTGAAAGGATCACTTACCAAGCCAGGGTTACCAAAAGCAGTGAGGCCGGAACCATACTGAGGAAAGGATAATTCAAATAACCCCTCCGGTGAGGTCAGTAATATTATTACCGGCTGATTCTTGAATTGCTTCAGGAACAGCTACGATACTGGGGTTGGAGGTTGTTCAGGGAGCGCTGATCCACAGGTAAGGTTTGCCCAAGTTCAAACCTGTTAGCCTGACAGGGGGCCGTCTTACATGGAGCCATCTTTCCATATCTCCTCTATCTCGAAAGTATTGTTGCCACTTGCAGGCCATGTAGAACAGTTCCCCCAGCGCTCTTGATTAACTTTAAAGTATCTTCAGTCTTCCAGATAGAAGCTCAAGCGATCATTACAAGATACTGGATCTAATACACTGCCGATGGCAAGAGGCGTTACCCAATGACGAGTATATACCAAAATAGCTGTATGGGTCCACAATCTGTAACACATCTAGACGTCCCTGTTAGCAGAGCACAAGTTGCTGGTCAATTAGAAATGCAGAGAAATCGATTGGATCATGGTCCGCCATCCATCCACATGACCTCGGTTCAACATACCTCTTTTTGGCCTATAAGGTCCTCTGTTCTCTGCGAATAACTAAGGTGTTACCATACAGTCTTTGTGTTTGTGTTTGATGAGTCGAGACAGGTTTCACACCATTAGCATGGTTCCCTCTGGGGCGGCAAAGGTGCCATAAATAAATGCCAAGATTAAAGATCAAATGACCAGTTGGGATGACAGTGAGAGACAGGTTTGGGCCTCTTTGCTTGTCTGGTTGCCCCAAGGTTTATGCCTGGCCTCTATCCTGAAATTATACCGCTCACCGTTGGGGATTTGAATTTTGGAGTAGAATTGTGGAAGGAATTTGAATGGTTGGTGCATGGCTAGCGGCGATGGGGGTAAACTGAACTGGGGTAAGACTACTGTTCCTAACCTAGAACACACATAATATCGGTAGTCTGTTATTAAGTTGAAACTGAGACAGCGCAAGAGATGAAAGAGGGATATGGGGGTCAAGTAACTGCTATGTAAAGGTCTTGATCCACCTTGAGGTGTTCCGGAAGGGAGAGGTTTGTTGGTAAGGTTGCCGGTGCTTGGGGACTGTTGAATGAATGTAAGAATCGAGTAGTCTTGAGACCGCTTTTCGCAGTGGTGTACCGAGTGTGGAGTTGTGCTGTACAAGGTTAGTATAGAGTGAAAGAGAATACGGATACGCTAAACAAGAAACAAAACTTTCGCCTTGTTTGGCTCTAGGATTTGTGTGTTGCAGCATATTTATTGGGCGTTGCCGGGCATTTATTGTAGGTTCTATTGTGGGTTGCCTCCCATATGCATGATGAGAAATACTGCACGTGGTAGTTTCCAGCACTAATGGCTTATCAGATCTTATTTTTGAGATCGTACTTTGAGATAAAACTGCCCAGTACATATTAGACAAAAGCGCAATCAAATATTAGACCGTTTATCCAGCTATCGTGTTCTGTAGTTCTCGTTGAAGTGGGGTGAAGGGCACTCCTAATGTAGTACTGCACTGGTACATTAAGGTGACCGCCGTGGATAGAGTATCAAAGTACCGGCAGTCCTGTATTACACCGAATCTCATAATACCAGAGTACAGTACCCATTCCCGCAATGGGACGAGCAAAAACTCGACAGTCACCACCACAGCATGGATGACCGCCATATCATAGTGATTGGGAGGAAGCATATCACAAGAAGAGGGAGGGAAGGGAAGGGAAAGGGCGGTACGACGCCGGCGACAAAAATAGTGAGCAGACTAGCACTTGACATGCTACTTCACGCTCTCCATTCAATACATTCCCAACTGGAAAAAAAGATATATATATATATATATATAAATTGAGTATTCTAGTCTAAAATCCTTCCAAACATCCCTCCAAGGAATTACAAATTATTAAAGAATTATTGAACACTTTGGTAAGCAAGATTGTAAAGTTGAAGTTGAAAAAACAGCACCAAGCCCTACCGTTTCCCATGTACAGTACCAAATTTAGCTCTCTTGGTATGATAATTCCTCAACCGGTCCAGATACATATAAAGTTCTAGAGCGTCGGAAAGTAAAAATCTGGGGATTTAGCCCAAATTTCTTGACTAAATCGGTGGCTAGGAGGTTGTAAATGGTACTTGTACATATAGAGATTCTCAGTAGAAACCCCTTACACCGCTCACCATCCCCGGCACCAGCCGAGCAGGGCGCTGCGATCTGATGGCCGTTTTGCGGCTCTTAGATTAGCGTAAGCCATAGCCCTCCTGTTACTGATATCGATATCAGGAACGTGCTGTGTGATAATAAGTGCGCTAGTGCCAATCTTAGCCCCGGATTTAACGATTGGGGAATTCGAAGGAAGCGAGAATGGGCCAAAAGTGACTTGCGAGCCAATCGCACACCCCTCCTCACCTTACATGGCAAGTGCAGCTCTGGTAGGCTGTCTATCGCTTTGGGCAAGTGCTACAGGTACCCCCCTCGAGGTTTCTTGTTCATCTCTAAATGTGGAGATGGGGACATTAGGAAACCGTTAACAGAGACAGCCAGAGAATTTTTAGCTAGTCGGCTTCGAAGACCGGTAACTATTCTGTAACTTCTTGCCGCACCACCCCCGTGCAGGTAGGAGTTTTTTTTCCTTCAGTACCGTATGGTGCTTTGCACTTGCACTATCATGCACGGTGCTCGATGCATCATGTAAGGCTCGTCCCTACAGTATTAGGAGCTAGAGCTTTATCCTAAAAACACAGCCTTAGAAAGATCTCATTCAATTCGCAGCAACTTGATCTTTCTAAACACTTCGTAGTGATGCTCAAAGAGAGGGAATATGGAGAGCAAGCTTAAAATTGACACCTTGGCAAGTAGGAAAGTTGGCAATGTAGGCTTAATACTCTGTGAGTGTGAAAATTAGATTTTTTTTTATGGGTGATGTCAAGCTACTGGGAATTGAACACAAGATCTCGAGAATATTTTACAGTCATAGTTCCTTTGATGGTTGAGCGTTATCATACTGTACAGTACATGTTGCATAGATCGCGGTGCATATTTTAATCTAAGCACACGATTTCAAGGAGCAGAGCAGAGTCCCTGCTCAACCTCCATCCCCATCCTAGCCCCGCAATTCCTGTCAAAACCCCGTACCGGCATACCCGAGCACTTTGCCCCGGGCCGTTAGTACCGGAAAACAGAGATCAAAAAATATACGGCACCGGCATGACAAACAATCCATGCCTACCAATATCTAAGGACCCTTACAAAACCTACCCCCTCCCCTGCTTTCGGGTACCGGTACCTACGACCTTGGACAAACACGGACCAGTGCAGTACTAACACTAGTATGATACCCCAGAACCATGAATCCACCACCCCACCAGTAAGTAACTCATCACCCAGGATCAATCAACCAACATACGGGTAATAAATTAGCCTTTACTCGAGTCGATATAATAATATACTTATATTGTTTCCCTAGATTGAGTTAGGTCGGGTTTACCTTACCCACCCACTCTTCTTGCCTGCCTCGCAATGAGTTAATATTGTATTTTTGCGGGGTAATGGGCGAGATGTATCCGAAACCAGGGATTGTAAGTTTGTGGTTGCTTGGGTGCGCACGGATTTTTTTGATATGTGTTTTTGGATCCCTGTTTTCGGGGGAGTACCGTACAGTACTTGAGCACTCCCTGCCTGCTACGGTACTATCATATCATACTGTACGAGTAAATTTACGAGCAACCTCCTCTTCTCCCACTGTCCATCTCAAACGAGTGACAAGACATGCGTCCTTTCCTTCACCTTTTCTTGCTTTCCCTCGGCGGGATCTTAGCCTGCCCCTGCCCCGCACATCCCTTCCCTATCCATCCACACACTCTCACTCTAGCATTAGGTATCGGTGCCGTGCTTTACTAGTTTAGTTCAGATAAGGCTCTCGCCCTGCTGTGGCGGGCCATATAACCCCAGACGGGGGGCACGTGAGGATGAGGTGGCAGATAGGGCGGACGGACGGGCGGGCGGACGGACAGGATTCTCTTGGGGGGGCAATTCTCGAGCGTTATGGGTGGGAACTGTTACACTCGCTTCCGCAAAGTTCTCGTAACCCCGCAGGTATCTGTGGTGGTGTCTTGGCACCAACGATGTACCCCGTCTCTAGATTTTAGGTAGTGATTAGTGTGAAACTCAGCAACGATCACGCTCACTCAAGGATATTTTGATATAAGGAGAATATTAAACGAAGAGATAGACTACCAGAAGTCATAGTTCCACTTTGAATCTACCACTTTATTTGACTTCCGTTACTATCTACTACAGCTACAATACGGTGTGGCATCTGATCAACCAATCTATCAATTGTGCTTTGCGCTGAACCACCCCCGCAACTGTGGAGATCGGAGTATTTTTCATCTTTGCTATCTAGATAGCAAGGCGATATCATGGTTTTTATCATACCGTTCTCTAACTGACTTTGACGTATTGGAATGATGCGGAGGAGCCATGATTGTTGATGAGTTTTACAATACTCGCTACGTAAAATCTGGAGACAGGGTACATGGTTGGTGCCAAGACACCACCACAGATACCTGCGGGGTTACGAGAACTTTGCGGAAGCGAGTGTACTAGGGGTAGGGGTGAAGTATTGGGACAAGCAGGGGTAGCAGAGGCCTGTGCATATACCTTGGAAGGGGTATCAAAGAACCAAAAAAAGGTAAGATAACTACTAATTAGAGTAATTCTTCAACCCCCTGCTTGTCCCAATATTTGCCCCCTCACCCGAGTACATATCATACCAATGTGCCTCCTCGTTTGCGGGGTAAGTTATCGTACAATTGGATGTGACAGGGCATGTGTGTCTAGAGTTGCGGTTGTGCTTGGCTTGGCTGGAGCGACCAAGAGGTGAAGGAAGGGTCGGGTGTTGGCGGGTTAGGTGGGTAAAATAGGGCGGAGGATTTTGATTTTTTCCTATGATACTGGATTCTTGGCGTTACTGTGGGTTGGGTGGGGCACACGAGCGGTTAGCTGCCTCTGTTCGTCACTCTAAAACGCCGCAATTGAAATTTTTACTGCGGCCATGGAATTATCGCGGAAGGTTTTTCTCCCTCGGATTAATTTGCTCTTGCTTGTCTTGGCTCGGGTCTTTTCTTATTTTGTATTTTATTTTTTATTTCACTCTTCTTTGGGGTTCTCAGGCACTCTTCTCTCCAACTGGCGGATCGGATCGGAGCCAGTTCTGTTGCATTGGGAATTGGCTTGACTCTTAGTGGCGGGGGAAATTTCCCGATCGATGCAAATTTTACCTTGACCCTCCTTCCAAGTAAACTGGAGATCACGAGATTTCATCACCCAGCAAACCACCATCCATCCATCCATCACCTCTCACGCACACGCACGTACGCACACGCATGCACCTCCCATCTCATTGACCTCTCTCTATCTCCACCTCTCCTTCCTTCTCCTCTCTCCTTCATACTTCTCTCTATCTTTCCCCCCCTTCAACACAAGAGCTCCAGCGCGTCCATAAATGACCTCCGTGCAATCATGGCTTTCAACTTCAACTGGACGCCCTTGACTACGTCAAACACCTCATCCAGTGCCTTCTACTCGCACGCAAAATCGCTACTGACCGCTGCATTGAACAAATCGCACAAGCCGCCCATCATCGTCGACGACATATTCGTCGAGGAGCTGAACCTCGGCCAGTCGGCGCCGGAGCTGGAGATTCTGGAGATTGGGGATCTGGCCGAGGACCGGTTTCGCGGAATTTTTCGAATGAGCTATGATGGGGATGCATTTCTGACGTTGAAGACTAAAGTTCAGGTTTGTCTGTTCTTTACCGGTTTGTTTGATTGTGCTCATGATGATGATGTGATTAGGCGAATCCGCTAAATACATATTTGTCCACTACCCCTTCCTATACCTCGCCTATGCCGCTCGCTGCTTCTTCGCCCCTGACCATTCCGCTGCAAATCACTCTCTCGCAGTTCCGATTGACCGGGTTTATCATTCTGGTTTTTTCGAAGGCGAAGGGGATTACACTGGTTTTCCGAAACGATCCGCTAGAATCACTCAAAGTTTCGTCTACATTCGACACAATCCCGTTTATTAAGGACTATCTGCAGAAAGAAATTGAGAGGCAGGTTCGGGGGTTGTTCCAGGAGGAGTTGCCGGTAGCGGTACATCGATTATCACTACGGTTATGGAACCCCGAGTATGCTGCGTCGTTGGGTCTTGATGCCCATGACCCGGACCCGTCTTCTCCAATCGATGGAAGCGAGGATGGAGTTGGGGATGATGCGACAGCGGCATTCACAAACCCATTGTTGTCGCCCAGCGACAACTCTGATACTCCGTCAATTGTATTCTCACAAAAGAACTTGGCTGCTTTGAAAGAGCTTTCGGAGGCTCAGAAGACGTTGTCAATGCGCACTCCAAATATCTCGGACGCTGTATTCCGAGCGTGGGCCTCCGGCGGTGGCAGCAGCTATGTGGGCTGGGAAAAGAACGTTGATGTACCCAGTACCCCTATGGGCCCACAAACATACACATTCTCGGACACCGGCGAGGTGGTAAGCTCCGCCACGAGCATCTCCTCCTCAAGAACTAGCCTCGCTACATCCTCGTCGCCGGTGTCTGTCGGAGGAGGGGCATCAACACCTAGCACTCGAGCCCGCGGGAAAAAGAAGAGGCACCGGGTTGTCAACCTCCGCCCTGCCAAGGAATCCACACCTTCAGATCCGGCACCCAATAAACCTGCCGCATTACCCGCACAGACCACCACCACCACCTCCTCCGCTGATCTGAAAGAAGAAGACCTGCCAACCCCCCGAACGCCTACTTTCCCCGCACCTCCCCAACCCCAACCCATCCCGAGCACACCGGCCACCGCCTCCCAATTCCCTCTAGAAGGAAAGGTAGTCTTTGAATCGCCGGTATCCCCAACTTCATCCATCGCCACGGAAAACATCACCTATCCCCAAACCTCCCCTTCGGAGCACCGCCGCCCGCATTTGCGCGCTGGGTCGACGTGCTCTTCCGGCATCCTTGAGCAGGCGTTTATGAAGAAGCTGACCCACGAGATGCAAAAAAGGATAGAAGAGGAGAGAAGGAAGAGGGGAGTCATGGGTGGGGCTAGCGGAAAGATGTGGTGCGAGGTGGAGAGGGAGTTGGCGGGCGTGGGCTTGGGAATAGGAATGGGAATGGGGATAGGAATGGGGGGTGTTGGGGCGCCACCGCCGGCGTATCGGCAGTAGGTTGATGGAAGAGATTTCTCTCTTTTTTTTCTTTTTGAATCTCCGCTCACTCGTTTGGTTTTCTTTTGCCCCCCCCTTTTTGGTGCTTGGGGCTTGTATCGTAGATTGGTGTAGGTGGGCGTTTTTATTTTTATTTTTATCTCACCCGTTCTTTTGCTCTACACTTGGATTGTGTTGGCATTACTCCTTACTCATCAATCTAGTGCCTTCCCTCCTTCCTGTCCTTTCTCTCTGACTTTCCCATTTGTCTCTCACCGGTGTAATGGCTCTTTTCTCTATCATAAATTTTCGCCTCTATTTCTACCTCTATTTCCTTTCATTCATTTCTTATGTCAGGGCTAGACGGTTTCCTTACTATATACTATAAAAGTTGACTTTTTCCTTGACTTTTTCCTTCTGTGCTCTGATTGCTTGGGTGTTGGTACTAGGTTAGGTTCAGGAAGGGATGGTGTGGTCTGGTGTACTTAGGGGCTGTGAACGCTTTTATCACAATATGGCATTTTTGACGTCTACTCGGGCGTGCTTGGTCGTGGTTGCGAATGGACCTACGAAAGAAATGCTGTTGTCTCCGAGTAATTTAGTGTGAACAGGAGCGGGTGGAAGTTCATGAGTCATCACTCGACCTGAGCATACAATAGGAATACCGGTATATTATGCAAGATTGGGAGTACGATAAGCTGAGCGCGTCTTTACCGGCGCCCGAAAATTAGAGCTCTGCGGAGTGCCCCAAATTGCTTCAAGTAACGAAGAACAAGCAAACCGTGTTCTGTGCACTGGTTACATTCCGTTCAAAGTGGCCTCTTCAGAACTCCCACAGCGGAGCGGGAGGGTCGGTTGTTTCTAGTACGGTAGCATAGTCCGTCCATCTTGGAGGCAGTGTGGCCAATGGCCATGCTATTGTGGATGGTTCCTATCCTTTTTATTTTTTATTCTTTCTGGGTGTCCGATGAGACCAACATTGCTCTCTGGCGCCTATACAATAATATTATGATGCCGTGAACCCCGGGAATTACCCACAATCCCGGATAGTACTTTCCACTACGCCAGCGAAACTGCAACTCTCAGGTTGCAGCTTGGGGCTATTCTTCCACCACCAGAATTGGCGTTCTGATTGTGGATGACGCTGGGTTAATATTTCAGCCTTGTGTTGTGAAATGGATGGGAAGATTTCTTCCCGAGGAGGCAATTTGAACTTTGGGTTTTTATATATATATATTTATTTCTCATCGATATGTGCGGTGTGCTTGCTCCTTCGTTTCCGTACAGTGCCCGGTTGGAGGGTGCGGTGGGGTGGGGCATGGTTAAGATTTAGTTCATGAGATATCACTCATGGGGGTTTCTGCAACTTTACTCTGTAACGCTTGAGCGTCTTGAACCCCACCCTCTTCTCTCCCGAAATTCCTGTATATTTCCGAGCGGTGTATGGTAGATAAAGCCTGCACGGCTACGGTACTTACCAGCATCTCCTCGCCCGCCTGCGTGTTATAGTAACTCTTGCTTGGAATTTGGCGTCAGTAATTATTCTGGAACCTCGTGGGATAACTAGTCACCGGAAGTACCATGTGCTTTCTTTCTTTCTTTCTTTCTTTCTTTTTTGCAACTGTGCTGGTAATACCATTGTCCCCTGTTGTGGTTCCAGAAATATGGTGTAAGTTAGTGCGAGACTTTTTCCAACCCCCCGGTCTAGTTTTTATGAAGTGGCGCAGGGGGATTTGATCCCGTGCTAGTCTACTTACACTATCACCAGTGAATTACTAGCTGTAGTTGGATATGGAATGTCCAACCGCTATGTAACCCATTCATCATCAAGATGGTTAAATATTATTGGACGGATGTGCTCGGCTTTGTGTCACGGGAGTGGAGGAGAGTTCATGAGACATGCAGACGGAACCGACGCAAGGGATACTGGGGAATATTCAACAATACATTCTACCCGTTACGTCTTTTCTTTTCTTTGTTATTACAGAATTGTACGGAGGAACAAGTGCATGCGGGAAAACATACAGTAGAGATAGGTGTGATGATCCATGGAAGGAACCAGGATGTAGTATTTGTGTTTTTACTTTATACACCTGTCTCTACCATTAGTTTGATTTTAGTTAGAAGTGGAGAGAGAGAGAGAGAGAGAGAGAGTATGTGTGTGATTGAGCGAATGAACCAGGTATAGGCGGAAAAACATTACGTTCCATATCCTTCCTCCAAAGTGAAGTCTCTTAGTCTATCATCATCTTCTTCCGTGCGACCCTCGTTTGCCCCCTCTTTGACAAATATAACAAGTTATCATCCTCATAGAAGATTTTTTCTTCCATTCAGGTTCCCATGGCACCCTGAGCTACCCTACCGCCATGACCAGAGTGCTTATCCTTTGACCATTACCGATGATAAGCAAGAATAATGAACAGTCCTCAGGAATGAAGGAGGGTACAGGGGCGGATAGCCTGGATCCCGTGGATAGGATTTCTTGCGTGATCACTCAAGCAGAGGCTGACTTTTTTTTTTTTTTTTGCTAAATCCGCGGTTTATTCGTATGATAGCTAGCTACAGGAAAGCCATGGTATATACACCCTAAGGTACGACCTAAAAACCTTACTTGACAAAGGAAACTTCATACTCCCCCCAAAATAACAAATAACGATGAAATATCACATCATAAAATCATAATGCCAACTCGGCCTTAACCTCAAGATCCCAAATTTGACCCCCTCTCGTAAAAGGAAAATCCCCCCCCCCCCCACTTAACCGGAAAATTTATCCTATGTTTCATCACAAACGAAGAAAAAAAACTCCCATCAGCTTCCTCCCCGCTTTGTCAAACTTCCAAAGTTTTGAATCTCCCGATATCATACATCAAACGCATCTGGGTTCAGCCCCTCTCTTGCATGCTCCAGTGCAGCAGAGAACTGACTCTTTTCGTTTGATATATCATATATATAATTGTCACCCATATTTCCTTCTCTTGTCATATCTATCTGTCCCGCCCTGATCACCTACCATTCATCCCTCTTATCCGCTCAATATACAGCTATCCTCCCTCCATCTCAGTTCTGCAAAAAAATCTTCCTTAGTTTCTCTATATAATTCGCGGTAACCCGCAAACCCTACCCGTGAATGATCACTTAACAATCCTTAACTAGGCTCGAGAATAATCCCGAGCCTCCCGACAGCTGACAGGATCACCTCTGAAAAGAACAGCCTTACCAGCATTCCACCGGCTACAATGTTATGTGCTTGTCAAGTTTCGCTCGTGGCCTAGGCAGGTATCCAGAATTCTAGAAATGCCACTCCCCGGATCCTTTTTCCAAACCCCTATCATAGGAAGCCTCTACCAGCGGTCTATTGAACCGGGCATCGGAGCAGCAATCCATACCCACGACATACAAAAAGGCGCAGGTCCCCCCCGCAACGATGGTTCCTTCAGATCCCCGGTATCGCCCCATCCCGCAGAAATCATCAAGATATCACCAACCTACAATACCCTAGTTAGCCCCCCCAAAAAACACTTAAATGGGGGACCTGGAAAAAACATCTAGCGAATACCAAACAAGCCAAGACTTCCACCCAATATTGGGAACCCCACCCACTTCAACTCCTCACAAAAACGTCTAGGGATATATTTCCAAAAGTTAAACACACCCTTCCCCCCCATGATAGAGATGCGAGTGATTACACGTGAGTGAATTTGCAAATCACCCACCACCTTAGCTGGCCCGAACTCTCGTTTCCACTTATCCCCGTTCAGCCTGAAGGGCTATGCTTAGTTTAGTCTAGCGTTAGGCTTGTCTGGTTCCCGCTCGCGCGGAGTGGGGGGTCCCTTATGACTGACCCAGAGTAAGAGATTTGTCCGCTCCGGTATGGGCTGATTTTTATCCCCCGCAAGTTAGCTATTTAGGTGGGTAATATCGCCCCGGGTGTGTCCGAATGAGACGTTAATACGCTTGAGAATGGGCTGTAGGATGCGCAGAAATATGGAAAAGGTTATAAAGTAAAGGAAGATTTCTCATCGTGTGTTTGCTCCCAGAGGGTTGGTCCTCCGCTGGGACTGGTTCTTCGGCAAGGTACTGGTATGTCCTCGGAAGTTGTACGAGATGTTATACTTAAAGCATCACGCCTAGAAGGTAGATTGTTCCTGGGAGTCTGCTGAGGTTCCCGAATCGCCCAGCCACTGATTTGCAGAGGGCAGTTGAGAGGAAGGGGCACTGTAGGAGTGGGCTATGGTACTGGTGCTTCTCGGCTAATATTTGCCTTCCTAATTTGTCAGTGAGTTCGGGCTGGTTCTTTTCCACTAAAGAAGGATAGTATGGCGGTAGATCAAGATTGGGGACACGTGTTGTCAGAATGTTCAGTCTCATCAAATTCAGTTCAAGATGCCTCACAGAAAGAACCCTCCCAAGCCGACTAAAGTAGCTATCCGTTGCTTTCTAGCTGTGTGCTTGGATGGCTATTGGCCAGCTGTAAGTCTGCCAGTTTAGAGTTCATATAGTGAGTGGCGGTTGGTGAACTGGTGCACCTTCATGCAATCCGCTATAAGAGTGCTAGAACCCACTAGACATGCACTATTTATGCACGATACCTCTTTAGCACAAGAGAACTAGCGAACCTTACTACCACAAAAGGGAAGGGCAAATCTTGGGTGAGATGAGGTAATGATGCAATATCAAGCGAGCAAAAATTCGGGTGGATAGAGGGAAAAAAAAAGGAAACTTCCGTTGCGGGGAATTGAACCCCGATCTTGTCGGTGAGAGCGACAGATGCTAACCATTACACCACAACGGATCTTCTGATGACAATGGATCACTTTTTGGGGATGTTAACATATAGCAGTGACCTAGAGGGACTTGGTCAATTAGGAGCGAGCCACCATATCAGGAATTTCTCTCTTTTTCAATTTATCACAATTTGCCCTGTGGGGCAATATTCCCTCTTATTACTTCCCCTTTGTTTTAGTATACTTTTCCATCTCCTCCCTCTCTCCTCTACAATCTTGCCTAGTTGTTCATATATCGTAAGGACTCGAATTGTTGACCTTTGTGCTAAGGCGTCGGAAATTCCGTCTCTTGGATGGGAGGGGGAAACCATTGTGAAAACCGACCGCCCTAGCCCTAGCTTGAGATAAAAGAAAAAGTGCGGGCTTTACCAGCGAAGGCGTCTCCAACGTCCTAGTTCGGGATTCGATTATTCGAGTTCTTATAGAGCATTCTCTGGAATAGCTGTGGCATCTATGAGACAGAGCAGTATAACTATTCGTAATAGCAGTCCCTACACCATAACGGGTCTTGGGCAGGGGTTGTATCGATTTAGCTACTTATAAAGTGGAGAGATGGAGCGGCATCAATTTTTTCAGATATCGACCTGGTGTGTTTATTTGTCCTCTAAGCCTATATCAATTTGAATAGCTCTAAAGTGCATATCTGAAAACTGGTTTCTGATCTCAACAAACTGTGTATCTTCACTTGATACTGGATTTATCAATGCCAGGGTGGCCAACACGATTTGCAGAATTTCGCCCCGGGTATTTGGGTAGAGGATTGTGGTATTAGATGTACGGTTGAGGGATCGGCTGAGTTCTGACTCAGATATCTAGAAATCATATGGTTGCGAGCTATGACGTGTATTCATTTATTGTATAATATATTGATGGTGTCGTGGGTAAACCAAGATGTTGCACTTGTTTGTTAGCTTTCTTTTGTTAGCAAGAAGCATCTGAGAGATTTAACCGCCCTGATAACTTGAATGAACGGACAATCTCCCAGGTATATAGCTCAAAATCTCCCCCTCTGGAAAAGAGGCGAAAGACACCAAAAAAGAACAGTTTTCCGGGAGAAACAAATGGGAGGAAATCACTAGACCTTACTAGGTCGGCAACACCAAAGCACTAGCGCATGCTCTGATTATTCGAGTTGTTATTGTTCTTACTGTTCGTGCCGTCTGTACGCAGCAGCACCAGGTGGGAGGCAACGGGGGACGCCTCAACCAAGCCTATGTTCAGATCAGAAGAACGGTGCAGTTGATCCCTTATTATTGCTCCCATCTTTTTAAAGTTAAAAGCGTTTGAACACCGAATCCTATACCAAGGGGTTCCCCATTGTGTCCTACTTGGTGCTGGTATAGACGGCACGAACCATACGGTGGCTATCTATCTCTCAAGCTCAGTGTTGCGATCACGGCATGCCTTGAGAATGCCTAAGTTCCACCTAATCTCTTTACATTCCTTGCAGGAAGCCACCCATGCTTCTTTCCCCCTACAAAATACCGGTAAAGCCCGGATCCAATTTACTCTTCGTTCAAGGTCCCAGTTCGGGATGCCTATCCTACTAATACTAGACCGCTCAGAAATCCTACCTGGGAAGGATGAGATCTTGGTGCAATCCTGTTGGGTAAGTTAGTTTGTTGTTGGCATTTTCACCCCAGAGTGCCAAATTGATTCACGTCTTACAAGTCGAGTAGGTCGGATCATTGCGAACGCTCTACTATCCGGACCCCAGACGGATACTGGTAACAGCAGGAAAGGTGCAATAGACACCCTAAATGAGCAAAGCTTACTGCTTGCACGAGCACAGATCCCTACAACGTTACGCATCAACTTAAGAGAACGGATCGTCTCATGTTAATGAAACAGGTCATCCGAAACTCTTACGATGGGGGAGCATCATGAGAAATAAGCGACTATTGAAAGTACAATGTTGGCCTTGCGCGGAATAAATACCAAACTAGAACTATCTCCTTCGGCCGCCATCATTCTGGAATATATATGGTGACACCATCCAATAAAAGGTTGGCATCTAATATACTCCGATTGATGTTGACTCTAGGAAGATTCCATTGCCGCAAAAGCAGTCGCAGACAGTAATAATTATCTGAGATCAAGCGCAACAATCTAGTACTCTAGTATCGCATAGCACCACTAGATAATTGCCCCGGTATGAGGGCCGTTTAGAATATGGAGGGCCCTAAGTAGGCTCAAAACAATCACCAATTATTTCAGTAGCCAGATCATTGGCTAATAGCTAAAGTCCCATCGAACTACAAACGATTTTAGCATCACCATATGGGAAACGCTTTCAGGAACCCAAACTTGAGGTAGCCCAATTACAAAAGTTTTGTTTGCTTGTTACCAACAAGTGGCTGAATTGACCCTTTCCAATTGACAACGTGCGGAATGTTTGCACGAGGTGAAGCTTGTCGTAACATGGGATAAATATCGCTATTCAGGGTAACTTAGGTGGCGATATCAACCAGGACCTACCTAGGACTAGCGGTATCAGTATCACACTAGCCGGAAAAGGGCACACAAGGTGAATAGAGCGGTGAGGTTAGGATGCTCGGCGCAATACGTGTCGTTCTCGCGTGCACCCCAACTTAGCCGAGTCCTGTAAAGTTTGGATAGCAGGAGCTAGTGTTTCCGAGAAACTTCCGCTCCAATCGCTAATCCAGACACAATTACGGAATAATAGCTCCGTTCCGGCTCAACGGGGATCACCCATGGTCGGAATAAACCCCACTGCTAATCCCCAATAGTCGGCGCTGCACCCGAAGGAGTGATGTTCGGAGAAAATTATTTCTCCACAATTGATTGATTGGCGGGGGTCACCTTCTGTGAACCGCTACCCCGGCACCCGCACCGCCGAAGGGTTTTTTTAATCGGGGCTGCCATCGTATACCGCCAGGGTTCAAGCAAACCAGCCAAATTTTCGTGGTATACAACAGCAGTCCTTTAAAAGGGCTTCTGCATCACTTGTGGAGTACCTATATGCCGGAAGACCCCAAGAGCTCAAGCTAAGGACCATATAATCCTTGCATAATGCCCAGACAGGTAACCAGCTAGCTAACATTTGATTTCGTGCGACTTTGGACTACCAGTGCTCGTAGCGCAGGTATCGCAATTGTCGCTACAATTGCGGAGAGCCGAGTTGGCTTTATAAGTGGAATTATGATATTCTATCGGTAGTCAGCGAACTAAATGAAACATGCATAGTCACGCTACGTGCCAGCCTTAGGCGGGTTTCGACAGGAGCCTATGAACGGGTTAGTGAGGTCTTTCAATGGATAGAGAACACCATGACATTTATCCAACCACATGCAGTCCGAGAACAGAAGGCCGGATGCGGGTATCTTAGCTGCTTATAGGCTACCGGTACATCCACATTAGCGTGTGCTTATACAGCACGGCCTAAGGCCAGGAGGTAATGGAAGTTGCCAGGAGTTGGGGTCAGGATTTTGTGTCGCTCAGCTACAACCTGTCATCCATCCATACGAAATCACTCGCTGAATGTTTCAGGAGTCATTGCGCTATCACACTGCGATCCCTGCTGCTGACTTTTGAGATATCCATTGGTGCTGTGGATACTCCCATCCAGGATAAGACGAAGGCAGGTTCCGGAGGCATGGTCCTCAATGTCCATCCTTCAGCGAGATAGCAAGTAAACCACTCACAACCTCTAGTCATCAGCATTCTGCGACATATTTTGAAGCTTCTCATATGGAGTATGATATCTCTTTTTAGCAAGTGCTAGGTACGGTGGATTTTGCTTGGCCACCAGTAGCGCCGGCAGTGAAGCTCCTGAGCCCTATGCTTTAACGTGGACAAACTGCTCTTCGGAGGGCCTTATTGCGGCTTGGAGTGAGGAGCCCCACTTCCAACCTTTCCCAATATATCTCCTAGCGTCATTACCCAATCACACAAGCCCCCACGGCCAAGATTTCCTTTAACAACAAAAACACTTGGTCGCACCATAGCCAGACCCCCCCCCCCGACGTCCCCCTAATAGATCGATCAAATCAAGTCATGGGCATCTCCTTGTCCAAACCTCCCGTGAGATCCTACCTCAATAGCACTTCTCACCTCACAAAGCCCTTGCATCCTCCAAAGGGATCCAACCCCACCCGGCTTATGCCGCCGCTCAAGCCCTCCATAGGCAGCTTTTGATAGTGTATCTCATCAGATAGGTCCACCCGGATGAGTCGCCAGTTCCTACCCATCGGGTGAAACCCCCACCGCGTTTACCTCATGTCATCCATGATCACTCGATACCCCACAACCGCTTGGCAACAATCCAAACAACAAGTCTTGCATCTCTCGGCGCTTATGCTTTGTCATCCCTGCTACGCCCCCCCCCCGGTCGCCATTACTGGTGAGGACAAGTAGGTACTTGTACTCCCAAGCAGCACTCGTAATTGCCCAATGCTCGCAAAACGGATTGCTATTGCATACAGGCCAAAAAATTGGCCAGGGCCACAGAATTTCGGAGCATGTAATTGCAGTCCTCCCTAAAAACGTTAGGCAATTCGGACAACACAAAAAAAAAGATTCCGCTGACAACACCGCTGACGCGGGGGGGGGGGGCAGTGAACGCTTGCGGAGCTTCTTATTTAGGGCGCGGGATGTGGGGTGATGGGCGGATAGACGGATTACCGGTAGATGGGATGTGATGGAGACGAGTCGGGGAAAAAACCTTATTTCACCGGAAAGGGGTGAAGCGGGAATCCTTCCGTAACACTGCATTCTAATGCTTTTGTCCCATAGCATCATGAAAATGATGATTTTGGGCGCGCTAGCAACCAGAGATATCGAGAGCAGCCGGGGCACACACAGCAAATACTACCTTGATATTTTGTGGAGCGCTGTCCTGTGGTGCAAGTGCTCTCGCTGGTCCCTGGCACCGGACTCCCCGCGGAACTGTACCATGCCGAATTATACCGGTGCATATCACACATCACCTCACGTGATTCCTACTGAAGGGAGCAGGGAGAACGGAGGGGGAAAAAATAAATAGCGAAGAGAGCACCAGACCCAGAAAGAGAACAGTCTACATCCAGCGTCTCTCAATGCAATGGCATTAGGAAATACAGTACCCACACTGACAACGCCCTATGCTAGGATACCGGTACTACCAGGTTGCTTTCCTTTCCCCCTGCCATGTGAGAGTTCTTACGTATGGAGCCGGGGCCTTCCATACCTAACCTATCTGATTACAGTAACGCCGAAAACAAGAGGCCGCTAATACTTGTAGGTATGACAAAAATCCCTTTTTAAAAAAGACCCTCCCAGTGAAGCACGGTGGCCAGACCGAGGATTTACAAATAAAATATATTCGATAAACAGCATAGACGCCGAAACCGCACGATTTAGTTGTTTTGCTAAATCCTCGGGCTGAGGTGTCGCCCGGAAAACCCAAAATCAAGAAGCAACCCCAAATGTCCTAAAATATCAGAATAATTAACCATGACTAAAACTAGTATAATGATAATTCATGGTCCCAAATTGGATCCTCTTGTAGAAGAAAATGCCCCCAACCTTCTCAGAAGGACCTCTCATATGCCTTGCGATAGGAGAAGAAATTTCTTAGCTCCTTATATCCTTTATTTTTCTCATGATTAGTAATTACTTTGGAAGTCCGGGAGCAACAAGATATTCCATTACTATTATAACCATACTCTTTGTTTGGCTAAAGATAGTATCAGACTTTACTCTGTTTCCTCTTCTGCTAAGAGAGGAGATGGGCAGGGAGGAGATGGGATGTCAAGCCTTTCAAACTTTGCCCTTCTTAAGAGTGCTGCGCTCTGGCCTGTCCGGGGAACCTCGGTTACCCAAGAGGTGGAGCAGAGAGGTACCATGTTGAAAAAACCACAAATTTCAACAAGGAAGATACAGGAAAATAAGCATACCAAAACTGCACAATAAAAGTACCATGTTGCCCATGTACCCGTATTTGGTATGATACAGTAATAAGTATTTGAAAATGCAGGATTGTTACTCAAAGTATGATAAATGTTTACACCATTAATGATAAAAACACCCCGTCACTCTCAAATCCTTTATACCAGATACAATACTTACCTAGATTTATAATCTCCATTGCGTATGCTCCCCACTCTCCTCCACATTTTCCATCTTCGCTTCCATTCAGTAACCAAATTCCCCGCCGCAAAATACAAGTGCGTACAGTCCTTAACCCTAGCCCAGATCTTGAAAACTTTCCCAAAAACCCCTGTTCAGCCAAAGTCAAGGATGCTTGACCAGTCGATTCCTTCCTTTTCTTCCCGGTTTAGCTTCCTTTAAATAAATTATTACACTACCGGTATTACAAGATTATTACCGTACCATGGCGGTCCACTTCGGCCGAGTACTGTACCGGCACCTGCGATACCAGTATAGCAGCCCACCAGTGGGTCAGTGATAATGGACACAAAGCCTTAAGGGGGTGCGTTAGATACCTTGGCTATTACGCGTGCATAGGCTTGATTGCCCGTGATCTTGTGATGTCTGCAAGGCGGGCTGCTGCCGCATACCACCAAAATTCTGGGGCTCTAGTCAATCTTTGGCTGTATGGGATAGCAGTCCTTTTTACAGACATCACGATATTACTAGCACAGTGCGGTGCTGTACATCTGTAAACTTCTCATACCATTAAAGAACCTATCTGTTAGCAACAACCCAACAGCACTGTCTCCTAGATAAATTTCCTCAGATATGGCGCTAGGGATGGGGGATAGGTTGAGTTAAGCTAGGCCAATAAAACCTCCCATATCATATCACAGCGGATTATACCGCAGCATAACGAGCCACCCACCAACTCATCCCATGCCGCAAACGCGAAAATTCAGCCATTTTCACGCCCCCATTTGCCTCGGGCCTATCAGTCAGGTCTTGTACTACTACACGAATGTATAGATAGTTAGACGGATATATCGGTACACAGATAGACACACACCACCATAGTTGGACTAGGCAGTTTATTCCCACCAACACAGCAATGTTTCCAAGTTGCAAGGTTTTCATACCACTAGAATGAGACGTATTTACGAATATTACTGTACCGCACTCGTATTGTCCCCGGACAAACGGTACAATAACCAACCGACGAAGATCTGCCCCATCACAACCACGACCACCACCACACGGCACCCAAAGACCCTGCAGCGCTAGGAGGGAGTCCCGGAGAATGGGAGAAGGAAAAGAGTATTCCGCCCAAGGGGACAATGTTTCGGAGGGCAGTCCGATTGATCGGTCGATTACGGTAATCGATCGATTGACTGGACTAACTACTGTAACCGGCGAACCAGAAAGAGATGGGCCGAAGTGATGATTATAGTTGTGGATACCGTACCGTACTTGAACAGCAATAAGGAAATGAACTCAAGTGCCACACAAGAGTAGGGCCAACATATATCATACCAGAAATGCATGTATTGTAGCAACGGACGTCGATAGTGGTATAGGCATCTCGGTTGCACTTGACTCCAACCCCGAAGTACCGGTTACACTACCCCTCCCCATGGCCCCGGAATACCGGTACACTGTAGAGGGAGACCCACCAACTTTAAAAAACCCCTGACTGTCTGAGCGAAGCTGAAAAGAAGAAAACAAAAGAAATGAGTGAATGAGATTCCAACTGTCTTAGGCACATATCAGGTCATGTCCTTAACCTCCGGATTTTTTTAGGCTTTTCTTGATAAGCTACTGGTTCCTGGGGTCTAGGTCCATCACCTTCCAGAACGAGTTCCAAAACCCTATGGGTGATATTATAATCATTACCCTCTTATTTTCTTTTTATCTATGATACCGTAGTCAATCAATGACTACTAGTGCATTTATCCAAGACAGGAGGAGGGCTTTTTTCTCTCTTTTCTCCTTTCCAACTTCACTCAGGTTGTCAAGTGCTTCTAAAAGTTGCGATCTTTCTGATGCCCGCAACTAGTTGATCTTATCTCATAGCCCCCCCTTACGTACGCTGTGTGTATCACAGCATGCGGTACAGCACGGCGCTTACTGCCTCCTTTCGCGCGCGCGCCGTTTTATCGTGGCTTGACCAATCAAGTCGCAAAAGCGCCCTTTGCTTACCAATTAGGTTAGTATGGCGAGGGGAAAAATACCCAAGTCCCGCCACACTCCTGGATGGCGGCTACTGCTGGTCTGGCGGTTGAAGTGGCACGCGCACTTGTGTCTGCATATACCGATATGTCCACATGTGGAGGCTCAAATAAGGTCACAGCACCTCACTCGCCTTGCCTCGTCGCATTCCTGCGAAAGAGTGAGGACGCGGCTTGATGCGAGGGGCAAACCAAAGCACCCACGAGAAAAAAGAAAAAGAAGGGAGGAAAGGAAAAAGAAAGGAAAAGCCTCACGTCGCGGAAACGGGAAATTCTGTTCGCAGGGTAAACAAATCTACGGGCAGTGTAATGAATGAGCTGGTGTAATTAATCCTGTTTGTGCGGGTGGAAGGAAGAAAGGAAGGAAGGAAGGAAGGAAGGAAGTGGCATAAGTTAATGGCATATGATGTTTGCCGGTATGCTACATACCCGCGCGCAGAACGCCTGCTTGTATGCAGTACGGCATGATACTCACCATATCCTCACCCGTCCGTGGATAAGCTGTTGCATAACGCTGTACTGTACGGTACAATACCGTATCTATTTATCTCCACCCCCGTTTACACGTGCTTGACAGTTATTGTAGCCTGTCAAGTCTACCTTTTTTCAAGAACATGCAGGCATTAAAGCCCTCCATAAGCACAGTTAGAAGCTGTTCCCCTGCCGACTACCCATCCAACCGGACCAAACAAACGAAAATCCATCTCTCCATCCCACTTGATAGTGCTGTCCCATATCCATGTCAATGTCAACAAACTCACCCCATCTTACCATCGATCCCTGCACACCACCGGACTGAGGCCGCGCTGCACATTAAATCTTGGCCTAGCCGCCGACCGGCTCCGATCGGACGAGACCGAATCGAACGGACGGAACTTATGCGAGCGAGCGGACGAGCAAGCTCGGGCTTGTTGACATAACACTACCGTATGAGTTTAAACGATGCCAGCCAACAACTTGCCATCATGTTTTTTATTATTGCTTTTCTTTTCTTTTTAGGATTGAGCACTGACATCACAGGCTCAACAAGGGAAGAGGAGGGTCGGTATGATATTAGTGTTTGTATCAGTGTACCGTGCCGGTTGACTGAGATTAACTTATCTTGTTCCTGTCGGATGTCGGAATACGGTGTTGGTACTGTACAGTAGAGAAATTGTTTTTTGTCTTGTCTTGATCCGCCAACCGGGTGAAGGGGGGAGAGAAATGAAAAGAGAAATTTTGTTCTGTCCGAACGAGGTGGATGGAATGAGAGAAGATCATAAGGAGCAGAGCGGAAGAAGGAAGAAAGAAGAAGGGAATAAAGGAATAAAAGAAGAACACAACGAACTAGGGAGGGCCCTAAAAAAAGAGAAAAGGAGGATGATTTTTGGCTATTTCTATTAGTATGATGCTTTCATTTGGCATTATTAGTGTCGTGCCGTTATCTGCATAATGGTCAATATTAGCATAAATATGTCGTGAATTATTCTGATGGTGTCTTACAAGAAAGCTAGAGTACCGGTATGGGGGAGTTTGTAGATAAGAAACTGGTTAGATTTTGTGGTTGGCTATTAGGCGGGATATGCATTGGGCTGGTGTTATCGATACCCCGGCAGCCGGGTTACAGATGATATCAGACTTGAATCCGGCCTGGGAGGGTTTCCTTGCCTCACCCGAAACGGGGCTCGGGATTCCCGAGGACCTGATCCTAAAGGCGGTGCTCTACCATATTGAGTTGAGGCTTGTATACCGGGGGGGGGGCGAAAATATGTTCACATTTCTTTGGTGTTGGGGCTTACTAAAATGCGAAGGTATCTTCGCCCCGGGGGTGGGCAGTGCTTGTACCGGTACGCTGATCGTACTGTACCCGTAGGTACCCTGCGTACTCCCCGGTATCTTACTCCGGTTCCAATCCAATTCTGAATACCATCATAAATGGGTTGGTCCTAAGTGGTTGCTTTTTTCTTCTTCCTTTGATTGCCTTGTTTTCTTTGGAGTTTAGAGGGTAGTTACGTGTGCAGAAACTCCTTGTTTGAACACAGATAATTGAATGCAGAATGTTGGTAGGCCACATACCGGCAGTCGAGATTATACCCTTCTTTTCTCCTAGTGTAACAAGCTTCCCCAGACATTCAAAGACCAGACAAAAGCGAGGGAGTTAGTGGGGCTTGTTCACTCTGTGTGATAGGCCTGGAAAGGAGGGTTTTCTTTGGTACTCGAGTATCCTCGCTTCTCTTCCCTTCTCTGTCCAAACCACCATGCTTTTCCTAGGCTGTATGCCTCTTTGGGCTTGCAGATACCGGTGTTCTACTTTGGCAACCCTTACACGGCTTACTCGCCCAGCTTGCCATGGGTGCTCGAGGACGAAAATAAATTGCCTGTATGGTATGAGACGATGCTGGGGTAATCTATTATAAGTCGGAGTTATTCTTCAGCGCAGCGCAAGCCACAACACACCACGCATCCCGCAACCGCTTTCACAGAGCACTCACTGTCCCGATTCATGAATTCTAACACGTGACTTAATATACGGCCATTTAAAATACTTGATGCTGTGTGGCCTCAATTTGTGGATATATGGGGCAAGGATTTGCAGAAATGCGGTACAATCCACTTTGATTTCAATGAGCTGCACTGATTGGGGGTGTCTCAATCTTCTCCATAGTGACTGGATTCTGAGAATCGAGGAAGCATCGGGGCCCAAGTGGATGTAACGTATCGTACGTGATATCCCCTTGGAGTGCTGATATCACAAAAGAGAAAAATAAAAAAAGGGCTGTGAAGGGTTAGGGAGCATCGCAGTGATATTGTTGGTGGCAGTTGTGGTGGCCGTGCATCACCATCCTTGGTTTAGAGCTGAGCTCTCTGAAATAAACTGAGCAACGTGGAAGGTTCGTGTCCCGGAATATCTTTATTGGCGCATATTGGACCCATCAAATCACTACCAGATAGCCCCCGCACTTGTCACCGACTGCCTCGCGACTCTCGAGCTTGACTAGTTGAATGGCTATAAGCCAGAGTGAAAAGTGATATTATGATGCCAGTGATCGAGAGGCCAGGACATGGGTCTGGTCCGTTTTTGCTTCTTTTCTGGTGCCGCTTCACATGCAGTCTTCAGACCATTGTCATCGTCTGATGCCAGTGCCAGGTGAGATCTAGTTGAGCCCAGGGCTTGGTTGATTCGCTGATCAAGAATCCAATTTGTGAGATGCTAAGGCGATTGGGGCCTGGTGTGTGCGCCACAAAGTCAACAATACTTCTAGTTTGCCTGTCGCCCGGAGCCGGTAGAATAATCGGGAATTCGGGGTACCATGACCATGTAATTAGAACAAACTTCGAGCTCTCCTCCCATAGTACTGGAAGAGACAAAAAAAGTAATTTATCGTGACATATCGGTCCGTCTTTTGAAGCCCATGCGCCGGTATTACCGAAGGCAACTGAAACATTCTATGGTTGTTTGTTCAAGGACACATTTTGCTGTCCCCATTTTAAAGACGTTACAACAAGCGACGATGGAAAATTCCGGTCTCCTCCATGCATTGTTAATGCGAGAAGACCGTGCCCTGTACCACATGGTACTATGATAGTGAATTATCACTGCAAATCAATTTTCATATTTGGATCCAACCTCCGATGTGTTTACCGTATCCGCCCAAGGTCCACAAACTTTCAATTGTGGCTATTTTTTTTATTTTTTTATTTTCGTTTTTTCATCAGGTAGGTTGCAGTTGGTGGGACCTTGCATATGCAACGGAGTAACTAGATCCCCAGGTTCTCGGGATGGGCCCAACCATATGGCACTGGAGCGACCCCATTAGCAGCGTGCAGATGTTTATTTGGGTTTACAGCATATGCCCCGATCTCAGGTCTTTGTCTAATGGGAAGCCTAGTTTCTCACTGAGTCGTTGCGGTAGCCCTGTTCGCCGTATGTCAATATAAGAAGTACTTGTGGGAAGGTGGGCAGAAGGCGAAGGGGGTTGGTTGAATCATCCTGAATCTCATATGACTCGAACTAAAAAAAAAAACCTTGTGCTTCCTTTCTTCTCGCCTTACCCCATCTTCTTCTCACCCCCGTCTTTTTCTGTCTCCCTTCTCTCCCGTCTGAATATCAAACCGAGGCTTGATAAACAGCCGATATCTGAGAAGTGATAAACTCACAGCCCCAAGACAGACATACATATCCGGACCTCCTCTCGGAATACCTCCCATACTTCTCATACCAATACCGGCACACAACTGAGGACATCCTCGATATTAAACCGAGATCTCTCGACCGGACACCCTCACACAGCATTAAGGACCCACAGCCGAGACGTGTGTGATCTTTAGGTTGGCGGGGCTTCTGGAGTGTTACTCTTTCCCCACTTTCGTCGTTGTCTTTCCTGCCCTCGGTCTCTCGCTTGATTCAAGTTGATTTGCTGGTTTGTAAACCCTCAAAACTAGGGCGGCCCGTCTTTGAAGGGGAGAGAAGGGGAAAAGAACGAAGTGTATTCGACCAAGTGCATACCTTGCACTTGCCGTATTGCTGACTGGCTGCAACAGATTAACCGGTACCTGCTCGCTCGGATCCGGAAGCACTTCTTTCGCTTCTTTCGTTTTGCCAGGAGCTTTTTTCTAGGGGCCATACCTGCCAAACTCGGGTCTCCGCCAGTAAGCGCCTATAACGAGTCTTTTAATCTACTCATCATCCTAACTTGACACAACTTTGTCCGCGGTCTGAGAACTGAGGCGTTGCCAGAAAAGGTCTTAGCAAATTTTCATCTTTTCTCTTTGATTTTCCCCATCTCTTCTCGTTTATTTCATTAATCGTTTTCGTGCTTTTTGCTATTCAGTGCTTTACTCTTTGGGTTGCCCCTGGTATATCATGGTTCATTGGTTGGGCCAGCAAGGGTTTCCCTTCTATTGTGGGTCTCGTTTTTTTATTTTATTTTTATTTTTCCACTCTTTTCTGCCCAGTGCATGAGTGATTCTTGTGTCGTCGGACTAAAGGCAGGGAAGCGAGATTCCCGTTCTCCCAAGTAACGATTATTGGAGAGCTCGTTTCGTTTGATTATTTTGGCTGGACGGAAGAGAAAATTGGGTGTGTCCGTGAACAACCAACAGCCCTTCGTTCACAATCAATCAACCGTCGCAATTAGCGCATGCGAACCGCGTCATGGGCCATCATCTGAGTTCAGTTGTCCGAGCAACTGGGATACAGACATCCTTGGCGGTTCATCCCTTTCAAGGTTGTAACCCTGCTCGGCGCCCCAAAGCGTGGCACATATCACATTTTCTGCTCTCCTCCATCTCGGTTGTGCAGCTCAGCTCGATTGACGAAAATTCCATGGGTTACCCGAGCAGTCGGTACCACATTTTAAATTCAGGGGTCCCGATTCTTTTGTCTCCAAGAGTCTCTCAAATTGTGTATACATGACGGCCCGGTGTGTGTGCGTCAGGTGCCCCCGCGCGGGCTCTCCGAACGGAGTATCTCTTATATCTGCGGACCAGTTTTTTCTTGTTCCTTCCAACTTCCAACGGCGAAAAAGTTAGGAGTAAGGGGCCCCGAGGGCAAACTGTTGCACTGTTTCTACCTTTGCAAGGGATTTATTCCCATATACCCACGCTTAGAGTGCGTTTTGGCAGATTTATAGGTTTTGTTTCCAACAGAAAGGAAGAAAGGCACGCAAGTAAGAACGGAGCACACCGTTATCGCCAATGGCCTTTTTTTTTCCACCTCAGTGCCAATCTCGATAGTTGCGTTTCTCACACTGGTGTGCGGTAGCTATTGACGGCATCTTTCTTCTCCACCCTTGCCATCACATATAATAAGGACAGGAATGACCCTTGGATATGCTGCTGTGGATCTTTTATTATTATCGGAAACATAAGCTCGGGCTTATCACATTCCAAGAGCTTTTCCGTAATAACATCTGTTATTCCATCTTCTCTTCTAGAAGCTTACTCTTGCTTGCCTCTGATCGGCTCTGTTTTCTTAACCGTTATCAGCATCGTTTCTGTCCTTTCTCTTCCATCGATTATCTAGCCTTGAGACGTCGAGGAATGATGCGCTGACGAAGGCGACACCAATTGCAGGCTGAACGAAGCTTATTTTCTGATGCGAAGAGGGCAAAGATTGCGACGGGCAAGAAGTCAACCAGGGCCTCTCCGAGGTCAACAGCAAAGCCAGCAGACACGCGTAGGCCGCCGCCGGAGGTCTAATCAACAGTTAACAGCGATAGTAGACGAATCAACCGAGTCCGGCCCATCCACTAGGCAACCATTGGTCCAGTTACGTCGTTCAGCCCGCCTAAGCCTGAACTCTGCGCGACCATCGATTGCAGAACGAGCTTCTGAGGCTGAAGCGAGTAGATCAATAACTCGCCGCCAATCCCGCAATCTTCGTGAAGCCCATCGAGCGGCCGAACTACCTTCACACAACAACGAAGAGGGCATCACCGCCCCCACTATATCTGTCGAGGGAGGACTAGACATGGGTTCTACATCACGCCCAAATCATTCGAGCGGCTCTTTTGCTGGTCCTGAGAGATTGTATACCCTTGAGGTTGCCGTTCAACCTCCGAGAGTTGCAAAATCCGGCGCACGTTTGTATCCGCCATTGGCAATACATGTGCATATCAGGGATGCGAATACCGGAGAGGAGCTTAGCGGTGAGGATGAGCTCAACAGTCTCTTTGCACAGGCAACTCTGTACGGCGAGAGCGGTGATGGCCCTCCATTGGCTCCTCCCGACCTCTATCTTCTCTCTGGGCGGCTCTCTATGTCATTGGATCTCTTGAGTGATGGTGAGGGATCCGAAGATTCGGCCCCACTCAGTCGGCAACAAGGGAGCTACGTTATTTTCCCAGATCTTATGATAAATCGTACTGGTAGATATAGGTTGGGCGTTAGTCTGTTCAAGATTGGTGACCAAAGGAGGGTCCGATCTACCTCAACGGGGTCTGGTGAGATGCATGGGGGTGGTAGGTCTTTGGAGGAAGTTAAGAGCAATGTAATTGTGATACAGCGATCTTCGGCGCCCATTGAGATTGGTGATTACTCCCGAGATCAATTATTCCTTTGATCTTCAAGCAGCTGACTTTACCCAATTACTGCTAGGCTCCGGTGAGCAACAATTCTTGGAGCATATCCGGAATAGGGGAGCCAATATACCTTCGCCGCCATCAGCTGAATGAGTCCCGGCCCAAAAATGATTCAGGTGCCTAAGGGGCAGAAGCTCGGAATTTAAGGCTTCCGCCTCGGAGTGCAGAGCGGATTCGTGGAGGTATGTCTGTTTACGATTGGAGTGGTGTGGTTCGGTACGTCTGGCATGATGAGTTGTCGAGATGCCTTAGAGGGTGTTATTAGGATTGGTGTTTTCTTTTCTTTCTTGTGTTTTGTGTTTTGCTTGCTCCTGTCTCTTGAGTTCCCCTCTTATTTATTTTCCTTTCTCGCTTTTGTGATAGAGGGCTTGGCCAGAATGCCCGGGGAGTCGAGTCGGATGGACGACCATAGATCCCGGGGCTAGAGGAAGAGTTGAGTTTTGTGCTTTGATGGAATGCCTATGATTAAAAGACTTTAGATTAAAGAGGAAGGGGATGACTGGAGGGAGGTTTGGTGCTTACCTTTTGTTTTATTTGATATTTTATTTCTTTTATTTCTGATTTCTTCGCGGATCTCCTTCTCGCAGCTCTCTTCGTATCTTTTACTTTTAAGTGACCTCTCTCCAATCCCACCCGAGGATTCAACCTAGCAACCGATTGGTGTGGGAGCCGATGTTGTCTGACTCTGTATCAGTTGGACAAATCGATCTTGTTGCCGCTGATTTTATATGGCCTCTGTTGCCTAGACATCTCCACTGGCTAAGATATAGGATGGGGGTATAAGCGGGTTCCGCGTGTTGCAGCGGAGGAAATGGACACTCTCCGGTGAAGCACAGGTACCATAGCTGGAATAAACACATCAAACCGTACCTTGTGCAAACACATACCGGGCAATTTTAGGAGAGCCTCGGGAGAGATGACCTAGGATAATCCGGCGGAGGATTTGGAGGAATGCCAGCTGAGGAGCGCCTCCTGAGGTTGAATGCTTCGGACTGATAGTTTTTAAAGAGAATACTAGACAGGTGTCGCATATGGCAGTCCTCCATTACACCGCCAATGAAGAAGGCATTATAGGGTCGTGGGGAGCGAGCAAGAGATCCGGTAGTTGAAAGAGGATAAATTTGGAGTCACGCGTATAACATTACGTTTCCAAGGTAACAAAAAGCTTCCGGTAATGTTAAGTTGAGTTGACGGCTATATTCACCGACTCGTTGCCAGCACTGTGTCCACGAATTGTCCATGGCGCAGATCAGCTGTGCTTAGTGCGGTCTTGTCCTATCGTACAATTATCCGGTATGGGGTATCCGGCATCGGGATCAGAAATTTGTATGGCATATTATCTGCCCACATCTGAACCTCCGTACTAAATTCAGACTCGAACGTTATGGTATCTCATGCCTGACACTTGTACAAAGGTTATTGTTGTCGACTCGGGGAATTCCGCATGATTGGGCTTATTCGGTGTGCGTTGGTTTCGTACTCGGGTGTCGATGGTTCATCTGAAGGCACTGGTTATTAACGAATTAGCCTTAGTAGGCTTACAGTTTATTGGTTGGTTATTCAACCCTGGGGACATACAGGATCGAGGACAGCTATTGACATACCGGTATTATTAGAAGCGATCTTGAGAAAATTCGTGCCCAGGGGTGAAGCTGCGCAGCAGGAGATCAAAAACAAAGAGTGTGTCGGTGCGGTGATCAATCTGGGTTATATACTAGCCCTCTATATTTCGTTTGTTTTTCTTGGTGGAGCCTTGTTATGCTGTCGGTATGCGAGTTCCGGGAATGGGGAAGTTGCCCAAGAAACCTTGTTGCTGATCGCTTTGCGGCCTGTTCCGAGTACCTGATCGACAAGAACCGCCAACACCCTCATGCGCGACACTCCGGATCGGAATGCTAAACATTCTGTTCGCCTCATTTACAAGGGGGCGGGGTAGTTCTGCATTGTGGATCAATAAGTGCCGAGATCGAGATAGGATTGGTGGTTTGTGGGGGGAAAGGAGGAAACCATGTTCCTAGTTGGATGCCGGTAAAGCCCTGTTTATTGTTGAGATTCCTTACCAAAAACATGATAAGAGACACTAGATATACGGTGGGAAATTCTGGTGACATGTTGACAAAATTTGTTGGGCTATGGCCCCCGCGGAACCAGGGAGCCGCAGAGAGCGGTCTGGTAGTGGTTTGGTGCTCAAATCGGTAGTTTCAGGTGTTGTCAAGAACCTGGGAAGTTCCGAAATGCGGCAGCTGCGGTGCGAAGGTGCAAGTGATACCTGATGCGTTCACCAATGAGAGCTCGGGTACTCATGGCTAGGCGTGGTTAGGGGCCGCTAAATAGTTGGCAGTTTGATTATGGATGAGGAATAAGAGATTAAGCACGAAGTGGGGGATACATGTAAGTGGGTGTAAGGAATATGGGGGAAAGGGAAGAGGGCCGAAGGTGGGAAAGGAGGGGAGAAGAGTGGGGAGGAAAGAAGGAGTTCTACTCTTTAGATATAACTTTACACCATTGATCAAAAGATTGGGAAGTCCGTTGGTTGTGGCCGCTGATATGGCACCAGTTCTCCAAGCGGTAGGGGACCACGTTATCAGCTGTAAGGGGGGCTTCGTTGTTCTACCTACACGACATTGATTTCCGTTTCGGCTTTATTTTTCTGGCTTCATAGACACTAGCAGCCTATTTGGCTTTTCCCTATAAAAAAACTGGAACTATAGGGTGGTGTTCGCTTTAGCGTTGTTCGGCTGCTAGACTCGCTTTTAGGTTGTGTTCCTTGGTAGTTATCTAGGACAAAGGTCCCTGGGATGTTTCTCGATAAATTATCTTGTGGTCCATGGTATTAAGTGTCCTCCAAATGCCATAATTGGCCTCTATAGGCAGATTTACTTGTTGGGGGACCAGATATGGCAATACACACCTGCTGGAGGGTCTGCGGGCCACCTATAACTAATTCTTGTGGTATCTTTCTCTATAGGAGCTAAACATCTTGTTCCCTGAATGTGTCTTTCGGGTGATATAATTATCTATCGAGAATAAGATTATCTTCACTAACCCTCCAACCACTCTTCCGAGTAGAGAAACTGCTTGTGCATTCCGACTACTATTTGGTACTCGAGCTGCCTCTCCCGCTAGCTCTGTGTCATCGCCAACTTCGACTCCCAACACCTTTATCTACTGCCTCTTCTCCACTGGATGGTTCTCTAATGACTGACTACTCATCCTGTTGATTCTGCATAGCCGACTGCTCTTTTTATGTTCCTGATTACCTGTTGGACGCAGCTATCCAGGCGAGAATATAAGCATACACTTTGGATCTGCACTAAGTACTGCGCCTAGGGGCTTCAACCCCCACGGTCAAGAGAGTGGTGAAGATAATATATCACCCCCGCGTAGTCGCACAAGTGTAGATTGTTGCTGTGTAGGGTAGTTTCCCCCTCGGCCCACGTCAATATATACTCACCTCTTGTTAACCCCCTAAAATAAGAGTAGTCATGTTTGATCACTCGGAATCGTGATATTTCCAATCCTGCCATGCCGGTCCAGCTCCCGAAAAAGCCCAGGTTGGACTGGCCCCGTGCGAACACTACTTACAGTGGGCTATTATTGGACAACCAGTCGTGTAAAGCAGGATAGCTGAGGAATCCTTGTCATGGGACGTCACATTATATATATAAAAAAGCTGCTTTCCCCAAAAAACTGTACCCTCCCTAGAATTGGAAGGCCCTCGACCAACGAGCAGGGGACAGGCCATATCCAGGCGGTAGTTACTCTATTTCCGGTTTTCACGAAGATAAAATTTATTAGGGGGTATATGAGTGGAGTTTTAATAAGGGGAGTACTCTTAATGTTAAGGTCATAAAGGTAGCACAGAAATAGACTATGGGCTAAGAGAATTCACGTGGAACTTGGGCACTTGGCGGGAAGGATATGGAATGTGAGTTTCGCCGCTCGCACTTCGTTCATTCACTCGCTCAGCTTCACTCAGCCAAAACTAAACTCACGGCAGAGACAGGTGTATTAATAAAAGGTAAATACCACATCCTGGCCCTTCCACGGATCACAGCACCTATCTCTGTATTCCCTTATTCCTCCATAAACTCCCGTGATAACAAGGGAAAGACATGTCGGTATAATCTATTGTTATTTGAGATTTTACGGTATCTCTTGAACGATCCTTCACACTCCCGCAATAAAGCTAAGCACATCCGTCCAACGAGCACATGTTGAAAGGTTTCGCGAGTGCCAAACGCTGTAAAAAGTAAGGAGAATGCCATCTTTGTGGCATACGAGATAGGGCTTTACAAGATTAGTCTTTCCTTCTTTAATTTGGAAAATAAACCCCAAGTATCGAATGTTATATCGGTTTTCTAGTATTAAAATAATTGGATTAGTCTGCAAGGGTGGCCTCTACAGCTGAATCACCTTTTCACCATTGCTAGCCTTGCAGGCTTGCTATATTTTCTGATAAAGGTGGACATAGAGACTTACTACAAGCAAAAGACATAATACCCGTTTAATGGTCCTAGCGGATCCCAACCTCCTGTAGAAGGAGTCTTAGAATTTTATCATTCGGACTGGTGCTACACGGTTGTATGGGCACAATTCCTTTTCATTTATAGCCCTTGGGCTTTACCCAGCATTGCGCACTTCGTGGAAATCTATGCATGATATTAGCAAGCACCGGTTAGGCTACGGCCACCCGATATAACCAGTATGTGTTATCACCGGAAATCACTCTGGCCGTTATCCTTAGCGAAACCCCTGGTTGTGCTCTGTCGGTAGTTGTGATGACAGACTTGGACCAAATGCTGCGGATGGGGTTGCGGTAGGTGAGGAGGTGTTTTGGCACTTCCATCACTTAATTTGTGGGTGTGTAACGGTCTTTGGCTGCCTATCTGCGATACACCACCCCACTTGATGTCCTTCCCCTGTACTGTGCAGTGGTGTTGGAAAAAGTTCGTGCAAACGCCAAAACACACCAAAAGTGCCCACTTTTCGGCACACCAGAATAGCCCCGTTTCACATAAATAGAGCCTGTAGTTTTTACCAACACCATAGCTTACATCCAGAGCACCTTGTAAAAAAATTATGTATTTTTTCTAAGCCTTTAGGAGAAGCTATGCTGTGTATCATACCCTACCTTGTGGTTAGAAATGAATGCCAAGACACCTACCTCATACTTTGCATACAACTCAACAAGTGTTGAGATTGGTTTGGCACTAAACTGTGTGAAGAGGTCCAATCACCTATCGAATTGCTACTTACATGAATATCCGAGGTCTGACCACCGCCACCACTTCAAGAACTGCCAACTAGGCTTATAACTATCTAGAAGCTCTACCAGCTCAATATGTTGAATTTAAGATAGTAGCTGATTTTTTGGGTTTCAGAGAATATTAGTGCTATTAGGCATTCTAGTGTCGGGGCATCTTGAAATATGGAGTATCCGGTGTGTTCCGGGGTTTGTCCACGAACTTTTCCAACGGCACTGTACACGAGCGGGGGAGGAGGGGGAGAAGAAAAACTACTCCTTAGAAGGTGATGTAACTAAATGAAAGGTTCATATTTATCACAAGAAGGTACTAGAGTTGCCCTATCCTATGGGCAACTTAAGATCTTGTATGACATTAAGGGTGCCTCGGGGGGTTGCTGGCTAGAGTGAAGCTTTCAGTTTTAATATTTATTTATCTAGTGCTTGGTCGTGGCTTCAGTGTATACTAGGCAGTACTACTGTACTGTATTGTGCGCCTTGACGCTACTGCAGCATTGTGGGGGTTCCATCTTTCTTGTTTAAGAGACAAAGAGAGCTAGACAGGCGGATACCATCAGGGACACAAAGCTCGGCCTGCAAGGAGAGATATCACCAATCATTGTGCATAAATTATGTCTTATAGAGAGATAAATACATAAAAGGCAGCCTATATATCCAGGATGAGCGTAGGAGACTTTGTCCCGGAAGAATGCTTAACCAGTGCCAGTAATCGTGGAGGACTTATGCCCGCTAATTTGCACATATTACTTTACTATCAGGGAGATTGACTGGAATGGATACAGTATCTTATGCTGGTTACTAACTAGTTTCACGCTTTAACTCTACTGGCATCTTAAGAACACTTATTTCCAGAGAACGGGTAGCAGAAGGCCGCGCAGTTGTCTGAGAGGCAGAATCTAGCACGCGGAAGGTCTATGATTTCAAGAAAGGAAAAACTATACGCATCAATAATAGCATCCTTTACCCATGCTATTCTTGTGCTCACGGTTTAGGCCATAGGAATATCAGTACAGCAAAACAAGCTTTTTTTTAAGGCTCCCATAGGAAAGGATTTTTAAGGATTTGTATGTTATTGAGGTATGGGCTCCGGGAGGCTTTATCAGATACACGGAGGGCTAGTAGTTGTGGGACAAGTGTTAGCTATTTATGTGGGAGTGGGTGGGGAGAGTCACGCAGTGGGTGAGTATCAAGAGCAAAAACATATCTTCAAGAAGTGAATTTGTAAACACTAGTCACTGTCTGTTAACAGTAACTATACACACTTGGCTTTTTTGAGAGAGAGAAAACACTGTTGGTTTGCAAGGCGATCAATGGTGAAGGGATGGCTCGGTAGTAGATGACCACCCTCAAAGACTAGGTTAGTCGTGTCCGTGCCAGAGGGTCTGTAGGCGAGGTTGCGGCTGGGCGCCTAAGATGGCAATTCTCGGACCAAGTGTCCGGCTTCAATCTCGCCCGGCGATCGTAGCGTTCAGAAGTTAGAGGTGCATCACAAATCAGCGGAGGGGAAAAAACTGTTTTATTAATTTTGTCCTTTCCTCTGCTACTCCGCCGATCGTGAACCTCACCCTTAGGGGAAGGCCCAGAGTTGGATTCTACCACCCAGTAGCAGGCCTGATTTGCTTTACAGCCTTGTTGGAGGAGACTAAGGGCCTTTAGTTTCCTAGTTCCTATAGGCCCGGATTTTTTAATTCTCCTGCCCTACGTGGTAGACCCTTCAATAGTAGCTCATTTGAGAGAGGGAGTTGGGCTCCTGAGCTCCTACTCACTGCACGAGGGTTAATTGGGTTTCATATTAGCCACTGCGCCAGCTAGGGGTTTGGCATAATATTTCTGCGGGAACACAATACTTATACTACTGGTCGATTGATGCTTCACCAGAACCTGGAGTAAATGAAACTATCTATAATATTAGATGTTGAATTCATTTTAGGAGTAGATGTATCACTGATAGATGGGAAATTATAAGTATTGGTCACTATGAGAAAACAACCAAATTTTTTCTTTGGTAATGGAGTAAAGTAAACAGCTGCCGGAGTGTCGGTGGTGGAAAAAAAAAAGGAAAAGACGAAGGAGATTACCTAGTTGATTGTGTTCTGAGGTCGGCACTCTTTCTGGAATCATATTCGGCTCTCTTTGCTCTCTAAGCGAAATCCAGTGGGCTATCTTTTTGAGTTGGAACGTTTCGTGTAACAAGAGTACCAGCCGTGAAAGTATAAGGTGAGTGCAGTGCCTAGGAGAAGTTACGGGTTTTATCTTGGAGATTGAAATGATTGGTTGACTTTTCTCTGTATTTTTGGTGCTACTACGCTATCGGTGGGGGTACTTTTGAAAAGCATTTATATTGGCTGTGTGCTCTGCTTGAGTTGTGCGCAGAAGCATTGATGGGCTGGGGAAAACTACTAGTATCATAGTATGACAACAAAAACGCCTTAGAATTGTTAGTCCGGTATAAACACGAGCGGGTGAGAGCACTAGATTCCTCGAACGTGGCGGAATCGGGATCTTTTGTGGCTTATCTACTCGTAATGTCCTGAAGTTTGTGAACACAACTGCTATTCCATACCGCCAAAATTCAGCTTTTTTGCCCTGATCTTGGCATCATGCAATAGCGGTCGTGTTCACAAACGTCAGGACATTACGAGTATGGTCCCAGTATACCCACCTAAATCACTTCCATGATGTCTGGGTCTCCGGAAGTTTGGGCTAATGGCAGATTTTCTTGTGGCCATACAAGTAGTCTTATTACACAATTCTCTGCGCCAGAAGCAATTATATAGCAAGGCCTCCCCAAATACTAGACTGGAGATGCCTAGTGTAGGAGCGGTGGCTTCCCTCGCAGGGCTGCTTGGAAGAATATATTCTGACCTGGCAAGGTAGCGCAGATAAGATCTTAGTGAGAGAAAATAGCCCGACTTCACCGAGAGAATGGGCTGCTGACTACGCTTAATATTTCGTATTACTGTGCTCTGTCTCCTCAGAGGGCCTTTCACCCCCTTAGAGGTTGGAATCATTATACATTTTTTGGAACTGCTAAAATAACACCTACGTTTGGTTTAGTATCAAACAGAGTGGAGAGGAGTATGTTGTAGATAACCTACCGTAGACCCGGTGCCGTTTCTGTATGGGGAACAGCTAGTAGACTACCTCGTGACTCAATGTATGGATATAGAGTGGATTCTAGTCATATGGCTTGTTGAGACCTCAAATATCTGTATCGATACCGAGTGCAGTAGAGTATGGTGGACTACAGTACTGGCAGTGGATTCAAGCTCTAGAGGTCTGCGTTTCTGAGTTAGACTGATATGAAAGCTACTTGTACTATGATGAGATATTCGCAGTGTATTTTCTATTTATAAATTATAGCACGATACATAGACTATCTGGATCGGTGGAACTGGAGGGCGATGAGGGCCTCAGTAATTCGATATATTTTACCCCAGCCAAGCCGAAGCTACCGGTACAACGAGTCAAATTACAAATGGCACAGGTCATAGCGGAATATCAACATGTCGTGACCATGCGGCTTACAGGACCCTTAACTGTTCTCATCGAGGCACCCTTGTGACACGAACAAAGGTGAGGCAGGCAACCTGCAATGCACACACCGTTATGCAGCCCGGAGGCCCAGACTGCATTCTACGAGCTGTATCGATGTTCTCATCCCTCTCAATCCCAACAGTTTCAACCATTTAGAGTGATCCGTCCTGCAGCCCACGTGATTCAGATAATACAGGATCAATGAAACCCATGATGGGTCAGAGATCTGCCTGACTGTTTAACCGAAATGCAAGTGTTTTTGCAGAGGGCCTAACGCCAAAGAAGCCATTATCATCGTTACCTGACGGGGGATTTATGATGCCGGCGGGGAAGCATACAGCACCAACCTTAGTCACACGATAAATGAGTGAATATTAACGGTAGTGTGATATGATAATTTCTCCCTGACTTCCCGTAGAAGTCGTAAAAATAAACAACATCTGTCTGTTTTGTTGATGATTCGTCCTGGCGAACGAGCCCCATCGCAAACAAATCCTAAAGGGGCGTTCTTTTTTCACTTCGCTGCGGACAACACAACAGGGTTTAATTTATTCACCCCTGACAACCGGAGACAACAAAACAACAACCCCGCCAACTCACCTTCATTTCGTCTTCCTCTTCTTCCCCCGGCTGGACGAAGACAAACACCGACGACGACGACAACAACCCACGAATAGTGTCCGCCCATAGTCAGCAAACCGGTCCCACTTTTTGGCAAACGGGCGAGCTAGCGAGGACGGCATCGGGTAACGGAGACAAAGGAAGAGAGATAGAGGAGAGAGCCTAATAAAGAAGAGTAGATAAATAAGAATATATATTATAAAAAAAAAAAGAAGGGGGGAAAACCATCTCAGGAGGCCGATAACGAACGTTCGGCACGGTAGATTTGGTCATCGCCCCTTCTCTCCTTTTCTTTCTCACTTTCCCCATCGTCACCGCTGGAACGAGCTCCCCGCCCCCTATCCTGACGACACACGAAACGATCAGCCACTCATCAGAGGAGTCACCGATCGGCCAATCAAGAGAGAGGCCCATCGCCTTCTGGTGGCTTCCTGTATCCGACGAAACGACGTAACGAATATCAGCACTGTCTCCAACCATTGACATCGACACAAAAAATAACCAACTAATAGCTATGCCATCAAAGGATTGCGACTCGCCCGGGAGCGAGGCTAAAGAAGCCCTGGCTTACTACAAGTCTCAGATCCAGCAACTAGAATCGGAACTTGCAGACTTCCAGGCGTCTTCCAAGGAGCTCGAACAGGAACTTGAAAAGGAGCTCGATGCAAGTGAGAAGCAGCACCGGGATCTAAGGAACAAGAATGAGGGGCTACGGTACGAGGTTGAGGAATGGAAAGTATGTTTGGAACCTCTGTCGCATTCCCGGGGACTAGCTCCTATCTTAAAGGAAACGGTTTGCTATGAGTGTATCGACTAACACTTGTTAGAGTAAATACAAACAGTCCAAAACCGAGGCTAATACCGCCCAAAACGTTCTCCAGAAGGAAATTACCAATCTTCGCGAAACTAACCGGCAAATCTCACTTCGGTTACGGGACATCGAGGTCTCTAACGATGACTTTGAACGACAGGAGCGCATAGTCAAGTCGTCCTTGGAAGATTTAGAGTCGAAATATAACCAGGCGATTGAGAGGGGGGTACTACTTGAGGAGGAGATTAAGATTGGAGAGCAGGAGCGGGAGGGATTAAGGATCGAATGCCAGCGACTGAGAGACGAGCTATCAGATCTGAAGGTAGAGCAGGACATTACGGTGGATAAACTAAATAATGCTATGGCTATGGCAGCGAAGTATGGTAACGGAAGCCTCCATCATGTTCCGCCACCCGCCAAGTTCCAGTCAACGCTATCAGAAACATCGTCGGTGGCTTCTCGACCACCAAGTACTCCTACAACGCCGTCCGTAGCGTCTACATCTACTCCCCAATCAGATCATTCTCCGACACCCCCATCTCCCCCGATGTCTGAAGTCTCGACAACTCCCTCCCAATCCTCTCGGGCAAGGGAGGACCCAGCTCTGACCCCCCGACCCAAGCATCACCAGAGACCCGCCCGCTCACGGGCTCCATCATTCGGGGCCCAAGGGCCCGGTGTGGGATTACATATCCCATCTTCGAAGTCACTTCACCACATCCGTGGACTGATAGGACAGATGCAAAGGCTAGAGCAACGAGTTCAGAATGCCCGCAGCAAATTACCAGGACCTGTCAATACACCTCCTCGGATATCACCTCGCAACCAGGGAACTTTTATCCCACCATCAATTACCATGAGGTCACAAAAAAAACACCGGTCATCATCCACTGCCTCTTCTGTTACTTCTGGTGGTAGCGACAGAGACACTGTGTACCCCCACAGCACCCGCCTGTCCTTTGGCGAGCGACCAAGTTCGCGTGCAACATCTCGTCCCTCGAGCCGTGCCTCAGGCGCTACCTCGCGTTCATCGCTAGGATCTCCACTTCCGCAATCGCAGAGACCGAGTAGCCGTGCTAGTCTCTCCGGAAGGGTAACACCTATGGAAACACATTCCGAGTTTGGAATGACTACTATCAACGTGCGTGATCGAACAAGCATCGGAAGTGTAGCATCTAGCACAGACGACACGTTCCCAGCCCCCGCTATTCGCAGAAACACCGCCGCCAAGGGAGAAAGTGGCATTCCACTGCCTGCTAGTGGCTTGCCTAGACGAAGCTTTGGAGGACGAAGAATTAGTAGTAACAGTGTCGACGATGAGGCTCGCCGACGGTTGGGTAGGAAGTTGAGTGGTGTGGGTGAAGCATAACTATCTCCACGACTTCCTCCTCACCTATGATACCTTGCCTACCCTAATTACCTGCCCATCCAAATAGCTACCTGCCTGCCTACTCTTCCCCGCAAAGTTGCCTATTCACGAATTATCCTTGTTTTTTATATTTATTTATTACCGTTTAGTTTTTAGTTCTCCTTTTGAGCCCTCCCTCTAAACAAGCCAAAGGACTGCAAGACGTCCGAAACGCTTCGCTTCACTTCATCTAACATACGTTGCTTGGCAAACTTGGCTTTCTTTTCTTTTTGCTATTCTCCTGATTTTTGTTTTCCCTTCCCCTTCGGCTCGCATTTGAAATTTGCGTTCTAACACTTTTTTTTGCGTCTCTCACTCGGGCTCATAGCGATGTTCTAGTGTGGGATTACTTTCTTTCCAAATTGGATTTTCCTTTGTTTGGCGGATAGAGGTTGGCTTGGATTTTAGGCGGACGGTAGGAGGCAAGGATAAGGCTCCGGGAGTGGAGGAGGTGAGGGGATTTGAAGGATTCATGCAGCACTCTGATCTTGTCGTCTCGCATTGTACGTACCGGTCTGGGATTGTTATTTTTTTTATCCCCCCTTCTACTGTACAATGCATTACTGGGGGGGGGGAGTGCCTTGATATACGTTTTGCGGGACGACGAGGCATGGGAGATAGATGGGGAGAGGAGGAGAAACAGAAGGAGTGAGCAAAGGTGGAGGTGTTGGTACTAGAATATACTCTTTTAAAAGGTGCTCTATACAATCGTGTGTTTTTAATGGTTGTCCTTGTTCATCTTTCCCTCCGTTTCTACTCCTCTTCTCGCATGTCGCTTGTGTGCTTGTCTTCTTGGGCGTGTGGCGGTTTCTGCGAGTGGTATGAATAGGGGATTGTCATTCACCCCGTTCGATGATTCGTTAAGTGGGATGCGAAATCCACGTTAACCAACGGCAGAGCAGAATGATGGATGGGGCTCAGATATCTTTAGGAGCAACGCTTCCTACCGCCGTACTTGTACTAGTACTAGCACTATACAAGCACAGTGCCAGTACTCTACTCGAGTACACGGAAAACTGAAACCACCACCCATGCGAAAACAAGATAGAATGAATCTACACTCGAGTGAGAGAGGGTGATTTTTTATATAACTTTTTCCTCTCTCCCCCTTCTTGACAAAAAGATGTTACTCATTGATCATACCCACACAATTCCCAGATCTCTCTTTATCTAGCTAGTCTGCTTTTTAGCCTGTCTTACTGGTACTTGGATTGTTCTTTACCCCGCTATACACTCTACTTTCATACCTTACTGGTTCTTATTTCTTCAAAGCATGAGTTTGGTTGGCTGTATTGCTAGTTGTCGATGTCTGAGTATAATTTATCGCACTACAAAGTTTTGGAAAACGGAGAGCGGTGTTGTAGAGCATTTAATTAATTGGGTATGAAGTGTGATACCCGCCTACCATACTCCGACGTAATAATAGGTACTCGAATATCGTCCCCGCGAATTGGTCTTGTGGGAAGGGCCTGTTTACGCAGCGTACGACGGTATCGGAGTAACATTACCCCTCCCTCCCTCCACTTAAAGGGCTTTAGCCATCTCTTTCTTTCCTAGCATTAGAATAACTAATCTCCCAGTCGGTAAAAGCGGAGTGGGGAAAAAAGGATTCAAATTAAATTAAAAGGCAGAAGTTCACGAAAATTATAAGGACCAAGTTATGATAGGTAAGGGAAATAAAGATTCGAAAAAAAAAGATGTGACAAGAGTGGGACTTGAACCCACGCTCAGTTTCCCGAACCAGGATGCGTGTTAAGATAAACCTTAACCTGGCGCCATAACCAACTCGGCCATCTTGCCATTATTGCTAAGTGTAGTGAAATTCGTGGTTATATATTACTAGAGGATTCTCATGGGTTTCTGGCCCGATTGACGGTTTTCTGTGTGGTGCTTTTTAATTTACTATGCTTTTGGCCAGGGGGTTTGCGCTTGGGGGTTTATTTGCGGGATGATATTGTGGTTTTCGTATTTTTCTCGTTTTTTTAATTTTATTCTCAGCGTTAGTGTATGCAAAGCCCGAGGGGCTGTCTCTAGAGGATACTAGTTAACGGGATATATATATGTATTTTTAATGCCCATGAACTCACAAGTGCTACCCGTCAAGGATTTTGTGTGGATATCTAGCATAGAAGTGGCAGCACATATGGGCCTGTAGCCTTTCTAGAAAAAACCCCTGGGATCAAGATTGTACCAGGCTCGCAGCCGGATGGATAAAACTTTTTGGAGGATCAATTGTATAGGATAATAATATTATCCAATGTGTTTATGGTATATTCGGCTGTACCCTAGGAAGTGCTGGTTATGTACCTAAAATCAAACCACGGATTTAACGGAAAAAAAGTGCTTATGGCATAGATCAAAACATGCTTTGTATGGCTCTTGGGTACTAGTATTCCACATCTCACCACCTAAACAGCCAACACCTCTGCTAATCTCTCCACGAACAGCTCATGAACCCGGAGGTGCTTCATCTCTGCTAGGAACTCCCTAGCCTCATCCCCACAATCACCCCTCCACCTCTTGATAACGCCCAGTCCCTCTGCAACTTGCCCAAACATTACCCACACATATTCCTCACGCATCCACCCAGCTGGCCCCTCCTCTCCCATTTCCCTGGCAAACTCTCGAACCCCAGCCATAGCGTTCAGGGTATCCTCGATAAACCGACTATTTTCTGGCAACTCCCCCAACACCATGGCCCAACGCATTACTTCGCCGTGAACACTCAAAAATAGATTCTGCTTTTCTCTAGCAAACAAGATTTTATCCCGCGCGCAGACTTGCTTCAATTGATCCTTTGCATCGCCATTGACAACAACTCTCGAAACGACCTCTTTAGTGAATTCTTCATCCTCACTAAATGATTTGGCCATTTTACCAACGAGGGCATCGGCAGCTGCGAGGGGAAGAAGGGTGTGTTCCGCTTTCGTGATAGACTTGACGACTATTGCGGCTTCTTTGCGGATGTCTTCGTCGTCGTCATGGAGGAAGTTGTAGAGACAGAAGTAGGCGGAGTTGAAGGTTTCAAATGTCAGAATTGGGGATAAGGCCTTCACAGCGGAGACCGCGGCCTGGCGTGTTGGGAAGGGATTGTCCTCATGGCCTGCTAGTTCTACATGTTTTGTGATCTCCTTGAGAAAAAATGCGGTCAGGTAGGACAGGTGGGTGGCCAGTGTTGCTACTGCCGGGAGGGCTGCGGTACGGCATGGCTCAGTGGATGCGTTAGTACAAAGAGCCAAGAGGGTCTCGCAGCGCTCTTGGAGGAGTTCTTCGGGGACTCCTTGCGGCGGAGGATATTTTGATAGGAGGTTTACTGCTATAGCGCGCAGCTGATCCCATGGGTGTGTTGCGATAATTGCCCATAGGGTGGCATCAAGCGAAGCAAGAGTATCCTGATCCAAATTTAGAGGAGAGGAGAGAAGGCGGGAGCTGGCATATAGAGCGAGCTCTTCATCCTCGCCAGACATGATGCCAATAAGGGTGGGTATGAGATCGTTTGAGTAAAATGCTAAGTTGTAAATATATTTGGCCAACTCCTCTTTTAACATTGAGCGGCCAACTGTAGACGATCGACTAACTTCCCGTAGAACCTCCTCTGGGGTTTCGCAATATTCTAGTAGGTTTCTGAGAAGATTTTGGGTTTCTATCCTTTTTATGTTAGTGTAGTTTTGTAGCTAGTCGCAGGAACGTTCACATACGATCATTCGGCCGCGTCTTGAACAATCGTTGAATATTGTTATTGTTAAGGAGTGACAAAAATGAGGCTCTAATTACCGCACAGCTATTTGACGGTACCATGGACTCCCAATACCTCCCAAGGACCCCTAAAACTTCCTCGTGACTTTGGGCGCCTCTTCTGTCTAGCAAGGCCTTAACCGCGCAAAGCCGGCCGTGGACAAAGTTCTGTTTTTGACTTTCCTCCGCGTCCCGAAGCAGTTGATCGATAACCTCAATCATATGCCTAGCGCTAACAAGGGTCGAATAACTCCTCGCAGCCATCTCTCTAATTTTCCAAAAGCGGCTGCTCAAACACCTCATCACCGCCGGTTCAATGCCACTCACATCAAACCCCTCGCTTGGCTCTAGCCTGGCAATGAGTGATAACGCTGGGTAAAGTTGTTCAACGCCTTCAACGCCTGATTCTCCGTTCAAGCTTCGCAAAAGGACTGAAGCCACTTCTGGGTATCGCTCGAAAAAGTCTTTGATACCTATAGTTCCTGTCATTCTCTTGCCAAAAAGCCTATTCACTAGCGCAGTGAATAACATGATGCCACAATTTCGGATAGCCCAGACCTCACTTGCGAAGCAGCTTACGGATAATTCTAGCCCTCTCCCTAGGAATTCCTGAGAAGACGATGATAGGCGGGAGTCTGTGAACATGCTTTTTAAGCAATTGAGTGCATGGACTTGTGGAAGGTTAACTTTTGTTCCGTCCGTTGAGAGGACAGCGGGCAAGCGCGCGAATTCCTCCAACTTTTCAAAAGTCGACCTGAGCAAAGGGCGATCTGGGTGTGGGTCCGCAATTACAATGCCAACAATTAGGGAGGGGAGACCAGCCGAACGCCGGGTGATCAAGTTAGACCTACCCGTTATTTGAAGAATGCTCTTAGATAGCCATTGTTCAGGTAGATCAGAAAGGGTTTGGGTGGCTAAGCACCGGGAGCAGAGATCTATAAAACTTGGAGACACCGCGGAGAATGCGCCCCGATGACGGATATCTAACAGTTGCTCTAATAGGACATTTCCAATGTCAGAGAAATTCTGTTTGGATAGTGGCGGTTGAGGGCCCGACCCAAAATCAGCGTTACTAATAATTGCGCCTAGGAGTGCACTACGAATGGTGTTAACAATTTGAAGACGAGTGATTTTTTATGAACAAGGAAACGACTGCGCACCTGGATTCTTTGACTGCTCTCCAACAATAGCTCATAACATTCTGTGTGCCCATTGCATCATCGCTATCCTCTTCTGCTTCCTCGTCCATCATCTCCTGCGGCACATATCCCTCTGGGCTAACAAAGCACAAAATGTCCTTAGACATCCGCCAGATATCCACGCAGTGTTCAAGGATTTGAGAAACGATAAACTTTCCTGTGGGACCTTCGAAAGCACACTCATAAATTTCTCGCCCCTCAAATATGAGTCTGAGCCCAGATAAAAGGCCATGGATAGGTCTCTCTCGAACAGCCCTCTGGAAGTCCTCTCGGGCGACCTTGAGATAATCCAATTCCAACACACGCAACACCCAGTTGACCGCGCACAGCTGGTCACTTTGAGCAGAAACTTCCAAGCCCCAAAGTTCCTCAATTTTCGCCTCCGGAGAACATTTCACCGCATGATGGAACCATAGGTCGATAGATCTAGCAACACCATCTGCATCTCTAGCTCTTCCGGAAGTATTCATCACCCTGAGCCCCCTTTCCAAAATTGCCCGTAGTGACCCGCCACAGTCAGGAGAGAACCTCAACACTTCTGCTGCCATAGATCTTAAATCATCAAAGGGACTGAATAAACAATCGATTAATACCCTCTTCATCGCTTTGTCAAATAAATCCACCTGAACACTTGGAGGCCAGCGCAGTAACCCTTTCTTTTTACCCGCTTTGTCGTCCGGTCCCACCAATGACGGATCGACTCCCGAACGGATAATCATGGCCAGAACTCTCAGTGCCGTCACAGCACGCTGGTAATTCGACCCAGGGGCTAATTGAGTTTTGAGAAAGTTCAAATACCAGCTCAGAAAGGAAGCTGTTTCTCTGATGTTCTCTTCGAGTCTTAGTATTCTCGCGGGGATAGTTTGATCTTTGGGTAGACGAAGGGCACTTTTCTGAAGCCCTTGCAGGTCTTTACCGAGGGCATAGGAAGTACTACCCAAACGTTCTATAAGTTGCCTTATACTCCCAATTACCAGGTTCCTCACCTCTGCGTCAGTTTCTGCATGTAGTGGTGGGAGTGCTGACTTCAATATACGGAAGGCAGAAGTTGGAAGGGGTTTTGTGAGAGTTGGAGAGTACGTCGTTAAAGCGAGTGCAGCGAGACGGATATGCTCGTGTGCATGTGAGAGGAGTGGCGAAATAAAGGAGGATGGAAGCTGTACAGGAGTGGGACCCAAGGAATCGCTATTATCCGCATTGGCTGCATCACCTACAGAGTCACAATCAGTCGAGTATCTGGATGTAGGATAACATTAGGCGTGTCGCACTTATTTCGTCCACAAATCCTAGATCCCGCCCAACTTTGAGACAGCAAAGAAGACTCATCAAATCCACCTCACCTCCACTGCTCGCATTTCCTCGGCTATACCTTCCTAGCCCTATCCCCCGGACGAACAGCACAAAGCATTCGGGCGACAGCCGGAAGAGCCCTGGTAGGGAATAAACTTGCACATTCCCTCGTACTTCCTCAGATCTTAAGGCAGTCCTCAGCGGCTCTTCCCAGCATTCCATCCAGCGGCGCAAGTCGTTTAGTTCAGCCTTTCTTGCGGCTAACAGCCCAACCACAGCTTTACCGATGACTGGGGAGAGTGTCCGATCTCTCAGTGACATCAACATTTCTCCGACAATTGCACCATGTTTGTCGAAAACCCATTCTGCCCCTACCCCCTTTCTCATGAGTACCTCAAATACATAATACCCAACTTTCTTGCCCCGTGCTGCAAGCGCACTCTTCGCTAGGCACCGCTTGAATTGCGGATCCGGATGGGACGAGAGAATATTCCCGAAAAGGTCTTTGAGAGCCTTAGATAATGCACTAGTAGCCTCATCAAAGTAAGCGAACACAATATTAGCTAGTGAGTTCCAGACTTCAGGGCTCCCCTCCACAGCCCCAAGCAGTGGAGTTGAGCTCGCGGATCGAATCAGCCATGTGGAGATGGTATCGGATGCAAGCGCACGGTGTTGTTGACGTAAGCTAGGAATTTCCGCTGTCTGAAGGATGAGATTGAAGAGTGAGCCTAAATCCTCACTAGGTAAAACTTAGCTATTGCATAGAAGCAAGCAGTAGACAGGACAGGGTACCTCTCATTTTCGGCCGCTCTTGGAGCATTGGCCTTGGTTTCTCGGATTAACGTGGTACGAATCTCTTTCAATAGGGTATCGGAAATTGGGATTTGCTGGGCCTGTTCCAGAAACACGGCTAGAGTGATGGGTTCCATTGTTGTCACCAATTTTGGGGAGGGTTAAAAAAAAAGTTCCCGGATTGCGGGGATGCTTGGGGTGGATAAGGCCGGGTAACCATTAGAAGGACAGATGTTCGGGAAACCTGATCAATGATGCTTTCCAGGTCTATCCGCTCTCTCCGAGTTAGAACATCTCCTAACATCTCACGAGGGTCAATTACTTTAGGAAGTAGTAGGATAACTAGTGGCAGTATACTAAGAAGGAAAACGGGAGGCCTAACAACTATCCCTGCCAGACACCCCCATTCTTTAATATGCCGTTTTCGGAAGAATTAATTACTAGACACATACACCTAGAGTGCTAGATGCAACAAAGTGGTATGTATATTTATTAATCTTAACTTAATACCCTCTAACATTCTCTTAGACCCCTCACAATATTAGAAAAACTGGTATAAGATAATTGTTATAAATTACTAATAGAAATACAGGGAATTTTAGAATTGGGGGGTGGTAAAAGTAGAACAGATGATATTGATTCCCCTCTTATACATTAGTAATAAGTTTTATAGCTTATGTCAAGTGAGTTACAAATTATATAAGAGTATAAAGCACTGACTTTTAGAGGAAGTAGTTTAATATTAGGTTTTATTTGCCTAGTGCCAATTAAATCAATTCTGGTAATTAAATAATTATTACTAAATTAATATTAGCATACACCTGTAATAAACTTAAACATTGTTAAAAAATACTAATTGATACAATTGATATTATATTTGAAACTAGATAAAAGACTACTAGTTTTTATCAAGTAAGTTATTATTATAGAGCTATTATAATATATAACTAATCTTTAATATTACTAGAGTTTCAAACTATTCTCAAAATATAAAACAAAGTAGATATAGTTAATACAACTTGAATTAAAAGTAATTCTAAAAATAATAACAAATAAAAATAAAAATCAATAAAGGGAAACTATTCATATTAACAAAATTAAGCTATGAGAATACCAATATATAATTTAAGAAGCTAATCAAGAATTTCAATAAAACAGTATAACCTATGATTACAGAAAGAAGATTTATTATTAAGATATTATAGCAAGTTCAATAGCGAATACAGAACTTTAACTTAAAGAATAGAATCTTAACTAGTTAGATAATAATATCCAAGTCAACCTTTAGGAAAATAAGATCAATGATTTAGAAAATTGTATCTTATTTTAAGTAGTAATTATTACATATTTAGAAGGTAATAATATTATTGAATTTTAAAATAATAATAATACCTGTTCAAAAGATAAAATTATATTTCAAGTAGATACATCATCAGTTTAATATATTATAGAAATTTTAAGATATTAGTAGAACATGTTTAGAAATAATATTAGATTTAAAGAAGCAATCATTAATTTTTTAAGAAATAATAACAGATTTTAAGCAGATTGTATCACACATTTAGAAGACAATACTAGGTGCAATAAGATAGTATCTAATATTTAAAAGAGAATATCAAAGAATATAGTATCACCTATTTAGTGGAAAATTACGTATTTGAGAACCTAGTATTATATGTTAAGGTAATAATATTAGACTTTTAAAATAGAGCATTAGCTATTTAATATCTAATATCGGATTCAACGAAAATACTATCATAGTACCTTCGATTGAGAAGATCATGATGCTAGTGGTATTATACTTCAGAGAGATAGTATCACATGTTGAGAAGATGATATCAGCTTTTAAAAATATGATATTATGTACTCAGAAAATGATACCAAATATTAAACAGCAGGTATCACCTGTTCAGGGAATGATATCAGATTTTATGAAGATACTAGTATCACATTTGTAGGGGATGACATGAAATTTCAGGAAGATACAATCACCCAGTTAGAAAATGATATCGGATTTCAAAATAGTAGTATTACTTGCTCAGAGGATGATACCAGATTTCAAGAAGCTACTATCAACAACTTAGAGCATGATATTGGATTTCATAATAGTCATGGTAGTATCACCTGTTCATAAGATGACATCAGATTTCAAGATAATGTATCACCACTAGAGAGCTAATATCAAATTTCAAGGTGACTCTAATATTATCATCTGTTTAGAGGATGAGAGCAGATTTCAAGAATATTGTATGACCTCTTTAGGTATAATATCGGATGTCAAGGAGATAGTATAATGTAGTTGGAAAATGATATCGGATTTCAAGTGGATAGTATTACCTATTTAGAAAATAATATTGGATTTTAAGAAGATGGTGTTCAGGTTGGCTATATTGGAAACATATCGTATTTCAAGAAGATAGTATGATGTAGTTAGAAAATGATATCAGATTTCAAGTGGATAGTATTACCTATTTAGAGAATGATATCGGATTTCAAGGAGATAGTGTTAGCTATATAAGGAAGATATCGGGTTTCAAGGAGATAGTTTCATCTGTTTAGAGAATAATATCCGAAAATATGATCATCATATTTTCTTTTACAGTGGTTGTATGACCCACTTTGTTGTACATCTGACTCAACCTAAGACAAACTCTTATGTTACTAGGATATGAAGGCTGAGCCTCAATCTAGCAACCAATATGCTAAATTAAAAAACTCGCTATCAAATTCTACTATTATATGATAGAATAAGGTTAGAAGGACTAGCGAGATTGTGTAATATAGGAATAATACTTTTATATTGGGATATCGATTTAAAACCAACACTAGTAAGATTGTCTAAAGTTATATTAAGTTTGTATCATAATTTCGGTATTATCAAACTGCGCATTTTCCACATGTGACAAGTCCTTTTGTTATATATTTATTATAAGAAGTTATTATTATTCAATAATACAATATACTATGCTCTTCTATAAAGAGAAGCCATCCACACTCTTTCTGTTCTCTTTTTTCGATACAGAGAATATACTGAAATTCGATACTTCATTTAACCAATCCCTTCACTATCTGTTCTATCAGAAGCTCAGATTCCAATAGCTTCTATACTTTTTTACACACATATCTCCTATTACTTTACTATTTTCGCTACTTGGGTAAGTATATTTCTTTACAATCTCTTCCTATTTGCTTCACTTTTTCAGTTATTTTTCTAATAGTATCTTCTCTTAGTCATAGATTGAAAATTTCAGGTATAAACATGTCCAATTCCCAATTCTTTGTGTATCGATTTTTGCCAAACATGATAGAATTCTCAAATTATTTCAATTTAGCAACCCTCAGTCAGTCAGAAGGTTAACAGCATTTCTATTGATCTTTTTTCAGGAATTATGTCTACAGCCTCAGAGACAAAGCCTTCATATACCGCTACTTCATCCAATACTTCAAACCAAATTGGTTCTACATCCCACCATCAATTTCCAACTTCCACTAGTAGTGGCAGTCATGCAACTCAACCTCCTTCTTATACACATAATCAAGGTCTCACTTCTGGGTTTATTCAGGATGGCACTCAATTTACAAGTGGTATACCCCACCTTTCCCTTTATTACCCATTGGATTAATCAGACTTATCATCTCATCCCATTTTACATTCAAGTTCACCCATTGTCTTATATCAGAGTCTAATTATTATTATTCAGGACCAGTCCAAGGGAGCACAAATCCAAGTGATGAGGGAAATACAGATGCAGCTACTATTGGAAACATGGAGGAGCAGGTTGAGTGTCAGAAGAAAACATGGCAGGAGAGGAGGGAGCGAAAATTGATTTGATATTGTGGACTCTATTTATTGTAGGACTCAGTTATCATTGGAGTCAGTGTGTTAGGAATTTACTGGAGGATCATATCGGCTTTCTTATTTTGACTTTTCTTAATTAATTGATTTTTTTTATACACTAAATTCATCAATATTCGACCAAGTCGTAGTCCGGTTGTATTGCTCGCAGGTAATGATCGTTGGCGGCAAAGTGGAGCCCAAAGGATCACTTTCTTATGACAAAATTATTATGCCATTTGAAGAATACTGAATTTTGTTGGCATACGAGATTCACGATTTGCGTAGGCAGGCACCATAGCTTAAGTTTTCGTGAGGTGGAATGACTCTCGGCTTCGAGTGACCGGTTGCGTCGTAGTGGCTGCGAACGAACGAACGAGCGAACTAGCTAGTGAACGAACGGCCCAGCTAACGAAAGAGCGAGCAAGCGAGCCAGCACTAGGGGTCCTCAAGGTAGGATCGCAAAGATCGTTCCTCAGTTCAGAGGGGGTTTGGATCCGGCCAATTATGTTTGGAATCCCTGGTCGGACTCAGAGTACCCTTCAAAAGTCGTCAAGCAACTGTGGTGCGGTGTTTGGGAGGCTCCGGCTTGGATATGGTCGCCCTTTTTCAGCGTTGACTAACCCCTTTAGTGCCAGGGAACCGACTTGAGGAGTGGAAATCGTCTCCTCAAGCTCCCTCACCATCTTGGCTCCTTTTAGCCAATCGTCTCCCAGCCCAAATTGAAAGACAGCCTTTGCGATCCTACCTTGAGGACCCCTACTGTCCACTTCCAGGATTCTCCCCCGGACTCTGAGCCCCAAGCAACCTCACGCAGACTACCCAGTGTCCTTTGGCTAATTTTGACAAAATAATTATAACTATATTTTACTGGTTAAACACACAAACTCCCCAAAGATGCGAGACCAGCTCATGGAAATCCTCGCTCCCAACACAATCGAGGCAGGAACTTTGGCACAGTCGGTAGGCTATGGGCACAGCTCGACCGATCGCTCAACTGCTAGCCCTTGGAGACGCTTCGCTTGCCCTCTCTTCCCACTATGTAGTAAAACAAATTGTGGCCAAAGTTTATAATGTCACTAGAGAGGCTTCCGAAAGCAGTCACTAAAAGAGAGCTCCCGCTATTCTGTCGCCGTTGACATGTATGGTATGTGGACAAAATTAACCGCCTAGCCACGATCGATGGGAATGCAGCCCTCGTCACTGGGCACTTCCAACACCACCTGGAGAATTTCTCTGAATAAATTTCTGCTATGTATTCTACTATGTATTTACATTTCTAATATGTAATTTTTTATTGGTTTATAAGTTGTGGGGTTGATGTCGTGGATAAAATTTCCCCCGCCGTCCTCTTGGCAGTTAATTTTGTCTAGGGACGGTACTTGTACTAGCGGTTTTTTTTAATATCCGGACACCTTGGCGCTGATTTGTATGTGTCTTGGCGCCAAGGTGTCCGGATACTTAAAAAATCCGCTAGTACTCACCCTAAGGTAAAAAAGTGGGGTGTAGGAACTTTTTTTAAAATATATTTTTTAAAATATTTTTATATCATATAATATATTTTATATAATAATAATATTATATATATATTTTATATATATTTTATAATACAGCATATAATTTTTATTTTTATTTTTTTATTATATTTTTTTAACAAACTTTTATTCCCTTCGAGCTTTCTATGGCAATAATAGCTCGTCGCCCACCTAACTAAGCCTACAGTCCCTAAATCGGACCTTACGGTAAAACATAATGAATGTACAAGCCCCTTCATCTCCCTCTACCCCTCCTAAACACCTCCGACGGCCTCACCGGTCTACCCGCTCTCACCACCCAGGGTATGGGAACATTGCCAGAGTCAGTGTATAGCATAGCATTGTACGATACCATACAGTAATACAAGAAGGGAGTCAGCTTGAAGGGGGATCGGAGCCGTATCGTGCTAGTACTGTATTGGGGTTAAGCCCCGCATGGAGCAGTACAAGTGCACCAAATAATTGGCCTGATACCGAAGGCTGACAGACCTGATCAGGTAGCCTCTAGTGGCTTTATCTGAGTTGGACAAAAGGTTATATGGTGCAGCAGCTGCCAGAACGCAGAGGCCCGTAAAACTATCGACACCTCCTTCTGCGGACTAAGATGCAGGCGGTATAACGGTAGCTAAAGTTGGACATAAGTCATCGTCGGTCGGGTGAAGTATGATACTCGTCACAGCACAGCGAAACCAAGCCTAAACGAAACCCACAGCACAACAAGATCCCCAATACCAATAATTACCAAATTTCGTCTATGGGTAGCTAGGAGCTTGATTCAGTCCATATAACTTTAGCTGCGATTACCTATGAATTGGCCCTTGCGGAGACAAAAAAAAGTGGGTAGTCTAATTGTCCATGCCAAGCTGTGGAATTTCTATGGGGCCCACGGAAAAAGGTATCATACTTAATCTGTTTCGTGGTTGCAAAAATGGCCAATTTTAGTGTAAAAAGGGTAAGTGACGATAAAATTTGTCACCGAACTGTAATAATGAATGTCGTATATGACAGTAAGTTTATGTAGGTACTTTTTATTGCAAAGTACGATGCTACCCACATGCTGACTTGATAAGTAATCACTAACCTATAGTACTGGTACTTGTGAGTTCTGTTCGAGCCTAAACCGCTGTAAGGCAGCAAACTTGAAGGCTCATTCCTAGCAGGCAGGAGCCTATGTTACCATATCAGAATTGGATCACATTCTGCTAGCAATTCGAATGGATGCCCGTGTCATACATGCCCTGTTTCTGAATTCCCCACGGTGTCACAAGTTGGCGCCTTTGATCTCCCCACAAGATGTTCTAGGCGCCAAAAGCCCTTGCCCACCTCATTCTCAATGTTAATGATACGTAATGGTACGTTTAGGGTAGAATCTAAGTTGGCGAGCATGTGACAGCGCTTTTGATACAATAGATCAATTAACATGAGGATTCCCGCTGTGCTTGAATACAAACTTTAGGCGGCCTAAGATGGATGGGATTTGCCAAAGACATGGCTGATGGGGAATGGTCTTTGGACGATATTCCTGAATCTTGGCACCGCTTGAGTAGAAAACCACTAGTTGGCTCATCTCCGACAGCCTTCACTGCCAAGGTGCATAGCATAGCAGGTACGATACAGGTACAGTACCCGATGACCCACAGAAATTTCCTCTGACCATCCAATCTGCGGGCGAAAAGCCAGATACTGTGTGAGTAATTCATGAAATCCTAGGTTAAGAGAGCACTTCTCAATTCTTGACACAAGCTCCTAGACCTCCCTCCCGACGCTTAATGTGTGACGATAAAAAAGCATCTTTCGCGACCCGCTGGGGGAGTTTTTGGCACCGATCTACAGGTCCAGATGGGTCGAATAGGTTAGCCAGACTCTGGCAGCGCTCTAGACCCCCCAGACTCATCTAGTGACCAGAATCTGTGATCGCACCCCAGACCATGACAAGAAACCATGAAGTGACCAGAGTGAAACGTGCGAATAACCTGGTGTTGGGGATTGGAATACCGCGATGAACTTGAGGGCACTTAACACGGAGGACATGACAGGCAAAACCCAGACTGGGTGGGTATTCACATCTAGAGGGTAGAGCACATCTAGTACGGCATGGAGAGTTATCAAGGCTAACATTGCATTGTCATTGTGACTATGTCGCTGGTCTAAGTTAGCTGAATTTCTATATTAGAATACAGTATAACCAGAATTACGAAAGAGGGAAGAGGGAGAGACAAGTGCGGAATAATTCTCTCTCGAGTCGGGTTTGGGAAATTCGCTTCGAGCCATCCTCTTTCTTTACTTCTTCCGCATCTGTCTGCCGGGCATGTACGAGTACCTTTTATTTATTTGAATCCTACGAGAGAATCTGGGGGGTTGAACGTGAAGGTTGCTGGTACAATATTAGGCTCTGGACGAAGGACTCGCCGTACAATCACTTATGATATCTCCACCTTCCCCAAGGCACTCCAAAGATTCTCCACACCCTCATCACCACCAACAACCTCTTCCTCCTCACAGCATCCCTTCCTTATTCAACGCCTCCGAAGTTCGCCGCTGTGTTTGAGCACGGAGCGCCTCGGTCAATTGAAACCCGCCACCCTGGATTGACAGCATTTAAGGTCGGCCTTCTCTTAGAAGTGAGGCTGTCGGACCGAAATCCGCTCCCTGAGGGTTGGCCCGCCTTTCTCCACAATACTTCCGGTACCGATAACAAATACAATTTGAGTGTGTCTGGGCACATCGATTCCCCAAACCACGGCGATATTCTGTCTTCGGCAAGATAGGGTATGCCTCCTTCATCCTCGGATCAATTTCCTACCAACGCCCTCTCAACTCCGGTGACCCCGCCCACAAACTCGGATTCCGCAAGGCTCCTCACGAAATCGACAACATCCGGCGGGTACCGTGTGTTGACAAGCATCATGTCATCTTCGTCTCTATCGCCTCCGTCCGATGCTGACATGGAACTCAATGAGCCAGACCTGCTACAGCGGCTGCAGCAACGACGGAAAGAGTTAGATGCGGAAATCGAGGCGTTCGGGGCTTTGAAGGAAAGCGAGTACAAGGCGTTCGGGCGGAAGTTAAGGGATGAGTATGAGCTAAGGAAGCGAAAACAAGGAACAGAAAGTGGCAACGAAGGCGGACAGATCAGCAATAACAACAATGCTACTACTACAGACGCATCCCCACCCTATGCAACCCTCGCGAATACGGCTGCATCCGGACCTGAGAATGGTAACATATGTTCCACTTGGTCAGGAGTGGAACGCGAGAGTCAGGTCCCGCCTGATGTCGGAGAATCAACGCTCGATGACGCGCTGAGATTGGAGCTGCCTAATGCACCGTCTGCGCAGCTGCTCAAAAACCACGGGAACAACTCTCCGCCTTTCGATAAAGACCTCCAGGCTGCCTTCACCCCTCGATACCTTCCTCTACTCGATAAAAACTACCAGAGCCCGCCATCGCCGCCCTCTAACGAGATAATGTCGAGCCCCCCGCAGTCACCGAAACCGGCTTTACCGAGGATTGCTACTATTCCCGGTCGTTCGGGTAACAGCCCGGGATCTCCGGCAGCCCCTCTTGCTTCCTCTTTGAAATCATCCTCGGGTAGTTCGTTCGGCACCACAGGCAAATCTACTGGAATCAAACAGAAATCTCCGAAAAGAGTTACTTTCCAATTTGAGGACGAGAGTTCTGTTCCGTCACGCAGCAGTCCCCCACCAGCCAAGGTCCACTGGAGTTTGGCGGATGACGTGAACAACGAACACGGCCTGGAAGATGACGATGAGTTCGTTGGATCTAGTAGTAGCCAAGACGTGGTGGGGGCAGGGAAGGAGGGACTCGGCGACTCTGGAAAAGTCGAGCAGATTGGGAATGCGAAATTGCTCAACCTAGAGATGACACAAGGGGCCGAGCTAGTGGTTCCTACGACCCTCTCCGAGACATCTACAGAATCCAAAGCTTTAGTCGATGATTCATTTGAAGAGGTGCAGTTTGGGGGCGAAACGAGTGGCAATCGGGCTAAAGAGGTAAATGGAGACCTAGAAGGGGCATTTGACACGGAAACTATGAATGACGATGAGGATGATTTATTTGATATGGACGAGACTGTAGCAGAAAGAGAGGAATCACCGCCCCATCGGGACTACGCTGCTCTCCTTAATACTACTAAACCCCCGTCTCAGCGTTCACCCTTCTCCGGCCAATCCTTCCCCCCACTACCGTCATTCACACCCATCCCATCTTCCGCCCCATCTCCTCAAGCGGACCTGTCACTCACATTCGGAAAAGCTCTTGGAATGCGGAGTGGGTTCACAGCAGTACGGGGAGGCATAAGTGCCTCCTTCAACCCATCACTCTCGCTAGAGCCTATAACCTCTCGGACCCCGGTAGGCGAAGAGCCGCACACTGCGCCTATAGCCTCATCATTACCAAGCATTGGATGGGGGGAGCCCTCAGGCAGGGAGCCATCTGTGCCTATCCCCGGCGGTCGTTTCCGCAGACGGAGTATCGCCAAATACGACGTGCCAGACGAAGACGATGTACCCAAAGGAAAATCCCACCCAAACATCCCTGAAGAAGATGAACCCCCTCTCAAACTCTTTGGCAGAAGTCCCAACGCTGCCAGCCTCCCCATGGCAATTGCCAGGAACAGCCCCCTCGCAGCCCTATCTGGCTCCACCTCCTCCAAATCCCCCACACCATTGCGTAAATGCGCCAGCCCAGCAACCATTCCAGAAGTCCCTGACGAAGCCCCAGTCTCCGGCCGCCCCTCACCAGTCCTATCACCATTGGCTGCCGACCTAGCCCTAAACCCAGGCACAGAATCCATAAAACAAGTCTCATCCGCCGACATCCTAGCAGATATGCCAGCCAGCGAGCCACCCTCCCCCACCACCGCCAAAAATGATTCAGTATCCTCATACCGCCTAACCTCACCCTTCCCTTCCGCATCCGTCCCCCCAACAGCATCTCCTTATAAAACCGCACACGCAGCCGAAGTCGCTGCATCGGCGTTCGATGGCGAACCCGAAAGCGTTATCGGCGGTGTGGATGGTGGGACAGGTCTAGACCCAGACGTTAGCAGTTTCCAACCCGCAGCCGGAACCTCCATCAATCGGAGGAGAGGAAGTGTGATTCTGCCACAGGAGGTAAGGCCCGAACGGATGAGTCTAGGAATGAGGATGGCGTTCGAGGAAATGAAAGGCAAGAAGTGGTCCTAATCGCTGTTTTTTTCCCTTTACTTTTTACATTCTCTTCTCACCTGTTCACCTGTTCACCTTTTCCTGTTTTTCTCTTAGTTTCTGCTTGGTATATTTAGTTAGCATTGTAGTTTGTTGACTGGTTTGATTGGAAAACCTTTTTTTGGAGTTGGGTGGGGGAGGTGGTTTTACTTGCTAGGTGAAAGGGTAGTAGTGGTAAGGGTGGGCGAGTGAGTGTGCATGTATGGGCACGAGCAGTGATATGAACGAGACTGTATGTACTTATTTTTGCAAAGACCGGGTAGTAGAAAGAACTCTATCCGGTGTCTGGTCTGACTATCTATCGAATGATCGTGTTGCCCTGGGCGCGATAGAATTGTGCAATACCTATTATACCGATATGGCAAGTTTGTATATACTATACTGGTCTCTGATCACGGCCTCCATTGTATGTAGAGTGCTAAGAGCAGTAGGAAGGTATTCTCTATTGTATTGCATCGGATTTGGAAAACGGGGGCGGAGAGAGAAAAAAGAAGGGCAATATATTTCATTCCTAGCTTATGGTACTTATGTTCATGGAGTATGCTCTGCACCTGTACTCTATACTGTATGTAATCGGTCTTTGGTTCAGTCTATTTTTGCGCCTACGCACAGTTTCGTTCTCCCCTACACCCGGGCGGAACCTCTAGTCTCTCCTCCCCAGCTACCCCATCCACTGCCCACCAACAACACTCCATCTCAGGCGTTCACTACCCCACCGCGCCCTCGCCGCTGTGCTGTTGCTGCCGCGCAGTACTCCGTACCACCACCACCACCACCATGATCCCTGCAGTGTCTTGAATGATAATAGTACTAAAGTCATGTGCCCCGTTCTACAATGTTGTACTACCGTAGGGAACTTTTGCGGGATCGGTACTTTTAGTAGTGGATTTGGTGGTTGTGTAGTCAGCAGAGCGGTAGGGTAGTGTGTCTCAGGGGAGGGTGGGGCTGCGCACTTAAGTTAAGTGAAGGTTCCGGTGCTCGTGATCCCTTGGGCTAGTCCTTGGATATGATAACTTCGAAGAGGAAATGTGCACTGGAATTACTGGCATTTCCAGGTTTTTCAATTGGAGGGTAAAGCCAACCCCCCCCCCCCCCCCCTTTAATAAAAAATAGAAAAAAAAGCCTGTCTGGGGGGTGCTGGCGGGGATGTAAGGAAGGTATCATAATACTTGTGCCAGTCCCTCAAGAGCTGTTGCCGATCATTAAACAGGACTTATGTCGTGCTGAGGGAAAAGTAGGAAGCAGCGGCGAGTGTATCCCTAACACCGTGGGAGAAATTCTTCCTGGAAGTTCTTAATTCGGCGAGGGCGGTCGTAGTGAACTTTTGCCTGTTGATTCGTGCACTCCATCCTCCCGGGTGGGCGTACAAAAATACATCATTGTAGCTTTCTAAGCTGTGCTTTTACTTTACTAGAATTCGGGTATTAGATATACCGTATTAACTTGAATAAGAGAGAGGGGTCTCGGGACGTCTGTGTTTCCTCTCTAAGTAACGCGTTGTTTTATTTTGCTGGTATCATATTTTCTCCCGTCCCCACCAGAATAGGAAACTCAGACGTCCTAAGACCCCTCTCTCTTCTTCAAGTTGATACGGTACTCTAGTGAAGGAGGAGGGGCTGGAGGGTGGGGAGTGAACTGAGGATTGAGGGCAAGCATGACGAAGAGATATAGATAGCCGTAAGGGGGGGGTATACATAATGGATTGGTGATAGCCTCATGCTCCGGGGCTGTTCTTGTTCCCGGAGATGGGACTAATGAGGGGAAATCGGTATGCAAGGGGAGATGCGTACGGGGATACTCACGGGAAAGGTGTTGGAGGATTTGTGTATCGCTGAGATGAAGATGAGAGGTTGTTAGGTATGTGGTGGTGGTGATGAGTACTGCGGGAGGCCCCCCGGGTAAGGCGTTGAAGGGAGCGTCCCTTCCTTGTTCATTGCTATCGTACAGAAGGGTCTTAAATACAGGACAGAGATCTATTAGCCGCGTCATGAAAGCCATCAACGTAATCAGCCACCATATACCCATAGCCCATCCACACAGTATGGTATTCAGAATAGGAATCGTTTAGTCTTGGTACAAGTGAGGAGGAGGTTCATGTCCCCATACAGATACAGTGCAGTCTAGATAGTCTGCATAGTAAAGACCCATACTCAAGTACAGTACATCCGTCATTGATCTTGAACACCACAGGACAACTAGTAACTCGATTTCGGTAAGACATTTGAGATATTTAATATGGATAGTACAGATTTTAATACCCTGGTTAAGACTTAAATAGTGATATTATTACCCAACTCACGACACAATCAAAAGTTATTCAACTGCGGCAATTTTTAGCTCAGGGAAAAACATTCACTGGCAGCTATTATAACGCACCAAAAGACCTATCACAGGTTTGGACTCTGCATGAACTCTTGAAACCGAGAAGCTTCGAAAATAAGTATACTCTTATATGACCTGCTCCAGAAATTCTTATCATGGCCTTGTGCACACAAGTAATTCTATAGAGCAGTAGATTCTCAAGTCAAAAAATGGTGTGAGAATTAGTAGAAAATATTGATCTCTGGATTCTTGGCTACATAAATGAATAACTTGGTGAAATTAATAAGGGTGTTGAGAGAGTAAGCTAGAGCTAACCAAATATCTAGAAATATTTTCATAATATATCTACATACTATGTCTACATCATATATCTACATATATCTTGAAATATCTAGAAATATATTCTTATATCTAGAAATATAGTATTCATCTATCATATCTAGAAATATATTCTTATATCTAGAAATATATTTGTATTTCTGGAAATATATTCTTATGCCCACCAGTAGAAATACATTCATCCACCCAGAAATATATTCATATGCCTACTAGTAGAAATATATGCATACACCTAGAAATATATTCGTATGCCTGGAATATCTTCTTATATCTGGAAATATATACATATATCTAGAAATATCTTTGTATATCTGGAAATATATTCATGTATTTATAAATATCTGGAACTATATTCATGTATTTATAAATATAGAAATATATTCATATAACTAGAAATATCTTTGTTTATCTACTAGAAATATTTAGAAACATCTCTAGGTATCATATCTGAAGATATTTTCAGATATCTGAATGTATTTCTAGATATTTCTGGATATTGAATATATTTCCAGGTATTTCTAGATATTTAAAGATATTTAAAGATATTTCCAGATATCATATCTAGAAATATCTTCAACTATGATCATGATGTATCTAGGAATAACTTCAGATATCAACATATATCTTGAAGTGTCTTAAAATATTTCACAATGCTTGTATGTCCTTGCTCTTTGAAGGATATTATTAGCTTCAACAATTACGGGAAACTACAGAGAAATAAAGGCATATGTGGAAATCTAGAGATAGGTATGGTGATCTACCGTAAAAACTTGAATAATTGAACCGTGTGCTATGAAGTCCAGAATTTCCTTCTCTGGAACGGGGGAGAAAAACACAGCAAAAACACAGCCCCTTTCCCCCTTCCGAGACAGAAAAAAACAAAAATTTCTTGACCCTTACTGAGAGAGGAAAGTCCAACGACATAGCACACGGTTCAATTATTCAAGTTTCTACGGTATGAAAGTACTATCAGGCGTGCTTTTTGAGTTTTACCTATCCACCTGTCTTTACCATTAACCTGACTTTAGAGAGTGTAAACGAGCAGGACAAAGTGCGCTTGGCGGAGGCCAAATTCCACATCCCAGGCACAAAAGTGTCTGTGTCCCACGTGAGTTCTCTTACTACTTGTAATGCCAAAGCCTTTTTAGAAAAGACTGCTATTGTGTACTGCCCGAATCTACGCAAAAGTCCAATTAGCGGGATGTAGGAAAACTCGGCACTGTTGACACCGCAGGAGATACTAATGAGTTGGAGTCGGTATAAGGGTGTGCTTTAGTAGTCATAAGCCCCAGTCCCTACCGATAGTTTCGTTGCTGTGATAGCAGGAGGCGTATGCCAAAATCTCGCTTATTATTCCTCGGGCTTCAGGATGATTGACCATGCCAATTTACTGTCATACCCTCGGAGCTCCGATGGCGAGTGATGTTCTGTGAATATTTCCACTTGCCTCTTACAGCATGCCGGTGGGTCTTGCGGTGCAGGTACATATAAACTGAAATCCCCACGTTTTACAGGTTGCGGGGGGGCGACTCTAGTACCACATCCCGCTATTGATAAACTAGACGAGAGGGAGGTGTGGTATCACGCCCCAGGGGCGATATCCCACTCACTTACGCACTGTGTCCTAAACCTAGACCAGACAACATGCTTAAATTTCGCGCAAGAGTATTACCTCACCAATTAGCCTTCCGTGATACCGGATGTAGTTCTAATACCCATTCCCTAGCCTGTCTAAACCTTGCGTTGCTAGGAACAAATATTTACACGGATACAAAACGATACAATATATACAGCATTATACAACCTCCTCCCGCACCCCATTCTCATCCCCACTCTAGAAAGCCCCTATTACCCCCTCCACTCTTGGCTCTCAGCTCTATAACCCTCCACCTCTGCCGGATCCTAGCACCCTTCCTCAATCTCCTAACAACCCTTTTTGGAATCCCAGTGCCCAAGACCTCCTTCTTCATATTCCTCTCCCACTCTCTCCCCCCCTCTCCGCCCTTCTCCCAGCCAACCCTCCGCCACAAGCCACCTCCCCACGTCCTCTCCATGATGTCCACCATCTCCGCCAGGCTGAGGTGATTCAGCGCTACCGCCATGTGATTGACCCTCCTCCCAGAGAGCACAACGGGCTGTCCATTGGCTTCCGGTGCATTGTAGAGAACGGCAAATCTCGTGCGCACTGCGCGGAGGACGGAGCGAGTGTCCACGTGCACACCCAGCGCCTTCAGCTCTCGTGCGAGGGCTATGCCCCAGGTGAAAGTCGCAACGCAAGGAGCGAACTCGGAGAATCTTTGGGGTAATTGGCGGACTTCTGGTGGTGGGGGTGGCGGGATTGATTTGTGGAGGTCTGGGGAGTAGGGCCGGAAGGTAAGGAAGCCCCATTGGATGATTGCATGAATGAACTGTGGCGGGAAGAGCAGGCGAAGGGGGTTCAGGGGACTTAGGGGAGGGATTTCTGATGTTGATTGGAGATCAGAGTGCGATGTCAGGGATTCCGGGAGGTCAAATTTAAGGATTGAAAAGCGGTGGCGGGTAATCGGTGAGCGGGCTGGATGGTACCATTCTACCAGACCTAGAGCTAGGGTTTCTAAATCCGACAGCTGCCGCTTCATGCCGAGTCTTTTGAAGATCTCACGCCAAAGGGCGGGCTCGAGATTCGTTAAGCCAGAGCGGAGTAGTGAAGTTAGGATGCCAATTAGGTCGACAAGATTGTCGTTTGTGAAGCCTGGCATCGTATTGGGATTTTTAGCGCGCCTTCGGGGTGGCAGAATCGCTTTGACGAGGAGCTTAAGAGACGTTGAGGAGATGCTGATCGAGGATTTGCGCATATGATCTAATAAATTTATTGCATCCCCCAGTGTTCCTCTCCTCAATTGTGACTGGAATATCAAATCATATACCCTCGCGGTAAGCCCACCCGGCGAGGGTAGAGATAACGCTTGGTCAAACATCTCCCAATTGCGAGTATCCAGAGACTCTTTGAGCAAAAGCTCCAACTCTTCCATGCTCGCAAATCCCCTCACACCGATCTGCTGCACTAGCTTACCCACCAATTCCGAAGGCTCCGCATCAGGCACCGCCTCCACGCCCTGGACACGCATTCCAAATTCTGCCAAAAGAGATAGCGCCTTCTCCCTACTACAGTCCATCCGCTTCTTCAAAGCCTCCACAGTCCTCCGCCCAACACTCAATCCTCCACCAAACGTCTGCATACACCGAAAAACAACCGTAGTTCCCAACTGGACCTGTCCCGATATCACCGCCCAGAACCGATCGCCCATGGCGCCCCTATCGACACGATTTGCCTGTGCAAAAATGAATCCAAGAGCTTCGCGTTTCTTTGGCCGGGATATAATCAATGCTATTAGAGAACTCTCCTTAACCCGCACACCAATCTGTATAAACGAGAGCATTAACATGGACATCTCTTGCAACGACCCGTACTTTGCTGTCCATTCAATGAGCTTATCCGCAGTGGCGGTGTTCCCGGGGAGGTCATCGAAAGAAATGCAATGCCGATGCCACTTCATCGCCTCAGTGAACAAGCCCATGGAGCACAGCAGCGGGATAATAGAGCCATACAGTCCTGCCGGCCGTTCAATAACCGCATGAATCTCCCTTAGCTCAATATGCGCCCCAACCCCCTGCTTCAGCACACTCCTCATAAAAGCCGGCCAGAAGGACGGCGCATGGCGTGGGTACAATCTCTTGTGCCATATACGCGCCTTGGAAGCATTGGCGACGAGAAAATGGCCCACGATAAGTTGGTACGCCCCCGCCCACCGCCAGTTGCGTGAATCAAGGTCCTTAATGTACTCCCATACCTCTTCCAGGAAGTCCTCATCCCGGAAGCCAGCCCTTAGAAATATCTGCCATATAAGCGCCGCGTGCGAGCCCCGGACCGGCAAGTCTATGTTCCGGATCCGCAGCCCCTTCCATATATCCTTGACGCCAGAGTCCGAGTACACCCTCCTCTTGAACCCCAGTAGGCTCCACCACAGATGGAAATTCCCCCGCAAACGGGGCTCGTCCACAAGCTTCGTTCCCAGACTGTTCACATCGGCCACGTCCGCCTGCTCCTTCAATAGGTCGAATGTCGATGTCCGCTCGTGTATCAGCACTTGCAGCTCACGTGGTATCGCTGTCTCCCGCAATGGCGTGGATGAGGAAGAAGAGGTTCGAAAGCGATGACATTGCTTGCAGATATAAGTCATTGAAGAAAAAGACACCTGCGGCCGGAAAATCGGTAGTAGTCTTAGAATGGCGTTACGCATAAACGGGTGATTGGGGGCGCATGCGTTTTTGTCTTGTGAGAAGGAGAAAAACATTGACGGGCTTTGATGAGGTCCATTCGCAACGTACGTAAGGTCAATGGCCAAGGAAGGGAACAGAAGGGAATTAACTAGATACAGGAAAAGAGCGGCGGGGGTCTCTTTCTTCCCTCCCTTCTACGATGCCATCAATGGGTTTTCTTGAGATACTGTGTGAGTGGTGGGGCGTGTGTCGCTCCTTTTTTACCGAACTGGTTGGCTCTAGTGGGGTGCTTGGTCTTATTTCGTAAGCGGGGTTAAGCTAAACAATTAAATTTTGAGCCCCAAGTTGCCTTATCAAGAAAGGCTTCAACGTCTCTCCTCAACCCACACATTATTCCACAAATATCCACCCCTCCCTTCAATTATAGACAACAAATGTTCAGCGCCTTCCGGCCAACACAATCCTGCCTCGGCGGTCTCCTCTGGTACCTTCTTTCCCCTCTCTTCCCCTCCCCTCCTCATACAGTACCAGCATTATACTAACCGCACCAAGGAAGTCACCCTGGCGCCTCTCCTCCAACCAAAAATACCGCCACCGCCAGCGCCTCCGCCGCGTGGATAAAATAGTAGACGTGGTGGACAAGGCACTGGCAAAGCAGGGCATGACAGCGACAGCCGTGGAGCGCTGGAAGAGCGAGATGCCAACGGAGCCGGAGATGAAGCCTCGGGATAAGTATACCATGTTTGATCCTAAGCGGAAGACTTATAGGAAGGGAGTTCATAGTGAGTACTGACTGACATTCTGGGGAGGGATGGAAGGAGGGATGATGGGAGGGAGGGCTAACGACGACGGGGGGGAACTAGAGTTGCCAAAGTGGACGAGGATGAGCCAGAGGGTTAATCCCCCCGGGTTTTAGACGGGGCCTTCGGAAGGGGTTGGCGGGATGGGGGGGGAGGGGGGGGAAGGGGAACACGCGTGCATTCGACAATATGCGTGACTCCAGTAATTGGCATTCCCTGATCGCTTGCTATACCTGCTTTACCTATCTGGACGATCCGTATGTAGAAAGATACATATTAACACTCTCACGAATACACCTGTCCCAAAGAAAAGAAAGCGATGACGACCTAGTCTGACCCAACCCACTCCCACCACCCCTCTAGTTAACTTACTTGCGAACTCTGTCCCTTCCCCCTCCCGACCCACTCCACTATAGCCGAAGCACTTTCATCCCTCGTGCAGTAATCCATGCCATGTCGGACCCGTAAAGCAGATATTGCTATCATAGTTTCAACATATGGATGGACGAGCCGCGTGAGAAGCAAATTCGAATGGAATATATACTGACAGACAGGTACCGTGCGGTGGGCATGAACAGATGAATGCGAATGACCTATTCTACGGTAGTCCGCGCACAGAGAATAGGCTACAAGCAGGACAGAATGGGCGGTTCTGGTGGTGGTGAGAGGAATGAAGGGGGATTCTGGCTAATACTATATACCTATCGGAATAAGCTTGCAGGCGTTTTTGTTTTTGCTTCCCTCCCGATAAGGTAGATCTAGTGAGCATGAGAGAAGCAGCCAAAAAAGTATAATAGTACTAGTGCTCGCACGGTATGGCCAAAGAAAGGGAAACTCATCACGCCCAGCTTTACAATAGATTAATAATAAAAATGTAAAAAGCCAGAGGCATAATGGGGGGTAAAATGACATTAGTGTTGCAACTTCATAATTTCGTCAACGTCATGGGGGTGAAAAAAAGGGGGCAAACTTCGAAACGGATTCGCATCTCATATTAGAAAACGAAGGCAGGAAAAAAATCACTTGATTAGATAGATGATAGACTAAGAATTCTTAGAGTATACGCGAAAACTGCCAAATTATTCACTCATCCATCAATCCAAACAGTAGAATCTTATGAGATGACCAATCACGCCTCATCTCGACAAGTGTTCTTTCTTTTTTTTCCTATTGAGAGTTTGTGAAGCTCTTGTTTTCCATCCATCCACTTCTTCCTCGACTCGAAACGTCCCAAGAAAAACAGAAGGTATTGTAACAAGCAAACTCGAAAAGGAAAGAAAAAAGTCTCTCAAAAGGCTATGAAAAGGAACCTATGAAAGTTTTGGCATCCCTCACTTGATGAGGGAGATACCAGGAAGAGCCCAGAAAAGCTCTCAAGAGGGTAATAAACCGAAAGAGAAAAAAAAACCGAAAAACCGAAAACACCCCCAATTGACTGACAGAGAAAATATTAGGGGGAGTAGGAAAAGGAAAAAGTTAAAGCCCGAAATTTTGAAGCCCGCTTCCATATCCAGAAGCCAGCAGTTTTTACGCTGAGGCTGGATATCGAGGCGTACACGTAAATCAAATAACACAAGGGGAACAAAGACAAAAAATCGCCGCCAGCACAGTGTAGTAATAAAAGATATTGTAAAGAAAATAAAAGAGGCCCAAATGATAAGAATATAGTATGGTGAATGATAAACGCAAAAGCAAAAAGGTAAAAAAAGGAACAGGCACTTTGCCATGCTTACAATAAAGAGGGGGTAACCACAACTGGCAGATGAGTCAAAACTAACGTGCCCAATAATCTTTGGAGATAAAGAAGCAAAATAAGCAAAAAAAAAGTCAAAACGCATAAGAACCATCTCACACGTAAACATAAGAACCAGAGCTTCCTCCCCAGCTATGGGATTGAAGCGTAAAAGAAATATTCTCGTCCAGATCGTTGTTCATCATCTATTGTTGTCATCATTGCTAGGGCTTCTCTGCTCGTCAAGGTCCAGCAACAGTGCTTTACGTCACAATTACTAAAGACAAAGCAAGGTCGTCATTCGTTCAGGCAGCCAACAATAGCTCCCATCTGCCTATAGACAGATCGTAGTTAACTCAAACACCGGCCATCTCTCTGCGGGGATAACTGTTGGACCGGTGGTGATATTCGGCACTCGTCCGTCGATCGCTATGGTCAAGTTGACCGGCTCCATACTGCAACTGGGCGTGCACTTGCTGTTGCCTCTGCTGAACATATCTGTATGCTATAGGGTTCTCAATATTCACGTTCTTGCTCTTACGGCCAAAAGAAAGGATCCGTTGGAAAGTCCCACCATTTAATTGCAGTTTCACCGGGACACCCGCAGGATACCTCATTGTGAAAGGCTCGTCGGAATCTGGCACGGTAAGTTGTACCAGCTCCTCTCTTCCGTCATGGCCACTGCTGCTGCCAGAGTCACTACTTCTATTGCTGCGACTGCTTTGCATCATAGTTCCTGGTTCACGGCGGGCTACGGCGTGATGAGAGTCGTAGTAGTGGCCGCTGCTGCTGTGACGGTGGTGAGATGATCGTGGCGTATGATCATCACCAATAGTGCAGGTTTCCATCGACCTCGAAAGTGCGGAAGGTCCTAGCCTGGCAGAATGAGAACCTGATGTCCCTTGTGAGTTGTTGCTTTCCCTTCTGCGCATCGGCTGTGGAGCAGTGCCCCTGCGTCGAGAACTCTCGGCAGGGGCACCGGTGTTTGTTGGAGGAACGGAGTAACTCCGTTCAGGTACTTCATGGTATTGCAGTTGGCTTTGGCCGTACCAAGATGGAGGCCTCTCACTACCGTGAGCACGGCTACTCATTCGCCTTTGTGGGCGATGGGGTACCGAGTGAGTATAATCAGGGGACGATTCGACGGAAGCACCAGCATTTGCCTGTGTCCTCGTGCTGCTCCGACGGTTCACAGTCGGAGGAGGGGGCATCACACTGTACTCCGGTGATTTATATCCACCTCGATAATCTGATGGAGGAATAGATGAGCTGGGTGTCGATGGGGCCGCGCTGTGGCCATAATAATCAGTGGCTGTGTAGTCAGTTGTTGGGGGATATCCATAATCCGGCACCGATGGGGGAGCATAGGGTGAGTTGGAATATGACGATGACTGTGGTGGAGGAGGTACAGCGACAGATGTATTCAATGGTGGAGGTGCATACATTGACGATCCGTATCCAGGTGGGCAGGTGGTTGATGGGACCGGTGGAACTGGAGATGTGGAGGGATGGACGTCGAAGTAACTTGCGGAAGAGTAGCTACTAGCATGGGACCACGGGATACTGCCAGAACTATGAGTTGAGGTTGTTGTCGTCGAACCTGCAAATGTCGACTGTGGCCGTGGTGGAGGAGGCATGGATGATCTGCTCTTTCGGCTCCCACCCGCTCCCGCACTGGAATCAGAAGTTGCACTGTCTGTGGGTGTACTATATCCATCATAACGCGAGGGATAATGGTATCCTGAATAGCTTGGTGACTGTCCGTACGGTGATGTGTGAGGGTGGATGGGCCACGCACTGCTGGATGCACTGGATGAGCTGGAGATTGTTGGTGACGATTTTGAAGGAGTTTTTCCACAATCCGGACAATCACAATCCGAAGATCCACCACCCGGTAAACTCTCGCTTCCTACCCCATAACTACTCGAATATCCATAGTTGCCAGAATTAGCGTTGGGGATATTCCGAGGAGCTGCGGGTGAAGCAGTACGAGAGAAGGATTTGCTCGGAGGCCGGTTGTTGAATGGTATTGGGCCGGATGATGACCGGCTAGATTGATGTGTTCGTGCTGGTGCTGGTGTTGGGGCCTTTGGTGGTGGTGGTGTCTCTGTGATGGGTGTGCTCGCTACCGAGTGAGATGAATATCCGGAATCAGAAACTCCCTCATAACTAGGCTCTGGCACTTCTTCTACAGTTGATGATTGTTTTAAACCAGAGGGTCCTTTTGTCGCTCGACGCCTCAAAGGAACATTGGGGATTGCTTCCGAGAGTTCGGAATTATAATCCTCAACATAAGGCTGTTTGTTGTCCACCATGGTTGCGTTGTGATTATTTGGAGTGTTGAGCAGAGGAAACGGTGCCGTACTTATTATTACACTATGTTGACAGTTATGGGTGATAGCGATAAGGAGATTCCAGTATCGTCAACGATATCGATTAGAGATGGCGGGCGGGCAACGCGGGTGACGACGAGGTTATATAATACAAACACAGGTCAGCGGTAGCAAACGAGAAAAGTGGGTTGTCGGATAAGGGAGCGTATCGCTGTCGACCGTTACTGACGGTTTGGGAGGGTGGGAGGTAAGGCAGCGGATGCGCTGTCCAGAATCCAGGCTGGTTGCTGGTTTTCTGATGTGGTGAGGATGGATGGTCGGGTGTGAAGATGTGTGGGTGGATGAATGGAGGGATGGGTGTGGCTTTCCTTTAAGAAGAATACAAAACTGGATCTTCTGGAAGAGAAAGCGAACCCACGAAAGGATTCGCAGAGGCTCTCTCAATTGATTGATAAGAACAGTATGGCAAGGGTGAAAGAGTGGGGAATTGGGAAGGGCCAGGACAAGGAGGATGTCTTGAGAGAGGAGTGGGCAAGGGAAGGGGAGAGGGTAAGTTAGGGATGGGTGATGGGTGAGGGGAGAAAGAGGCGAGGGAGGAGGGAAAGAGAGGGATGGGATGGGTGATAAGTGACGATGACGGATTACGAACGGACCAAACCAAGGCCAAGGCAGCAAGAAGAGAGGATCAAAGAGGGATCTCTTCTTGTGTGGGGACCGTGCGGGTCTTTGGTATATAAATAAAGTGGCGGCGAGAAGGTGGAGTGAAGGGTAAAGAGGGTGGGAGTGTGTCCTCGACACAAACTGCACAGGCAATAAGGAAGGGAAAGGGCAAGAAAATGAAAATTCTGTTGAAAGGGACACAAAGCTTCGGGGTTTATTGATTGTGTGTGTGCGTTCTGTAATGTGCGGGCAGCGAGTGATTCTGCTGCGGATTGGGGTTGTTCGTGGGCGTACTTGTAGTGGTGGGAGGCAAGCAAAGCTAGGGAAAAAAAAAAGACAATCGAAAAAGCAGCAGCAGAAGCCGCAGCAGTAGCCAAAAAAAAACTCACTACAGGCAACGAGGGAGGGTGGAGTGCTTGCTTGCTTGCCGTGAATTACTGCCCGCTCGCCTGCTTGACTATAGTGCTTGCTCTCGCTGCTGCTGCTGATGCGTTGTTTCGCTCAGTTAAAGGCTAGCCAAGGAACCCTTTTCAATAATCTAATAACCAATGGGAGTACGACCTAAGCTGATAAAAAGGGCAGTTGGATTCTAGCGATGCTTGCCTTTGTAGACCAAGGACGGGGAAGGGGGAACCAAAATCTTCGAGATCGACCAAGAAATCGAAGCAGAAAATAAAATATAAAAAGTGAGGCTTGAACCACAAAAAACCCGGTGACCCAGCTGTGGATGGTGTGAGTGAGATGTTGGACCACCGGTAGCTTTCGGTGAACCTGTGAAAGGGAAAGCCGGGAAGATTCCAAAGGGGGGAAAGAATAGAGAAAGAGCCCATTGCTGGCCGAAAGGGCTGTTTGAGGGGATCTCTTGTCTCTCTCAGAAAGTGCCTTTTTTTTTTCATTGTTGATATCTTGTTCCCTCGCCCATCCGCAAAGCGCGGATAGGGCGAATGGATTGGAGGTTTGCACTTCTTCAGTCACCTCCGCCAAAGGGCAAAGTGCAAAAAATACACCAGGGAAATATCAACAGAGTAATTATTTTTATTTTACGATTCTTTTTACTTTTACCACAGGAGCATCAATTCCCAGTATGTATGTAAGGTCCAGTTTTTTTTTCCTTTCACTCCTTCTCCTATTATTCCCTTCGCCATCTGCCTTTCTCATTCGGGGGTGAAGACATATTTTCTTGGATTCCTCTGAAGGGAAAGAGCTACTCGACGACGTGGCAAGCGTCCGTTGGAATGCGCTGTCGGCGATACTTGATCCACCCTCTTTCTGGTTTCCGTGACAACGCCTATGCCTACCATTTCCTACCGATATCTTCCTAGTCAGCAATAACAATATTTTTCCAGCCATCATTCATTTTAACCTTCAACATGCCTCTGTACCACCTCTCGCTTTACCGTACTTGTTTTCTTGTGCCCTCTCAGTTTTCATAGTGCTCACCTCTATCGCACTGCGTAGCCTCCAGTACGTGGGGGGGGGGGAGCTGCATTATTGCCACTTTATTGTATCAACACACGAAATTTATTACCCAGAGCGGTCATGTGCCAATCATTGCGTCTTCAGGTCTCTCGTTTTTTCCAATGCATTGACGCAAGATACAAGGATTAAGCATTGAGCTTTGCGCCTAGTAAATTACCCTTCCTTCCGAGAGTTCATCCGAGAGGAAAGAGGAAGGGAGAGGAAAAGGGAGGCACCCTAAAAAACTTGTTTCTCGTATCAGTTCGTAAGCAATTTGTTAATATAAACAAACGAAACCGCACCTTTTTTTCCCTTTCTACTTTCTGCTCCCTTTTGAACTTATCGCCGATACGATACGGGCGACTGCTCCGCGATACGATAACGCTAACTTCGTCGCCATAATATCATACAAAACTACCGTATCACCAAGGTACAGCGGGGGGCGGAAACTTTACGCCGGTAAACAAATGAAACGCCCGTGGGAGTACAATACGGTACCGTATCTTTCCCCAGCGCCTCAGTAACAGGTTTTTTGCAAGGTTCGGCGAAGTTTGCGAGCTTAGTCACGAAAATAAACTTCAAACCTGTCACAAAAATCTCAAACATGCAACAGTTCTGTTTGGCCCTTCCTCTTTTCCCGGTGGTGCCCGAGGTTGCGGATATTGGAGGAGGGGGGAATTGGTCAGTCATTGGCTGGGCTTGAAAAACTACCTCTTCCGGTAAAATGCTATCCCTCGCCGCTTGGCGGCCCGTCCGGGTTAGACTTGAATTCGCCGCTTTTAATCTGGTGTAGGAAAGAGAGACCGCCAAAGCGAGAAAAACCCCACGCCGGCATGTATCTGCCGAGGCGAGCATGAAAGATTTGAGAATGGGATGGGGGGGGGGGGGGGCTGGGGCTGGATGGTTTAATGTGCACAGTGTGTATAGCATGCAAGATCGATTCGGTGATGTTTGGCGCTGGGTATCAGAAGGAGGTACCGTGTGTGAAACTTCTTGTGCCGCCTTAGACTCTCGGTTGAAGGACGGAACGGAGCAAGAAATGTATGGTGGAGGTAATGGTCATATCTTGGCAGGTACCCGATATTATCCCCCGCACTACCCTCCTCGGGCGCCAATCTCTTCATCAATACTCGAGTACAGCGCCTGTTTGTGTCCCGTCTACCAGCGTGGCTTTCAGGAGAAAGGCGTGCTATGGTATTGGACTATGATGGTCGATATGCTGGACGGATCTGGATCTCGCATCCGAGGTCTTGTTGCTATGTTTGGATACTCAGCCGGTTGCAGTAAGACCAGCGACGAGGCCCTTTCTCTTGCTCAGTCAGCCAGTCAGCCCTAACATTGGAAAAAGCGAGAGAGGGTCATGTTCTTGCATCCGGATTGGGGCGCTGGGTTGGCAGCCTGACTGATTGACTGATGGGATGATGAGATGTATCGGTAGTTTACTATTACTCGAGTACGTATGTTGGGTATGGAGATCAAGGCGTGTTAACCGAATGTTTTCTAGAAACACGGAGGGCATGCGTATACATATCATGCGCCCGGGAGGAAGGAGAAGTGGAAGGATGGGCAGTTGTCGAGTTGGGGCCACAGATTGAAGCTTTACATTTGGACCGAAGCCTGTGGAGTACTGACTCTGTCGCTCTTTAGTACAGTACATTACAAGCGCAATGAATTCACGAATTGCGTCTTTCCGGAATCCGAGCCTGTGAAAAGTGCATTTATTCAACTAGATGTTACCCTCTGCCTACCTGCCCGCCTGTCGGTCTTTCTACTCGTATCACACCTCATGCGCGAGTGCCCGGTGAGATGTTTCCCTACAGGACAGGGATTATTTTACAGGTTAACCTAAGTTAGCTATTCACGAACTTTCTTCTAGGTACAGTATCATACCTGGACGCATACTTTTATATCGTACCCAACTCGCACACTCCGGAGGCGGGTTTTTTTTGTGGGAAAAAAACCCCCCAACACACCAGATCCCGGCCCTTACTAAAGTTATGCAACCAGCAGCAGCCCAATTCCTTTCGCTCTCCCTCTCTCTTCAGGCCCTTACTTGAAGCATGATATTATATTGTTAAAAGAGGTTAATTGGGGGTAAAATTTCCCCTCCTAACAGCATTTTACCCCTACCCACGCATCCACCATCACCACCTCCGCCAATCCAACCCATCCTCTCGCCCCGGCTCCCGACACTGCGTTTCTGATATGTGAGAAATCCAACCGATCGGTACGAATAAAGCTTTACAGTAGGTACAAGTACAAGCCCCCTTCAGGTCAGCCAAGTGCCTTCATGTCGGAATCGGACGTCCATTCCCCACCCCCGTTCTGACTTGCTGATCGGATCGGATCGGTGAGCGGTCGGAGCATGCATGATAGAGAGAAGAAAGGAGACTACACCCTTCCTGGGTAAGACCGGATATCACCATAAGCCCGTGCGTACTGTATGCGTGTGTGGGTACGAGTTTGTGATATCAAACAGTAATGGTATGCCCTTTTCATTCCTTCATTCGCTTTTCAGGTTCATGTTCGTGTTGGTTTGTTCTCAAATCGGGTCCGAATTTTGGACTTGGGTCTCCTGCGGATGCTGGGTGTGATACGGATATCACATCGTACGGCGGGTTAGGCTAGGGAAAGCATGTAATGTATCGCAGAGTCCATCATATCACACGGTTACATAGCAGTTTAGTGTCGGATTATGTCTATGCAACACGGACAACGGCAGCGGAGGCAGCGATGATGGGATGGGGTTTGGCCTGGCCTGTCCTGGCGTGACATGGGTGATGGCTGTTTGGTTTGATTTTTGTTCTGTTGGCCGGTGTCTACTCGCCGGGGGAAGGGTGTAAACAAACAAACGAAACGTGTGTGTAGACGTTAAGGATTTGTGCAAAAAACGGTGGGATACGGTATCACGGTGCACAAGGGCTGACGGAATCCCCAATAAATTTACTGGTTTGTGATTGGATCATGTGAAAGATTGGGTAAGCGACTTTTTCTTGGGGGGGGGGGGGAACCCCAGGAAAACGGGGAGGGGGATGGATGGAATACGGTATCGATTCTCATTTCTTAGGTTTACTCGTAGAGGCTGGATCTGGTTAGGGAAAATGAGGAAGGAGAATAAAAAGAAGGCGAGCAGACAGGCAAAAAAGAATGGGGCAGATGCTTACTCCAGCCAATGGCCTTCCTCCACTCCCCCACAATCTTTCCTCCTGGGACAAATGGATCTCCTGCTGGGCCAGAAATTCCCACACATTTTCTTTTTCCTTTTTTCCCCCTTCTCTACGGTAGGTTGTTTCGTTCCTGCACGGTGGATGCATTAGCTACTCGAGTAGTCACGTGCTGCAGGCTGGACCCTTGGACATGTTAGCTTCGGTGGACGAACATCCAGCCAGGTCGAGAAATGATAATTGGGTTCCTTTCAATTCAACCTTTCACAGAACCAGCCATCCCCTCGAATGCCAACGTGAAGATCCGGACCGGGGGTGTCTTTTTTTCTTCTTTCCCTTTTTCGTACATACCATTGCTGAACCTTGGCCTCTTTTGTTTAAAATTTTGAGGCGGTTTCCATCTCGCCGCCTTTTTCCCCGGAGAGACACAGACCTCAACAATTCGATGGGGAACGGTCCATCCATCACCACGTCAGTGACTCGATCTACATCCCTCATCCCCCCATCCATCCCTCTTCCAACCCCCACGTTAAGATGATTGACGATGATTAAGATGGATTAGATGCTCGGGCAAAGTGCAGGGTCTCGCTAGCTAACTAGCCAACTCGGAATTGAAAACGTTGTAATCTCCATTCCATCTATTCCGAGTTGAATCCTTTCCCCGGATGTTTTTCTTTTTCAAGCCCTGTCTTGTTCTTCGCGTCTGCGTCTTACAACTTTCTATTGGCGAGCCTTAGACCCTAGGCGAGCTAGACACGGAGTTATTTTTTATGGAGAGGGGTGAATAGATGGGTGACAGATGGACGGGATGCTGCAGGATGCGCACAGTACATGATTCTGGAGCGTCGACCGTCGCCTTCCCCCACAAATCTGGCTGGGCATAGCATGGACAGGTTTAAGTCACACACTTACAATATACTTTTTCCAATTTCGGGTATGTTACTTTACACAGGTCATAAGAGGCAGAGCCTACAAGGAGTTAGGAATTGGTTCTTACCAGAGAGAGAACTATAGTACGATACAGGTATGGTGCCTTTGAGAACATACGCATCAGGGTTTTGCTTATGCGCCGCTAACACCACCAATCCACCACTATCGCAAGCACCATGGCTGCGCAACACAAAAGTGTGGCAGAACGCCTTCGAAGCATTGTGCATTGGGCAGAACGACATACACAGCACGCTGGACCCGGAGCCTTCCGGGGACAACGACCACAACAAATCCTCAGATAGGGAAGGAAGAGAAATCTGAAAAAATCTAGGCACATTACATGATACAGTACAGGTACAGTAACCGGACAAATTAGCAGTAGGAGATCTCAAAATATAATGGATTGGTCTGGTGGCTCGACCCTTTTCGAATGGGGTTGCGTGCGCCTCGTCATGAACGCCTGTAGCATAGCACAGCTTTGCTGCCTATCCTTAGCCTCAGCGAGTATCCCATATGTACAGGATGGCATGGTATGCTCGTCGCCCACCATGCCTATCAAGATCAGGCCGACCTCCTTTCCCCCCAACCTAACGGCAACACACCCGGGAGAAGTGATGAGTTGTCAATTCTCACCTTCCATCCTTCCATCCTTCCAATTGTCTGGACCGCGGAGCAGACTGAATGAATGCATGAGGAACCCTCTACTCTATTGTATCCAAGGAAGTATGGCATTTTTGGGGTCTCGCACCAAGCGACAGTTTCCTTGCATGAGAGACGAGAAGAGGAAGGGGATTAGCATGTCATGTTGGTATCGTGCTTGTAAGACCTTAGCTAAATTATTGCACAGTACCGTACTTACCTCTGCTGAAGGGAATTGCGAGTTGTATCTTGGGACATTAGGACTAGCTCAGGGCAGCGTAGAGCAGAGCAGATAGTAGCTAACCGTGCCAGCGCATGTGGAAGCTACTTGTACTGTACTAATCGATTTACATCACCAAGATTTCGACATAGACTGCGTCAACTTAAGTACAGTAACTAGCCTACACCTTTTGGCCCTACCTATATAGTTTACATCAGATGCCTCTAAGCCTCCCTCACGCAAGTACCGGTACATAGAAGTGCCCTACATATAGGGGACAGCTGTCAGTTCTGAGCCACACCACAGACGCCGTATCCGGAGTCAGGAGAACACCAGCGCCCACACTCTACAGTACTCGTACAAGCATTACCCAGAACTCCCTATGTTTGCACCGCATCCAACCATCCTATTCATTCATCTGAACTATCCCGTCCATAAAACAAACGGAGAATTCCTCCACCTCCCGCTCCGACTTCCCATCCCATCGAGGATCACCCAAGTTTCATATCCTACGGGATTTAGAACCGTCCAGCCTATCATCCCAACTTACGAGCACAAGTTATCGCATGATAAACCCGGGGGGACCTCAGCCGGACCCTTTTTTCTCCGGCGGCAGCAAGCAGCATAAAGTAGAATGAGTAAGTAAGTATCATACTAGGTAAGTAAAGTGAGAGTTGTTCCCTCCGTCCGCCTCACGAATGGGATAGATTAGATCAAGTTGGCGTGGATGAGCCATACCTACCTACCTACCTATCCCTTTCCCTTTCTAACTCATCGTATGTTATGTACGGTGGAGGGTATCATAGGAAAGACGTGGAGCGAATGATGCCCTGTTCCTGATTTGTACTAGTCTGGTTGACAGGGATGTTCCTGTTTTCGTATTATCATTATTATCATTATTATTATTTATTTTTGCTCCTTTCGTTGCTTAAGTATGATATATATATATATAATATGCAGTACGGTAGTACGGAGTGTTGTAGAGCTTGAAATGGTAGGGGATTCGTCGGAGGGGTGATTGTTTTGTAAGGGATTTCTATTTGCATCCTAGAGAGGGAGGGTGTGAGATAGATGGGGTATGGGGTGAATGGATGGGAGAGAGCCGAAGGAAAAGCGGGAGGAAAGGGAAAGTTGATATGGCATTGATTTCCCGGCTTGCTAGCTTAGCCTGCTGGAGGAGGAGGAGGGGGAAGCCCTCAGGTTAATCCGGATGCGTCGTTGGTGCCGTTGTGATTGTTGCGCGCTGGAATGAGGTGTTGATGCTTTCGTTATCTGGCTTCACGATGTATTGGTTGATGCGGTTCCAGTGCCGGCATTTGGATTGGGGGCTTTGTATTGGATATAAACCAATGCAATTCAATCAAAATGCAAAGTTTCCCCAGGTGCGAATGTGGTGCAATGGTTTGTTGAATTGCCGGTTATCACAATCTAATTTTTGGGAGTTGAACTTTTTTTTATATATGCATACTTAGAAAGTTAAAGAAGAGGAGGAAGGAAGGGAGGAAGGAAGAGCAGGAGGCGGGTTTACTGCTAGATAACTCGACCCTACCGTGAAGCGAACTGGAGCACGGGGTACCTACGCTTGTGAACTACTGCGACAACGACGACGATATCAATTGCGCAATTGAACATCCAATTGTTCCCTCGCTATGTCGAGCATAGTACAGCATAGCACAGCATGGCACTTGTATATAGTGGTGCACGAGGTTATAGCATCATACGGCAGATTTTCTGTACCATATCACGAGAGGCACGGCATAGCATTAGCTTCTCACTATTTCTCCGCTGGGCTAGCTCTCCAGCTTGCCGGTCTTATCTCTCACCCTTCATTTCTAAGAAAAGAAATAAAAATAAGGTCATGTACTGTATTGTACGGTACTCTATCTATCTGCTGTGCTCTCCTCCGGATACTTTATTTCCGCGTAACCCGCACAGAGGCATCCTGGATTGGGTTCCTGCAACTGTAATCTGCGCAACCTAATATACTCCGCATAGGGACTACCTTCACGTCACTGTTGGGGAAGGGAGAGGATGGATGGATGGATGAATAAGAAGGGAACCAAAAGTCAGACGTCGAGGATATCTCGATATACGGCAATTTCGAGGGAGGCGTGACTCCTCCAGCCTCTTCATGCCCCCCCGGCTGAAGTGGAAGAGATATCCGAGGCTCGCTAGCAATTGGTGGGGTTCTAAATGGGTGGGTGTGAATCTATGATATATCTCTATTTTGAATGATCCATTGGCGAACAGCCCCCGCCCCCTGTCCCCCGTTGCCCCCTTCCTCCCTCCCTCCCTTCCTCCCTTCTTGTCTCCCTTACTACCTCCTCACAAAGTAAGGTAGCAGTTATGCATGTTTATGCGGTGGGGGGGGGGGTGAAGAGGTGATAGCGGTGGGAAGGGAGTCAAAAAAAACAAAACAAAGAGCAGTGAGGAACTGCTCGATTCCAGCACAAGCACTGTGCTGTAGCTGACAAAAACATTGTTTCGCGCGAGTGGTTTCCCAGAATGCCAGGGGGCAGGAAACCAAAGAAGTCGATCAACTCCCCGATCTATGCTATGCTCACAAAAAAGGCAATGTTTGCTCTTTTTCTCGTGATGCGCTGTGCAATACGGTAGCACGTTGCCCGTAAGGCTGTATCAGGTGCTTTAATATATGTCAGACAGCCTAACCCTTCCTTCCCACTCCCTTTCCCATCCTTTTTCCTTTATGATAACCTCCCACACATACCTCTCATTCATGCGTACGTCGCCCCATCACTTTTTTAGACTTGAGCTAGCTAAGGTTTTGTTGTCAGGATTTGTTTCGTCGCCTCTCATTTCAACAGGGTCTAACTTATGCTGTACTCGTTGCGGGTACGGGATAGACGAATCGAAGAGATACTTCTCCGATATACTGTGCTTTCCCGCAATCTGTTTGTATAGTTTTTTGCTTTCATGCCCCCCCCCCCCTATCTCCTCTATCTGTCCGCCCCGACCCAGCTCCATGGGGGGGTGAACAGCATTAGCTCGACTTACCCGCCAGATCGGGTTCTACCTGTTTTTTTTTCGATAATAAGGCGTTTGGCATGCCAGCTTAGCTCTTAAGCGTGATGGTGGTAGTGGCCTAGGTGAGGCTGATCCTCTTATCTCTCGCGAGTAGAACTAAGGTTTGTAATTCGTGGGGTTGGGTTGGGTCGACAGGGGAGAACAGCTAACAGCTGGAGAGCATCCCGATTTGAGGTTGCAATTCGTCCATTGTTCAACGCGGAGAGCGTACTGTGTATGGTACCGGTATCTGGGTTGGAATGCGGTGCATGCTAGCTAGCTGGTAGTATGGATAGGAGAGTGTGTAGTGTTGGTGCCGGAGGATAGCTGCGCTTACTATACTCAGAAGACCATGTGTGGTAAACAGCAAACGTCATGGGGTGAATGTGTATTCGGGAAGTAGGCATACAATTCAGTGACTGCGCTGTATCAAACATCCAAGTTCTATTTCGATCGGTGGGGAAATGGAGATGATGGTGGTGGTGGCGGTGTGAAGTTCGCCCAGATGCGAAGAACTTAAGATCTTCAAGCCCCTCATCTCGCGAACCCTCGAGTAAAGCATCGTATCTGCCCTACAATAATGTTTACTCTACACCTGACTTACCCCTCGGAGAAATTATCCCTTCTTCCCCCAAAAAAAGCCCCCCAATGCCTTTCCTAAATTCTTTCGCTTTCGGCTCTCATCTGGTCTCGGTCGTTGTCGTCAAATTCAGCCACACCACACAGCTGTCAATGCTTCCGCAGATTTCTACGGATCGCATCCTTTCCGCAAGATCGATGGTATGCTTCCCAATTTACCCTGCAGAAAGCGAACTAAGAAAATCCTCCAACCAAATAAAACACCATGGGGAATACCGGTGGAGAGGGAGAGAGAATTCGACATCCGTCCCCATCTTATCATCATCACCATCACCAAATGCATGTTATCTCGTAAGGTAATATTAAGGTATCGTAAACTATAGTAAACGATAACTTAGCCACAAATCTTTCCTTTCGCCCCTCCTCCTCCTCCGCCGCCTCCTCCTCCTTCTTCTCCGTCTTCCCCTTCTTCCCCCCTTCCTGGCTTGGCCCTCCATCCATCCAAGCAGCACATGCAAATGGTGATGACTTACCCCACATAACGCTGATTCGACAACGTTCGTGAACAGTTCAAATACGCAGAAGGCAGCCGGCCAGCCAGGAAGGGAGGAAAGAAGGGGTAAGGGAGAAAAAACGCTCAGTTTCGAATAATTCCCTCGCGACGGAAAGAGGCGAGTAAGTTAGAGATTAACGGGAATCCGACGTGTTGAATGGTGATTGCGGGGGCTGAGGAAAAATGAAGGGAAGAAAAAGAAAAAAAGCATACATTCCTTACATTCCTTACGAGTACTTACTTTGCAGTGCTAGCATTGTACTTGTACAACCACGGTGCATCGCATCCGCCACTTGCTTGCTTCCTGCTGCTTTCCATTGCTATGATAGTTACTTTTTCTCTCTCTCTTTCTGACTGACCGCTCATGCTACGGTATGATACTCACTTTCCGGACAGGTGGTGTCCCGATAGTAACGTTACGGAAGCACGCAAGCAAGCAAGCAAGCAATCAAAAACACAACGTGAGGAATTGACGATGATGTGAAGAGTAAGAAGAAGACAAAAAAAGTAAAAGTAAAAAGGGGGAAAAAAAGTATAATTTTAGAGTTTTACGCCATCTCCGACGACCGACGACGTGCCACATGCCATATCAGTGTTTTTGAAAAATCTGAGTACAGTATGTTTTCACAATATCATATTTACTTCCTCGGGACAGCACATACACAACATTCTGTAGGCCTCGAACCGAGGTAGTGGTTTTGAAACGTGGGGAGGTTGGGTGAAAAGCGGGGTGGTGGTGATTGTTCCGGGGAAAAAAAAGAAGTGAGAAAAAAAAAAAGTGCTGTATGATATGCTATTTTTATAACGATACAAGTATAAGTATTTGCCCTTTACAACAAACACTTTTTTTTCGAATTTCATATTGTCTGTTGTCTGGTAACGCATGAGGCTCTTTTCGTTTTTTCCTGATGCTGGAGTTTTGGTTAGGCTTGTTTAGATGGGTGTTATTGTGATGGTAGTGTAGGCTAGGCTAGGCTTGGTATGGTATGCATCTCATGTTTCCCTCCTCCATTTGTTTATCAAATAGTTACAGGAGTATTTCTACTGTACTGTATAGGCAGTATAAAATAAGTACGTATCATATGTGAACGTAGCTTTGATGTTATTCTTCCTTGCGTATAGTTCTGTATAGGACCGGTACGTGTGCTTTCACCTCAATGTGAAGAAGCACAATATCGTCATCACCATGTGTTGCAAGGAGCACCCTGGGCCCACGATACAAGTATCCAAAGTATCTAAAGTACGCATATCATGTAATACAATAACTTGCCCTTCAATTCCCCCGGAAAGCTGAAAGAAGGGCTTGCGAAGGCTGTACGGTACCAGTATGATATGAGGGGTTCTGTGGTCGAAAAAATGGACGTTACCTAGTTCCACAGCCTCGGATAAATGCATCAGCGTAACAGTCATGATCGATCGTAAAAATAAAATAGAATAGGATAAATTGAAATAAAACTCCACAAGGGGATAGGGAGCTGCGCTGTTCGATTGGCTGCAGGGCCCGTTTTGAATGATCTAATTCCAACGTTTGCGCAGTGGAGAAGGAGGGAGGAGGGAAAGAAGGGAAAACAGAGTGCCTTCCCTTTGCCTCCTTCCTCCCCTCTCCTTGCCCAGCCGAGCCCAGCCCAAAGCAGTCCAGTCCAGTCCAGTCCGGCCCCAGCGAAGGTGAGGGATTGCAGCGTGTGGGGAAGTTGTTTAATTAGGGGGTGGGGGTAGATGTGGTGATGGTGAGTCGCGGTGGTTCTGATTGGCACGTTCATGGGCCGTCACTCGGCTGGTGCGGGGTATATCATAAATACAAGGGTTCTGACTCTAGGCTTCTGTAGGAATTTTCTGATAGTGACGTCCTGTTTTCCCATTCTAGTACTCTCTTCTCCTGTACCCCACTGAAGAGTACTCTGTTTTATTTCCTTCTGTGGGCCGGAAGGTCTCTCTAGGAGTTTAACCTACCACCGCAATCTGCTAACTAGCCGACTAGCGCTGTTGTCGCCATAGCTGCCGCAATCGCACGCACCCCGCTCCGGCCCGTGGGAGAGTTACGATGCGACATTATGCCACACTATCGGTAACTTACTAAACGTCGCCTGCAAGAGAGGAGAGACTACGGATGTGTATTCAGGCCAGTCTATGACACCATCCTGTACATAAAGCCCAGCTAGGCAGGTAGGGATATACCTTAGATAGACGCACCAAACAACTAAAGGACACACGAGAAATGGAGCTGGAAAATTAGAATTTCACCCTGGCAAGCAAACTAGTAATTAAACTGAGTAAACATCAAGCATATACACAGGCACAGGCACAGGCACATGGCATAACGTAACATACCTGAAACACTCCCATACTTTACACAAAGTACTCAATAATGAACGCACCACGTCGACCCCCTCCCTTCCCACCCCCACTAGCATACATAAAATCCCTCCTCCGCACGCACGCATACGAAAGAAAAAAAAACTGATATGGGACTGGCTGGGAGGATGGAATCGAGTGATTGATCGTGCTTACGCCAGCTTCGATTGCGCCATTTCGCGTCTGATAAGGATGCATCTCGGCCTTGCAAGCCCGAATCTATGGGGACTGCCAAAAGTAGGCTTGGGCTTTCACAAATGATCACTCGATGGGGTTTTAGTTTAAGGGCGATGGTAATTTGCATTGCATTTATGTAGATATGACTGCGGGGGAGGGGGAGAGAACTAGTGCCCGATAGATTGGCGGGAGGGAGAGAGAGGGGTGGGAGAGAAACGATCCGTGGGTCGGGGATTCGGATGGGTAAAAGCCAATCTCTCGATCTTTGGTCCCGATATTTGCGCAGGGGCTCGTTCTTTTCTGCTGGTTTGAAGGTACTATCGGGAGGTGCAGGGCTGAATGCAGAAGCACAGAGCACCAGCCTTGAGGGTTTTTTTTTTGGCAGTGAATAGGTTTCAGCGGGTTGGCAAGGTCTAGACGTCTTGATTCTCCCCGTTTCCTACTATGGGTTCGGCCGTTTTGAGCTGCTTTTTATAAGTATTGTTTGATAACTTGGCTGGAACAGTGCTCCAAGGGGGTAAGCTAGACAAGTCTTTTGACATTTTTGGTTTTAAAAAGAAAAGTCACTTGCTAATCTGAGATGCCTAGACCGGGCTAGCGGTCCTGTACTGCTCTGTACTGGGCTGCGATAGAGCTTGAGCGTTGGTACTTGGCCGATGGGTTTCTACAGGGGAGGGGTTTTCTTGATGGCTTTGGCTATGATATTATACCGAAGCTAAGTGCTGGTGACTACGCTATGAACCAGCTAGCGCAACCGCCCTAGTTGGTCTTGCTTTCTATTGCGCTCTGTGCTTCCCCAGGCAGACCATGTGCTGTAAAAAGAGAGTAAGGTACCTCCCGTTTTTTTTATAGTCCATTTATTGTCAGCCTTCCCCCGTGGGTCTGGAGCGAGTCTCATATATACCACGGACCAGAACCGCCCCCCCCCCCCCCCCGGCCAATTGGAGCGCTAGGTTGGAGAGGTAACTCGCTGAAATTATAGGTGGGCCTCATGTAACGATCGGAGGTCTGAATCTAGCACGTCTGGACCACATTGTTTTAATCACGAATGACAGTATGTGGGAATCAGGAGACTTGGTCAGGCAGTTGTCTGGCTAGTTGCTCTTCCCACTGCGCCTTTGTATGTTGGGGTGGTTGTGGGACTGTTCTTTAGATCTTACCACGTCCTCTATGCGGTTCTGATGGTCAGTTTGAGAGAGCTTCGGAGCTGTTTTGTTTCCTAGATCAAGTGCTTTTTTACGTGGCCTCCTCGGGGTAATGGAGACCCTCCTGGGATGCTATAGCACCGGTTGCTACAGCGGGTCTTGCACTTTATACACCTCCCCATATCCTATACTTACTCTGTTCTTGTTGTCTATCTCCCCAGTTCTAGGTAAGCTTGTAAGAGCTTTCGGAAAACCTTATGCACTGTCAGTGAGCTTTTGTCCTGGGGAGGTTGAAAAGTATCATCCAAGGTATCGAATCATCTTATTGCATTTATGGATAGCTAAACAGGTAGGTATCCTGAAAGGCCTTCTGAGTGCTAGGCGCGGTGATGACTATGAAATATCTTGTGCTTTAGCGGTGGTTCGATCGGGTCTCGGTCATGTTGTCGAGTAAGAACTCTACTAGATCGATATGGTACTAAGGAGATCATGAAAACTCCCTGGATAGTAGATAGCAAAGATGGGTAGTCCTAACATGGTGTAGAAGTGTTTCCACCGAGCTAGTTCCTCTTGCATTAGTTGAGCCAGCCGATGTCGATGCCAATGTTGGGCTCAGAAGATGAACTTACGGGGTTTCGCCCCAGAACGCCATACGATTGCGGGATAGAGCACGGGAATTTGGGTCGCTCCTTTGCCTTATTTTGGGCGCTCTGATCCCCCGCGGGGCATTGGTTTGCTGGTCATCCGGCCATGATATGATACTGCCTCCTTAGTCCCTACTTTGCAAGGGGGCACTTTAATCCCCCCCTTGACATTTCATTTGATTTCACTCCCTGAGAGTGGCTTTCCGGAGATATACCGGAAATTTTTATATATTGCCTATCCTGTTGAAAGTTAACCTAGCTGTGGTACTTCCTATATCCCTCAGGAGGTCCCTCAACAGTGGATATGATCTCCGTCACTTGACCATAGAGGAGTTCGTTCGTAGAGAGTATCCTATTGAAGCTTGCAGGACTCATCACCAAGGAGAATTTCAGTGTATAATAGATGCATTAGGTTTGGCTGGGTACGATTCGCAGGAGAACACATTCACGGGATATCGCTCGGATAGGGATCCACAAGTGTGTTGAAATTAGGCTTTCGGATATGCACTGTCTATGCAGTAGAGTACGACAAAGCCGGTCATTCGACCTTGGTTCCAGTTTTCTATTTTCCAAGCTGGACTTAGTGCATTTGGCTTTTTCCCTGATGTTACCTCCCAATATGTCGACTGGTTATGTAATTCTGTTCTCACTTGTTTTTCTCTTGTCTTCCAAATTGGTTCCTTATTTTCTTTCCTACTGCGGATATATGTTGCTGTTTCACTGTATAAATAGTAGGCCTTCCGGGCCCCCTGAGATTAAATGAAGTTCCTAAGTATCTCTGGTGCACACGGGTTTCCGGTATACGGCTTGACAATTGAACCGTTTTTCAATAAAGTGAGTGTGATACTAGCTATATTGGCCGTAGACGGGAAAACGGCCAGTACAAAGAGCTACGGAAAGACAGCCTTAAGCCATTATGGGCTTAGGAGTGCAGGGAGGAGGGGCATGGAAAAAGGGCTAAGAAGCCGGGGAGGGGGGTGTGGGAGTCTGTGTTGTTGTGAGGAGGGGGATGGGGACAGTTAAAATTAAAAATTATGAAAATTTTAATTTATAAACAATGAAAAATCATGAAAATTTTGATTTATGAAAAAAATCTTTTTATGAGAAAATCTTTTTTATGGGAGGAATCTTTTTATGAGAAAATCTTTTTTTATGAGAAAAATCTTTTTATGAGAAAATCTTTTTTTATGAGAAAAATCTTTTTTTATGAGAAAAATCTTTTTTTATGAGAAAATCTTTTTTTATGAGAAAAGTCTTTTTATGAGAAAATCTTTTTTTGAGAATAAATTTATGAAAATTTAAATTAGTCACATATGTGTCTAACTGAGCAGCTTCAAAAAAAGGTTTGAGAAATTGACTGGTCAGTTCAAGTATTTTCTGCTACTGCAAATTGTGTCTCTAGTTATATATAACTTGGGTAGTAGATAGTAGAATATTGTTAACAACACTAATACTAGCACTAAGTAAGGCTAGCAGGAGTGAAGTAAGGCAAGAAAGCAATATCATGAGATTATAAATCAATGAACCGAAAAAACATAGAATAGAGACAGTAGAAGATAGAGGTAAACTATTATTTCCTAAAGCAAGTTCATAATAAGGTAAAAAAAGAAGAGTGATTATGACTTTGTAGTATAGAGATTTCAATCACCAGAGGCATACAGGATGAAAGATTACTTTAGAGAGGTAGTTCTACTTTTATCCAATTTTTTTGATTTCAATATTTTCAAAATATCTTGTAAACTTTCACATTGGTATTTCTATTCAAGTTTGAGGATAGATTAATCTACTTTACCTAAATCACTTTACACTAGCTAGAAATACTATAGTAATTGAAAAGTACTCAGAATTCAAGTACCATGTGGTATCCATATAGGTAACTACTTGTAAGAGATATCTTTTGTTGAACATGTGTTCAAGTTGGTCTCACTACTAGAGATATGACACCTCTTAATACGAAAGTCTTTTTGCAGGCCCAAATGCTTCATCCTGGTTTTTCCTGGTTTAAAGAAAATTCCTAGTTAGGACTTGTTGATTACTTGCAGATGTTGTCACTGTCCTCCTTGTTCTTCTTACTGCTTTCTTCCTTACCTCTGTTTATTGCTTCATTAACAATGACTTAGATGCCTGGACAAGTTTGCATGAATGGTGAGCCTATACCACCTCAGCCATGCCCTATCCGTTATCAGCCAGACTATTTCCTTACTTCTGTTGACAACTAGTTCCTGAAGGACGTATTGGACTCAGAGGTATTATTTTGTTTATATTTCTGCAGTGAGGACTTGTGCGAAATCCATATACAAACCTAGTGAATTTTGCTTCTGATCTACTCCTGGTCCAATGAGTTAATAAATATTCTATGAATAATTATTATGCTGCTATCACTACTACCACTAAGTTCAATCCCAAGACGTCTGGCCCCCCAGAAGTCACACTTCCCATAGCGCATCTAGGCCCTCAAGCACTGATCTCCCCCCTCAAAACCAGCAACCACGCCTCCTAGCCACACCCTTGAACCCTCTCCACAGACCTCAAGCACTTCAACCCTACGCTATCATACTAAACAGCCATCTGCTGTGACCTCCTACCCACCACTAAATCTGTAGAATCTACGATCTCCTCAACAGGTGGCATGCCAAAACCACGCTCTAGTTCGAGTCACCACGAACCGGTAGCAAAAGGGAAAACAAGGGGAAAGATAAGAAAAGTAAATAAGGTATCAAACCCCAATGCTAATACAAATCCACCAGAAACACCTCAGAATTGGAAAGCAATGACTAAGATAGCACTAATACCCCCAACGATCATAGCCGGGAAAAGACCTAACGTAGGACCCGGCGGGACAACGATGTTAGTTGGGGCACCTCCACCCTGAGACAGGCCAGTAGGAGTTGCAGTTCCACTCTTGGGGGCACTAGAGATTGTATGATACTTGGAATAATGAGAACAGGCGAAGGCATAAGCATGGTGGGGCTAGCAGGGACTTTGGTGGTAGATTCAGGCCTAGTTGGGGGTGAGGTGTCGGCGCGGTGGACGAAGAGTCGAGAGACCAAGATGGCATTAGCAACCGTAAACATGGGGTAACGCGGCGGGGACAGCCAAAAGCTATGCAGACGAACTAAGCTGCGAAGAGCAGTACTCAGCTCAGACGGGAGGCATTAGGGGGTGATGCAGTTCCTTCCGGGGGACAGGGGTAGGGCTGCAGGTGGTGCAAAGGGAGGCTGGGGAAGATCCAGGAGAGCGGAGATCGGCGGAAGGCGTCATGAGTGATAGTCCATGATTACAGCCCTGCCTATATCCACTCTGAAAACTGGACAAATGAGAGGAATAAATGAACTGGGTAGGAATTCCGAGGGTTGGATTCGTGAATATCCCTACCGCTCCAGATTGGATTCCAGGGTCCATATGCTGCCCCCATTAATAACATCTTTGAGAACATTCTACAACCCAAAAGAGCATTACTAAGCCAGTGGCCATATCCCAAACTCGATTGGATAGTGAAGCACCCATTGGAAGGAGCAAGACATGGGGCACGATCTGAATGCGCATTCAGGATGTGGATAAACAAAGTGGGGGGCCACTATCAGAGGCGTATGTGAGTTGCATAGAGTAAAAACTCTGAAATCTATTTTCGGATGGTTAGCTGAAACTAGTATGTAGACCCACCGCAGACTTAGTTTGGCAGGTCAACAAAATAGTGAAAACACGTTAACTTTAGTAGGATCCAGCATTCCCGGCGGGCTGATATTATACCCTATCAGGAAAACACTAATCCCTCTCATGGCCTCTTTCCTCTGAATCCGGAGATCGCAGTTGGGCGGAGATAGTTTATTTCAAGAATTCTTACGCTAGCGGGCTGTAAAGTCCGGAGGTTAACTATCGGAGTTTACTGGATCGTGCAGGAGGTCCCGGCCCATAGCCCATCCGGTCCTCCGCCTGTCGGGTGCAGGCGTCTGAGCATCCAGAAATGATGGACTGGGGTCCTTAGCCCACCCTGTCCTAACTCAAAGATGGACGGACAGGGCCGCTACAAACACTACTTTCTGATCCTCCCAAGCTACCACAAACCCAATAGACTTCCCCGACTAGTCCCCAGCATGCTCCCTTGACACATTTTTCTGGGCGGCCCTGTGGGAGTCCCTAGTCTATGACATTATGTCAACTTATAGTGGGGCCCAATGTTCTTTCCCGTCCTTTAGCCAAAAACCCTGGGCAAAATCTTCCCTTGGGCTAAGCCAATTACAATCCTTAGTTATCATACCTATAGGGCGGACCGACCCAGCGATCCCAGGCGTCCCGGATACCTTGTAGGCACCAACCAGACTCCAGTCCCAGGCGTCTGGCATATGTCTCAAACTGTAGGGCCAGAGCTCCCGCCCTAGAAAAAGTTGCCGTCCAAGAGGGTGACGGGAGATCCCTGCAGTCCCTGCTTGTCATCTATAGGGCCTGCAAATCACACGCAGGGCCCACCTGTCATTCTTAGGGCCCGCCTATCCGGGGCAGTCATCCAGATGGACCCCAAGATACGCCTCCATCCCAGGCGCCCTTTCGGGTACTGCGGTCCGCCCCGCCCGGACCCAGAGGCAGGCGCACCGGACGCCTGGGTTCACTGGATAGATTCCCCATTACGAGCACTAATATATATCCCCGCGGGCGCATGGATATTTGCTAGATCCAGCGCGATGAGAGTATCTGGGTTCACAGGGGAAGGGCAATCCCCAGCGTAGAATTCATCCGATGTGATAAAGGGTTATGTTCAGGCTCAATGTGCACAGGAAAAATGGCCTGCACCTAGAGTCCATACATCAGAAGGCAATTGGAAGTGGGGAGCATACAGAGAAACTCGAACCAACACCACGATCAAGTAGCGTGGCCCCTCCGCCTAGGTAAGTACCTGATATGTGTACGACGAGGCGGGCTCGATTCCAATTATCTGTAGTATAAAGTTTGATAAGCGGTGGGCATCATGTTGGAATTTTCATCAAAAATGATAGAGGCTGTGAGCATAACAAGTTTGCCACCACCACCACTATACCATTTGTATCATAATATTATTTATCTATTACCATAACCCCGTGCACTTTTATCCCATCCAAAAAAGTTGAGCTTTGATTGAGTTTCACTAAGTTACAACCGGAGGTTTTTATAACCAGCAGCTACTTCTTACCATGGAACCCCGAAAAGGGTATCAAAGAAGGGTCTCCAACCTTGAGTTGTATATAGCTAGACCCGAGCGACCAGAGCGAATATTGAATGTGGCCACCAGCAGAACGAAGCCACCGAGCAGAGTAGCAGAACACAAGCATTCTCCGCCACGCACCCCTTTTTAACTTTCATTCGAACTATCATACATAACTTCCCGCCCCGTCCGTAAAGTGCTGTGCACTCGAGTATCATAGACCACTGTATGCCAGCCCTGCAGGGCAAAAGATTAGACTACCCCCCCCGCAGTATCGACAGCGCCGAATTTCCCTGAATCTCTGGCTATTGTTAGACTTTGCCTTCATCCCCTCGCTCTGCGGCCAGGAAGACAATGGCAAAAAGGGAAGAGTAAAAACCCCAGGAGTATGATAGATCAAAAATTAAGCAGCCCAGGTGCCCGAAGGCAGCTGGCGTAGCGCCAACCCTTGTGGTGCAATAAAGGTAGGACGCCACGAGGATCCACCAATAGTGAGCGGCGGATCCTGCTACTAGGTAAGTATGAGGAGAGAAGATGGAGCAGGGAGAGGGAGGTATTTATAGAGGAAAGGCAATGATGCCAAGAGTTTGAGAATTTTGGCCGACATGAAATGATAGGGTTGGGGCTAACTTCGGGCGGGGGGGTTGGTGAGTGGTGGAGGGCTAGGAAGACTGGTGGCGACGAACCTTTTGTGAATTTCGCCTGAAATATAGGAAGCTATGATACTGCTGATTCTTTTAGCCCCAATGACATTTTACTTTGCTCCTTCTCACATTGGCGAGGAATCTGATGGAAAAAACAAGAAGAAAAGAATAGCTCTCGGAAATGAGCCGGGCAGCATGTGGCCCCGGAGCTCTTGTCAAACCACAGTGGTGGGAACGAGTCCCACGGGAACTAGTCCTACTATCTATATCGCGCTGCATGATTGAAAGAAAAAGAAAGAACAGCATTTGCCTAGCTTAGCACTTTTCTAGAAATGGCAATCGAGTAATACCGGTATTGAAATCAAAAGGCATTTCGGGTCGATATTTGCCAACCAATGTCCATGGTCATGCGATGGCATTACGCCTCATGAGGTTGGGCCTGCCAATCAAAGAAATATGCTAATTTCGCTGGTGTCTCTTTAGCGCGATGTAGGGAAGGAAAATTCGGCGTTACCAACACTACGGGGGATAATCTAGTCTGGGAAGGAAACCCTAGCTCTGGCATCCAGTGGCAGGCACTTTGGAGCATCATCTCCTGGTCGGTCGAGTGATTCAATATGATTTCCAGACTACATCTACAATCAAAACGGCCCTGAGAAACCGCCGGCACCCAGTAACAATGGTACCGCAACCTTGTCACATAGATAGATGAGCAAGGTATGATAATTAGACTAAGTCAAGATAAGTTAAGCCATGATATGGTATCCATCATGACCGCTTGACTCAAGCCTCAACTCAGCTCGCGAGGACCTACAGTATACCCCGGCTCTAGAAAAACGAATTACTACTGTAACAGATTATAATAATTCACAGCATAACAAGAACTGGCTACCGTGTCCGTCCCAATGAAAGATGGAAATGAAAAATGCAAAAAAAGAAAGAAATGAATACAGATTCCAACTTAATTGTAATGTAATGTATGGATGGATAACGTATAGACTCACGGAGGGACCAACGAACCAACGAACCAACTGAACAACCAATAGCGGAGGTAGGTAGAGAGATGGAGAAAAAAATAAAAGTAATGCTTTTATCATGAATCACGTCATCGGCACACACCTCAATGCGCCATTAAACCGGATGCGCGAATACAAACTCAAAGAACAAATCCCCCACCCCCCAAACCCAGGTTACCACAGGCGTAGAAAGGCACAACGACTAAAAAGAAGATAAATGGGAAAACGTGAAAGGAATGGAAAGCGATACAAAACAAAGGGTGAGAAAAAAAGCACAAAAGAATTCCCCCTTAGAACTTCTCTACATGCCGAAACCTCTAACCCGCCAAAGCCCAAGAATATATGAACAAGGCTCCCCAAACGCACAGATCCCCTTTCCACCCCTCGTTTTTTTTTTGAGTTTTCACTTATGACTCCATAGTATCAGTGCCGTTGCATACCTCAACTGTATCGCCGTTTCCACCGCTCGAGGTCGGCAATAGCCCCTCATCGTCATCATCGACCCTGATGTCTGTGGGTGTGTCGGCGGGCTCCGTTGGATCAAGCAAAGAACGAATATACACCCCATCTTCACTACTATCCCTCAGCAATTCACCCCCGTCGGCCAAACCGGAGCCAAAGCCGTATCCTACAGCAGGCGCCTTGCTAGAAGTAGGTGAACCTTGTGTTTTCACCAAAACCATTTCCATTCCAGTGTTCTCATAATATGCTGGGGGGTCGCCCCAAAGGTTAGAGTTACCCGCAGCGCTATAGATAGTCGACAATCCGATCATACCACCGCCCGACGATCGGCCATTCAGTAAAACTGTGGCTGAGGAATCGCCGGACGGTCCACCTTCCCCCGCCCTGGTAGGGGATGTATTCCGTGAAGAGGTAGCTGAGCCTGGTGAATTTGTTGATTCGCTTAATATCCTGCTGAGATGCGGCCCACCGAGCGTAGTTTCGGACCGGCGGCGGTAGAAAAGGAGGTATGCAGCTGAAGTAATGACTTTCTGTTCATTAACTTCCCTAACACTAGAATCTATAAATTTATTAGTAATCTTAGCAGTTTTAAAGCGCAGAATCAAGGTGGACAAACCGTCATAATGGTACCATTTGTTGTCAACCCAGCTCTTCGCAAAAGCTGTGTAATGGCCACCTCCTAACCCACCGTAATGATTATCTACCGCAATCAAATCATAGACTAAACTCTTTCCTTCCTCCTTGAGCCCAACCCGCTCCTGAAGGTTGAGGCCAGTGACGGGGCAGTCAATCAAGACATCAATCTTGTCCCTGAAATTCCTCGAGCTAGAGAATCTCTTAAGATGGATGACAAGAATATCTGGGCATTTCCACAATTCGAACTTTTTGCTGGCACGTCTATGAACTTTACAGCGCGGGCAAAACCAGGGGTCTTCCTCGGAGAGAATCTCTTCTTTAGCAAACTCGTCGAGACAATCCTCAAGGTGAATTCCCTTCCTCTTTCGCTCATCTCGGCGGCGGCGTCGTAATTCTAGCTCCTGATCTGGAATGAGCGGCACGCTATTGAATAATGGAAAGCCACGAAAGTCATCCCTAGATTCACCGCCAAACATGTTGTCGTAGCCCTCTGCACTCCATTCACAAATGAGACCTTCTCCCCACATGAGGAGCGGCGGATCATCAGCAAGAGACGGGGTAAATGATCGAGTTGGGGTTTTGAATTCACGGCAAGAGGGGTTGCCACTGCTATTTCCATAGAAACGGTCAGGAGTAGTAGCGTTGAAATTAGTCTGCGTGTAATCTGCAGACGCATCATAGGGAGATGCCTCGGCATTTTCATCGTCGCTCACATCCTGCATCATGTCGTGCTCGGGCTCCGGGGCATCTTGAAAATCGCCATCACTCGTCTCACTAGCGGGACTGTTCCTTCCAGACAGGCCGGCAGTAGTGAAGTAGTCGCTGGTCTTACGCCGTGGAGGGCTAGCCGATTGCTCACGATTTAACCGTTCCCTAATGTCAAAAGCAGTCTCTAGCGACTGCCACCCTGTTATGACAGCGGAGTCGCCTGATCTTCGTTTTGTGACCTTAATGGTGAAAAGATCCTGTATTCCTGGCGGGAGCGACCGTCTTGGACTCTTCACAGTCTTTCTATCTGATCCGACCATAGACGAAGCATCCTTCATCGAAACATCCACGAACCCATCATCAGTCTCCTCTCCCGTTTCGTTTATATCCTCGAGTTCGTCCCTGACTTCCACTGCCTCCTCTGTTTCAGATTCACTTGGGGACACCTCGCTCTCGTAAAAATTACGGGTGGTCAACACCTGATACTTTTCGACTACCTTCTTCATGATCGCGTCAAGGCTTCTCACCTCATCCCTGTTTACTACAATGAAGAAAGGCAATCCAAATACTTCGGTAGTCGAGCCTATCCCGTAGCGATTCTGCTTCTGCACTTTATTAAAAACAGGAACGAGCAGCCGGTCACACTCGGGAGCGCCTGGATCAGGCACATCGTCGTCATCATCAAACCGGCTATAACTTGGCCCATAGAAACCAGTCCTCCTTGGCTTCTTGCCTTTCGATGGGGGATAGTTAGTCGGGGCATCGTCTAGCTCGTAGATGAAAGCATCGTCATCTTGTCGAATTGTTTCCGAAACAGTCTGGAAATCCTCATAGTGCTTGAAGAATTTTCCCTTATAGACTTCCGAGGCCATAGTCTAGCGCAAAAAAAGAGAAAAAATCAGTTAACAAACCAAAAACCGCACAGGATAGATCACTGGGAATAAACATACCTTCTTGGGATCAAGATTAAACTTTCTTGCAAAATGCTCTTTTAATGATTTGATGCTGCTATTTTTGTCCATCTCTACTGGAACCTTGATTAATCTTTTACCAGAGGCGCTGCTAGGGAAAAAGTATATGTCACGGCCCCAAACATTCTCGACTGGCAGTGGTAACGTCAGGTCCATAAAAGGATCAAAGGTAATGCTAACTTTCTCGCAATCAGGACACACAAGAGTGCTTTGATAAAGTCCACCAAACAGATCCGCAATGACTGAATCGTTCCTCTGCTTATATATGGCCCAATGCTCCTGGGCAAGTTTTGCAATGGCCTCGTTATCTCCAACCATCCCATCGGTCGATTCTGGCTTTTCAATGTATGGTTTCTTTTGAATCCTGTTAAGATCCTCATGCAGCCCATCAAGAAGAAACGCCAGAAACTCTTGAGTATCCTGTTGCCCGTATCCTGAGAACGACAGGCTGAAGCGACTAATAGTGTTTTTGAAATCCCTGGGCGATACCGATCCAGAGCATGTTGGCGAGAAGATGTGCCCGAGGAGAGTTGCATAGGCCTTTGCCACCTTTCCGTTATGGGAAAGTGGATTACTAGGATTCAATTCCTCCGTATACTTATTGCCTATAGAGCTGCTTCATTAGAACACGCATTACGGAGGCAACAACGGGGAACAGAAGAGGGCATACCAAGAAAGTAACTTGACAATTCGGCAACACTGCGTAAGCACTGCAGGGCGCTGTTCATATAACAGGTGTTACCCAAGTTGCTTAGCCCACATTTTCCTAAGGGTCTACCCTCCCGACGCTCTACTGGTTTGTTAAGAAATCCGGACCTGAAAACAGTAGCGTTAGAACTTCCAGAAGGGCTATCCGGCCTTGCTGAGAGCTTTTTTTTCCCTAGCCCCCCTGTGACATTCTTTCCATTCACAGCCACGGTAACCTGGTGGCCGCTCTTCCTAACCGACTTGGTCAGTTTCTCACTGATCCATCCATCTGAGCTCTGCTCTTCAATGACAATCGTTCCACCAGCACCCAAGCCTGCTGTACTAATCCTCACACCACCATCGCAATTTGGATCGCTAGATTGATCTCTGAGGTCCACTAACTCCCGTTCAACGCCGAGATTCAGGTCCAGAAAGGGTTGCAAATCTATCACCAACTGTTTGAAGGTCCCGGTGCCCTTCCCTTTTCCGCCCCTCCCTGGAGATTTATTAGCAGGCTCCAAATCGTGCTCGGATGAGCTCTCTATTATCCTCCAAAGACGAATTTTTCTCGCAGCATCCACATCCGCCAACTTTTTGACCTTCTTCAAGAGCTTTTGGAAACTATCACTTCTGCCCGAGATGATGGTCTTTGGTGATTGTAACTTCTCCTTGTCCAACAAGTCCTTAGTTATATTGGCGCTAGGATCTCGGAGTTTGTAAAGCGTAAATGTGGGTGGGTAAATCTCATATTGGATATGTGGCACAGCTGTCTCAGAAGTATCGACTGCTTTCCGCGTGATAACGGGGGAGCTTTCAGCTAAACCGTACCAAGAAACCAGGGAGTTCCAGGCTTCCTCCGGCAAAATCTCAAAGTCAAGGCCTAAAGTGCCCGGCTTGATGGCAACAAAGTCCTCCGGAACAGCAGAATCCTCGTCGTTTTCCCCTTCATGAAATGTCCTGTCAGTACTGAGAATCGGCGTTTTAGATAGCGGCGTGGAAATGGGCTGTCCGCCTCCACATCCAGGAAAAAGGAACGGCAGACTTGAGAACGTACTATCGTCCGAAGTTTTCTTGGCTTGCCCTTGCATTTGAGTTGTGTCCACCAAACCAGAGTTGTCTATAGGTCCTATTTCACTTTCGGTCTCTTCTTTGGTGAAGTGCACTCCAGCGTCCGAGGATTTTGCCAAGAGTAGATTCAACCAGGAACCGGAGATGATATATCCCAAGTCACCTGCCTTCAGCTCTGTCTCAAATTTAGATTTTATGATAAAGCCGGCCTGTTCCTCAAATGATGGTATGGAAAGCGACGATGCCGAAGTGGCAGAGGCAGAAGATGGTTGGGTGGACCCAACAGTGGTCGCAGTGGAGGGGGCTATCGACGCCGCTGCTGAAATGGCATCGATACGGGTGACCCCCCCGTTACCCTCTGAGGATGCTACACCGCCGTCGGCCATTTCCACCGAAGACTCCCTCCCGCCCTTCTCCTCCGCAGAAGGCATTACTGTGTCCTCATCCATCAGTTCCGGAACGTTGACAAGTTCAGCCGAAGATGGCTCTTCGGACTTTAGTCGTTTGGCCGGAGATTGAGAACGAGCAACAGCTGAGGTTGACGAAGCTTCTGTAGAGGGACGAAGTAGCGTGGAAGGATCCGATGCTGGCGGGACAAGGTTTATGGAATCAGCAGCAGGAGGGGGGCCGTTGTCCTGCTGTTCCTGCAAGTTGTCCATGGCGGGTGGCAGGGGCGATTGTGGTTGTTGTTGTGTACCGGTAGAGTTAATGGATAGACTCCTGTGCGGAGGATCAGGATCTTGTAGTGACAAAGCTATGTCAGAGGTAAATGAACCGGACCCCTCAGTAGCGGGAATAAGTTTAGAAGGATCGGATAGGGATACAGTCGGAAACTTTAAATTGTTAACGGTGGGGAATGGTAAAGGAGAGGGCGAGGGTGAGCAAATGAGGGGTGACGAGGGGGAAGATGGCGACGACGCCGGGGGACTTGGGGACGGTTGATCCGCCTCAGTCTCCACGTCGGATTGGAGCTTTCGTTTCCTCGTGGTGATTGATTTTGAGGAGGAGGAGGCTGAAGAAATCAGCTGCCTACCCTGATGTTGCGGGTGGGACGACGTTTTGACCAAATGAGCCCGAATTACCAGGCTTCTAGACGACCTAGAGAACAGCCGAACGAACAACCCTATGAAGAAAGGTTGTGATAGGGGAACAAGCCGTTAAATGTTTCCCACGCCTAGCTAACAAGAGGAAATGTTATGGATGATAGAAAGAGCGGTGCAGAGTGGAGAGAAGAAAGAAGTAAGGAGGCAAGCAACAGGGGGTGAAGGCGAGAGAGAAGGAAAGAGAGAGAGAGCGAATGAAGGCAGCAAGAAAGTAGGCAGAGGTGGGTAAGACAAGTCCCGCACAAAAGGGGAAATAGAATTTTTTTATTTTTATTGTGTCGATATTCTACCCTATAGCAGTATACAAGCTAGGGCGTGGGTAAGCCCTCGTAGGCCCTGCTTGTGTCGGTAATGTCACGATAGGAACAAATGCTCGCATCGTCATACATCGTACAAGTACGAATGTCAGTAACTCATTAGCACCGTAGGCAATCCTGGCCCTGGCGCTGATGTACCATACAACATTCTAAATTCAAGCTTGATTCTCCCATGATACTACAGCACCAGTACTCGAGCACAAGGAAATAGTAGTACGAAGAATCCTACGAGAATCCACAACTGAACGTCCTGTGTCACGACCAACGAAGCGACCCAAACAGGCCCTCGCGGGCCCCCGCTGGCGAGCGTGACACAAAAAGGAAGAGCTTTGAATATTTAACTTGTGGTCATGACACCAAACAAATTCTATCCCCTTTCGTCCACCCAGCTTTATTGGGAGATTCCAAAGGAATATAGTTCAATCGACAAAAAAAAAAAAAAAAGTGCAGATGTCTGTCCATACCTACAGTACCGATATCTTCAAATAACAACTGGAAAAAGGATGCTCGATCCTGGACTGTCCGAAAACTCGGCCGCTGCATTTCAGCCTCACGAGGGATACCTACAATTGGCAGTTCAGGCCTGCCAAACTGGTGAAAAGGCGAGGGTTCCGTCGCGATTTGCAAGATGCAGGTCAAGAGGGGGACTGATTATGATTGTGCCGATACGGCGATGTTGAGATCTGTTCGCAATATTATTTTTTGCACCCACATGCCAACCCGCAACGATTTCTCAGGCTCCCAGTTTCTCCTACAGGGCGGGTATTAACGATTGCAGGGCTGCTGGCGGGAACCAAATCGTTGTTTCAAGACCACGCAGGGCAGTTTGGAAGAATAAGTAATGGTTTGCAACACCCCACCTGTGCTGGAGTGCCGTACTTGTACTTGGCCTATGGTGAAACTCTGCAGTCGGGACAGGAGGGCATTCATTCTCGTTTCTTAACAGTAGGTTAATTCTCCACTGCTGACCTTTTTACAGGTTAATATCTTGGCAGACATCAATTAACAGTCACTCTCAAGGAGGTTAACAGAAGTTAAAATGCCTGGACATTCCCCTCAAAACTAGCCCACTTTAAACCCTAATATCTCTATGAAAACTTAAGATATTTTTATTTTCTCTCTCTATTAGTGTGCAGAGAATCACCCACTCTATCACCTAATAGAGCCATAATCTTTATTAGACTTGTGGTTGAAAATCCTTTGGCGGTTGAAGATGGACAATATTTTCCTGGCAAAAACACTCGGGCTACAGAGTTCCCTCACCGTAAAAGCAAGCCTAAATGATAGCAAATTCTTGAGATCTCAATAACCTGGGCACCGGTACCGTACTAGAATGCAGCGCCTTATCCCAACGTCCCACTTTAGCAAAGCAAAACGCGTTGTAGTAATAAGGTACCGTACCAGTAATCCCACCACACTTTCCGTCAAGGACGGTAATCTTGCCCCAATCTGCATCACAAGAGCCTCAACAGCCACTCAAGCTAACCAAACATTTGCGCAGCACCAGGTTCTCACAGAACTGTAATTCACGTCGAAACATGCGTCGCTGAAGACACTTTACGATATCCATCCCCCCATTCACAATCCAAACCGAACCCAACAGCACCCACCAACCACGCAAACGATCACCAAAAGCTCTTTATTCGGCTCTTTTTTTTTTTCTTAAGAAAAAAAAAATGCGGGAGGAAAAAAACATTTAACTTGACAGTTCCACCCCCCAGCAATAATCCCGTCAAATCCGTCAAACCCCCCCCTCCTTCCCACCTCCTCCTTCCTTCCCCCTCTTTTTAGCCTTCTTCTTTGCCTTCCTATCCCTCTTTTTCAGGCTCCCCATCCCACCCTTCGCCACCTCCGCATACTTTTCAAAGAAACCTTGAAGCTCATCCGGCATCACGACCGTCGAGACCTTAATTCTCCCATCTCGTTTAGCACCTTTCTTCCGTTGATCTTTGCTATCGCCATTCGTCGCGCGGATCAGCAGCGGTGGGTTTTCCGAGTTCGGCGCGGTTGAGGCCGAAGGGTGAAGGAGGGGTTTTTGGGTGAGGTACACGGTGGACTTTTCTTTTGCGGTTGCGGTTGCTAGGAGCGTTGTCAGGGATTTGAAGAACTGGAGTCTTATTAGTTGAAGGGAACAAGGGAGGGAGAGGGGGGGAAAACTTCTTCATGGCTGAGACGGGGTGGTTCAACCATCTCGGTGGGCGCTTGTTTGATGAGGGGGTTGCTACTGAGCTACCGGTACTGGCGCTCGGTTGGTGGATGCGTGGGGAGATGGTGGGGCACTCTTATCTTATCTGATCGACTAAAGCACCAAGTGTCACTCGATTAGCTACCATAAGAACTCGAATAATTGGACCTCGCACTAGGTAGGAGTCGTAGGACGTTGGAGTTGCCTTTGCTGGTAAGGTCTGGTTCTTTTTTCTTTTTTTTTGTCTTAAGCTCGGGCTGGCGGGGTTAGTTTTCGCTGCGCCCACTCCCACCTATCCAAGAGAGGGAATTTCGGACGCCTTAGCGCGAGGTTCAATTGTTCGGGTTCTTACGGCATCGGCAAACAGAAATGACGGTCTAGCAGGTTATTGACGTGGGTACTATCAGATCCCGTCAGATGATCTTAGGCCTACAAAGACCAAATAGTGCTACTCGCCAAACTGCATGTTTCAATAAATACCAATCGCAAGCTTTAAATAAGTAGGGAAGCTGAACTTTGTAGCCCCCCTACAAGTTAACAAGTTGCAGAACCCTGAATACTTACCTCCCACTTTGCAACTTATGATACCTACTAGAGTCTAACAACAACTATCGCAGCACACGTAACCCTACAACTCACACCCTACACTCCAATTACGCAGTACTGCCAAACATCCAGACCAGGACCCCAAACCCTCTCCCCCTCCTGCCCCACCACTATGATACCACCGAAGAAACATAAACTTCACTCATAAACCACAATCACCATCATGAACCCTCCATACATCTCCCCCCTCTCCATCCATCACACCAAGAGAAAACCCAAACTATCACAACCCCTCACTCGTCCCCCCCTCCAACCAACCAAACCAACCAACCAACCCGCTTCACATACAATCACAAACACACAAACAACGCAACTCACCGGAAAATAAAACAAAATAAAACAAAATGACCTCCGCCACCCACACAATCCTCATAGTCCTGGTCGTGATTACCGCCTTTTCACTATTCCTACTCTGGGCCGGACTAAAGTACATCGAATCCTGCGCGCAATTCCTCGGCATCGAACAGGACGATTTCTACGACGAGGAGGAGGAGGCCGGCGCCGCCGGGAATGGGCGGGGTGTTCCCGAGATTGTGGTTCTTCCGCCGGCAGCGACGGCGGCGGCAATGGTGATGCACCCGCCGGCGGAGGGGATGGCGGTTGCGGCTGGGAGGGGTGGGATTAGGATTGTTTAGGGTTGGGTTGGGATTGTTTGGAGGTGGGGGACCGAATTGGGGTGGTAATGATATATGTATATGATAAATTCATGCGGGCTTTTCATAATATCTCAACTTTGAAAACTCTTTCTGGTGGTGGTTCCGTGATGGTCCTTTTTTCTTCTTTTTTTTTTGGTCACTCTGTGTGTGTGTGTGAGTGCATGTGCGCGGTGCCATATTGGAAATCGTGTCGTAAGGGTAAGTTGGGGTTGCTGGGAGGGGGTGCTCAATTCTAGTAATGTAGTCTATGGTATGATAGGAGGGAGCGTGAACAAAGCCTAAGAAACGTTAACAAACCTACACCCGTCATCCACCCTGCCGCTACCCACAACAAACTTAACCGGGAGCTGGTAACGTCCCGCCTGATCCTCCCTTCCCCCCCTTCGCTTCACCATCTCACCCCCCCACATACACACATACACATCACCTCCTCCAACAAAGCAATCAACTCCCCATACCACACCACATATTATCAACCAAAACTAAGCACACCTCTTTATTGCAACCTATTTACCACACTCCTGAACGTCCCCCCTCCCATGGCAAGCCAACACTCCTGGGGCGGACCAGACGGTCAATACACCCCCCCAAACCGCACCCCAATCTTCACAACCACGACCGTGACCTACTACACTTTCGTCGCAACTCCAAACACCCCCACCACCCCCACCACCCTTACCCCCCCGCTACCCGTTACAACAACTACAGACACCGCCACCACAACTCTCTTTCAAACATCCACCACCCCATCAATAGTTACCGTCACAGTTACCGTCTTCCGCCCATTCCCGGCACCCACCAATTCCGGCGCCCCCGCAAGCACTGGTGCATCCTCCTTCCGCAACAACAGAACCCACTGGAACGACTGGTCCCCGGGTCATAGAGCGGGTTTGGTAGTCGGGGTACTGGTCGGGGCCATGGCAGCAGCACTGGTACTGTTCTGCATGGCGAAGAGATGTAGAAGGGAGAAGCGGGATCCAGAGAGCGGTGGTCTATGGGGAGGGAATGCTGGGAGCGACGGTGATAGCGACACCGGGGATGTCGCGGCAGCAGCAGCAAGCGGAGGGATTAACCGTTTCGCGGCCGGTATGCTTGGAGGGAACAAAAAGTACCGGGAAGGGAAGGGCTTGAAGAGGGATGGAATCGGCAGGGCCCACAAGGTCAATATTCACCGGATTTCTGACCCGGTTTTTCTGCATTCGTCTCGCGGAGGTATTGAGGATATCGTTGGCACTGATCAACGCCCCGCCGGGGCTGCGCTACCACCGCAAAGGTTGGGGGGGCCGGATTGGCCATTAACCATGGTGCAGAATCGGGCGTCTGGTGCTGCTACCGCATCAACGCAGCGCAGAGTCTACAGTCGGTGTGAACAGGATTCGAGTGAAAGTCCGGGCGCCAGAGCTGTGAGTTATGAACCATTGCCCGCAGAGGAAATGACCGAGGATGAGGAGGAAGTGAGTAGAGGGATAGCGAAGGGAGGGAAGAGATTGCAGAGACGGATGAGGTGTTAGCTTGTATATTAGAGTATTTGTATACCGCAAGTAGATACCCAAGGATGGCTATCGTGCTGTAAATAACTACGAATGTGACTAGCAGGAAAGCTATTCCGGCTCCTATGCATACCTGAGTATCCTTAATCTATTCTGCTTCTATAATCACATCATGATAACGCCCTAAGCCCACGACAAGAGACAGCAAACACACCCTGGTGACATCTGGGGTCTGTTTGTCGCCATAGCCACTTGCCAACATCAGATCACTTGCAAAGGCGCATCGTGCCCGGGCGAATCACCCACCACCACCCCTCAAGAAAAACCAGAGCACTATTTGCATCAGGTGCCACCTAGCATCGCCTATATTATCACCATTCCTGTGGAACTTGCCATGCCGACTGCCGTTATTGTATGGTAAAAGGTAAGTGTATGCCATGCCCGGAGCCTTATTGCATGAAGCGTTTAGATATGTGATCTAACGTAACCGTGATGCTTACGATAAGTGCCTAGCGGGGAGTGGGGAAAGGTATCGTAGCAGATGCTCTTCCTGGGATTATATAAACCGTCTTCTCCGGCCTACGGCAAGTGGATGAACCACTATGAGGAAGGGAGGAGGCCAACCAACTAAGTAAGTATCATATCTGGCCTGTATTGCATTGCATTTCGTTGATTCCTGCAATTGAAACTCACTTCTTTTTTTCTCTCTGCAAGTTACAGCCTCGGGTTTCATACATTCTGTGCCGGAAAAAGTCTGTTGAGGCTCTCCGAGCGATATGGCGCCAGGGGTATTAGCGGGCAATACGATACTGCACCCCCAAATACCGTACACATTAGGCTTCCAAAAGTAAAAACAAGAGGAGGCAGAAACTTACAGTACAATTGCACGAAGCTACGCCTGCCGCTTCCCGTCAGGGTTGGCGCAGTTCCAGACGATGGCGCCAGCTCGCACTGCTTCCATATATGAGGTATCGGGAGGGAAAGGCCTTTCCACACTCGCCCATGATACACCCTCTGGCTATACCTCTCTACTGTCCACAATGCCGTTATCGGACCACTTCAAGGGACAGACACTGCCAACTGCAGTATTTTCCAGGACAGTCAATAAGGAGCAGGCTTATGAGCAGGATGCAAAGAATGCAGTGGGAATTGCGGTAGGCGTCACCTTCGGTCTGTTGGGTCTGGTATTGGCCATGGGAGCCCTTTGCTATTGCGTCTCATGGAGAAAGTCTGGGAAACAAAATAGACTCGGGAGAGGAAGCCACCGTACTGGCATCAGAGAAGTATCAGGCCAGCCACAACACCCGCGCGTCAGGTTTGTGAGTAACAGCAGTGGGGGTCGTCATATACCAAATGATGCAGGGTGCCTGGAACTCCTTTGTGCCGGTTTCTGTGGGGCAGGTTATTCCTCTGGCCGGGGAGGCCAGTGGGGGTGGAGCAATAGCACCAGAGGAAGGGGCGGTCTGGGACGCATGTCGGGGGGAGGAGGGAATGGTGGCAGGCGCCTCTTTGGCCGAGGACACGGAAATAATAATTGTAAAACGAAACTTGACGCAAGGATTGGCAGGTGTGCCCAACGTCGGATTTCTCGAACTGCTCTTTCTCCACGAACAAGGGGGAGGAACGAACATCAGCTGCGAACTGATAGCCGAAACGATAGACTTAGGAGAAGCCAGGAGATTGTCAGGAAATCAGGCGTCTTCCCACTGGAGAGGATACCGCTACCCGCTCACCCACCGGGACGTTCTCTTCGGGATACTCGAGACCATGCGCCAATTGATGGAAGCCGAGCGGAGCAGCTAAGGGCACGCTCAACTAGGTATCAAACGAAGTCTCTAGAATTGAGGGAGACGGCAGTGCCATCCCAAGTAATACGGTTTCCTTACGGGCCCCCTAGGAGAAGGGGCGGCCCCTCAAACATAGGGCGTCCACCACAGGTGTACATCCCGGGTAGCTCAAGGAGGCTGGGGCAAGTGCGGGAGACCAGAAGAGAGGGTGAAACAAGAAGGATCCGGGAGATCCACACCCGAGTACGAAGTCGCTCGGGGCGGAATAGTGTGGGCTTCATTTCGGGGGGCGGGGGTTCGCTGGGCCCCTCATACCAGACCTCTCCCTCTAGTGCAATCCATAGCACTTCCTCACGGTTACGCCAGCCATCCAATGTCCCTTGGTCAAATTCCTCGAATATTCCCCCTTCGTCGCCCACACGTTCAGAATGTACTCAATGTTCCTCCCAACCCTCATATTTGGCCGAGCACACATGCTGCCAGTCATCCTCCACATCGTCTCTAGACACTCAGCATCACTTCTTTCCATCGGAGTACACCCCTGGATCCGCACGCACGTCCGACGAGTTCACCTCGCAGGTTTCGGCAGGGCCCACCATGAGCTCCGACCCCGGCTGTTATTCTTTGGAGGAACTAGAGAGCAATCTTGAGACAATAACTGAGGATGAGTTCCACGAGAGCACACGCTCTAGTCTATGGTCAACAGAACCTTTTAACCATGGGCAGAAGTACCCAAGCATTGAAATGGAACATCCGGGATCACTGGTTAATTTTTGTTCAAGCACAACAAGCAACTCCGTTGGGTCCGATACTGTTCACGCTACGTCAAAACAAGAACCACCCGGCTTCGCCGCATCCCATACCTCTCCCCAGACGGAAGTCGAAGGGGCAGCGGCCACCTCGAGCTCTCGGCCGTGTGCCGTTAAGCGTCCGCAAAGCCCCAGACCGTCTAATCAGAGTCCGAGTGGATATGGGCGTATACATGCGCCAACCCCAGCGATCATAACCATAACCACCCAAACCTTCGAGGGACCTGCCTCCTCAGCCGGGCATCCCCATTCATCAACAGCAACGACATGCGCCTCATTATCGCCATCCACTTCATTCAAAACTCCAAATGAATCGTCTGTTGTCGGCGCAACACCGGGTGCGAATCCAGATGCCGTGGCACCTCTCGAAACCTCTGCCCCTACTATCCTTTCTCCCATTCACACAGAAATCATACCTAACATCCCTGACCAACTTTCACTACCGGTAGAACATTCGGAGAAGCCAGGAGAGCAAGGGGAGCCAGAGAATAAGCCACAGAAATCAGTGGATGTACGATCAAATGTTTCGTCCAGCCTTTCGTTTCCCATTCATCATGACGGGTGTTCCATATGTACTTTTGTGCCTTATGAGCCCTCAAACGCCAATTCAGTAGCAAGTCCACGTGGGGGCAGTTCCTCAAGGAACATACCATTTCCATCATACCAGAGTATTTCTCCCCGAGGGACAATGCTAATGCGCTCGTCTGCAGTAAGCCCAAACTCACGAAATCTTCTGTCGAGGGTGTTTGTAGGAGAACCGATTGTGGATTTGCAGAGGGAGCTCAGGGAAGCGCAATTGAGACAGGAATTGGAAAGGCTTGGGGGGATACCAAACCGTGTGGCTGGGCCAGCAGCTTCGTTACAAGCCACCGTTGAGAGTGTAGCAGGTGACAGCGATGACACTGGTGGGGTTGGTGTGTGAAATACTTTTAGTCCTTGCCGAAGGAAAAGAAGGGACGCGTAATTCGGGAAAGTTTTTCACAAACTACAAGATATGTGAACGAGAGGTGCGGTGTTATAAATAAAAGGGTTTAATGGCCAATTCTGGTTTTTTCGCGAGCACTGGACCAATCTGTATCATAATATTATATCATATCATACCATTTTTGCTTGCAAAGTCCTGACGGCAGAGTTTTTTTTTAGGGCTACCGCCAGATTAAGGTTAAGTAGAGAGTTGCTCGGAACCCCGGCCTTTGTGTCGAGATGAGATTCCTTTTAGAGCCTGTTTAGCTACAACGACTCCGTTCCGTTCTCCCATGCAAATAACCCTTTCCCTTCCGTTTCAAAACGGAGGGAGGGTCATTTCCACACCAGAGACGGTCGCCCAACGGAACGGTCCCACTTTTGCCAAACAGGTTCTTACTTTTCCGAGCCGTAGGATGGACGGTGGTGGATTGTCTGAAAGCCCTGATTGAGGTAGTTTGATGAGCACTACCGTATTCACCGTAAAGGATCATTACATCGTTTGGTTGGTTGGAAAATATTATGGAGCGTGTTCAGTTGTCTTTGATTGGTGAAAACGCTTGGCCTCTCGAGAATCTTGTGTCAGGATGACCTGCGTGCCGGCGCAGCACAGGTGTTACCGTTCTGGTGTCTTAAGTGCTCTTGCTTTGAACCTTCTTCTCTGCACGATAAGAATTAGTTGCGGTCACGATCTGTAAATACTGAAGCAATGATCTCCTCACATCGCAAATAAACGATAGATACTATACGCATCTAACCGAAACCTTCCAGGAATGATCAAAGTGTAATGTGGTAATCTTTAAGAGAGATTAATCTGGAATAAACAGACGGTGTCCTATGAGAAGAACAGTCCTCGAGGTGCTTTAAGCCGGTGTAACCCATTCTTCTCCTAACCCTAATAGGAGCCGCTAGCTTCCTTGAACAGCCTTAGGCCCTGAGTGAGGTGACAAGTGACACAAGTTACTCGCCGCCCCGCCCTTTCTTGTTGAACCCCGCCAGTGGGGAGACGTCTCCAAGTGGGCGACAAAGTGGGGAGAACTCCATTTGTTTGCTGGAATAAAAACCTGCACCCTATGGAGAGATGCCGGTTCTAGGAAAATTTTCTGTCCCATAGCTAGAAATAAATAAATGCTCCACCATAGCTCTGTTATGCCCGGAGAAAGCTATCCACAGGCCATCACAAAAGTCACATCACTGAACACGATACCTAGATATTTACTTCAAGGACCAAAGGATGGTCTGGAGATATCGCAGACGGGTAGACACAGAGAATCGTCGGGGGGAGGATTCGTGGTCGTGGCTGTCCAACACCATAGCATGGGTCCAAAATACCCCAGCCCCGTACGGTCCTCGCGACGTCACCACCACCACCACCACCATCACCACCACCTCAACCGCTTCCATCGCATCGACCACCTTAACCCCCAGCACTGTTGGTTCCGACACCAATCTCCCTCCCAACTTCGCATCAGCTGCACTGCATCCTCATCATCTTCGATTTCAACAGTCCTACTCTATCCTCCAGTCCCGTCCTCCATCTGAAGACGGTTCCAACGAATCGGAGTCTTTTAGCTTCATCACCGCTGCGGGTTCTCAGACGTCTCTAATAACTTTCTCCACAGCAGGTTCTATGTGGGAGGATAACAACCCACTATCATATGACCGTCGGTCCTCTACCTCATCATTTCGTGCACCCGGAGGCGATTCTCCCGATACAGGGAGTGATATAGAGCCGCCGGATTTCCTTACCAGGCCACCTCGTACACCTCCGGAAACCTCAGGAGACGAAGCTGAGAGCAGGCACGGTGATGAGGATGAGGATGAAGATGGAGATGATCAATATCAGAGAAGAGATCAGGTTTACAATTCTCGAGTAGAGCAAACTCTTCTAGAGCATAGAGACCTACCAATTGTTATCACCGATGCGGGGAAAAATTCCGAAGGCAGTGGCGGCTTTATTGTGTACACCATCAGAACAGGAGTATGTTTTCACTCAGTCTTCCCATTCCCCCCTCCCTCTGCCAGTATCTTGTTTGGCCGGGATTCGAAGGAACCCGCGGGAGTGCACTTAGCGAGACCTTAGAATTCTAGCTAACCTGTTTACTTTAGGATTTAGAAGTCCGCCGCCGATACTCTGAGTTTGAATCACTCCGTAAAAACCTTTCATTACTCCATCCTTGCCTTATCGTTCCTCCCATTCCGGAAAAACACCAGGTCTCCGACTATGTTGCAGCTCCCACCAGTGCGAAGGAGAATGTCAACATCATTGATCATCGAAAGCGCATGTTGGGTGTCTTCTTGAATCGATGCGCTAGGATGCGTAAAATTCGAGAAGACAGTGTATTCCAACGGTTTCTAGATCCTAATGCGAGCTGGGTATTACATTCATTAGCCCGCCACAGACAAAAGAACTATACTAATATAAGAGAACTATAGAGCGAAGTACTACATTCAGTGCCAATTTCAAACTTGCCAAAACAGCACCTAAGGGCTCCCCCCCTTAACCCTTCTAGTCCATCACCAGCTCATCAATTTTTACCTCTTCCCTCTGCCTCTGCAAAGCTCAAACATGCTTCTATCTCTCCTCCTTCATCGTCCTATGGCAATCCTGGATTACAAGGTCATCCCCGTTTCCCACCTCTCAACCACACGCTTTCCGAATCCGAACTAGACCCTTATTTTAACAGTTACGAATCATCCACGCGGGTTTACGAGAGCTTGCTCACAGGTTCTATCGAGCGTGTGAACCGTAGGATCTTGAAACGATTATCCGAACTCTCCATCGATTACCACGAGTTGGGCGCCAGGTACAATGCGTTCTCGTTGTCAGAGTCTGGAGATCTTGCATCTGCAATTGAAAAGATAGGACAAGCGGTTGATAGCTCCTATATAGCCACAGAGGAATTGGCCCTAGTTCTTGGATCTGGATTTGCAGAGCCTTTGCGCGAATCGGCCCAGTTTGCAGGAGTGGTGCAAAAGGTCCTCCGTTACCGTGTTCTGAAACGTGTCCAGGAGGAAATAACAAGAGATCTATTGCAGCAAAAGCGGACACTACTCCAAGGACTTGAAAGATCGGAGATGGAAGCTCGGAGGATTGAACAATACCTCCACGGGGGATCGGGCTTTGAGAGCTCTAGTGCTGGGAGTGTGGAGCCGTCTGCGAGGGCTGATGATGTGGAATCAATTGACTCCGGGGACTTTCCCCCGACGCATAGTGACACCTCACCGCCGCAACGCTCCAAATCGATATCTCAACGCTCAGGACCTTCATCGCCACGCGGTGGTGAGTCGCAAAAACACCGAAAATCTCAATCCTATTCTTCTCTGCCAACAACTACTGGGAGTAGTGGTGGGGGCTTTTTGGCAAAGGGATTTGGAAAGCTGAATTATGCTATCCACGGGATTGTTGATGTCGATCCTGAGAGAACTAGAAGAGACAACATTGGTAAAACACGAGAACAGCTTCAGCAATTGGAAGCGGCAATTGAAGCTGCCGAGAAGGATGTCAAGGATGCGAGCAAGGGCGTGTTGAAGGACTTGAGGCGGTTCCAGAAAGGTAAAGAGGAGGACCTGAAGAAAATGATGGTTAGTTGAAGGTACCTCATTCTTATACTCATAATTATACTAACTACTTATAGATCGTCTACGCTAAATGTCATATTGAGTGGGCTAAGAAGAACCTGGAGGGATGGGAAGAGGCTAAGGAAGAGGTCGAGAAAATTCAAGCAAAATAATCTTAATGCCTCGACTATTTGCACACAGTAGGTACAGGGTGGTCTGGCTATCATACACTCTTGGCTAAGGATTTCTCTTTGTCATGGCGCACAAAAACATTTTCTTGCTACATTGCTGGCCGGGCAGCCAAGTTAGTAGGTCTACGTTGGGTTTCGTGCTGTACTATTGGGACAAAAAATAGCTTATGTTTCTCTGCTTTCCCTGCCTTCTATAACTCGGTCTGGTTTTTTTGTTTCATTTTCCGACTATAATTGCTCACCGGGCGCTGAATTCTAATATGGAGGGTTTACTCTTTTCTTCTCTTTTTACGACAAGTTGGTTGGTATCCATCTCAATATCCCTCTGTTGGTTTTCATTCCGTCTCTTTTCTGCAGGGCCTGGCTCTGGCGGTTGGGTATGCTGATTTGTATTATAAAATCCTGGTGCTTGGTTGACCTAGCTAAAATATGCAGATATATTTGCTCTAAGCTAATTTATTTGCCCAGAGCTTGACCGTCTGCAACTCTAGCAGTTGGAATCGATAAATATTGTTTGCTCTACCAATATTACCACAACTGACGATAGGTTTCGCAGCAATCACTAACTATGGGCTCCTAGTAATACCACCGTTTAATGGGTAGCCGAACTGCATTGTATCGGTCTATCCGTTCCTCTCCCGGGGCATATAGTGATATCTGATGTCTTCGTCCTAGGAAGCTTTCCGGGTCTTGGGGGGTTAGAAAATAGCTATTTCATGGACTTTGTAGCCCCAGCTGGATCTCTACAGTCCCTTGCTTTTGTCTCGAGGCAATTCGGTCGCACGATTAGCCTGAGTTGGTTCTGTCCTAATATGGCTCATTGGCGGTACAGCTTAGTATCGCAGCTCTGCAGCTACTCGACCCTCGGATGAATCGTGCGACGATCAACCCAAGCTGACCTCAGCGTTAAAACCCACCCCTTGTTCTGAGGGCCCTATCTTCCCCTAGCTTCTCAAGCGGTTCACTCGGTAATCTATATCCTAGATTAATTACAGGTCCCGCAAGAGAGCCTTTGGCTGGTAAGTGATATGCTTCTATTAACTATGATATTGACTGGCGAAGCTGACTGGTTGTAGCATGGTCCCAAAAAGGTGCGACATCTATTTAGTTACCGTCAAATTTAGTACTGTTCTGCCCCCCGGAATTTGGCTCGGATTATTCAGCCGTTTCGGCACCTGCTGGGAAACGAACTATTACTTATGCTTCTATCCATCTCATCTCTCCTGCATACTCCCTTCGGCGGCCAAGCATCCCCAGCTGGCCAGGCCAGATAGGAAGTAAGGAGGAATGAAGGAAAAGAGGAAAAGCAGAACCAGCAAATATCTCTCTGAAAAGTTTTCGCCCCTCCAGGACCTCAAGTGGCTTATATTTGTTTTCTCTTCCGATCATGACAAATACCTACTCCGCCAGCAGTCCGTCACCAGTTATCATTCGATGCCCCAATTGTCTTACTCAACACTACTTCCCGTCATTGCCCCATATGGAAGTGCGTCACTCAAATATGAGAGGGGGTTTTGGCCCGATTGAAAACGATATAATAGCCGCCCGATTATTCTACACTTTTTCCTGGCCCCACTTTCTCGATATCTCGGGTATGAGCCAACTTTCCTAACCGATTCCCATTCACGGAGGTTATGGGTTAACTTTCAAAAACTCGAATTCTGATAGTCTTTCCTTCCGGTCTCGTTCGGGGTATTTCAGCGATGCCTAGGGCTTTCATAAGAAGCGGGTGGCACTCTAGCACGGTTACGTGAACTAGTGCGCAGAAGGGTGTGAGAACTCGGGATGGGTATTGGCGAACTATCAGATCTCCCCAAGGCCTGCTCCCTGCCCAGCCTGACTACCCCTCCGCCCTCTCTCTTCTTGTTTTCCCTCAGCATGCCGGGGATGCACGCAGCTGGCGGGTTTGTGTCTGCGTTGGCTGCGAAGTTACCCCGGCCTACTCCCACCCTCCCCCGGATGTTGGTGGCAATACCCTCTAGGGCGATGTCCTCAGGGATCCCCAGAGAATGGTACTACGGGCCTCGGTGAGCCGTTATACTGTCGTCATGACATTTTGGGCGTCAATAACGTCTTAAAGAATCAGCGAGATCGTGGCGGGGAAGGTTGGTTTTCCAGCGGGGTATTACTCATGAGGTCGATTGTCCGGTGGGCCTCGGCGACTGCCAAGCTGCCCACTTTATTGAAAACACTAGGCAATGATCTATGGACTAAGCTGGAAGCATTGCTATCTGTGGGATATTCAGTGGATCTATTAACGACACTATTCAGAGAGTTAGGTTGGGTCTCCCTCATATGCGCAACCTTGTCACTCATAACACTCTTGGGTCCTGCAGGCGGTTGGAAGCTATGCCATTATAGGCGATGATAACTGACGCTACCTGTACAACAACTCAAAGGCAATGACTAAGGATAAGAGCTATGAAGCAGATCTATCCATCGATTTCGGAGGTCCCCTTCTTCACCTCCGGAGAGGTGGGCAACTCTTCCTGGAAAAACCCTTGTGGGATATTATCCGGAGTCGCGGGATTAGTACGCTTGTTCGGAGAACCCTTAGAACTGGCGCCCCCCTTCGGAAAGAGTCTAGGGTCCACACCATCCGGGGCGTGGGCCAATCCATGCTTGGTCAAGGCCTCTTCGAATAAGATACGCGCCTTTCCGCTTCCGTCCGGCTTGCGAAGGAACTCGTAGTTTCTACGAGATTGGATAATCTCCCTCACGGCCGGCATCAAGTAAATGGGTAGTTCGGTTCCATCGAGAAAAGCTTCTTCTTCCGCTATTGAACGTTAATACTAACTCGCGATAATATTGAATGAACCTTGGAAAGAGAAGCTTACCAGTCAGGACTACATCAGGGCGAGTGCGCTTTTTGCCATTACCCTTTTGGTTGTGACGATCACCTGCCTTGTCGTTAAAACCCATTTTACTGGATGATTGGTTAGAATCTGCGTGGCCGCCCTCGCCTGCCCTTTCCTGGAGGGCTTCTACGGGATATCAATCACTGCTTTCAGTTTCCGCCCAGTGACAGAGGACTCACCATCAGCCTCGTTGGCGTCGTCAACGGAGCCTTGACTGAAAGCAGAGCGACGCTTGGAACCATTACCGAAACCTTTAGGCAATCGTCTATCATCTATTTTCTCTTCAGCAAATTTTCCCATACCTCAACTACAGCTAGGGCTTGGCTATAATCCCAACGTAACGAGCTTCGTCGTTAACAGCTGTATCTGCCTTCAACTTACAACTGTCTAAACTGCAATCGCTGCTGCTAATAGCACACTCGTCGAGGGAAGCGGAAACACCCGGCTTAAGACCAGCGACACTATCAACAGCCGTATCGGCCGGTTCACCTCCAACCTGGAAGTTAGCAAACACCTTCACGCATCAAAATATTAGGACCTACCGGCATTATTTGTAACATGCTCTCCTCTATCTAAGACAGTGCCCACTTCCGATCTATTAGCCATAGAGGATTTTTCGCTGTGGCCTGCTAAAAGTTAGTTTGCGGATCAAAATTTGGCACCAAAACTCGCTACTTCGGGAGCATACCGTTGGACCGATGCTTTTTGCGATTTGCTGTTTTCTTGCCACGCTTACCACGAGACATGGTGGAGAGAACGGAGGTGATGGAGATAAGGAAGGTGTGTCGTTAGTCCTAGTTGAAAGGATGGAGACGAGGAAAGAGGTGGGGAAGAGAATATTTGGGGACGATGGGTATCTTGCACAATCATATCAGATCTATCGAGTGGAATGAGACTGCGCTTTGCTATTAGGTGAGGGGGGGATAGGTCTACTGGCCCAGACAGAAGTGTGCGTCGTGCTAAAACCCGGGCGGACCCTCAATTACCACCAATAGCCGGAGTCTGTGCCTCTTTCCCTTCCTACTGCTTCCAATTGCTATCACAGAATAAGCTTATAGGAGGTCCCTTGGGGCTATTGTCGTTATCTTCCTAATAGTGGGCGTTGTTCAACATGAAGTGGGGTTACAGTTGAGCTCGGGGGTTTCGGGCCAATCCACAGCCTCTATTTTGCCAAGTAATGGGGTTGGGAAGGCGAGGGTTATACTGAATGGGCACCCACTTCACTTGAGTTGATGCTTCACTCTTCGCGCAGAAGCGCGTACGAGGTAGCCCTGGTTCTGTCCTTGACAAGTAGGGCAGAAGACGAGAGAAATGAAGGAACGCTATTACGAGAACACCCGATTACTTCCTTAGAACAGGACTCCAAAACTTCTTAGGGAAAAAAATTCAATGTATGCAGAGATAGTGTATCTTCTCTTATGGCAAGTATGACAGTAGATATATGGCCCATAATGTGAAAAAGGAAAGATATCTCCCAGTCACTATTCCACGGACCTGAAAATAACTCTCCTCTAGGCTAGATCCCGGTGCTCCTAAGGGGTGAAAGAGAGCCCTCCGATACCTGGGAGGATGGGTAGAGTGATAAGGTTCGAAGGACTTGAAATAAAAATACGAACTTCAACAGTCAAATATTTGTGATTATCAAGCCTTCGTCGATTATGTTTGCAAGTACAACCGCGCCCAAGCTAGAACAATTGATATTCCCATATTACAAGGTGGAATAATCCAACCACCTTCACTGTCCCGAGTCACCACCGCCGGATATCTAGAGGTCGCGATACCGTTATTGCTGTGCATTGATTGCGCGCAACCTGTTATAGGCACGCCCCTGGTACAGGTGATGGACCAGAAGGAAGCACGCTTTCATTTACCGGTCCGAAAGGCGTCAACCAGCCCACAACCTCCAGCAAAAGGTGTGCCCAGCCAATAACACAGAGCTTTGTCGTCCGCTCGCCCCCATATCATTTCCCTTGCATCGAGTGCTTACTACATGTTGCCAAGAGACGAGTGACCATCAGTGACGTATAAGGGTTGATACCCAGGTCACCTCTACTTTTCAACAAGAACGGAGGAAGGGGTGAGGGCTATCATGGCAGTAGGTTGAGAGTTAAAACTCAGAAGTGTTCTCATAGTATTCCCGGGTTGGGGGGGGGGGGGCATTTTTTCACCCTTCCTGTTTGGCCTCGGGCTTATACTAACCCTCATAGAAAACCTATATAACTCAAGACCCGCAATGGCGGTCAAAATAATCCCCACCTCTCTCCCTTATTCTTGAACATTCCTGTCACCACTGCCATCGCCACCTTCGCCACTTAATCGCTCCCTTCTCCCTCACCCACACTGCCAACCACCACATAGCGACAAGATGGAGGACGAAACAGCTGGACCTCCTGTGAGGAAGGCCCTTTCCGCCACCGCTCCTGCTTTCAAATTCTCTGTGAGCATGGAAGTTCCTACTGAGGAAGAACCGGCGACCAACGGGGTGACAGAGGGCTTTTCTTTTAACCCAGAGAGCCAGGAATACACAGGAAAGGTACCTGCCAAAGGGGAAGAGGAGGATAAAAAGGATAAAAAGAAATTCCGTACCGAGGATGACCTATACCTTGCAGAGGTCTTGCTGGCAGGCGAGACGGATGGTCTCTTGCAAGATCCTTCTGCCGGGAGCGTGACCGATGTAAACAACCATCCTTTCAATTCCGTCTTAACTCCAAACTTCTGGGACCCTTCGGAGAAACATGATCGCGCATCAGGGAATTCGGGTCGCCATGTGTTTGTTATGGCTTGTAAGTTCTTTTATCTATCCATTCATTTATTTTTAGATGCTGTCTACTATGACTATCAGTGGGGATGGTGGCGAGTGAGGATGATGATGGCAATGGATGAATGCTTACTTATCTACCTTTGAGATATAGCCCTTGATCCGGGTCAATGGCAGAACGGAGAATCGTTCGTTGGTTCGGTTCCGGGTAGTTGGGGCCAACCACCATCCCATGCTGGTGCCAGTTCGATAGGCTCTCAGCCACACCCTAGTGTAAATTCCGGACATCTGGTAAGACATGCCGGAAATCAAAGACAGCCATACCCAGGCGCTCCGGGGAACATTTACCCACTACCGATCGGCCCGCACCCGGTGCACCCCGGATTAGGTCCCCGGCCGCTATATTCTCAGGCTCATAATCCTCCAAAGTTTCCAGACGGGGCACAGGGATACCCTCAGGGTCCTAATATCGTCGTCTATAATGGAACAGAAGTGATTGCCTTCACTCACACAACCCTCCCACCCCTATATCCACCTTTGGCACAACACCCTAGGTACCCACCCGCCATGCCTTCTCTACCTCAGGAAATGAACCAATCACATGCTCCTCGGAACGACATGAATCAGAGAAACGGGTCCTACAATGCCCCCAATCAGCATAGCCAAGGGAAAGGCGATAGTGGACTACCTCCGCTTCCAGACCTTAAGTTTCTGGGACGCCGCAAGCCAGGGGTCCGATACCTTCCCCGGGCTTCCAAATCCCACTACACTGATATTGCTCCCACCGACAGCAATGTTAATGGCAGCGGTGATGGCGGTAAAGGCGGTAAACCGGAGCTCAAGTCCCGCGGCGTCTTCCTCCGCAGCGTCCCCCGCATAGCCTCGCACTTTGAGATCTTCCAGAACATCCGAGGCGGCACAATCGACCAAGTCTCCTTTCAGGATTGCCAGGGGTCGCTCGTGGACATCAACATCTTCTTCACGACCCACAAAGCAGCGAAAGCCTACGTCAACTATGTCACCGACCACGGCGGAGTTTTCTGGCACAGCGAGCGTTTCCCCTCCGACGCCAGCCTAATTCCCTCTCGGGACTCCGGCTTCCTAAACATGGACAAAGAGACCGCCAGAGCCATCAGGAACAACTTCACTAGGTGCATTTCCATAACCAGGATTCCGCCACACATCACCGAGTCCCAAATGCGCGCCGATATCCAGTCCCAGACTCGCAGGTTTAAGATCGAGTATGAGGCGTTCGAGTTCAGGTACGTGGATTCGATCAGGGGGCGGACCGCCATGGCTGAGATTAGGTTCCCTTCTGTCAAGATCTGTATGGCGAGTATTGCGATTTTGAGGGGGTTTGATGCGTATAAAGGGTGCATTATGACGCCTTCTAGGGATGAATGCGCTGGTCCCTTGTCCGAACTGGAGCATAAGTGGAGGACGGAGTATGAGTGGTGGAAATCCCAGGGGGTCTTTAGGGACCAGAGGTTTCCTGTCGCTATATCTAGAGATAAAGAGGGGGGGAGGGATGGGAAGGGGAATCGAGGATAGTTTGGATAGAGTATTACTAGTGTTGACGATCTCCCGATAGGGGTTGTGGAGGCTAGAAACAAGTAACGTGAAGGGGTCGTAATATGATCACAACCCTTCATAGCATTTCTCTTTCTTGGACTTTTTTCTTGTTGTCTTCTCTTTCGGAATACCTGTAGAGTAGTATAAAAATAAAACTCCTCTTCTTCCTCTCGTTAATGTTTACCCGTAATTGTTGGACTGTGTTGATAGTAATGAGCAGTGAGTTCTTGACACAAAACTGCAGACAGCCAAAATCACTGAAGGTTGTGATATTCAGACACAGTTCGGGTGGCTGGTGGATGCAATGGTACTCGCTAAAACCTAATACCTACTACTTCATTTATCACTAACAAAAAAAGAGGGGGGGAAGAGAGAAGATCCAGCCCAAGCGAGGACAAGTCCCAGACCTAGGCTAGATCAGGCAAAAGCTGGAACCAGACGAATCATAATCCATGATGCGCCCAAGGACTTAACACTTGGGCTCAGAGTACGCCGGCTGCCAAGATAGTATCATAACAAACATGTGGAATCATAATAATATAGAATCATAACACAATGGAAAACAGCGGTCAATCTACAAACTACAAAAAATTACCCAGAAAATGTATAATAATAAAGTCTTTTGCTGTCTCTGGTTCTCCCTCCCAACGGTGCTTACCAAAAGGTATCCCTTCAAGGGAAGGGCAAGATATGAAACACATGCGCAGCCCATGCACCGGTTGCAAGAAAGCTACTCTTGCTAGTTACAGCCATTCATTTCTGAATAACTGTTGCCCCTATCACACATAATACATGGAGATTTTCTAGAAGAAATTCGCAGACTTCAACTACCACTTCTTCAGTAGATTATCGAGAAGGATATCAGTAGTAAAACTTTCTCCTAGGTTGCCAGCTACTCCCCACAACGCGAGGTTGATTAAGGAAAAGTCAAGAATTACAGGCCAAGTGTTGACGAAATTGCCCTTCTAGCAGACCTTGTCATGTCTGGTTATCTTATAATTCACTTAAATGTTACCGACATGGTACATAAAACCTACCTAATTACTTTCAGACTCATGTAAATTTCCAGCAGAAATTACTAAGAATACTGCATTTCAAAGCTCCAGACCACACTATAGTGCCCGCAGGGGTCAAGGCCTGACGGGTGTGGTATCTGTAAACATGGGCGCCAACCATATAAAAGGACATGGGCATCACAGTGAGTATCACTGGGGGAGATAATCCCACCGTGCTGTGACGGGTTGATGCTGATGTCCTATGCCAGGAGCACGGGAGGGGTGCCTGTACTCAGAGGGACTTGCTCAATTGCAGGCCGATCTAGAGACAAGCGGGGGAAAACGCACAAGAGCCAAAACAGGTATCATATAATCGTGTGAGCGAGCCGAGTTGGCTCGAGACCAAGGTCTGGATGATGTCAAACGCTGGGCTTAGCACGTGCCTGAGGGTAGGCTATGATATGTTTTCGTGCACCTTATCACCGGGGGTTGGTATGTTCTCTGTGCAGAGGCTGTGCTACTGACCCTTTGTTTAGGACGATGGTAACAGGCTTAGATAAAGACATCTCCTACTGACCTTATTATGCGGCGTCCACACCAAATCCCGAAGGACCAAGGGGACAGCCGAGGGTCTTTCGGAGCTTCCAAAGTTACCTTCACGTCCCTTTGTACCAGTATCAACAACCGTGACCCGTATATCATACCTTAAAGACCATACGATACCAAGACGAGACTACATCTAGACAAACCCAAATGTCCTGATGCGTATGGGCTCCAGGGACTTCGATGATATCCTCTCCCACTCGCCTGAGATACTGGCGCTCGGTGGCTGAGTAACAGACTGGTATTAGTTGATAATGCAAGCATCCTTGTTACTGTGGGGTGCTCGACCAAACCCTCCACTTCGCCTCCCCCATAATCAGGGTCAATTGAATGAGAGCCCAGCAGGCGATATATCCATCATGCAATACTACATGCAAAATCCCCGAATTCTCACCTTTTGAGAAGGCTGCTCCTGGGATCCTCTCACTAGCCCCATCAACGCCTACTCGCGCAAAAATACTAAGGCGCGGTAGCAGGAAGGCACCTCAAAGCAGATCTCGGCAATCATCGACCGATAAGGTCACCGCAAGTCTTGAAGCCATGAGTCCGGGTGCTGCCTGCTTTAGCATTATCCCCCCCGGTCATGCAGGTGTCCGAATCCTACTGCAATTTAAAGCTAAAGTAGATTGCCGATGCTGCGATTTTCATCAACCTACCGTACTTTGGTCCTCTCACTGAAGGATCCCTTCCAGTGTCAAGGAAGTGAACGACGCAGCTCAGATGGCCCAATTTTATGGACAATATTCCCAACAAAGTATCTCAAGATCCAGCAAAAGCCAAAATCCGCCAACGCCCCCCCTCAAAATTTCAATGTTGAGGTCTCACCTTGAGGATCCAGTTTAGCATGACAAAAACGCCCCGCTCTGATGCAGCCGTTAGGCACATGAAATCAGCAGCGTCTTGGCTCCTGCCGTGAATTTAAACTTTTGGAGCCCAGGCACCAGAAGATCGCTGCAAATAATTAATTGAGGCAAGGAACAGCAAATTACCCCGGTATATCCCGGAACAGACCCAAGGATTAGTAGAAAAAGTAAGGGAAAAAAGTTTTTACCCAAACTTTAATTCTCAATCGTTTTTTTTATCACATAACGGAGAAGAGGCAAAAAAACTCACAAAGATTAAAATTTTCCGTGTAATTCTTACGCAAAAAATGGGAGGGATTGGGCCCAAGTGAAAGGAACAAGAGACACCACGGGAATCGCTCGTGGTGTGTTGTACTGCATTGGACCGTGCGTCCAGAGAATGGGCCAGCGCGTATAATTTCCACGATTTGAGCCTCAACACCTTCCAAAGTTTCCCCCCATATCTTGGACACCCAACAACTCTCCTTTCTCCTTACGCATTCAAAAAAAAAACACCTAAATCCTATTCGATTACATCCTGGATTCAATACCCGAGTCTCCTGAAGTCTCGATGAGCACGGTATTGTCCCCCACTACCCTCGGCTTCATAGTTTCCCGGTTGAGACGTCATCTTACTGACGCCTATTATTATTCTGTACTACCAGGCCAAGGGGAACAACTCTCTTCAGCTACTCGACACCGCTCGCTGTAATGGCGATTGGGAGGCTATTCCGGAGCTTTGTCGAAAGGTTATCAAACATGCCCCCGGCCGGAGATGTACTTCACCTTGCCCGTAGCCTGGTAACTTTCTGATGTCATTGATTGCTCGACTAATTCCTTGAAAATCAGGTCTCGCTATGACGGCACGAACCGAAGCACGTCTTCAACAACTCTTACCTCCTCCACCGCCAGATTCGTCACCCTCTACCATCGTATCCTACATTGTCTCGCTCGACGCCCTGCAAGATCCCCTGGAGGACGAGTTGGACAAACTTCCCCGGCAGCTACCAAAGTTACCAACCCCCGCTGGCGGTGGGTGGGGCCCCATTATAACGCGAGAGGACCTGGTCCAGGCAAGGGTTGCAATTGCGTCAATATGCGTGTTGAAAGGGGAATGGGATGAAGCGCTACATATCGTCCCCCATGAGCGGGAGGTCGAAGATTGGGATGGAGGAACTGGAGGGGGGTCTAAGGGAGAGTACTTTGACATTGTGAGGGTCAAGTCGCTCGTTCTTAAAGGTGCGTAGGAGCCAGAATTGGTTTTTTTGTCCTTTGGCTGTTCTCCTGCTTTCTCGATTGGCTGGATGATCTCATGGATGTTTATATGCGGTCAGCAGAGCGGATTGAGATGAGCAGGTACAGGGTTGAGCTTGGTTCTTGATGGCTAGATCGCCAGATTTGCTCACGGTTGCTTTAGGAATCGCCCTTTCCCACACGGATCCAGGTGATCTGTCCTTGCCACTATTGTTATATCGTACCGCAACACGGCTTGCAACAACACTTTCAGCAACCCGACGTGATTCACCCTCGCAGCTCTTATGGACTGAGAGAGCTCTCGCTCATTATGCTCTCGCAGCATACTGTTGCTGGTTAGACAACAGTGCGCCGGATGTACCCCATCCACCGCTCACAATTATCCCCGTCACTCCCAGACAGGTGAGCAGTCGCCCTGGAACTGCGCGAGCCACCCTCGTTTACCCAGCACCGAGGGGGGTTAAAGGGGAGGAGGAGGAAGAGGAAGAGGAAGAGGAAGTTGGAGTAGCTATTGGAAAATCGTTGGTCGATGAAGCAACTGTAGCAACCGCCTTTCGAACTTTCCGCACCTTCGTTTCACGATTTAGCCAACACCGGCCCAGCACGGCAAAGTCTGACGTCACAAGGCCCGGCGCAGGGGCACCAAGCGCAGGAAGACCGAGCACAGGAAGACCGAGTACAGCAAAAACCAACTTTGCCTCTGTGCACATTGGGTCCGAGACTGAGAAGGAGAGAGAAAGGCAAGAAGTGTACAGATACTTTTTCCGATTCTTATCCCTTCTACTTTTGCCTTCTTATCATCCCCAAAGGCCAGTGCCTCGAAACCTGCCCTCCGGATCATCATCGCCATTGGGGGAGAGGAAAAGCCCGATGATGTCCAACGGCTCAAACTACCCTAGTATTGGGTGGGGTGAAAAGGCTGGGTCGGCATCGGAGCTGAGAGATGAGCTCAAGGTTGTGGAAGGCATTTATGAAGGCTATCTCCTGAGAAATCTAGAATTCCCAGAGGCGGCAGAATATCACGAGCCTGTTGGGGAATGGGTGGACATTGTTGCCGAGAACTGGCGCATGGCTGGTAGTTCCGCTGAAGATGCGCCCGCTGTGGTGGGAATCCTGTACAGAGCTTCGGCAAAGACATTCCTATCGCCTAGAATTCTCCGGCATCTGTTTTTCGCCCTCTCGGCTATGGGGAATCTCCTGGAGGCAGAGATGGCCCTAAACACCTACCTCGACCTGGCCGAAAAGGGGAAGGAGAGACTCGCTAAAGGGAGCACAGAGGTTGACTTCGATTCGGACGAAGGGATACTCGAAACAGCGGCTGAAGGCATAAGGTTTCTATGTAAACACATAGGAGAAGGAAAGAAAGGGATGAAGCTTGCCGAGAAATGTGAGAGGTGGATAGATGAATGGCACGTTAATGATGCCCAGGTACTATCCGAAGTCTACAGGGCGATTGGAACCGCCAACGCCTTTTGGGCCCTTGAGGCCACCGAAGGCGACGACAGAGATGTGATACTTAGGTCAGCCGAGAGGGCTTTTAAGGAAGGCCTACACTATGACAATGCCGACGTGGATGCTTGGTATGGGCTTTCCCTGGTACACGTTGGGCTACGAGACATAGTATCCGCAATGGAAGGCGTTGACAAGGGATTACAAGCCTTAACCCACGAGGCCACCGAAGGCGACTATCGACGCCGAGCCATCCCGATGCTGCACCTACTGGCGCTATTAATGAGCGCAACAGAAGAATATGACAGTGCACAGCACGCCTGTTCAAGGGCATTGGAAATTCTTGGCAACCAGGCACAGAGCCTCAAAATTGGAGAAAAAGAATCAGCCCTGCAGGTTCAAATGACGCAACTATCACTGGTTGAGGTAACTGAAGGATTTGACGAAGCCATGGCAATGACCGAAAAACTTTTGAATCTTTATGGCCGAGCTTTCGATGGCATTCCCAGGCGCGAGTTTGGCCCAGTAGATAGTTTTGATACCAACGGGCTAAGCGTAGGGACCCGCGCGGGCAATTCGTCAAGGCCTTCAACGGCCAGGCGGCTGTCGCGCTTATTCGGGAGAAATAAAAAAGAACTATCTACACCTCTAAACCCTCCCTCTTCGGTAGGAGAGCCGCCGCAGTCGTTAGATACCCATCGGAAATCCAGCCTTGCAAGCCGCCGCTCGCTTATCAAGCGACGCCCCAGGTCAGAGGCCGAATCATTAGATACGCCGTTCATCCCGCCAAGGATTCAAGTTACGGATACTAATGGGGGAACTTCGCCTGCCGAGATGCCACGGGAAAGGCGAAGGGTCCTGCGCCGTAACAGCGTCTCTGGTGGGACAATAAGAAGGATTAGATCACTTGGCAGTCGAAGATCTTCATCGTCTTCGATAAGATCTGGGCTAAAGAAACGGGGTGAGGTTCCTCCCACACCATCGTTGCCTGTGAGTAGCGCAGGTGGATCGTCGGCATCCGCAGGCACGGGTACCAGTAACGGCCCCCTCGATAGCTCCAGAGGCCCGATCCAACCCCAGCTCTTCCACATTCTCAAATCCAAGCTCCACTACAGCCAGCCGGAGGAAGATGCCATCCTACAGTCTTCGCCTAACCCTAGCCCAGTCTCAGACGGGGCTTCCGACAATAACCAATCCGATGCCAATGGCACGGGACCGAAGGCAGCGACCACTCCCAGCAACTCACCGCAGCCAAATCTCCCACATCCAATCAGCGCGCTCAGTGGCACTATGGCGGACGGAAATCGGGGATCGATTCGCCGCCCCATGCGTGTTCCGGAGCCGAAACTAAAGGAAGCGGATGAGAAACAACGGGCCATCACAATTCTCCGGAGCGTCTGGCTATTCGTCGCAGCACTATACCGGCGAGGCAAATTCTTCAGTGATGCGGCTATGGCCATAGATGAGGCGACCGGGCTTGTCGGCAGTGATGGGGAGGGTAATCAAGAAGTTCTTGCAGAGGTACATATCCCCCCCCCCATTACATTCAAATTTGCAGTGACTAACAGATAGACCAGCGAGGCTATCTCGCCCTCTCCCAAGACAAAAAATCCGAAGCCTCCGAATTCTTCGAAGAAGCACTAATGATCGACGTAGACTACCCACCCGCCATTATTGGTCTCTGTGAGATCCTCCTGGAGCTCCCCCCAACATCCCAAGCCCCACTCCCGCAAACATGGATAATCGGAAAAAACCGCGCTCTGGCCCTCCTCCAATCCCTCGCTTCCTCACCCCGAGGATGGAATCTACCCGAAGCATGGCTCGCCCTGTCTAGGGCTCTCGAACTAGAAAAAGACGTCACGAACGCTAAGAATGCGTTGTGGAAAGTCATTGAGCTTGAAGACGCAAAGGGCGTCAGACCTTTTACGAAGTTACCGAGGATACTTTAGTATATCACATATTCTTTCACAACTATTTCTCTCCCTTCTTTCTTTGCTCTGCCATGGCAGTCTGATTTAGATCTCATTTTGCGTTGCAGTGCAGTACAGTGCCGGGGTCCGGAGGGCATCCGGAGGGCATCCGGTAAAATTTCCCTTCTTTTCAAATGTAATGTATAGATTTTGGCGCCTCGTTTTGCCTCGTTGTCTTATAAGGAGAGAAAACTTTTATAATTTAAGGGTGGGGTAGGGGGAGGGGTGTTTTCTCTTTCTTTCTGCCTTCTCTCGTTTGTTTCATTTCGTTTGTTGCGCCTTGAAATACCACCTGCCGGCACTTTCCTATCATCCAGTCAGCCATCGTTAAATTATAGCTAGGAGAGCGAGCATCGACGGTAAAGTACCGGTAACTTGACCACGCGATATGCTCGCCCTGTCATTCGATTACTGCAACCCCAGATTTCCACACCACGTCAGGACACGTTTGACACTGGTAGCTTCGCTATGCCATGTCTGTTTCACACTATGCACAATGTGAGGCGATAGCCGTCACTCTACTCACGGTTATCCTTACCCCCAGAGCGAGAGGGCAAGTGACTGGTGCACTGTATCGATAGATAGATATCTGTAACCGCGATAAACCATCGGTATGCGGGAAAAAAAATGTTTGACAGAAATATGCACTTTAAACACCCCCCCCCCCTTTTCTCTCTCCTGTACCCGGGATACGAATGATCGAGTGAGCCAAGATCAGCTACGGCACATGTAATACGTAGTGAGGCAAGAAAGCACCCATCACAGTCCGGCCCAGGAGTATCATAGTTCCAAATTTCCACAGCCAGTTTTCCCTAGCACTCCCTCCACAGCGCAGCAACGGTTCTGAAACTCCCTCCCTCTCTCCCTCCCCGGCCTGACCGCAAGATACGGTACGATACGATACGGTAGTCTACGTCTAGACCACAGACCGACCAACCGGGAAGCAGCACCCGTACGACAACTCGTAATTGAACGACGCTCGCGCACACACGGCCGCTCATTGGACGATACAAGATCCAGGCAAACAAATAGAGAAAGAGAGAGAGAGAGAGCTGAACTCCAGCGTTATGCAGCAGATAGTTAAGTTAGCAGTTCGCGTTTACAAAACGTCATTCATTCAATCACCGTAAGACTAGAGCAGACTAGACTAGCGTAAGTCATGTGTGATAAGAACCCTGCCGATCGATATGGGCCATCCACAGTTATTATGACACCATAAACCACCCTTACCCGTTGGAATATGTATGATACCGGTAAGCGGGCGGGCGGGATACGCTAGCTCAGCTAGTCCAGTTGAAGTTAGTTAAGTCTAGCTATAATAGCCAGCGTACGGGTAAGCTACACATATCAGCACCACGGATCATGTGATGTATGATATTATACTCTAGTACGAATAGATAGATACTCGAGTATATGACGGCGGTCGGGCGGACAGGGGTGTATAAATGCCGTTGGTCTACTAACTGGTTGCGATATCGTGGGAGGAATGCGTTATTGGCTCTTCGTATGATATGCGTGTTTGGGGGGGGGGGGTGGCTGCAGTTGGTTGAATTGTGATGTGTGTGTGTGTGTGTGGGTGGGTGTTGGGTGTGTATTTTGAGTGATACTGGGTGTTTGTGAGTTTGTGGTTGGTGGTTTGGCGGGCAGGGTGAATAAACTATGATACGGTGCGGTATGATATTATGGACCATTATGCGGGGGTGGAGTTGGGTTGCTGGGGGGGGGGGAGTTGTGTGGTGTGGTGGGTATGGTATGATATCGTACCGGTATGATACTCGAGGAGGATGAATGGACGGATGGGTGAGGGATGGATGGGTGGGAGGAGGGGTGGGGAGACGGGGTTGTGGGTTGGTTCTTTGGGAAGGATGGATGTGGAGTAATTAGGGTGGGAGGGGGAGTTATTTGGTTTTGGTTTTTGGCCTCCGCTCGCTTGAGTGGGTCGTCTTTTAGTGGATGGTGGTCGATTGGCTCTGGTTGATTTTACCATATCCTATAGCGGGGATGCTCGGTGTCTCCGCGAGTCGGATAAGGGTGGTTATCGGGTCTGGACTGGACTGGACGGGATTGTGATGATTTGGATTGGCAAGTGTAAAAGCACCAGGAGGGGTTCTGGGTGCGGTTGACTACGAGCACCATGTAGCACTCGTATTCGACTCTTCGAGTACTTTGACCTCTAGCAATTATGATTCGGTAAGGCGAAGTAAGGTGAAGTCTGTGAGGCAGGTAGGGAAGGACTCGAGTATGATAACTTATCCTTCAAAACTCCTCGTCTATCGGTACTATGCGATAGCGTGATCACCTGATTATTCCCGGGCACGATACTGTAATTCTATACTGTGTGTGATACAGCGCCGGTCTATAGAAGTTAGATTAAGCACTCTTAGCAGAAAACCGACCTTGGTACCGGTGCGTAGGGCAGTAATTAGCACCCCAGCGCCACACCATTCCTCAAAACTTCCAGAATCATAATACATACTAGTATTATAATACCATAAACCTCCCCTTCCTCCCTCTAAGGTAGGGAATGGCCGCCCGACAGGCGCACCCCCACGCACACCACGATCCGCATTGCAAACAACAAAACCACAGCAATCCATCTCAACCCTGCAGTCGGCGGGCCCAGGTGCTGACTGTACCCTGCATCCATCTCTCCACCACATCCCCCACCCAAGCGAGCATGGACAAAAGCCAATCCATTCACCCCCCCCCCCCTCCTTCCTGCCTTCCGCCCAACACAAGTCTGCCTCGCGCTTCACCTAGCGCGGCTCAAATGTAGCCCACCCCCCAACACGGGTAAAATCCGCCAACCAACCAACCAAGCGACCATTCCTAAACCAGTCTAGACCCACTCCACAATTTACCGTATTGTCATATGAACACAACTGTCATAACCGAACCGGTTGCATAGCGATATGCTACACGAAAATTAAAAAAAAAACTTTCTCCAATCCCAACGCAACGCAACGAAAGAGCCGCAATCGAAGAAATCGGAAAACCCCAGGCGGGGACGGTACATACTCGAGCACATGAGCGGGGGGGAGCCTTCCGACAAATGGGAAAAACACCTCGAGTTTGTACTTGCTGTTCATGGAAGTCTCTTGGGGATGGTGTCGCCTGGCTTGTGTCTGGCCTTTTCGACAGATTCGTTCGGGTGAGATGGTGTTGCTGTAGGGTAGTCTGCGGTGTCCTAAGTCCCCACTCAAGAATAGCATTACAGTATTGTGGAGTACCGGTATGTATGTACTGGTACTCGTACGTAGCAGCTCCTCCTACTGCCTGGTAGGGTTATGGTACTCCACGGTACAGGTGGACCCTTGAGCCTCGCCTTTCTTCCTTCTTTCCTTCCCCCCTTCCTTCCTCATCGCGTTGGCGGCGCCATACTTTCTTACCCCTGGAAACTATAGTATAATACCGGTACAACAGGCGGGGGCTCGATCTTGAAAACTTCAGATCCTTGGTATGATTGATACCTGACAAGGTACTGGACTACCGTAGGCGAACAGGCTCTCATTGACCCCAGGCCACCCTTTCAACAGAGAGAGAGAGAAAGAGAGCAGGATCCCAGTATCATAAAGTTCTCTGTCATAGTTAATCAAAATAAATTATACTACACTGGCCGCTGTCGGAATTCCGTGTCTGGCTTCGCCTGACTTTTTTCCCTCCTTTCCCCCTTCCAAAAAAGGAAGACAACCAAGATTGGCTCTTTTCTTCTTCTCTCTCCCAATGGTTGCACTTGACAAATTTTGACCGGTTGAACTTGGTTTCGCCTCGCTCGTGCTCATCCCTAAAGTGCCAGTACGAGATCGGCAGTACAACCCCTGGGCAAAAAAAAAGGTGTACCGTTTTTTGCTCCACCAGGAACTGAATCTTGGCTGGGTTGTGTTGTGTTGTAACTTATAAACAGTCACGTATTTCACCCCCTTTCCAGCCTGACTTCTCCGGTTCCCCAGCTACTGCGGTTTCTCCGTGGTTCTGATGTGGGTTCTGCTCACTTACTCTGGTTCGGGATATGGACTTTTATGTAGTCCTGAAGGAGTTTCTGGAGATGGCTCGAAAGTGCTATTCTGCGAGTGCCATTTTGGCATGGGGAGTTGGCATGGCTATGCCACACCGAACTTGGAGAGTGAAGAAGAGTCACACCCCGCAATCCCGGACCCTGATACAGCAACCCGGACGCCCCGCTGTCCCCTCTTTATTACACAAACATCGGAGAGTTTTTTCACATCATAACCAAAAATCTAACCTGCTGTCCCAGATAACCCTCTGTAGATACTTGCCCTAGGCAAAGGAGTATCTAGAAGTACGAGTGATGAGTTTCTGATAGGCAGCGATTTTCTGCCATATATTTTGCGAATCCCTGTTTTCCGGATACCTTTCGCCAGGGAACAAATACTCGAGAAGAAACAGGCACACAGATTCTCAGGATTTTGGCCCCGTCAGGGTCCCGGTCGCGGGATGCTCCTCACAGGCAAAAAAGGATTCGATATCAGGGACGCTCAGGTGTGCACGGATTTTTTTACCATATATTTTGCGAATCCCTGTCATCTAATACTGCATTCTTGCCCTGGACGAGTACGGCCGTATAATAGCAATTTAATAGCCAAAAAAGGCCTCCCAGCCGGTTTTTTATCGTGAAAGTGCAGAGGAAGAAGAAGAAAAAAAGGAAAATGGATTTTGTGCACTTTTCAAAGCGACCTCCAACCGCGTGGCTAACAAAAACATGGGAGCTTTCGGTGGGGGAAAAAAAAAGGCACTTTTGCCGAGGGGATGTTTTTTCCTCTTTTTTCTCCCTCTGCTTCGTTTCCATCGAAGGTGCAGATACCGGTGTGTATATTGTCGAAAGGTTAGCACAAGTCACGAGTTACAGGCACGACTGCTGGCGGAGTGTTATTACCGTTGGGGATGCAGTGTACTGCAAATATAGTACAGTGCTCGAGTACAGTAAGTTCGTCCGCCCATCCACAGTCCCTGTGTGAAACCTTTTTGTTTGTTTGTTCCCTTTTGTGTCCTCGAGGACTCCAAGTTAAATTCCTTGCGTTGCATGCGTGTGCAGACGCAAGTATGAGTACTCGAGTATGAGTGGTTGTGTGTGTGTGTAACCGGAACGAAGTATTTTTTATTTTTCTTCCTGTCTTTTCCTTTTTCCTTTTTTCTTTTTTCTCGCAGTGTCAATTGAGACTGGCTTGGCAAAGGTAGGTAGGAGGGAACTGTTCCAATGGATATGGTGCAGGCCTCTGTACTGTACAGTACTGCGCAGGGGAGTGAAGGAACAAGTACTCGAGCAGGGAGAGTGCGCAGTTTGTACGAGTCCTGAAGGATAGCAGGTGCGCACTGGCAGGTGCATGATGTCGTTAGATCGTTAGGGTCTCAAATGAGTCGTGGGCGAGCGTGGTGGGATGGATGGATGGGGCAGGCAAGGGGTGGGAGATTGAATGTATGATACCAGGTGATATGATATAAGAGTGAGCGACTGCTTTGAAATTTCTTCCAAATATCACTGTCGAGCGGTGCTTGCTTCTATCTACACACTTGCTATTTCTAGGGTCTATTGGCATCTCTACCTTACTATCTTCACCTTCACCTACTACTACTACTACTACTACTGTCTACTACCACCACGGCCAAACCTCCAAGATCAAACCGAAAACTAAAACCGAAAAACCGAAAAATGTCATCGATAACCCCCCTCAACACCAAATCCCACACCTTCTCCTCCACCACCACCACCTCATCCTCCTCCTCCTCCCCGGCGTGCTCTCCAACCTCAACAACCTCCTTCTCCTCCTCCCCATCCTCCTCCAGCTCCGACGGCCACACCCAAAAATTCCTCGACAAAACCCTCGACAAGGTCAAATCCTTCGTCCCCCAGCACCAGCACCAGCACCACCACCAGAGCAAGAAATCGCTCCCACAACCCCCAACATACGTGCCGCAGCAGCACTACCAGCGCAGGAGCACCGAGAGCCTGCGCGGGGTTCAACGACGCCCCACGGTGACAATGTACGGACGGCATTCGAATGAGTGGTTGTTTGGCGGTGTGTCAGTGCGGAGGGTTGTGAGCGAGCTGTTTCAGCATGACAATTGAGGGCGCTGGCACGCGCGGGAAGGGACAATATGGTGGTGGTGATGCAGAACATGAAAGCTCCGGAGGGGTACGATAACGGATTGGCGATGTGATACGATACATACCACGATCTCGACGATAATTTCCTTTTTCCTCCTGGGGTTTCTTTCGTTTATTTGGGCGCTTTGGGAGTTTATTTGCTTTGATTCGATTCAATTTTCCACACAACACACCAGGGCGTGTTATTTATTTACTTGCGTATTTTTTCTCCTTCGTTAACCCCTTGTGATATGATACCCACTTCACCTATTCAATTTCTTTCCCGTCATTCCAGCGACTATTTATTCATCGCTTCTTCTCCCTGCTCACTCAATCTCTCTTCCTTTCAGTATGATAATTATATACCATCTATTCGTTTCAATTTTTCATTTCTTTCCCCTTTTCTCGATGGATTTGAGGAATTTATGTAGGAGGATCATTTGCTTGAGTTATGATTATTGCGGCCTCTCTTGCTTGCATTTTTCATATAAACGTTAGTTAAACATGGCACACAAAAAACGCCGAAAATAAAATAATATATGAACTGTTCTGATATCACACTTTCTCTTCCTTTCCATATCGCTCCAGTAGTCGGGCAGCCCATTCATTTTCTGCTCCCACGGGTTGCTATGCATCATGAGCATATCCATGATACGAGCTTTATCCATCCCGTCAAGTAAACTACTGTAGGGAGAAGAGAAGAGGGGGCCTTAATTCTAACCTAAGCACCGGTAGAAAGTATTGAAAACAATAACCGTATTCAGGCATGACATTCAAACAACCCCAAATCCGCACGAGAACATCCAAGATTCCATAATATGATGATATTCGCAATGAACGAAAGAAATCTTACTCGCAGTAGAATAGACCGTCTCACAATAATAGAACTAGTGGAACCGTTCCATCATGACCTCTAACCTCCTCCAAAACGATGGAAGGTGGGCCCGTTTTTGGCAACTCTGTGTGTATATTTCCCGTTGCACAATTACCATGCTATGAATACATCCATCTTCAAAGAAATAACCCACTTTGTTAAAGATTGACTTTGATGGAAGAGTTCCTTACTCACTGAAACTAACTCGTAGTCCATTGCGCGAGCGAGCGCTGTAGTAAGCCCTCCAAGTACGATCGTACACAACCAAGTCAGAACTCAGTTAAACCTCCCCTCCCACCGTCATACACTTCTATAATAAGTTACCTACCCTGCTATATCACAGCTCTTATAATACATACAGTTCTCCCGTATGATACAAACCTCCACCTCACCCTCGGCCGGACCCGGCACACGGGACATCATCCATTCCCATCCCCATCCCCATCCCGCAAAGCAAGATAGAGAGACTCCTCAGCTTACGACGACTTACCGTATCACGGAGCGGCATCGCAAACCGATAAAAAAAATAAAAAAAATAAAAGTGTCATAAAATATCACGGATTCGTAACCATTCATTCATTCATTCATTCATTCATTCATCCATTCATCCATCCATCGGCCATTCCGTTCCGGTGAGTGAGACCATGCCGTCCTACTTCTCCATCCATCCATCCACGCGATCGTTCCCTTTTCGGCTTCGATAAAATAAGATAAAACAAAACAAAATAAAACCCGGTATCATCATCACACGGGGTTCACCGCTTGCAACGGACGAGACAAGGCAGACGGACAAACAATTATCCCTCGCAGCGCTCTCTCTCATCGTCGTCATCGCTTTTCTTCTTCTTCTTCTCTCTGCTTTTTGCTTGTATGATACGATACCCTTCTCGTTAGTTCAATCAATCGATTAGACCAGCACGCGCGCAAGTATGCATGTACGCACGCACGCAAGTTCGCACGCAAGTTCGCACACCAAAAACCATGAAACTCCCCCATCTACGTATGTACCCGAGTACTAACGAGCACGGTAATCCCACGGTACACGCGCAGGCAGACAGCACAACCAACCCCTTCTCCCTTCCCCCTCTCTGAAACACTGCATCACGGCAACTTGTAAACTATAATTCTAAATCTCACGATGACCATCGTGTAAAGCGAAGAACCCCTTACCGGTATGACGTGCGGGGCTGAATCTTTGATAAAAATAGGCGGGGGGGGTCGCGTATACTGTATCAATCATAGCCTTAATCTTAAGGTTATGATATAATAACGTTGTTATCGTAATGCTTTTTTTTTTTTTACCGGTACGGTATTTCCTTCCCCCTGGTATCAGAGATTTGTGGTTGTCGTAATATTACGGTTTTATCAGGAACCAACCCGCTCCAATTGACCAGTTAGCGGGGTGGGAATATTTGCTTGGTGGGGGATGGGGACACATGGCGAGAGGGGAGAGGAGAAAGAAGAAAGAAAGAGAAAAAGAAAAAGAAAAAAGGGCGCTTTTTGGTAGGTAGGTAGGTACTTGTAGGTAGGTAGGGGGTGTGATTGGGTGGGAGAAAGTGTAACTTTTTTCTTTTTACCCACTCTTGATTTTTATTTTATGGTTTGATGTGAATGGGTGAGTGGTGGTGATGATGATGACCGCTTGTTAAATAAGCACTGGTAAGTGCATAAGTGCGGGGCGGGGATGCGGCGATGGGTGTACTGTACAAGTCCCCCGCATGTGCGGAGCGAACACGATTCAGTGTCCTTGGCAATGGAAACTCAGCCCCACGATCCCCCTGTGTTCGCTCCGCACATGAGGGGGACTTGTACTGGTGGGGATGTGAATTACAGTAGTTGCAGCGGTCATGAAATGTCACCGGTTCCTGTGTGTTCGGTGCGCAGCGAAGGGCGGCTCGCTCGCTCGCTGGCAGGGTTCTCACTCACTCACTCACTCATTCACCCCCCCTCTTGAGCTGTCTTCTACACCAAACCCGGCAGGTTTTGGTCCAAGTTGTTGGGATTGTAACTGTGCTTTGTGCACCGTACTATCATGGCGTGTTGTCCTCTTTCTCTCGTCAGGTGCCCTCCCCTCCTGTGAGGATTCGCTGCATGATGCCATCGTAATGGAAAGATGCTTTGGATCGTCGTTACCTTTCTTAGCAATGTGGTTATTATTATCTTATGGGCTTATCATAGCGGGTGATGTGTGATACAGCATAGGGCTGGGAGCCACCCCTCCCGTGCAGAGGTTCTCATCTTATATGCATGATGGCCGAATAAAGGTCTGGGCAATCATCGTGCTGACGCAGTTCATGGATGCAGTGCACTGCCGTATTAAGTGGGGAGAGCCAGCAGATGATTTTACGTTGAAATAAGAAGCGGCTCAAGTAAAAACCACAATTGCCTCAAAGTGGGAGGTTTAGTCCTAGCTACGCAGGGCGTTTTATTGGAATCTTGGGACGGGGCGGGGGTAAAAAGTCTCATTTGAACATGCTAGCGTCTGCATGTTCTTGCCAGTAGTGTAGTATATACCTATAAAGTCTTGAATTTTTTAACATTATGATCCTGGTTCTGCCGTCCCTTGAAGGGGGTTGGGTGATGTGATCACTTACTCGGTCTGATTGCCTATTAGGAGAAGCACGTAACTTGAGGAGCTTGAGGAAGGCCTCTGGTGATAATCTGGAAATATCAACCTCAAACCCTATATTATTATTATTAACCTTTAGCTTAGTGAATCTACTCGGGCGCAAATTAAATACTCGAAATGCTAGTGACAAGTCGTCCTCGTCGTCAATCATCAAGCGAAAAGTAGAACAACCTAGTATGATACTAGAAAAAAATAAGGAAAATATTTATTCTGCAAGATGGCCTTAGGGCAAGACAAATGTAGGAAAAAAATACTGGAAAAATTTGGTGCTGTAGTTGTGGTAGTGGTAGCGGTAGCGGTGAGGTTGGCAGTGGTAGTGTGATGGTTGATGAGGAACGATGGTTGTCGTGCCCTCATGTTCGAGTCTTTAAGGGCCCGTTTACCTATAGACGGCCGTCTAGCAACCAGAGGGAGTGCCGACCGTCAAAGAACGTCAGTTAGGTAAACGGGCTTTCAGTTATCTAGACAGTATATTAGCTAAACGTGCAACAATTCTGTTTTCTTTACATACCTTCAACTGTCTGTCTCTTTCTAGAGGTTGGGTTTGTGATGGTGGTTGTGCTGGGCGGTGGCGTCTCGGGCATTGTCTGATGGGCGGAGCGAAAGTGTTTGACCAATTTTCCACGGTCCGAGATTCTTGTAGCTAAGCCGTCAAAAAGTTACGTTGTCTACTCTAGGTAAACGCAATCTACTTTGCCACTCTCTCCCCCACTGTCAAGCCCCCCTTCGCGGTCGGCATCTTTGCAGGCTTTTAGACGGACGTCTGTAGGTAAACGGGCCCTAATTTGCTCCCGAGTATAGAAGGCAAATTAAAAAGAAGGTCTGTTTTCTGGGCTATCCTCCCCTCCTACCAATCCTACCCAGGCCATCCCACCCAGCCCCCATCATGCCCATTCATCCAACCCACACGCGTCCAGACTTCAGTGTTCCTCCATACTATGTGCGCTTCCCGTTACCTATGCTCCTTAGCACTTCTGGTATGGTACAACATTCAACATTCTCCTACTGGGATTATTATACCGTCAGCGGTGACCTGCTATTTGAGAGTGCGGGCGTTCTGAGAGTTGGGAGCGGTGACTCTTTGTTCAAGGTTCGGGTCTAGCACGGCGTGACGGGCCTTGCGGTGGTGCTACCACGGGTGTAGCATAACAATGATCAGTGCTCTAAAGCTACTCAGGAGAGTTGGTATGGCAGGACCGTATAGTAGGGAAAGCTGGAGAATTTTATAAGACCAAGTCAGTAAGCAAGATGCTTTAAAGCCCTCGATTGCTAGAACAAACCACCAGCCCTTGATGGGATTGCAATTGTGGTAGGAATAATGGCGAAGTTTTTTCTCTTAGGAATCTTTGACAAAGCGAGATGGAGAGTGGTGTTTGTGTGCCCGGCACAGCATGTCCACAGGGGGGTTGTGAGATGTTTTAGGGAAGCCAGGACCGAAGGTGACTTTAAATTATTGACTCGTGGTTTATCTTGCTCTAGTTGTGCCATCTGGTGCTTGGGGTAGTCAATTATGAGCCTCTCCTCATCGAGGTCTACCTGGAGGGCGGCGATCTGCCATTCTAGGGTTGAGTTGGGTAGGGCGGTACGGGAATAGAGGAGGCAGACTTAGTTGTCGAAGGTGATGAGCATAGTTCCCATGGGGCACCAAACAGAGTGGGGATTGCGGAGCCGTATACGACCGAATCTGAGGAATATAATAAGACCAAGTCAGTAACCAGGACACTTTGAAACTTCTCAATTGCCAGAACAAACTAGTGGGCCTGATGGCGTGGTCGAGGGTGGGTTGGGGAATGAAATGGTTCTTGGATCCCTCGTGATGTAGGAATAAAATGACCGTTGATGTAGGAGAGACAAATATGTGGATAAGGGTGTGATGAAGGGCTTTAGGAAAGCAAGGGCACAAACTGAGTTTAAGTAATTGCTAGAACAAACCTTGTGCCCCCGGTGTCGTGGTAATCACAACAGGGCGGGAAGAGGAAGGATATTTTTGGATATTCTGGGCAGTGAGAGTAGAGGTACCGCTGAAGCGGTGAGGACAAGAAGAACGACTCTCGGGGTGCCGACCACCGTTTCCGAAAACAGCTTGCCGTTCTTGGCCTTCCCCCAGGACTGATCCTAGGAATCTCTCGTGGTGCCTAGTTAGCATTGTGTGATGATACTACCTCGTGGGGAAGGAGAGCTGCTCCTCTAACAACGACGAAGTTTTCGCGGTGATCATCTCCGAAGATACCCTAGATCACCCATTCTGCCTCCAGGGCTACCAATTGTATAGGGGAGAGAGTGGCGGATTGGGCCCGGGCCGGGGTAGCGAAGCTCCCACGTCCTGTAGACATAATGGTGGAATTTCCCTTCGAGGTTCTGACAGACAAACAGAGCTGGGAAATAGAGATGCGGGGCTTGTTGAAAATGTTGAAAATGGAGGTAATGATCGGAGAGGAGAACTTTATGGAGTAAGCCGAAGTGGCTCAAGTAAAAAAGAGTAATTATATTGAAGCGGTTAAGGGGTTGTAAGACTATGTGAAGGAGGGAAAAGAAAAGCAAGAAGGAAGGGGATTTTATAGTTCAATGTTTGCGTGCCCCGCCGGTGCATACGTGTACTGCTGCCTGCAGAGGCGAGCATTTCCAACAGTGCTGAGCCAAGAATCAGTATGTATCTGGTAATTGATCTTAGAAGATTAATGTCTCCGGCAAAGCCCTTAACAGAACCATCGGCTTTGAATTAGGTGACTTTTGCGAAACACCATAGCTATTGCCACACAGAGTGTCACCCTCGGCTTTTCTCGTGAACCGGTATATCTAATAGTGCGTCTTGCCATTTTGTTTTTTTGGAGTGTTATACTGTAGAAGGAAAACCCTTCAAATTCTTTGCCAGACTCTTAGGACGTCATAGAAACCTAAACTCCTTTTGGGGCCTCTGAATTAGAACATACTATTTTCTATCCCAGATCCGCCAATCCGTGTACTTTCTGTACTGATAATTTGCATACTTAAAAGCTGTGAAATTAGGGAACATATGAGGGATGGTAATGTAGTTTCGTGGTATAGTAGGCTATCACATCAGTCAAACCCTGCCCGAACGTGGATGAAATAGCTGATTGTCGTCACTATTCGCAAATTCTTTTTTTCCTTCTTCATTCACAGAGCCATCTATTGCTTTAGCTGCAGTAGGCCTGTCGATTGATATGATTGGGCAATTCTCTAACTGGAGCGCCTGGGACATAAAATGTGCTTAAGCTTAGACAGATGCCAGTTCGTTAATTATTCGGATACTTTAGAGCTAATATTTTTATACCGTATTAACTCGCGGGAACCTTCTTAGGGGCCAGTGCTTTCGGATAAGATCTTTCCCCTGGCATTGTCCCGGAATCACAATAGGAAGTCGTAGGCTAGCTCTTTATAGCCATCTAACTCTACTTAAACAAGTATTCTAGGTTGAATCTTGTCAAAGAAAAAAAGGGAGGAAAATTCCTACCCCAATATCCAGTCATAAAGTTAGGTTATCCTTTTTATGAGGATGTGATAGTCCAACCCGAGTATCTGCAAATCACCAACTCGATTTATCCCCTCTCCGGTGGAACTCCCCTTCAGATTGAGAGAGAAAAATAGAAGAAAGATGAAGGGGTTTCTCCATGTGGGATCGACTCTTACTTACTTGGATAGCCGGGTGATAAGTTGTGATTGGCCCCTGGTAGAGGATTAAAGGTGTGTGAGCGTGCTGGTGCGTTTCGAAGTACCTGCATGGCCTAAACTGGAACAGTATCTGTTCCCCCGGGTATTATAGCTTAGCTAGCGGTAAACCAAATTTCTAGGAGCAGAGGACACGGATAACCGGATCTATTGTTGGGGAGGGAGTTTATTCTATTGGGATTTAGGACTGCAGATAATATAAATTAATTTCCGAGGGTTTAGAACATAGAAGCGTCGATTAGCCAACTCGGCCAGGTGCGCTTCAATAGAACTCGCCACTTTTTTTTCTTTAGATTTAAATTATTATTTTTTGTTAAATCCTCGATTTATTGCTAGGGGAAAATCATGGCATTTTTCTTTAGATTTAACTTATCGAGACAATTATAATTTACTCTCAATTTAGCGTCATGGGTTATGATTCGTTTATAGGTAACTCGTAGAGTAACATGCAGGATTCCTATAGGGGATGCTGCTATGAGGTTATGTGGCTAGGGATATATGTTTACGGGCGTGCGATTTTGAGGTGTGCGGCGAGTATGATGGGCACATGGTTTGCTGCATTCACATATTATGATGATGGGCATATGATAGGATATCTGTTTTTAGCCCAGTTGATATCCGCTGCTGCCCAGTATGATATCGTATTATCAGGCGTTTGGTTCAGTATTGTTCCTTTCACACCCCATGCCGTCTGACATAGGGTAGTTGGCATAGGCTACAAACTTTAGGGATCCTGGAGGATCACGGGATATCAGGACAGTTCCAGATTGTTTGAGATCCCGGGAGAGAGATAGTGATCTATCAGCTTTCTAAATTATGTTCCTTTGGGGTTCGTCGAGTCTTCTTAGGATTTGGGAGTTATTGGTTCCGCAGAGATATACATCTCCCAGCTTGCTCTTAGCTATGATAGGAGAGGTAGGGGTCGTCCACCCACTGCGCTTCCATGTTTAGCTGTTCTTGGAGCTGATTGTTGCTCTTTCACTCTTCTATTCTTCGATGCGTTCATTAGGCTCCAACACAACATTGAGGGAGGTGCTTGTTTTAATCACGACAATTAGGCGATGCCAGGATTAAAGAAGCCTGCTGATAGCAGCCCGAAGTAGTTGGATCCCATGAATTACCAGAATCCCACTTTGTTTTCTATTGTTACCTAACCCTAGCTGAGGGCTTGCTAGCTCCGAATCTTCTCGGGATATATTGCCGAGCCGCATAGGTTTTTCTTACTCATAGGAGCTCAAGTAAACTATCGGTGTAATGTCACTATGCCTACCCAGGACCTCGCGCTTCCCCCTCCACGCTGGCAACTCATTAAAGCCCATAGTGCTATTGACCACTCCCCCTTGGGAGAAAAGGCTACATCTCAGAGGCACAGGTTTTTATCCGGGAGCCAGGGTCTGATGGCTGGGATTCTATCCCGGAAACATTGGGCTTTGAATGTGTGTCTACTGTGGGATTGAATGAAAGTCCTGAGGAGGAGGCACGAGTGAGTTCTCGTGATAAAGGGTTTCTGCCAAACACAAATTAGGCTCTCAAGTAAAATTAAGTTTCTCTATAACGTAAATTACGGTGATCCCGCTCACTACTGGGATCCCGCTCACCCATGGCAACCAGTGAGGAATGTAACCTCAATTGGATTATCTCTATTAATAATAGAGATACCACCATAAAAATCTAGCTACAGGTACTTTAATATATGGAGAATCAGAATATGTATTTTTAATTTCATGTAAATAAATTGTTGCTCTGCTATAGTGGCTTTAAGATCACTTATGCCAGAGAGAACTTGCACTCTTTCCTAAGAATATAAAATTCAAAACCCCCCAAGAAAGGCATTCTAAAATACGTAGAAGGATAGTATAAGACTTATATATTCAGAGTGACCTGGTTTTGATTTACTTTACAAGCATTTCTCAAAGTATTGGTAGTTGAAAAAGTGATATGAAACTACATACAAACTACATACAAATTGAACCAATTTTACTATGTGATAGCTACAAATCCACTTGACCTATGGACTCAATATTTTGGAATCTACTTTATTATGGTTATTTAAGTAAGTATAAGGTGTTTGAAGCAAAACAAATATACCCTTTATTGCTTTCACCCATGTATGATAGTAGAAGGATGAAAATTATGATGTAAATAAGCTTCTTCTCAACTTTAAAATCACAAAAGGCAAATCTCTAAAGCAAATAACACTTGATTCATAAGTTTACCAGTATTAGCCTGAGGGCACAACTGCAAATAGTTTGTATACTTATTAGCCAAGTATATCTTATTTTATTAAGATTCATGAAGCATATTGATCTTATTGAGCTAAATGTACTGAACTTATAGTCTGATAACCAGCTCTCACTTCAGCATGCTTTAGACAGTGTAACTTGACCTTCCAGACTGTATTACATTTTCTGCTAACTGATTGCTAGTTAAAATGATAGGCAATTGAATTGTGAAGATACTATTGGGATTTAGTAAAGATTGTTGCCTGCTCAATCATAATCAAAGTACCGAACATGGAAAACTTTCTTATTAAGCTTTAAACTTGGCATTCATACCTAAATAACTATGATAAAGTAGATTTCAAAAGATTGAGTCCATAGGTCAAGTGGATTTGTAGCTATCATATAGTAAAATTGGTACAATTTGTATCTAGTTTGTATGTAGTTTCATATCACTTTTTCAACTACCAATACTTTGAGAAATGCTCGTAAAGTAAATCAAAACCAGGTCACTCTGAATATATAAGTCTTATACTATCCTTCTATCTATTTTAGAATGCCTTTCTTGGGGGGTTTTTGAATTTTATATCCTTGGGAAAGAGTGCAAGTTCTCTCTGGCATAAGTGATCTTAAAGCCACTATAGCAGAGCAACAATTTATTTACATGAAATTAAAAATACATATTCTGATTCTCCATATATTAAAGTACCTGTAGCTGGATTTTCACCATTGTATCTCTATTATTAATAGAGATAATCCAATTGAGGTTACATTTTTCACTGGTTGCCATGGGTGAGCGGGATCCCGGTAGTGAGTGGGATCACCGTAATTTACGTTAGCTCAACATAACCTTCCATAAGCTGTCAAGGGCCCCCACCTGATAATATTATAATAGCATGATACAAGCTAAGTTTATGAATCCCCTTTCTGAGTCCACTAACGTCCCTTATTTGGCGACTGATACAAAGATCTATTGGCATGAATGGGAAGTATTTTAGCCGTCGTACGTTAATGCATAATGCGTCTCGCAATTCACCAGCACACCTCCTGACCCCACGGTACATTGCGCATACAAAAAGCCAAGCTGTTAAAATTGTGTCCAGAACGGGGGTATTTGGGAAGAATCCCTTGTGAGACCATCAGCAAAGCGGCCTGGTGACCTGACCTGACTATATATTAGAAGTGGAGATACCCTCGAGAAAGACACTCGAAAAAGGGAGGCATAAGTATTGGTCACTGGCTGCTAATAGAAGGGCCTCTTCATGGATAGAGAAGCACCGGAAACGGGAACATCAGTGATGAAGGACAGCAGCTTGGGCTTGGAATAAGTCAGAATTGTGAAGGGGTCATGGATTCCAGTTTTCAAATCTACGGCCAAAGGGCTGCCAGATGCCCCTACATTGACAGTTGTGTAACAGAATAGGACAACAAGAAATATCCATGGCCTGCCATAGACTCTCGCAGGGCCGCTCAAGTCTGGTGTCATAGGCACAGCCCCCCCGCACGTCTCCTCTAGTGATACCCTGTGAACATCTATTCTAGCCAACCCTGAAACCTCTATCCATGGTAGAGGCGTTCAGCCCCGGCGTTGAAAAAGCGTTTTTCGAGTGTCAAGTTTTGAGTTGATTTATCATAAAGTAGTTTCGTGTGCGAAAAGGCGTGGCACACAACCACCAGGTTTGCAGGTAACATCTCGACTTGAAATACTTGCACAAACGCTTCCCCGCCCCGGGGCTGAATGCCTCTAGTGTAATAGTAACAGATCGCCGGAACCCAAACATGCGAGTAAAAAAAAAAAAAAGGAAACAAAAGAGTTCAGTAAACTAGGATTCCCATACCGGTATGGCCACCACTCTAGTATAATACAAACTAACAGATGCGGGGGAATCGCTTGCCGCGCCAACCCCACCAATCAACACGGCACCCCAACCAGCTCGAGATTACTCCATTGTTTTTGGTAGTATAATAGAAAGGCGAAAAATCTCACATCCCGGCCGTTTTGGCTAAGTGAAGGGATTGTCGCGACGAAGGAGGTGTGGTTTGGGACCCGTTCAGTGTGCTCGGCGACACAAAGATGAATTTCGCATCCCATCCGTTCTGCAGCCAGCTAGGCGCAGGTGTAGGATAGTTTCCTTGTGTGGAAGATACCGTATTATTAAAATTAAAATTTTCGAAAATATTATAGCTATGATACCGGATTGGCATAGTTTCCCGTGGTCCGAACGGCCTAGTGTTGGATTGCATATAGGGTATGTGGCTAGGAGATGTGTGGTTATAGGGTATGGGCATTTGAGCCGCACAGTGAGTAGAGACACTTTTTCACATCCTCTGTTGGCAGGCAAAGGATATGGGTACAATATTAATATTTGGTCTATGTTTCTTCCACCCCATATTGTTTGACTAGGGTAGTTGGTTTGGTTCTGTTTGCCCTTTGAGCTAGCCGGTATGGGTATAGGGTATAGGGGTTTTTTAGGGATTAGGATGGCTTAGAGATCACAGGGGAGTACGACGTCGTTGGATGGTGAGTCTCTTTTAGAGCTCGTTGTATTTCCAGAGTTAGCCACCGATATATCTCTAGTCTGTCCTTAACTCCATCGATTGTCTAGTCTATCGCCCTCTCTCTTGTTCAGTGAGCCTTATCCCAGTGACCTCACCCGCATTGCTGTGTCCTTTGTTTGTTCCTTCATTCTGAGGGACTGCTTGGGACAGGAGCTAGGGTTTTTGGTGGCTGGAGGGTTTTCCATAGATCAAACGAAATCCGGCTAGCCGGGTTCGTTTTACAGAAGTAACGCGGTAGTGTTAAGAAGGATAGCGGCTGGCAAGAGTAGCTGATTTTCACGAGGTATCATGCCTAGGTTCAGCAATGTCAGTAAAGTGGCCATAGGCAATCAACTAGGTAGGATATTGTGCCCTTGACTAGTGAGATGGCTTCAGAATTCTGAAGCGCCCCGAACGCATCTTCTCCTTGGTGACAGTTTCAAGCCAGTGTTTCCCTATAAGAAAGTCTTGTATGTTGGATCTATACACCCCGGCGGGTTCGGGACGGGTTCTTACTGGCGCCGGTTGGATAGGCGCTGCAGCATGGAAAGCGGTGTGGAGAGGACGTGGCAGCTCTCCGGTGCAATCCCATGAAGCACTTATGCAGAAGTTTGAGCTGATTTACAATCCGTCCTAGTACTCCCAATATCAAATCTGTCTAGACCGCCGTGTGCCAGTAATGTCGTAACGTTTGCGAAATGGACTGCTAGTTGGTACCACCAACTTCTGAGCATTACGAGCACAGGAACACGGCGAGGATCAATACCGGTATGTTATGTTGAGGGAGTAATCATTCCATCCACGCTCCTCCCGATATCAGCCGTTATCAAATGTTCCAAGCATTTTGATACGGTTTATAGGACTAGCCGAAACTTCACAACATAGCTACCCGCACTAGTTTGGCCAATTGGCCATCCTAAAATTCAGAATTATGATCGCATAAGGATTCTCTTTGTGATAGATCAAGATATGCAGCAGTATTATACCTGTAGGGTTGAATGTTTATGCTTAGGAATTTAAGGCGCATATCTAACCCTAGAGAGAGGAGCTGAGAAATGAATTTGCAAGGTCAATAGGAGTTCAGATATGATACAATCTTGGGACAACCCTCTTGATAAGTTATTTCGGAATTTAAGACCCCAAAGCCCCTCACCGGCCCTTCGGAGAGATCGGGAGCGCCTCATAAATGACCCTTCCAAAGTAACAGGTAGTAATGATTAATCATTCTTTTAGTTAGTCACGTGCAATCTGCTCATACAGTAATGCGGTAACCCCGGTGGATAAAGCTGCTATTGCATACACCTGAAATTCGGCAAGGGCTTCTGGATCCCAGCGGCAAGATGGCAGTCTTTTTCACAAATGCCATACGCCGGGGTTGCAGCCGCTCGGCGGGGGTCTTGGCGAGGCAGGATTTCTCTTCGGCGGGAATTACGGTGGGGTAAGCTAGAAACTCCATATCACGAAGCCTTTTGCCGGGTGGCTGTATTGTACTCGTACCGTGCTTATTGCGGGAGCAAGGTTACCTTCGAGAGAAGCCACTCTGGTGTCCGCGTGGTAGGGTCAGCGGAGGAACATTCCCGACGAATGGTCGTTTCTGATATGGAGCTAAGCCCGTAGATTGCTATGAAAGTTTTGCGTTTCCTTATTTGCCGAAAGGGGCACTGGCGATTTGACGGATACGACTGCATTTACGGATCACCCCCCGCTCCAGCACCAACTCTGCGACATACAGCGTTTCTCTACAACGGCCCCTCGTAGGCTCCTCTGGCTTATTCCTGGCCATTAGCCCTCAGCCCTGGCGGCCCGCAACCTAAACTTAATCATGGCACCTCACTCGACTAATCCCAGTTCTCACCCCAGAAAGGCAGAGATTTTCAGAGGAAATTTCAACCACGAAAACCTTCCCGTATGGGTGGACCGGAACGCCAAAAGTGTATGTTGATATCACAAGAACTGCGTAGTTCAGGCACGGTAAATTTTCTCGAGCGATATATGCAACGAGTTGATCTTCCCATATTCCTGGGAAACGCCTCCATCAATCTCGACTCCTTGAACTATTGCAGAAAAAGAGGCGGGCCCACCCAACTTGATATTGTGATAGGGCCACCTACAGAAAGACTTCTGTTGGGAATCGGGCTTCTACAGGCAAGAATAAGTGGATGATCCATGTCGTATCCCCCGTGAAAATTTTGTGTTACTTTTCTCGCATAACCCCACCTTTTTCTTTTTGTCAAAACCTGAGGTGAGGGAAGGGGGGAACCACTCGTTGCATTTTGTTCCTTTATTATTATTATTATTATTATTATTACTTTTCTCACGGAGCAGCAGGAGGAGGAGGGGAAAAAAGGCCGTTTCTTAATCCGCCATGCAAGTCATGCGCATCTTGCAGACAAAAATAATAGTTCGAACCCCAGAATAACAGGGTTGAGAAGTCGCAGCCCCGATGCCTATACAAGGGACCACGCGCCTGTCAACGAGACATCAGATGGCATAAATTCTCACTCGGTAAGACACAAAGGGCACCGCTGATCTGACCAACAAGCCTCCTCCAGGCAACTACCGATATTCCTACGAATACAATCAGAGAAAGTAACTGTCGAGGGCGTACAGTACAGTACCAGTACATGCGAGACTGGTGATGGCGAGCCTGGGGCTGATATGTGCCTCGGGTTAATTTTCCAACCTCCCGGGATGGTGGGGAAAAAATGGTTTGCTTCCCTGATCATATTGTGTGGTGTGGGTTGGATGCACCACGCGGGTAGGGCACGAATTACCCAAGTGCGACCGATGCCACCACACAACCGCTGTTTCAATAACATGAAAACCCCTCGCTGTAATGGGCATACTGCAGCATTACTGGCGGATATCGCACATGGGCAAGAGGATCGACAGCAAGAGGAAAAAAAAAAAGAGGAATGATACACTTAGCGGATTTCCCTGTCAGCACTGAAGAAAGGATGAAAATTTGACGCTACACGAAAATTCCAGGCCTCTTCTTGTCTCGTGGATGCTTTGAGAGGGTAGGATATAAAGACGACGGCCGGCGTTCCCAGAGGACGGAGCTGCTCGGGGTCTAAGTGCAGTTGTGGGGTATCATAGTTTACTATCTTTCTTTTCTTTTTTCTTTCAGGGTAAGATAAGAAAGTTTTATTACGAACCCGGTGTCGTCGTATCAAAGCTAATAAGTTTTTCAGATTTTTCCCACCTAGAAAGAGCCCCATTAATATCTAGATTTGTTAAACATGACAAAAGCAGGATCTTCGAAGAAATATTCCGCTGGGAGCGAGGCTCTTAGTGCACAAACAAGTCTTCTCTCGGGGAATGATGAAGAGGCCTCTTTAGACATAGCTCCAGTCATTGAGATACCAACGGCGGTCGGGAATTCACACCAACTTACCTGCCTCGATGGCTACATGCTGCTAGTGAGCTTCCAGATAGGCTCGGGGCTATTCTCTTCCCCATCGCAGATAAACAATAATACAGGGTCTCCAAGCGCGGCCATTTTTGTCTGGATAGGTGCCGGTTTGCTCGCATGGGCTGGTGCAACATGTTTTGCAGAACTCGGAGCAGCAATACCGGTCAACGGTGGGGTGCAGGAATATCTCCAATACATCTACGGAGATTTCCCAGCACTGCTTGTCTCGGTCACTTGGATCGCTACAGTGAAACCATGTTCCATGGCGCTCCTCAGTCTTATTTTCGCCGAGTACTGGACCCATGCAATTTTTGGCGGTGAGGGAGATACTTTCTGGTTGGACAAGTCATTGGCAATCGGCGTGTTGGCATCTCTCACTTTGTTCAACTCTATCAGTACTAAGACTTCGTCCAGTCTCAATGGGATATTCTCTCTCATAAAGCTTTCGACCGTGGGAATCATTGCAGTGCTTACCATTCTTGTCATGTTTATCGGGTTGAATGCCCAGGGAAGTAAGCCTAGCATGGACTGGAAGACTCGAGATTGGTTTGCGAGTAGACCCACAGAAGTGGATGGCCATCGTGTCGATTGGGCTTCCTTGACAGTATGGGAATCTATGGGCTATTATTCTGCTGCACTGTGGGCCGGCACTTGGGGATATGGTGGTTGGGATAATGTGAGCTGCCCTATATACAACCAAACCAGAGGACAATCTTAACACCTGCGAGTTAGGCCAACGTTGTCGCGGGAGAAATGCGTAATACAGCAAGAGATCTACCAAGAGCGGTTAATTTTGCCTTACCAACTGTGATATCTTGCTTCATCCTCACAAACTTATGCTACTATATCATCCTTCCGTGGGATGTCATTGGCGCAGCAGATACAATTGCAGTGGTACGCTCTCATCTGATCCCAAAGGCAATCATACTCATCTAACAACACACAGGCAGTAGGACTGAAGACTTTGGGGGCAGCCGGGGGATTGGTTTTCGCGGTCTTAGTATCTATAGCCTGCGCTGGATCGCTGAACGCAAACATATTCACAACCGGCAGATTTACAGAGTCTGCTGCACACAAGGGCTACATTCCAAAGTTCTGGGGAGTTCAAGGCTGGGGAATTTCATCAGAAGAGAGCACACCCTCAACCCCCACGTATGGAACTACCAGCGGCCCTCCCGAATCCCCCCAGAAACCCCTGGAAGGTGCTGCTCGGGGAACTCCTTTGTAAGCCATATCCCACATATGCCTACTTACCTGCCTACCTACCTGCCTACCTACTTTACGAGACTAACAAATTTTCCCTAGTCGAGCAATGATCCTGAATACCCTTCTATGCTGCACCTACATCCTCATCGGAAACTTCAGTTCCCTCGTGACATTCATTGGAATAGCCGAATACTCATCCTACATCGCGACGATGTCCGGCCTTATCTATCTGCGCTACACTCAACCCGATCTAAACAGGCCTTATAAGCCACCCATATGGACGCCAGTTTTGTTTCTTATCGTTTGCTCCGTCATGGTGGTTCGTGGGATGATATTCGCGCTGGCTCAGACGGGAATTTTGGTGGTGTATGTCTTCCTAGTTAGTCTTTACTATAAATATTCGTGGAAGGGGGGACGGGGTGTGAGGATTTGATGGAGTTTGTATATTACAGTACATAGATCACTGTGGTAGATAGGAATTGGGATTACTGTACCCGAGTACTTGCATCCAAAAAACAAAATCCAACACAGAAGAAAAGGAGGGGAAGGCAGTCCTGGGTGTGGGGGAAATGATGGAGCTGCGGGTAATGATTAGCTCATGCCTCCTTTCTACTATACATCACGAGTATTGTCGGGGAGTGACGAACACCAGCATCATACTCCCATTGACACGCAAACCCCATACAGTCTCCTCTACGCAACTCTCAAGTAATAGCTCTCGTTTCAAAAGCCTCGGCCCGCAACAACCCACCACCGAACCTGAATTACCAACCTCCTCCCCGAGAAAGGAAAAAGTATATACCATATCCCTACACTCTCTCCTCCAACTCCTCACCAAATGCTATGTATGATACATCTCAGTCCCCCAACAGATTCTGAGCCCGGCCAACGCCCACACGAGACCTATACCCCTCCGCCCTGGTGCCAAAGTCACACAGCTGCGCGGCCCGAAGAAGAAGAAGAGCTGTTTGCTGGAGGACAGGAGGCTGGGATACTTTTACTTTATTGCATGCAACCTTCCCTGATGCCGGGAGCTATGGGAATCTACTTTAGGCCTGGGAGAAGAAGAAAAACCGTTTATGAGTGCACATTGTGGGTTCTGGGGGCCGGCGGAGTTCAGTAACTTAGATGGGGGTGGGGGGCTTGAATCACAATCCATCAACAGGTTGTGGAGGCAAGTTATAGTTCATGACGGGGGGTCATGTCAACTTCTCACACATCCGGGTGGCTCCTCACCCAGAATGATATACCCTAATTTTCTGACGTTCGTGAGCACAGCTACGATTGCGTACGATACCTGAGACTCTAGCCGTTTTTTTCTTTCTTTCTTTCCCGCATGCAATTGCAGGTGTGTTTACAAAGGCCTAGAAATCACGGGTATATACGGTACTTACCGCCAGGTCTTATCCGCAGAGCCAACAGTAGCAGGTACTGTACATACAGTACAGTCGACCTAGCAGGTGCGTGAGCTATGACACCAGGAAATCTCCTCTTCTATACTACTCTTTTCTTACTATTAACACCGCCCGCCAGTCTCCGACCCGGCGAATCATTAGCACTAATAGCTCCACTTTCCCAAGTGTCCGGAAATGGAAAACGTAGGTGATCTAGCTATGGTACAACCAATACCCCCGCGGGCGTGCGGTATACCTAATTTCGTGGGAACAGCCGTAAACCTACCCCTCCGGTCACTTCCCGAATGCATACCTTAAAAAATCGCCTAGCGGTATGTATAATAAACGGTCGATCAATTACCCTAAATTCTAGGCATGATGTGGTAAACTCGACCCGCCGCTATACTCCTTAAGGCACCTACTATTTCTCTGGAAACCTAACCCTGCCGGAAACGCGCTTCGCTTCTCCAGGGACACTGGCACTCGAGTGGGAAGCTGCCGGTACTATACCGCGTGGACAATAGTGGTGGGTTAAGTTTACCTGCGATGGAATCTATAGTAGGATCCGGCCTGCTGGTATCGGTACTCTTTTGCGTCTGGGAACAGTGCCCACCACTGCGCATTTGCAAGAGCGCGCAGACAAAACCAGCACGTTTGGAATCGAACACCGGTGGGATCTTTTTTTTTCCCTCTCCCAAAAGTCCAGGGACAACACTATTTCATCTCATTTCCATTTTTCTTCCTTAGTCCCTTTCAAACACTGGTAAACCATATGCTTGTGAAGGGTATGTGGAACTGGGGTTGACCCATATTACTTTTGGCCATTGATGGTTCTTACAAGTTTTGCTCTTTTCTGCAGAGGTGGTACAGCACAGTTGGAGAAATATATATATATATATCAAGTAGTATCAGGTGGATTTGGCGTTGGTTAAACGGCTACCGGTAGGCCGTCTAAGGCCTAAGTTATCATACAGCATTTACAATTGCTAGGGTGTCTATTTCCGATCCTGTGCCGGTGTTGTCATGACGAATTTAAACCCGGATATCACTAGATCCGGTAGCTAAGTCTAGTGGGTATTCAACATTATTTTCAACCTTCAGAACATCTCGACGCTCAGTCCCCGGTGTCCTCTCTCCCAGCCAAACCCAGCCTACTTGATATAGGCAACGAGTACCCCAACAAGGATTAAACAAACGCATAGCCAATTATCTGTGCGCATCAGTGCGCCCATACAGAATCCGAGGCCCAATGTTTGGGTACTTACCTGTACCAAGTGTCCATTCCATCATCCCCCATACCATTTCCCCCAAAGCCCATTTCTTTTTCAGATCTTTTTACATTACGCTAGATGAACAAAAATAAGCAGGCAAAAAAAAAAGTTGAAAAGCTAAAACTCAAGACTATTTCTTAGTCTGTCTCTTCATGGCCTTGCGGGTTTCCTTCTCCCGCTCTCTCTCAAGGAACTTTTTCTGTTCCTCGGCACTCATTCCACGAAGCTTCTTCTCTCTTTCATGTTTTTTATCCTCGTCTCTTTTATGCTGTCGCTCTTCGGCCTTTTCCTCATCAACCTGCTTCTGGAGTTTCTTAGCCTCTTCTTCGCGAACAGCCTTAACCTTTCGGAGAACCTCGGGGCGGAAGTGAGCAACTGCTGCAAGATGATCGACCAAACGAATGAATGCCTGCAGGAGTTTGGGCAAAGTGGCGGGGACAGTGTCAGATGGGATGCTGATCTGGAGAGTAACGCGTTTTTTGGGGGCTGTTTCTGCAGGACTGGAGGTTATTAGCAGAGGTTACCACATAGTAAGGAGGTAGCATACGTAGTAGGCTTATCGATAGGCTGGTCGCTAACAATCAAGTATTCGAGGATATCCTGGCAATCCACAACTGCCTCCTTCAGTTCTTTTGTCAACACAGTGTCTCCGATCTCCTTGCTCTCACTCATAACGGCTAGCCAGTTCGGGAGCCCATCCAAATCTGAAGTCTTCGTAAGTGAGAGGTCATAACGATCCTCTCTCCACCTCTTCATTTGATTCTTATTAACCAAGGCCCAGACAAAGCTATCATACTTAGAGCTCGGACCACCCTTTCCAGGATCTTGACCGTCAAAGGGGGAAATAGTAATAGTAGCATTGTCGGTAGGGGTTGGCAGACTTTCAAAGAAGAACGCGAAAAGGTGCTCTCCAAACCAAGTGATTGGATTCGATCTGCGTTGAAGCTTGATAGTGGTGTGCATAAACGCAATATTTTGTCTTCCAGAAGCGTAGGTGATAAACTCGAGAGGATGGTTTTCCTTCAAGGCGTAATCGGCAGTAACAACCTGTTCGGTATTTGCTTGACTATAAGGATCAACCCCAACATATGCAAACTCCTGGCTTAGGACAGGACTGATGCTGCCGAAGAACTTTTTGGCGATAGCGCGATTTCGGCGGGTTCCCCAGAGATGCCAACCGAGCATGCCAAAGAGAAGGAGGAGAATGTAGCCTTCGAATTGGAATTCGTCGAGCGAGTGACGCTCCCAGAGAGCGTACCAAGGCCCATCAAATTTAATCGGAGGGCCGGTGGGAGTCGGGGAGGCACTAATAGATGTCAAATATGAGGCAGCAGACTCTGGGGCCGGAGGTGGAGTAGCAGGAGATGGAGTCGCAAAATCAGCAAAGTCTGGGAAATCGCAATTAGCTCACGGAAACCGAGTACATCAGATTGAATGTGCCAAAGGAGATAGTTGTCAAATTGATGGAACGTACCATCATCGGAGGCGATGCTTGATCCAGCCTTCTTTTTCTCGTCGCCGAGGATCTTTCCAAGGTATTTTTGTGCCATGACTTCAAATCGGTCGGCCCCAATTAAGGAGAAGAGGGTGGAGAGGAATAAAAAGTGTTGGTGGTTGAGCCGTTAAAAGAAAGGAATGAGAGGAAAGTGGAGAGAGAGGAATAGAAAAAAAGGATAGGAGAGGCCACTTCTTGGGTATCCTAAACTATTCCGTTTGTGCCTACCACTCTCGGGGGAAAGTCGGTCGGGCTTCATCCGAAGAGAGAATACTATAACAGAACCAGAAGAGCCGCCTCGCCTTTTTTTCCATCCCCCACTTTACCGCACAAAATTAAAGTGTCACCTCAGGCGCAGCACCAGCATGTCTGGTTCTATCGTATATAAGTCACAAACCCCCATCCGGATATTGGATATACAAGAGCACTTTGTTTGGTATCAACATCTAAAGCGAAATTTTACACCTCGCTTCTATTTCATATTTGCTATACACAAGAGCGCTCCGTCCTACCGGAATCGTTCTTACCCACCGAAAAAAAACCCCACTACACATTCGGTCCCATTGCATCCCGCCAGCAAAAAAGGAATTGATCGGTGCATCAGGATAGCGAATAACAATGTAACTGGGTTTAAAAGTATGATTTCTTGCCCTAGAAAACCGCCAACCCATGTCAGTTTCTTTCATAACAAGTGTCGCAGAAGGTAACCAACCATAACCAGTCTACACATCCCGAAGACAGAGCCCGAAAAGCCGAGGCCGAGCATAACGAAGTATGGATAGAGCAACATCTTGGATCGTGGAGTCTGTCGGGGGGGTCGGTAACCATGGCGAGTGAGCAAATAGGGCCCGGAGGAGAAAACAAACCTTGTACCATTGCCTCACACCATCATTCTTTTGGAAGAGGCGCTGATAGTGAGGGACCCGGTTCTCGCGGTAAACGAAGCCACTGCGATCATTTTAGTTCCAAGTTTTCCGTAATACTGGTAAAATACAGCGAGGTGAGGGGTGCATACGGCATGCCTAATGTTTTTAATATGTGGTTGGGTGGATTGGAGTAGAGATTGATGGATTGAAGGTCTTAGGAAAGAGTGGGAAAGATGGTTCGATGATTGCCAGTACGATACCTAGGACCAATTGTTTCATCTGACCGATTAGTCATGATCTTATCTGATCCTTGAACCTCAGCGGTAGACTGGGACAACATGCGATTTAGCCCAGTTGTGTTAGGGCCATATCTCAACAAACACCTCAAGGTCGCAAACAAGGTATGAAGCCACCAGAACCCCTATAACCACCATTGAATGTCGGCATCACTTTGATCTTTTAAATGCGTCCTAACAAGCCTGGAAACCAGTCGATTCCTTCAATCTCCCCAGACACTACGCACAACCCTTAAGCATATCGAAATGAGCTTCTATTTTGCTATTGTCGGCACGAAGGATAACCCGATTTATGAAGCCGAATTTGGGACCTCAAAGCAAGGTGGCGATGGCGTAGCTCGAGTACTCCTCCCGCATTGTCACCACATCATCCTCGACCTAGTTGTTAATACCTTCTTAAGTTCCGCGAAGAGCAACGCTCTATGAACCAGTTTATCGTCCACTCAAGCCTTGACATAGTTGAAGAGGTCCAGTGGGCCACTCCCACAATGTTGTGCTTCATATCCTATCTTTCATAACCTGCGGCTAACGTTATTAGGTACATGAAGTGCGTTGACAAGTTCAACAATCTTCTAGTCAGCTGTTTTCTGACCGCTGGAAGTACAACCCCGTATTCTGCCGATATCGACTGGAGCGGAGAGTTGACGAAGAGGTAGACATTAAATTTTTATTACTCCATGACCAAAAAGCGGATGACGCGATTCGTCAGTTCTTCGCAGATGTGTATGACCTTTACACAAAAACACTCATGAACCCATTTTACGAGGTCGATATGAGGATCACTAGCGGGGTGTTTGATGGAAAGGTTAAGCAGGCTGCCAAGAAGTACCTGTGAGAAGTTCTTAATAATAATTGATGATTCATTGACGGTTTGCGGTGTTATCGGAGCTTAGATCGAGTTACAGATATCAGATCAACTTTATTTGAGATATGATTGACAATCACGAGAATCCGATTTAGGTTCTCGCTGAAGCAACGTTCTGGGTGATTCGTGTAATAGAATACTGGTCTTTTTTTTATTTTTAATACCTCGGGAATACATAAGTGATTCAGTTATGGCATAATCCGTTGCTTTAGGGGGACATGCAGCCCGCATCCTGGAGGCCTCAAAAAATTGCGAGTATTATATCATACATGTGCAGGTACTTAAATACCTAATCCCTAATCTAAAACCAGCAAAACATTTAGCAGCTATACTCACTCAACGAGACACCTCTCAGTTCTCAAGAGATCAGACATCTTGCTTAGCTACTAACGTTAAGAACAAATGGCAGATCACATCACCCCCTTGTATCCAACCAAGCTAACCCCTTCAGTTTCAGTATCACTACTATCGCTGTTCCTGGTTGGGGGTTCAGCATCTACCTCGACCCGCATTCCACTATCCAGCTTGCCAGCCTCCTCCCTCTCTACTTGGCCATCGGTCTCTCTCTCTGACTCCGGCTCTAGATCTATCTCCATCTCTGCCTCTGCCCTGGGCCGCACCTCCGACCTAGTCTCCCCCACACTACCCTCCTTCGAGGCACATCTCACCATCGCCTCAGCCTTTTCGTAAAGCACACCTGCCATATCAACTCTTCTTTCATCTAAGAGCGCATCCAGAAACTCTTCCCCCGTCTGTAAAATGCTTAACAACCGTCGATTCGTCATTGGCCACTTATACAATCTTGCAACAGCTACCCAACCCGCTCTCCAAAAAGCATTTCCAGAGCCAAAGCCGATGTCCTCATTGATATAACTGCCATCGAACTTTCCCGTATTCCATGCAGTTACGATGGCCTTAATGAGAGTTTCAAGTTGGAAGGGGGCTGGATCGGCGATATTTCGGGTGAGATCTAGGCGTAGACGAAATTTGCAGAATTCAAATGAAGAATGCAGGCATAGTTTGTGCATCGCCTCGAGGAGCTCCCTTTGGTCTTTATATGAAACCGTCGCACGATATCGGGGTTTATTGCTCAGATGAATGGAAGGTTGCAGTGCGGTTTCCGGGGGCATGCAATCGGAGGGTGGAGGCGCGGGAGACGACTGGATACATTGCGGTTTGGTTCTGCTAACCCGCCGAATAATCGGAAATCTCTTCTTGGACCTAGCCCCCGCTCTAGGCAACGGCGGAGACTGCGATCCATCTTCGACACCAGCTCTATGACATCCCCCCTTACCACCACCCCAGTTCCTGACTATTCCCATCTGAGTATTCTTGAGCCACGCCTTCCTAATCTCCCCCAAAGACCCACCGGGCTTTCCACCCTTCCTCCATGGGACCCCCGGGAAGACCCTATTCGCTCTCCCCCCTAGCCTAATCTTCATCCTCTCCTTCAAGACCTCGCGCTTTTTTCTCCTCTCCTTCTTATCCATTCGAATACCCTTGAGCTCAGGTACCATTCCCGCGTTAATTAATTCGTAGAACGCATTCATCAGTTCTGTACGCGTAGGAATGTAGACTCTCCCGAAAATAATATCGAAAATCTGGCTGGTCCGAAATTTGGAGTAATTTGGTGTTGTGAGAAAGAACTGATGGAGGTTTGAGAGAATTATAGCTTTCGTTTGGGTGTGGTCCGCTTCATAGGAGACCTCGCGGCGGGGCATGGTGATGATGACGATGATGGTGGTGGTGATGATGATAGTGCTTAGATTGCGCCATGCGTAGCAAGACTTCTTATGAGGGCGGGAAATTTACCAGGGTGAGGGGGGAGCTCTCGTAGTCATCGGAAAATAGGAGATGATTGTGGCAGTCAGGAGAACCGTCAAAGAGAGCGAAGGTATTAAGTAGTGCAAGAATGAAGGATGAAAGTACAAGATGATTCAAGACATGTGCCATTTTCTTCTTTTTGTCAGTGGATATCATGCGGGCACCTCTATGAGAATAGTATATAGAACCACAGCGTCAGGTTCTAAACTTGGAGTGATGGATCAACTACCGGTATACCCACATATAAAGACACCACAGTAGACCTGCAGATCATTTGCCTCTATCTTGCTACCGGTATATCACTTACGCGACTCTTATATCTCTCCCATATCACACCAGAAAACATCTGGGGCTGGGGTGGGGAGTCACAGTATCCACTTACGGGGAGCCAGAGGGGGCAGTAAGGTTTCCCTACAGCAAGCCGATGATAAGCTCTACTTCACTACGGAGGTACAGCACCTAAGTTTTGTATGTTCCACAAGCGAGGTTTGCTGCCCTTACTCCCTGTGGAACACACAAAACTTAGGAGCTGTACCTCCGTAATACTTACGATAGTGGCAGGAATAGAGGTTGATTTCGCAGACTACAAATTCATCTGCTTGTTTTAGGGTGCTGGTGTCGAGTCTGATCCCCAATACAATTTTTTTACTATCATACATACCTACACTATCGCAGATAATAAGCATACCCCCGTTTGGATGTATTCCGTAGGATACAAGGGAAAACGCCCTTAAATAGCCCGGGCTTTCAGAAGCGTAACCCCTAGGGCTCAAGAATCAAAGATCACAGCGAATTATCAACAAAATCTGCGAAATCGGTCTCTTTGAACTTATTGTTGGTGCCACATTTGCACGTAGAATGCCCCAATACAGGATGATTGGCCATCTGGTAGCCGCTCACCTGATCTGGGTAGCAGCCATGCGCCCGGTCCAGCTAAGGCATACTGATAGCCGCTGCGGAAAGGGCTGGACCTCGCGCTAGGACGTTGGAGTTGCCTCTCTTATCATAGTGAGGTTGGTTGGTTTGTGTTTTGGCCTAAGCAGAGTGCGGAAGGCTAGCTTTTTTTCGCTCTGGTTTGCTCCCCCTTCATCTAGAGAGGGAAATTCTGGACTTCTCAGCGCAAGGTCCAATCACTCCGGTTTCTGAGACCACTGCCGCTATTCAGAGACGAAGCACTCCAAGGATTGGTTTTTTCCTCACTTGGTAAGGTACAAGCATGCTGAGCATGTTGGATCTCGTCAACTGGAGTTCGCAATTCTGGTAACCTGTCAAACTAAATATATCGTGGATTGATGCTAGCAATTCCCTACTGACAATCTGAGAGTGGATTATACGAGATTTTACGGTACAAGTTCCAGGGGAGATATTACGAGACAGTGGTACCAGTAGTCAACTAGCAAAATAACCCCTGCCTTGTATAATACGAAAACCTCCGCTGGCACTTGTGTTTGCTAAAGAAGCTTACGGGAATTATCCTAGACACAAAAACCTCTCCAGAAGTATACGAGATACAACTTTCGAACCCATTTTATGCTACTAGTATAGCAATGTCATAGGTGATGTCTTCTATGGGGCAGGGCTAGTTTGCTGGTTAACTGTCTTATCTTGTATGATACGAAAACATCTCACCTGGTACTTTTTCCAATAGCAGTAAACTTTAGATATGCTTACAGCGGGTCAAGTACCAGTACCGGTGGGCAATAGGCATCGGGTGCGGAAAACGTTGAGTAAGCTAGTGAGGATATGATAACAATATTATAATAACACAAAAGTGCTAAGGCCGGGTAACTGTCATGATGGTATGATTAGGCAAGCCAGAGTGAGAGGAACGGATCTTTCCTCCTAACTTCCTCAGATTGGGAGTCTCCATCTCAACAGTCAACCAACCGAAGTCTGCACACAAAGAAAAAGACTAGCAACAAGCAAAAATAAGAGATCGCATTATATGCTCCTTATCTGGCTTCAGTCCTTTTATTTATTCCTACTGTTCCTGTCTATTATTTCTGTGTTTCTTCGGTTACAGCTCAAGGGTGCAGTTCTCAGCTCTTTGGGCTTAACTCAGAACATCATGCTTCACATTACCCCTCTCAGGTTAATCAAGAAATAGCAGGCAAAGAATAATGATAAGAGGTAAAAGGGTAAGGCTAAATAAGGTTCACGTAATGCAGTCTCTTATTTTCACTTCTTGCTAGTCTTTTTATTTGTATTATATGCGGACTTTAGGTTAGTTGGCTGTTGGGATGAAGGACTCCCAATTACCGTACTCGAGTAGAGGACTCGCGAGCAGTGGAAATTCGAAACCTTTCTCCTCGCTCTGGCTTACCCGGCCTTATCATTTTTGTGTTGCCACCAGCCTGCTTAAGTTTTTTTTGCTACCTGACCCACTGTACTTGTACATGGCTGTTCAAGAAGTCTCTGGACGCTCTGCACTTATTAATACCTATCTTGGCACAAAAACGTCCGGAGACTTTAATTGCCAAGTATATGCCGGACTCGATGGAAATCTCTGGATTCATGGCTGCAATAGACATATGCTTATACTCATGAAAATTTCCTGATGACATATTCTCCAGGCTGTCTTAGAACGGGCGAGATGATAAATATGTTTCGGGAGCAATGAATTTCGTCGGTCATAGCCCTGCGCCATGTTCGTGCCGATGTTAGGATGGGCAGGTGCTTGATTCAAATCTGAGTGATGGCTGACGGAGAAAAGTACAGCCGAGCCTCCATGTTGCTGACCCTGTAGCGAATAAGATCCCGAGGAGTTTAGTTAGGCATGTGTTTGGGTTGGTTTGGGAGTCAGGGTCCACCAGACAGGTTGCCATCGCAACGAGAAAGGAACAGCAGTACAATGGTATTGTTTCAGGCTCCCAGCTTGGGGTTGATGTTACGCAGCCAACACCCTAACCACGGGCATCCCACTCCATAACAAACTCCCATAAACACCCTCGTGAGGCAGCTGCCCGCCTGTCAACCCTCTAACATTACTATCCCTCCCCTCTCATTCCGCCATTCCTCACCCTCCGTAACCCAGCCATCCTGGATTCGAATCAGAGCCCTCCAATCTCGAAGAAGGCGGTGGATAGGATTCGGTTTCCTTTTCGCTGGATTTGTGCTGCAGCAGTTTCTCGATTCCCCTACAACACGCTCCGGCGTTCCCTTTAATCCTGGATTTATTCTCCTCTTTCCTTTCCCCTCTCCGTTCACCTAGACGGCCCTCCGCTCCCCTTATCGCTTCAAACGCCACCGCTGATTCGCCTCCGCCAACTCCGTCGAAATTGCCCCATGGTCATTTTCGCTTGGAGACTATTCGAAGAGCATTCTCAATATCCTCGCCTGCACCTCCATCTTTACCTTCCCGCAGTATTCCACCTGACTCCGGGGTCTCTGAGTTAGACGCCGAAAAAATGACACCCTCGACACCCCAGCCTCATATCATCGCGCACTTCCGTTCGTTGGTGTGGCAATCCCTAGACAACGACTTGCTGCCGACAGCGCTGTTTGCTGCCGAGAGATTAAACGCCTATGATCCGAAAGGTGACTCGGTTCATTTGTTGGGCTTATGTTTGTACCGGGATGGCCAGTATCTGGCGGCGGAGTCGTTAACAAAGGGTTGGGTCCGACATCTAGGCTGTGCATATATATATGCGCAATGCTGCTTGAAGCTTGGAGATGGTAGAGAAAGCCAGGGTATAAATGCCTTAGAAGCCTGCAGACGGTTTTGGAATGGGACTAGCACATGGAGTGAGTTTATTTTGTCTTGGTGCCTATTAGGGCCGGATCTAACAATCGTTCTTCCTTTGTGATCTTAGATCAGCATTCAGACACAGACAGGCGCTCGATACCAGATGCTGCAACAGTGCACTTTCTATTAGGCAGGTTATGGCACAACGCTGGAGATGTGAAAAAATCGGTGGACTCGTATGTGGCAGCTCTTAAGTTGAATCCATTTGCGTGGGAGGCGTTTACTGGACTTTGCGATACAGGTATTTTATTCAGGGGTTGCCCCTTGAAGGGCTGTATGCTAACGATGGATTAGGTGTAAATCTACGGCCCAATGCCGTATTTAAGCAATCGCAAGAGATGCTCGAGTCACTCAAGATACCCTCATACCCTTCACATCCTTCAAATATACCCCCCACAATCCCAGAAGAATCATCAGCTCTGAATGGTCTGCGAAATTCGTCTGAAAATTTACCTAGTGATCCTTTTTCATCCAATGGGGGAAGCAGTAGAGACCGCTCGGATTTGTCATTCAATAATCATCCATCATTTTTCAACAGATTGAACGAGGGGGTGGGTAGTAGCTTGGAGGCGGAAACCCCAACATCGCAACCAACAGGGTCAAGTTCTCATGAATTATTTGGAGGGAACGGCGTTAACACCGCCGACAAACCACCACCGGTTCGGAAAACCCGGGCGACCGCCACTGAGGTCACTACAAGGAAGCTTACAAGCCGAAGCACTCGTGAGATCGGTAATGACGGTAAACGATCTGCAGCATCTTCTCAGGAGTCCGGACCTCAAGCACCCGCTAGAAGGAGTACAAGACTCACAAGCAAATTTACAAGCAAGTTGGGCGTTGGAGCGGAAAGGGAAACCAGGTTGGGAACAAAGGAGCGGGAACGGGAGGCCAAGAAAGCAAAGACTATCGGCAGTCGGGGTCGGGGTCTGCATCTAACCGGAGCTTCTGTTGCTGCAAAAGAGCGGCAAAAGGAGAGGGAGCAGGAGAATAGTGAAGATATCAATGTAAGAGCTTCCGAACCTGGCAGATGTGGGAAGTTTGTTTACTAACCGCTTTTGGTGAAATAGATGTCTGATGCTATATCAAAACCAACCTTTGCGCCAGGGCATCAGATTGATATAAAGAAGCAGGAAGCACAAGTGTTCATTCTTGACCTATTCAAGAAAGCGGGTGCTGGGTATTTCAGTCTGAGCAGATTTCGGTGCAAGGAAGCTCTCCACGCGCTAAACTCGTTATCCATGAGTCAAAAGGATACCCCGTGGGTCCAAAGCCAGATTGGGAGGGCATACTACGAAATGGCTAACTATATTGAGGTTTGTAGGACCTTTGTATGGATATATAAATGTTTGGCTAATGAGGGTTTTTTTTACAGGCTGAGAAATGCTTCTTAAGAGTCCGCCATTTGAGCCCTGTTCGAACTCGGGATATGGAGGTATTTTCGACAATTCTTTGGCACCAACGCAAAGAAGTAGATCTTTCTTACTTGGCACATGAGTTGGTTGAGCTTGACCGACTTTCGCCAGAGGCTTGGTGTGCCCTTGGTAACTGCTTTTCTTTACAGCGAGACCATGACCAAGCTTTAAAATGCTTCAAGAGAGCAACACAACTTAATCCGAAATTGGCGTATGCCTTTACACTTCAAGGGCACGAACATGTGAGCAATGAGGAGTACGAGAAGGCTCTTGCTAGCTATCGAAGCGCGATTACTGCCGATAGCAGGCATTACAACGCATGGTACGGCCTTGGGAAGGTGTTTGAGAAGATGGGCAAGTTCGACACTGCGGAGAAGCATTTCCGGACAGCATCGAAGATAAATCCTACGAACGCTGTTTTGGTATGTTGTGTTGGGATGGTGATGGAAAAGAACAAGGATTTTAGGGGAGCATTGCATCAATATAACATTGCCTGTGAAATGTCACCCGCAAGCGCACTCTCGAGGTTCAAAAAGGCACGAACTTTGATGTTGCTCAAGAGCTACCAGGTAAGTCCTCTGCCGCTGGCGCCAGAGGCGCTAGTGAGGGATAATTCCGGCTAGGGGATTATAAGCTAACCCTATATAACACTAAAGCCTGCCCTCAAAGAGCTACGGATATTAAAAGATCTCGCGCCAGATGAAGCGAATGTGCATTACCTGTTGGGGAGATTGCATAAACTACTCCATGATAAGAAAAGTGCCATTAAACATTTCACCATTGCCCTTAACCTGGATCCAAAGGTTAGTCCAATCCCTCTTCTAGACCTATTGCTGTTACTGACTGTTAGATAGGCTGGTCATCTAATAAAAGAAGCTATTGAGAACCTTGACGAAGATGAAGAAGACGAGTACTCGGGTGACGCGGAAGAAAACCGTTTTCTGGATCACTAGTCACTATAAAAGGGTTGAAAGTGGCTTGCGCGTGGAGGCTTGATGCTTAATGCTGTGGGGATCGAATACTATGAAGTGATGATCGTAACAAAAAAAAAAAAAGAGGAGTGGACTGTATTGCATAGCCTTTTTCTGTGTCTTGTGAATGCATAGCTTTCTTTATGCCTCTTTCTCTCCTTTGGTCTTGTTTATTGGGGTTTGTCTTTCTTGCAAAGCGGTCTTTGGGGTGGGTTGGTTTTCATTCTCATTTCTAAAGGGGTTCTTTTCTCATATATATATACGGTTACAGTTGCCGCCAGAGCATGGATAGGATGCATGGAGTGGGCACTTTTTCTTCTTCCCTATTACCACTGTACACTTTTAGAGCTCTTTCTCTCCTGAGAGGTTGTGCGTGTATTGGAGGGGAATTGCAGGTGCATTAATGACCTCCCCCCTTATTCATTATCCCCCAATTAATACCTTTTCCGGCCCTGGCTAGCTTGCTTTGTATGGTATTGTTCAGGTGTTTGCTATCTTTTGCAGCTTTTTAGGTTAGGCGTGGCTTTATCTTTGGGCGCTAAGCTGGGTGTTGATATTATTCTACACGATGAATTGGATACATAATTACAGTTAAAATCGGGGATTACTTCCTCACACGCCGTATCATACCTCCAAGTAATTATATTTATCATGCCTCTAAGTAATTATTTTTTTCATTTTTTTCAGCTGACTAAACGTCTCATCGGATCTCACATGCTTCGCCATCAGTTTGTTGGGGGGACACAACTCGGTGTCCCTGTGACGAAAGCGCCAGGGGATTTCCCCACCAGCTTTTTTCCTTTTTTTCTTTTTATTTTTTCCTCTTTCTGCGGGTATTATTGACTGATTTACTTTTGTTGCCAAGACAGCATGGTCGTCCACTTGACACCCGACAACCTTCCTTCTCGTCCCCAGATTGTCCAGAAGATCACGACCGCAACGGCACTCCTACGACAGAGTTTGTTCATGAGCTTGGGGCAGCGACACATGGCCGTGCGAGTTAACCCTCCAGAATAAATTTATAGGCCCTACTTTGCCCCGTCCGCCATCCATCCATCCGATTCCTTTTCATTCCGGGTTGAGGTAAACAGCGACAGATCATCACCTAAAGTACTCAACACTCGCACTAGCCAGCCCATTTCCTTCCTTCTCTCCCGGCCCTCCTTACCCCTTACCCTTCCTTCACCGCTTCGACCGAAGGTAATTATTATGATCAACCTCTTCCTCCTCGTCCTGTCATTCCCCATCGGCACAATCATGGCCTTGACAATCTTGGGCCGTTTCTTCAAGGCGGGGCGATTCTACGCGCGCATCCTATCCTGCTACTTCCTCCTGGTCACATGCGCGGCATACGGAGTCCTAGCGTCGGTAGCCCTCCGGTTAGTAGGAAAAGTCAGCATAGCACAATGGACCACTGCACGAGCTTTCAAGAATTTAACTTGTCCAATCATCGGGCTGGAGTTTAAGGTGGAGAATGAGGGTGTGTTAGATACCCGACCGGCGGTGTTCGTCAGTAATCACCAGAGCGAGTTGGATATTGTTTTCTTAGGGAGGGTGTTTCCGAAACATTGCTCTGTTACAGCGAAGCGGAGTTTGAAGTATATTCCGTTTTTGGGATGGTTTAGTATGTGCTCTTTTGTTTTCTTATTTTGTTTTCGCCCCTCCCTTCCCCGACCGGAGGAGGTGGTTGGGGCGGAGTTTCGGGATGAGGTTTGGAGGGGGACTGACATTGTGTGCTCTTCAGTGGCATTGAGTGGAACCGTATTCATTGATAGGACGAACCGGAAATCAGCTATTGCAGCGTTTGATAGTGCGATTCAGGAGATCAAAGGGAATAAGCAGTCCGTTTGGATTTTCCCGGTATGCTGCCGCACCAGAGCCGCCCCCCACTAGTCTATATTGCTAAGGGACCTGTTGTATAACAATGTGTAATCCTAGGAAGGTACTCGATCATACTTTTCCAAACCGGAACTCTTGCCATTCAAGAAAGGCGCTTTTCATCTAGCTATTCAAGCCGGTGTTCCTATCGTACCGGTTGTTGTCGCGAATTACTCCCATGTCTTACACCTCCAGGAGAGAACCTTTGAATCCGGTGTTATCAACGTTAAGGTCAGTTTTCTCAAACAATTTGAGTATACAGGGAAGTGGGAATGAAAATACTAATCAGAGCAGGTTTTGGATCCGATTGATACCAAGGGCCTGACAAACGAGGATGTGGATGCACTGGTCCTGAGCACGAGGGAGAATATGCTGAAGGAACTGAAGCTCATCTCGGCCACTGGCGTGAAGGCAGAGAAGTCGCAGTAGAGTTTCACACTCATTCAAGCACATGTTGGGGGCCTCGGTGACAGTAGTCCCTCCCCCGAAAAAGAAAAAAAACCCGTGTAGAATGGCGCAAGTAATAGTATAGCATGGAGTTCCTTTTCTCTTTCTTCCTCTCTTTTTTCCTCCATCATTCCCCTTCTCGCCCCTTTTTTTCCTCCAACTTAGGAAGGCCACTCTAAGGTAGACGTTTTCAGCTAGACGTTCCAGGTTTCGTCGACATAAAGTCTTGTATCCATCCCATCCCATCATCCCCCTCCCTTTCCACCTATACCATACCTTACCTTCACCGCAAGAGAGTTTTCAAATGTTTTAGTCCCTAATTTTGTACAAATTATGTGGTTTTCACAAGCGGCAGTGATATCATGAGAGCAACAGCTGCTGCGGGGAGGCGTTGTCATCATTTTTCCAGTCATCGTGTGTTTGCGGTTCCCTTGTTAAGTGTGTAACGGGTTATCAACCAGGACGATATATGATTGTGATGATAATGACGTAGCGAGTGAGGGGGTGTGATGCGGGTGAGAAATTGTGATCGTGTTGTCGTACTTTTGGTGGGGAGAGGTTCTTAGTAAATTTTAATACAATTATTAGTCTTGCGTAGATGAGGATGAGGTGGTGGTTAACTGTGATGTGGGCTGAGTAGGTTGAGTATTTGGCTGTTGAAACGTGAGCCCCTCTCCTCTGGATTGTAACTACTCGAGTACAGGCATTCCTATACCCGCAATGTCGAAACTTCATGAAAGAAGGAACCGCTATCGCATGCCACACAGATCCGGGCGAATGGGCCAAATTTTCGCGCCATGTAGTGGTAGTTTTTTTTTTAAAACCCCCCCCCCCGCTTTCGACATTGCGGTACTGGCATTGGTTACTGCGCCGGTTGGATTTGAGATGAGGCACAAAGTTATGATGATACTAGGGCGTGCGCCAAGGTCCGCTGTCAATCTGGCTCCCCCTCTGGTTGGTCGAAATTACGTGTGTGTGTAACGCGAATTATGCAACTGGTTGGGCCGGATAGGCTGGCTTTTGGTGGGGGAAAAAAGGGTTCTCTCGAGCTCCTGGCGTGGTGGCTAGGGCGAACTGTGATATGTATCATACTCGGAGAGGAAATTCGATAGAGCTATGATACCTTGCCCTTCACCCTCGGTATGAAGTTGCAATTGTGGGGCGGATATCATAAGCGATAAGCGGGGTGATTAAAGAAGAGGAGGTCCGTCGTTGGGGGGTTTAAATCAACCTCAATTTCTGTTATTTACACTCGTATCATACTCGAGTATGATACAGGGGTTTCTACGGATATTCATCCCCCTCCCCCCTCTCGAATCCCTGAGGGATGATGGACCCCCCTCTCTTATCGCAAACTTGACCCCGCGCCCACACTCCCGGCTAGCCACAGTTAGGTAATATGATACCCCGCCTCAGGAGATAGTGGCCGTGATAGAAGGGCGACTTCTGTGGTGGTGGTGGTTTCTCACACCTGCATTTTCTATCATATCATCCGAAGTTGGGGTGGGTCAGCTCGTTTCATGCTTTTTAGAGCGTTCTTGCGGGGGCGAGGTGCTAGCACACATTGAAGGGAAGGAACTCCATCATGGACTGCAAGTGCATTATCCACCCTTCCACCTAAGCACTCGTGTGTAGCTGGGGGAGTGGGGTTGGGGTGTGCGGACATCACTCAACTCAGCTTACTGCTAGTGCAATTTCTGACATCTTGGATTGGTTGGCTGGTTCCCGGTGCACTGTGAGAGGTTCAGAAGCCATTTCTGCCGATCCCATACAGCTCCCTGCGAGACGTGGGCTACCTTTTCTAGTTTTTACAGTAGTGGCCCCGGGCAGGCTGTGTGGTGGGGGGAGTGAGGGGCAAGAGGAGGGGATATTAGTCTATCATAATGGTCGGAATGTTTTGCGCTCCTACGATGGGAGTAGCGAGCGGTTTTGGCCCGTGTTATGCGGTCCTGGCGCTGCACTTAAATAACGCTTCACCAGGAACTCGAGCAGTGCAAGGCACCCTGCTGGCGGTCCTGCGGGCTCTCATAAAAGTTCTTTTTACGGATCATACGGCAGCCAGGAGGGGTGATTGCTTTGGACGTTCAAACGCCATATCATAAAATTTCTAATACCGTGCCATCCCATCCCAGCCCCCCCCAATGTGGCCCATCTTAAGTGCTTACAACTTGTCCAGGAGCACGTACAATTGATCAAAGATGTGCCATGAGTTTTGCAATTGCTCAGGCAATTCCGGAAACAATCGCGTGATTTTTGCTGCATCACACGGGGGCTGACATCTAGCAGTATGGGCCGTGAATTGTTGCAAGGGCTCTATCGTGCAGGGAACTTATATAAGATTCAGGATGTCTTTTTGCCCACTGTCAATACCGGTACTTCTGATATTGTGCTTACCAGGTTTATTGACAGAACTTGCCGACATAGGATCATACTCCCTATGACCCCAAAGAGCCCGGCAGATTCTATCCCTTTTTGTTGTAGCCATAGAATGGAAATTTCTTGATGCAAGGCTCCTCATTTCTAGTGTAAAATGTCAGACAAACTGTGTGGCCAACCAGGGTCGTACATATTCAGACCTTGAGCTTGTCTTGGAGGCGCTCGACACAGAGGAGGTAGCATACGAAGTAGTGGGAAGTTGGGCACTGGATTGCCTCTCTAGGTATTGTAAGGCCTGTCGTATCTCTCGTTTTTTTATATATGTTTGGGGGTGATTCAGGACGTTTTAGCATGTGGTCTAATTGTTCCTGTTTTTAGGCTGTATGATACAGGTACGGGTAAAGTCGTTTTGGAGGATATCATACGTTAGAAATTGAGCACCGGTACTGGTAGCCCGGGCTCTGAAATACCTGAAAGCATTAAGAAGTCCATCTCAGGATATACGGTATTTAGAAGATTAGGTTCAGCGCTGGGTATTTTGTGGACTGTTATGCATACAATACCTCAGGTTGCCATCTTAGCCAGGGAGCCGGTAAATTTTCGCACGATCACACATCAAATTTTGGTGGCGGGGTGTCCGGCACCATACGAAGACCTATCCCAAGCCGCATGCAGTATCACAGTTCGTGGGCTAAAAAGTAGCTAGGGGAAGGATAAGACCCCCCTCGGTGAGTGTGACTTTTAATCCTTGGCCGGGCGGGGTAAGTTTGATTTGATCATGGTTGCCAAGTGCTGCCCCGCCTTTCTTTAGCCCTAGAAAGTCTCTGCCCTCTCCATCCCTTTTTATCGCTGCACCACCTCTCATCTCTCTACTCTACCCTTAACAAACACCCACTTCGTGGCGGGCAGGGCGCCGTGGGCCCGGGCGGCCCACTTGGCCCGGTCAACATTTGTGTCGACAGTTGCAGTTCAACGAATAGCCATAACGATATCGTCAAAGTGAGAATGATGATGACGGATAGGGAACTGCGGATTGTGCAGAGGCTGTCACCGCTGGAGCCTCGGAAAAGACATCAAGATTACGCCAATCCAGGGGTTGGGAAAACTTATCTCATGTAAGTAAAAGGTTCCCTGGGCAAAGCGAAGCTTACTGACGGCCAGTAACATTAGTCCCCTGATTGATAGCCTGTGCGATCAAGCTGAAGCAAAAGATCTCGCCGTCTCAAGGCTCTATTGTGACTTCCTTGACCAGCAGGAGCAGACAATTACCAACATGACATGCTGGGCGCTATCCTGAAGCAGATAGTGGGCAGAGGAGAAATCCCGGAGTACGTACGGGCGGATATCATGAGAATAATTCCCGAAACAACTCCGGAAAGCGGGTATGAACTTGAACATTCGCTTTGTCCGGCCTAAGCCTGACCATATATTTACTAAGAGGGGTGTGTAGATTTCTTCTTGTTTCCCTCAACATCGATGCAATCTTGGGCGAGATGGGGAGCTATCCGGGGAGCGGAAAGTTTACGGTCAAGACTCGGGATGGAGGTTCTGATGTGGGTATCGCGCTCGGAACGACCATTGCAGGCCGATGAACTGTGTCATGCCTCAGGAGCGGAAAGGGGATCTACAGATCTGAGTGGCCCACGCTTGTTACGGTTGAAGCGTCCTCATCCACCGTCCGCCTTGTTCACTTTACTCTGCAAGAGCATCTGTCTCGGGATTGATCATAATCACAACGTGTTCCGTAGCCCTCACTCGATGATTGCAGAGATCTGCTTGACCTACCTCAACTTTCAACGGGTCAAGAACCTTTCGCCCACTCTTGATCGGGCCCCGGAGACAACACCCTTTCTCGAATATGCTTCCTGTTATTAAGCAGCACATGTTGGAAGAGATATCACAGAGAATGTGAAATCGCTTCCACGCTGAAACTTCTCGATAGATTCGATAATCGAATATCCCCGAGACTTCTCCCGCTGCACAAAGAATCTTGGCTAGACCGACTATTTGGTTGGCGTCAGGCCTAAGGATTCACACGATTCCGCGGCGGCGCATTCCTTTGGATTGTGCCGATAGTTGTTGCTTTTTTGGAGGTGAAGGGGTGGGGTTCCAATGCAGCTGCTTTGGACGGTAATACTGCAATCGCATGGGCTAGAAAAGATACTGTTGGAACGGGGCAATGCGGACCCCGGCATAGCAGACACCTCTGGCCGGACGGGACTTCCTTGGGTTGTCGAGAACGGGAGGTCACATATACCTAGAGAGCCACCGATAGGAGGGATGGAGGCCGATTGATGCTTCGCCACCACGCCACCAATCCGCTCGTCTCTTTCATTTGTCCTTTATTAGTATATATTATATACTATCGTTCTCCGTCTTTTCACACATTCATTCTTTTTTCCGTCCTCTGCCGCCGCCCCTCCTTTTTATATACATCCATTTAGCTCTTTCTGCCTATAGCATCTTTTCATTCTCACCGTTGTAGACCCTTTTCTCCCGTTATATTTTTATAATTTTCTCACCAAGTTATTACGCAGAACGTCCTGTACTAGCCGAGTAGTCTGAATACCTCAAACAGTTTTACCCGACTTGGGATCCCCAAGTTCCAATATCCTGTTAGAAGAATGTAGTATTAATTGCCCAACCAAAGCGTATCATCGAATGGTAGAATAGCGTAGTTAGGGTGTACAACTACTGCAGTAATGCCATTTAGATTCATGATACCCACCGACTCGCTTCCTTTTCCAGAATCGCGCACTCTCCACCCCAACCCCCATCAGCAAAAGCCCTACCTTCCTTTCCTTTTCATTCCCCCTTTCTCTCTTCTAATGGTAACTATACCACCCTACTCATCGCACCAACGCTCTCATGCCCTTAAGGTAAGTGAAGGCTACTTGCCACTCCACTAGACCTAGAAAAGTTTGCCAAAATTACTCTATTATCCGATAAGAATTAGTTAATGCGATACTCCTAAAACCCCCCTGGGGGTATCGCTCTCTGGAGCACAAGCCAGGCTTCTCGTATTCTACGCTAGCTTTGCCATAGCTACCCAGATTATCACTCGCCGTCACCACACTACTGATCACTGACCAGGCTTTGCTCTTTTGGGTGTTGTGTGTGCTGAAAGGGGGAGGGGGGGTGTTAGAAAGAAGCATTAGTACTCAGGAGCAGGATTCCGGACTCTACGATTCGAACGCGGAGGTGATACACATAGAGCCTTACGTGTACTTATCAATTTCCATATACCGCTCTCTGGCTATTCCAGCTTCAGCGGCATTCAAGCACCGTTTCCGCCGCCCTCCAGCGAATGGGAATGGGAAAGAAGCGAACCGCTTCAGGAAGGAATGGCGATATATTGGCAGTATGCTGGCGTATGTACCTAAGGTTCCTCTATGGAGCCTTTCACCTATTGCCCAAGGAGGCCTGAGATTTAGCAAAAAACGAAGTTTTTATTTTATTTTAGGAAAAATGACATTTTTCAAGTGGTGGCGTGCCAAAAAGGGCCTTATTAATACTATTCCTCCCTCCACTCTACGGCATCATCGAGCAAGTGATATCCTATGTCTACTAACAAATTCAGGCTCGAGTTAGCTCGAGTTGTTTTTTTTCCTCAAGCCTATAATGGCAAGGCAAGGCAAGCTCGAGCTTTGTGGTAAATCTTGTGCGGATTGATCCCACTTGCTCGTAAGCCGAGCTCGACCCGAGTCGGCTCGTGGTATAATACACACTATTACGGATGGGGGCGGGGCGGGGGTATCTGTAGTCCAGGGGAAGGGAGGGGAAGGGAAGGTGAATATTTTTCTTGAGCTAAAGGTGGGGAAGGGGGCTTGGAGGGCTTGTTGTTGCCTATTGCTGGGATGAGCGGGGACGGGCTGTTGTTGAATGTGCGGGCGGTGGTATTTTAGGTGCGGTAGGTGGGTATCAGGGTGGAGGATATCTCTGATATGAGACCGTTTAAGAAGTAATATTATCCCAGCATTCAGAACTTGCCTAGTTCACCTCCGGGGCCTCAACCAAGGGACCCCAATGTAGGTTTTCAATCCCCCAGTTCTCCCACCTATAGGCAGGATTTTTCTCTCCCCTTTTTTCCCCTCCAATCCTCCCCTTCCCACCAGATCACCCAAAAATAGCTAGTAATAGTGAGAGGGAGAAACTGAATTTAGCCCCTAGGTTCCTCGTCTCTCCTGCTTGCAGGAATTTGTATTTGGGATTCTAAAGAGGGTATTTACGCTTCTCAGCCTAACTAACCCAAGTGGTGGAAGAGCGGAACGGGCAAGAACGCGGGAGAAGCCCGAGGGCCGTACGGAAGCTATGGAGGTGATGGCAGAGCATCAATACGTGCTTGGGCACTATGGCATCGATGGTGAGCGGGAGTCTTTACTACATAGATATTCTTTTCTCCCGGGGATTTTGCAGGGAGTTTTCTCTACGTTACTTTCCTCCCGTGCTATACTGGAGTTCCACGGAAAGGCGGAGACTCCCTTGGCGGACGGAGGGTGGCTTCGGGATTGATTATGCTGTTATATTTTACTACTTTCTGTCTTTTCTGGATATACTTTTTTTCCCCGAAACGTTGTTGGCTCACCGAGTTGGAAACAACCACCGTTATTGTTATTATTATTATCATCATTCTCCCATGAAGGCCGCCTTATTTAGTTCCGTTTTTCCCACTGCGGACGCCCCCCGAACATTATGGGACCAATGTGTCTTCCTGATCCGTTATGCCAACACATCCTCCTAAGTGTCGAGAGGAATAGATTTGATGAAGGGCTACTGCTATACGAAATGACCACAAACCTCTTAGGCACTCCGTAGGCACGGGGGTGGCACCTCAAGGTGCAGAACCAGTAGGTCTTCCCATCCGGAAGACAGCTGCCTAAAAGGGTGATGACAGACCCTGCAGACCTTTAATCATCGGTAACTCCCCCTAGTCATGTATGTAGGGCCTTGCAGTCCCCGCCGGTCACCTGCAAGGAGACGGTGTACCAAGCAATTCAAGATACCTACAGTGCCCAGAAGCTATCCGGACAGACAGCTTGATACCGGTCCGTCTATCCAAGCACCTCCCAGGCGGGGACTGATACATGGACACTTAGGCCTATTGGTCCCTGACCGGAGGCTAAGCCACAGAGTGGGATTATCCTAATATGAGGCCCCGGATTTGAGAATGAGGGATCAGTTATGTAGGTATATTAAATACTTTACCCCCCCCAGGCCTGTCTACCCGCCTACCGCCCCTGAAGCCACCTTCAGTATTAACAAAGAGCACTACAAGAAATACAACTGACTTACTACAAATCCTGTTAGTGAATTGCGTCCAAGTATTAAACAGAGCGCAAGGTTACCAGTATATTATTTAAAAAAATCCCCAAAACAAGTTGTTCGAGTGACCATTCGTGAACAAGTGACTGATATTTAGCAATTGTCAGAAGTAGGGACAGTTGTTGCGCTCTGTCGTTGTTCTATCAAAGAAAGAAGCGGAACAAGTATCGGGAACAGAGGAGGAAAGTTGTGATGTGATGAGGGGAGAAAGTGACGCGGCAATCGGCAAACAAGTTTACATGCAATCATAGTTTCCAACAGCAATCCCCATACACAACATCTTTCCCTTAAAAGAGACGGGGGTGGAGCGGAAGCCCGGCATGCACGGTTTTTGGACGAGGAGGGGGTGAAACAATTTAAAATCATAGAGATTTACACTGCAGTGATTACTGAGCCGTGGAAGACCAATTGCGATACTTGTGTACCTGAAATACTGCGGGAGAAGATGATACGCGAAGGATTCATTGTCCTACGGACGGGTGTGGTTGCACTATATGCCTTGCGGGGGGTCGTTACGGCTTATGTGGCTAGTAGTAGTGAGGTGGTATTCCCGGGGCGGGTTCTGGGGGGGTTTTGTGTTCTCTGTGGATGGGGCTACGTCGGGGAAGGGAGGGAAGGAAGGAGGGAGGGGTTGAATGGGTTATTTTAATCTATTTAGTCTAACGAGTGTGTATTATTTGGCTGAGGGTTTGGGGGGAGGTTATTAGTGAAGACTAGTGGCCGTATATGATTATAGACTTAGGCTGTGACTAGCTGTTGGAGTGCTTAACCAGATGTTAAGAGAGGAATTCACATTCTGTCATTAGGTCGCTGGAGATGGGATTGTGCGATGCTCATTTGTGTGAAAGTAGGATGGATTTTTCAAGTTGTAGGATTTGGTTGGATGAGTCTTCGAGAGGTACTGCCTTAGGAGCGGGAGTTAGTTGACTGTGCCCAATTCCCAACCGTCTAGGATTTTCTAAAGTCACGGACAAGGGTCGGTCTCAAGAGCGGACACAAAGGACCGTAGAATGGATAGGACCATTTCCCAGTGCTGAATAAACAACTGCATACGCCGCCCCGTGGAACTTACAAGCACAGATACCTCTCAAAAGAATACATCCTAATACCACGCAAAAAGCCCCCTATCAAAATACTCTGCTGTACAACTCCTGCTTAACCCCACCTCTTATTGTGACCCTTCTTCAAAATCGTCAGACGTCACCCCCACTACTAGTCTCCCCGCTATACTCCTATTTCTCCGGATTAATATAAGTTCTGTCCGACCCTCTCTAGCAAGGCGATCAAGTTCTTGAGTCTTTCCCTTTTCATATTCTAGTGGTATCATCTACAGGTGGTCGAGATGCGAGTGATCCTGTGTGACCAGACCACTCAGTGATCAGGCCATTCGTTACCCGATCTGCAAAGATTATTGCTCCCTTTGCTGGCTCTGGAGGTGGAGGTGCTTCTTAGGGATTCTTAGGGCTCTGTCCTCTACTGTCCGTTCTCCGATCCTATCCTAGAAAACATCTGAGATGCCACAGAGAGAGGAGGGTGCACATCTACAGCCTGATTCCTACACGAATTCGTAAAACCTGCCCTACAGGACGCCATGATATTCCCGTACCCCATGCAGCGCATGCGATGCGAGACCGCCTTGCAGAAAAGCCTGTGAAACAGCGCCACCGAATTCCTGCAGAAGCTGAGTAGATGAGCTATATACCGGCAGCTTAAGCACTAAGTTATCTTCCGACAGGACCTATCAGCTTTATTCCTAGTTGGTGATGTTATGAGAGCACACAAGTCTTAACATAGGTCCCAGGGGAGCGGAAGATATCAGCGGGGTTGGGAATGTGTTCAATTTTGCCTCCGGGCAACCGAATCCGCGGCCGGAGGCCGCAAATCCAGCTTCCAAAAGGGAGCTTCTTTCCAGGGTAAATGCAGAGAATTGGCCCCACTCTATCTGTGACATCCCCCCCGATGTGCAGGCAAACGAGGCTTTTGTGGGGGCGAATACGACCGGTAACTGCTCACTTCGCTCCATGATTTTCGGACATAGCTGATAGAGTATCACTGTCGATGGAAGCGGTCGGTCATACCTGTCTCTTTCAAGCCTTGAAAAGTGGGCGGATGGGAAGCTATTTCCCCTTCTAGGTGCTGTTTGAGAGCACGATGTTCCCCGGAGGCCCATGCTACGACATGATGATGATGTGTTCCTTTCTTGTTAAGACATGAGCTGATAACTTACGGCAGCAAGAGAGGTCTCGTAGCACATCCAGTGGTTCCAGGGCTACGCACGAGTGCTGATGGAGTGTAGCAGGGGCTCTTTCTGATTGATAAATAACCAATCTCCTACTCCCCGTCAGACATTACACACTCGCGCCAGCCCTTGCTCGGTTGCTTCCTGGCCGCCTATCAAAAGCTCGGAGACTCATATACCTCCACTGGAACGATCCACGGCATGCCCGAGAATGTCCCCGGAAGTAAATTTCTAGCCTCCGGACGTCCAACAGATTTTACATTCCCCATTATGTAATAACTACTGTTATCGCGGGTATCTTGATAATCCGAAAAGTCAACCCGGCTGAACTGTGTAGCCACGATGTGACATGTAGGATCTTAGCGCTGCCAGATACCTATCCATTCAGTCAAGTGAAACCTCCTGTCTGGGCTGAGCACGGCACTGTGCGGTATGTAACTCGCGACTTGGACTATTTGTGTCGACGCGCATATTCTCAGCGGGATGCTGGCACGCTCGTAAATAATAAGGGCTGCGGGCATAGTGAAATACTTTAACTGAGCCCGCTCCATAACTAGCATAAACAAGAGACATTCCAAAGACAATCCCCGACCTAAACACGCAATCCCATGAGACCCTAAACGATTCGGAGCGGGAAAGCAGAGGCAGGTAGAGAAGGCAAGGGAAACTCCGATAAATTCCAGCCTACAAAACGAGTAAGAGCGTCCGGCGAGCAGATCCAGAACGGCCGGATCAATTCCTCCTCCGGGGTCTCCGGGTCACACGATATACCCGAAGCATGACGCAAGGTATGTATTGTAACTTAAAACACCCTCCATACCATTTTGTCCGACAAAACGGCAGATGTGTTTCACCTGAGCCAGACGTAAAGAAGGAAAGAAAGCGAAGTAAGACATGTCAAAGCACGGCACCTCGTAGCACGGCCCTATCATTAAAACCCTACTCACTAGCACCCCCCAACTTAAACCTGCAATACCCTTCGGTATATTTACGCTTTTGGATTGCTTGTGCCGGGTGATGTCGCGATGGGGTTCCCTAACTAGAAAAAAAAGCGGAACTACCTAGACAGGTTGCTGTACGGTAGCTCGTAACCATGTTTTTCTTTTACCTACCGTGAAGTTTGGTTCGACAGATCTGTGAGCCACTCCTTCAGGTGGTAGGACGAGATGCTCGGGCGGAGAAAACGATGCAGCAGGCAGTAGAGAGGGGTGGAGTGACTGGACATGATGCTGTGTCTAGAACCTGTAAGGCAAGGAAAAAGGTGGTATCAACCATACAATGCGAGTTGCAGGTAACCTGTGTAAGCATGCAGTATCTATCTATCAGAAGCGAGCCTTGCCCCCCCCCCCCCATGGGGGAGGTAACCCACCCATCATGTCAGACGATCCATGATCCATGCATCGGTGATCTTCGGATTAACTGTCTTTGAGATTAGATTGCTAGCCCTCCCCATCTGAGGCCAAAGGACAGGCTAGGGCTTGTGCTTCTGATGATTATGCATCAGGATGAAACGGGCCTGCCCTCATAGGTCAGGCCAAGTCGGTACCCCTTAGGACATGCCGATAACTACCCGCTAGCTATGATACTTCCCAGGTGTGAAACTTAATCATGCTCGATTAGTGAAGATCAAAGGGCGGCCAAAGATAAAGCCTATTCGGATATAGAGGTTGGTGATAGGACTAGGAGGGGATTCAACATCTCAAGGCTTCCCGTCCTTTTTATCAGTCCCGCGAAGTTAAATAACGCCCAAAGTATATTACTTAGAACACCTAGCCAGGTGGGTGCATTATTTGTGTAGGGTAAACGATATAAGGGAAATCAATTCTGAAGGCCTCATACTCAATTCTATACCGAGTTTTTTTTTCTTCTCCCCCCCCAATTTTCAACTATTATATTAATACAAGTATGATACAATAGAATAGAATTCAAATGCTTTAATTAATTATGTTACATATTACCAGCACACCTATGGGATTTGTACAGTATCTTCCTACAAGCTTCTCATCAAATCAGTATTTATTTCTTGCACGTGGAAATTTGGGGATCAAACACCTTTGTCTTCAGAAAACATTTTGCCCATCAATTTTATAACTTCCCTCCCCACCTTTCACAGGTGGAGGCACCACCAATGAACTCACCTAAGCACACGTTTTAAGTGCTTCGCACCATAATTTTTTTACTTGCCATGGTGTTGAACGTTGGGCTCCCAAGCCCCTGTCCGCCTCACCGCTGGCATCCACGCCAAAGTACTTCTCCTATCTCAACTGCTGGCAGGAAGACCCGCCCGGCCCCGCACAGAATGCTAGCATTACCAAATCCACCATCGTGAACATCAAGAATATACGTCTTTGCTGCTAAACCACGTGATTCTCAAGGGAATAACCTACCCCTCTCCCCTAAACTTTCCTGATCTGTTGCTTTCTTGCAGCAAAATCGTCGCAGACGGATTTAGTTTCATACTACGGCATCTGGAACTGCAGCAGACCACCCTTAGCGGGATGGCTCCATCGCCGTTCCCTGCCAAACCCTTGGCACTATCTCAAGACCCACCAGTAGAGCAACATATTTAGATGGACAAACTACAACTACAATGACGAGAGTCGAGGGCAGGTTGTCAGATCCCGCTGGAAACATCTCCAGATGCTAGTGATTTAAATGCTTAATTTGGGGAGACTGGATGCGGTGTCTCAAAGACATCAAAGTGCTCCCCCCCTCTCCACGCTTCCAGACAGTTGTAGAGTACTGCACGGTACGGCACAGGATCCACAACAAAGTTAGCTCCCGGATTTTCCATCCAATTCTCCGAAAGTGACACACACAATGCAATATAAAGCTGACACCGTCCGTCGCGGAGCAGTGTGGCGGTCGTTGGTGGTTTATCCGCCTCCCTACACACCCCTACACCCCTACACACCCACCCACCGGTACCCACATTCGCTCACTTACCCTGTATCGCCTTTTCCCACTGCGCGAGATAATCTGTACAAAGTGCAGCAAGAAAAAAAGAAATCGCCCACATCGACAAACATGTCACTCGAAAGATGCCCTAACGAGATACTTTTCATGGTAGCTTCTTACCTAAAACCAGAAGATATGAGCTCCTTCCTCCAGGCAAACCACCGACTAGCAAACCTGCTGACCCCAGATTTCGCCAAGATCCTGTCGGCGCGAAGGTACCCCAATCGAGCCAAACGCCTGCGCAAAGAATACAAGTTAAAAAGGCGTATGGTAGCGGGCTGGGCAAGGAGACAGAAGGCGCTGTGTGCTTGCAGGAGGCGCTGCGTAAAAAGGAGGGGAAGATGCGGAAGAGGAGCCTGCGGTAGTGTGCCAAGGGGCGGAAAAAGAGTAGAGCCTTCAATGAGCTCTAGCCCCGCTACACCGGTACCCCCACCAACAGATCAGAACGAGGGGCCGCCTACCGTCAATGGAGCTCATAGCGCCGGTGGCTCCCGGCCCGTAAATAGAGGCGTGTACGCCGGCGTAAACAAGCCCCTGCCTAAGGTAAGGCACCGGACCCGGCATCAGGCACTTTTGATCAAGTCGACTAGAGGCTCGCCAGAGATGTGATACGGGATATTGAACCAGTTGGCTCTAGAGTAGTTAACGTTGAATCACACTCCTTTCAGTATCATATCTGTTCCGGTTTTTCTCTATCATAGCTTTCTTCCTTCCCCCGGAGTGATGTCGCGTGCTACCTTAGTCCATCATATCGTAGGATGTTCAGCGTAGGAATAGAATTCATGTAGATATCAAACCACTCCCGCAGCCAGGGCGGGGCATAAACTCAAAGGGACCGAACTGACATAGCACCTACCGTTAGCCTCAAGCTTGCAAAAATGTAAGCCGCACGTTACCAACAGCTCCAATACGAGGGATCTCCTGTAGCAGGAAGTAGTTCCACGCTAGCTTCAACTTACGAAAGTGGAAAAAAAGGTCCAGAGCTTTAGCTTAGCTCGTAGTACTGGACAAAATCCCTTTCTATCCCAGAGAGAACCGAAGGAACAAAACATGTTACTTGTATCCAGCATAAAGTATCTAAAAGACGTGCTGGTTGGGTGGTTGTGTAATAATAGGCGTATGTTCTGATACCTATCCCCAGATATAACATAATCCGCCTCAAGGTGGACGAGACCCACCTTATCACAAGTACTATAATCAGGGCTTCCCCTATTCTGCGACATGACCGTGCTCGTCAGGTATAAAAATTAATGATGCTACGGTGCATAACTAAATGTCAGTAGCAGTGGGGCACTTGAGAAACATGACCCTGATGGAATCCCTATTTCCTCTTTCGAAGAGGTATGACCTTAGTTCAACACACCAATCAAAAAACAGCCCCCCCCTTCTAGCTGTGGCGTACTACTAATTTTGATAAAAATCGATATCAACACCCCTGCTCCGTACCGCTCTATTATTCCTACCTTGAAGGAATTTTAGAGCGAACGAAAACCAGAAAAATTAGAAAGCAAAAGAGAAGACCCCTGCGACGATTCACCGGATAGTCGAGACGTTACTACCCTCATATCGCCGCAATATGGATGAGCTGTCGCACAGCATGCCTATGCGAATACGGTATACTATCGCGATTTGCGAAAATCTCCGTAAAAAATAAAAAATAAAAAATAAAAAACGAGCCTGAGGGAAAAAAACCGCACGCCCCGAATATTCTCGATCTGTTCTGGAACGCCGACCTGTTGGTTTCCGCACCAACACGAGGCTTTGATAGTCCAAAAGTTTCCTAAAAGGTGGCTCCAATTTTATTTCTGACGCACCTCGGGGCGCGCTGGGAGGTGCGATTTTTTTTATATTTTCCCTCAAACTTGGTCTTTTTTGTGAAGATTTTCGCAAGTGGCAGTAATGTAGTGGCTGCCGTACTAGTAGCCACTAGAATTTGTTTGACGTCCCGTGCCAGCCAAATCCGAGTGGGCCCGTGCCGGTACCGTAATGCACCACTTCGACTTCGACGGCTGTGGCGCGCTGCAATGGATTGGCAGGAACGGTATAATGCTCTGTGAAGTAGCTTGCCGCCACCACCACCACTAGCAGCGCCATACGAGTATTGATGCGTATGTCTCCCTTCAAGAGCGACAGAATAGCCACTTTCTCAAGGAAGCATCCCGGTCTCTAGGGCCCCCGAGCAACCCCACAACGTTGAGATGTGTTAAGGTACTCGAGAATGTCACAGGAGTTCATGGAGCCTTCAATTTAGGTAGATGCCGTAGATGCTCACGGGTAGCTTATGTTTGCCCGCCCTACGAGCTAACGAACAAACATACCCTAGTAACCCTAGTAGTTCCCTAAGAAAGTGGATCCATGGGGAAGTATTCCCAATGCTCCCCCTACTCGTCAGATAGGAGAGGATCGATATCGTTGCATGATGCTATGTGCTGAGGGTAGCGTAGGATGTGATAGTGGAGCACTATAAGTTACCAAACAATATTGAGATTTACGAAAAGCCTCATGAAAAAACTAAGCTTGAGAAAGAAAAACCGGACCCCGGGGAATCTCAAAATGTTAAAAAAGAGAGAAAGCAAGAGCTCCCTTTGGGCGATCTCTCAACTATCAAGACCTCTCCTCACCACATTTTGCTGGGAAAACTAGCAAGTTGGTCTCCGAGAACACTCAAGAGGTGCGGCATTTTTCTCCTAGCTCGATTTCCTTTTTCCACGAAGGCTTCCGCAAACTGTTATGTTATGGGCCGTATTTTTTTAAAATGCTCTTAAACAGGAAAGAGAGGGGTAAAGACAAAGACAATAAAAAAACACAACAATTCCAGAACAAAGGTTCAACCCAGAAACAGTGGCTTGTGGTACTTTTCTCCTAGGGACATGTACTGTACATTATGGTATTTATACGAGTGCTGTGAAATAGCACGGCGGTCATGCCGTGCAAAGGGGTACATAAGTCACATAATAAATGGGAAACGATAATCAATCTACTCCACCAGACCACCCCGGCTAGGGGGGGGGAACGGCCCCATCATTTCCCTCTCCGGCCAATTTCAACATTGGGTATAAAAAAACCCCTCAGAAGAGGGGAATGGGCGCGGTATCCAACATAGCTATAGCAACTAACTAACCAGCAAGGGGTGGACATATATGCGATTTATGCGGCGGTTGGAGATTGTATCTCTCCACCTAAACAGTGCGACCATCAGGAATAGGCAATATGTTACCACAAGAGAAATATAAAATCTGCTTAAATCCAGGGATACCCACATCTATCCACAGTGCCATATGCAAGGTAGCGTTAAATCAAATAAAAATAATAATAAAGCCCTCACCCTTCCGCCTGCGAATGCATCTTTACATTTCCCTAATTTTTCCGTTCCATGCAAGCGAGATATCCACGGAACGGAGTCCACTACCTTACAAGTGGTTTAATAAAACAAAATAAACAATCTTACCACGGATCCGCCTTCGCGCGCCAAATCTTTGCCCTTTTTCGTTTTGTTTCCAGGTTACTGCGCTAAGTGGGCTGTATTAAGCTGTGTGGAGTCCCGCGCCGCTACCATGTCCGGCTCTGCCTTACCTGACATGTCACGCGATGCCCCACATTTACTTCCCCCATACGGCAGCCCGAACAGGGGAGGATTAATTGTTACCAAAGTCTCGGGGAAATTTTGCGACAAGGGTTCGGAGAATGACAGCTGAAGTGTGTGTGTGTTGACCCTTTGATTTGACTTGACCCCCTTTGCTTATCTCTTGTGCACCTTAGAAGCTCAAATAATTGGACCAAGTGCTATGTCGTTGGAGTTGCCTCCTCTGGTAAGGTTTGGTGCTTCTTTGTTTTTTGTGTCGCTCAGAGGGCTGAGTAGACCGCCTTTTTCTGTGTTTTTCGCCCATTTTCCGGAGTGGGGAGCTTTCGACTACATAGCGCATGGTCCAAGTACTCAAGTCCCCACAATATGGGGGTAATAGTGAAGGAATGGCGATCACATCTCATCACTCGGGGGATGCGGGAGAGGAGGAAGGCGGGGGGAGGGGCAGTACCCGTTTGGTAATAGAGCCGTGAATACATTATGATACCTGGTTGGCCCTTCGGTCGGCCGGCAGAGGGGGTGAATGAAGGGATGAAAGGATGGAAGGATTTAATGCTTCGGAGATTGAACTTCGTTAAGGGCAGGGTTACTGATAGAGAATACTAGCGTGGCGGTTCAGATGAAGCGATAGGTTGTTAGGAGGAAATTTGTCATGTTTTAGGGTGGATTTGAAGCCATATGACCCCACTACAAAGATAGGATACTCACACCGCGAAATATACGCCCATAAGTACAGTAGAGGGCAATACCGCTGTTTATATGGACTCTACAAAACGCCCATTGGGAGAGATTTGCGCTCAATAGATCTCCCAAGCTTAACAAAACGAATATATGTCAAACACTCATTAACGCAGGGGTCGCTCTTTGAATCCAGAGGCCTATAGGAAGTCCCATACAGCGTCCATACATCCCGTTCCGCCGCCTGGTCTGAAGCTGATTAGGCCCCCGCTTGGGGGCATCCATGAGGCAAGCTATTAAGAATTGAAATCCTTTAATAAGAGCTAAAATGGCGTTGTATAGGGCCCAGCACACCTTCAAGGATTCAGACAAGGAAGAGTCTCCAGCAAGTACTGGTGTCATACAAAGTACGGGCACGTCGTGAATTTCTGGGCTAGGGCAAGCAAGGGTGGGATAACTCACGTGTTGGTTGAACGAGTGGATATCGTACCAATAATCTAAACTACGGGTTCTTGAGCTCAAAAGATGGGGGACCTTTGGCTAAACTCCAACTCCTTGCAACCTAGTTAAAAATTTAATTTTGTCTATCATATCATACTAAAAAACTAAAATGGATTCGAGCGCCGATGAACGCAGTAAATACCGTACTCGAGCAGAGAAGGAGAGGCTCTAGAGGAAAGAAGCTTCGGCTCATACCTTTTTTTCTAGAGAAAACCGGTGTATCATTGCGCAGGGTTGGATGATCCCGTGTCCACCTTAGCATTTGTTTGGCCAATCGGGCGCTTTCCCCGGCACAAATGGCACACAAATGTGTGCCTGTGACTGGTAATATCAAGACGAAGCTTACTCGTACTCGAGTACAGCAAGAGTGAATAGGAGATTCCCCATACAAGCATGATTGAGTGGAGCCAACCCTTTCCCATGGCTCTGATCAAATATCGCACCTCAGTGAATAGCGCGTATCTTGCCCTTGCGGCAGGAGAAGTAGAGGATAACGGCCAGTCGCGATACCGGACGACAATTGTGGTGCCACGAAACCCAATCATAAGCCGAGATTACTCGTGTGCCTAATCAGCCCTCGATTCCTGGCCCTGTCAATATATCCCATCATTATAGAGCGATTTTCATGGGCCCTTCCAAGGCGGAAAACCATAAAGGGTCATGGTGTGCATTTCCCGGGCAAAATATGAGCTGTCTTCGAGAACTCAACTGCTGTCAGGAACCGGAGTGTCGGGGAAAGTTTGGGGGTCTGAGGCCCAAGCTCTCTCACTAAAGCATGAGCGTGGGAACGTGGGAACGTGGGAAGATGTTACATGGTTCGACGAATATAGCCGTTCACAACCGCCGTTGCATTAACGGGCTGACATCCAACTTTCCGGTTAATTCCTCCAATTACGTTGAGAGCCACTGCTTCGGCAACACAGCCGTGACACTTTGCTTCCTGTCAAACGAATCGCTCTGCTCGATCCCGCGTTGTAATAAGCGAGAGTAGTGTCTAAGCCTAATGAGCTCGACGTCGAAGTAACTCCAAGAAGCCCGTTCCCGCACCTTTAAAACAATACGGTATGTCGACCGAAGTAAGGTTGGGGTTTAAAACGAAGGAAGGGGCTGTCCATGTAAAGCGTCCAAATGCCCAGAGGGGTACAAGGGGGGAAGGTTAGGAAGTGGCGTGACTCTAAGTAAGTCTTTCTGGTGATTTATTGCTCCACCTAAAACATTCCAACTCTCTAAGCTTCCCGATCTCCTGAGTTCTTTTTCTGAGTATCTGACGTCGAATTATTATCCCCTCAAATTAGGGCATGGTATCAGCCCTTTCGCAATCGGAAAAATCTGCCCAATAGTCGATTGTGGGGGGCTCGTTCAGAAGTCAGATGTCAAGACCAGCATCGGGTCGCACTGGCGGTACTAATCTTGCACGACACCTCAAATATCAACTTTCCAAACACTGCCGGTATCGCAGAGCTCCGACACAGAGCTCCAACAGAAAGTCCTTCATGATACAATAAAAGATTAGCTTACGGATGATGGCTGTCAAGATAACCAACATACACAAGCATAACCTGGTTAGGTGGGGCTGCACGTCGATCCAGAGTGCCGGGAGCCATGTCATTGATCCCTGAAGAGAGAGAGGATTCGGTCACAAAAACCTGTGGATTCCTCTTTCCAATAAGAAATCGGCCTTCACAAATCCGTAAACGGCCCAAACAACAGAATTCGAAACATATATCAACCTCAGCCTGACTCAGGCACATATTCTGAACCCTAGGTGCAGATATATACTTGTAACGGATCCTTCAAAAAAAAAAAAGAAACGCGTTATGAAAAATCAAGGCAAGTCAAAATTCCAAATAATTGAGGACAATGGGACTATCTACTAACCTTTATGCTGGCACAGCGACTCTAAATGCAGAGACAAGAATTGCCCTAGCCGCTTAGTCGATTATTCGTTACAGCTTCGTTGTCAGACGTCTGCTGGCATGTTCCACACTAGCAGACACTGGCTTTATGATGGGAGCTTGAATTTGGCTGGTCGGTAATATTTCTCTTTCCGGCGATCACTGTATGTCTCGCTTTGAATTCACTGATTATCCGGTGAGTCCAGTCTGCAGGATTCAGAGCGCCTGTCGGTGGGCTCCAACAAAGTATTGGCAGCGGACCGAGCCAAGGCAACACATCGAGGAGGGCAGCCATACGATCTCGCTGCCATCCCCCCGCAGCTGGATCAGATTCAGATACTGGATGAAGCCACCCGAGAAGGCACAGTAGACATGCATGCATGAACGTGAGCTGTACAATACTGCATTCTTCAAATGGTCACGGGCTGCGGTGCCATGAGAGTTGGCCGTCGATGCCATGCCATCAGAACTCTGCTGAGCAACGTTTGTAGGCGCCTCATCAAGATGTTTGTGCCCTAGGTAAGTCAGGTCAACGTTAAGACATCCCGCCTTGTGCTGGATTCCGCCGAACTTGTGAAGTTTGGTATTGGAGGGCCGACAAAATCTTTGTTCTGTCTCAAAACTGCCATGTCCTTCGTAATGGTGGTAGTGCTCATGAAGGGCAGTTGGTCAATGACAGCCTAAATGACCAGAACAGATGGTTTTAGTTCCATGAGGCATCATGCTGTGCAGAATAGCCATCGATGCCTATGTAATTCACAACCCATCCGAAGATATGAGGCCTAGAGCCTAGAGAAAAACAAACTAACCCGAGCTCCGCGGAAGGCCTTTGCTGTGCTGTTCTCATCAGCCATGTCCTCAACCCGCTCTTACGGATATATCAATAAGGTTTATCATATTGAAAGACAGGAGCTCGTGCATCAAATGAAGGGGGAGGGGGGGAGCCTATGATTGGAGCCCACTCTTGACCATGAAAGGATAATATTGAAGCCTTCATATCCCAGGAACTAATATGGTCCTAACACTCCATATTGCAGAAGCACCGCTTGGGAAATTCTCCACCCAGGAGGATTTCGGATGTGGGTGCTTGGAGATGAGGTTATCCAGAGGGTGATGACGCTAATCCAATGGTTTGCCATTTCCTCAAGGCGCTCCCGTGTTTTTTCGATACACCCGAGCAAACCCCTAGCAATGCAAAAACTTTCAGCTCCCATCTGGCTGTCCTCACCTCCCCGCCATCACAATCCGGTATGATACAGCTCGGGCATACGCGCTCGATTGAGGTCCACTATCTAATTGGCTATCAAAGCACCGACTTCGAAATAGTCTAATAGACTTGAGGGGATGCTGCCGGCTGGTTTGAACCAAGGATTCTTCACCCGATTCCACGCATGCCAACAACGACCTTCCAGTCATCCCTTCACCATCAACGGCAGTTCTCCACCTGCCGTCCTGGGGCAACGGCAGCTTCTCCTAGTTTCTCCAAGGAAACACCTGGACAATATCACGAAAAGCCATCATCGAGGGGCAGCAGCTATACACACCACGATGCAGTGTGGCAGAACTTCCAGAAGCTACTAGGGGGTATTAAATCTTGCAAGCCCCTCGTATCACCCAAAACAGCTCCGGAAGCTATGACCGCATTCTTTAGGCTGCCTGCCTTTAGTCATAATGTTTCTGGTTTAGGCTCTCCGAAGCTCCGATGTGGATCACATCAAAAGCCCATAACTATGACAATAGTGCCCAATAAAAAATCTATCACACTTCACACAACAGCCAGCCAGACCAACCAACGAGGACCACCCCAGAACTGTTGGACCAAATGATGGTTGGTCACGCCGAACCCCCGACCCTCGGGAATAGTACCGTCGAGCAGAAACCGTAAAGCTTGGTCTTCAGTGGCACAAGCTGCGTCCCGCGAAAACCCGGGCGTCCATCAGGATTTACAGTAGTTACTATGGTAATCAAGGCAGAGAAAATGTGTCGAGTCTCTGAAAGCCTTTAGGACATAATCCTGCCAGGGGATCCCTGATGAGGAGACTGCAAAACTAGATTTGCTCTTGGTTCATTTGTTTTATGGATACCTATCAGCATTGATAGACGAGAAATGCATACTGCGGGTTTTGGCTAGCTCGTTCGTTTATATCCGGCTGGGAATTTACAATACAAAAAGGCTTAAAATTGAGTGGAGAGACATGCTGTGCATGATGGCCAGCCCATTTCGGAGAGTGAACGGAGAAGCACAGGCTTAGGGTGTGTTTTCTCGTGTCCGAACTCTCGCACTCTAACTCTTACAGTTGAACAAGAAGCGGCAGCACATAATGTCGCGTACAACAAAGCTTTGTCACCACCTGCCCGCCTGTGTCCCTACCCTTCCAGATCTGCCGCAGGTACTAGTTGAATAAGGGCACTCACGCACGAAGATTATTGAAACCTTCAGGGCATCAAATTGTGGAGCCTATTGCATATCACTGCGGTGAAGGGTCTAGCACTTTATGCAACAGAGTCGCATTTAGGCCACAACTAAATGACACTTATTGTAATGCCCTGGAAGCAGTATGTTTTTCGGACGGGAGCAGGCGATTTACTGAACTGCCGCCAAGTAGGCCGTCTGACATCGGCCACCAGCTTGGGCGTTTGCCGCGTCCAGTTAGAAAAAAAAGAATGGAACACACACCGAGACCACTACAGTAGGTTCGTGCAGGGAACCAGGATCTCTAATCAGAGCATTACATTATCGGCGACCTGCCTTCCCGCTCTCATACCGGAGGAAAATCGGAAAGACAAGTCTTTTTTATTAATACCACAGTTCACGTTTAAATGGAATAAATTACATGCACGTACCGACATCATCGGTGATGGATGTGGGAAAAGTAAAAACCACATTTGTCTCATCGGGACCTGTCCAACACCAGAGGCCAGAAATAGTGCACTGCATTGTCTCGATGCCGGCTGTCGGTAACCAAAGGTCAACCCACAACTTACCGGGTGACTTTATGTTTTTCTAGCACTCGTAACAAGCAAGATGTACCTAAAACAGGGATTCGCGAAATATATGGCAAAAAATCTGTCCGTATCTGAGCGCCCATAAAGATTCACCACCCTTGTTTTTGGGTACTTCCTGCTGCTACGAGTACTGTGCGATCTGAGGTGAAAACATTTACTATATTTGAAATTTGTCTTAGGAGAGCTTGGCATTTGGGGATACCTCGAGTTGGAGCGAGAACGAAAGAAGATAAAAAGCAAAAATGAATAAAATCTAAAGATTCCTCTGAGCGGAGCAACAGCAGGATGAGAGGGATCAGTCTTCTCTTGATGAGGGCTCAGTAGTGACGCTGTCCTCATGTTGAATACTTGAACACCGGTTTACTACATTCTGCAAACCCGAGCCACCTACTGTAGGTCGTAAGCCAAAAGGATTCTGGCTCTGCATGAAAATTCGACATTCTTAAGGGGGATATAAGAGGCAGAACGGCGGAAGCACTGGGTAAAATAATACGAGTGGCGGTCACACTATCTGCGTATACTGTGCATAGCCGCTGCCGTTTCCCCATACAAAAGCACTGGGACCCCATTCCACTAATAACCTAGTTGTCAATTATGACTCGAGGAACCAAATAATAAGAGAGAGAGAGAGAGTCTAACTTAGTTTACTATCAAAAAAAAGAGTTTTTCTCCATACCCAGTATTGGCAGGTAGCCAATAGCTTCCTCATTTAGACTTCAAGATCCAGCTATCATTTCAGCCGGAGGCCAATGCACCATAAGAGCAGACTCGCACCGTGTGCAGAGAGGCTTTTGAGGGTGCAGACAGCATAGGATCATACTTGAACCGTCATCCCCCAGGCATATGGCAAAAGGCAGTTCTAACCTGAGCTGGACGGGAATCGACATATAGTCTAACGGCTGGGTTGATTCATTTGGAATTTAGGAAAGTTTCAAGAGGACGATGCACAACAGGAAGTTTCAATCAGTATCAGTAGACGAACGTCAGAGTCCAGATGTGACTGTAGGACAAGGTTTCATAACTTGGGTGGTTGTGAATACATGTATTTGGCAATGAGCATCCGAAAATACGGCTATTGTTACACAGCCACCCCACCAGTGAGAAAAACCTTGTCTCATTTTCAGATACTTTGTGCCAGATACCACACAAGTGTTCTATCCATTCTCGCTAAGCCATCCCCAATTGACGAGAAGGACTTTTCGGAGATTAGCTTAGGAGAAGCAAGCAAATCCGTCAACTGCGATTCTTTTATCTATCCAGCGGATATCCCGAGACTTTTGGCCAACCCCAAACAACTAGGAGTTCTGGAACTCAACCAAACCGAGGGCCCCTATCGACAATATATTAATAAGATGTACTAATAAGAGAGCCTTAGGAGCTCAACCGGTTTGGCTTACTCTTTGCTCTCTAAGAAGTCGGAGTACCTCCTCCGAAGCCCTAGAGGGCAATGAGAAAAAAACTCTATGGCAACCCATGCTTGCTTTCATAACACGGCGCTTCTGAGGTAGGGTTCAAGGAAAAAGCAAAAATTGCGGCTTATTCGGCAGGTCTCGCCGCCAGGGCAGCGCCGGCTTACGATGACATTCCCGCTGCCAATCACATTGGTGACCGCGGGTTAGTTCCGGTGTAGGGTTCCCTGGTACTTGGTGCATACGTCCCTTCCTCCTCCCCTCCCCCTTTTTTCTTTTTCATTCCATTTATCAAGTTCGAACATACAGTACCCATGTGTGCGGGTATCACTAGGACGAGAGTCTGCTTGTTCATTCCACCGCCGTACCGAGGTAATTAGGAAGTCTCAAGCCCTTCCCACGGTCCATGAATGGCAAACCCTTGAGCCTCTTTGACTGTGAGGCGGGGAATATTCAAGCCTATGATACAGCGAAGATACTTGGGCACAAATTAAAGGTTGGGACGGAGTGACATTGATATCTGTCTTGCAACCACGCCTTTTGTTTGTCACACCGTCCTAATCACCGATTTGCGCCCAAGTAGTTAGTTGACTAAAGAGAAGATAAGGTCATCCCGTGATGCGGCACTGTGGAGTACACTCATCATACATCTGCCACAGAGATCTGGTAGCCATACACCTGCCGAAGGCGCAGAGCACCGCTACTGCTGCTATGCACGTCCCTCATATCCCGGCCCATAGGTAAACACCCATCTCCACATCTGATACCCTGCTACAGGTGTCGTATACCCGAGTACTAGTAATTTTTGTGACGTCCGCCAGCTGACAACGCATCGGATATCTGTCTGCAGCATCAGCAGCTAAAGGGAACAAGTGTGTTGGTTAGCTAGCGGGGAGGAAAAGGTCTCATGCCGAAGTCATCAGATTTTTCAAAGATAAAAAACAAACATCTCTTCCCTGTACATAATACTGCGAAAGCTCGAGGGGGGGAGGATAGAAGCTATTATTAGGGTCAACAGATCCCGAGAAAAAAAGTTGGCTCAGGGTTTGGGGGTATCGGGTATGAGGTACCCGAACACGGGGGTCAAAGGTTTGTGTGGCAAATTACCTGTGCGCATCTGATCGCCATGCTCAAATATATCCAGGTACTTTTCATGTCGGACACTTGTACAGCTAAATGTTTATCGATCATACCAGGATGCCAGAATCTGATGGACGTCAAATGCGGTTAACGGCAGCGAAAGCCACCAACCCCGGCCTGCAGTACTTGTTCTTTTACCAGCGGTCAGAGTCAAACGATAGTTCGTGTGTGCGGCCATAGACAGGTGGGGGGAAGGAGGGTCGAGTTCGTCTCCCTCTTTGCAAACCCATGAACCTGACTGACACCTAGTATTACAGGGATCATGAACAGTTGAAGCCCTGACAAAGGTGCCTCAGACTCTTATGACTTTCGCCTGCATGACGACCCTCATTTGGCTGAGAGGGTCGCGACAGTCTGCCTGCTCAGTCTGCATATTTTTTGCTTCCTTTTTTTTGCCCCCCAGCCCGGGATAATCCACCTGAGGTAGGCCGAATGGAAGCTGTGCATCGGTTATCTGGTCACTTCGACGGGCAGGAAATATGAGTAGGGTTGGCGTGAAAGGTTATTTTTATTTTATTTTTTGGATCCTGTCCATCAGCAAGCACGAAAAATCACCTGCACAAGCACAGTACAGTACCTGTCCATAAATCGATCGACCTCAGCTTTCTCTCGGTAATGGATGGGGTGCCCTGGCAGGGTGATTTGGAAGATTGCCAGTGCCAACCATGTCGATATATCCCTGTCCCGCCTCTCAACCCCTGTCGGATTTCATTCGGTTCGCTGCCCTCCCTGAGCCGGCATCATCTGGTCCCCCCTACCCACCTACCCAGGCTATCCTTACCCCCCCAGGCCCTGTTGCCCGGTTATGTGCGTGGCTGTCGAATAGAGGAGCCTCTTCCCTGCTAGTTTCTGGACCTAATACCATGTCAGATCTTGAAGGTGTGAGTGGAGGTCAGAAATCAATCAGGTCGTCTTCCTCTTGTTCCACACGTGGCTCATGTTCGGAAAAAAACTAGTCAAATTACCAGACAAGCTTATCGGACAGTAGCAAAAGTCCTTGTCGGCAATAACCTGCAGATGGGGAAAGCGCGCTATACATTCTTCCACCCTTCCTGCCCTCTGGCCAATTCACCCCCTTGCAAGACATGAGCAAGGGAGAATAGTTAGGGGGGGAAGGAGGGAGCATATGGGTAAAGAGTGAGTTCACTTCTTCCTGTTTGGAGGAGCGTGCGGTATTCGGATATCCGAACCCTGAGATTATTGGGAACCTAAATGAAGTACGATGCGTATTCTACGGTACTCATGGGTTAGAGCTGAGTCCCAGAAGTGATTGGAAGGGAGCAGTTGATGACGCAGATGTTGTCACTAGTATGGCTGAGGATGTCCGATTCTGCGCTCGCAGCTTGTACAGGTACTTGTAAAGAAAAAGAAAGAAAGAAAAAGTACTGCGCACTGGGCAAGTGAGGAACGCCGATGCCCGCTCTCCGCCTCAAAATCGCCGACCTGTCAAGTATTTTTTATTTTTTCCTGCCCTTCCTCATTCTCTTCTCTTTATTATTTTTTCCCCAGACTCCCTTTTCGCCATTTCGGGGTGTCCATTTGTTTTCTTTCCCCCCCTCCCTTCACCCCGGGTCATTTTTCCCCCCCCCGACCCATGTTCCATGTCCCAGATGGCGCCGGAGTTACAGCAATGGTTGTGGTGATACTCTCGTCTTTTTTTTATTTCTTACAACCATTACAGTACAGTGTTGGGTCGACGATCATATACGGGAATCACATCAATCCTAAGGAAAGTCGATCAACTGTTTTCGGTTGTTGTGGGGGGTAGGAGTGGTTGTGGCGGAATCCAGCTACCAGTCCCAGCACGTTTCATGTGAGTTAGATGGCCGTATTCGTAATGGCCATACCAGAGGGTGGGAAGAAGGGAGTTGCGTCTGTGGGAGAAGGCTTCTCCCACTGGGTTAGGGATCGGGATGAGGATAGGAAAAGAAGAGCAGCGCAGAAGCAGCAGGAGCATGCAGCCGACACGGATGAGGAGCACAGTTGCAATATTATAATTTTTCCATAGTTTTGCCCTACTTTGCTTGACTCGCTGATACCTTTCTCCCTCGTTGTGCTAGGAGCGGTGAGGAGTGTAGAACGGGAATTATTCGATTCGAATACCATACTTTTGATGAACCTCGTGGGGATTTTGTTAGGTAGACACTGTTACAAGTCATACTCAAGGTTCCCTATACGTGCCTAGGGAATTCTCATATTCAACTTTCCTGTCTCGCATTCCTCGTGTCATTCTCTTTTTTTTGTGCCCTACTTTTGGAAGGATTTCCTTTTCTTCCTTTTTTTACCCCATTCCTTTTCCGTCTCTCTTTCTCGCTCTCTCTATTTTTTTTACTTTTTTTTACTTTTTCAATCTTGCTCTGCATTTGGGTGTGTGTGGGGTGCTGTGATCTGTATCTTTTTTTTCTTTTGCCGTGCAGAGAAGGCAAGGTAGAAGGAAGCTCTTGTGGGACGATTCACCGACTGCACGATTGAACATCCCACCCTCTGCGTCAGGCAGGCTTTGCCTCTATTGTTGACATATCCGTACAGTGTACAATACGCATTATAATAGTAACAGTGGAGTATGGTTTACGGCGAGCAGAATTGACGCTCCTCCTCATTCTTCTCCTTACATACACAGACCTCTCAGGGTTCCTTCTCCCTACTTACCATACCATACCCTATATGGAGTAAGTATAAGTTACAGGGTCAAGATTTTCGGCAGCTGAATTCAAGTAGGGTAAAAAATCGAAAAAAGGTTACAAAGTTACAGCACGACCGCACTTCACCTATCCGCCGAGTAGCCCGAGGCAAGACAAGCGATAGACTTGACAGGCCCAGGTGCGTGTGTCGATCGACATCGGTTCCACGCAAGGTTGTCTGGGTTGTGGCCGCTGACTGGGACTTTGAAGTGTGCCCTGGTTGGGCATCGAGGGATAGCGGTAAACCGTACAGCTGTTCTGCGCTACATGACGCCTACCCTACCCTGTCCGAATTGATAGAAATTCCCAGCGGCGGTGGTTTTGGCTCTTATTCTGCTTCCTCTTCTAGTCTTTCCCATGTTTACACCTCTCCATATCTTCCCTTCCTCTTTCATTTACTTGCTCTCCCTCTCCCTCTCTCTCACTTATCTTCTCTCTCTCGCTCTACTTTATTGTTTTTATTGTTTTTACCTTTATTTTATTGTTTCTAGTGGGGTTTTGTTCACACACCTCTTTACCTACATATCTCCCCTTGCTCTGCTCCAACTGCTCTTGCTGCGCTTGACAGAGTCAAGAATCGTGATTGTGATTGTTTAGTCTCGTTGGCATCGTCATTATCATCATTTCTGGTTCTGTTGCCTACTTGGCCTTTATTACCTATTTAACTGCCTCTCGCTCTTGTTGCGTGCTAGCTGCGCTTGCTTGCTACCTTGCTGCTGCTGCTGCTGTTCTTACCGCTGTTAGCTATTCCTACCCCCCTACTGCTACATACTCGTATTGCAGGCTGCTTCTGGCCGCTGGTTCTTTGCTGCTGCTGAGTCTGCCTTCTCTGCCCTTCACGAACCGGGCGACCCTTTGTGTGTGAGAGCTTGTGTGTGTGCGGTGTGTGGTGTGGCCCGAGTGCGGTCTTGACATCGCAATTCGTTGGTGCTTTTTCTCTTTATTTCCTTTTTCCATCTTTCCCTTCACACCCCGTCTTTCAGGTACGGAGTACTTGATTTCGAGCTTGTCGCTGTCGCCACCGTGCCTGGAGCATCTCTTAGCTTGCCCCTGGTCAGATTCAGCCTGTTGGGAATACCTGTACCTCCGCCTCCTGGCAGATTTGCGGGATCGTCGGTATCGCGGGTTCTTGGAATCCCCCACCTCCTCTCTGACGAACACCTCTTATTTTAAAAAGTGAACAACCGCCAAAGCCCGACCCCCCCCCCACCATACAGAGTTCGGAGTCAACAAATCCCCGTAAGGTATGCTGGATATTGCGACCAAATTTTGTTCAACCTAAATCTTCCATAAGCGGCCCTCTCTCTCTCTCTCTCCATTTCCCTCCTCCTCTCCCTTTGACAATTACGCCGTTCTCTTTCTTTGTTGCGTCTTCGGTATAAAAGCTACTGCCCTATACTATAATTCAACCTCTCAACAAGTTCGTCTTGGTGGGTGTCAGCCATTTTTTACTATTATCTCTTCCCCTCTACCTCCAATTTCCCTCATCTTTTTCTGCCTCCGTTCCTCCCCTACTCGCTCACCCCTTCGACTGCCCACAATTCCCATTTTTTCCTCTAGAGAGATCGGTTCTATCCTTAAGCCCCGCCTGAGATTGTTTCACCATTGTGAATGTTTGGTTTCACGGTGCCCCGCCTCCCGTCCGGCATAGATGGCTTCTCTCATGCTCCTTGAAGGGATCTCCACTTTTGTTTAGCAGCAAGAAGTCGATATTCTGCATGTTCCAGTCTTAGGAGGCTGGTTTTCACTCTGGCTGTGATCGCCCAAGAATGAGGGTTTAGAGTTGTTCGCGGTCATGTGGCCGATACCTATCGTTAATATCTCTCTTATTACAAGAGAATCGCTACCAAATTTTCCACGTTAGAGCGCATTTGACATAACACCGAATTTTTCCACTAACACTGTTTTTTTTACTCAATAGAAAGAAGAAATAAGCAACACAAATATAACAGATAAAAGAACCTGCCGGATTATTCACAACTTCGACGGGATCTTTTTTTACATATATTAAGACTTTGGCTTTTCGGCTATCAGTTGACTGCATGGAAGCTTATCCACAGGATCGTGGGTGCAAAAGAGCAATGGCTACCACTATAACCGTGGCGCCATCTGCATCGTCAACACTTTCTGGGGCTGACCAGTCCCTTCCACCGTTACATCAGGTGCAGTGATGTTGGCCCTGATTGTTTGATGCTTGACAGCTAACTTGTAGTATAAGGCTATACCTGAATTTTACTCTCATCATCCAGGGGAGATGCACTCCTCTGGTTCCTGGAGCTCAATGCCCCGCAGGATAGCTGATCGAGATTCACCGTCATCTCGATCAACTCGGCGTGTATCGCAGAGCCCATCGAGTGCCACTTCCGAGACCTCTACAAGTATGCCCGTTCTTTCATCACCCCAATGGCGAAGGGCTAGTGCTGCTCCGGCCTGTCCTGTTCCAAATGTACCTCTGACAGGTGGTCGGGCAGTTACGACGTCGAGCGACCCAGAAGCTCGTTATGATGCGCCAAGTTACACGTTGCCACCTTCAACAGTAGATCAGAGGCGAATAAGCATTATATCATCGTCGGCACCGTCATCATTTGGGACTGAAAATAGACAGAGCCCCTACCTCCCACCTGTAAAATCGCTGTCATCTTCTCGAGGTTCCTCATTCGAGACAGACCCTTCGGAGCGGCCACAGGCTCCATTGACGCTACCTTCATTGTTTACGCATTCTCAAAGCCACGCCCAACCTTCACAGCAGGGTACTTATGGTAACTCGCCTATTGATACTGAAATGCGGTACCAACCGTCGCCCCGGGATCAGCATCCGCGGCACACTGGGGGCCCCTCGACCCCAACAACGGCCTCCTCTTCTTACCGTGCTCCGTCGCCAGGGCATGCTTATACCCCGCCTCACTATTTTCATTCACCACACACCCGATCGCAGCGGATAGAGGGGAGTGCAAATTTCGGGCCGGGGCAGTCGATGGTGGTGGATAGTAGATCACCATTCTCGACCGGGGGTCAGCCAATTGACATGGCGATGGACCACTTTGATCATGGACGTCCAGGCAAAAGGCGACGGGGGAATCTGCCTAAACACGTCACCGACCTACTCCGAGGGTGGCTTAACGACCACCTACACCATCCTTACCCTACGGAGGATGAGAAACAGATGCTAATGCAGCAGACGGGCCTAAATATCAATCAAGTGAGTTCAACGAATACTTTGAATACGATGATCACAGCGTCTGACGGAAAACTTAGGTGAGCAACTGGTTTATAAATGCTCGTCGGCGCAGATTACCCAGCATCACAAGCACTGGCCGCGCAGAACCGGACCAGGGGCTTCCGCGCACTATGGGGAGCATGAGCCACGGCCAGTAACTAAGAGAAGCTTAGTTCACAAAACCTCGGAAGCTCCCTTCGAGTACTAAGCCACTTGGACACAGAGCTGAAACAGACGTCTTCATTTTAGAATCATGATATAAAACCCCAGTACACGATGAGACGGCTTGTCTCATGAGTGCTAGTGGTCATATACATCTTGTAATCACCTTTTCCTCTTTTTTTGCTTTCCGCTCAAGATCAGAAACGATTTCGAATATTGGGTTATTGGGTTTCTAGTTGTTTTGTGTTACTGCCGATGTTTGCCTCCTTTTACTTTGATCCATTTCTTCTAGCTTACTTTATTATATTATCTCAATATCCTCATACTTGACTATTTTATACAGGGTGCATATTGGAGCATGCAATTGCGGCGAAGGGCTGTGTGTCTAGTTTTTTTTATAGTTTTTTTTCTCTTATATAACGGGGGCGACGAATCGGAGCTCACTCTGTTGTTGACACACAGGGGTGCCCTTTTACGCACTTTCCCCTTGGTATTGTGCAGTCATGTTCTTCACTATGCGGATGGTGGGAGGTTTTGTTTTTCTCGTTCCTGTTTTCATCTATCCCATGTTTTATGTCTTGATCAGGAGCAGAGCCCGTCGATGGATTTTGCACCATATCTCCGTTTTGCTATTGCACCAAGCTAGCAGCGTACGTTTTATCCGCTAGAGTCCATTTCCTTACCGAATTGGTCAACTTTCCAGGAGCAAGGGCCATTTCATTATCTATTAATCCGGATTTATTTCAAGCTTTTTTGACATTAGCTTCAAATGATCATAGCCTATCACAGCTGTACGAAATGCATGGGGATTAGTAGACAGACCTTTGAAGTATTTTTAGAAGGGGAGAGGAGGGTCTATCAACCGCGCTCTACTCCGTTGCTCATGGGCCGCCCTAGCCTGTATGGGCCTTCTGTTGGGCTAATATGCGTCTAATATAATATTCTCCTGCTTGTCGACTGCAGGTGTTCGAAAGTTGTTTGCTTTCCGGAAGGGCATGGGAGCGATTACTGTTCTATCGGTAGGTGTAACCCCTTTTGTCCGTCTATCTATCTATCTGTCCCCTCTGTCTTCGGGGGGGGTACCACCAGCCCAGCAGCTTTGTACTGATTCACACATGCACCCCTTCATCCGCCACAATCGTACCTATATTGCGTCAGCCAATACAGGAAAAACTCTTGATCCGGAACCGGGTACTGTAATAATTGCATCCCAAAGGAAACATCCGGGCCGGTCAGCTACCCAGCTTACTATAGAAGTATCCGATAGAAAGTACCGGAATATTTGGATCCGAATCCAGTATGGGGTACTCAGATGCGCGGGGGTGATCTGCCATACAGATCTTTAGCCTCTGTGTTTGGGTACTTTATACCTACCTATACCTGCCCACTACCTGTACCAGATCGGAATTCTCCAGAGAGAAGGGGCGAGACCCTGTGTCACCCGACTGACGATTGACGACTTTCCTTTTCCGTTTGCCAGTCGTAAAATTTAGGTCAAGGAAGGATCAAAAAACAAAATCTGCAGACCTTATCCAACACCACCACAAGGCAAGGAGAAAGGTAAAAAAGAAAAAGAAAAAAGAAAAGAAAGCTACCATAATATTATTAGCCATTGCACGGCAAGATATTATGATACCATAGATAATAACTATAGTATTATAGATATATAAGCCAGCCACAATAACTAGAATACCAGTAACCAGTCGCCGGCAACAGTAACAACTAATACTGCACGAGAGATGGATGGCCAGGAAAAAAAAAAAAGGAACCTTTCCCCAAATCGGAATCGGACAACAGCCCATTGGCAAGATTACCGAAAAACGCCAAGAAGTGTCAAAAAAACGGTTCCGTAGCAGCGAAGCAAAGCAAAGCAAAGCAACGTCACGTAATGTATAATAAAATATAAAATAAGCAAGCAAGAAAAGGTTTTGGTAAGGGGGTATAACTTATCTTGGTTTTTGGAAAAAGGGGCGTAAGTTATGATGATTGATCGATTGATTGAAATTTTAGAAGTTTCTGGGCTTTCTTTCTTTTTCTTTTTCTTTTTCCTTCTCTTTCGCTTCATAAGTTGCAAGGCTTTGGTAAGGGAGGATCTGAAACGGAGGGTCCTTGTGTAGTTGTACTCGAGTTTATTGTAGGTTATATAGTGCTGTGCTATAGGCTACCTACCGTATAAGTCTTTCACTTTCATCATATTTTATTTTTCCCTTTCTCCCGTTTACATTTACAGCACTTCTTTCTTTCTTCTATGATATTAAGATACTGCAACTAGTGCTACCTCGTTAGGGAAGGAGAGTATGATAGGAGAGAAAGAGAAGAAGAAAAAGATGAGCGGATGAACTCGTGGTGAACTAATTGATTGATGGCATTAAAGGGGGGAGGGGAGGGGAACTCTAAGACCCACTTATTGAGAGATCAGAATTACCCGGAAGAGCAACAGCACACTTCTTTTTTTTTCTTTCTTCTTTCCCCTTCAACTTCCATCATACAGTAAGAAAGTTACCGAATACAGAACGCCCCCTGTCAGACCTGTCAAAATCTCACACGTGCTCGGCCCCGGAATTTTTATTAAGTTTTAGTTATTATTATTACAGGCAAGAGTATTATTATTATGATACGGGGGTTGAGGCCGTTCACCCTTCGTCTTTTTCTTTTTCTTTTCTTTTTTTTCTCTTCCGCTTCTAGCCAGGGATCTATTGAGCCGGATTGGGATCTGTGGCCAGTGTGTAGTTGGCTGGGAAGGAGGGCGGGCATTATACGTAAGGTATCATAGGTAAATAGGTGTGATATATAGTTAAATCCTTGTGCTCCTTGCATTGATTGCCTTGATTTTGGTAAGGGATTATAGAGGTTTGGAAGATGAGGAGGAGGAGGGGAATTTTGATTCTTATTTCTATAAATGTTTTCTTATGATACTGTGTGTACTAACTTTTGATACCTCGGTTAGTCAATGACTAGGATTGTTTTTTTGTTTTTTGTTTTTTGTTTTTTTCTTCTCCAGTTTCAACTTTGCGGTTTATCGGTAGTTCTTACCGGCTTGGTGAGTAAAGTGAAGGGTCCTGAAAGTAAGCTTTCAATTTATAATAGATGGAACCCTTTCTGGAGTTCCACTCGGGTTTGTTTGAAGGATTTTTTTTTTAGGTTCAGGGTGTTCCAGGGGGGCTACCCCATTTCTAGAAGTGTCCGCTCTGAAATTGGTCTGTGTTCTCGGGGACTTCAGGGACTTCAGGGACTCTGGTTCCTGATGGAAGAAAAAATATTTATATTCCTACGGTCCAAAATCCCCCTGGATATGCTCCTAAGGGATGGTGTCGGGGTTTTCCTTTCAGCAGCTAAGTAGTGAGGCCACAGCAGCCCTGTTTTCAATATTTCGTCTAGAACATGTAATGATACCATTAGTCTATTATTATTTATTTTTTCTTTCTCGTTTTCTCTCTTCTCCTTCTGGGGGAGACCACAGGCTAGGTATAATATGCCTTTACGTTACACACGTTTTTTTTCCCCTTCCCCCGAAAACCAAGTGGCCCCAGGAGCACTGCATATATATAAGGTGCTGAAGTACCGGTATGCCACAGCCCTTTTCCGTAAACCCGGCACGTCAGATGGGACAGATCCGCTGCTCAGGGTGGAGGAAGGGAGGGAATATAGCAAGGTTCATGATGCTAACGACTCCTACCACCGGATAAAAATGCCGCAAAGGGCCCATCCACATTAGGCAAAAAAAAGAGAGATAGAGAGATAGAGAGAACAACGTGCTCACCCGGGCCTTATCCATTTCCTTATTCCCTTTCTTTCCCTATCTCCCTCCCTGCCTTTCTTTCTCTCACGCTCCACTTGCAGCCCCGGTGTCGGTACAACAACGCTGGTGACGGTCGGTGTAACTAACCATCACAATTAACTAACGGGCCGAATTATATGAGCCCTGAATGTAAGGCGTCCGGATTGCTCTGAAGAATTGAGGGGGAATCCTTGATGGTAGGAGTACTCGAGTACATATGCGGAGGAGGATCCGCCCCGATGTATACATACATCTACGACGCCGGTTAGAAAGGGGAGAGATGGAGGGAGGGGTTCCGATGCTATCGTTTGCCCAGCGGCGGTCATGATAATGTTTTGGAAACGTAGGTACTGTACCCCTTCTTCCTCGCATTAAATTCCTTGATTTCTTGATTTCACTCGTGCTCCTCGCAGGGTATGATACTGGAGATGCCTTATTCTCCGCCCCATGATCTCCCTCCATTCCGGTGACGAGCAAGCCGTTTACCCCCACTGCCTCCCCTAGCAGAACCCTTGAATGACTACCATCGCTACCCCCTTCCCCCGGGCACATCTCATGACAGCCGTTCCCTCCCTTCCTCCCTCCCTCCCTCCCTCCCTCGGTGTCATGCTGCGTCACTACTTTCTGTGCACATTGAAACATCCTTTCCCATCCGCTGAGGGGGAATCCACCCCAGCTCCTGCAATCCTTCCGTCCAGCTTTTCCTGTAAGTATATCCGATCTAGGGTTCACCAGCCGTACCGGTTCTAGGAGTACAGTGCCGTATTACACAAGCCACCTATTTGACGCTCGCTCGCTTGCCACTGCTGCTGGTGCTATGATATTGGGTATAACAAGGGTGTTAACTTGATGCCTCGACAGGGATCATATACCTGGTTGAGGTTGAGGTTTTGGGAAAATGACGGTTAATTGTTAGATTTAGCCTTGTGTGTGAGTATGAGTGTGTCACTGTGTGTGTGCGTGTGTGCACGGTTCGCTGGGTAGCAATTAGTTAGTCGGTACCGAGAGTGGAAAGCCTCCACTTTTTCAAGCCCAGGTTATTTAATGGCGCCGCAGCTTACTTGTATGGGATCATATTGCCGGTGCTGATCATAAATTTTGCTTATAATACTTTCTAGCACTTGTTTGAGAAGTGAAATTCGACAGGGTCGTGCCATGTGCATATCGTACCCTTACCCATGGGTTATGGCGCCATCAATTACGTCTCCGTAACTCATCCACTCACCCGCTCATTCACAAAAAGACCCCTGTCAATATTTCACATGCCGAGTGACGCGCTATGATTTCATACATCTTAAATTCTTAGGCGCGCGGAAATAAAATTGGGAAAACCCTCCCCTCCAGACAGACTGCACTGCACTGCATCTTCCTCCTGTCCATCACAACATACATAAGATATCCTCCCCTCCCCCCACACTACCCGAAACAGGGAAAAAATAAAAGAGAGAAAAAAAGCACATCTCCCACGTGAACATCTAACCGGAGCCCAACAGCACAGACGAGACTAGTTGTACAGCAACTGCAAGGAAAACCGTTGGGAAGGAAAGAAAAAAGTAAAAGAAGAAGGAGGAAAAGGCTCCCTTGACAAAAATCCCCGATACGCGCTAGACCTGCTGCACTCTACTGTACTTCGCAGGGCGGAGATATACTAACACTTGCAGATATATATCACGATACATGTCCCTACCAATCGCCCACCCAACCAATAAGATATCACCGATCGGATTCACGTGCTTGCTTGCTTGCTTTGCTAAGGGCAGGGAAAAATAAGACATAAAAGGTAAAAAGTAATAATAGGGAAGAGTAAATAGGGTAAAGGATCGGAACACGGCAAACCATCGGAGCCGGAATTGGTAACGCTCCGGAGTGAGGAGGGGGAGAAGAAGGAAGCGCGTTGAATGTCATAGCATACATAGGTAAGGGACGGCAACGACGAAAAAGAAAAAAAGAAAAGGTTCGGTTTCGAAAGTTTATCATACGTCATGAAACCGGTCTGTATATCATAGAGTATCACTCGTGTGTTTCTTCTATCATACGCACCAAAGAGAGAATACGAGGCTCTGGTCATTCGCCCACTTTTGTTGGTTGGGTTCGTGGGTGATGGTGGTGGTGGTGGTTGAGTCGCAGCGTTGTGCGGATAGACAGGGGGGGGCTTGTGGGGTTTTGAAAAAGTCGTGTGCGGAAGGTAGTAACTGCGCAATGCCGTAAGTGCTTGCTTGCTTCGGTACGGATTCTTTCTTTCTTTCTTGCATGGGTTGAGCTTGCGGGTTGCTGTTTGGCGGCGGGATTTGCGGCGGTGGATGATGGGTTGTGCTGGACTGGAAGTGCGCGGGTAGCGCAGGAAAAAAAAAGGAAAAAAAGAAAAAGAAAAAGGAAGGGTCCTTTGGTGAAGTGATGGCAATAATAATTCTTTTTTTTTTTTTTTTTTTTGGTGTGGGAATTATTAGTTTCAAGTATCATGCCGTTACGAGTAGTGTAGTAAAAGTGTTGAGAGCGCGATACTACAAGTATGATAAGTTAATTGTCATTGCGACAGTTTCGGCCATCACAAGAAGACCTGAACCAGCCAATCGGAGAAGACTGTCCGGTTTTCCACGCTACGATACCTCCCCATCCTAGCAACCGCACCTGTGAGCCTCACCTCCCTCCCTCCCTCCCTCCCTCCCGATCTCAACCGCACAATTCCTGCCATTGTATCATCTTGCACGCCTCCCCCCATTTACATCTATCATACATCTACTCGAGTACTACGCTGGAGTACCGGAACGTAACCCCCATCGAATAAATAAATAAATATAAATATAAAAAAATCCGAGCACTGCGCATCAAACCCCCACACTCTCAAGTTATATTATTATAATAAAAACAATAGCCCCTTATAATAATAACCCCTTCCCCCATCCGGACACAAACCCCAGATTAAAAAACGACAAGAAGGATTCAAAAAATCCCCGAAATCTTTTTTTTTTCAACCGGTATGGTACCGGTTATTGTAGGGGGGGGGCGCCCG